>Ga0209930_1000064_pt1 | contig 583557 bp, 587 predicted proteins | sample ThiBiot_500_biof_2_FD_183948 | JGI IMG/M metagenome (GOLD analysis project Ga0209930, IMG submission 183948) | Wastewater bioreactor microbial communities from Cape Town, South Africa - Thiocy_cont_500_biof (SPAdes) | ecosystem: Engineered > Bioreactor > Thiocyanate-remediating >...
TCGGCCGCCGATGTCTGCGGCCCGGTTTTCTGTCTCATCTTCGCTTCCTTTGATAGAGCTACGATGAGCCGAAAATCCTCTCTTCTCAATTAAACCAATTCTGTCTCAAGGGCGCTGATGTCGGACAGGCAAAAAGGCCAATGGTGCCAAAAATGATATTGGAGAGTGCGAGATTCAATGCCGGCACGCTTGCAAATTTCACCACTGAAATCTCCAATGCAGTCAAGTCATATACATCACTGTTGAATGATATGTGACAGCTATGAGTAGGCGCTGTCAATGACAGAAGAACTGAAAGTCGCAGCCGGCATCGCCAGTATGCTGGCCGATCCTTGCCGATTGCATATGCTCCAGTATTTGACCTGGGGGCCGTGTTCCGTTGCAGAGTTGGTGGAGCTTACGGGATCGTCGCAGCCGAACGTGTCAAATCATCTGCGCAATTTGCGTGACCACGGTCTTGTGGAATCCCAAAAGCAAGGGCGCCTTGTTATTTATCGGGTCACATCGCCGGCAATCGCCGAGGTCATTGCATCGTTGTCATGGGCGGCGACGGGAGACCACAAGGCAACAAGTATGACGACTCCGGAGCCCCTGCGAACGGCGAGGGCGTGCTATGACCATCTTGCTGGCGCCGTCGGAGTACAGGTGTTCAAGGGACTGGTTGAGCACGAAGCACTGACCGACGCGAAATTCCCATGGGACGAAGTTGAAATCGGGCCGCAGGCAGGGGCGGTTTTCCAAAAACTAGGGCTCGATTTTAACGCCCATATGGCGAACAACTATAGGCGGCTTGCCTTTGGCTGTCCGGACTGGAGCGAGCCGGGTAAATTTCATCTGGGCGGTTTTTTGGGTGCTGCTCTCTTTGCGCATTTCCTTGATAAAGGGTGGATAGAGAGGAGGGCTAACAGGGCAGTTTCGATGACCGATAGCGGAAAAGCAGCCTTGGGCTGGCTTACTTCGGAAGAGTCATAAAGCGTTGAGTTGATCAGGACGACGTCTATAGGTCGAGGGCAACGACTCAGTCTTGCATCATCCCGCCCACAGCCGACGCTTTGTTCTCGCAACTTCCTTTCGCCATTCTTCTGAGGTGCGATCTGAGCCACTCGTCATCGAGAGGTTCCCGGCCCTGCTTTGCATAGAATGTTGATTGCCACTGAGAACTGACCCGGCGGGTCAGTTCTCAGTGGCAATCAACAATGTGAGGTCATTTCGCCGGCTGTTTCAGCCACTGCAACAGGGCCGCGTGGAAGGTATCGGGATCCTGGATCTGTGGCGCGTGGCCAAGCGTCGCAAATTCGATGAGCGTACCATGCTGGAGCTTGGCCATGGTGCACTTGGCAAGCTCGGGATAGTTGCCAAGCTGCGGACGAACAGCTTCGGGTGCGAAATCCTTGCCGATCGCCGTGTTATCCTTGTCGCCCACCATCAGGAGGACAGGCATCGAGAGCCGGTCGAGTTCGTAGACGACCGGTTGGGTCAGGATCATGTCATAGAGCAATGCCGAATTCCAGGCGACAAGATCCTTGCCTGGGCCGCGATACATGCCGGCAAGCATTTGCACCCATTTTTCGTAATCGGGCTTCCATTGACCGGCATAATAGGTGCTCTTCTCGTAATTGCGGATGGTGCCGGCGGACGTTTTCAACTCGCGCCGATACCAGTCGTCGACGCCCACCGACGGCATGCCCTTGGCTGCCCAATCCTCCAGCCCGATCGGGTCGACGAGAACGAGCTGCTCTGTCGCGCCGGGGTACATCAGCCCGTAGCGGATGGCGAGCATGCCACCGGTCGAATGGCCGACAATCGTCGCCTTGTCGATGCCAAGGCTTTCGAGCAAGGCATGTGTGTTGCGTGCCAACTGCTGAAACGTATACTGATAATGCGTTGGTTTCGTCGACTTGCAAAAGCCGATCTGGTCGGGCGCGATTACCCGATAGCCTTGCCCGGCGAGAACATTGATCGTTGCCCCCCAGGTTCCCGCGCAGAAGTTCTTTCCATGCAATAGCACGATGGTGCGGCCGTTTTCATGCTCCGGTTTAACATCGACATAACGCATCGAAAGCATGGCACGCTGCGATTTGAAACGGTAGTCGTGGACTTGGAAGCCGTAGTCGAACCCCTGCAATTCGGCCCCGTAAGCCGGAGCGGTCTCGGCGTTTGCGGCTCCGATCGATGCGATCAGGAAACCGGTAATCAGCAACGGCCTGATTGCATTGCGGATGACGGTCATTGTCCCATTCCCATAAGTGCGAGCAGCAAGTTGGAAGGCTGCATATCATTGGGCGCCCGGTGCCGCCCGTGACGTTTTCGTGAGAAGCGCGTTATGGACAGCGGGGATATCGCACCGGCTGACGTGGCGCCTCGAAGCCGCACCCGGTTTTGCTCTTCGCCGTGAGCCTGTTTCAATGCTGATCGCGTCGGATGCAAATACCGACAAGAGGACTTGCCCCCAATGTTGTCTTGCCCAAGAGGACTCGACGCGCTCGGAAGGGGTAATAATTGTAATGAAACAATATTCAGATTGACATGATCCATTGCCTCTTTCACGCTGCTGTCATGAACATCCAGCGCTAGAAAGAGACGAAAATCGTGAGAACGACGGTTGTATCAGCCAGATGCCGGTGCGTGCGGTGATGGGACTAGTCACGTTACAGGATATTGAGGCCGCCCAGCGGCGCATAGCCGGATATGTGCGATCCACGCCGTTACGGATTTCGCGAGCGCTGACGCAACAAATCGGCGCTCCCGTTCATCTCAAGCTGGAAAATCATCAGGAGACTGGCAGCTTCAAACTGCGAGGCGCCACCAATGCGCTTCTGTGCTTGGACGAGGAGGCTCGTTCGCACGGATTGGTCACAGCCTCCACAGGCAATCACGGCCGAGCTGTCGCCCATGCCGCCAAGGCGATGGGTGCGCGGGCGACGATTTGCTTATCCGGGCTCGTCCCTGCCAGCAAGGTCGAGGCTATCCGAAGCCTTGGGGCGGATATTCGTATCGTCGGGCACTCGCAGGATGACGCCATGCGGGAGGTCGGGCGCCTCGTCCATGAAGAGGGTATGCATTTCGTTCCGCCGTTCGACGACGCCGATGTCATCGCCGGCCAAGGCACGCTCGGGCTCGAGGTTGCAGACGATCTGCCGGAAACCGCGCTTGTTCTCGTGCCGCTGTCCGGCGGCGGCCTTGCTTCAGGCGTTGCCGCCGCGATCAAGGGCCGTCGGCCGGCCGCAAAAGTCGTCGGCGTGTCGATGGAGCGTGGTGCTGCAATGGCGGCGAGCCTTGCGGCTGGTCGTCCGACCGACGTGCAGGAGGTCGAGACCATTGCGGATTCACTCGGCGGCGGCATTGGCCTTAACAATCGCCTGACTTTCCCGATGTGTCGCGCTCTTCTCGATGAGGTGATCCTGCTCAGCGAGGGGGAGATCGCTGCAGGCATTCGTCATGCAGCCATGGTCGAAGGCATGACGGTCGAAGGGGCGGGCGCAGTCGGGATCGCGGCCCTGCTTGCCGGCAAGATCCGATCAGACGGTCCGACAGTGATCATCGTTTCCGGGGGCAATATCGATCCGGCATTCCATCGCGCGATCGTCAATGGACAGGAAAGGGGAGTGGTCCGATGACGCGTGTGCTGATCCTTACGGAAACCGATCTTCGCAAGATCGTCCAGCTCGACAACGATGCCGTTGGCTGCGTTGAGCAGGCCTTTGTGGCGCTTGCGACAAAGGCTGTGGAAATGCCGCCCATCATGCGGCTGGATATAGCAGCTTATCGCGGCGAGGTCGACGTGAAGGCGGCCTACGTTCCCGATCTCGACAGTTTCGCGATCAAGGTCAGTCCCGGCTTTTTCAACAATCCGTCGCTAGGGCTTCCGAGCACCAACGGGTTGATGATGCTCCTGTCGGCCCGCACCGGCTTGGTCGAGGCGCTCCTTCTCGACAATGGCTATCTGACGGATGTGCGCACGGCCGCCGCGGGTGCGGTGGCCGCCCGCCACCTTTCCCGGCCGGATACCCGGATCGCTGCCATCTTCGGAGCGGGCATGCAGGCTCGCCTGCAATTGCGCGCGCTGACACTCGTCCGGCCGATCGAGGCTGCCCGGATCTGGGCGCGGGATCTGGCGAAAGCGGAAAAGCTTGCGGAGGAATTGACGGCCGAACTCGGCTTTCCCGTGTCGGCGCAAGCGGATGCAGAAGCGGCCTGCAGAGGCGCCGATATCATTGTGACCACCACGCCCTCCGACAAGCCGATCCTCAAAGCCGAATGGCTGCAGCCCGGTCAGCACGTCACGGCCATGGGCTCCGACGCCGAGCACAAGAACGAGATCGATCCCGCCGCTATTGTCCAAGCCACGCCCTACGTCGCCGACAGCCTGAAGCAGACACGGCGGCTGGGTGAGCTGCATCACGCGCTTGCCGCGGGGCTAGTTAGCGAGACCGCAGGCTTTCCCGAACTCGGGGCCATCGTCGCAGGCCAGACGGAAGGCCGCCGGTCACGTGATGCGATCACGCTTTGCGATCTGACCGGCACAGGCGTCCAGGACACTGCCATTGCCACGCTTGCTCATCGCCGCGCCATCTTGGCCGGCGCGGGGCAGGCGATCGAAACGACAAAAGCATCAGGAGACCCAGCGTGAGCGAACCGATCCTAAATTTCACCCGTGCCGAATATGCAGAACGGCTCGCAAAGACGCGCCGCGCCATGGAAAAGGCCGGTGTCGATCTCGTCATCGTCACGGATCCCTCCAACATGCACTGGCTCACCGGCTATGACGGCTGGTCTTTCTACGTGCATCAATGCGTGCTGGTGCCTGATACCGGCGAACCGGTCTGGTACGGACGCGGGCAGGATGCCAATGGCGCCAAGCGCACGGCCTATCTCGCCCACGACAATATCGTCGGCTATCCCGATCATTATGTGCAGTCCAATGAGCGCCATCCGATGGATCTGCTCTCGAAGATCATCGAGGAGCGCGGCTGGGCCAACGCTTCCATCGCCGTCGAGATGGACAATTACTGGTTCACTGCCGCAGCCTACGCTTCACTGGTCAAGCATCTGCCCAATGCCCGTTTCAAGGATGCGCAGGGGCTCGTGAACTGGCAGCGCGCCGTCAAGAGCAAGACCGAACTCGACTATATGCGCAAGGCCGGCCGTATCGTCGAAGCCATGCACAGACGGATCGTCGAGAAGGTCGAGCCGGGCATCCGCAAGTCCGATCTGGTCGCCGAAATCTATGATGCCGGCATTCGCGGCGTCGACGGCTTCGGTGGGGATTATGCCGCCATCGTCCCGTTGCTGCCATCGGGTGCGGATGCCTCGGCTCCGCACCTGACCTGGGACGACAAGCCGATGAAGAGCGGCGAGGGCACTTTCTTCGAGATCGCCGGCTGCTATCGCCGCTATCACTGCCCACTGTCGCGAACCGTTTTCCTCGGCAAACCGACGCAAGCCTTTCTCGAGGCCGAGAAGGCGACGCTGGAGGGCATGGAGGCTGGCCTTGCCGCCGCCAAGCCCGGCAATGTTTGCGAAGATATCGCCAACGCCTTCTTCGCGGTCCTGAAGAAATACGGAATCGTCAAGGATAACCGCACGGGCTACCCGATCGGTCTTTCCTATCCGCCGGACTGGGGCGAGCGGACCATGAGCCTGCGCCCTGGCGATCGCACCGAGCTCATGCCCGGCATGACATTCCACTTCATGACCGGTCTCTGGCTTGAGACTATGGGCATGGAAATCACAGAGAGCATCGTCATCACCGAGAACGGCGTCGAATGCCTCTCCAACGTGCCCCGGCGCCTTGTGGTGAAGTGATTGCCTGAGATGAACAGCATGAGCATTTCCAAACGACCATCGCCGATCACCCCGACTGTCGATTTCGACCGCGACGGCATCCAGCATGGTCATCTGCGCCTGCCCTGGTCGCGCGACGATTCCGCATGGGGGTCGATCATGATCCCCATCTGCGTCATCAGGAATGGCGAAGGGCCGACGGCGCTTTTGACCGGTGCCAATCACGGCGATGAATATGAGGGGCCTGTTGCGCTCTTCGATCTTGCCCGGACGCTGAAGCCGGAAGAGATCAAGGGGAGGGTCATCATCGTTCCCGCGATGAATTATCCCGCCTTCCAGACCGCAACGCGCACCTCGCCGATCGACAAGGGCAATCTCAATCGCAGTTTTCCCGGTCGGCCTGATGGTAGCGTGACGGAAAAGATCGCCGACTATTTTACCCGCTACCTGCTACCGCTTGCCGACATCGTCCTCGACTTTCATTCGGGCGGCCGAACGCTCGATTTCCTGCCCTATGCCGCAGCGCATGCTCTGCCGGACAAGGGCCAGGAAAAAGCCTGCTTCGACGGCGTTGCCGCGTTCTCAGCACCCTATTCCATGCGGATGATCGAGATCGATGCTGTCGGCATGTACGACACCGCGGCAGAGGAGATGGGCAAGGTTTTTGTGACGACCGAGCTTTCCGGCGGTGGAACCATATCGGCGCGCACGGCTTCCATTGCCAAGCGCGGTGTTCTGAATGTCCTGAAACAGGCAGGCATTGTCGCAGGTGCTCCGGAGACCGAACCGACGCAATGGCTCGATATGCCGTCGTCCGATTGTTTCGTCTTTGCCGAGGCGGACGGTCTCTTCGAGCCCGTCAAGGATCTGGGTGACGTGGTTGCGCAAGGAGAAATCATCGCCCGCATCCACCCGATCGGTCGCACGGGAGCTGCACCCTTCGATTATCTCGCGGCGCTCGATGGTGTCCTCGCCGCCCGTCATTTTCCCGGCCTGATCAAGACCGGGGATTGCCTGGCCGTCGTAGCAACCTTGACGGAAGGGCCTTGAATTGCCGCGGCGCGACAGCGCGGCGCGGATCACCACCCCGCTACGGCAAAGATCCGGAAAACCGGACGGTCGATAACGGAATTCAACCACAGAGGAGTGAACCATATGAAGTCGAATCTTTACCGCAGTCTCGCCGCCGTGGCCCTGACCATCGGCCTTGCCGCATCCGCCCATGCCGCCAGCCTCGAGCAGATCAAGAAGGATGGCTATATCCGCGGCGCCAGCGCCAATGAGGTACCCTACAGCTTCATGGACGAGAGCGGTTCTGCCAAGGGTATTGGTCCCGATGTTGCCGCAGCCGTCCTGAAGTCGATGGGCGTTAAGGAAATCGATTGGACCGTGACGCCGTTCGGATCGCTGATCCCGGGCCTTAAGGCCAAGCGCTTCGATTTCGTTGCCGCCGAGCAGAACATCCTGCCTGAGCGCTGCAAGCAGGTGCAGTTCACCACGCCGAATTCGAGCTATGGCGAAGGGCTTCTGGTGCCGAAAGGCAATCCGAAGAAACTGCATTCCTATGAGGACATCAAGAAGGACCCGTCGCTGAAGGTTGCGATCGTATCCGGCGCCGATCAGCTCGATTTCTTCCATGGCCTCGGCATTCCGGATTCACAGATCGTCATGATCCAGGCGAATGCGGACGCGCTTTCCACGATCCAGACCGGCCGTGCCGACGCCTATGCGGCAACCGAGCTAACCGTCGCCAAGCTGGTTCAGGGCAGCACGAATGTCGAGCATGCAGCGCCGTTCACCGACCCGGTCATCAAGGGAAAGTCGGTCAGAAGTTATGGTGGCTTCGATTTCCGGCCTGAAGACAAGGAGCTCTATAAGGCCTTCAACACGGCGCTTGAAGCCTTCAAGAAGACCGATGACTACAAGAAGATCCTGATGTCCTATGGTCTTAGCGATGAAAGCGTCGAAGCGGCACGCACCAAGAGCACCGAAGACCTTTGCGCGGGCAAGTGAGCTTATCGACAATCGGGAACGACCTGGCGGCAGTCTGCGGACGATCGCCAGGTCGCTCGGCCCCTCCCATCCTGGAACGGAGGTGACCCAAAAATGAGTTGGACACAATATCTTCCGGCATTGCTGAAGGGTGCGGAGGTGACGGCGATCATCGCCATCGCCTCGATGTTCTTCGGTGCGATCCTAGCGTTCGCAGCCGGCCTAGCGCGCTTTGCCGGAGGGCGGCTGCTGTCTTGGATCGCGATCGTCTATATCGAGATCTTTCGCGGTACATCGCTTCTGGTTCAGCTCTTCTGGCTTTACTACGCGCTGCCGCTGATCGGGATTTCCTTCGATCCCATCACGACAGGCATTGCCGGTCTTGCGCTCAACATCGGCGCCTATGGAGCGGAGGTCGTGCGCGGCGCGCTGCAGGCAGTTCCCGATACCCAGCATGAGGCGGCGCGAGCCTTGAATTTCGGGCATAGCCAGACGCTCTTCCATATCGTCCTGCCGCAGGCCGTCGTCGAAATGATGCCGGCTTTCGGCAATCTTGCCGTTCAGAACCTGAAGGATACGGCTTTGGTGTCGCTCATTTCGATCAGCGATCTGACCTTCCAGGCGCAGCAATTGCGCAACATCACGCTCGATAGCGTGACCATCTACTCGCTGACGCTTATCGGATATTTCATCATGGCGCTCATCCTCGTCGCCTTCATGCGTTGGCTGGAGACGGCCTTGCGGCGCGGCCCCGCCTTCCCCGGGAGGGCGCCGGCATGATGTATGGCTTCACCTGGGATACGTCGACGACACTGTCCTTTGCATGGTCCATCCTGCCGATCCTCGGCATCGGCCTGATCGTCACACTGGAGGCGGCGGCGGCCGGCTTTGCGATCGCCCTCGTTCTCGGCCTGGTCTTCGCCTTGCTCAGGCGCAGCCGCTTCATTGCGATCTCCTGGCCGACGGCTTTCGTCGTCGAGTTCCTGCGCGACACCCCGCTGCTCGTCCAGCTGTTCTTCCTCTACTACGTCCTGCCGATTTATGGCATCACGCTGCCTGCCTTCCTGACCGGTGCGCTGGCCCTCGGGCTGCAATATTCGGCCTATACGTCCGAGGTCTATCGTGGCGGTCTCGATGCGGTGCCTCGAGGGCAATGGGAGGCGGCGACGGCCCTCAATCTCAGCCACGGCCGCACCTATTGGGATATCATCATCCCGCAGGCGATCCCCCGCATCATACCGGCCATGGGCAACTATCTCGTCTCCATGCTGAAAGAGACGCCGGTGCTCTCCGTCGTCACGGTGGTCGACATGCTCAACCTTGCCAATCTCATCGGAGATCGGACGTTTGAGTATCTGGTGCCGCTTTCCCTCGTCGGCCTGATTTTCCTCATCCTCACGCTCGTCTGCTCGGCAGCCATTCACTGGCTCGAAAAGGCGTTGCCGAAAAACGGAATTGCTTTGAGATGACGCAACCACTGATCCGCTTTCAAGATGTGACCAAGCGCTACGGCCACCTGACCGTGCTCGACAATTTCTGCTTCGATGTTATCCCCGGAGAGAAGGTGACGTTGATCGGTCCTTCCGGCTCGGGAAAATCAACGGTCCTGCGCATCCTCATGACGCTCGAACCTTTCCAGGAGGGAACCCTGCATCTGGCCGGCATGTCCTACCACCAGGACAATGGTCGCGGACGCTTCCTCGCCAGCGAAGCGCATCTTCGCCAGATCCGCACTCATGTCGGAATGGTCTTCCAGAGCTTCAATCTGTTTCCGCACATGACCGTGCTGCGCAATGTCGTGGAGGCGCCGACCCGCGTGCTCGGGTTGGGGAGAGCGGAAGCCGAGTGCCGTGCGGTCGAACTTTTGCGCATGGTCGGGCTTTCGGAAAAGAAGGATCACTATCCGAGCCAGCTATCCGGCGGCCAGCAGCAGCGCGTTGCGATCGCCCGTGCGCTTGCCATGCGGCCGCGCGTCCTGCTGTTCGACGAGCCGACATCGGCACTCGATCCGCAGCTCGTCGGCGAAGTGCTCGGCGTCATCCGTGACCTTGCCCACGAACACGACCTGACCATGCTTTTGGTCACGCACGAAATGCGCTTTGCCCGCGAAGTGTCCGACCGCGTCTGCTTCTTCGACAAGGGCCGGATCTGCGAGCAGGGCAAGCCGGAGGAGATCTTCAGCACGCCCAGGCAAGAGCGCACCAAGGAGTTCCTGGGCTCGATCCTTTGACGGAAATCCGCTGCGGCAAGGCTAGAGCGCGTCCATTGAACGCGGAATCGGATTGAGGATTCCGTTGTTGGTTGATTTCTGATTCCATTGTCCGACTGGTGATTTGGTCGGAGGCAATATGACCCGCGCTTTCAGCGATGATCTTCGCAGCCGCGTTCTGGCGGCGTCACATGATGGAATGTCGGCGCGATCGGCGGCGGCCCGGTTTGGGATCGGTGTGTCAACGGCCATCGCCTGGATTGCCAGCGCGCGGCAGGGCCAAATGACGCCGGCGAAGCAAGGACGGCGCGGCGGCTCACGCCTGGATGTCCACGAGGATTTTATCGTGGGTATGATCGAAGAGGAAAAAGACATCACCCTCAACGAGATGGTTCTGAGGTTGGCCGAAGAGAGGACAGTTTCCATCGGTCGCAGCGGTCTCGATGTCTGGCTGCGCAAGCGCGGCTGGACGTTCAAAAAAAGACCGCACATGCACTGGAGCAAGAACGCCCCGATCTCTTGAAGCGCCGTCGGGACTGGTTCGAGGGTCAACTCGATCTCGATCCCAACCGGCTTGTCTTCATCGATGAGACCGGCTTGAGCACCAAAATGTCCCGGATTCGCGGACGGTCTCTTTGCGCAGAACGTTGTCGTGCTGCGATCCCGCATGGCCATTGGAAGACGACGACCTTTACCGGTGCGTTGAGGCTGTCGGGGATGACTGCGCCTATGGTGCTCGACGGCGCAATGAATGGAATAGCGTTCCGAGCCTATGTCGAACAGGTTCTCGTACCAACACTGATACCAGGCGACATTATTGTAATGGACAACCTGCCTGCGCATAAAGCCGAAGGCGTGCGGCAGGCTATTGAAGTGGCCGGTTGCCAGCTACTCTACCTCCCACCCTATAGCCCGGACTTCAACCCCATCGAGAAGGCTTTCTCCAAGCTCAAAGCGCTCCTGCGAGCCAGAGCAAAGCGCACCGTCGAAGCACTATGGGACACTGTCGGCGAGATCGTTGCGCTCTTCAAACCCCAAGAATGCGCCAACTACTTCATGGCATGCGGATATGACCCCGAGTAAAATGGACGTGCTCTAGACGATCGAGCCGACGTCGAAGACGGGCGGTAATTGTTCGAAGGTGCCGCGAACGGTTTCCAGCGCCGAGCGAAGGGCGGAGTGAGACAGGCGTCCGCCCAGACAGATACGGATGCCGCCGCCCGGTCGCTCTGCGCCGGCGACGAAGGGATCGGACGGCGTCACCGCGACGCCCTTGCGGGCCAGTGCCCGTACCAGACCCTCCTCCGTCCAGCGCTCCGGAAGCGAAAGCCACGCGCAAAGCGACAGCGGATGACTGCCGGCAACGAATGGGGCCAGCACCTCGGAGACGATCATCTGTCGGGCCTCGGCCTCGCCTCGCTGGACGGCAAGCAGTGCTTGCGCCGTCCCATCCAGCACCCAGCGCGATGCCATTTCCGCAACGACATTGGTGGCGCTCCAGCCGGTAACGCGCAGGATCGACGCGGCGCGGATCGAGTAATGGGCCGGCACGACGAGATAGCCGATGCGCAATCCCGTCATCACGGACTTCGTAAAGCTGGTTACGAAGAAGCCGAGCTCGGGAATGAGATCGGGCATGGAGGGAAGCGCTTCCCGCAGCATCGGTTTGTAAACTTCGTCCTCGATGACGAAGACACCGTGCCGGCGGGCGATGTCGGCGATCGCGCGCCGGCGCTCGGCCCCCATGACATGGCTTGTTGGGTTGCCGAGCGAGGAGACGATGACAAGCGCCGATACGTCGCCGATGGCGCAGGCGGCCTCGAAGGCATCCGGCAAGATACCCTCATGATCTGTCGGAAGGCCGCGCAGGGTGAAGCCTAGAACATTGGCAAGGCCGATGATGCCGTGATCGGTCAGGTTTTCGGTCAGCACCACCTCGCCCGGCCGCACGACCGAGGCGACGGCAAGAAAGAGGCCGTGCGCCGCGCCGTTCGTGATCAAGATCCGATCGGCATCCGCCTTGACCGACAGGCCCGAGAGCCAGACCTGTGCTGCGGCGCGATGGGCATCGAGGCCGGCGATTGGCCGGCAAGGCCGCATGAAGCTGCTATTGTCGCTTTCGGCAAGCGCCTGCATGAGTTCCCTGGCCGATCGCTCATGCGCCTCGGTGTAGACGGCCCGGATGATGGAGAGATCGGCGCTGCCGCTCGGATCGCGATCGAGCATGAAGCTGTCGGCGCGTTCCGTGACGCGGCTGCGCACGAAAGTGCCGCGTCCGACCTCGCCGCGCAGATAGCCGCGGCGCTCCGCTTCCTTGTAACTCAGGCTCACGGTCTGGACCGAGATTCCGAGCGAATGGGCGAGATCGCGATGCGTCGGCATCTGCGTGTGCACCGGCAGGATGCCATCATCGATGTCCGCGATGATCTTGTCGGTAAGCAGCTTGTGCTTGGTGACGCCCTTGCGATGCTGAAGGACGGGTTTCCAGGCACCATTGTCCTGGTCTTTTGAATCATGACGATACATGGATTGATCCGGTACAATTACAGGAATCCATGTACACCATTCGCCGCGGGATGGCGACGACCGAATGCGATGACGCGGCTCCTTGTCAACAACGGGCCGCGTCATCGCCGCATAGATTGCCTGGAGCTATACCGGCAAGGATCGGATCAGCGCTTCGAAAGCACGCTGTCGATGGCGCCAGCCGCCGCCTTGACGACGGTATCGGCTTCCTCGCGGGTCAGGCAGAGCGGCGGCGCAAAACCGAGGATGTCTCCCTGCGGCATGGCACGGCCGATGACGCCGCGCTCGAGCAGCGCTGCCGCCACCTGCGGGCCGATCTTCTGCGCAGGGTCGAAGAACTTGCGGTCGTCCTTGTCCTCGACAAACTCGATGGCTGCCATCAACCCATCGCCGCGGACCTCGCCGACGTGGTTGTGGCCGCCGACGGCCTTGGCAAGCTCGGAGCGGAAGTATGCGCCGGTCGAGCCCGCGTTTTCGACAATGCCGAGTTCATCGACCAGTTCAAGATTGGCGATGCCAGCGGCTGCGCAGATCGGATGGGCGGAATAGGTCCAGCCATGGCCGATCGCGCCAAGCTGATCCGACCCTTGCACGAGCACCTGCCACATCTTGTCGGAGACGATACTGCCCGAAAGTGGCGCATAGGCCGAGGTCAGGCCCTTGGCAATGGTGATCAGGTCCGGCTTCATCCCGTAGTGATCGGAGCCGAACATCGAGCCGAGACGCCCAAAGCCGGTGACGACTTCGTCGGCCACGAGGAGGACATCGTATTTGTCGAGGACGGCCTGGATCTTCTGCCAGTAGGTCTTCGGCGGCGGAACGATGCCGCCGGTGCCGAGGATTGGTTCGCCGATGAAGGCTGCGACCGTTTCCGGACCTTCGGCGAGGATCATTTCCTCGAGTTTGTCAGCACAATGCTGCGCAAACTGTTCCTCACTCATCGAGCGATCTGCGCGGCGGAAGTAGTAGGGCGCTTCGGTATGCAGGATCGGCGCGCGCGGCAGGTCGAAAGCCTTATGGAAGAGTTCGAGGCCTGTGAGGCTACCCGTCATGACGCCGGAGCCATGATAGCCGCGCCAACGGGAAATGATTTTCTTCTTTTCCGGGCGACCGAGAATATTGTTGTAGTACCAGATGAGCTTGATGTTGGTCTCGTTGGCATCGGAGCCGGAAAGGCCGAAGTAGACGCGGCTCATGCCTTCGGGCGCGCGGTCGATGATCATCTTCGAAAGCGTGATCGAGGCTTCCGTGCTGTGGCCGACATAGGCGTGGTAATAGGCCAGGTTCTTTGCCTGCTCGGCGATCGCGTCGGCGATCTTCTGGCGGCCATAGCCGACATTGACGCAGTAAAGGCCGGCAAAGGCATCGAGGCTCTTCCGGCCGTTGGTATCGGTAATGTAAACGCCCTCAGCGCCGGAGATGACGCGGGTCGGCGTTTCGCCGCGCGCGTGCATTCCCATGTGGGTCGAGGGATGGAAGAAGTGGTCCCGGTCCCAGGCGTTGAGTTCGTTGCGCTTGTCCAACATGTTATGGTTCCTTCTTTTCTATTGGGAGCGTCAGGCTGTCGTGTCGACGCAGAGATACTTGAGCTCGGTGAAGGCCTCGATGCCGTGGCGGGAGCCTTCGCGGCCGAGGCCGGATTGTTTCCAGCCGCCAAATGGGATCGGGCCGCCGGTAATCTTCACGCGGTTGATGGCCACCATGCCGTATTCGAGTGCCCGTCCAAGCCGCATCTGGCGAGCGCCGTTCGCCGTGACGACATAGGCAACCAGGCCGTATTCGGTGTCGTTCGCCCGTGTGACGACCTCGTCTTCGGTATCGAAGGAGGTTACGGCGGCGACAGGTCCGAACGTTTCCTCATGCATGATCAGGGCATCCGGCGCGGGATCGGCGAGCAATGTCGGCTGGAAGAAGAGTGGGCCGGCGGCGTGGCGTTTGCCGCCGGTGACCAGCCGTGCGCCACGCTTTAAGGCGTCTGCAACTTGTTCCTCGACCTTGGCAACGGCGCGTTCGTGCATGAGCGGGCCGATCTCGACGCTACGATCCAATCCGTTTCCGACCTTAAGGGCTTCGATGCGCTTGGCGAAGGCAGAAACGAAAGCGTCCATGATCGAGCGCTGAACGAAAATGCGGTTGGCCGCGAGGCAATCCTGGCCGGAAGTCGCGAATTTGGCGTTGACGGCGATATCGACGGCGCGATCGAGGTCGGCGTCGTCGAAAACGATCAGGGGGGCATGGCCGCCGAGTTCCATGACAAGCCGTTTCATGCTTGCGGCGCACTGGCCGGCGATCAATTTGCCGATGCCCGTCGAGCCGGTAAAGCTCAATGCTCTGACCCGCGGATCGTCGCAGAAGGCCCCGACGATGGTTGCCGCATCGCCGGTCACAACGTTGAACACGCCGGCGGGAAGGCCGGCGCGTTCGCTAAGTTCGGCGAGCGCCAGCGCCGACAGCGGCGTTTCGGAGGACGGGTGGGCAACGACGGTGCAGCCGGCCGCAAGGGCCGCGGCCGCCTTGCGGGTAATCATCGCCGCGGGAAAATTCCAGGGCGTGACGATGCCGACGACACCCAGGGCCTCCCTGCGAACGAACATTTCGGCGTCGGGCAGATGACTGCTGACGCTCTCGACGTTGATGCGCTTGGCTTCCTCGGCATACCACTCGATGAAGCCCGCGGCATAATCGATCTCACCACGCGATTCGGCCAAGGGTTTGCCCTGTTCCAGCGTCATGATGAGCGCCAGATCCTCGCGTGCCTCCAGCATGAGGTCATGCCATCTGCGCAGGATCGCTGACCGCTGCTGCGGCAGCAGCGAGCGCCAGGCGACAAAAGCCTCCGCTGCGGCGTCGACGGCGTTGATGGTCTCTTGCTTGTCGAGACTGGAAACCCAGGCGAGCGTCGCGGAAGATGCCGGGTCGGTCACTTCGAAGCTTTGATTGGCCTTGCCCGCGACCCAACGGCCAGCGACATAGGAGAGGTCTCGCAGGAGATGACGGTCGTTCAACCGCGAAAGGGCTTCATGATAGGTGGCGCGGGCGTGGAGCGCGGTCATGGTCGGGTCTCTCGTTCCAGATGCTCCAATGCTGGCACGGAACACCGCGAGAGATTGTCCATTGCTGGCAGGCAGAAGAGAGAAAGGCCCTAAAGAGCGAGGTGTTAGTAGAGAGTTTCTCTATTCGTCGCCGAGCACATCGGGAGAAAGCAGATCGATGACGGGCAGCACCGTCTCCTCTTTCACCGTCTTGGTTACGATATAGGTGAAATAGCGCTCGATCCCGAGGTCGCGATCGAGGAGCTCGTCGATCAAACGCTGGTAAGCGTCGATATTGGCCGCCATGATCTTCAAAATATAATCGACGCCGCCGCCGACGGCCCAGCAGGCAACGATTTCCGGGGTCGAGGCAACCGCGCGTTCGAACCGCTCGAAATCGGCCTGGCGATGGTTGGCGAGGGTGAGTTCCACCATGACGTTGGCGATCGGGGCGAGGCGCCGCAGCGACAGATGCGCATGATAGCCTGTGATGATCCCGGCCTTTTCCAGCTTTCGAAGGCGCAGCCAGCACGGGGTAGGGGATAATCCGACCTTGTCGGCAAGCGCGAGCTTGGTAATGCGGCCATCGCGTTGAATGGCATCCAGTATGCGCAGATCGATTGCGTCGAGTTTCATGTGAAAGCTGCTTATCGTCACCCGTCGTTCTCAGACCAATGGCACTTGAACTTTAAGCTGACAAGCCTTCTGCATCGAAGTCAGCTTATACATATTTGAAGCTGGCGCCCCCGGCTCTGCATTTTGCTATCGAGACCGCCTCGACTGCCTGCAGCATGATCTCAGGGAAATGACCGGTAACCGGCAGCTCTCCGGATCTCATATCGCAGCCCTATTTTCGAGGCGAACGAGAAAGCCGAGAGCACAGAATAAAATCGACGAGATGACAAGCTTGTCGAGAGCCGTCAGCACATGTGCTTCACTCGCGGCGTCCCGGTAAGTGGCTGGCTCGTCCAGGGTTAGCACCACGGTGCGCATTCCCAGGACGCAATGATCGCCAATTGCGACGCCGTTCGCGTTACAGGGTGCGGTAAGATTGCGGTAATATTGGATACCTACCAACCGTGTGCGCCAAACGGGAAAGACAGATAACTCGGATATTTCGAGCTCCCGTGCAAAGGCATTCAATGCTTCGACTTCGCCTCGATCGACACTTCGCGCGATCTCGTGCGCGCAAGTGGATCGCAACGCGGCTGGATATCATCAAATGTACTATATCAGGTGCCTTCTTCGTATTATCGCACGCTACCTTCTATCATCGGTCATAGTAGGTGCCCTGTTAGGAGGGCCGATTGCCATATTGATCTTCAAGTGAAGGACCGTTGCAAGACAATAAACGGGACGGGCCGAATCCGTAAGGTTTTCACAAGGATGGAACAGGACAAGGGATGCAACTTTAACAAAGGAGTTGCATTATATGCGCCCGATTACAGTAGCTGGCTATTCAAAGAAAGCAGCTGTTGTGCGATCAATGTCTGCTCGTACACTTACCTTGGCGACCGCCTCAATTCTGACGATCACCAGCGGCTGCAGCTCGGTGCCATTGAAGGAAGGAGGGACACTGTCCTCCTATGGCAATCTCGGTGCAGCCAAGGGGCGATTTTCCAAATCGCGAACCTACCTGGATGGCAATCGGCTGAAGGAAATCAAAACGGTTGCCATCTGGCCGACAACCCTGACGTTTTCTGCCGGACGAAGAATTCAGAATTCAAACGATAGGCTGCTGGTCTCGAACGCGATTGATCGCGCCATTTGCTTTACGATGAGCGAAAAATATAAAATCGTTCCAATCGGCGGATCGCCCGATCTCACGATAAAGGCGGTGATTACCGACATCGTGCCCACGCAGCCTGCGGTAGCCGGAGCAGCAAAGGCGATTTCGATCGGCAGCTCGATTGCTTTGCCCGTGCAAATTCCGCGTCTTCCCTTGGGGCTTGGCGGACTGGCGATGGAAGCGGAGGCGTTAGACAGTGCCGGCGTTCAGCGTGCCGCTATAGTTTGGTCTCGTGGCGCGAATTCCTTTACGAGCGAGGCTCGCGTCTCAAGGGTTGGAGACGCCTACGATTTGGCGGCCGCGTTCGGAAGCGAATTCTCCAGAATGATCATCACAGGCAAGGAGCCCAAGGGGCTGAATATTCGTCTCCCCTCGGTATATGAGATTCGCACTGCGCTTGGCGGCAAGCCGGGCTCCCCCTTGTGCGAAACCTTTGGTCGCGCGCCAGGCATCGCTGGCTCGATCGCCGCGTCCTTCGGCGCACCCCCATCATGGGCAGACCACGGCGCGCGAGTCCGCGAACCCCTGGCATCAGATCTCTCCACGCCCAATCCGGCTAAGCCTTTGAATTGACGGAACTGCTCGGGAGCGATCGTTTCCGACCCGTAAGAGTATCGTAATGTTCGCATCGCATGTGTGGTGCATTGAATTCAATAGAAGATCGTGAGGTTTCCCTATGCGTTATTGGTTAGCAGTCGCCCTATCCGTGTATCTTTCCGGCTGCCAGTCCGTCGAAGATGGTGACCGCTGTAAGGAGTACGGTTTTGAACGCGGGACAACGGCTTTTGCCGTTTGCAAGCAGCGCATCGACATGATGCGCGAGCGTCGCATGGACAGATCGATCGACGCGCCAAACTACGATTATTGAAAGTGATCTGCAATGGATGCGGAAGCCCTCCCTCTCGCACCTTGGCTGGATCGCGGCGCAAGAGCTAGAATGCCGCATCCCTTCCACTATGTGTGGGAGCCAATCGGCGTTTGGCCCATATCTGAACTTTACTTAGGCAAAACATGCATATTCTGATCGTTGAAGATGATCTCGAACTCGCCGCGTCTCTAAAGGCTATGATGGAAACCTCGATCGGGGTGACTGATACGTTTGCGACGGTTGGTGATGCGGAGGCCGCGCTTCTTGCTTTCAAATTCGATCTCGTCATCATCGATCGTCATCTTCCAGACGGTGACGGGCTTTCCTTGCTCCCCGTGTTGCGTCAGTTGCGGCCGCGACCCGCAACCTTGATCCTGACGGCCTTGGATGATCCCATCGATATCGTCGCGGCGCTGGACAAGGGGGCGGACGAGTATATCGGTAAGCCATTCGAACCCATGGAGCTGGTGGCACGGGCGAGGGCCGTCTTGCGCCGCTACAATCTCGACGAAACGGGGTGCACCCAGTTTGGAAACCTGATCTTCGACCTCAACCATCGCTCGGCCATGATCGGCGAAGTCGTCCTCAATATTCCGCGGCGGGAGCTCGGCATTCTTGAAGCGCTGATACGCAGGGCAGGCAGGGTGGTCGAGCGCAGTACGCTGGAGGCATCAGCCTACAGCGTCGATGACGAAATAGAATCGAATGTGATCGAGTCGCATGTTTCTCGTCTGCGTCGCAGGCTGCGCGAAGCCAATTGCGACGTCAACATCCGTACCATTCGCGGGATCGGTTATATGCTGGTGCAAGAATGAAGTGGCCGAAGCGTTCGATCGCACTTCCGGTGGCGGGCCTGCTCATCGTTGGCATGGCATGCGTCATGGTGCTGAGCACCGTTTTGACATTGGGCGTTTTCCTCAGCACGAATGTGAAGACCAAGCAGCGCATGAATGCCGATGTCGTGGGCAAGCTCCTGCAATCTGGAAGGGCGTACGATAGCAACGGCAGGCTCGTCTTGGAGCAGAAGGGTATCCCCGCAACCATCATGGGATTCGCCAATGCGGAACCGTCTTTTTGGTATCTGGTGAGCGATGGAAGCCAAACTGTCTCTCATGGAACCATACCTTCCTCGGTCGATCAGATCATCAAGGCTGCCCCTTCGGAAATCTTCGCGTCCGAATTCTACTATACCGCCGGTGAAGAGCGATTTCTCGCCCTTAGACTGGTGGATGACAGTGATCCGCGTGTCGTCATTGCCTTGGGTGGCATATCCTTTTCGAATTTTCAGACGATCTTCGCGACGCTTTGGGCGGTGTGGCCGCAGGGCCTTTACCATCTTCTCGGTCTCGTATTGGTGACGACGGTGACGATTGCGGCAATCGCCATCAGGCACACCATTGCGACCCCTGTCCGACGCGTCGTCGATGCCGCCGCACAGATCGATGGCCTTCCCAACGGTCGCAGAATTCCTGACGCTGATACTCCAGCCGAGCTCAGGCCGATGGTCGCGGCATTCAATACCGCTTTGACGCGGATCGATGCCGCCTTCGAGGCGCAGCGTAATTTCCTTGCAAGCGCATCCCACGAGTTAAGGACGCCCTTGACCAAGCTGCGTATCAAGCTGGATTTGGTGAAAGATCCGCAAGTCAGAGAGCCGCTGATCCGCGACGCGACACGTCTTGCTTCCATCGTCACAACGTCGTTGCAGCTTGCCCGCCTCTCTGGACAGTCTTTTGCCTTCACGTCCGTCGACCTCACTGCGATCGCGCGCTCGGTCATCACCGAACATGTGCCCAGGGCAATCAAGCAGGGGCTCGAGATTGAGTTGCGCGCTCCCAAGGCTAAAGTCGCTATTTCCGGTTCGGAAGCGGCAATTCGTGTTGCACTGGATAACTTGATTGCCAATTCTCTCCGGCATGCTCCAAGTGCTGATATAATTGTCGTTGAAGTGCTCGAAGCTCATCAGCTGAAGGTCATTGATCACGGTCCCGGAATTCCGACCTCAGAGCGCGAAGCGGTGTTGCGCCCCTTTGTTCGAGGGGCCAGTGCGGAAGCCGAGGGCACGGGGATGGGGCTCGCAATCGTCGCACAGGTCATCCATGCCCATGGCGGATCGGTCGTACTTGGAGAAACGCCAGGGGGAGGGTTGACCGTTTTGCTAACCTTTCCCCATGGCGGATAGCGGCGAAAATCGGTATTCGCGAGATTGAAGTCGAATTAAGTGTCGCGCGGACATTGTCCGCGCGACTTCTTGTGATTTCACGGATCTAGCCATCGGGCCTGCCGCCTCATGCTCATCTCATGACGCAAGACGGGCCGGCATCGCCGGCCCGTCTGCGATTAATCCTGCTTAATCGGCGCGGGCACAACGGTTGGCGAACCCTGCTGCCCAAGCCGGTCGGCGACCAGCATCGACAGCATCATTTCCACAAGACCGTTGGGAGCGCCCTTTTCTCCGACACCACCGCCGACCTGGATCTGCGGCACGAGTGGGAGCCTGCCGTTCTCGATCGCCTCGGCAAATCGCATGAGAACCTGCGAGTTGAGCTGATAGTCCGGGCCGCCGAAAGCCGCGACTTTCTTCTCGGTGGCTTCCGCTTCCGCCAGGCCAACGGCGCGCACTTTCTCTGCATCCGCAAGGCCGGTTGCCCTGATACGCTCTGCATCTGCAAGCGCAATGGCTTTGATCCGGTCGGCTTCGCCGAGACCTGCGAGGCGCACTTTCTCGGCCTCTGCCTTGGCCGTGACCTGAATGGTTTCCGCCTGCTGGCGGGTACGGGCAAGCTGCGCCTTGCCCTCATTCTCGCTGATCTCGATGGTGAGCGCGGATGTCGTGATCTTGGCCTGTTGTTCGGCAAGCGCCTCCTTCTCGCGCAACGTACGTTCCTGGATTGCAGCTGCCTCCTGCAATTTGTAGGTCTCGACCTTCTCAACGGCGATCTGGCGCTCGCGCAGCTGGATGAGAATCTGCTCTATGCTGTTCTGGCCGTTGCTGGCGCGTGGCGTGCCGATCAGCACTTCTTGCAGTTCGAGGCTGTAGGAGGAAAATTTTTCGCGCATTTCGTCACCGGACTTGCGCTGGATCTCGCTGCGCTCCTGCAACAGTTCGATCAAGGTTTTCGTCTGGGCGATATTCTTGAAATAGGCCGAGACCATCGGATCGAGCGTCTGTTCGACCAGGCGCTTGATATCGCCGAAGCGCTGCACGACGAGCGGAGCCTTCATGTAGTCGATGTGGACGACGACGGAGAGCGGCAGCATAGGTTCGAACGCATCCTTGGTGATGAGGGATACTTCGGACAGGTTTTCGTCCAGACGGTGCTCGCCGTATTGTTCCTTGGTCCATTTGAGCACGAAGTTGGTGGTCGGTACGATGACGATGTTCCCGGCGTAAGTGTTGAAGGCGTACTTGCCCGGCAGAAGCGGCGTCGACCACACACCGCGTGCACCCGTTTCAACAAGCTCGCCATGGCGATAGGCCTGGCCAGAAATATCGTCGCCCCGGCGACCGGTATAGGAAACCACGACGCCGACCGTACCGACGCCGATGATCGTCTTGTCGACCAGTTCGACGGTCGCGAAGATACGGTTGAGGAAATAGCTGCCATCGGCAAGCACCTGCAGCTGTCGGCCGCGATAACCGCCGGCATTGAGAAACTTCTCAGGATCTTGAAAATTGTTATGGAAATTCAGATCTTTCGGATCGTTGGCGACCGTAGGCGCAATAATCTCGCCGTCGGGCAGTGCCGGACCGTCGTGGATGGTCACGATGCCGATCATGTCCTCGGCGTCATGGATGACGACTGGTTCGAAACCGTCACGCTGGGTGATCAGCGTCGACATGTCAGCAAACAGCGTCTGTTCCGATGAACTGAGATTGACGGCGTAGATCGATTGGGCCGTCAGCACGATGAACTGCGCGAGGTTGATGGCATAGGTGCCTTCGCGCAGGATCTTGCGCTGTGGGCCTTTGTGTCCGTCTTTGATGAGAAAGCCGCGCACATCCTGGAAATCATCGGCCTCTATGTTCGAGGCAAGCGTCTGGGTCGGCGGCAACGGCTTGCCGTCACGGGCGAAGACATAGCCGATCTGGCCCTGCGGGATGGTCACGAGATTGGCGCGATGCATCGAATATTGGAACGGCATGAAGAAATGCAGGCCGCCGCGCACGACATCCGGCTGGAAGCCGGCCTCGCCGTTGAGTGCAATGAAGCCATTCTTGACCGAGCCACGAAAACTCCACAGCTTTTCAAGAATGCCGAGCCTGTCATTGGGAATATAGCGGACCACGCCGCTCCATCGAAAGAATATTGCCAACACGATAACGGGAACGGCGATTTCGATCGCGAGCCATTCCATCGGACTGAGATTGGTGAGGGCTTCCATCTCTTCTCTCCTAGGGCGCACGGGTTCGTCCACCCGACAGCCGCCCGGTTGGTATTGGTTGATAAGACGGGGAGATTGCGCGCCTATGCGGTCGACGCACCAAGGGTGTGTCGAAGGTTTGGGTTGCTCACTACATGGAAAAATGACCGCCTGCCCTCAGTCCCCACTGAGGAAGGGCGTGGTCTTGATGCGGTCTCACATCGGTGTTGCCTTGATAGACATAACGGTAGACCACGTAGGCATTGCGCTCATAGGTTTAAAGATGCGCAGGGTGGAAATCGTATAAGTACTTCCCGCTATTTCGCTATTTCGAGCATTTTCCAACCGATACACAGATGGGTGCGATGTCCGGTGTAAGGCACAAAGCCACCAGCCTGTCTGCCAGAGCTCCGGCAGCCGGTCCTTGCCACGGCTGAACTTCCGTCCGCCGGCCCGTCATTCGGCCAACACAGCTTTGGCGGCAAGCTCGAGCTGAATATCGATCCCATTCCTCAATTCGTCGCGCGTCAGAGGAATAGACACGTCGGGCTCTACGCCGACGCCTTCGAACTGGCGACCGTCGGGAAAATATTCGCGCTTGGTGGATACCCTGAACGACATACCAAACTCGGGAAACCGCACAAAGTATGGCTGTCCCGTCGATCCGAAGCTAGGCTCGCCGAACACGAGGCCACGCTTGCCATCCTTGAAGCGTAAGGCGAAATCTTCGCATGCCGAAGCACTGCCGCCGTTGATGAGTAGCGCCATCTTCCCCTTCCAGGCGTCTGTGAAAGGCAGCGTTATATCCGGGCCGCTTCGCATCATCGTTATGGGCAATGCCGGGATGCTGCCGTTGAAGGAGTTCGAAGCATCGGACTTGGCAATTGTCATAGGGGTAGATACCAACGTACCGCGATAGGGATTGGTCATAATCGCCGACAGCAGCTTGCCTGGCGAACTGCCGCCGCTGTTGTCGCGCAGATCGAGGAGGATGGGGCGAGTATTTTCCACGCCTCGAATGGCCGTAATGGCGGCTTCCTCATATTTCGGGTCATCAAAGCCTGGAATGCGGATCACCACCACGCCGTCTTTGCGTTGGACGGTTTCAACGTCGGTTGCAAGCGGTGGTCCGCGTTCAGGTCCGGCTAGGGGTTCGGTCAAATCGATCGGCACTTGCCTGCCATCATCCGTGCCGACCGTAAAACGTTGTGGCAGCAGATATGGGCGGAGCCATGTCATCCAATCCAATGCCGCGATGCTGGATTGACCAATATGTTCGCGCGCACTCTCAAGCCATTCATCGACAGGTCTACCGTCGACTATGGTCACCACGTCACCAGGGGATAGCTCAGCCATCCTTGATCGCACGACCGTCCATCGACTGTCGATCCGTCTTATCCTGAACGGCATCGGTCCTGTCTGCTGCGCCAATTCTTCGTCCCAAAAGGAGGTATGGCCATTTCTCAGGCTTGCGAAAAGGCGCATCGTAGCCCGAGAAAAAGCTTTCCGATCTCGTGCTTCCAATGCTTCACCGAGATAGGCACGGTAACGTGCCTCGAAGTCATACCCGGCCGGCAATCCTTCCGCATGAGCAAAGTAGCGCTTGATCGCGTGGTAGGTCGTCGCGCCGATGTAGGCGCGATCAGTGAGGTCGGGGTCACGGTAATGGGTCATAGAGCTATTTCAATATCAGTTGGCCCCAAATTCAAGCCTCAGGGTGCAGTTACGCCCAACGGCCATGATTGGCGTGAGATCGAGGAGACCAATCGCTGGCACGACAGGCTACAGCCAGCCGGTAAAGAGTGGCGCCGCTTTGAGCTTTGCAAAAGCGGCATGGCTATCTTGCAGGCATGTGCATTTTATTTAGGCGGGTAAATGCTTATCTCCTGCGCAGCAAACAAAGGAGACGCTAAAATGAGAATATTTCAGAAGATTAAACGCTTCAGCGAAGAGCGCAGAGCAATACGCGAACTTTCCGCCCTCGACGATCATGTCCTTCGCGATCTGGGCATTTCGCGCGCGCATATCCCCTACGCCGTCAGCGGCGCCCGCGGCAACTGAGTTTTCATTTTCGCGCGCATACCTTCCGGTATGCGCCGCCGCAAAGGGTTCAAGGGGCGGCAACCATCGACGCCTTTTCCCAGAGGCAGCAGCCGATTGAAGCGCTATTTTGCGCTAAGCATCGCCGTGGTCGGGCCAGCCTCTCCCATCGAAGATGACCGCTCGGTTTTCGAGCCGAGCACATGCTCCTGACAGATCACGCGGAAATGGCAGCGACCGCGGGGCCGCATGTAGAAGGTATCCATGCGGACGGCCCGCTCAGTGGTTTTCCTCTCTCATCGCAGAAAAAACCTCGCGAAAATTTCAGGCAGCCCGAATGCGGCACTCTTTCGCAGCTTGCACCCAGCAATATTCAAGTTCGATCTCGAGTAGCCGCGTTGCCTGGGCAAGCGCGTTTTCGGCCTCTGCAAACAATTGCGGCTTGAGGCCCATTCTGGCCTCGCCATAATTTGCGGCACGTAGCAGAACAAGTTCCGCGAGATCAATACATTCTGGCGTCGGCCGGACGAGGTTCAGGCAGTACCGCAAGTTGATTGCAACACCGAGAGTGAATTCGGTTGCGGAGAAATCCGATATTGCGCCCGGCGGAGCGGAGCGGGCCAGAAATGTCCTCCAGTGCTGGGTCATCGCTGTATTCCTTCCGTCAGCTCGATTGCGTGGGCCCCGCTACAGTGTGTACCGAGGTGATATCGACCAGGCGACACTGCTTTCAATGACGCGATCATGCAATTGGGCTTCGGTCCATCTTGTTCTCAGACGTTGGTCTGATGGTCCGTCGGCGCAAGGTCTTGGCCGTGATCGCTGAAGTCCAAGGAGTGGGCTTTCCGTTTGATTGGACTTGACCCCTCGCCATGTTGCGGCGATTTGATATGGGATCGGAACCTTCAATTGGCGCGGACGCTCGGAGCCCGAGCGCGATGGGTGTTCGGCACCGGAGCCAATCGGAAGCCTCAGGAGGCTACAGATGTTATTCCGTCGAAAGCTTATTGCCGGTTTACCATACCTGCTGTTGGCTTTGGTCGCTACAACGCTCCCCTACACGCTCAAAATTCACGGCGTTTCCGCAAGATTTGCGCTGCAAGTCGTAGAGGCAAAAGGGGGGAACGGGAATGGCGGCGGCAACGGCAACGGTGGTGGAAATGACAATGGCGGAGGCAACGGGAACGGCGGCGGTAACAGTGGCAACGGAGGCGGTAACAGTGGCAACGGCAATGGAAATAATAACGGAAACGGCAATGGTAATGGTAATGCCAACAATAACGGCAATGGAAACGGCGCTGCCAACGGCCAATCATCCAGCACTAAGAGCGTGACGCAAAGCCAAGTCGATTCCGACCAGCCCGCTAATGTCGGCAACGGTACCGGCTCCCTCACAGTTCGCCACAAGGATGGCATGAGCGAGGACATACGGGGCGGACGTTATGTGATGAGGGATTCGAGGGGGCGGACAATCGTCAATCGCAATGCGACGATGGCGGACGAGCAGAGGCTCAAATCATTCCTTCACTGACGCCGTTTCTCTAGCTCGTCACGAAACGCCATTGCGGCTTCCGTTCTGTTGCTGACGGCAAGCTTGGCAAAGATCTGGGTCATATGGTGCTTGATGGTCTTCTCATGCAGGTCGAGCTTCAAGCCGATATGCTTGTTGCTCAATCCGGCAGACGCGAGTTCCAGCACTTCCCGTTCCCGATCCGTCAGCGCATTGAACGGATTGATCTCGCTCGCCGATCCGCTTTCCGAAATCAGACGCGCCGAGAGGGTTGGCGCAACATAGCTGTCGCCGGTGGCGATGCTGCGGATGATATCGGCAAGTGTCCGGGCCCCAACGCCTTTCAGGACATAACCTTTTGCACCGCTCTTGAGTGCCGCCATCACGTCGTCACTTGCTTCTGAGACCGTCAGCATCACGATCTTCTGATCGGGCAACCGGTGCATGATCTGAGAGACGGCATCCAGTCCTCCTCCAGGCATGGAGATGTCGAGCAAAAGAACGTCCGGGCGGTGTTCCGCTGCGATGCGCAGGGCGTCTTCCTTACTGCTGCCTTCACCGACAATGCTGAACCCATCCATCTCGGTCAGGCTTCGAATGACGCCCTCCCTGAAAAGGGGGTGGTCGTCCACGACCGCCAAGCTGATTACAGCTGTCATGCCTGCTCCATTTCCTCGATGTTCAGGGACATGCGAACAGTTGTTCCCTGGTGCGATGATAAAAGCTGGAACGTCCCGCCGAGGCTTTCGACCCGATCTCTGAGACCGGCAAGGCCGAGCTTCTGTGGACCGACATCCTTCGCCTCGAAGCCGGGCCCCTCATCGGCAACCTCGATCACGATCTGGCCGTCTTCCAGGGATTGCACGACGTTTTGTCCGACCCCGCCGGCATGACGATAGCCGTTGTTCAGCGCTTCCTGGACAAAGCGATAGACGCATATCTTTGCGGAAGTGGAAAGATCTAGCGGGGTCGTGGTCGCATGAAGTTTGACGGTGACGCCGGTGCGCTGCTCATGGGCGCGGATTGCGCGTCTGAGGAGATCGGTCAGGTTGTCGGTTTCGATGTGGGGCAGCATCAATCCGCTGCAGACGCTCCTGATTTCGGTCATGGCGTCGTCGAGGCTTGACTTGATGGCGCGCAGTGATGCCTCACGTTCGCTCGACGTGGCTGCGGGATTGATGAGGGTCTGACTATCCAGGCGCAATGAAGCATAGGCGACCAATTGGGCGGGGCCGTCATGCAGGTCGGCGCCGATACGGCGCAGATAGCTCTCGTTCAGCGCGGCTGCGCGTTGCGTCGCGCGCTGAACGCGGGCGCGCAATGCTTCATTCTGCAGGAGAAGCGTCGACAATTCGCCGATGCGACCGTTGAGCGCCTTGCGCTGATTGTCGATAGTGCGGCTGCCACGCAGGACGATGATCGACAGAAGTGCGAAGAACGTCAGCGTAAACAGGGCAACGACGAGCCAGCTCAGCAGGCGGGCCTGAGTAAGGCTCCATTCGAAATCGTTGGCGACCTCGTAAAACTCGGAGACGGCGACGACCTTGCCCGACCAGGGCTGCAGCACCGGATTGTAGATTTCCAGCAGCGGCTTGCCGCTATTGCGCTCGGCCGTGCTTTCGACATCATCGATCCGGTTGAATTTGGCGACCATTCGTCCGGAAAACGCCAACCTGAGGCTGTCCGAGAGTGGAAACCGTTTGCCGGAAAGATCCTTGTTGTTGGAATAGAGGATCGTTCCGTCGCTGCGCCATAGCCGGAAGGAGAACAGCCGTGTGCCAAGCGCACCCTGGCCGAGCGTCTCGTCAAGAGCCCGCGTTACCGTGTCGTCGAGTACCCGGGTGGTTTGCATGTCCGGCAGAAGCGGGGCGATGACGCTATCGACATAGAGGGCCGTCGTTGCCGCGGAATTGCGTGTCACGGCATTTTCGATCAGGCTGGCGACGAAGGACCCGACAACGAGCATGGCACAGATCGCCAGCACGCCGCCGGCAAGCAGGAACTGCCTGGCCAAGGATTGAGAATTCCAGCGTTCGATAAGACTTGCCAGAGATAACTTGTATTTATCGTTAGCTCGCGAAACCGGCATCGTCAGCACAGATCTCCCAACCCCCTATAGCTATCCCAGCGAAGTGAAGTGTCAACTCTTGCGACACTGACGGCGGTCGCCTTGTCTCGCAAAGATGGCATCGCTTCGTGGCCCAGGCAATCCAGGAGACCATCGGGAGTGATCAATCAGACTATGGTCCTAATACCCAAGGCATAGGTCCGACCGGTGTAGAAACACAGGATTTGAGCAATATTGTAAGTGCGCAATGATTTGCTGGATACGGCCGTCGCAGGCGACGGATGTCTTGTGAAAGAGGGGTGCATGAAAATCCGTTCCGTTATTGGCGCCGCAGGCATCGGCCTGGTGCTGACAGTTATTCCCATGGGAGGAGCTGCCGTCGGCTTCACGCAGACGGCATTTGCCAAGGGTGGAAACGGTGGCGGTAACGGCAATGGCGGCGGTCATGGTGAGGCAAACTCCGGTCATGAAAAGTCGGAGAGCAACGATGCAGCTGCCACATCCGTAAACGCGACGACGACGCAAGTTGCGGCATCGACCTTGCTGGCAACGCGTCATGACAAACGCTCCGAAGCACATGGCAAGAGCTCGAAGACGCAAGCCGCAAGGCTCGATGAAGGTCGGCTCGCCTCGCTGAGGAGAAACTACCATGCCTATTTGAACTCGAAAGATCCCAAGATCGCGGCGCTTTCGGCCTATGTGAAGGCATATGCAGAGTTCGAAATGCAGTACGGGACGGCGGCTGTTCCGACGGACCCGGCCCTCAGTGACGATGCTTTGCGTTCGGCGCTGGCGCAACTGTCGAACAAACCGGTGACGGACCAGACGCTTGCGGAGGCAAAGAGCATTCTCGGCGTTGGAACCAAAAGCGGAAAAATCGAGGAAGTCCGTGATGCGCTGGAGAGGAGATCAAAAATCTCAGCCCCGTCACAGACCGTTACGGCGATTGTCAACTGAAGACGCTGCGTTTTTCAATGAATTGGAGTGAGCGTGGCGGTCACGGGTGACTTTAGTGGTGAGGTTTAAACGCTCATCGTTCACAAGTTTGGCGTCAGCGAACGCCATACCCTAGCCGGTCCGCCCGCCGGCTCTATCGCCGGGTCGAGCCTTCCGCCCCAGACGCTGTTCGACCCGGCGATAGGCAAACAACAATTGTGAGCGGTGGGAGGGCTGGAGAGCGGCTTTCCGCTCTCCAGGACAGTTAGTTCAGAATCTGGACAACCTTGCGCGACGAAGGTTCGACAATCACGCGCTCGTGGTTGACGATTGCATAGGCATATCGCGGATTCTCCGGAACGGCTTGAACAACGATCGTGTCCGGCAATGACCGGCCGACGACCACGCGCTCCTGGACAACCGTACCATCATCAGGCAGAGGCTGTTCGCGGACATAGGTTACCACCTTCTGCGGCGGCGGATCGATGGCAGTACCGACGATGGCGCCGGCCACGCCGCCCACGGCGGCTCCGACCGGACCGCCAACGACGGCCCCCGTGACTGCGCCACCTGCAGCGCCGGTGACGGTCGACGATTGGGCAAAAGCACATCCGGCGGTGAGGCCGAGCGCGAGTGCTGCAACACTAAGTACTTTCGTTTTCATCAGAATCTCCTTTCACCTTCTATTGATCCGTCAATGACGGAGCTGTCGGTAAAACAGAGCTTCCTCCCTATCTGTTCCTTTCCTTGGACTTCAGTCGGGTGAGTTGGGGCGAGGGTCGCACAGCTATTCGGACCAAAGTCCGATGTGTGCGGGCTCTGATCGGAAATACCGGAGATCACCCCGTTCAGTAGCCATTTCGCAGCGGAGATATGAGGGCATCGCTGCCTATTTCGTCGAGGAAAAACTGCTGGTGCATCCGTCGCAACGGGTTGCCGTTGCACTGCCAGTCAATACTCGCGCTCGTTGCTGTATCAACTAAGTGCAAGCTCAGATGGATACGAGATACCATCCGCTGGAGGCTTCCGATTCGCTGCGGGTGGGCAGCGTCAGCCCATTAATGTTCGGAATGATTCGAAGAGGCTACCGCTACGTTCCGCTCGACGATGCCTGCGCTGGGCAGGTATGAGCATATAATCCCGACCAGGAGGATCACAGAGACAAGACCAATTATCGTTTCCCATGATTGCCGACGAAACGGCAATGGCCAGCGCGATTGGGACACCTTCGGATCATACAGCATTCGTCAGCTCCATATCCAAGAGAGAGCCATCAGTGGAGTGGCCGTTCCGGTTGAGATCAAGACCGTAATCGCCTTCTTGCTGTGGTGCGCGTTCATCTATCAAGTGTACGTCCGTCGAATCCCGATTGTCTAGTACCTTGATCGACAATATCTGGTAACGGGGCGGCAGGCGATCGCTCGTTTACCAATCTAAGGGGATTTCGGAGAAAATATTTCTATAAAATGCTGCATCCGCAGCGACGCAAGAGGCTAGGCGCAGTAATTATAGGCGCTCCTGAAATATCATTTCAGGAGCAGACTTCGCCGGCCAATGAATGTGCTGGATGTCAATAGACTGCAATGGCCGCGATGATGGGGAGCGGCTGCATGGCTATGGGCCGGATGGTGATCAAGGGATGTCGGGCAAGATCCCGGCCACGTTTCCCGGCGTTTCGCTAGCGATCAGGGAAAACTATGCGCTTGTCTAATCGAGGGAAACTTCATTCCGCGTCATGTTTGACTAAAGCGAAAGAGTGGATGCCGCCGGCTGCGTGGAATGCTCATGCAGTTTGGCAGAGGCTGCTTCCGGCTGGATCAGCCATGCAGCGAAGGCTGCAAGAGCGGCACAAACGGCAACGGTCAGAAGCGCCTTTCGAGCATATTGCCGCCGTTCAACTTTCAAGCTTTCATCATGTTCCATCATCATCTCCTTCGCCAGAGCCGCGTCTGACGAATGGAAGGCTGATCTATCCTGGGTGTCGGCCTTCCTTACGGATCGCTAAGCTGTCTGATGTGACTATACCCGCTCCACATGAATGGAATCCGAACGAATTGGTCGATGAAGACCGAATAAACGGCCGAGTGCGACGATCGGCGCCAATGCCGGAATATGACGAGGAAATTTTTTCGCGAAAAAGACGAAAAGCTGGTTCGATTTTGCCTGCATGCTCCGAGAGAGCTTGCTAAATGCTTGCCGGTAGTTGGACCCGAATGGGCACGGCGAATAGATAGAATGCTATAAAGCAAAAATATTTAAGGGAGTTCACCCCATGTCAATTATTGCTTCCCGTACGAAGCTGCTCGGAACGGCCCTTGGCCTGGCGCTCCTGTTGGGCACATCGGCTGCGCAGGCAGAAACGCCGCCGAACGTGCTCGTTGTTGCCCAGTCGATCGACGATGCCGTCAGCTTCGATCCGGCCGAAGGCTTCGAGCTGACGACGGTCCAGTCCTTCAACAATCTCTATCAGCGCCTAGTCCAGTCGAACCGCGAAGACGGCACCAAGATCGAGCCGGCGCTTGCCGCGTCCTGGGCGGCCGGCGGCGATGGCCGCAGCCTGACCTTCGAACTTGCCGATGCCAAGTTTTCCTCCGGCAATCCGGTTCGCCCCGAAGACGTGATCTTTTCGCTGACCCGCGCCGTCAAGCTGAACAAGTCGCCTGCGTTCATTCTCAACGAACTGGGCTGGAAGGCTGACAATGTCGATGCCGCCATTACCAAGGTGGACGACAAGCATGTGAAGCTGACCTGGCCCGCCGATGTCGGCTCGGGTTTCGCCCTGTCCCTGCTGACGGCGCCGATCGCCTCGATCGTCGATGAAAGGACGGTCGGGCCACAGACAAAGGATGGCGATTTCGGCAATGCCTGGCTGAAGACGAATTCTGCCGGCAGCGGCTCCTACACGATCGCGACCTACACGCCGCACGAGGCGCTGGTGCTGCAGGCGAACGCCAACTCCACCGACAAGCCGAAGCTCGACAGTGTCATCATCCGCAACGTCCCGGATGTCGGCGCGCGCCGTCTGCTGGTCGAGCAGGGGGATGCGGACATCGCTCGCGGCCTTTCCGCCGACCAGATCGAGGCGCTTAAGACCAAGAGCGGCGTCAAGGTTCTTTCTGTGCCGTCAGCGCGCACCGACTATATTCTCCTCAACACCAAGGCAAATCCGACGCTCGGCAATCCCGCCTTCTGGGAAGCTGCTCGCTACCTCGTCGATTACGACGGCATCGCCAAGAACCTGCTTCGCGGCCAGAGCACGGTGCATCAGGCGTTTCTGCCCGTCGGCTTCCCCGGCGCATTGACGGATACGCCGTTTAAGCTCGATGTCGAGAAGGCGAAGAAGGTCCTGGCCGATGCCGGCATCAAGACGCCCTTCAAGGTCGAATTCATCGTCTTCAACGACCAGCCGTTCCTGTCGATCGCGCAGTCGCTGCAGTCGACCTTCGCGCAGGCCGGCATCACGCTCGATATCCAGCCGGGTGTCGCGAGCGACATCTATGCCCGTGGCCGTTCCGGCAAGTTCGAGATGACGCTGCGTTACTGGATTCCGGATTATTTCGATCCGCACTCCAATGCCAGCGCCTTTGCCATCAACAAGGACAATTCGACCAACACGGCTGCGAAATATGCTGGCTGGGTAATCCCCGAATTGACGGACGAGACGCTTTCCGCCGTCAAGGAGCAGGATGCCGCCAAGCGTGTCGCGTTCTACCAGGATCTGCAGAAGAAGATCCAGGCAAGCTCTCCCTTCATCTTTATGCTTCAAGGCAACGATCAGGTCGTGCTAGGCGACAAGGTGAAGAACTATGTTCAAGGCCTGAACGCAGACCAGGTCTATTACGACAGGGTGGAAAAGTAAGTGCCGCAAGCGGCAACCCAATCCGATGCCGACATGACCAACTCCCGCCAGATGAAAACCTGGCGGGAGTTGTCTTTCGTACGGTCTTTCCTTTCATGGGCCTGGTCCTTCGTGCTGACGCTCTTCGGCCTTGCGCTGGTGACGTTTGCGCTGACGCGGCTGTCGCCGATCGATCCGGCTTTGCAGATGGTCGGCGACCATGCCAGCCAGTCGACCTATGACCAGGCACGAGCCGAACTGGGGCTCGATCAACCGCTGCCGATACAATTTATCCGCTACATCGAGACCGCCGCATCAGGAAATTTTGGTCAATCGACCTCGACCGGCCAACCGGTCGCCAGGGACATTGCTCGGACCTTTCCGGCGACGATCGAGCTTGCGACAGCGGCGATCATCCTGGGTGCCGTCATCGGCGTGGCGCTCGGCATAGTCGCGGCCATGCGGCAGGGAACCTGGATTGACGCCCTGGCGCGGATAATCTCGCTCTTTGGCTATTCCGTGCCGATCTTCTGGCTCGGACTGCTGATGCTGCTTTTCTTCTACGCTCGGCTGCACTGGGCTCCAGGGCCGGGCCGCGCCGATGTCGTCTTCCAATATACGGTGAAGCCTGTGACCGGTTTTGCGCTGATCGATACATGGCTCTCCGGAAAACCGGGCGCTTTTCGCGACGCGCTGGCGCATCTGGCGCTGCCGGCAACATTGCTCGCCTTTCACGCGCTTGCCGCAATTTCGCGGCTCACACGAGCGGCGATCCTGACGGAGCTCGGTCAGGAATATGTGACGACTGCACGTGCCAAGGGGGCGGGTCTTTTCCGTATCGTCTTTAAGCATGTCATGCCGAATATCTCCGGGACGCTTCTGATCGTAATTGCTCTTTCCTATGCCAGCCTGCTGGAAGGCGCTGTGCTGACCGAAACCGTGTTCGCCTGGCCCGGCATCGGCCGCTATCTGACGACGGCAATGTTTGCCGGCGACATGCCGGCGATCCTCGGCGCGACCCTCGTCGTCGGCGCGTCCTTCGTTCTCCTGAATGCGCTGACCGATCTCGGTGTTGCGCGGCTTGAGGCAGGGAGGAAGCGGTGAGTACGATTGTCCAGCATCCGCTCGACGGGCCGTCGTTCCTGCGACGTCTCCTGCGTTCTCCCTCTGCAGCCGCCGGCGGCATCATTGTCCTCTTCATTCTTGCCGTGGCGCTGCTCGCGCCGTGGATCGCGCCCTATGATCCCAATCTGCAGGAGACAGCCAATCGGCTGATGCCGCCGAGTGCGGCTCACTGGCTCGGTACCGACGGGTTTGGGCGCGATCTTCTGTCCCGCATGATCTACGGCGCCCGCCCGACCCTGCTGTTGTTGCTGTTCGTTGTTCTCCTCATGGCGCCGCTCGGTATCGTCGTCGGCATTCTCGCCGGTTTCTTCGGCGGCATCGTCGAGCGCATCCTGATGCGCATTACCGACGTGGTCATGTCCTTTCCGCGGCTTTTGCTTGCCTTCGCCTTCGTCGCGATCATGGGGCCGGGACTGGTCAATGGTGCGCTGGCGCTGTCTCTCACGAGCTGGCCTGCCTATGCGCGGCAGGCGCGCGTGGAAACAGCAGCGCTTCGCCGGAGCGACTATCTGGCCGCCGCCGAAATGGTCGGCATCAGGGGTATCCGGCTGCTTTACGGGCATGTGCTCCCCCTGGTATTGCCATCGGCAATCATAAGGCTGGCTCTCGATCTCTCCGGCATCATCCTGGCGGCCGCAGGGCTTGGCTTCCTCGGCCTTGGCGTTCGTCCGCCGACCGCCGAATGGGGGGCGATGGTTTCGGAAGGCACACAGGTCATCTTCGACCAATGGTGGGTGGCGGCCGTGCCCGGTCTTGCCATTCTCGTCACCTCGCTTGCCTTCAACCTCCTGGCGGACGGCTTGCGCGATATACTGGACCCGCGTCATGGCTGAACCGTTGCTTTCCGTTCAGGATCTATCGGTTTCCTTTCCCACCGATGCTGGCATAGTGCCCGTCGTCGACGGCATCGGGTTTTCGGTCGGTCGCGAGATTGTCGCGCTCGTCGGTGAATCCGGCTCCGGAAAATCGATGACGGGACGAGCGATCATGGGGCTGCTGCCGCGCCACGCCGAGGTTCGAGCCACGCGGCTGTCTTTCGAGGGACAGGATCTGCTCTCCTTGGCGCCTTCCGGCTGGAATGCTCTGCGTGGCAAGGGGATCGGCCTCGTCCTTCAGGACCCGAAATATTCGCTCAATCCCGCGCATAAGGTCGGACGGCAGGTCGAGGAGACCTTGGTGCTCCACACGCGTCTTTCGGCGGCGGAGCGGCGCGAGCGGGCGCTCGACATGCTTCATACGGTCGGCCTTCCCGATCCGAAGCGGATCTATTCGAGCTATCCGGCAGCATTGTCTGGTGGCATGGGGCAGCGCGTGATGATCGCGGCGATGCTGATCAACCGGCCGAAGCTGCTGATTGCCGACGAGCCGACCTCCGCGCTCGACCGTGAGCTTCAGAACCAGATTTTGACGTTGTTGCGCTCGCTGACCGAGGAGTTCGGCATGGGCCTGCTGCTGATCAGCCACGATCTGCAGCAGGTGTCGCAATTTGCCGATCGCGTGATCGTCATGCGCGGCGGCCGGATCGACGAAGAGCTGGCGTCTGCCGATCTTGCTAACGCCCAATCCGCCTATACGCGCGCGTTGTGGGCGGCGCGGCCGTCGGCTGAAACCTATGGCACCCGACTGCCTGTCTATGGAGCCGGAGCATGAACGCGCTCTCGATATCCGATCTTTCCATCACCTTTTCCGGTGCGAGGAAGGCGTTTACGGCCGTGCGTGGTGTCAGCTTCGATGTGGCGCGCGGCGAAACCTTTGGTCTCATCGGGCCATCCGGTTGCGGCAAGACGACGGTTCTGCGTGCCATCGCCGGGCTGAATATCCATTGGCAAGGAGCGATCTCCGTCTTCAACGATCCGCTGCAGCCGGGCAAGAAGATTTCAGGCCCCTTGCGCGACAATATTCAGATGGTGTTCCAGGACCCCTATTCCTCTCTGCATCCGCGTCACACGATCGCGCGGATTCTCGGCGAGCCCCTGGCGTTGCGAGGTGCCGGGGATATCGCGGCACAGGTGCGGACAGCTCTCGATCAGGTCGGCCTGCCTGCGGCGGCGAGCCAGCGCTATCCGCATCAGCTGTCCGGCGGCCAGCGCCAGCGTGTGGCGATCGCGCGGGCGCTGCTGTTGCGCCCGAACCTGTTGCTGCTCGACGAACCGACCTCGGCGCTCGATGTCTCGGTTCAGGCAGGAATTCTCAATCTCCTCAACGATCTGAAGGCGGCGCACGGGATGACCTTCGTGCTCGTCAGCCATGATCCGGGCGTCGTCGGCCATATGTGCGATCGCGCCGCCATCATGGGAGGCGGCGTCATCACGCAGATATTGGATCGCGCTGGCCTATCCAAGGCCGGCTAGATGGATCGCTCGGGCGCCGTGGGCGGTTGATCGGCTACTTTCCATTGGCGTCGGAAGAGCGACGTTAGGCAGCCACGCGCTCGCGGCCAAAAATGTCGAGTTGCGAGAGGCGGATGGCCTCGCTCGCGGCCGACGTGCTGCCGATGAATTCATCGATCAGAAATGCGACGTAGCCGCCGGCCATCTTGACGATTGCGATCTCACAGCTCGTCGAGGGCTTGTCGCCCATTCTTACCGCCAGATCATAAACCGGCACCAGTTCACCCCGGTATGACGTATGGCCCAGCGTGCGGCGCTTGTCATCGCTGTTGCTGAGCGGGCGCCAGTTGTCCGCCCTCGCGACGATCGTCCCGTCGATGAATGTGCATAGCGTGTCATGCACGCGGACTGCCATCGCCGCGCGGCGGCGAAGAAAAGCTGACAGAGGCATTGAGCACTTCGTCCCCTTCGAGGGGCTCCCTGTTCAAAAGTGCAGCCGTCTGGAGGCTGAAACCGGGTGAGGGTGCCTTGGCACTGTCATAGTGCCGCCGAACGTCGGTTCGGCCAGACACACCCATAGTAGAGTTGTGGTCTTGATGACCGCTTTTAGGTTTAGCTAAAATTCTAACGAAGCCCCGCTTTTATTTGGTCCCGGGACGGAGACTATGAATGCAGCCGACAGCTGGAATGATCGGCCCTCTAGCCAGGCTTGCCGCGCCGGAAAGGCCGAACGAGAAATTCGGTCAAATTCCGGGGTTCGCGAATATTCGGCAGACCGACATCGGGCCACTCCTTCGCCCCCGGATAATAGGCGGTTCCGAAGAGAATGTCCCAGATCGCCGAGCCACTGCCGAAGTTCTTGTTGAAGTGCCGTCGCTCGATCGAATGGTGAATGCGGTGAAAACGATTGTCGGGAAAGATATACCTTACCCAGCCCAGGTTGAGGCGCGTCGAGCTATGCTCGAAATAGCCTTGCCAGCGAACGAAGAACACCCAGATCCAGGGAACATAATCTTGCTTGAAATCGAAGAGCAGCGAGACAGGAATGATCAGGAAGGGAATCCTGAAGATCTCTTCGCTGAAATGGTGGTTGCTGTTGAAGGCGCTCATTTCCTCGAGCGAATGATGCTCGGCATGGAAGCGCCAGAAGAACCTGCTGCTATGCTGCAGTCTGTGAAACCAATAGTAGAAGAACTCGCTGACCTGCAAAACGAGAAAGGAAGCAGCGATGGCACCCAGCGCGTGCAGTGGCCAGGCATTCGAGAACCTCGTGAGGAACGTCAGGTCGATCTCGAACAGCGGTTTGATGCCGATACCGGCCCAAAGCCAGTAGAAGAGCGTCAGGCTTGCCTTGGTTATCAGGATGTTCGCCACGCAGAAGATAGCGCCGCGAAGCTTCGATATGTAGCTATACCGAGACTTCGGAAAGAAGATCTCTGCGGCGAGCAACAGCGCTGCGACGGGAAAGATGCGATCGGTATACTCCTCCATCAATCTCAGCAGTTGAAGCAAATTTTCCATTGTCAATTTGCTATCCACGGGATGACGGAGGGGGCGATATCCCTCCTTTATCCGAGGATGGCTGGCGCTTCAACTTGATGATTAAAAACTGGTTAAAGGCATGAGCAGCTGGAGTGCAGGCGACAGTTTGGAGACGGTCGCAGTGCCGGGTCGTCAGCCTATCCACGGGCTCTCAGTGCAGCAATCAACGGCAGCCGGCTAGCGGCCAAGGCGGGAAGCGCGCCGCCGACAAGCCCGATTGCAAGGCCGAGCAGGCCACCGGTCAGCATGGCATCGAAGCTCAGAGTAAGCTGAAAGGCCATGCTGGTATCATTGGCCCCGATGGTGCTGGCTTGCCATCCGTCGAAGACGAGCCGCGACGCCAATACGCCGATGCCGGTGCCGGCTGCAGCCAACAAGCTTGCTTCGAGCCAGGTTGCCAGAAAGGCGGACAGGCGGCTGAAGCCCAGTGCCCGCAAGGTCGCGATCTCGACCGTTCTGTCCGAAATCGAACTCATCATCGTATTGAGCGCGCCGGCGGTTGCTCCGATCGCCATCAGCAAGGCGATCGGCCATCCGAACAGGCGGATGAGATCGGAGGTGCGTCCGGCCTGTGCCGCATAGAGCGTGGCCTCGGATACGGCGGTCAGCGGTATCCCGGTCATCGTCGCCAGCTTCGCGTTCAACGTGGCAAGGGAAGGTTGCTCGATGAGCCGCAACCGCAGGCTTTGCACCTCTCCCTGTCGGTCGAAGGCGGCACGCACCGCGTCGATGTCGCTCCAGATTTCGGACTCGAACGCGCTGCCATTGGCGGCGAAATGTCCGACGACCGTCCAGTCGACAGCGCCCAACCGCACCTTGGCGCCGATACCGAAGCCGGGATAGTCGCGGACAATGCTCGCGCCGACGACGATTTCTCTGGCGCCGGGCGCAAACAGCCTTCCCTCGAAGAGGGTAATGCCGTCCCGGATCGAGAGGCCGCTTGCGTCCATGCCGCGCAGGGCCAAAGTCCTGGAAGTCTTGTCCCCTGTGCCGAAGACATCGACCGGGACCACCAGCTCGCGGGATGCGACAAGGTCTCCTGACACATTGCGAAGCGCACCGATATTGTCAGCGCTTGCCTTGAGGCTGCGGATCGCATCGGCGGGGACATCCGAGCCGGTTTCCCGGTTCGTGCCACCTCCGAGGATGACGGCGACCAGCGGCGAACCGGTCCCGCTCAAGGCCTTCTCGAAACCGTCCGCCATGGCAAGGAAACCTGTAAGCACCATGACGACGAGCGATACCGAGAGTGCCATCGAGACCGAAATAGCCTTGCGCCGCTTTATACTGCCGAGCGTGGTTCTGGTTGCGACGATGATCTGCCTGATTTGGATGGACATGTCGGTCACCTCGTTCGGAAAGCTGTCATAATGGGAGTTCGCATGGCATTCAGCGCCGGCAGGATGCCTGTCGCAAGACCAAGGGCAAGTACAATGGCCGTTGCGTGGATCAGCACGGTCGGTGAGAAGACGAGCCCGAGCGACGGGCCGGCAAGTATCGTTCCTGCCTTCGCCAAGGACAGGCCGACGGTTCCGCCAATCGTGAAGATTAGCAACGTCTCGCCGAGGACGAGGGTCATGATCGTCATGCGCGAGAGGCCGAGCGTTTTCAGCACGGCGATTTCAAAGGTCCGCTCGCGCACGGCAAAGACCATGGTGTTGACGACGATCATCAGCAATGTGACGAAGGCAGCGCCCGTGACCAGATCGACGATGAGGCCGATATCGGCATATTGGCGCAGGAAGGCTTCGAGAAACTGCTTTTCTGATTGCGTGCGGGTCGGCGCTGCGGAGTTGGCGAACAGTGCGTCGATGTGGGCTGCCAAGACTCCCGGTGAAACGCCTTCACGCGGCCGGACGATGAATACATCGACTGTATCTCTGTCCCTTGCGCGCGCCGCATTGACGTAATCGTAGCGTGCTATGGCGAAGTAGGTGTCCGTGCTTGCGTTTTCGCCGTCGAAGATTCCGGCGACCTCGAAGCGCCAGTCGCGGCTGCCGTCCTGCTTTGCCATCTGGAAGGCGGTGACGGCGATGTGCTGGCCGACGGACCAGCCTTGCGCCTCGGCCAGCGCCCGTCCGACCAGCACCCGATCACGACCCTGATTAATGGCGGCAAGCAGATCGGCGGTAAGGCCGAGCTCCTGGCCACTCGTTTCCATAAGCGCTGCCGGATCGCCGGCGCTGATGGGGACGACATTCTTTTCGACATTCATGAAGCCGCGTAGGCGCGCCATGTAGCCGACCGCCGCGATATTGGGATCGGCCTCCAGGCGAGCACGGTAGGCCATCGGCAATGCCTGTCCGCGGCCGCCCGCACTCATGACGCCGAGAATACTGTCGCTGGCGGCCGACGCGCCCTGCGAACCTGCAAGGAAACTGGCCGTCAGCCCATAGATCAGAAAGGCGACGGCGATACAGACGATAAGGAGAACCGCGCGCAGCGGCTTTCGCCAGGCATTCTTTCGGGCTAGGTCGAGGAAGGTCATCAGGCTGCCTTCTCCGCTTCGATGAACTGGCCCTTGTCGAGATAAAGCGTCCTGCGGGCCGAGCCTGCTGCCCGTGGATCGTGGGTCACCATGACGATGGTCTTTCCCAGTTCGCGGTTGAGGAAGGTGAGCATCTGCAGCACATCGTCGGCGGATGCCCTGTCGAGATCGCCGGTCGGCTCGTCGCAAAGCAGCAGGCTGGGATCGGAGACGATGGCACGAGCGATGCCGATGCGTTGCTGCTGTCCACCGGACATGGACGAGGGATATTGCCTTTCCCTGCCGGCAAGCCCGACGAGATCGAGAACCTTGTCGACCCGTTCACGTCGCTCCTTCTTGCTGAGCGGCTTCAGGAGAAGTGGCAGCTCGACATTCTCGGCCGCGGTCAGCATCGGCAGAAGATTGTAGAATTGGAAGACGATGCCGACATTGTGAGCTCGCCATGAGGCAAGCGCCGCCTCACCCATCCAGTCCAGGCGATGATCGCCAATGGTGAGACTGCCGGCATCCGGCCGGTCGATGCCGGCCAGCATGTTGAGGAGCGTCGATTTCCCCGATCCTGACGGCCCCATGATTGCGACGAAGTCGCCTTGTGGAATGGTGAGATCCAGATCCGAGAAGATGGAGATGGCCTCACTGCCGATACGGTAGGCCTTTCTCACCTCTTTGAGTTCGATATGGGCGGCATGGGTCATGGCGTGCTGTCTCCGTTCTGGCTGATCATGTCGGCAAGGGGGATACGGATGCGTGCGGCCATGTTTGGTCGAATGCCTTCGGGCGGATCGATGAGGGCAAGGCGGACCGTGATCGTGCCTTTTTCGATCGAGGCTATGGGCGCGAGCCGCACCACTTCGACGGCAAAGGCGCGGTTTGGAAATCCGTCCAGTACGGCCTCGCCTCGCAAGCCCGGTCTGAGGGATGCGATGTTGGTTTCCGCCACGTCGGCGTCGATCACCAGGTTGGCTGTATCGGTTATGACAAGCAGGCTCTGGTTTTCGCGCACGCTGTCGGCACGGGCGAGGACCGTGTCGCCGACATGGGCGTTGATCTGCGTCACCGTGCCGGCGAAGGGCGCGCGGATCGTCAGTTCCGCCAGGGGCTCTTCGGCAGAGCGAATGCCGAGTTCGGCCGTCGCAAGATCCTGCCGGGCCTGCGAGACGGCATTGGATGCGCGGGCAAAGGCCGTTCTCGATTCTTCCAGCTGCTGCCTAGAGGCAGCGTCGCGGCTCGCGAGGCTTTCAAGGCGATCCAGCGAGGCTCGCGCCTGCTTGAGATCAATGTCGCGAGCTGTAAGCGCAAGCTCGGCTGCTGCTCTCGCCGCCTTGGCCTGTTCCAGGGCGATGTGGGTGACGGCGTCGTCGAGCGTCACCAGAACCTCACCCGCGGCGACGCGATCGCCCAATTCGACCGTGACGCCGGTGATTCTGGCCTCGTATTTGGAGAAGACCGTCGTGGTTCGTGGCGCAACGACCGTGCCGGAACCGGTTATCTCACCGGCCGCCATTGACTGCCTGCGGGGCGCGTTTTTCCTGGCGTCCTGCGCGTTGGTACCTTCACCCGACTGTGAGGCTTCCATCGTGCGCGGTTCATTCCGCGAGGCAGGCATCGTGCGAGCAGCCGTTTCCCACGGCTGAAGTATGCTTGGCCGATAAATAACGGCGGTCAAGGCGGCCGCGGTGGCGAGCATCGTCAAGATGATGGGAAGGAGTGGCTGCCGCGCCGATTTGCGCGGCGGGGCCTGTGTTTCGTGCTGTCGCTCAAGCGAGAGGGAGGTGAGCGTTGCGGCAAGTCTGTGGTCGTGATCGGTGATGGTGCTCATGTCTGGGAGCATTGCCATCCGGCCGGCACGGGGAGACCTCAAACATGTTCCGGATCGTGCTTTATCGCGATTCAGTCAGCCGTCGACCTGCCTGCGGGCCTTGAGAGCCTGCGCGACCTGTCGCGCCATTCGAGCGGCGTCGTATCCGTGATACGCCGGAATTCGCGATTGAAGTTCGATTTGGTCTGAAAGCCGACATCGAACATGATTTCGGTTACCGGCTTTTCCGTTTCCGCCAGCAGCGTACAGGCTTCCGCGATCCGGTACTCGTTGACATATTGCGAGACGTTTTTGCCGGTTGCTCGGTTGATGGCGGCGGAAATCTGCCGGGCGGGAATAGCAAGCTTGCGCGCGAGCCGATCGAGATTGAGATCGACATCGCGATAGGCATGCTTGTCCTTCATCAGTGCTTGCACGGCAGCAAGCGTCTGTGCGTCCTGAAGGGTGTCCAATGGCTGGACGGCATCCACCTTGTCGGCCGGCGCATGGCTGCGGCTCGCCGCAGCGGCGGCGGTGGCGAGGATGGCCAGGGCTGCGAGGTTCCCGAAGGTAATGATTTTCAACGCATATTGAACGCCGGCCCAGGCAAAGGCGAACCAGATGAAAGTATCCATCGCCGCCGACAGAAGAAGTGCGCCGGCGGCAAAGAGGATGGCCCGATAGGTCGTGTCGGCATTTTCGAACGGCGCGAGACGAAGCGCGTCCGTGCCGGACCGCATGAGACGCAGAATTGCCGCGGCATAGCCGATATCGATGAGGATGATGGCGAGATCGATCGCGTCGCGCCGCACCGCGACCAGCACGATAATGAGCCCGGCCGGGAGCGCATGCAGGCAGATCTGCCGGATCGGAGAAAGCGAACTTTTGCGCACCAGCCTGGAAACGCCGAGATAGGCAAGCGGCGGGGCCATCGCAGCCGCGACCGGCATGACGTACATGATAGGCTGAATGGCATAGCCCCATCGCAACCCCGACATCGCGGACTGCAATGCGCTGAGAAGGATCAGCGCCTGAAAAGGAAGATTGGGCGGTGCCTCATCGTCGCGGGTCCTGACGGTCGCAAACAGAACGACAAGTAAAATGGTGACGACGAACGGAAATGGAATGAAGAGCATAGATCGGGTCGTGAGGGATTGGCGGCGATATCTCCAGCCGATCATGCCTAAAGATTACCGGCACGGCGACCTTAATCGTGTTTCAGGTCGTCGAAATGCTGGGTGGCGGCGCCGGCCGGTGTCGTCAGCCTCGGCTGCATGGGGGTTAAGGCTTGGTCGTATTCGGCAATACGCCCGGATTGACGACGTTGATCGGAAGTCCCGCGGCAAACGACGTGATCTGGTCGAAGATATCGCTGAACTGAAGATCGTATTCTTCTCGCGTGACATAGCCGATATGCGGTGTGCAGACGACATTCGGCATATCGAGCAGCGGGTGCTTGCCATCCGGAAGCGGCTCGATCTCGTAGACATCGACAGCCGCATAGCCCGGCCTTCCCGAGCGCAGGGCCGCCTCAAGCGCGCCAGGCTCGATCAGCCCCGCCCGGCTGGTGTTGATGAGCGTCGCGGACGGCTTCATCAAGGCGAGATCGGCGGCGGTGACGATATTGCGCGTCGCCGGCACGAGGCGCATGTGCAGCGTCAGGAAATCGCTTTCACGGAAAAGCGTTTCCTTGTCGGGCGCGGTTGCATAGCCATCGGCAGCCGCTTGCGCCCGCGAGGTTTCGCGTGACCAGACCAGCACGTTCATGCCGAATGCCGTCGCATAGCCGGCCATGGCCCTGCTGATGCGGCCGTAGCCGTAGATGCCGAGCGTTTTGCCACGCAGCGTCGTTCCGACCCCGATTTGCCAGCCGCCTCTCTGCATCGATGCCATTTGCTGCGGAATGGCGCGTGCAGAGGCGAGCATGAGGGCAAAGGTCAGCTCCGCTGCGGCATAGGAAGGCGTGTCTGCATGCTGATTGGACGAGACTACGATGCCGTGCTCGGTACAGGCATCGACATCGATATGCGGATAGACGCTGCGTTGGCTGATCAGCTTCAATTTGGGCAGGCGTTCGATCAGGGGGCGGCGGATTGCGGTCCGCTCGCGGAAGAGGACGAGGGCTTCGGTTTCGCTCAGCCGCTCTGCAAGGGCGGCCGTGTCATGCAGATGGTCGGTGTGGATCGTAACATCATGGCCGTCCAGCTTGGCAAAGCAGGGGAGGCCGCGCAGCGTATCGTGCCAATCGTCCAGAATAGTAACGCGCATTGCTCGACACCGCCAATTTATGATTCGATTACTCCCACCATCCTATCCGCTTCGCTTGCTTGCGCCAAACGCCATGACCTCCCTTTCTCGACGCTGCGCGCCTGCTGAGCAGACGGGCGAGGCGGCCTAGATCCGTTCGAAGATGGACGCAGACGATCGGTCGAACCATCGGTAGCCTTCTGCGCCAGCTGTAGACAGCAGACTGGGGGATCGGTCTGTCCGTCAATTCGGTTGGGCGAGGACGCGGCGAAAATCGGTTGTGGTATCGAGAGTGACGCTGATGTGCAGGCTGTGTGACTTCTCAATAGCAGCGTCGCCCTTCGCCATGCACGGTGACGGGGTTGCCTTGCGGCGCGACGTCGATTGCCTGATCTCGATGGAGGCGTTTCCCGATGCGTTGCAGCAACTGGCGCGCAGTTTCATAGCGGTTCACGAAGCCTCGCCGATACTGGCGGCATTGCTTGCCACGCAGCAGCGCTGGTTGCTCTATCAGGCGGCTCTCGCCCATCATTTCTGGTCGGTTCACACCGGCGAACCCGAGCTGACACGGCTCGTCCTCGCCTACATCGCTCTTTAAACTGTCGGCGGCCGAAGTGGTCGGCGGCATCGGCTGGAGCGGACACAGGGGTCGTTCGCCGCTATGGATCTCGCTTGGGTTCTATCAGGAATATGCCATGGCTCAGGCGCACAAGCTGCTCATCGTCGATCATGTTTCATCAAGGGTTCGCGCGGTGCAGGACGCCGGCCCCGGTGCCGTTTCATAGGCGAAAGCCGTGCAAAAGACCTGGTGCGCTATCAACAGCCTTTGGGTCTCCGGGCCGTTCAATTTTTGCCACTTTCAAAAATGGACGCAGACAGGTTGTCCGATTTTTCTTAGCGTCAACCTTTATCGGGTTCGAGAGCGAATGCGCGATCCCTTGAGCGCGCGGCCTCTTGCATGGGGGTGAAAACCGACAGCGGCCACGTGTCAAGGGGGACGACGATCGGCTCGGCGTGGCGGCGCCGGGCGATCTGTCCGGCGACTGATTTCATGACGCCCGAACGCTTAATAGCTGCGCCGCTACGATCCGTGCCAGGATCTCTCCCTCATGCGCCGCTTTGCCGCCCACCGGACCCCACCTTTCGGGTCACGCGGCAGCAGCCCCGTCCGTCCCGTCGAAAAAGCGATCACTATAAGATTTTAATTTCTTCGAGCATTGCGCCGAATGGAATGGTTATGCGTGTCGGGCCATCTTCGCTTGATAGCCAGCGGGCGAAATTGGAGCGCGACGATGTATTTCGAATTGAAGGATACCACAGCCGAACTTCTGGCGAAGTGTCGCCGGCGGGAAGAGCTGTGTGATCTACCGCTCGATCTGATCGCCTCGGAGCGTGAGGCATATGACATCCAGGCAACGGCGCAGGACGCGCTCGGCTTCGAACGCAAGGGCTATGCGGTTGTGGGCACGAGCGAGGCGTCGCGTCATATGCTAGGTCTCCGGGAGCCGATCTATTCCGAGATCCCCGCCATTGCCCTGCAAAAAAGGGCTCAGAATTTCCGCCTGCCGCCTGGAACCATCGGTGCGCAATGCGAGCTGGTCTTCACCATGCTGAGGTCGTTTCCGGACGAGGGTGAGCAGATCACGCTTCACAGCGTGGCCGATGCCGTGATGAGTTGCCGCCCGGCAATCGGCATCGTCGGGCGCAGGATACGGCAAGCGCCTGCCAGCGCGAATGCGGCGATTGCGGATTTCGGTCTGCACGTCGCGACGCTGTGCGGTGAGCATGCCGGAGATATCGAGGCCGATGATCTCGCCGGGATCGATGTGACGGCATTTCTCTTCCGGCAGACCGTGCTTTCCGGCAATTCATCGTCGGTCATGGGCAATCCGTTGAATGCGGTTGCTTGGCTCGCCGCGGCACTCGCCGCAAACGGCCGGCAGCTGGAGCCTAACGATGTCGTTGCGACGGGCTCCTGCACCACGATTCTTCAGGTTTGCGCCGGCCAGCATCTGGCTGCGGATTTCGGGCCGCTCGGCCAGGTCGAATGCATATTCAATTGAAAAAAATCAAAAGTTGAAAGGACCGATAATGCGGCCGCAGCGAAAGCCATTCGTGGTCGAGATCAAGAAGAGCAGACGACCCCGCTCGAAATCTTCTCCCGCGCAAGCGGGCCGCGAGGCCCCGAGCGCACGGAAAGGTATCGAGGCGAGCGTCGGGCTGACCTTGCAGCGCGAGGACCGCGGCTGATGGTGAGCAGAAACATTCCGCAGGAATATTTCGTCCTGTCGGCGACACGCGAAGAAGGTCCCGTGATCGGCTATGTCAACGACAGGCCGATTGCGAGTGCAGTGGTCGATGGAAACGGTAGCCGCTACCGTTTCGTCGGCCTCGCCCGCCGGGACCGCGAAGGCAGGCTCGATGTCCTGTCGCTCAGACACGGGGAGTGGATTGTCGCGCCGAACCTGATCTACGAGGAGGCCGCCTAGTGCGGAGCCAGTAGAAGCGATCGGTGAGGCCCGGACGCTTCGAGAGGGTAAATCTTTTCCGAATATCTTGGTCTCCTAGGTGACTTCCGTCTGGCGGTCGGGCCTGTTCTCGATCAGGATGTGCCGAGAACAATGGAGGCTCGGTATATGCGATCTTGCAACGCTTACACGATCGGACTGCTCATCGCCCTTGGCCTGGCGCCTGCCGGCACGGCATTTGCCCGCGCCGCCCAGCCGCAGGTCGGCGTCGGGGCGCAATACGATACCTCGCACGTCTATATCGATCCGGACAAGGTCGACGCCTTCGCCGCCAGTTTCCTGGGTACGTTCGGCGGGACCAGCACGAAGCAGGTGGTCGCCACCGTCACGCCGACGCCGAGCAGTACAACGTCGCAGCTGCTGCAGACGCCGGTCGGAACCGTGTCGCTCTTCGGCTTCAAGACGCCGATCCCCTATCCGTTCGGCGCCGAGCGTACTGGCTATCTGGTCACCGATATGGATCAAGCGGTTGCCGCGGCCAGATCAGCAGGCGCCGCTGTCGTCGTCGACGTCTTTCCGGATCCGATCGGCCGTGATGCGGTCATTCAATGGCCGGGTGGCGTCAACATGCAGCTCTATTGGCACACGACCAAGCCGAACTATGCTCCTTTGGAGGCCGTTCCGGAGAACCGCATCTATGTTTCGCCTGACGTCGCGGACAAGTTCGTCAAGGCCTTTATCGCCTTCTCCAAGGGCAAGGTGGTCTCGGACGACAGGAAGGCCTCGGGCGTCGAGATCGGCCGTCCGAACGACACATTTCGCCGTATTCGCGTCGAGTCCGTCTATGGCAACATGACGGTACTCGTTACGGACGGACATCTGCCTTTCCCTTATGGCCATGAAACGACGGGCTATGAGGTTCCGGACCTTAAGGCGACGCTCGACAAGGCCAAGGCCAATGGCGCGACCGTTTTCGCCGACCCCTACACCTCCGACAAGCGTCAGGCGGCGATGGTCGAATTTCCAGGCGGTTATGTCGCTGAAATCCATACGGCAGCGAAATAGGCGAGATCGCGCTCCTCTATCGGCGCGGCGTGATCTCAGGCAATCATATAGCCACCGTCGACCGGCATGGAGATGCCGTTCACCATGGCGGCGGCGTCGGAGAGCAGGAACAGGATGACCTCGGCAACCTCCGTCGGCTCTACAAACCGGCCGACGGGGATACGTTCGCGCATCGGGCCGGCCTTTTCGGGGTCGCTCCAGGCCTTGACCGCCATCGGCGTCATCGTCACCGCCGGATTTACGCTGTTGACGCGAATGCCCTTCGGGGCCAGTTCCCTGGCCATGACGCGCGTCAGGCCGTCGAGGCCTCCTTTCGAGGCGCAATAGGCTGCGTGATCCGGTACGCCGATAAAGGCGGCAATGGAGGAGACGTTGACAATTGCGCCGGGAAGACCCCTGTCGATCAAGGTCCGTGCAAATTCCTGGGCCACGATCATCGGAGCGCGCGTGTTGACCGCGTGCAGGCGATCGAAGGCTTCGACCGTCGTGTCGAGAAACGACTGCAGTTCGGTGGTGCCTGCACAGTTGACGAGATAATCCGCCGGAAGCGCGGCAATTGCAGCCTCTCGCGTCTTGTCGGCGTCGGCGAGATCGACCTGAATGGCTTGGCAACCCAACTCACCACGCAGGGAAGCGACGTCGTCGGCGCTTCTGGTCAATGCCACGACTTGTGCGCCGCGTCTTATGAGCAGTTCCGTCGTCGCCCGGCCTATGCCCTTGCCTGCGCCGGTGACGATCACCCTCTTGCCTTCGAAACTCATCGGAACTTCCTCTCGCCGTCTCCTGCCTGTCTCTCGATCGAAGTTACCAATGCAGCGAGAGTCAACACGAAAATGCGATGACCTGTCGGAAACGAACCGGATTTCGTCAAAGGGGGGAAGCGATCGACGGGGATATAAACTACCTAGTTCCGGTGGTGTCCTCCCTCAGGATTTGCAGCGGGCGTGTCAAAGGTCCGCATGGGCAAGCCACGGGGAATCGTGCTTGAACTCAACGCGAATGTTGAAATCGTCTTCGAAAGGAGGCCGGGGTTCTAGCCGGCCATTCGAGGCAGCATATATGTTTCGCAGCCGCTTCTTTTCGCTGGAAGACGACGAGCCTTCGCAGTCTTGCGGACTATCAAGCGGCGTGTGGCGCTGGGAAACAATCGCTAGCTAACTGAAGGAGGAGCAGATGGACGAATTGAAGGGAAAGGTAGCCGCGGTGACGGGCGCCGCGTCGGGGATCGGGCTGGCGTCGACGGAAGCGATGATCGCGGCGGGAGCGACGGTCGTTCTTGTCGACCGGGATGAGAGAGCGTTGCGATCGGTGTGCGAACGCCTTGGCGACCGGGCCATTCCGCTTGCCGTCGACCTGCTGAATGCGGAGCAATGCGCTTCGCTCTTGGACGGCATTCTCGCCAAGGTCGATCACCTCGACATCCTCCATGCAAACGCCGGCACCTATATCGGCGGCGACCTCGTGGAGGCCAATCTCGACGCCATAGACCGGATGCTCAATCTCAACGTCAATGTCGTCATCAAGAATGTCAGAACGGTCGCTCCGCATATGATCGAACGTGGGACCGGCGACATCATTGTCACAAGCTCGGTCGCCGGGCATTCTCCGGTTCCCTGGGAGCCCGTTTATTCGCCTTCGAAATGGGCGATGACCTGCTTCGTCCAGACCATGCGGCGTCAGCTCCTGAAGAGCGGTATCCGCGTCGGTTCGGTTTCTCCAGGCCCGGTCATCAGCGCCTTGCTGGCGGATTGGCCCGAGGAAAACCTGCGCAAGGCCAAGGAAGCCGGTGCCCTGATCGAGCCCAAGGAGGTCGCCGATGCCATTATGTTCATGCTGACGCGTCCCCGCAACGTGACGATCCGCGACGTCGTCGTTCTGCCAAGTGCTTTCGACATCTAAGGAGCATGTTGATGAGCTATCAGGAAAAATTCCGGCTCCACGGCGAGCGCGCCGTGGTTACCGGCGGCGGTCGCGCCATCGGCCTTTGCTGCGTAGAGGCGCTGGCGGAAGCGGGTGCCGCGATCGTCGTTATCGAGCGTGGCGAGGCCGATGCGCAGGAGGCACTTGCCCTGCGAAACAGGGGGTACGAGATCGAATTGCGGATCGGGGATGTCACCGACTCCGCACGCATGGAAGCGATCGCGACCGAGCTTGCCGATGACGGTCGCCCCGCGACGATCCTGGTGAACAATGCCGGGATCGGCCAGAGCGGCATTCCCTCGCAGGATGTCACCGATGCCGATTGGCTGCGAATGATGGATGTCAACATCAATGGCGTGTTCTGGTGCTCGCGTGCTTTCGGCCGTCATATGGTTGCCGCGAGGCGTGGAGCCATCGTCAATCTCGGCTCGATGTCCGGTATCATCTGCAATCGGCCGCAGCCGCAGACGCCATACAACGTGTCCAAGGCGGCCGTCCATCATCTCACGCGGTCGATGGCGGCCGAATGGGCTGAGTATGGTGTCCGGGTGAATGCCGTCGCCCCGACCTATATCGAGACGCCGATGGGGCGTATGGGGACGCCCGAGGAGGTCGCGAGCGCAGTTCTCTTTCTCGCATCAGGTGCTGCGAGCCTGATGACCGGCACTATCGTGAACGTGGATGGCGGCTTTACCTGCTGGTAGATCCATCTCGTTGCGGGACGTCGCAAAACGGCCCGCTCCCCATTGCTGTCTTTCGGCGCGGCGGCTTGAATGGCTCGTTTCCAGCACTTCGGCGGCCGTCGGTTCAGCCCATGTCTTTCGTATTGTTGGACGGCAATGAAACGCCCAGATCCAGAGTCGCGATGATGCTTCGCAAGTGCGACGCCAGGATCTTGAATTCTTCGTCGCGCGGATCGCTGCGGCGCCATGCCAATGCGATCCTTCGAACGAAGCCGGCCGCGGGCTGAGGGCTATAGGCGACCGCGTCCTTGTCGGCGATCGCAAGCGCCGGAACGAGAGTGCATCCTTCGCCGGCCGCGACCATGTATTTCAACGTCTCGAGGCTGGTTCCATGCCGGTTGCTCCGATCGACCACCGAACAGGCGGCAAGAGCCTGCTCGCGCAGACAATGTCCTTCTTCCAGGAGCAAGCGCTCCTCCGGCCTTAGCCCGTCCCAGTTGGGGCCGCCCTTGCTCATCGCCGCGTGCCCATGCGGACAGGCCAGGAAGAAGGGTTCGTCGAAGATGGCAGCGGTCGAGAGCGACAGGTCCGGTTGCGGCAGTGATAACAGGACTGCGTCGAGGTCGCCTTCACTCAATTTAGCGGCAAGATCGTCCGTCAGGCCCTCGCCGAGCACCATCGTCAATTCGGGGTAGTCGGTGCGCAGGTGCGGCAATATCCGGGGGAAGAGATAAGGACCGAGCGTCGATATCGCGGCAAGGCGCAATGAGCCTCCAAACGGAAGCGCCGTATTTCTGGCGACCATGAAAAGCTGACGTGCCTCCTGCAATACCTTGCGCGCCTGATCGACGAATTGCCGGCCTTCGGGCGTAATCAACACGCGACGGGTCGTGCGCTCGAAAATCATAAGCCCCATCCAGGTTTCCAGCTTGCGGACCTGCGCCGACAGTGAGGGCTGGGCAACGCGGCATTGTTCGGCGGCGCGGACAAAGCTCAAATGGTCGGCGATCGCCACCACATATTCCAGATCTCGCAGAGACAGTCCGCTGAGGTTCATCAGAGTCTACCTTGGTGATAGCTATTGTCTATTTATATCGTTAGTTAATTGTCTTCCATCTATCAATATGTCGCGGATACTCCGGCAAGCAAGGTCATTCGGCAAGGCGCTGGAAACGGCCTGGATTGACGGGTCTTTGGCCGAAATAGACGGATATCCTTCATTGCGGACAAATTGGTGGAAATCTATTCTTGACTGGTAGAAACGCAGCCAAGGAAACATAAAATGTATCAGCTTCACTATTTCCCAGCGAATGCCAATGCAGCACCGCATATGGTTCTTGAGGAAATTGGCGCGAACTACGAAATTGTTATCGTAGATCGCGCAAAGAACGCTCAAAAGTCTTCGGAATACATGAAGATCAACCCGAATGGCCGTATCCCTACCTTGGTTGATGGCAATCTCGTCCTGTTCGAGGCCGCCGCTATTGTCCTGTATCTCGTAGACAAGCATCCGCAGGCAGGCCTTGCTCCGGCCGTCGGCACGGCAGAGCGCGCCAAGTTCTACCAGTGGCTCACGTTCCTGACGAACTCGCTTCAGGAAGAGCTGATGATCTGGCAGTACCCGGATCGTCTGGCTGGAGACGACAAGGCCGCCGTCGAAGTCGTCAAGCGCGGCGCCGAAGCGCGCGCCAGCAATTATCTCGATGTCATCGAGCAGCATCTGAAGACAAACGGCCCGCTTTTCCTCGGAGACAAGCTGAGCGCGGCCGACTTCTATCTCGTCATGCTTTCGCGCTGGGCTCGGCCGATGACGAAGCCGCCGCGCAGCCGGCCGGCGATCGCCAAGTTGCTCGACAAGGTGACGGCCCTTCCCTCCGTCCGCCGCGCCTATGAGGGCGAAGGCATCACCGACGGCATCTGCTGAACGCCATCAACGCCTGCCTGCCGGGCGCCTATCCGCGCGCCCGGTTCGCGACGCGATCCAAGAAAGGATTTTGCCATGACAACCGAGTTCCACAGCCGCAACATGCCCGAGCGCATGGACCTTCCCTTCGTCGGTCTTGCGACCTTCGCAACGCAGCCCGCCTGCACCGATTGGGACAAGCTCGATGGTGCCGACGTCGCCGTGCTGGGCGTGCCGATCGACACCGCTTCCAGCTATCGCGTCGGCACCCGTTTCGGCCCGCGGGCCATTCGCGAGATGTCGATGTTCCATGGCTTCGGCCCGGAGGGCGTCTTCGATTTCGAAGACGAAGTGACATATCTGACGGCGGAAGAGGTCAAGATCGTCGATGCCGGCGATAGCGATGTCATCTATGCCGACACGAAGCGCAGTCTCGCCAATGCCGAGCTTGCCGTGCGCGCTTTGCTCGACGCCAAGACCATGCCCTATATTCTCGGCGGCGACCATGCGATCACCATGGCGACGATTGCGGCCTATTCGAACGAGAAGCCGATCCATATCGTCCATCTCGATGCCCATTTCGACTTCATCGACGGCCGCAACGGCATCACCTGGGGCCATGGCAGTCCGATGCGTCGTGCTTCGGAGATGGCGCATGTGAAGGGCATCACCACGCTCGGCCCGCACAATATGGCCTCGGTCAGCAGGAAGGATTACGAGGCAGCCAAAGCCTATGGCACCAATGTCGTGTCGCTGCGCAGGTTCAGGACCATCGGCGCGGCTGCAGCTCTCGCCCATATTCCGGACGGCGAGCGCGTCTATGTCTCGATCGACATCGACAGCTTCGATCCGTCGATCGCGCCGGGCACGGCAACCATCAGCCATGGCGGCTTCACCTATTATGAGGCCAAGGACCTGTTGCGCGAGGTTGCCCGCCGCTTCGAAGTGGTCGGCGTCGATTTCGTCGAAGTCTCGCCGCCCTATGATCCCTCAGGCATCACCTCGCTTCTGGCGGCTCGCACCAGCCTCGATTTCATCGGCTCGATCTTTCACGAGCGCGCCAGGCGTCATGGATCACGCTGAAGACCGATTGAGAGCCAAAGCCTCTTAATCATATAGTATCCTTGTCATTCATCTATATAAGCATGGATGACAAGGTCGCATCAGTCGCTTCCATGAACGAGGAGAAACCGATGAACGACCAAACCAACAGGCCATTCCTGACACACGCGTCCGGGGCTCCGGTCTCGGATAACGTCAATATCCAGACGGCCGGCCCGCGCGGTCCGGCATTGCTGCAGGACGTCTGGCTGATCGAGAAGCTTGCGCATTTCGCCCGCGAGGTCATTCCCGAGCGCCGCATGCATGCCAAGGGCTGGGGTGCGCACGGCACCTTTACCGTGACGCACGATATCTCGCGCTACACCAAGGCGAAGATATTCTCCGAGATCGGCAAGCAGACGCCGATGTTTGCCCGGTTCTCAACGGTTGCCGGCGAGCGCGGCGCCGCCGATGCCGAACGCGATATCCGCGGCTTCGCGCTGAAATTCTATACCGAGGAAGGCAATTGGGATCTGGTCGGCAACAATACGCCGGTCTTCTTCTTCCGCGATCCCTTGCGCTTTCCCGATCTGAATCACGCCATCAAGCGCGATCCGCGCACCGGAATGCGCTCGGCCGACGCGAATTGGGACTTCTGGTCCTTGCTTCCCGAAGCGCTGCATCAGGTGACGATCGTCATGTCGGAGCGGGGTATTCCAAAGAGCCTGCGGCATATGCATGGCTTCGGCAGCCATACCTACAGTCTGCTGAACGCCGCCAATGAACGCATCTGGGTCAAGTTCCACTTCCGCACGCAGCAGGGCATTCAGAACCTTACCGATGCGGACGCCGAAGCACTTGCCGGCAAGGATCGCGAAAGTCACGGCCGCGACCTGTTCGACAGTATCGAGGCGGGCGATTTCCCGCGCTGGACGCTGTTCATCCAGGTGATGACCGACGAGCAGGCGCAGGCCTTTCCGTTCAACCCGTTCGACCTCACCAAGGTCTGGCCGAAGGGTGAATATCCGCTCATCGAGGTCGGGTATTTCGAGCTCAACCGCAACCCCGACAACGTCTTTGCCGAAACCGAGCAGGCTGCGTTCACGCCAGCCAATATCGTGCCCGGCATCGGCTACTCGCCCGACAAGATGCTGCAGGCGCGCCTGTTCTCCTATGGCGATGCGCAGCGCTACCGGGTCGGCGTCAATCACCACCAGATCCCGGTCAACGCGCCGAAATGTCCGTTCCATAGCTATCACCGCGATGGCGCCATGCGGACCGACGGCAATCTTGGCGGCACCCCGACCTACTGGCCAAACAGCAGGGGCGAGTGGACGGACCAGCCGCATCTCAACGAGCCGCCGCTCGAAATCACCGGAGCGGCAGCGCATTGGGATCATCGTGTCGACGACGATTACTACCAGCAGCCAGGCGATCTCTTCCGCAAGATGACGCCTGCGCAGAGGCAGGCTCTGTTCGACAATACCGCTCGCGCCATGGGAGATGCCAGGGCCGAAGTCAAGCAGAGGCATATTGACAACTGCACGAAGGCCGACCCGGCCTATGGCAAGGGTGTTGCCGACGCGCTGGCGAAATTGACCGCCGGCGAACTCTGATGCAGTTTTGCAGGCGGCCCTATCCACCCTGCCGCCTGCAAGCGTTGCGGAAAGCGGTGCGCCAGGCCTTTTCCGCAACGCGTCCCGATCTTTCTTCAAGATAGTTCGCGCCCCCGCCGCCGCTCGGGGTCGCGGGTGCCTGACCGCAACACCGTTCCGTTTCGAGCGGTCCGAAGCGGCGCGAGGATTTGGAGGCCGACATGAATATCGTCAAGCTGGATCTTTCCAGGAGCATGGACCGCCGCCGTTCGTTGCACTGGAGCAGCAACCGCAAGATCGGCATCCTGCTCAGCAACCTCGGAACGCCTGATGGCACCGACTACTGGTCGGTCCGACGCTATCTCAAGGAATTTCTCTCCGACCGTCGCGTGATAGAGGTGTCCCGACTTGCGTGGTTCTTCATCCTCAACGGCCTTATTCTCACGACGCGGCCAGCAAGGAAGGGGAGGGATTATGCGACGATCTGGAATCTTGAGCGTGACGAAAGCCCGCTAAAGACGATCAGCAGGGAGCAGGCGGAAAAGCTCAAGGCTGCGATTGCGGCCGGTTTGCTCGGTCGCACGGATGCGGAGATCGCCGTCGCCTGGGGAATGCGGTATGGCAACCCCTCGCTGAAATCGGCAATAGAGCATCTGGTGGCGAATGGCTGCGACCGTATTCTTCTGCTGCCGCTCTATCCGCAATATTCCGCGGCGACGACCGCGACAGCCTGCGACAAGACCTTCGAGGCCCTGGCAGCGCTTCGCCATCAGCCGGCGTTGAGGGTCGCAGCTCCCTATTTCGACGATCCCGATTATATCGAGCAGATCGCGGTTTCGATGGCCGATCAGCTCAGGCGCCTCGATTTCGAGCCGGAGATCATCCTGGCGTCGTTCCATGGCATGCCGCTCGACACCCTCCTCAACGGCGACCCCTATTACGACCAATGTCAGCGGACGGTTCATCTCCTGCGGCTGCGACTGAGCTTGCCGGTCAGCCGGTTGATGGTGACCTTCCAGTCGCGCTTCGGCAAGGCGGAATGGCTAAAGCCCTATACCGATGAGACGATCAAGGCCCTTGCGGCAAGTGGGGTAAAGCGGCTGGCGGTCGTAACCCCCGGTTTTTCCGCCGACTGTCTTGAAACTATCGAGGAAATCGGGGCCGAGAATGCCGAGTATTTCTTCGCTGGCGGCGGCGAAAAATTTGCGCGAATCGACTGTTTGAACGACAGTGAAGCGGGAATGCGCGTGATCGGGTCGATCGTTCGGCGGGAACTGAGCGGCTGGTTGTAGGTTTGTATTCCAATGTCCGACTTTCGGGCGGAGCGTTTCACCGCCGTTGACGCAAGGTTTGGCGTGGGATGTGGGGTGGGGAAGTAGGAAATGACCGCTAAGGCGAAGCCGGTTGTCATCGTCGTGCCCGACAATGCCCAGTCCCTCGATGTCTCCGGGCCTTTCGACGTATTCCTGGAAGCCAACCGCCAGGCGCCGGGCATCGCAAATTATGAAATCCGGACGCTGTCGGCATGCCGTGAACGAACGATACGGGCCGGAGGCATGTCGCTGCTCGCGGATGGATCGATCCATGACGACGATGGCGCCATCGACACGTTGCTCGTTGCAGGCACGCCCAATTACGGACAGGCCTATGAGAGCATCGAGCTACACGATTGGTTGAGGCTGCGTGCGCCCTCGACGCGCCGGCACGGCTCGGTTTGCACGGGAGCCTTCTTCCTGGGGGCTGCGGGTCTGCTCGACGGCCACAGTGCGACCACGCATTGGCAGCATGCCGTCGAGCTGGCCGAGCGCTTTCCGGCCGTCAACGTCGTTCCCGATCAGATCTATGTGGAGGATGGGCCGCTATGGACATCTGCCGGCGTGACGGCCGGCATCGATCTTGCCCTGAAGCTGGTGGAGGACGATCACGGCCGCGAGCTTGCGCTGACTGTCGCGAGGCGGCTGGTCGTTTTCCTGAAGCGCCCGGGCGGACAATCGCAATTCAGCGTCCATCTTGCCGCACAAATCGCGACCGAGGGACGTATCCAGGCGATCCAGCATTGGGTACTTGACCATTTGTCGCTTGAGCTTACCGTTCACACACTTGCGTCACGCGCAGCCATGAGCGTTCGCAATTTCTCCCGCGTCTTTCAGCAGGAAACCGGCATTACGCCGGCCGATTTCGTCGAGATGGCCCGGGTGGATTCCGCCCGCAGGCTGCTGGAAGATACCGAAACACCATTGCAGAGAGTGGCTTCAAGCTGCGGCTTTGCAAACCCCGATACGATGCGACGGGCCTTTCTGCGGCGCATCGGCACCGGGCCGAGTGAATATCGCGAGCGATTTCGTCGGTAACGATGCAGCCGCCTCGGGCATCGGCGCGCGAACGCAACCTTGATGTCGCAAATGATCTGGATATTCTACCAGATTAAGTAGTACGCTTTACAAACCAATACCGGTACGGGATTCTTCTCTGCTCCCGAGCTAGGGGATCACCCGTCAAGGAAACGATAAACAGGTAGTTGTCATGTTCCTAGAAGCAGCTCTTTCCCGCTTGATCAAGATCGGAACCCTTACGGTCACTTTTCCGGATGGTTCCACGCGCAGTTTCGGTACGGGATCTGAACCGCGCGCCGCGATGAACATAAAGACCGCCCGCGCAAAACGCCGCTTGCTCCTCAATCCGGCGCTGGCGCTGGGGGAAGCCTATATGGACGGCGAAGTCGAGCCGGTCGATGGCAATCTCTTCGAGATGGTGGACCTGCTCGCCCTCAACATGATGGAAGGCGGGAGCCATCCTTTCGAAAAGCTGATGGAGAAGGTTCGCTGGCTGCGCCGGAACCTGGATCAGCTGAACTTTGCCGGGCGCTCGAAGCGCAATGTCGCGCATCACTACGATCTCGACGCACGCCTCTATTCGCTGATGCTGGACGACGACAGGCAGTATTCCTGCGCCTATTTCCCCGTCGGTGACGAGACGCTCGAGGAGGCGCAGCTCAAGAAGAAGCGGCATATCGCATCGAAGCTGATGCTCGATCGCCCGGGCCTCGAAGTTCTGGACATCGGTTGCGGCTGGGGCGGGATGGCGCTTTATCTTGCCAGGGAGTTCGGCGCCCGGGTCACGGGTCTCACCCTTTCCGAGGAGCAATTGCTGGCGGCAAGGGCGCGTGCAAAAGATGCCGGCCTCGATCACATGGTGACGTTCGAGCTCTTGGATTATCGTTCCTGGACGCGCCCGGTCGATCGTATCGTCTCGGTCGGCATGTTCGAGCATGTCGGCATCAACCACTACAAGACCTTCTTCGACAAGATCCGCTCGGTGCTGAAGGAGGACGGTGTTGCGCTGATCCATGCGATCGGCCGCGCCGACGGGCCGGGCAGCACCAATCCGTGGATTGCCAAATACATCTTCCCCGGCGGCTATTCGCCGGCGACCTCCGAAGTTCTATCCGTGGTTGAAAAATCTGGTCTATGGACGACGGATGTCGAAATCCTGCGCCTCCATTACGCCAAGACGCTCGCGCAGTGGCGGGATCGCTTCATGAAGAACAGGGAAACCCTGGCCAAGCTTTACGACGAGCGGTTTTGTCGGATGTTCGAATTCTACCTCGTCGGATCTGAGCTGGCCTTCCGCCGCATGGGTCACATGAACTGGCAATTGCAGCTGACAAAGAATGTTTCGGCCCTGCCGCTGGCACGCGACTACATGGTCGACATCGAGCGAGCGCGGGCTGCCATTGCCGAACAGGGAAGGGCGGAGCCGATCGAGGCCGCGAGTGCGCGGGCAAGACGGGATCTGGCTGTGCATGAGGAGCGTAAATCCCGCCAGCAAAACCAATCTGGCGCCGAATCCTCCTGCAACCTGTGAAGGCGACATTTGGCGCGCAACGGACGTCATTATCCAGCCCGGACTGACGTCGGTTGGCGCCGGAGTGTTCCTCGAAATCAGCCGAGATCGCCGCCGGCGACGGGCAATACGCTGCCTGTGATGTAGGAGGCCTCATCTGAAGCCAGAAACAGGATCGGCGCGACCTGCTCGTCAATCGTCGCGTAGCGCTTCATGAAGCTCGATTCCGTTACCTGCTGCACGACCTCGCTCATCCAGCGCTTCTCGGCGGCGCTGTCCCCGCTGACATTGCGCGGTATCCGGCGCGGCGGAGCATCCGTGCCGCCGGGCGCCGTCGCGACCACGCGGATATTCCGTTCGCCAAGCTCCATTGCCAGCGATTGCGTGATGGCGTTGACGCCTCCCTTGGCGGCCGAATAAGGCACGCGATGGATGCCGCGCGTCGCGTTGGACGATACGTTCACGATCGTGCCGCCACCGCGCGCAAACAGATGCGGCAGCACGGCGTGACAGCAGTAAAGGGTTGGCATCAGCGAACGGCGGATTTCCGCATCGATCTGGCCTGCTTCGAATTCGACATAGGGTCGCATGCGTATCGCGCCGCCGACATTGTTGATCAGGATATCGATGCCGCCGAAAGTCTCGGCGGCAAATCGCATGGCTGCTGCAGCACCTTCATAGGTTTCGAGATCGGCATTGAAGGCACTGGCTTTCACACCTTCCGCCACCTCTTCCACGAATTCGGCGCGATCGACGAAGAGTACGGCGCCGCCTTCTTCGGCTGCGCGCGTTGCCACAGCCCGGCCTATACCTTGCGCGGCACCGGTGACGACAACAGCCTTGCCGGAGAAGCGACCTGGGAAATAGGAGCCGCTCATGCGGCCTCCTTCGCCGCGACGTTCGGCGTGAATTTTTCATAATGGAAACTGTTGGGCGTAATGCCGTTGTCGTCGAAATATTTGCGCACGGCATCGACCATTGGCGGTGGGCCACACAGATAGACGTCGACATCCCCGCCATGGAGGGCCTCGGCCGGCATGTGTTGCGTGACCCAGCCCTTACGCGGATGGGCGGAAGCTTCTTCCGCGACGACCGTGTTGTATGTGAAATTCGGCAGCCGCTTCCTGTAGGCTTCGATCTGATCGACGAGAACCAGGTCCAGATCCCGGGTCACGCCATAGATCAGATGGATCTGCTGCTGCGAGTTTTCGCATGCCAGGACTTCCAGCATCGACAGGAATGGGGCGAGACCGGTCCCGCCGGCGAGCATGAGCACGGGGCGCTGCATGTCGCGTAAATAGAAGCTGCCCATCGGGCCTGTGATGTCGAGCTTCTCGCCGGTCTGCGCCCTTGCGAGCCAGCTGCTCATCACGCCGCCGTTGATCCTCTTGATCAAGAAGCCGATGCGACGCTCGCCGGGAGCGCTGCTGAAGGAATAAGAGCGGTGCTGGCCGCTGCCGGGGACATCGATATTGACATATTGTCCGGGAAGAAAGACGGGAGCGCTCGCATCGACTTCCAGCTCCAGTACGATGGCTGCATCATTGTGCGGTGTAACCTGTGCCACGGTCGCAACGAACTTCTGTTGACTGGTCTTGCATGCCGTCGAGGTCGTCGGGACCGCGATGACGCAGTCGGAGGACGGCTTCATCTGGCAGGTGAGGACGAGCCCGCTCTTTGCCTCATCGGCGGTCAATGCGTCATCGATATAGTCGTCGCCGAGATCGTAGTTGCCGCACTCGGCGCGGCATTTGCAGGTGCCGCATACGCCGTCCGAACAGTCCATCGGGAGGTTGATCTTGTTGCGAAAGGCCGCGTCGAGAACCTTTTCGCCTTCCTTGCATTCGACGAAACGGGTGACGCCGTCTTCGAAATTCAAAGCGATGTTATAGCTGGTCATGGAACTCTCCTCATCGGTTCCTGTGCCGTCAGGAGACGTCTCTCAGATGTGATAGACGTCGATGACCTGGCGGATGTAGTCGTTCTTCAGCACGATTTTCTTGGCCGAGATCAGCAGTTGATCGCCGCTCCTGCGAAGGGTGACGAACATGGTTCCGAAGAATTGATCCGTGACCTTGTAGCGATGGTTGAGCGTGTGAAAGTTGTAGCGAATGTCGACTTCCGCATCGCGGCGGGCCAGCAGCTCGACGTTGTTGACATTGTGGCTGGTGCGCGGCTCCGGCGTCGATGCGCCGGAGCGCTCGGTCTTGATGCGGAACACCCGGTCTTCCAGGCCATCACGGCTCGGATAGAAGATCAGGGATATCTGGCTATGTGGATCTTCGGTCAACTGGTCGTCGTCGTCCCAGGCCGGCATCCAGTATTCGACATCGGGCGCATAGCAGGTTAGCCATTCATCCCATTCGCGATCATCAAGCAGGCGTGCCTCGCGATAGAGGAAGGCGCAGATCTCATCGTGGGAGATGTTCATGGGAGAGCTCCTTCCTTTTCGGCGGCAAGAGCTTCGCGCATCACCTTCGCCCAATATTCATGCTGGCGGACGAACAGGCCCTCGTCTTCGCTGCGCTCGCCTGACAGCAGCGGCTCCAGACCCATCCTCCTGGCATTCTCGTCCGGGCCGTCGATCCAGAGAGGCGCGCCGCGCGAAAGATCGTTCCAGAGGGCTGCCGTTCCGGCATAGCCGGCCTGGCAGGCGCGGAATTCTTCCAGATCATCGGCGGTTCCCATGCCCGACACATTGAAGAAATCCTCGTACTGCCGGATACGAAGCGTGCGATCGGCCTCGCTTTCGCCCTTCGGCGCGAAGCAGAAGATGCTGATTTCCGTCTTGTCGACACTGATGGGGCGTGTCACGCGGATCTGCGTGCTGAACTGGTCCATCAGAAACACGTTCGGATAGAGGCAGAGATTGCGGGTCTGGTTGATGATGAAATCCGCCTTGTCCGAGCCGACACGAGCCTCGATCTCGCCGCGGCGATTGTAGACCGGCCTGACCTCCGGGTTCATCGCTCGTGTCCACAAAAGGATGTGGCCATTTTCGAAACCGTAGACGCCGGCGATGGATTTGCTCCAGCCATTGGCGTCGACCGCTTTGGTACCTTCCTCATTGCGGCGGCCCATGGTTGCGGCGTAGTTCCAATGAACGGAGCTGACGTGATAGCCGTCACAGCCGTTTTCCATCTGCAGCTTCCAGTTTCCGTCATAGATGTAGGACGAATTACCCCGCAGCACTTCCAGCCCTTCGGGGGCCTGGTCGACGATCTGGTCGATGATGACCTTGGCCGCGCCGAGATAATCCTCCAGCGTGGCGACGTCTTCGTTCAGGCTGCCGAACAGAAAGCCGCGATAGCTCTGGAAACGCGCTACACGTCTGAGATCGTGCGAGCCGTTCTGGGCAAATTGCTCGGGATATTGCGTCGTCTTCTCGTCCTTGACCTTGAGCAGCTTGCCGGTGTTGGAAAAGGTCCAGCCATGGAAGGGGCAGGTGAAGCTGCCCTTGTTGCCGTGCTTGCGCCGGCAGATCATGGCGCCGCGGTGCGCGCAGGCATTGATGACGGCGTGCAGTTCTCCCGTCTTGTCACGGGTGATGACGATGGGCTGGCGGCCAATATAGGTCGTGTAATAGTCGTTGTTATCAGGGATCTGGCTTTCATGAGCCAGATACACCCAGTTGCTTTCGAAGATGTGCTTCATCTCGAGCTCGAACAGGTCTTCGTTGGTGAAGATGTCGCGGCGGCAACGGAATATGCCGGCGTCCTTGTCATCTTGCACGGCAGTGCTCAGCAGATGATCGAGATCTCGGGCCTTGTCTATGATCGCGGACATGATGTCTCTCCAGCTCGCGGCGCATGGGTGCGGCACAGCAACAATATCGATGATGAAGAGGGGCGGCGGCCCTTCGGGCCACCGCATCGATCGGTTACGCGGCTGCGCGCTTGCGCTGCTCGTTGACCTGATTGTCGACGCCATTGACGAGGGCGGTCAGGCGGAAGTCGAATTCGATCTCCGCAAACGGGCCGCTGAGATCATTGGCCCGGATACTGGCTTCGTCGGTACGCTCCGTTACCTCAGGCACGAGGCCATCCCGGGTCGCATAGGCGAAATCGTCGTTCACCAGCGGATCGCCGGCGATATTGATCTGGGTCGTCAGCTTGCGATGGTCGTCGGCGCTGATGAAGAAGTGGATATGCGCGGGGCGCTGGCCGTGGCGGCCGAGCGCCGACAGCAGCTTTTCGGTCGGGCTGCCCGGAGGCACGCCGTAGCCGTGCGGCACGATGCTCCGGAACTTGTAACAGCCGTTGACATCGGCAATGATCGTGCGGCGCATGTTGAAGGGCGCCTGCTTTCCGGTGGGGTCGAAGTGGGAATAGAAGCCACGCGTGTCGCAGTGCCAGACCTCGACGGATGCGCCGGGCAGCGGCTTGCCATCGGCCCCATAGACAGTGCCTTGCATAATGAGCGTATGGCCATTGGCATCGGTGCCGTCGTCGAGGCGGGCGAATCCTTGTGACACTGGCGCGCCGGCAACGTAAAGCGGCCCCTCGATGGTGCGCGGTGTCTCGTTCTTGATGCCGAGCGCATCGTCGATGGCGTCGAGACGTTCGTCGAGAAAATGGTCGAGCCCAAGGCCGGGCGAGATGAGGCCCGCCTGGCCGGCGGCGCCGATCTCGTTTACCCAGGCGATCGCGGTCCAGTATTCGTCGGGCGTGATGTCGAGATCGTCAATCGCCTTGAACAGATCGGACATCAACCGATGGATGATCTGCTTGACGCGCGGATTGCCGCTGTCGTTGGCGAGGCCGCTCAAAACCTTCAGGAAATCCTGTACGTCTGGCCTGTCAAAAATCTTAACACTCATGATATTACTCCTCCTCTTTTCCGGTCGTTGCGAAAGCCGCTTCTAAGACCCGGCCTGCGGCAGGGGCCTCTCCCGTGCCGTCGCCTCAGGTGTCGTCGTCGCGGACCGACGACGGGTGCCGCAAGAGCGGCGTGACTTTGATGGTCATGAACTTGAACAGCGGCAGGCCCATCAGGATCGTGTGCAGCTCCTCATTGTCCTTCACGTCGAAAATGCTGTAGTTCGCGTATTCACCGGCAATGCGCCAGATATGCCGCCATTTTCCGCTGCGCTGCAGCTCCTGCGAATAGGCTTTCTCCCTGGCGATGATTTCGCCCGCTTCCGCCTGCGGCAGGTCCCTCGGGATGTTCACGTCCATTCGCACATGAAAAAGCATGATCTTGATCCTCTACCCGATGACACTGACCGTCTTGCGTGATCCGCCGCGCAGGAAGAATTTCACTCGGTCTTCGTCCAGCGCGATGCCCAGACCAGGCCCATCGGGGACGGTCAGTTCGAAATCGCGATAGTCCAGCGGGGTCGCCAGAATTTCCTCCGTCAGCAGCAGCGGGCCGAAGAGCTCCGTTCCCCATTGCAGATTGGCGAAGGTGGAAAAGGCATGGGCCGATGCGGCGGTGCCGACCGCGCCCTCGAGCATGGTGCCGCCATAAAGTTCGATCCCGGCCGCATCGGCGATCGCCGCGACGCGCTGCGCATTGAAGAGGCCACCGCTCTGCTCGATCTTGATGGCGAAGACATCTGCGCCGCTGATCTTGGCAAGCTCGAAGGCCGTCTCCGGACCTTGCAGGGATTCGTCGGCCATCAAGGCGATGGGGAAGCGACGCACGAGCCGCGCCAGCGCAGCAGCGGAGGCGACAGGCTGTTCCACCAGCTCGCATCCGGCCTCGGCAAGAGCGGCCATCGCGTAGGCAGCCTCGGTTTCGCTCCAGGCCATATTGACGTCGACGCGAACTGCGCCGCGATCGCCGAGCGCGCGCTTGATCGCGGCGACATGGGCAACGTCCTCGCGCGGCGTCCCGGCACCGATCTTCAATTTGAAGATCCTGTGGCGGCGAAGGTCGAGCATCTTCTCGGCTTCGGCTATGTCGGTCGCAGTATCGCCCGAGGCGAGCGTCCACGCGACCGGTAACCGGCTGCGCATGCGCCCTCCCAAGAGTTCGCTGACGGGCAGGCCGAGCCGCTTGCCATGCGCATCGAGCAGCGCCGTCTCGATCGCACATTTGGCGAAGCGGTTTTCCTTGATCTGCTTGCCGATGCGCGCCATCAGGATCTGGATGCGGGTGGCATCTTGCCCCAGCAGTGCCGGCTGGAAATAGGTATCTATGGCGAGCTTCATGCCTTCTGGGCTTTCGCCGCCATAGGAGAGCCCACCGATCGTCGTTCCCTCACCGATGCCCACAATGCCGTCGCTGCAGTGAACCTTGACCAGCATCAGGGTCTGGCCGTTCATCGTCGCGACGGAGAGCTTGTGCGGCCGGATGGTCGGCAGGTCGATCAGCAAAGTTTCTACCCGGTCAATGACGGGGGAGGTTGCCGCGTTCGGCGCAATGGGTGTGAAGGTCGTGTTCATGCCAGAAGTCTGCGCGGGGAGGCGGCAAACGTCCAACACCATTTGCATCTCAAACGATACCTTTATGGTATGATGACGAGAAAAATGCTAATATCTATATACTTACTGCATCGCAACATATCAGATGGCTATATCAAGCGGCTGCCATATTTGGAGGTGGGAAATGGATCTTCGGCAACTTCGTTACTTCGTGGCTGTCGCGCAGGAGCGCAATTTTACGCGCGCGGCGGAATTGCTGCATATCGCCCAGCCGCCTCTCAGCCGGCAGATCCAGCTTCTGGAAGAGGAACTGGGAGTTTCGCTGCTCATCCGCAAGAGCCGTCCCGTGCGTCTGACCGATGCCGGCCGGTTGTTCTACGAGCAGGCGCTGCAGGTTCTCGGCCGCGTCGAGCAGATGCGGGATGCGACGCGCCGCATCGGCCTCAATCAGAACAGCGTCTTTTCCATCGGTTTCGTCGCCTCAACGCTCTATGGCGGCCTCCCTTCGCTGGTCCGCAAGATGCGCAGACATGCGCCCGAACTGGATATCCAGCTGTTGGAACTGGTGTCGGTCCAGCAGATCCCCGCGCTCAAGGAGGGACGCATCGATGTCGGCTTCGGCCGATTGCGTCACAGCGATCCCAATGTCGTCGGCACCGTCTTGCGCGAAGAGCGCCTCGTGGCTGCGGTGCCCATGGGTACGGCGCTTGCAGGGGATTCCGCTCCCTTGCCGGTGAAGAAACTTCACGGGCAGAAGCTGATCGTCTATCCGAAGGAGCCGCGGCCGAGCTATGCCGACCAGGTGCTGGGATTGCTGCAGAGCCGCGACGTTCGCCCGGCGGAAGTGCACGAGGTGCGGGAAATTCAGACGGCTCTGGGGCTGGTGGCCGCCGATGCCGGCGTGTGCGTGATCCCGTCATCGGCGCGGCAGATGCGGTCCGATGTCCATTATCGGCTGATCGAGGAAGAGGCGATGACGTCTCCGGTGATTCTCAACCATCGCGTTGGCGACAATTCTGTTCATATCGACCTGATCAAACGGCTGATCGAGGAAATGTACGCGGAAAATCCGCCCTGGCTGGACATGGAGCATAATGTCCTGCCCGGCCGCTCATTCGGCGACTAGGCGGTGCGTGGCGAGACGGTTTGGCGAACAGATATTGCGGGCCGCAGCCGGGGCATTTAAGCATCGGGATAGCCTCCAGCGCTCACTACACTTGCGGAAATGCGTAATACCTGTGGCTTCTAGCCCACACTCGGCAATTGAGTTTGCATGGTCATGATATCGGCGAACTTGCCATTATAGGTCCGGACTGACTATGAGGTCATCACCACTTAATGATTAGACATGTCGCCTCTTTTGGCCTCATCGGTCGAGGACGCGATATCAATGTGCGAGGTTTGTTAGGACAGGAATGCGCTCAACGAAGAACGAAAAGACTCTCTCCCGGCGGGCTTTCATGCTCGGGTCGATCTCTGCGACCGCAGCGCTTGCGGGCTGTGCCACCACGGCCCCCGTTCCAACCCCAATTGCAGCTCCTGTTCGTACACCGCCTGTCGTTCCCGTTGCGTCGGAACCTCAAAGCGTCATCACACCTGATCCCGAACTCGAAGCACGCTATGCCTCCGTGGTCGATGGCGGCCATGTCATTCCGGCGGTGCCTTATCGAAAGCTGGACCCGAAATTTTATCGGCAGCGCGTTCCCGATCCGACCGGCGAAACGCCGGGCACGGTTGTCGTCGATACGGTGTCTAGATTTCTCTATGTCGTGGAGCGGGGCGGTACCGCCATGCGCTATGGCGTCGGCATCGGCCGCGACGGCTTTGCGTGGGAAGGCGAGGGGATCATTCATTGGCGGCAGCATTGGCCGCGCTGGAAGCCGCCGAACGACATGATCGCCCGCAAGCCGGAGCTTGCGAAATATTCCGTCGCCAATGGCGGCATGGACCCGGGCATCAAGAACCCGCTTGGTGCGCGCGCGCTCTATATCTTCCAGAACGGCAAGGATACGCTTTACCGTCTCCACGGCTCGCCGGAATGGTACTCGATCGGCAAGGCGACGTCGTCGGGCTGTGTCCGCTTGGTCAATCAGGACGTCATCGACCTCTATGAACGCGTTCCCTACCACGCGCGCATCGTCGTTCATCAGACTCCGCTTCAAAGCAAGGCGATCTCTGCCTGAGTGAGCGGCTCCCTTTCAAAGGGGAGCCGGTGCTGCAGCTTGCGGAAGGCTGATTGGCAAGTCTGCGCCAATCGGCGATCAGGGCAGACGGCTGCGCTGCTGGCTTTGCCGCTGGGCCTCCTGAGCGGCCTTGAGCTGCGCCTTCGTGTACATCAAAGCGTGCTCGGCCAGGTCGCGTCCGTCGTCCCAGAGGTTGCGCCAGATGCCGAGAATGCCTTCGAGCGGCTGTCCCACGACGCGCGAGGAAAAGGATTCGAAGGTGATCGGTCCCTGATAGCCGGAACGGACGAGAACCCGGAAGACGCCGGCAAGATCGATCGTGCCCGAACCCATGTAGCCGCGATGGGAATCGCCGGTATGGAAATAGCCGAGATAATCGCCGGTTTCGAGAATGGCGGCCTGAATATCGGATTCCTCGATATTCATGTGATAGACGTCGAGATGCACCTTCACGTTCGGCATGCCGATGCGCTTGCACATTTCAACGGCCTGGGCGGCCGTGTTGAGAACGTTGGATTCGTAGCGGTTGACCACCTCGAGCACGAGCGTGATGTTGCTTTTCGCCGCCGTCTCGGCCACCTGGCGCAGGATGTCGACCGATTGCGCGACGCCCGCCGCCGTTGTCGGCTCGGTATATTTTCCGAAGGCTGAATGCAGGATGCCGCCGATATAGTCGCCGCCGCAATCGCGGCAGACGGCAATTGCCTGTTCCAGCTTCGCCTTGCCGCGTCGACCTTTCTCCTTGTCGCCGCTTGAGATGTCGGTGTCGAAATCGAGGCCGAGCGAGAAGTTGATGCCGATGCCGCTTTTTTCGAGCTGGCGGCGGGTGAACTCGGGATCGATCAGGCTCGGGTCCAGCGCCGGCGCCTCGATGAAGTCGTAGCCGACCTCGGCGCTGCTCGCGATTGCGCGGGCGCATTCGTCGCGGCTCCAGCCAGCCTCCCAGACCAGCGCGTGAACTCCCAGCTTGTTCATGATCGTCCTCCCGGTTTCGTGGATGCAAAACAATTGCTGCAATGCGAAAGACGTGAATCGTTTTATACTTGAAAGCACTCACGTTGACACCGCATGTATGCTGGTATAGCTTACAATAAAACGTTTCACCAGAATTTTCGTAGTATCAATCGGAGATTGTTGATGGGGGAGGGCAAAGTGTCGAAATCGCGAACTCCCTCCATCAAGATGGTAGCCGATAGGGCAGGCGTTTCGGTGGCGACCGTCTCGAATGTTCTCAATGGCAAGCCGACGGTTTCTCCGGATTTCGCCAGGCGCGTGAATGACGCGGTTCGCGAACTGGGCTACGTCGTTGATCTCGGCGCGTCGCGATTGCGTTCACGCAAGGCGCAGCTCGCCGGTGTCGTCGTGCCGGATTTGACCAATCCGATGTTCGCCTCCTTCGTTTCCACGCTGGAGCATCTGGCGCGCCTCGACGATTATGACCTCGTGGTCGTCTCCGCGCGCAACAATGCCGAAGAGGAGGCCGACCGGCTGCGCAAGATCCGCTCCTGGCGGCCGGCCGGCCTGATCGTCATTCCCTGCGATGGCGCCATTGCCGAGCGCTTGCCGAATGGTTTCTTCGCGCCGGTCGTGCTGGCCGACCGTATACCGGATGCGGCCGGTTTCGATCTGATCGCGGTCGACAACGGGGCCGCGGCCGGTGCGATCGCCGCGCATCTCGATGAGCAGGGCTATCGCGATTGCGTGGTCCTCGGTAGCAGCCTGTCGATCACCAATGTGCGCGAACGCTGGGAGGGCGTGCGTACCGCGGCCGGGCGCATGCACGTCGAGATGCTGGAGATCGGCATCGACGATGATAATGGCGCGCAACGCCTCGAAGAGCGGCTACGCCGACAGCCGTTGCCAGGCGCGCTATTCTCACTCGACCACGGCACGACGCTCCTGACCTACCGCACCATGGCGGAGATCGGACTTTCCGTGCCGGGCGATCTCGCCTTTGCGAGCTTCGACGAGATGGAATGGATGCGGCTGGTCGCTCCCGGCATCACGGCCGTGCGTCAGCCTGTCGAGGAAATGGCCGAGCAGGCCTGGGCGCTGCTGTTGCGACGCATGACCGGCTCTGGAGGAAAGCCGGTTACGCGACGCCTGCGCTGCGCCGTCGAGATCCGCGGTTCGACGCCGCGGAGCCCGCTTGAGGAGGCGGGTAAAACGAAACTGGGAGGAGAAAAATGGAAGTTACAAGACGAACCATACTCGCCGGAATAGGCGGCGCCGTCGTCGTCGGAACTCTCGGCGGCACAATTGGTGTGGCGCAGGCGGCCGAGCCGCAGGTCGGTGTCGTGGTCAAAATCGGCGGCATTCCGTGGTTCAATGCCATGGAAGTCGGCATCAAGAAGGCGGCGCCGGAATACAAGACGAATGCCTGGATGGTCGGGCCGACGCAGGCCGACGCCGCCCAGCAGGTGCGCGCCATCGAAGATCTGATTGCCCGTAAGGTCGCTGTCATCGGCATCGTGCCGAATGATTCGGCTGCGCTTGATCCTGTTCTTGGCCGTGCGCGTGCCGCAGGCATCAAGGTGCTGGCCCATGAAGGCCCGAACCAGAAGGAGGCCGATTGGGACTTCGAGCTCACGACCATCGAAGGTTACGGACAGGCGCATATGGACTTGCTCGCCAAGCAGATGGGCGAGGAGGGCAAATACATTGTCTATGTCGGCTCGCTTACGGTTCCGCTGCACAATGCCTGGGCGGACGCCGCAATCGCCTATCAGAAGCAGAAATATCCCAAGATGGAAATGCTCGGCGATCGCTTCGGCGTAGCCGAAAGTCTGGATGAAAGCATCAAGACCACGCAGGACCAGTTGCGTGCCCATCCGGACCTCAAGGGTATTCTGACATTCGGCTCGCAAGGTCCCATCGGCGCGGCGCGCGTTCTTGACGATCGCGAAAAGGCGAAATCGATCGCGCTCGTCGGCGGCTTCTCGCCGGGGCAGGGCGTCAAGTATGTCAAATCGGGCACGATCCGCGGCGGCTTCATCTGGAATCCGATGACGGCGGGCGAGATCTTCGTGCAGCTTGCCTCCATCCTGGCGGCCGGCAAGGAGCCGACCGACAACATGGAGCTGACCGGCGTCGGCAAGGTTCGCGTCTATCCGGACAAGAAGCTCATTCAGGCCCAGAAACTGGAGTCGCTCGATAAGGAAAATATCGATCGGCTTGTGGCGCTCGGCCTCTAGGCGTTCCTCCCGAGGGCCGGCGGCAGGCTTATGTGCCGCCGCCGGCCGACCCGTGGCAATCGGAGTGGATCGATGAGCGATGAAATTCCGTTTCTGCGTTTGACTGGGCTGTCCAAGCGGTTCGGCGGCGTACGTGCATTGGAGGAGATCGACTGGGATGTGAGGCCCGGCGAAATCCATTGTCTCGTCGGTGAGAACGGCTGCGGCAAGTCGACCCTGATCAAGACCGTGGCGGGGGTGCACCCGCCTTCGGCCGGTATTATCGAAATCGAGGGCAAGCCGGTTCTTCCGCTTGATCCCGCCCGCGCGAAAGCACTTGGAATTCAGGTCATCTTTCAGGACCTGTCGCTGTTTCCGAACCTATCCGTCGCCGAAAATATTGCCATCGAAAACCATCTCGACCGGCTCGTAAAACCGGTCAAGTGGAAGAAGATGCGCGAGAAGGCTAGCGCTGTCCTTGCAAGGCTCGGATTTGCGCTCGATCTCGATCTCGCGGTTTCCGACCTCTCCGTCGCCGAACGCCAGATTGTGGCGATCGCCCGCGGCCTGGCAGCCCAGGCGCGGCTGATTTTCATGGACGAGCCGACGGCATCGCTGACGCGGACGGAGGTTGACCGCCTCTTGGGGATCGTCGGGCGGCTCAAGGCCGACGGCATTGCCGTCGTCTTCGTCTCCCACCGGCTCGACGAGGTGGTCGAGATCGCCGAGCGGGTCACTGTCATGCGCGACGGCCGCAAGGTCGGCACCTGGCCTGCCGATCAGATGAACGAAAAGAGGATCGCGCATCTGATGACCGGATTGGATATCGATCATTCGATCGTCGCGCGCGATATGGCGGAGGCGGCACCTGTTTTGGAAGTCCGCGGCCTGTCGCGTCGCGGTGAGTTTGCCGACATCGATTTCACGCTGCATCGCGGCGAGGTTCTTGGCATTTCCGGATTGCTTGGTTCCGGCCGTACCGAACTTGCCCTGACGCTGTTCGGCATGCACCGCGCCGAGAGCGGCAGCATCCGCCTGGAGGGCAAGGAGCTCGCACTGCGTTCCAATCGCGATGCCGTGCGCGCCGGCATCGCCTATGTTTCCGAGGATCGGCTTAGCCTCGGCGTCATCCTGCAGCAGTCGATCGGCGACAACATCATGCTCGCCGTCATGAAGGGCATGGCAAACCGTCTCGGGCTCATTCCCGGCAAGACGCGCGCAGAGCTTGCGGATGACTGGATCAAGCGGCTCGCCATCAAGGTTCCCTCGGCCGATCGCGCCGTGCAGACGCTTTCGGGCGGCAATCAGCAGCGCGTCGTGCTGGCCAAATGGCTCGCGACACGGCCGAAGGTGCTGATCCTCGATTCCCCGACCGTCGGCGTCGACATCAAGAACAAGCAGGGCATTTACGATGTGGTTGCCGATCTGGCGCGCCAAGGCGTCGCCATCATTCTCATCTCCGACGAGGTGTCGGAGCTCTTTGCGACCTGCGACCGCATTCTGCACATGCGCGCCGGCCGCATCGTCGGCGAGGCGGTGCCGGGTGAAGTCAGCGAGGCCAATATGAAGGAGCGCATCTATGCGTGAGCACAGCCAACCGGACGGACCATCCTTTGTCGCGCAATTGAAACGGCGCCCCGAAGCCTGGCTTCTGGCTGTCATCGTCGCCGTCGTGATCGTCTTTTCACTGACGGCACGCGATTTCCTGACGCTTGGCAACATCATCGACCTGCTTGAAACCTATTCCGTGCAGGCGATCATGGCGATGGGCCTTTTTGTTGTTCTGGTCTCGGGCGGCATCGACATATCCTTTGCGGCAACCGCTTCCGTCGCGCAATATTGCGCGGCGCTGCTTGCAACGCAGCTCGGCCTTTCCGCACCGGTTGTCATTATTTGCGGCCTTTCGATCGGTGCCGGTCTCGGCTGTCTCAATGCGCTGCTGGTTCATTATGTGCGCATCACCTCGATCATCGCGACGATCGCCATGATGAGCGTCAGCTTCTCGCTGCTGATGTATTTTTCCGGCGGCAAATCGATCTACACTTTGCCGGACTGGTGGACGAACCGGATCGTCTTCTGGCGGATGGAGACGGCGTCGGGCGACATCGTCCGCATCACGCTGCCGATCGTCGCCATGGTTATCGTGACGTTGTTTACCTGGACATGGATGACACGGTCTTCCGTCGGACGGCAGCTTTATGCGATGGGCGGCAATGCGGAGGCGGCGCGGCGCATCGGCATGAACATCGGCCGGCTGCAATTCGTTGCTTATGGGTATCTCGGCCTCATGGCTGCGATCGCCGGGCTGCTGCAGGCGCACCGGGTCGGCGAGAGCGTGCCTAATGCTATGTACAATACCGAACTTGCCGTGCTGTCCGCTGCCGTCCTCGGCGGCGCAAGCCTGACAGGCGGTATCGGCACCGTGCCAGGCGTATTGCTCGGCATCGTGCTTCTGGCCGTGCTGCAGAACGGACTCAACCTGCTTGGTGTTTCCTCTTATTTCTTCCAGATCGTCATCGGCATCACCATTCTGGTCTCGACCTCGATCACCGTCATCAGCTCGCGCCCGGGCCGTCGTCACCGCATCATCGCCGGAGCGCCGTCCAATGGCTGAGCCTCCAGTTCTCTACAATATCAACAACAGCCTGGCGGACTTGGTGGCGCGTGTGCGGATGAGTATTCCCGGCGCACATGCCGGGCTTGTCGTCCTGCTGATCCTTCTGGTTGCCGGCTTCTCCCTGTTCATTCCGAATTTTGCCTCGCTCGGCACGCTGCAATCCTTCATGTACCAGCTGCCGCTGCTCGGCCTTCTGTCTCTGGCGATGATGGCACCGCTGATAACGGGCGGCCTCAATCTTGCGATCATCGCAACGACGAACCAGTGTGCGCTGCTGATGGCCTTTATCATGCAGAGCCTGATTACGCCCGATAGCAGCACGGGAACGGCGGTTGCCGTGATCATCCTGGCGCTCGTCGCCGGCCTCGCGCTCTGCCTATTGATCGGCCTCATCACCGGCTCGCTCATCGCCTATACCGGCGTCCATCCGATCCTCATCACGCTCGGCACGAAATCTCTGATCGACGGCATCAGCATTTATCTGACCCGCGGCATGGCGCTCTCAGGCATACCGGACGGCTTCAGCCGCATTGGGACGACCACCATTGTCGGGGTGCCGCTGATCTTCCTGCTGCTGATCGTCGTCGCCGTCATCGTCAGCCTCATATTGCGGCGCACCGCCTTCGGCGTCGCCTGTGCCATGATCGGCTCGAATATCGAGGCGGCGCGCTATTCCGCGATCGATACCCGCAGGGTACTGGTCGGCGTCTATGTCATGTCCAGCCTGATCTGCTTCTTCGCAGCGCTGGTCATGCTGGCAACCTTCAACTCGGCGAGCGCGGATTACGCGCAATCCTATCTGCTGGTGACGATCCTTGCGGCTGTTCTCGGCGGTGTCGATCCCTTCGGCGGCTTCGGTACGGCCGGCGGGTTGATGCTGGCGCTGGCGATCCTGCAGGTCATCTCCTCGGGCTTCAACCAGTTCGGCCTCAGCAATTATCTGACGGTCGCGATATGGGGCGGCATTCTCATCTTCGTTGCTGCGATACAGACGGCACGGCCCTATCTGATGTGGCTGCTGCCAGCGCGTTTATCCGGTCCAAAATGAGCATCGTTGCGGTTTTCGATATCGGCAAGACCAATGTGAAGCTGTCGGCGGCAAGCGATGATGGCCATGTACTCGAAACGCTGTCGACGCCGAATATCGTCAAGGATGGTCCGCCCTATCGTCATCATGATCTTGTCGAGCTGGAGGCGTGGCTCATCGATAGCCTGACGGAGCTGGGCAAGCGACACGACATAGGCGCGATCGTCAGCTGCGCGCATGGGTCCGGCGGCGTGCTGGTCGATGGACGGGGTGCGGCAATGCCGATGATCGACTACGAACAGCCGATCCCCAGCGACGTCGATGCGCGCTATCGATCAGTTGTTGGCTCCTATCGCGAGCGGGCAAGCGCCATCATGCTGGGTGCGGCCCATCTCGCGCGGCAGATGCTATGGCAGGAAATGCATTGGCCGGAGACGTTTGCGTCAGCTCACGCCTATCTTGCCACGCCGCAATATTGGGCTTTCCGCCTCTCCGGCGTTCTGGCAAGCGAGGTGACGAGCCTTGCGGCACAGTCGCATCTATGGGCATCAGCCGACGGCCGGCCCGCCGCGCTCGTCGCAAATCGCGGGTGGCAGCGTCTCATGCCGCCGATGCGGCGCGCATGGGAAACGCTTGGCCCGTTGAAGCCTGAGCTTGCCAGGCAATGCGGCCTGAAGACGACGACACGTATTCTGTGCGGCGTGCACGACTCTTCGGCCAATCTCTATCGCTATCAGGCAGCCGATCTCTCCGATTTTACCGTCGTGTCGACGGGGACCTGGATCGTTGCGCTGACCGACCGTAACGGCGTCGATTTCAGCGACGAACAACCCGGCCATTCCTGCAATGCCGATGTCTTCGGCAATCCAACGCCCGGCATGCTGACCATGGGAGGTCGGGAATTTGCCGCGGTCGCGTCAAAGGCGTCCGGCCCTGCCTCATTGTCCGCGCTTCGGAGGATCATCGCTTCAGGCACTTTCGCGCTGCCGACGTTCGGCTCGGACGACGGGCTCTTTCCCGGCACTGCGCGCCGTGGCCGCCTGGAAGGGCCGCTTGCAGACGATGAGGACGTCCGCTTCACGCTCGCTGTACTTTATTCCGCGCTGCTGAGTGCGGCCTGTATCCGGGATCTACCGCCGGCGGGAACGGTGGTGCTCGACGGCAATTTCGTGGTCGACCCCCTTTATGGCGCCATCGTTACCGCCCTCCTACCCGACCGCCGCGTGCTGGTCAGCCGCAGCACGACAGGAACGGCGACAGGTGCGGCCATGCTTGCGGCCCATGAAGAACGCATATCGCCCGTGCCGCTCGCCGCCGAGGCGCCGGATATTTCCGATCTGCCCGACCTTTCATCGCATCAGCGCCGCTGGCAGGCGTTGGCCAAGACAATGGAGCAAACATCGTGACGACCTATGACGACAGTGCCTTGCGCACGGAAATGGTGGCAATCTGCCGCCGGATGAACGCCTCCGGCATCAACCAGGGGACGGCAGGCAATATGTCCGTGCGAAATCCAAGGGGATTTCTGGTCACGCCGACGTCGCTTCCCTATGACGTGATGCAGCCGAAGGATCTTGTTCAGATGTTTCTCGACGGCAGCTACGAGGGGGAACGCCGGCCATCGTCCGAATGGCGCTTTCATCGCGATATTCTGGCATCCCGCCAAGATATCGAATGCGTGCTTCATTGCCATTCGGTCTATGCGACCACGCTTGCCGTGCATCACAAGACCATCCCGAGCTTTCACTATATGACCGGCGTCGCTGGCGGTACGACGATCCGCTGCGCACGTTACGCCACCTTCGGCACGCAGGCCCTTTCGGATGCTGCGATCGAAGCCTTGCAGGACAGGCTTGCCTGCCTGCTCGGTCAGCACGGGCAGATCTCGCTTGGGAAAACGCCGGCCGCAGCCCTTGCGCTTGCGATCGAAGTCGAGACACTGTCGCGCCTCTATGTGCAGGCCTTGACGCTCGGCGAGCCGCCTATTCTCGATGACGAGGAAATGGCACGTGTTATCCAGCAGATGAAGAATATGAGCTACGGACAGGCACCGGATCTTGATGGGGTCAACGATGTGGCAAAGCGACGGCAATAAACCTTCGTAACCCTCCATCGTCCCGCCTCGAAGTCTTGACATCTATGCGACTGAGTAGCATTTTGGGCGCATGAAGGAGATTGTTCCGTGAGCGTCAAATCGTCGATATCATTGACCGATCAGCAGGATGCGTTTGCTCGCTCGCTTGTCGACACGGGGCGCTATTCCAGCCTCAGTTCGGTTCTCCAGCAGGGTCTGGAACTGCTGCGGCAGAAAACGGAAGCGGAAGCGGCCGAGACGGAAGGGCTGCGCAGGCTCATCCAGCGCCGCGTCGACGGGCCGATGATTTCGGCTCCGGAGATGGAGGAAAGCATCGAGAGCATGATCGAGCGTAAACGGCGAGCGCTCCGTGTGGACCCTTGAATATTCCAGGGATGCGGATCTCGATTTCGAACTGACCTTCGATCATCTGTTTGCGGCCTACCTCGATCTTGGAGACGCGCCCGAGGAAGCTCTGGAGCGGGCGGCCAACCGTATTCGCGAACTCCGCCTGGAAATCGATCGATTGGTCGGGACGCCCTACATCGGAACGTTGCGGCCGGATATCTATCCCGGTATCCGTTTCCTGCGGCGCGACAAGGCTGCCGTCTGGTTTCTGCCGGTCGCCGAGCGCCGGACGATTGTCGTCGCGGCGATTTTCTTTGGCGGTCAAGATCACATCAGGCGAATGCTGGCACGCATGCTGCAGTGACAATATTCCGATTGCCTTTCCGCCCTGAGATGGTTTCAGTTCGAAACGGAACCGTCACCTTTCTGGCCGCTGTTCATTCGCATTGTTCTGGTGCCACTTCGGCAATCCGCGTGTAATGTAGCCGCAATCTTTGGCTGTCAGTGGGGCGAAGGATGGCAAGCGCCGTCCTTTGGGGGAAAGTCGTTGCGAATTCTGCTGCTTGAGGATGAACCCGAAATGGCCCGCGCGCTACTTGAAGCGCTGCGCCGCCGTGACGTGCTTGCCGACCACGTCCGCACGATTGCGGATGCCGATGCGATGGCCCGCGTCGGGACCTATGATGTCCTTGTCCTGGATCGCCGCCTGCCTGATGGCGAGGGGCTGGATCTGGTGGCGGCGCTGCGTCAACGCAAACATCCCGTGCCGATCCTCGTGCTGACCGCGCTCGGCAGCGTCGACCACCGTGTCGACGGGCTCGACAGCGGTGCCGACGATTATCTTGCCAAGCCATTCGCGATCGAGGAGCTACTCGCTCGATTGAGGGCGCTCCAGAGGCGGGGGCCGACGGTTTCCGACCGGTATCTGAATTTCGGCAATCTAAGCGTCGATCCCAGGACCAATGAAATCTTTGTTGGCGACGCGCTCATAGACTTTCCCCGCCGTGAATATCTGGTGCTGGAGACGCTGATGCGCCGACCGAACCGCATCGTGACGCGGCCGAGCCTGATCGAGGCCGTTTATGCGCTTGAGGACGAGATCGGGTCGAACGCCCTTGATGCGCATATCTCGCGTATTCGAAAGAAGCTGCTTCTGGCCGAGGCCACGGTCGAGATAAGGGCCGTGCGAAACATCGGCTACCTGATCCGGGCGAAGGCATGACCCCGGAGCGCAGCCGATCTCTACGCTGGGGGCTGATAAAACGCCTGATCGCCCTGCAGGCCTTTCTTCTCGTTCTCTTTTTCGTCCTGCTCGTCGGTTGGATCTGGATCATCAATCCGGAGCTGGAAGATGCCAATGAAGAAGCCGTTCGCGTCGTCGCACAACAGATAACGCGGGATGATGACGGGCAGCTGCAGGTGGCAGAGACGCATGAGGTCGTGGAGCTGAAGCAGCGTTATCCGGAACTCTGGTTCATGATCCGCGATCATAAGGGGATACTCTTTCAATATGGAGAGATACCGACGGCCGCGCTCACGGAAAGTTTTCCGTGGACCATCGACCGGGCGAGAGTGGAGGCCGGCAACGGGGCGCATGCGACGGTCGAGAACCGCGAGACATCCGTTGGCAAGCTGCAGATCATGGCAGCCACCGAACGCGGCTTTGACAATGACGGCCTGAATGTATGGATCAACATGCGCGTCGAGGTTCCCAAGGGACCGCATGGCGAAATCCATTGGCTCGACGTCTTGCCGGCCATGGCATTCGTCATCTTCATCGGCGTCGCCCCGATACTAGCGCTGACCGGCGTCGCGACGCTGCTCGTCACGCCGCGCGCCGTCGGGCGGTCGCTCACCGGGCTGGTGGAAACGGCAACGCAGGCGCAAGCGATCGATTTCGACACACGCTCAGCCCGTCTCGATCGCTCGAAGGTGCCGACCGAGATCATCCCGCTGGTCGATGCGTTCAACCATGCCCTCTCGAAGCTGGATGAAGGGTATAACAGGCACAATCGCTTTCTTGCCGATGCCGCACATGAGCTGAGGACACCGATCGCAATCGCCCGGACGCGGGCCGATCTGCTGCCCGAAGCCGAAGTCAGCCATCAATTGCGCGACGATATCGACCGTTTGTCTCGCGTCGCCCATCAGCTCCTGGAGATGCAGGCCATCGGCGTGGTCGAACTGCGCGCGGAGAAGATGGATCTGAATATGCTGGTTGAAAACATCGCCGCCGATCTCGCGCCGATTGCAATGGATGCCGGTTACGATTTCGATTTCGAACCGAGCAAGGAGGAGGCAATCTTCGTCATCCAGGCCTCCACGATCGAAATGGCGGTGGTCAACCTGATCCGAAATGCCATCGACCACGCCGGGGGAAAAGGTTCGATCGTCGTTCGCGTCGGCGCTGCCGGTACGATCGATGTCTGCGACGAGGGGCCGGGCATACCGCCGGAGGAGCGGGATCGCGTCTTCGAGCCGTTTCGCCGCATCAATGCCAGCTCGTCCGGCGCGGGTCTGGGATTGAATCTGGTCAAGAAGGCCGCGGAGCTTCACGGCGGACGGATTTCATTTCTGTATACTAGCCATGGATTTTGCGTAAGGCTGCAGATCGGCTCCATTCCGCCCTCGGTCGTGGTCGCGGACATGGGCTGGCGGCAAAAGCCATAGGTGCCGGAACCGAAATCATGTGTAGCGGATATTGCCGTACAAAATCCTGAAAGTGTTTTCGTTTTCTTAGCGGTCGGCGCTTGGATATTTGATTTTCCGAAGCCGGGTTCCCTGCTAGGTTCGGGAAAGACACACCAACTGGATAAGGCATGTTGAAACTTCTGCTGTCGACCTTCCTTTTCCTGGCGGCTGTCTGCACCCCTTTTCTTGCCTTCGGCGATACAATGGATCTTCGATTACACAAGGCGGCGGCCGCAGGCGACGCCGCGGCCATTCACCAATTGCTGGACAACGGTGCAGCTGTCGAGGCGCGGGATGCAAGTGGCGCGACGCCGCTGCTGATCGCAACGCACGGCAACAAGGTGGAGGCTGCCCGGGTGTTGATCGAGGCCGGCGCCGACGTCAATGCAAAGGACGATATTCAGGACAGTCCTTACCTTTATGCCGGCGCCCGTGGTCATCTGGATATCCTGAAGCTGACGCTCGCCCATGGAGCGGATCTCAAAAGCACCAATCGCTATGGCGGCACGGCGCTCATTCCCGCTTCGGAGCGCGGGCATGTCGAAACCGTCGCGATCCTGATCAAGGCGGGTGTCGCTGTCGATCACGTCAACCGGTTGGGATGGACGGCCCTGATCGAGGCTGTGATTCTCAGCGATGGCGGCCCGCGCCACGTCCAGATCGTCAAGCAGTTGGTAGATGCCGGTGCCGACGTCAATCTGGCAGACAATGATGGCGTGACGCCGCTGCAGCATGCCCGCAGCCGTGGTTTTACCGCGATCTTGAAATTACTGGAGGAGGCCGGGGCGACCTAGCGGGACATTTCAACTTCCGACGTTATGCAATACGACTGGGAGGCAAATGCCTTAGCCTCCCGAAACGATAAGAATGAAGGGCTTAGACAATGGAAAGAAAATACTACTCCTCTCTTGGCGGCCATCCGCCGCAGAGCGACCTGCTGACGGGGCGCGCGGTATTCACGGAGGCTTATGCGGTCATCCCGAAAGGAGTGATGCAGGATATCGTCACCAGCTATTTGCCCTTCTGGAACGATACGCGCTGCTGGGTAATCGCCCGGCCGCTTTCGGGTTTTGCCGAAACCTTCTCGCAATATGTCATGGAAGTGGCGCCCGGCGGTGGCAGCGACCGGCCGGAGCAGGATGCCGAGGCCGAAGGCGTATTGTTCGTCGTCGATGGCGAGGTCGAACTTACCCTGCCATCCGGCAAGCACGTCCTTCAGCCGGGCGGCTACGCCTTCCTGCCGCCGGGTCTGAAATGGTCGCTGCACAATCGTTCGGGTGCGCATTCCCGCTTCCATTGGGTTCGCAAGGCATATGAAGCCGTCGAGGGACTGGCCCATCCGGAACCGCTTATCCTGAACGAGAAGGATATCACGCCGTCCGCCATGCCGGGCACCGAAGGGCGCTGGGCGACGACCCGCTTCGTCGATCCGTCCGACCTGCGGCACGACATGCATGTGACGATCGTCACCCTGCAGCCAGGGGCTGTCATTCCGTTCGCGGAAACTCACGTCATGGAACACGGTCTCTATGTCTTGGAAGGCAAGGCCGTCTATCGCCTGAACCAGGATTGGGTCGAAGTAGAGGCCGGCGATTTCATGTGGCTGCGCGCCTTCTGCCCGCAGGCCTGCTATGCCGGGGGGCCTGGCCCGTTCCGCTACCTGCTCTATAAGGACGTAAACCGCCACATGGCGCTACGTCCCTTCGGCTCGCGCCGCTAAATCGGATTGCTTTGAGAAGAGCCCGGCGTCATCTGTGGCGCCGGTCACTTTGTTCGGCCAAGCGGCCGCCCGATTACCACACTCTCAATTGGTAAGGCGCACGGCATCGCCGTCGACCGAAGAGCATTGCGACGAGATCGTGTAGAAGAAATCCTGTCGATCCCAGCCGCCGCCATCTTCCCAAGCGTGCTGTTGCGCCGCCTGACAACCGAAATAATTCTCGATCGGCAAGGTCACGCCCTTCGGAAGCTCGCTGCCGTCGACGAACAGATAGTTCGATGTGCTTGGGTCGTCTGTCCGTAGCATGAGATCGTATTTCGTACCGGCGGATGCCTTGCTGTTGCAGTTGACACCATTGTCATTGCCGATTGATGCGGACTTGCCGATTGGGCAGCCATCGTTCTTGACGTCCATCTGCAGCACCAGCTTGGTATATTGGCCGAGGGTAATCGGTCCGGACGGGACGGACGTCATGGTGCCCTGACCGCTATTGTTATGGGTCGTCGGCTGATAGGTTACGGTACCGACCACGGTTTCGGCCGTTGAATTGGGTCTGACGACGCGGATGGTGATGACTTTATAATACCATCCTTGTGCCTGTGTCGGGGTCAGTGTCACGATGTCCGGCTTGGCCGGTGCCGTGGCCTGGGAGTTTACGCCGATGTTGACGCTGTTGATGTTGACGACACGCATCAGGTTCGTGGGCACGGCTCCCGTCAAATTGACCGAAAGAGTGCGCCCGCTTGCCGTGATGGTGTAGCTCAGATTTGCAGGCGTCGTGTCTGCGTAGGCGGTGATGAAACGCGTCGCCTCCGCCTGTGCGGCGGCCAGATTGGTGCCATCGAAAATCTTGCCGCCGGCCAGCGCGGCTCCATCGGCTATTTCCTGCAAGTTCGTCCGCTGATGTATCGCCGACGCGTAGTCGACCGCCATCCCGCCAGCAGCGGCCAGCGGCACGGCGATCAGCGCCGTCAGTGTCGCGAAATTGCCGCCACGATCTCTTGCCAAGCGGCGTATATGCCGGAAAAAGTGGGTGTCCATTATTCCTACCAGAAATAGAATTAAACTTTGGAGAGACAATGGGCAGAAGATATAAACGTGTGGTTTAGAAGGGGGTTCAAGTTCTAGCGATGTCGAGTATTTATTATTCTATATTTCAGTAAATCATAAAATGCAAACGCTTCATTATTGCTTGGCGCTTTTATATACTGATCTACGATAAATACTGTACAACGGCGCAATCATAGGTAGTCGCATCGGCGATGCTTCTTCCTCAGTTCTGATCGCCAGACTTTTGCGCTTCGCCGCCGGCGGGCAACCCCAGCTCGATCAACGTTCGGCTTATTGCCTGCCGACCTTCAAGATAGATCGGGCTTGCGTTGCGGGAAGGCAGGGAAATGTTTGCGGTTGTCGAGCCTGGCCTTAGTTCCAGCCCTTTCGCCAATGCCTGTTTGGCTTCTTCCGTGCGACCCAATCGCTGATAGGCGGTCGCCAACAGCATGTACGCTCGCCCGGTGCCGGGCGTAATCGCGATGGAACGCTGCAGCCATTCGACGGCATCTTCATTATGATCCAAGAATATATCGGCCCAACCGGCGCCCAACAGCCAGGTCCAGCGTGAGACGGCCGGCGTGTCGAAACGATCAGCCAGCTCGAATGTCGCAAGGGCATCTTCGAAACGGCCGAGTTGAATCTGCGTCAGGCCAAGTTGGAACAACGCCGCGCCGTCCCATGGATTGCCGCTGAGCGCACGTGCGCAGGCTACAAGGCTTTCGGAGAACTGATTGGTGGCGGTCAGGAAACGGCAATAGATGCCGAGCACCGGAAGGGAATTCGGTCTGGTCCGCAGCGCGTGTTCGAGCTGGGATCTTGCCTCGCTCTCCGCGGCCTTGATCTCGGCCGGATCGTACCAGGCAAGCTGAATTCCGCGCAGATGCAAAGTGGCAAGCGCGATCTGCAGATCGGCATTGTTCGGCTGGTCGCTCAGATATTTTTCAAGGATCGATCGCGCTGTCGCGAAGCGTTCCTTCGTCGTCTGGTTGATCGACGCTGTCGCTTGCTGAATAGCGATGCTGGCGGCAGTATCCTGAGATGCCGGGTTGTTGGCCTCTCCGATCTTGTTGATGCGGTTGGCGAGTTCGTAGCCGACTCCTGCGGCAAGCCGGGAGGCAAGACGCTGTCGGTCGGGCTCATTGGCATCCAGCGTCACCTCGGCGACCGATTCGATCTCGCGGTTGCCCATGTTGATCAGCCGTGTTTGAAAGGTCCAGGATTGCGGGCTTCTTTGCAGTTCGCCGCGCAGGATGAAATCGGCATTGCCGCCAGGATCGGCGGTCGGCTTGGCGGTTGCCGCCAGCCCCTGTTCCTTCGAGGCTATCAGGCGGATGCCGCCGATCTTGGAGAGCCCGCCGATCATCTCCGCCGCGATGCCTTGCGCCAGAGCGGCGCTCTCGGAGTCGCCGACCGTATCGACAATAGGCAGAACTTCGATGATTGGCTGGCTTGATCCAAGAACGTTGCTGACACGAGCGGAAAAAATCGAGGCACCGACGATGACCGCGATCACGCAGAGAATTGCCAATGTGCCGAAAGCCAAAATCTTACGGGAGCCAAAAAGCCGAGCTGGCGCTCTGCCTTCATCCACTGTGGCGCCTGCGCCGGAAGCCGGTATATCGCGCGCTGCGTGGGGGAGTTCCGAGGCCTCCTGTCTCACGGTTACGTCGGCGGTAAAAAGGTAGCCGCGACCGGAGACAAGCTTGATCATGTGTCGTTCGGTGTCGCCGAGCGCGGTGCGTATTTCTCGGATACATTGAAAGAGGCTATCTTCACCGACATGTATCCCGGGCCAGATAGCTTCCATCAATTCCTGCTTGCCGACGACCCGCCTGTTGTTGGTGACGAGTAGGCTCAGCAATTCAAAAGCTTTTGGGCGTAGCCGGATCGCGGAACCATCGGGTCCGTGAAGCTCGGCACGATCTGGATCAAGAACGAACCCAGCAAAACAAAACACCTGCTCCCAATGATCCCCAACTGTGTCATTTAAAATATGGCACAATATAAAGAGAGCTAGGCTCGGCAGTCAACGTACCGATGTTGTCCTCGGAAAGCCGCACGGCCGTCCGCGTTGCCGTAAGGGCAAGCTCCTAGCGCGATTTGCCAACTGTATATTTCCCTCGAGAAATCATCGATTTCAGAAAAATATCAGAAAATATCAGAACCTCGCCAGCGCCTTATCAGGACGTCGTTGTACCGGTCGGATTATGTTTGGGCGGATAAGGAAACTCATGGCGGTTGCTCGTGAGTTGAGGGATGTACTTGAAAACATGAGGAATGGGCGGGCATATTTTTAGCTGCCGCCTGTGCTTCTTCGAATTCGACTTTCCCGACACTCATGATTGTCCCGGAACGGCATGGCAACGATCCGGGTGCACACAGCCGTCAATCTTGAGAGAGCGGTTCATGGGAAAGGTGCTTGATTTTCGGATGCATCGGTCGGCGGACGTTCCGCGTGTGGACCGGTCATTGCCCGCCGGCAGGTTAGATGGCCTGTTCGAGCCGGTGGTGTTTGCCCGCGCGGTCTTGCTTCTGGCGCGCAACTTCGTGGCCGTCCACGAGGTCTCGCCGCGAACCGCAGCGCTGTTTGCCACCCAACAGCGTTGGCTTCTTTGCCACGCCGCGCTTGGCGACTACTTTCGCACATTTCGCAAATCCGGCGCGGGATTGACCCGGCGGGGCTTCGGAAATCTCGCCCTGCAATACGCCATTGCCAGCCGCAATACCGCCTACGCATTTTTCGATGAAGCCCTGCAATATGATGTCATCCGCCCGATTGCCGATCCAGCGGGGCATCAATCGGAGCAGGTTGCACCCGCGCCATTCACGCTGTCGATGCTGATCCACTGGTACAGCGTCCATTTTCAGGCTCTCGATCTCATGGATGGTGGCGACAGGACGGTCCGGTTCCACGCAGAGCCGGAAAAGCTGCTCGCATTAATTCAGCCGATCGCTGCACACACGTTGCTGTCTGATCCCGAGATACGCAGCCCCGGCCCGCTCTATACGATCTTCACCTGGGCCGATGCCGGCGGACTCCTGATGGATCGGCTCATCGCCGGAATAGAGCCGGAGGTGCTGGCGAAACAAGGCAGGCTTCTGACCGATGTAAGCTCGATTTCCTATCTCGCCCAATCCTTCGGCCTGTCGCGAGCCCATACCAGTCGCAAGCTGGCCGCCGCGGAATCGATCGGCGGTGTCGGCTGGAGCGGCCGGCGCGGCCGCTCGCGGCTATGGATTTCGCACGGCTTCTATGAAGAATATGCACACGCACATGCCCGCAAGCTGCTCATCCTCGATCAAGCCTTTGCTGAAGCATCTCCCGTTCTGACGCCTAGCGAAAAGTCGATCGCAACGGTTGACGGCTGACGGCGACGCGGCATCGTCAAAGCCCCCAGATCACCGATTCCTCGTGACGCTTGATCAGGTGGCGAAGATCCTGGAAGCCGGCGCGCACGAATTCGGCGAATTGGTCGACGGCGGGAGCGCGTGGGGCGTCGATGCGCTTGAGGATCGCAAGGGCGCGCTCCGGATGCGGAATGGTGATCGGCAACGCGGTGATGGTCTTTTCCTTGCGCTGGGCGAAGACGACGCTATGCGGCATGACGGTCAGCGCGTCGGCCGATTTCAGGTAGTTGATCACGCTCATCAGCGAGCCACCGGTATAACGGATCTTGATCTCCGTTGCGCCGAAGGAGAGCAGCAAGGCGCGCAGGTCGGCCAAAAGTGGGCTTCCCGGCGGTGGCGCGATCCAGGGGTAATCAAGCAGATGGCCGGGTTGCGGCCGGCGTTTCAGAAGCAGCGGATGCGTTACCCGGCAGGCGACGACGTTGCGTCCCGGCAGGATCTGCTGGAATTCGAGCCCGGACCCTTCGTCGAGTATGTCGATCGGACATATGGCAAGATCGATCTGGTCGGCTTTGAGCGCTGCGCGCAGGTCGGGAAAATAACCATAGCTCTGGTCGATACGCACGTCCGGGTGGCTGGCCTGAAACTCGGCGCAGAGCCGGGCAATCAATGCATCCATGAAGAAGGGCGTGCCGCCGATCCGCACCACCCCGCTTTTGCCGACGCGGAAGCTTTCGACCAGATCGGACGCCTTTCGCGAGGCTGCGAGCATCACCAGGCCGTGCTCGGCGAGCGACAGGCCAAGCGGTGTCGGCTGCAGCGGCCGACGTCCTTTGATGAAGAGCGGCTCGCCGACACGCTTTTCCAGCATCGATAATGTGCGCGAGACGGCCGGTTGCGCCAGGCCAAGCAGGGCCGCACCCTCGGTGACACCGCCCGTCTTGACCACGGCCGCAAGCTGAATGAGGTGGCGTTCATCTATCTTCATAACAATCCGTTATATTGAATGGCAACAAAATCATCAATCCATGTGCGCTCAACTGCTAGTGTTCCCTTACATGCACGGCAGATCTTGGAGGATGAGCATGGTGGAGCGTGCTAAGGCGCTCACATTCAGCGAGGCGACATCGGCGGAGGCTTTCTCCGAGCGCTTCTCGGCCAATGGTGATGGCAATCTGCCGCGATTGATCGCTGCCGCGGTCACTCAAGTTCACGACCTCATCAAGCAGTTTCGCCCAACGCAGGAGGAATGGCGCAAGGTCATTGCGTTTTTGACGGAGGTTGGCCACGCCTCGGACGAACGGCGGCAGGAATGGGTGCTCCTGTCCGATCTCGTCGGCGCTTCGGCGCTGGTGGAAGAAATCAATTCCCGGCGGCCGCAGGCCGCAACTCCGAACACCATTCGGGGGCCGTTCTACCGCCATGATGCGCCGGAGCGGGCCTCCGGTTCCTCGATCTCGCTCGATGGATTCGGTGAGCCGTTATTCGTTGCCGCGCGAGTGCAGGATCTCGACGGCCTGCCGATTGCCGGCGCCGAAGTCATCACCTGGCAGGCCAATGGCGAAGGCTTTTATGAAAACCAGCAGCCGGACCTCCAGCCGGAGCACAATCTGCGCGGCCTTTTCCGCACGGATGACGACGGGCGCTTCCATTATCGTTCGGTGATGCCGTCGGGCTATGGCGTGCCGGATGACGGGCCGGTAGGACGTCTGCTCGCCGGGGCCGGCTATCCGCTGCGCCGTCCGGCGAACCTGCATTTCGTTATCCGAGCCAAGGGTTTCGAAACGATCACAACCCATATCTACGACGCGAGCGATCCACATCTTGCCGAGGACGTCCTCTTCGGCGTGCGGCCAGAACTCGTCGCCTGTTTTGAGCCGGCGGAGATCGATGGAAAGCCTGGCAGGGCGGTCAGCCTTACCTTCGTCATGGTGCGTACAAAGCCGGGGAGAGCAGGATGAGCCGAGATTTTTCCTATGCGGGCAGCCCAGCCCGGATTGTCTTCGGTGCGGGTAGCCGCAGCAAGGTGGTGGAATGGATCGCGAAAGCTGGCCGCAGGCGGGCTCTGGTTCTGTCGACGCCACATCAGAAGTCGGATGCCGAGATGCTGGTGCAGGAGATCGGATCGTTTGCTTGCGGCGTGTTTACAGGCGCAACGATGCACACGCCCGTCGAGGTGACGGAGGCGGCGATGAAAGTCGTGGCGGAGACGGAGGCCGATTGCGTCGTTTCCCTCGGCGGCGGATCGACGACGGGGCTCGGCAAGGCGATCGCCTATCGTACCGATCTTCTCCAGATCGTCATTCCCACGACCTATGCCGGATCGGAGGTGACGCCGATTCTCGGCCAGACCGAAGGCGGCCGCAAGACGACGGTGCGCGATGCAAAGATCCTGCCGGAGATCGTGATTTACGACCCCTCGTTGACACTCGGGTTGCCTGTCGCCATGAGCGTGACGAGCGGCCTCAACGCCATGGCCCATGCCGTTGAGGGACTCTATGCACAAGACCGCAATCCGATTTCGAGCCTGATGGCGCTCGAAGGCCTTCGCGCCTTCGAGCGGAGCCTGCCCGTTATCGTCAACGATCCGAAGAATACCGAGGCGCGCAGCGATGCGCTTTATGGTGCCTGGCTCTGCGGTTCGGTGCTCGGCACCGTCGGCATGGCGCTGCATCACAAGATCTGCCACACGCTCGGCGGTTCCTTCGATACGCCGCACGCCGAAACCCATGCGGTGATGCTGCCGCATACGGCCGCCTTCAACGCAACGGCGGCAGCGCCGAAACTGGCGGAAGCAGCCGGCATGTTCGGCGGCTCGATCGGCGGCGGGCTCTGGGATTTCGCCAAGGCGATCGGCTCGCCGCTGTCGCTCAAGGAATTCGGCCTGACGGAAGCCGATCTCGATCGCGCCGCATCGATCGCCGTCGAGAACCCATACTGGAATCCGAGGCCGATCGATCGGGATTCGATCCGCCAACTGCTGCAGGACGCTTGGGAGGGCCGGCGGCCGAAAGACTGAGACATCAGCGCCTGTTGGCGCGCTCTTTGGGAGGAGAGACGATGAGGGGAGGAAACATGTTTACGAGACGCGACTTTCTAAAGACGACGGCTGCCGGCGGCGCGCTGCTCGCAACCTCGGGCCTGGCCATGCCGGCGATTGCCAAGAATGCGGCGATCAAGCTTGGCTATGTCAGCCCGCAGACGGGGCCGCTTGCGGGCTTCGGCGAAGCCGACAAATTCGTCATTGACGCCTTCCTGGCAACGACCAAGGCCAAGGGTCTGAACTACGAGGTCGTGGTCAAGGACAGCCAGTCGAATCCGAACCGGGCCGCGGAAGTGGCAAAGCAGCTGATCGTCGACGATCAGATCAATCTGATGCTGGTGTCCTCGACGCCGGAAACAACCAATCCGGTTTCCACGACATGCGAGGGCGAGGAGATGCCCTGCATTTCCACCGTCGCGCCGTGGCAGCCCTGGTTCATTGGGCAGCAAGGCAATCCCGGCGACCCCGCCTCCTGGAAGCCGTTCAGCTATTCCTATCATTTCTTCTGGGGCCTTGAGGACATTATCGCCGTTTATACTGGGATGTGGAGCCAGATCGAGACCAACAAAAAGGTGGGCGGGCTGTTTCCGAACGACGGCGACGGCAATGCCTGGGGCGACAAGGTCGTCGGCTTCCCGCCGGTTCTGGACAAGCTCGGCTACGGGCTGACGGACACCGGCCGCTACCAGAACCTGACGGATGATTTTTCCGCTCAAATCAACGCCTTCAAGCAGGCAAGCACCGATATTCTGACCGGAGTGATGATCCCGCCCGATCTCACCACCTTCTGGAACCAGGCCAAGCAGCAGGGTTTGAAGCCGAAGGTCGCTTCGATCGGCAAGGCGTTGCTCTTCCCGCAGGCCGTCGAGGCGCTTGGTAATGCCGGCCATAATCTTTCAACCGAGGTCTGGTGGACCCCGACGCATCCTTTCAAGTCGTCGCTGACCGGGGAGAGCGCGTCCGCTGTCGCGGATGCCTTTACCAAGGCGACGGGACGTCCGTGGACGCAGCCAATCGGCTTTGCCCACGCACTCTTCGAACTCGCCGTCGATGTGATGAAGCGGACCGAGGATGCAGGCGAAGCCGAGGCGGTTGCAAAGGCGATCGGCGAAACAAAGCTCGATACGCTTGTCGGGCCGATTGCCTGGGGCAACGAGAAGCTGCCGCCATTCGCCCAGAAGAATGTCGCCAAGACGCCGCTCGTCGGCGGGCAGTGGCGGCTGAAATCGGGCGGCGGCTACGATCTCGTCGTTGTCGAAAACGGGCTGGCGCCGAGCGTGCCGCTTGGCGGCAAGCTCGAAGCCTTGGCGTGAGGAAGAGGGCTGCCCGCACTCAGTCGGGCAGCTTCCGGAGGAGAACGATCAATGCCCATGCTTGAACTGAACGGAGTTTCGAAATCCTTCGGCGCGCTCGTCGTCGCTGAGGATGTCGGATTCGCCGTCGAACCCGGTGAGGCGCTCGGCGTGATCGGGCCGAACGGCGCCGGCAAATCGACGCTGTTCAACCTGATCAACGGCAATCTCTCCGTCGCGCGGGGATCGATCCGGTTCGATGGTCATGACGTCACGCATATACCGCCGATGCAGCGATGCCTTGCCGGCATGGGCCGAACTTTCCAGATCCCGCAGCCGTTCGAGCGCCTGACGACTTACGAAAACCTGCTCGTCGCAGGCGCCTTCGGCGCACGTGCAAGGGAAAGCGATGTCTCGGCCCTTTGCGCAGACATCCTTGTGGAAACCGGTTTGATCGCCAAGGCCAACGTGCCGGCCGGATCGCTGACCCTGCTCGAACGTAAGCGGTTGGAACTTGCCCGCGCGCTTGCAACCCAACCGAAGCTGCTGCTTCTCGACGAGATTGCCGGCGGCTTGACGGAAGGCGAATGCCGTCAGCTGGTCGCGACGATCAAAAGGGTCCATCAGCGCGGCGTTGCCATTATCTGGATCGAGCATGTGCTGCATGCCTTGACGGCGGTGGCCGAGCGCATTCTCGTGCTCAATTTCGGCCGGGTGATCGGTATCGGCAAGCCCGACGCGATCATGGCCTCGAGCGAGGTGCGTGAAATCTATCTGGGGATGGAAGTCTGATGGCGAGCCTCATCGAAACCTGCGGCCTCATGGCCGCCTATCGCGATTTCCAGGCGGTGCTCGGCGTCGATCTACATCTGGAGGCCGGCGAGACCATCGCCGTCATCGGCGCGAACGGTGCCGGCAAATCGACGCTGATGCGCTCGATTGCCGGTGTCATCGCCAACAAGCCCGATATGGTCCTGCATCGCGGCGAGCCGATCGGGGCGATGGCCGCTTCCGATGTGGTGCGCCGCGGCATCGCGCTGGTGCCTGAGGGGCGCAAGCTTTTCCCGTCGCTGACGGTAGAGGAAAATCTGCAGATCGGTCGCTATGGCCGCCGGGTCGCTGGCCCATGGACGCTCGACAGCATCTACTCGCTGTTCCCCGTCTTGAGGGAAAGACGCCGCAATCCGGCGACGGCGCTTTCGGGCGGGCAGCAGCAAATGGTCGCGATCGGAAGAGCGCTGATGTCCAATCCGGAAGTCCTTCTCTGCGACGAGCTGAGCCTTGGTCTCGCGCCCGTAATCATCAAGGATATCTATGCCGCCTTTTCGCATATCCGCGCTGCGGGCGCGGCCATCGTCATCGTCGAGCAGGATATCGCCCAGGCGCTGAAAGTCGCCGACCGTGTCTATTGCATGATGGAGGGCCGCATCACCCTGACCGGGCGGCCGGCGGAACTCGACCGAGCCGATATCCATGCGGCCTATTTCGGAGCGGACACCCATGAACTGGCTTGATACCCTTCTGCAGGGTGTGCTTCTCGGTGGGCTCTATGCACTGTTTGCCGCAGGCCTCAGCCTCGTCTTCGGCATCATGCGCCTCGTCAACCTCGCCCATGGCGATCTCATCGTGCTGGCCGCTTTCCTGATCCTGACGCTTGTTTCGCTGCTTGGACTCAATCCGTTCCTGGCTGCGTCGATCGCTGCGCCTTTGATGTTCGCCGTCGGTTGGCTGCTGCAATATCATTTGCTGAACCGTACCCTCGGCAAGGACATCTTGCCGCCGCTGCTCGTCACCTTCGGCCTGTCGATCGTCATTCAGAACGGCCTGCTCGAAGGCTTCACGGCCGACAGCCGGCGGATCTCCGCCGGTGCTCTGGAGACGGCCTCGCTGCAACTCGGCGGCGTCAATGCCGGGCTGATGCCGCTGCTGACCTTTGCCTCGGCCGTCCTCGTGATCGTCGGTCTGAACCAGCTCATCTACCGCACCGAGCTTGGCCGCGCCTTCCGCGCGACCTCGGATGACGTGGTGACGGCGAGCCTGATGGGTATCCGGCCGAACTCCATCTTCGCCATCGCGACCGGGCTTGCGATGATGATCGTGACGGTCGCGGCGCTTTATCTCGGCATGCGGGCGAACTTCGATCCGACGGCCGGGCCGGCGCGGCTGATCTACGCCTTCGAAGCCGTCATCATCGGCGGTCTCGGCTCGCTCTGGGGCACGCTCGCCGGTGGCGTTATCCTGGGAATTGCGCAAACGTTCGGCGCCGCGATCAATCCCGAATGGCAGATCCTGGCCGGGCATATCGCCTTCCTGCTCGTGCTGCTCTTCCGGCCGCGCGGTCTTTTCCCTCGGGCAGTGGATTGAGGCGACCATGACCACAGGTTTTGAAACAATGCCGACCGAAATCGCAGCGCCGCCGGGCTGGCGGGTGGAGACGCGGACGCGGCTTTCCAGCATCTTCGCCATCCTGTCGTTCATCGTGGTGATCGTGCTGGCGGCGGTCCCGTTCGTGATGTCGCGTGGGGTGGTGCAGGATCTGTTCTTCATCCTGACCATGCTGGCGCTGGCGCAAAGCTGGAACCTGCTTGCCGGCTATGCCGGGCTGATCTCTGTGGGCCAGCAGCTCTTCGTAGGTTGCGGCGCCTATGCGCTGTTCGGTTTCGTCATCCTTGCCGGGGTCGACCCGATCCTTGCCATTCCGCTCGCCGGGTTGTTCGCGATGCTGATCGCCGCGCCGGCCGCCTTCTTCTCCTTCCGGCTTTACGGCCCCTATTTCGCGATCGGCACCTGGGTCATCGCCGAAGTCGGGCGGCTGCTCTTTGCCCAGTGGAAGATGCTCGGCGGCGGAACGGGAACCTCGCTGCCGCGCGAAGCTACGAAGGATATGCTGGGCATTTCCCTGCTGCAGAACTTGTTCGGCATGCGCTCCGCGGCCGCGGCCGATGCACTCACCTATTGGCTGGCACTGGCGCTGACGGCGCTTACGATCGGTTTCATTTACCGGCTGCTGCGCAGCAAGCAGGGCCTTGGCCTTGCCGCCGTGCGCGACAATGAGACGGCGGCCCGTGCGCTCGGCGTCGATGCGCACCGGCTGAAGATCATTGTCTATCTGGCGACTGCCTTCGTGACCGGCATGGTCGGTGCGCTGATCTATCTGCAGAAGGCGCGCATATCGCCGGACGCTGCCTTCTCGCTCACCGACTGGACCGCCTATGTCGTGTTCATTGTTGTCATCGGCGGTATTGGCACGATCGAGGGGCCACTTGTCGGCGTGCTTGTCTTCTTCCTGCTGCAGAACGCCTTTTCGAGCTACGGCTCCTGGTATTTGCTGGCCCTTGGTGCCTTGGCGATCATCACGATGCTCTTTGCGCCACGGGGCCTCTGGGGGCTCATATCCAGCCGCACAGGTTGGGAACTTTTTCCGGTCCGCCGCCTGCTGAGAGGCGAACCAGTTCTACGTGATCAAAAGGGAGGGCCAAATGGCTGACATCACCACCGACGTTCTAATCATCGGTACGGGACCCGCCGGCTCGGCGACCGCAGCGCTGCTTGCGACCTACGGGCTCGAGCCGATGGTGATCAATCGCTATCGCTGGTTGGCAAGCACGCCGCGCGCGCACATCACCAACCAGCGCACGATGGAGGTGCTGCGCGATCTCGGCCGCGACGTAGAGGAGGAGGCCTATCTCTTTGCGGTCGAACAGGATCTGATGGGGCAGAATGTCTTCTGCACGGCGGTCGCCGGCGAGGAGATTGGCCGCATGCAAAGCTGGGGCAACCATCCGCTGTCGCGTGCCGAGCACCTGCTTTCTTCGCCAGCCCACATGAACGACCTGCCGCAGACTTATATGGAACCACTCCTTTTCAAGACGGCTTGTTCGCGTGGCGCGCAAGCCCGCATGTCGACGGAGTATGTGAGCCACGTGCAGGATGCCGAAGGGGTCACGACGACCTGTCTCGACCGTCTGACCGGCAGGGAGCTGGCCATCCGCTCGAAGTTCCTGATCGGCGCCGACGGCGGCAATTCCAAGGTTGCGGAACATGCCGGCCTGACCTTCGAAGGCAAGATGGGCGTCGCTGGTTCGATGAACATTCTCTTCGAGGCCGATCTATCGCGTTATGTCGCACATCGCCCGTCGGTGCTCTACTGGGTGCTGCAGCCCGGTGCTGATGTCGGCGGCATCGGCATGGGCTTGGTGCGCATGGTGCGGCCATGGAACGAGTGGCTGATCGTCTGGGGCTATGACATCAACCAGCCGGCACCTCAGGTCGACGATGCCTTCGCTACCAAGGTCGTGCGCGAACTCGTCGGCGTTGCAGATCTCAAGCCGAAGATCAAATCCGTCTCGACCTGGACTGTGAACAACATGTACGCGACCACCATGTCGAACGGCCGCGTCTTCTGCATGGGCGATGCCGTCCATCGCCATCCGCCTTCGAATGGTCTCGGCTCCAACACCTCCATCCAGGACGGGTTCAATCTCGCCTGGAAGCTGGCCTTGGTCCTAGGAGGTCAGGCTGGCATGGGTCTGCTCGACAGCTATCAGGCTGAACGCGCGCCGGTCGCCAAGCAGATCGTTACACGCGCCAACAAGTCGATCGAGGAATTCGGCCCGATCTTCAAGTCGCTCGGTCTGCTCGATTCCGTCGATCCGGTGAAGATGCAGCAGAACATGGATGAGCGCTGCGATGATACTGCCGATGCCGAACGCCAGCGCACGGCAATCCGCGAGGCAATTGCCCATAAGGTTTACGAGTTCGACGCCCATGGCGTGGAAATGAACCATCGCTACGCCTCGAATGCCGTGGTCAAGGACGGGCAGCCGGAACCGGCCTATGAGAAAGATGCGGAACTGCATTTCCAGCCGACGACTTGGCCGGGCGCGCGGCTGCCGCATGCCTGGCTGTTCAACGACAGCGGCAAGAAAGTATCGAGCCTCGATCTGACCGGTCATGGCGTCTTCACGGTTTTGACCGGCATTGGCGGCGACGGCTGGATAGCTGCGGCGAAGGTTCTGTCGAAGGAGTTGAGGTTGCCGATTGCCGTCCACAAGGTTGGTCCGCGACAGGAGTGGCAGGACCTGACAGGAGACTGGGCGCGCGCCCGCGAAATTCGAGACGCCGGCGTGTTGCTGGTGCGCCCGGACCATCACGTCGCCTGGCGTTCTGATACGGCGGTTGACGAGCCGGAACGCGAACTTCGCCGCGTGTTGAAGACAATTCTGGATCTGTGAGGCAATCATGAGCGTGCAAGAAAAGGGCTATTTCACCGAGGAAAACTCCGTCGAGGTCGTCACGGGCCGCAACGCGAAAGCCAGGGATGAGCGGCTGAAACAGGTGATGGAGGTCATCACCCGCAAGCTGCATGAGGCGGTGAAGGAGTTGGAGCCGACGCAGGACGAGTGGATGGAGGCGATCTTCTTCCTTACCCGTACCGGCCATACCTGCACCGACTGGCGGCAGGAGTTCATCTTGCTGTCGGACGTGCTCGGCGTGTCGATGCTGGTCGACGCGATCAACAACCGCAAGCCGTCGGGCGCTTCGGAAAGTACGGTTCTCGGCCCCTTCCACGTCGCGGACGCGCCGGAGCTGCCGATGGGGGCCAATATCTGCCTTGACCAGAAGGGCGAGGATATGGTGATCAGCGGCCGCATTCTCGATACTGACGGCAGGTCGATCGAGAACGCCGTGCTCGATGTCTGGCAGGCGAATGATGAAGGCTTCTACGATGTCCAGCAGAAGGGTATCCAGCCGGATTTCAATCTGCGTGGTGTCTTCCGCACCGGCAAGAATGGGCACTACTGGTTTCGCGCGGTGAAGCCGAAATACTATCCGATCCCGGACGATGGCCCCGTCGGAAAATTGCTCGATGCGCTCGGCCGCCATCCGTACCGGCCGGCCCATCTGCATTACATCATCAAGGCGGAGGGTTTCGAGACGTTGACGACCCATATCTTCGATCCCGACGACCCTTACATCCATTCCGATGCGGTGTTCGGCGTCAAGGAGAGCCTGCTTGCGGAGTTCAAGCTCACCGAAGATGCCGCCCGCGCCAGAGAGCTTGGCTTCGCTGACAAGTTCTGGCAGGTCGAGCACGATTTCGTACTGGCGCCCGAACGAGGGTAAACAGGGCCATTGGATTACTGCGGCATTCCATTGTGAATGCCGCAGCGCCGGATCGAGGATCTCAGCAGGTCGATCCCCAGCGAACGAAATATTCGTGTGTCACGGACACCGTTCCTTCCCTGTTTTCGGCCTGATCCTCGATGAAGCCGATGATCGTGTCCATATAGGCGGTGAAATCGAGCGCAAGGGTGGTCAGGTCGTTGCACTCCCACATGGCAAGATTGACGCCGTCCTGGCCGATGATGGCGAGATCCTCTGGCACTTTTCGTCCGAGCACTCGCGTTGCCGCGTCACGAACGCCGATCGCCATGACATCATTGCCGCAGACGACGGCGTCGACAGGCGATCGGCGCAGAAGCACAACGGCCTCCTTGAAACCGGAATCATAGGAATAGTCGCCATGGCTTTCCGCCACGAAGCTGAGGCCATGCCTGGCAAGCGCATCGGCAAACCAGCGCTTGCGCTGCTTGTCGATCCAGCTGGAGTTACGGCCGGTCAGATAGGCGAAGCGGCTGCGCCCGGCCGAGACTGCCTTTGCCACGACTTGCTCGGCTGCCTTCGATCCATCGACGATGAGCTGCGCGATGTCAGGATCGGAAATCGGCTCGAAGGAAACCATGATCGGGCGCGCCGTTCGGAAAATCTGAGTGGCGTCGGCCATGGAGACCATGTCGGAGAAGATGACGGCGTGATCGACCTGGTAGGCCGATGCCATGCGCATCAGATGCGCGCGATCGTCGTAGCCGGCACAGCACAGCAGGATCGGCAACAGTTCGCGCTCCTGCAGTCGCTGCACCAGATATTGCAGCTGCTGTCCCTCGCAGGGGTTTTCGATCGAATTGACAACGAGGGCAACGAGCCGCGATCTCTGGCTGTTTAGCGAGCGGGCGATCGCGTTCGGTCGGTAATCATGTTCGTCGGCGAGGGACATGATACGCTTTCGCGTCGGCTCGCTGATGCGTGTATCGCCCGAAAAGGCCCTCGAGATCGTCGACGAGGAGACGCCGGCGAGCTTTGCGATTTGCTTCGAGGTGATGCGCTTGTTCATTCCCGCGTCCTGTTGATCAGCCCATCTCGGAGATCTTGATCGATTCCCCGTCTCGTGCCGCAGAGGCCTTGATAGCATCCCATAGGCGGGCAAAGCGAAGCCCATTCTCGACCGTGGATGGATTTTCCTCTTCGCCGCACCTGACGCTGAGGAAGGATTTCAGCGGATTTTCCTGATGGGCGGCTTCCGCGACCTCGCGGATAGCAGGTTTGCCGTCCATCTCGATTTCGCGCCACGCACCCCAGGCGTCGATCCTGACGATCGCCTTTTTGTAGAAGAAGGTCATGTGGGAGGCGCAACCCGGAGGGCCTTCGCCTGCTGCGTTAAAGGTGACGAGTGCGCCGTTCTGAAGGCGGGCTGCCACAGCGCAGGTGATATCGATGGGTTTGCCGTAATCGTTCATGTAGGCGGAGACGCGTTCGAATTCCGAGCGTACGAGAAGGCAGACCGTGTTCATCATGTGCGCGCCGGTATCGAACATGAAGCCGCCGCCCGACAGTTCCGGCTTCTGTTTCCACTGGCCGTCATATTTCGAGGACCAGCCTTCCCAGATGGTTGCCGAGACGCTGATCAGCTCGCCGAATTCGCCTCCAGCTGCGCGGCTGTGCGTGTCGCGCACCAGCGGCGACAGCGCGCCGTTGAAGGCAATGACGACGGTATTGCCGGTTTTCGAGCGGGCGTCGATGAGAGCCTTTGCCTCCGCCACGGTTGTCACCATCGGCTTCTCTAGGAAGAGGTCGAGACCGGCGTGTATCACCGCCAATGCCTGCTCGGCATGAAAGGCGTGCGGCGTCGATATGTAGACCGCGTCGAGATTACCCTTGCATTGCACAAGCATCGTTCGGAAGTCGTCAAACTCCAGAGGAGCCATCCGTCCGGCAGCGGTGCAAATCTCGCTGAACCGGCCGCGTGAGGCTGAGCTGACATCCGTAACGGCAATGAATTCAACCTCGGGCATCCGCGCCCAGCTGCGGGCGTATTCCGCAGCTTTCAGCCCGGTTCCGATAACGGCCAGGCGAACTGGTTTCGACATGAAATCCTCCCATTGCGCATACGTTTGCATAAATTGACTTAGCCAGAGTGCGAAAAATTTTCAATTAAAAACAAATAAGAAGAATAGATATGGAAATCTCATATCGGCGTTATTGAAAATATAGCGCATACGTGTGAGCATCGGGCTTCAGCAAACAGGAGAAGGCGGTGCAATGACGATCAAGGTCACCATCTGGAACGAGGGCCGGCATGAGCAAACCGACGAGATCGTGCGGAGGCTCTATCCGGACAGGATGGATGGCGCGATTGCCAGCGGCATCGAAAATCCGGATTTCGAGATCCGGCGAGTGACCATGGACGATCCGGAGGAGGGGTTGCCGGATTCCCTGCTCGAGGATACCGACGTGCTGCTCTGGTGGGGCCATGTGGCGCATGAGGACGTCAGCGATGCCTTGATCGACCGCGTCCAGCAGCGGGTTTTGAAGGGCATGGGCCTGCTGATCCTCCATTCCGGCCATCATTCCAAGCTGTTCCGCAGGCTGATGGGGACCAATGCCAATCTCTCCTGGCGCGAGCTTCCGGAAGGTGATCTCGAGCGCGTCTGGGTCATCAATCCCTCGCATCCCATCGCGGAGGGGCTGCCACCCTATTTCGAAGTTGAAGCCTCAGAGATGTACGGAGAGCCCTTCGACATTCCGCAGCCGGACGAGCTCATTTTCATATCCTGGTACTCCGGCGGCGAAGTGTTCCGCAGCGGCTGCACCTTTCAGCGCGGCCGCGGCCGGATCTTCTTCTTCAGCCCGGGTCATGAGAGCTATCCCGTCTATCACAACGAATATGTCCTGAAGGTCATCTCCAACGGCATCCGGTGGGCTAAGCAGAAGCACAGGGATGGCAGGATTTTGGAAAACTGGCACCGCAAGGAGCCGCTGCATGAGAAGACGGCGCCCAGATCCTAGTCCGGCCGCCGCCCCCAAAAGCGGTGTACCGCCGTCAGCTGGATGCCCGAATGACTTTGTCGAAATACTGGACGACGTACGGGGTGACGTGGTCCGGCCAAAGCGGCAGGTCCGGCCCTTCGGGCCTGCCGCTTCTGGTGAAGGCCGCAAGCGCGCCCTGAAAAATCCGGCTGAGATCGGCAACTTCACGCATATCCGCGCCTGAGAGCATTGGTGCGGCCTGCCAGGTTTCGAGATTGCCGAAGAGGAAAGGAAGCTCGATGCAATGGCAAGCCTGGATGCCCGGCATCGGCGACTGCCAGTCGAACCTATAGACATAGGGTGCGGCTCCCTTTTTGGCCTGCGCGCGAGCCACGGCAAGGCTCGGTTCGGTAAAAACCATATCCGTGACGAGGTCGCCAAGAAGCGCAAGCCCGGAGCCGGGGACACGTCTTGCCCGTGCCTCGCTCATCGCCTTTGCGGCCTCTTCGCCATAGCGGCGATCAAAGGCTGCCGCCGCGAGCTTGTCCTCGATGGCAGCAAGGCCATCGTCGCGATAATAAAAGCCGGCCATTTCTTCGCGGGTCGTGCCGATCATGAATTCGTGCGCAGACGCCGTCCCGTTGGTCAGCGTTTCCAACGGATCGGCAAGAATGAGTTCGCCATCGATCACGGGCATGAAGGGCGGCGTTACCTGACCGGGCGCCGGAGCATGGGCTCGCGCCACCTCAAGCTGGGCCGACATCAGATGCCCGATCGGAAGCGCCTCCACGCCAGCACGATCGCCTGGCCTGAGCCCGAGCGCAGTCATGTACTTCAGCCCGAGACGCTCTGTCGCGTCTCGGTTCTGCAGCTCCAGGCCCAGAGGCGCGCTCATCATGATCGAGCGGTTGAACAGCGAGCTGTGCGTGGGCGATGCCAGCAGCACGGCGATGGAAAAGGCTCCCGCCGACTGGCCTGAAGTAGTGATGTTCGCGCTGTCGCCTCCAAGCGACGCGGCGATGTCACGGATGAAGCGAAGGGCCATGATCTGGTCGTGAAGGCCGAGATTGCCGGGTGCAATCCCTTCAATCGGCAGGAAGCCCAGAGCACCGAGGCGATAGCTGACGTTGACGACGATCATCGACGTGTTTTTGGCAAGCAGGGCGCCATCGTAGCAGGGGAGCGAGCCGCCCCCGGTCATGAAGGCGCCGCCATGCAGGAAGACGAAGATCGGGGTCGCCGCCTCGCGCACCTCGGGCATCCAGATGTCGAGATGCAGGCAATCTTCGTCCTGCCGAACCGGATAGTCGCCCATGACCTTGGCGAGCCGCGACGGCAATTGCGGCGGGATGGAACCCTCGCCGGTGCAGTCCAGCGGCTCTGTCCAGGCGCGTATGGGCTCGGGCAGGCGCAGCCGCCGATGTCCGATCGGCGGCATGGCATAGGGAACGCTCGTTAATCTCACGACACCTTCCGATCGCGCGCCGATCAGCGCGCCATAAGGGGTTTCGATGATGTTGCGATCCGTCGGCCTCTGCTCGGTCATGCTTTCTCCTCCGCTGAAAACCAATCGGATGAGCCTAGCATTGGAATGGACAGGATTTCGTTCTAATTTCGGGACGATCAAGATCCAAATCTGGAACGACAATGAAAGGCTTGGACGAGCTTTATATCTTCAAGATGGTGGTCGATTGCGGCGGCATATCGCAGGCCAGCCGTCAACTGAATATCCCCAAGTCGACGCTTTCGCGGCGGCTGAACGATCTGGAGATGCGCCTCGGCGTGCCGCTCTTCCATCGCGGGCCGAGGCAGTTCTTGCTCACCGGCTTTGGGCGGGAATGCTACGGCCAATGCAGCCGGGTGGTGCGGGAGACGGACAAGGTCTTCGAAATGGCGGATCGCGCCGCTCATGTGCCGGCCGGGTTCCTGCATGTCGTCTGCCCGCCGCTGCTCGGGGCGATCATCATCGAGCAACTGGCTGCGGAGTTCGTCGAGCTTGCACCGAAGGTCAGGCTGCATCTGGAGGAGATGGCATGGCTCCTCGATCCGCGTCTTGTTTCGGCCGATCTCGTCATTCACGCCGGCTTCGACCCACTTCCGGACCTTGATGTCATCGCCCGGCGCGTGGCGACGACCCCCTATGTGCTGGTCGGGCATCCATCGCTCTTTGCCGGGCGGGAGTTGCCCGTCGGGCCAGCCGATCTTGCCGCTTTCGACGGCATCGGCTTCGGGCCGAAATCGACGCCGTGGGCATGGCGGCTCAGCAAGGGGAGGGAGACGTTTCGCGCCGAATTCGAGCCGCGCTTTTCAACCACGCAATTGAGTGCGCTGATGACCGCGGTGCGGCAAGGCATAGGGATTGCCGCCGTGCCGGCCACGCTTTGCGGGCCGGACCTGCGCAGCGGTCAGCTCATACATCTGTTGAGCGAATGGAAGCCACAGCCTGCCAACATCTATGCCGTCTATCCAAGCCGGAGAGCGTTGACTGTTGCGGCCGAGCAGTTTCTGCGGCTGATAGCCGAACGCCTCCCGCAAATGTTAGGTGCGGACGCGTCCTAGGACCGTGGAGCTATGTGCAAGGAAGGTCTCTCGCCATCGGGCCAGGCTCGCTAAGCTTGTCTTCGCCGAATTTCCCGGCATTTCTTCGGAAAGGGAAATACTGAGTGGTAATGCAGGTTAATATTGTCAATGCAACCCAAGAGTAACGTGAAGGTAAGCTTTCTCGGCAGAATATAGATCGCGACGCCATTGGACGCCCGAGTGATGCTGCCGCGAATGGGAAGCGCCATGCCTTCGATCGATATCATCGTTCCGAAATCCGCTCCCCGTCGCTGGCAGGAGATCGTGATCCGGCGTCTGCAAGCGGACGGATATGATACCGCTGTCTTGCATCAGCCTTTGTCGGCCGCATGGCCGGCGGCAGTCAACGCTAGCTTGGCCTTCGAACGGCAAGTTTTCCGCCGACGTGATCAGGCGCTTGCCGCCCCATTATCGGAAATCCCCGCCAGCACTCGCAGCAGAACTTCAGCGCTTCGGCTGGATCTCGCAGGCAACGCCGTGCCTTCTGACGTTCCGACCATTGGCTTGCGGTTTGATGGTTCACAATCGGACCTGTCGGTCGTGGTGGCGGTCGCAGCCGGCAATTTGCCTGTCATCGAGGCGGTTCTGGATGGGTGGACGGTGATAGGTCGGGCCTGGCCGATGATCGATCGGCGAGAGGCCGCGTCACTCGGCGTCGAGGATGTGTTGGCGCGTGCGATCACGCTTGCTGTTGCCTCGGTTCGTTCCTTTGCTGAAAATCGGCTTGAAATGAGCGAACACGTATCGACGACGCCGGAAAATCGCGCCAGTGGAACGCTTGCTTTTGCATCCACCTACTTGGCCAGCGCCATGCCGCGTCTCGGCCGGGAGGCGATGCGTCGCGCACGCTTTCGTCACGCGCATTGGCGCGTCGGCTATCGCTTTCTGGAAGGGCCGGGCGTGGCGAGCACCTGCGAGCTCGGTGGTGGCTGGTCGGCTCTGCCCGATCTGGGGGATCGCTTTTATGCCGATCCCTTTCCGTTCGAATGGCAGGGCCGCTCCTTCCTGTTCGTGGAGGATTATCCGCACGCCACCGGCAAGGCCGTTATCTCCGTCGTGCCCTTCGATGCGGCCGGCGTGCCCGAGGAGCCGCGATGCGTGCTGGAGGAGCCATACCATCTTTCCTATCCGCAGGTCTTCGAGCGCGATGGCGCCATCTGGATGCTTCCCGAAGCCAGCTCTGGCGGAAAGCTGGTTCTCTATCGCTCCACGGAATTTCCCGATCGCTGGGAGCCCGAAGCCGTGCTTGTCGAGGGCGAGATCTCCGACGCGACCCTGCTCGATCACGGTGGCAAGCTTTGGCTGTTTGCGACCAATCGCGATGGCTATGGCAGCACGTCTGATACGCTCGTGGTTTTCCATGCGTTGCGGCTGGCTGGGCCTTGGACGCCGCATGCGCTCAATCCCATACTCATCGATCGCCGCATGGCGCGCCCCGGCGGGGCTTTCATCCGCGCAGCGGATGGCCGCATCTCTCTGCCGGTTCAGGACGGGACGCTCGGCTATGGCGGCGGGCTCGGCATCTCGCAATTGCTGGAGCTGGATGAAAATACGGTCCGGCTGTCAGCGCCCCGGCCGATCGCCGCCCGTGGCGACTGGCCTTATCCGAAAATCCATACGCTCAACCGCTCAGGCCGACTGGAGGTTATCGACGGGATTGCAGCCGTGCGGAAGTGAGCGCGACAGGAGCAGCGCTTCGTAGCCGGCACACATGCGCGCTGGTGAATATTGTTCCTTCAAATGCCGTCCGGCTGCAGCCAGCCGGGCTGCAAGCTCCGGCCTGGCAATGAGTTCAGCAAGCCCCTCGGCCATGCTCTTGGCATCGGCATCGACGAAGAGTGCCGCAGCCCGGCCGTCATCCATCGTCAGCACTTCCCGCAGGACGTCCAGTTTGTTCGCAACGACCGGCAGGCCGGAAATGGCTGCTTCGACCGCCGCGAGGCCAAAGGTTTCCGTCAATGACGAAAAGGCATAGGCGTCTCCGGCTGCGAGGAACTCGAAGATGCGGGAGGGGGGAACCTCGCCGACGAGATGTAGCCTGTCGATGACGCCATTGTCCCTGGCAAAGGCGAGGATCGCATCCTGCTCTGGGCCGGTGCCGGCGATGGCAATGTGAATGTCGGGCAGATGGACAAGGGCGCCGGCGAGCGCAAGCTGGTTTTTGGATGGAGCCATGCGGCCGGAAGAGACGGCAAGCCATGCCCCAGGAGGAAGGCCGAAGGCAGCACGCATGGCCTGCTTGTCAAAGGTGAATGTCGGTGCTGGCACGCCGTGATCGATGCGCGACATCCGGCGCTGGTAGGCTTTCGGAAATGTGTGGAATTGCGCTTCGGTCCATTTCGAATTGACGACATTGGCATGATAGGCGCCAAAGGTGCCCATCAGCTTGTCGATCTGCGTGAGGATTCCCCTGATACCGCGCGTTTGCGGCGCGCCGCTTTGGTTTGCGATGATGAGGTTCGCGCCGGCGAGCCGCGCGCCGATGGTGCCGAAAATATTGCCGTAATGCTGGAAGGTAATGACCGCATCGGCTCGGGTTTCGCGCAAATAGCCCGCAAGCCCGATAGCCGCACGCATCTGGCCGAGCAAACCGCGCGGCGGCTCGGCAAGGATGAAGTCCGCATGGGAATCGCGGTCGTAGACATCGGTCTTCCTGTACATGAAGACGGTGCGCACCTCATGGCCGCGGGCGCGCAGGCCCTCGCCGATCATGTCCGAAATCCGCTGTGCCCCGGCTGCTTCCGCCTGGGTCTGTACCTGGACGATTTTCATGAGCGGCCTTTCAGGAAGGAGCGGGCGGCAAGGGCGTCTTCGCCGGCAAAGAAGCCAAGGATCGATGGGTTGATGCCGATGGTGCGGCGCGCGATGAATACGGCGGTGATGCACCATATGATGATCGTGCCGGCAATGCTGAGCGCAGCCCCGATTGGGCCGAGCCAATAGGTGAGTACCGCCGTCGCACACAGCCCGAACGTGTTGACGATGACAAGCAGCTTGAAAAGCGCGTGCTGAAGGCCTGTCAGTTGCATGAGGATTTCAGTCGGCCCACAGGCGGTGCCGACGGTCGCGCCGATGCCGAAGATGATGAGGGTTACCTGCATGGTCGGGGTGGCATAGGCATGATTGAAGATCGACAGGATCAGGTCGCCGAAGATCAGGAACGATATCAGCACGCACAAGGCGATGACAAAGCCGCCGAGCGCCGCGAGGCTGGTGATGCGTTGCACATGCGCCCTGTCTCCGGTGTAGAAGGCAGCCGAGATCTGCGGCGCGAGCGCCTGGTTGATGCCGTTTAAGGCCAGGACGACCAGTCGCATCGTCCGGTCCGCCACGAAGATCGCGCCGGCGGCTTCGGGACCGAGGATGGCCGCGACGAGCAAGGTGCTTGCCTGGCTAAGCGCCGGCGGCAGCGCCGTGACGCCCCAGAGCCCGAACGTCACCGTTTTGAATTCGGCTTTCTGCGCGATGGTAAGCGGGCCGCGCTGGGCGCGGACCGTGTCGCGGAAAAGCACGAATGTTTGCGGGGCGATCATGACAAGCAGCAAGCCGGCCGTCAGGTAGGTTGCGGTAACCGCGCTCAACTTCACTTGCATGAAATGGGCAAGCACAAAGACCGGGATTGCCACCGCTCGCCATAGGACATCGCGTGGCAGCAGCGCGAATATCAGTGCATTCTTGGCGCGAAGGGCGCAAGCCACGAATTCCGACCAGCCGAGCGCGAAGGCCAGGACCATGGTCGCCACACAGATCGGGAACCACTCTGGTGTCTGCGTGCCCGCGAGTGGCAAGATGCCGATGATGAGGATGAGCAGGCTGAAGCTGGCAAGCCCGGCAAGCGCAACGAGGATGGAACGGGTCATCATGCCGTTTGCGGAATTCAGATCATTGTTGCCGGCATATTGCGGCCAGAACCTGAGCACCGCGCTTTGCTGGCCGACCACCGCGAAGAAGGAGACCAGGCTCGCTCCGGCATAGGCGGCGCTGTAAAGACCGAATTGCCGCCCATCGGTCGTCATGGCGACCGCGACGAACATCAGGAACGACAGGCCGGCGCTGGCTAGCTTGATGGCGCCGGCAACGGCGCCGCTCCGGGCAAGGGCGCCGATCGACAAGCGCAGGTTGCTCTGGGGCGGGGGCATTTCGGCCGATATGTTATCATAGCTGTCAGCTTTATCACCCAACGCCCTGATCCTGTGCTGATTGCCGTCGGCGGAATGGCCGACAACACCTGAAATAGAATGTATCTCTAATATCGTAAGTACTCATGGGCGCGCCATATCGAAGTCTCAACATGGTTACTTGCGATGTCTGAGGTTGATCACACGCTCCGGTGTAAATTCAACGGATGATTAACATTATTCACTAATACTGAATTTAGTGATGTGCGATGAGCCGGAGATCCGCGGCGGCGGAGAGGAATAGGATGAAGCCGTTTAACATTGACGAGCGCTCGCTTCCGCCGCTATTCGATGTCGGCGCCGTCTGGACGATCTTGCGGCAACGCTGGCTGACGGTGCTGGCGAGCACCTGTATCGTCCTTCTATTGACGTTGGCCTATCTTGCCGTGGCAAAGCCGAGTTATACGGCGACGGCCTCCGTCATGATCGATCCGCGTGATCCCCGTGCGACGAATCTCAACAATGTCCTGCCCGGTATTGGCAGTGACAGTGCGGCTATTGCGAGTCAGGTGTTCGTCATCGAATCGCGCGATCTGCTGATGAAGGTCTTCGAAAGCGAAGATATCGAGAACGACCCGGAATTCGCCGGCGGCGGTCTCCTATCACGTTTCGGTCTGGCGCCCCATCCGACGAAGGATTCGATCTTTAAGAACTTTCAGCGCGCCGTTACCGTCGAGCGGGCCGGCCTCACCTATGTCATCGATGTCAATTTCGTATCTCGCTATGCCGACAAGGCAGCGCGGATCGCCAACGCCATTGTGGACCGCTACAGGGCCGGTCTTTCGGGTGAGCGGGAGACAGCAAACAGCGACGTGAATTCCCTGCTTTCAAGCCGGATCGGCAGCCTTCAGAAGAACGTCAGCGATGCGGAGCAGGAGGTCGGGGACTTTAAGGTCTCGCATCAGATCCTGGATGCTTCCGCCGGCGGCACGCTGCAGTCGCAGATCGACAAACTTACCGATCAGTTGATCGCTGCGCGAAGCGATGCGGACCAGGCCAAGGATAAATATGCTCAGGCGCTTGCCGCAGGCACCTCGCCGGCCGGGCTCGCCAAGCTTTCGGAAATCCTCTCCTCCGAAGCGACGGTTAAACTTCGCGAGAATTATAATCAGCGGGCGGCCGATCTCGCCAATTACGAAGCTATGTATCAGCCGCGTCATCCGATCATCAAAAGGCTGCGATCCGAATTGGAGGGCATGCAGAGCCTCATGGCTGTCGAGGCACAGCGGATTACCCGCGAATTGAAGGCGAAATCCGATCTCGCCACGCAGAATGTCGCGGCGCTGCAGGCAAAGCTCGACGATCTCCGTCAAAGGCTCGCAAGCTCGGACGCCGCGCAGGTGCAGTTGCGGCAACTGGAGGCGAAGGCGAAAGCCGCGCGCACTGTGCTCGATGATTTCCTGAAGCGCGCCGAGGAGACCTCGCAGATGCAGGGTCTGCAACTGCAAGAGGCCAGGGTAATCAGCGCCGCAGCGCCCCCGGTGCAGCCGACCTGGCCGAAGCCGCTGCTGCTGCTGCCGGTCAGTGCGGCGCTCGGCCTTATCATCGGCTGCGGTCTTGCGCTGGTGCGCGGGCCGAAGCATCGACCGGAAAAGGACCCGACACCCCCGATACGCAGCAGTCTCCTTCATGTGGAACCTCTTACGGCGACGGTCGCGGAGATCGCGCAGTCGCAGCCCACGCCCGTTAATCTCGGCGAATATCGACTCCCGGGCGTGGCGGGTGCCGGTGCATATTTGAGTATTCGTGCGATGCGGCGGCGTTTCTTCCAGGCCGGAAACGAGGTTTTCTCGCGGGATGTGCTGCAGCTCATGCGGCGCATCATCCTTCATCTGACCGAACATCCGAAGCCATATGTGCTGCTGATCTCGCCGCTCCATACGCCGCTGGCGGCGAGGCTGGCAGGGGCAATGGTCGGCTTAGGGCTCGAGCAGGCCGAGCAGAATGTGCTCGTGGTCGAGTTCGACAACCAGCCTGGCCTGCAGGCGTCGGTGCGTGATGGTAACGGCGTCTTCGTCAGCGGGGCGAGCGGCCTGCGCACTGTCGTGTACAACAGGCCCGCAGCCGAGGATACGTCGTCGTCGGCGCGCCTTGGTCTCGACGATATCTTGGCCAAAGCCGGCTCCTTCGATTTCGTGTTGCTGATGGGACCCTCCGTCGCTGATGGCAACTGGGACCCGGCGCTATTTGGCGAAGCGGATCTCATGCTCTTTGCGCTCAGTCCTGCGGAGGAGGTGGCGGAAGCTGCCAAGATGCTTCGCCAACGCCTTGATGTCGATCAGATCGAACGCAGCGCCACGCTGACAATTGCAGCGGAGCATGTCGATGCGCGTCAGGGTCGGGTGGTGCGGTCGATCCGACCGGCCGGCGACGGAGAGCAGGGCGATCGAATCTCAGCGAGAGGATGAGCATGGAACGCGGCTTGCGATCGACGATGATGTCTCGCCGCAGCGCTCTCAAGCTGGCAGGCGGCTCCATTTTGGCGGCTCTTCCCGCTGCCGCCACGACGCGCGCGGCGGTCAAGCCCATCGTGCCCTCCCGTGGCATCAACCTGCCGGGGTGGTTCGATCGAAACGATGGAGTGGCGCCGAGTGAAGCGGTGCTCGAAAAGCTTCGCGGATCGGGGTTCCAAACGATCCGGTTGCCGATCAACGGCGATCTCCTGTCGACTGGCGACACGTCGGCGCTCCACCGCATCGAGGCCGGGGTGATCGACCTCAATCGGCTGGGTTTTTCTGTGCTCCTGGACATGCATCCCTCCGAAAGTCTTCACACGGCACTTCGCCAAGATTTCGAAGCCGGCTCTCGAAGGGTGGCAGAGGCCTGGACCGCGTTAGGCGTCGTCGTCGCGAACCTGCCGAGTGAAAGCGTCTATCCCGAACTCTTGAACGAGCCGCCTATGGGGAGCGACGCCTGGCTTCAATTGCGGGACAGGCTTGCCGAGATCGTGCGATCCAAATGCCCGAACCACACGCTGATCTGGGGGCCTTCGCCCTCGCAAGGCATCTGGGAAATTGGCGAGACGCCGCCTCTTGCCGACGACAACCAGATCGCCGCCATTCATTTTTATTCGCCCACGGCCTTCACGCATCAATGCGAGACCTGGGATGCTTCTCCGTTGGCGCGAATTTCAAATTTGCCTTTTCCAGCCACCATTGAAACTCCCCTCGTACAGGAGAGTATCGACACACTACGCGCCGACGGGGACGAGCAGGCCGCAAGCCTCATTGAGGAACAGTTGACGACACCCTGGACCGAAGAGGCGATTGCCTCTGAGTTCGTGCGGCTGAGGCGGTGGTCGGAGACGCATGATTGCCCGGTGATGATGAATGAGTTCGGCGTGCTCAACTTCTGCGTCGACGCCGAAAGCCGCAGGTTCTGGGTTCGGGCCGTGCGGCAAGCGGCGGAGGCCAATCAGGTCGGCTGGGCCTATTGGGAGCTTGATCAAGGGTTCGGCATTATCCAGAGCCGGCGCAGTATCGAGGGCTTCGACAATGCCATGATCGCCGCACTGATGGATGGCCCTGACGGCGGCTGAAATCCGAGGGAATATGGCATTGCGGAGCGGCAACTGATGCGGATGGATGGAGATCGACGATGAGCATCACGGCAAGTCGAGCCGGCTTCGGGGCGGGAGGTCCGAGCGGACTGCGCTCGGATGCGACGTTCCATCTCTGCATCGCCATTCTCGCAGTCATCGCTTCTGTTTCGGCATTTGCCGTCTGGACCCCATTTGGGGTTGCTGCGACATTCGCCTTGACGCTCGTCCTGTCGATCGCTCAACCCGGCTGCATCCCGATCGTCATCGCTTGTTCCTTTCTCTACCAGAATCTCGTGGTTGCCTGGTTCACCCCCTTCGTGCCCGATCACAATACATTCGATGCGCTGCGTGGCGCCAATTTCGTTATCCTGATGACTGCCTTTCTGGCCTTCGCCATGGCCTCGTTCCAATATCGCGTGCGGGCGCTGACCGAATTGCGGCCGTGGTTGATCTTCAGCTTCCTGCTTTGCGGTACAGTTAGCTTCTATCTTGCGCTCGGTGCCGTGCATGGCGGACCGAAGGATGCCGTCATCTACTTCCGCAATACCATCACGCCGCTTGCATGCTTCCACATCGCCATCCTTGCCGCCAGTCTCTATCCCATCGACCTGCGCAAAGGCATTTTTTGGCTATGCGCCGCCGCCATTCTCTATGGATATCTGGAGCAGATCTTCCGGATGGATTTCCTGAGCCTCTTTCATGGCGATCTTTATATTCACCGCGGTCTGAAGGCGCAGATCGAGGCGGGTGTCTGGGAAAAGAAGCTGCGGGAAACCGGCTTCGTGCTCCGCGGCATCGAAGATACGATGATGACGACCTTCTTCAACATTAAGCTACTCAGTGATTTGGTCCCGCCGATCTTCCGCAATGGCGGTCCGAATTTTCACCCCATCAGCTATGCGTATGGGCTGAGCATCATGTCGACCTGGCTTCTCTTCAGGGGACGTTGGCTGCTGCCCATTGCCGCGCTGCCGTTGCTGCTTGTCATCGGCTCGAAGGGCGCGACCTTTATGCTGCTTGTGGCGCTGGGCGCGCGGCTGATCTATCGCCCCTCGCGTGCGGAGTTCACTCTGCTTGCCGTCATTGCGCTTTCCGTCTCCTGGACGGTTGCGGCCATCCTGTTCGGCGTGACGCATGGCGACTACCATGTTCTCGGGCTGATCGCCGGTGTTCGCGAATTCATGCACAATCCGCTCGGCCAGGGCCTGGGGATTGGCGGCAACCTGTCGAGCACAAGTCTCAATCTGGATTGGGACCGCGCCCAGGATGAGGGGGTTGCCTCGGTTCCCGTGGAAAGTGCCGTCGGCGTCATGCTCTATCAAATGGGCGTGGGCAGCTTCGTCTTCTTCGGCTTTCTGATCGCGCTTGCCCTGTCTGCCCGCAAGCAGCTGATTGTCACCGGCGATCCGGATTTCCTCTTCGCTTTCGTCGCCGTCGTCACGATCACCTCCAATGCCGTCTTGCAGGAAGAGGCGTTCTTTTCGCCTCTTGCCCTCGGCTTCGGCCTTCTGCTCGTCGGTGTTTCCTTCGGAACGCGATGGCGTTCGCTCGGCGTTTCGAGGGGATTACTCAATCAATTGGGCGAACATGTACAAGAGCGAGCGCCACTTCGTGACTGATCTGCCCTGGCGCACTTATGGCATGCCTCGTGCGCTGGAATTGTTCGGGTCGCTCAAAAGGCTTGCGAGCGAACCTGTGAAAATATTCATTAATAGAAATATAGTATGTTTCTAACATGTGAAGCACGCAAAGTCGTATTGATAATATTGTGGAGTTGTTCATGTCGGTTTTAGGTGCATTTCCTCTCGGACTTACTTGTCGACCGATTGAGGACAATGATTGGGACGGGATTATCGATTGTCTGCGCAGAAATTTCCCGGAGCGCGATCGAAGCTATTGGAAGCGCGCCGTCACGCGCATGGAGAAGCGTCCCTTCGTGCCCGATCTGCCGAAATACGGCTTTGTGCTGGATATGTCCGGACATATCGTCGGTGTCCTGCTGGCGCTATATTTTCGACATGACGGACTGGAAGGCGAAGAGTTGCGCTGCAATCTGTCGAGCTGGTCTGTCGATCCGGAATATCGCGCCTTCGCCGGCAAGATGGTGATCGCTGCGCTCAGACGAAAGAACGTGACCTATATCAATGTTTCGCCGGCTCCCGGGACGATAAAGCTCAACGAGGCGTTCGGCTTCCGCCGCTATGCCGACGGACAACTCGCCTTCTTTCCCATACTGAGTGCGGCGAGGCGGCCTTATCGTGTGCTCGAAGCCCGCGCTGATCTTCCGGAGATGTCACTGCTTTCCGAAGGTGACAGGGGGATCCTTCTCCAGCATGCGGCGCTCGACTGCTTTTCGCTGATTTGTGTCGGCGAGGGCAGGGCATTGCCCTTCGTCTTCAAGACGCGCCGCATCCTGCGCGGCATGATTCCGAGTTCTCAGGTGGTTTATTGCCGCTCGCCCGAAGAGCTTAGTCAATGCGCCGGCGTACTTGGGCGCTATCTCCTGCGCAAAGGCGTATTCCTCTGTGTCGTCGATGCGAACGGGCCGGTGCCTGGTCTCGTGGGGCGTTATTTTGCCGGAAGCGGGACAAAGTATTTCAAAGGTCCGAAGCCGCCCGCGCTTGGCGACTTGACATTTACCGAGCTTGTCATCTTCGGTTTCTAGAGCGGTTCATCATTTCACGAAATTTCTGAACCGCCCTATCTCATTGTTATCCGGCCGTTCTGGATAGAAGACTGCTGCGCATTTCTCCTGGAATTGCTCTGGTCATGCTATGGCGTCGACTTCAGGTTCAGCGACGGTGAGCGAACGACGGATCTGGCGCGTATCGTCTTGAGATGCTGAAGCTTTGCTGCGAGAGCGGGGCTCAGGCTGTCGATGCCGGACAGTATGCGGCGCTGCATGAAATGGAATTGGCGGCGCAGACGCCAGCTCAGATCGGTTCCGCCCCCCATATTGAAATGATGATCGGCCGTCCGCAGGACGTTGGTGTCCATCGCAAGCTTTTCCGGATCTCCGTAGAAGGCTGCGATCCTGGTGCTGTCGATCGAGGTCTCCTCCATCCATTGCGGAACATGGACGGTGCAGAGGCGCTCGACGTCGGTCAGAAGCCGGCTGACGCCAAGGCCGATTGCCGGACAGGAGGTCATATAGGCGTCCCCGATCAGGACGACGCCGGCTTGCCGACAATTTTCGGCAAAGGTGATGTCGGTGATCCAGCTGTCGATACGGCTGGCGATTTCAAAATCACCGAAGGTCTCGACTAGGGACGGGAAGGCGGCGACAAGCGCCTGCTTCGGTTCGTCATAGAGTGACTTCACCCAGGGATCGCGCGGATCTCGAAACAGGAAAAGATTGGCGCGTGTCGCGCCGGGAACCGGAAATAAGCTGAGATGGTCGATGCCATCGCCGTCGCCATAATAAGTCAGCGCCGGATGCCGAAATCTGTTCGACCGTAGCGGACGGAGGTTGAAGCCGAATGCAAGGGGGCGCCGTGCGCCGATCGACCGATGAGTGATGCCGATATCCCGACGCAATATATCGCCCATTCCGCCGGCGAGCACCAGCAGTCGCGCCGTCATCTCGTTCTGGCCGAGGATCGAGATCCGCTGTTGCGTCGCGCCTGTCCGCAAGCCGCAGACCTGCCCGACGACGAAGTTTACCGTTTCCGGCAATGCCGCGCGCATCGCAGCGATCAGCCTGTTGTAGAAAAATCCGTAGTTGCGACCGTATGTCCGGTCCAATACTCGTCCCCTGTGCATGTTGACGATCTCGTCGAAGGGCAGGGAGGCGGCCGACAGAGGTGCGAGCAACTGCAGCCGTTGAAGTTTTTCGATTTCCTCGCCGCCGACTTTTTCGACCCGAAACTCCTGCGGAAAGATGCGATGGCGATCGATGAGCGTTACCCGATACCCTGCTCGTCCGAGCAGGCAAGCGGTCAACGTGCCGGAAAGCCCACCACCAACGATGGCTATGTCCGTGTCCGTTTCGCCGGTCGACAGCTCTAAATAACGCCGGTTCGTCATTTCGAATACCTCAGGATTGCGTAGATGGCATAGGGATTGGTCGTCAGGTAGCGCCAGAACAGGCGGCGAGGCTCCATCAGCATCCGCCAGAACCATTCGAAACCCAGTTTCTGGACCCAAATCGGCGCTCTCTTTGTTCTTTCAGCGAGATGGTCAAAGAGCCCGCCCGACGTCTTGATGATGCCGACATTGGCAAGTCGTGCGGCAAAATCATGCACGAAGATCTGCTCGCGCGGGACCCCGAGGCCGATCCACAATATGTCGGGCGCAAGCGCGTTGATTTCGTCAAGCTTGCGCTCCAGAGCCTCCCCGGCAAGATAGCCGTGGCAATGACCGGAGATGCGCAAGCCGGGATAGCGCGTTCGTACGGCCGAGACGGCTTTTTGGCTTGCCGCCTCCGTTGCGCCCAGGAGGTAGAAGCTTATGCCCTCCTTTTCGGCCAGTTCCGCTACATCGTGGAAGAGGTCCGTCGTTGCGACGCGCTCGGGAAGCCGCACCCTGCAGAGCAGGCGCGACGCCATGACGAGCGGCTGGCCATCGGCGAGGATCTGATCGGCTTCGTGGAAAAGTTTGGCGATGTTGGCGTCGGCATGAACGCGCGCGACAACCTCACCATTGGCGGATGTAAAGTAGTAGGGCCGACTGTCGCGGCGGCGCTTTCGCGCGACTGCAATCATGAAGGAGGCGGCATTGCGCCGATTGACGACGGTGATGGGCAAGCCGCCGATCAATACGCTTGGAAGTGTTGGCGGATAGTCTTGAGTCGGAATGGCGGTTCCTCGTTCGGGCGCGTCCACCGGCTGCATTTGGCTCTCCTGATTTGAAACCTGTCCTTCGGAGGCGAGATGTCGGCCAGCGGCGTCCGACCCGTCGAGGTCGTGCGTCTGAATGCCATCTCGGATTGAATAAGCTCTTCGTAAATGTCTTCGGGGTTCTGTACCAATATCATGCACGACCATTACCTCCGCTTGCGTAATGGTTAGCTAATATGAATTGGAAAGTTAAGTCGTTTATTAGTATTCAGTTAATATGTAAATTTCTAAAGAAATAATATACGCACAGACTTAAGGACTCGCGTCTGACGCACCTCTACTTAAAAAGTGATATTATGAAGTAATTTCAATATGATGTTCTCGCGCTGGCTTCCGGCGTCATTGAGTAAAGTGCGAGGTGTTCGTATCAGCTACGATGCATCCAAGAGCCATCGCACTGGCTCGCGCCCGTACCGTTCGAATTAGGGATCGTCCTAGTTTCGAACAACATACGACCTTAACGCTAGTCCTCAGTCATCAAGCTTTCGTATGCGCTCGCTCGCATCAGAGGCCGATGCAACCTAGGAACGTCATAACGGGAAGCGTGGGGAAGGGCGTACGTTACACGTTGAGCAAGGCTTGCAGCCCTGCAAGTTGGTAGCGCCAGAAGGCTGTGACTGCTTGCTGGATGGATTGAGGATCTTGATGGGCGTCGAGTATGTCGGCGATCATGTCGACGGTCCGCGCGAACACTTTATGGAGCACGAACCTGGACGCTGGCGATAAAGCGCTGCCACCTGCCCTGCGCTCCACATAGGAGGAGGCGAGGCGTTCCATCTCATTGATCATGAGCCCTCGCACATGCTCGAACCGAGTGCCTTGGCTGCCGCGCAGCAAAATTAAAACCGCGACACGGTGATCGATCCAGAAGGACAACAGCGCCCCTGCGGCGCCTGATCCGGCTGCCGTCGCACCCTCCCAATCCTTGATTTTCGGAAATTCCTTCAGGCGAGCGCGCAATTTTCGCAGCAATTCCGCGGCAACCGGTGGCGTGACGACGGTGTTGAAGAGTGCTTCCTTGTCACGGAAATACTTGTAGATATTCCCGGTGCTGATGTCGGCACGCTCGGCAACATCGGCAAGTCTCGCGGCGGCAAAGCCCTTTTCGGCAAAAACGGCGCCGGCTGCGGCGACGATGCGGTCGCGTACGTCGTCCTTCAGTTTCTGCGGCATGCGGTTACTCGTGGAAGAGAGATCAGATCTGAAGACCAGTGGGAAGCCTCTTCGAGCTGGAACGCAAGAGAAAACAGCATGTCGTCGCGTCCCCTCGCCGCCGTGAAGTGGCAGCCGATCGGCAGACCGTCTGCAGTTCGATGCAGCGGAACCGACATGGCCGGCCAGCCGGCAAGCGACGCGACCACCGTATAGCCGGCGAGTCTTGCGATAAAATCGTCGGCTTCGGCGGGTGGTTGGTTCGGACCGTGAATGTCGAGCGGAAACGCTTGCATGGATACGGTGGGCGATAGCAGCACATCGATATCAGCAAGGGCGTCATCCGCTGCGCGCTCGGCAATAGGAAATGCTTTAGCCAACGTCGCAAGCGTTTCCGGAGACACGCCTTCGGCCCTTCGAACCAGATCCAGCGTATAGGGCTCGAACAGGTTCGGGTCGAAGCGATCCCCCAGCATCTGCCGCACCTGGCTCAATAATTGACCGATGCTGAAACCGGTGAGCGTGAAGAAGGCCTCGCGCGTTGCTTTGGTGTCGATCACGGGACCGGCAACATCAATAACGTCATGGCCAAGCAGGCGGCAGAGGTTAATGCCAGTTTCGAGTGCGGCCGCCGCATCGAGCGAAGCCGGTGAACCGAAGCAATCAGAGCGATAGGCGCCGATCCTCAACCGTTTTTGCGAGGAGGCTCTAAGTACTTCCAGAGAGGGCAAAAGATGCGCGCGGTCCCGCCGCTCGGTCGCGACCAACCAGTGATAGCTGTCGCGAACGGAGCGGCTGACACAATGCTCGGCGATGAGCCCCGCCGTCGGCATCTCGGCTGGCATGCCGTTCGATACCGTGCGGCCGCGCGTAGGCTTGAAGCCGAAAAGTCCAGTAAAGGAGGCCGGTCCTCTGATCGAGCCGCCGCCGTCGGATGCATGGGCAATGGGCACAAGCCCGGCTGCGACTGCCGCCGCTGCTCCTCCGGATGATCCGCCGGACGATCGCGACGTATCCCAGGGGTTGCGCGTTGCCCCGTTCGCGAACGTTTTCGTAGTGCCAAGCAACCCGAACTCCGATGTCGCGCTTTTGCCGAGGACGATCAAGCCGGCCGCGTCGAGAGCCTCTGTGTAATCGGAGCCCGCCACCGCTCGCTGGCCGGCAAACATCCTTGTCCCGAATGCCACGGCATGGCCTGGATAGGACATTAGGTCCTTGAGCAGCGTGGGTACACCGGCGAAGAGACCTTCGGGAGCGATGGTTGCGGCGCGTTCGCGCGCAAGATTGAAATCCGTGGACGCGATTGCATTGATTTCAGGGTTTATGCGCTCGATACGTTTGATAGCGGCGTCCACGAGTTCCAGCGGGGTCACCTCCTTGCGGCGAACCAGTTCGGCCTGGACGGTCGCATCCCGTAGCGTGAATTCATCGGGTTCGTAAACCTCGGTATGGTCTGTGCTCTCACGCATCGCTTTTGCTCCATGATGATGAATAGAGAATTCATTATTCCTTATTCGATGTCAAGGCTGCTGCGATTGTGAGACTGGATCATCAGTTGACTACAGTTACATAACGAGTTATATAATAGCTTATATAAATGATGGAGGCTTGCTTGGTTGAAGATGTTGTGAGGTCGCTGGGTTTCCTCTGCCTTGGCAGCAGATTCCGTCGGATCGGCGAACGCCTACAGGCTGATACGCAGCAGATCATGGAAGAACAGGGCGTCTCGTTGCAATCTGCCCAGTATCCCTTCCTCGCCGCCATTGACCGTGCCGGCCCGTTGACGATCGGTGAACTTGCCCAGGCCGTCGGCATTACACAACCGGGCGCGACGCGCACCGTCTCACAGCTTCTGGAATTGGGTTATGTCGACATGCAGGCCTCGGCCGAGGACCAGCGTCGTCGCCTGGTCTCGCTGACATTGAGAGGGCAGGAACTCATTGACTATTCGAAGCAATCAGTATGGCCTCGCGTCGAGCAGGCGGTGCACGAACTTTGCGGCGACCTTTCCGGGCCGATATTGCAACAACTGGGCGCGATCGAGGACGGACTTGCGGAAGCTCCGTTGAAACGGCGCGGCAATCTCGGCAGGGAGCAGAAATGATGGGCCATATTCTCGACAGACCGATCTGGAGTGCCCTCGAAACCGCGCATGCTTCGCTGGCTGAGGGCAATGCGCGTGCGCGGCGCTACCCGCCTTCCATCGTGCCATTCGCAGCAGCAGCCGACAATTCGAACGAGAGCCTCGGTGCTCTGGAAAAGCTGCCGACAGGCGACGAAGTGATGGCGATCGTCGAAGCCGAACCGATTATCGTTCCGCAGGGATTGACTGTTCTTTCCAATGCCCGGCTCGTGCAGATGATGGCGGAGCGGCCTTCCGAGCGGGTCTCGGATAGCAGGATCGAGCTGCTGACCGAGGCCGACGCCGCAGCTATGCTTGATCTTGCCACGCTCACGAAGCCTGGCCCCTTCACGCTGCGCGCCCAAAGCCTCGGCTCGTTCTGGGGCGTGAAGATCGATGGGATTCTCGTCGCCATGGCCGGTCAACGCATGCGCCAGACCGGATTTGCCGAGCTCAGTGGCCTCTGTACCCATCCGGATTTTCAGGGACGGGGTCTTGGCACCTTGCTCTTCCGCTTTGTCGCGGGCGAGATCGCAGCGCGGGATGAAACCGCCTATCTGCACGCCTACGTCACGAACGCTCCGGCCGTCGCACTTTACGAAGCGATGGGGTTTCGCATCCGCTCGGAGATGAACTTCTGCGTCGTCAAGCGGCAGCCGGCCTGATCTGCAAGCCGGCTGGCGTGAGGCAAGATTACTGCTGTTGCAGGGCAAGCCGCAGGCCGAGGGCCATGTAGATCGTGCCGATGACCTTTCCTTGCCAACGGCCAATGGTGCGGTTGCGGCGCAGCCAGCCGCCGATCGATCCGGCGCCGATTGCCAGAAGCGAGGTGACGCCGATGCTTAAAGTCACGAAGATGGCGCCGAGCAGCGCGAATTGCACGATGACCGAGCCGCTTTCCGGATGGATGAACTGTGGCAGGAAGGCCAGGAAGAAAAGTGCCGTCTTTGGATTGAGTATCTCCGTGAAAAAACCTTGCCGGAATGCACGCATGGGCGTGATCGCCTGCGCGGACGGCATGTCGATGCTGCCGCTCTTTTCGATGAAGGCCTTGAAGCCGAGATAGATCAGATAGATGACGCCGGCATATTTGACGATTTCGAAAGCCAGCGCGGATGTGGCGAGCAGCGCCGACAGTCCGAAGGTCGCCATCGTCGTATGGAGGAGATCGCCGGCGGCGATGCCGGCGCCTGTCGCAAGCCCGACGCGCTTGCCGCCGCTGACGGCCCTGGCAAGCGTGAGCAATGTGGCAGGCCCGGGAATGACCATCAGACCGATCACCACCAATATATAAGTCGTCAATACACCAGTGCTTATCATCGATCTCTCTGAAGCTGGGGGCTTTGGCACGGTTCCGGCAATGCCGGAACTCTTGCGTGCGTCATTGATCAGCTGGCTCGCAGATTAATCGATTTGGAGATCGTTGCAACATGGATGTGAGGATGCCTCCGGTTGGGCCGCCCATGAGTGCCGTTCATGTCCTTAGGCCGGATCATTGTTCAGGCAGGCCTATGCGATAGACTTGGCGTCCCTGTCGAAAAGATGCAGTTGCTCCCGATCAACGGCAAGGCTCACCGGCTGGCCGACGCTGAGATGGACATTGCCGGGCAGGCGGACTGTCGTCAGCTGACCACCATCGTGGACGACATAGGCGTAGGTGTCCGACCCAAGTCGTTCGACGACATCGATCCTGCCTTCGAGATGGCCGAGCCCCGGTTCCTGGACGGCGATATGTTCCGGGCGAGCGCCGAGCTTTGCCGCGCTCAAAGGCGTCGAAGGCAGCGCAAGCACGCCGCCGCCGGCGATTTTCAGTCCCCCGGAGGTCTGCTCGACATCGTAGACATTCATCTTCGGCGAGCCGAGGAACTGGGCGACGAAGAGATTGGCGGGCTTTTCGTAGAGCTCGATCGGCGAGCCGATTTGCTGGATCTCTCCGTCCTTGAGGACGACGATCTTGTCGGCGAGCGTCATCGCCTCGACCTGGTCATGGGTGACATAGATCATCGTTGCGCCGAGGCGTTGGTGCAGCCTGGCGATCTCGATGCGCATCTCCGCACGCAGGGCGGCATCGAGGTTGGACAGCGGCTCGTCGAAGAGAAACGCCACGGGATCGCGGACGATGGCGCGGCCGATCGCAACGCGCTGGCGCTGACCGCCGGACAGTTCCTTCGGCTTGCGGTCGAGATAGTTTTCGAGCCGTAGGGATGCGGCGGCAGCCTGAACACGACGATTGATTTCGGCCCGGGGCGTGCGGGCAACTTCGAGGCCGAACGCCATGTTGCCGCGCACGGTCTTGTGCGGGTAGAGCGCGTAGGACTGGAAGACCATCGACAAGGCCCGATCCGCCGGCCCGAGATCGGTGACATCCTCGCCGCCGATCAGGATTTGGCCGGAGGTGACCTCCTCCAGACCGGCGACGAGGCGCAGCAGCGTTGATTTCCCGCTGCCGGAGGGGCCGACGAAGACGACGAATTCGCCATCCTCGATCCGCAGGTCGAGGCCGCGGATGATGTCCAGTGCGCCGAACGATTTCCGAATGCTTTTCAGTTCTATAACGGCCATGTCTGTTTCTCCGCAGCCCTATGCCTTGACGCCGCCGGCGCCGAGGCCGCCTTGCCAGAAACGCTGCATGACGATGAAGGCGATGATGACGGGAACGATGCTGATCAGCGCGCCGGCCAGCACCAGGGTAAAGAGCGCGGCCCCTCCGCCGGAGCCGACGGTCGCCGTCGCATACCATTGCGCAAGGCCGACGGTGACGGGGAAATATTCGGCTGAGCTCAGGACGACGAGGGGCAGGAAGTAATTGTTCCAGGTCGCCACGAAGGAGAGGATGAGCACGGTCGCAAAGCCCGGCATCAACAGGCGCAGCGCCAGAGAGAAGAAGATGTGCAGCTCGCCGGCGCCATCGACCCGGCCTGCATCGATCAGCTCATTCGGTATGGCATCGTCGGCATAGACGCGCATCAGGAAGACGCCGGGCGGATAGACGAGAGACGGCAGGATCACGGCCCAAGGCGTATTGACGATACCAACCTTCGACATCAGCAGGAACAGCGGCACGACGAGCGCCGTTTGCGGGATCATGACGGCCCCGAGAATGATCGCAAAGATCAGCCTCTTGCCGAAGAACTGGTACTTTGCAAGCGCATATCCGGCCATGGTGGAAAAAAGGGCGGCGCCGATGCCGGCGGTTGTCGCATAGATGATGGTGTTGAACAGCCAGCGGGCAAAGATACCGCCCTGGAAGCTGAAGACCTGGCCGATGTTCTCGACAAGCTTGAAGTCGCTCGCAAACCAGAGGCCGAAGCTCGTGAACAGATCATTGTTCGATTTCGATGCCGAGACGAGGACATAGAAGAGCGGCAATGCGGTATAAAGCCATATCACCAGCAGGATTGCCGTCAACATCCAGCGATTGCGCCGGAAGGAGGGTGAGCGCTTCGACTTGCCGACGATGGTCATGCGCGGCCACCGCGATTGACGATCAGCATGAAGGCATAGGAAATCACGGCTGTGACTGCACCGAGCAAGAAGGATATGGCAGCAGAATAATTATATTGCTGGTTGGCGAAAGCAAGTGTGTAGGCATAATAGTTCGGCGTGTAGGAGTTGGTGATACTGAGTGGAGCAAGATTACGCAGGAGATAAGGCTCGGAGAAGAGCTGCAACGAGCCGATGATCGAGAAGATGATGGTGACGACAATCATCGGAGCAATCAGTGGAAGTTTCACGCGCACGGCATAGATGAAACTGCTGGCTCCATCCATCGAGGCTGCCTCTTCCAGATCCGTCGGGATGGCCTGAAGCGCGGCGTAATAGATGATCATCTGATAGCCGGTATATTCCCAGTTGGCGATATTGGCGATCGACGGGAGGATGGTATTCGCCCCGAGGAAATTGGGTGCTGGAAGACCAAGCGCGTTGGCGAGCTGCGTAAAAGGACCGAAGGCTGGACCATAGAGATAGCCCCAGATCAGGGTGGCGATAACAGCGGGCACGGCATAGGGCAGAAATAGGCTCACCCGGAAGAAGCTCTTGGCATAAACGGTGCCGCTGTCGAGGATTAGGGCGATCAGCAATGCGATCGCGACCATGCCGGGGATCTGGATCACCGCGAATTTCAAGAGCACCAAGACGCCCTGCCAGAATTTCGGATCGCCGAGCGCACGTACAAAATTGTCGGCACCGACAAATTTGGTGCCTGCAACCACTGTCGTCTTGTAGACCGCCAGGTTAAGCGCATAGAGCATCGGTGCAATCAGAAAGGCGATGAAGAGCAGTGCAAAGGGAGTGAGGAAGAGAAGAGGTGCCAGTCTCTTGCCCACGCGGCGGCGACGTTTGCGCTGATTAGGACCGGCCATCTACATTGTCTCCGCCTGCAAAAATATGCCCGCGCCGAAGCGCGGGTCATGCGAAAAGCATGCGGGCGGCCTGCAACCCGCATGCCGATGATCACCCCTTGGAAACGGTATAGCCCTGATCGGCGCAGTAGGCGCTGACGCCTTCCTGCAGTCGATCGAAAGCATCACCGAGAGAGCCTTTGCCGCCGATGGAGGCGGAAAGCTCCTGCTGCACCTGGCCGGCAAGATAATCCTGAAACGGCGCATACTGGAATGAGGAGTCGACGTGCTTGGCGGCTTCAACAAACACCGAGTTGACCGCCTGGCCGCCGTAGAGATCGTATTTGTGATTGATGAGCTCGGGGTCGGCGACGAGTTCCTTCAGCACGGGGAAGAGGAACTGCTTGGTGTTCCACAGACGCGCCGCCTGGGGATCTGCACCCAGGAACATTGCAAGCTGCGTTGCTTCCTTCGGATGTTTCGAGGTCTTGAACACCGCGAATGTGGAGCCGCCGAGATTGGCGGAGACGTATTTTCCTTCGTCCCATTGCGGCAGCGGAGCCGCGCGCCAGTGACCATTGCTCTTCTTGGCGAATTGCGGAATGAACACCGCGCCCCAGGCACCGGTCATCCACGAGGCATAGGTGCCCTCGTCGAGACCGGTGAACCAGTCGGTGGTCCAGACGGGCGTCTTGACGCCAACGGCCTTGGCGTCGATGAGATCCTGCCAATAGGCGGCCCATTTCTTTGCAATGGCATCGTTAAGGTTGAGCTTGAGATCGGTGCCGTTGAGCTCGAACGGCTTCCAGCCGGCCTGCGCCAGAAGTGCGATCACCCAGCCACCATCGGCCGTGCCGCCGAAATTGGTAAGGTATGTATCCGGCGATGCCTTGCTGAGAGCCTTCGAGCTTTCGGCAAAGGCTGCCCAGGTTTTCGGCACCTCGATCTTGTGCGCGTCCAGCACGTCGGCGCGGTAGAGAATGCCCATCGGGCCTGAATCCCAGGGGATACCATAAACGGCATTGCCATCGGAGGCAGATGCCCAGGTCCAGTCGATGAACTTGTCCTTGACGTCGTTGGCGCCGTATTGGCCCATGTCGAGCAGCGCTTCCAGCTGTCGGAAGCCGGGAATATTGGTGAACTCGACCTGGCCGACATCGGGCAAGCCTGTACCCGCCTGAATGGCATTGCGCAACTTTACATATTCATCCGGCCCCTGGCCGGCGTTCTCGAGCTTGACGCTGATATGCGGAAAGGCCTTGGTGAAAAGGTCGATCTCGGCCTGCGTGTTCGGCGTCCAGGCCCACATCGTCAGCTCGACTTTTTCCTGTGCCATAGCTGGCGCGCCAATGCCCGAAAATGCTGCGGCGGCAGCGCCTGCGCCGGCGGCTTGCAGCAATTGGCGTCGGTTCAACGCGATCTGGCCAAGGTCTCTCTTTATGTCGTTGGTCATTACATGTCCTCCCACATCCGGCGAAAGCGCTCTCCCAAAGGCCGATCCTTTCGCGACAATCGGCAATTCATCACGCGCAATTTGCATTGTCAATTGCGCAATTTGCGAGATTGTGCAAAATCTATTGCGATTTTCGTGTACTTGATCATGACTGAGGCGTTGATATTGGCGCCGAGGGATGGATTTCTCGCGGGAATCCCATGATTATCTGGAAAATCTGAAGGGTAGGGAATTTGACTCGTTCACCGAAATCCAACGCAAATCAGCTTGAAATTGCCAAGGCAGCGGGCGTTTCGGTCAGCACCGTCTCGCGCGCGTTGTCTGATGCGCGGGGGATCAGTGATGAGCGGCGCATGCAAATTCGCAAGATTGCGGAGGATGCCGGCTATTACGGTCGCGCCCGGAGCGCTGCCGAGCCGACCAAGCATTTGCGGGCCTATGTGACAGGAAGTCTTGCCACCGGCGGTCTGGCTCCGTTCTACGAAGCGGTCATCGGAGGCTTGCGCGACAATGCCCGCGACAGCGGCTTCAGCCTGTCGATCCGCATGGTGGACGAGACGTCGCTTGGGCCGGAGCGCATGGCGCGCGATCAGGAGCAGGAAGAGGCAAATGCGACGATCTTCATCGGCATTGATCTGACCGATGGTCTGGCCAGCTATTTCCTAGGCGGTAGCCAGCGCGCTATTCTCGTCAATGGCTATGATCCGGATATGCGGTTTGACTGCGTGGCGCCCAACAATTTCTATGGAGCGCGCATGGCCGGACGTGCCCTCCTTCGGGCCGGTCACAGAAAACTGCTTTATATTCATGACCATACGCGATGGACGACCACACAGCGCCGCCGTGGTTTCTATGCTGCACTGGAAGACTATCCCGATGCATCTGCTGCAGCGATCGGCGTTGCCAACGGGGTCGATACGGCCTTGCTCGCCGAAGTGGAGCGCCGTGCGAAGGGCGAGGCGGATTGGACGAGTGTGTTCTGCGCCAATGACATGGCCGCATTCCGGCTGATGAATGCCTTGGAAGCTGCGGGTCTCAGTGTACCCGGCGAGATTTCGGTGATCGGCTTTGACGATCTGCCTTATGCTGCGATGATGCATCCGCGATTGACGACAATGCGGGTCAACTGTTTCGAGATGGCCCATCAGGCCATTCTACTTGCGCAGCGCCGCATTTCCGAACCCGACGCGATGCCCCTCCAGCTTGAATGCGCCGTTACCCTGCAGTCCGGTGCGACGGTCGCGCAAATTGCGTAAATCGACGGAATGTGCGCGAATCTATTGCGTCGTTTGCGTTTCTATGCGATCTCTCGCGCCAGTGGCGTGAATGCCATCAAGCATTTGCGGACAGTGCGCCGCCGGGAGTTCGTCGTTGTCGCCGCCATCAGTCATCCCGCCGCCAAGGCTCAGCTTTGCTTTCGGCCCGCTCGGCATGGACAAGCTATTTTCCGCATCCGACCAGGAGCGGTTGGAAAAGCACTGCAACATCGTTTCCCGGGCGCCGTTGCTGGAATTTGAAAGCGGTGCTGCGCGTGCCCAGCTTGCGGATACAGATATATTGATCACCGGCTGGGGCTGCCCGCCCATCGATGCCTCGGTATTGAAAAGGGCGTCATCCCTGACGTTCATCGCGCATGCCGCGGGATCGGTCAAGCATCTCATCGGCCCGGCAGTCTTCGAATGCGGGATCACGGTGACGAACGCGGCCGCCGCTAACGCCGTTCCGGTCGCGGAGTTTGCACTTGCCGCCATCCTGTTCGCAAACAAGGACGTCCTCCGCTTCCGGCAGCTTTATGCGCAGCAACGGCGTTCCTTGGAACTGCATCAGTCCTTCGATGGTGATAGTGGCGGCTGGTATAAGAAGGTCGGGATCGTCGGCGCCTCGCGCATTGGCCGCCGCGTCCTTGAACTGCTGCGCCCGCACGCTATGGACATTCTGCTTTTTGACCCGTTGGTCGGTGCCGGAGAAGCAGAACAACTCGGCGTGGAGCTGGTTTCGCTGCCGGAACTGATGAGCGAATGCCAGACGATATCGCTGCATGCACCGCTGCTGCCTTCAACACGACACATGATCGATGCCGGCATGCTTGCGCATATGCGCGACGGCGCAACGCTGATCAATACTGCCCGAGGTGGTCTGGTAGATCAGACCGCATTGGAGGCCGAGCTGGTGACCGGCCGGCTCTTTGCTTTCCTCGACGTGACCGAGCCTGAGGCTTTGCCGGAGAATTCACCGCTCTATGACCTTCCGAATGTCGTGCTGACGCCGCATATTGCCGGCGCGATCGGCAATGAGCGACAGCGTCTCGGCCGGCTTGTTGTCGACGAGATCGAACGCTTCGTCGCCGGTAAGCCGCTGCAACACAGCCTGACCTTGGAGAGCCTGCAGCATCAGGCTTGAGCCGCCGGATTGTCATCGAGACCCTGAAATTTTGAGAGTGAGGACAGCAACATGACGGCATTCCCCTTCATCGCACCGCGTTTGGACGATCCGCGACTTTTGCAGCAGCGCCGTTACGGCATGGTCATCGCCGGCAAATCAGTTCCAGCTCTTTCAGGAGAAACGATTGCACGCGAAAGCCCGGCCCATCCCGGTCATGTCGTCAGTATCATCCCTAAGGGAAGTCGCGCGGATGCCGAAGCGGCAATTGCTGCTGCCCGCCGTGCTTTCGACGACGGTCCCTGGCCGAAAATGACCGGCGGGGAGCGTGCCCGCATCATGAACCGCATCGCCGACCTGATCGAGGCGAATGTCGAGGAACTAGCGACGATCGAGGCGCTCGAAGTCGGCAAGGCCATCAATCAAGCGCGGGGAGAGATGAGCTTTTCCGTGAGCCTCTGGCGCTATGCGGCGGGGCATGCGCAGGGGCTGGAAGGTGAGGCGCACAATGATCTCGGCGGGAACACGATCGGCCTCATCCTGCGCGAGCCTGTCGGCGTCGTCGGCCTGATCACCCCCTGGAACTTTCCGTTGCTGATCGGCTCGGAGCGCATTCCGTGGGCGATCGGCGCCGGTTGCACCGTCGTCATCAAGCCGAGTGAATTCACCTCGGGATCGACGATCCGCATGGCGAAGCTAGCGCTCGAGGCCGGTTTGCCCGAAGGCGTTTTGAACGTGGTGACCGGATATGGTGCCGATGTCGGCCAGATCCTGGCGGAACATCCCGGTGTCGACGTCATCAATTTCACCGGCTCGCAGCGCGTCGGACGCGTGATCGGCGCGCTTGCCGGCCAGAACATCAAGAGGGTAGGGCTGGAACTCGGCGGCAAGGGGCCGCAGGTGGTTTTCGCCGATGCCGATCTCGATGCCGCTTCGGCAAAAATATCGGGCGGGGTCTTCCACTGCTCGGGTCAGGTCTGCATCTCCGGCAGCCGGCTGATCGTGCATGAGAGCATCGCCGATGCGCTTCTGGAAAAGGTTCGGAAGGTTGCGGCAAAGATCGTCACCGGCGATCCTTTGGATGATCGTGTCGATGTCGGCGCGCTGATCCATCCGCCGCATCTCGACAAGGTCGCTGGCTATGTGGCGCAGGGAAGGGCAGATGGCGCGAAGCTGTTGATGGGCGGCGACAGGCTCGGCGAAGCCGGGGCATTCTACGCGCCGACGATCTTCACCGATGTCAGTCAGAAAATGACCATTGCGCAGGACGAAATCTTCGGCCCGGTCCTGACGACCTTCCGTTTCAAGACGGCGGAGGAGGCGGTCCGCATGGCGAATGACACTCCCTACGGGCTGTCCGCCTGCGTCTGGTCGACGAATCTTTCGACGGCCTTCCAGGCCATTCGCCGCATCAAGGCGGGCCGCACCTGGATCAATGGCATGGGCGATGGCGCGCCGCAGCTGGCGATCGGCGGCTACAAGCAGAGCGGCGTCGGACGGGAGCTCGGACGGCACGGATTCGATGAATATTCCGAGCTGAAAAGCGTTCATGTCACGCTTGGGGATTTCCCCGGTCCGGCATGATCCTTGGCATGGCGGGTGGCCGCTTGTTCCGGCTCTAGTTTGTCATTCCGAAGCGGGCGGCGAAGAGCGATTTCAGGCGTGTGAGATCCTCCGGCGAGATTTGCGCATCGGTCAGCGATACCCAGCAGTCTATATAGTGCTGGGGCGCGTAGATGTGTCCGTAGCCGATCGGAGACGTCGTTGCGATCATCATGTCGAAGAGCAACTGGAGCATGGTCACGACCGGTATCCAGGTGAGTTCCGGCGAGACATCAGGCCCGCGAGGCGCTTTCATCCAATCCGGCTCGCGAAAGGCGGAAGCGGCATCGAAGAATACCACGGGATCGCTCGCATATTGCAGATAGATGACCCGGAGCGGCCCCCAGGGAGCGGCGAACTGGTCCGGCGCATGCTCCTGGTTTGCAAAGCGGATCACGGAACCGTCGCGGAATCTCGGCAGCCATTCCGGCGTGCCGGGGCTGCGCGCCGCAGTTGCCGCCTTCCATCTGACGCTGCGGAACGGAGGACCGCTCCAGAGTGCGCCATTCACGGGATCGCCGATGACGTTGTAGATATCGAGCGACAGCTGCGAGTTCATCGCGCCGAGGCTCAGGCCGTGCAGGTAGAGTTTTGGCCGCTTGTCTCGCGGCAGTTTCGACCAATAGCCGTAAACGGTGTCGAACAGGTCGGTTGCCGTTTCCTCGCCCTGCTGCGGCTCGAAGAGCAGCGACATCCAGCTTGTCAGATAGGAATATTGGACGGCGACGCTGGCGACATCACCATGCTGCACATATTCGAGCGTGTCGACCGCGGCCGGGTCGATCCAACCCGTTCCGGTCGGCACAATCACGACCAGCATGGAGCGATCGAAGGCGCCCTGCCGGATCATCTCCTTCAGGGCGAGGGCAGCGCGCTCCTTGCTGGTTTCAGCGTTGTTCAAACCGACATAGATACGAAGCGGCTGCTTTGCCGGCCCGTTCCAGAAGCTTGAGATATTGCCGGCGCCGGGGCCTGAGGCCACGAAATACCGGCCCTGTCGTCCCAGCCCTTGCCAGGCGACCAGCGAGGCAGAGCTGCCGGTCTTCATGTCGGCTTGCGGCATCGGCTGGTCGTCTTCGATCAGCGCGTCGGCCTGCTTGAAGGATGCATCCGCGGTGTCCAGCGCGAAACGAAGCAATATGCCCTGGCCGATCGACCAGAACAATGCGACGGCGATGAGGGCGCCGATCACCTTTGAAAGCCGGCGCGGGACCACGCGTGCAAGCCATTGCGAAAACAGCAGGCTGGCGACGCGGAAAAGACGTCCGACGATGAGCGCGATCAAAAAGGTCACTGCGGCCACGGCGGCAAGCCAATAGGGATCGGCGCTGGCGATCGGCGGCATCTTCCACAGAATGCGAATCGAATTCTGCCAGAAGGTCGCATGCCAGAGGGCTGCCAGGCAGAGAAGCAGGCAGGCGATGCCGATCGACCAACGGGCTAGTTTCAGCGACCGCTTGGGAACCGGCAGCTGCAGATAGATCCAGAGCCAGGTCAGTGCCGTGCCTATCATGTAGCCGACACCGGCGCTGATGCCGGAGAGTAGGCCCTGCACGAGATAGGAGCGTGGCATGAGGCTGGGGGTGAGCGAAGCTGCAAAGAAGATCAGGCCCAAGACCATGCCGAGAAGAGAGAGGGAGCGGAACAACTCCTTATCCAGACGCATGGTGATCCCTTGTTTTAACTTTGGCGCGGGCCAGAACTGCCCTTAGGGCGTGTCCCGGTTTGGCGCGATGCTACGCAATGGCGTGCGGAATGCCAAGAAATCTCCGCACACATATTCGGCGGGTCGTATCCCAGCGGTCGACCATCCGTGTTTCTCCCAGCTTGCTATCTGGTCTATAGTTCAAGGCTGATTTGTTCGTAGGAATGGAGTTTGAAATTGAGCACTGCGTTCATGAAGGAAGAAAGTGCTGAAACGGCGGCGGAAACCGTGCTGCCGGATCGGCCGATTTCTCCGCATCCGAACCGCGTGACCGAGCCGGGATTGAAAGCTCTGGAACTGCAGCTTCAGGACGCGCGCAAGGCCTATGAAGCAGCAAGCGCAATCGAGGATATCAACGAGCGCCGCCGGCAGACGTCGATACCGCTGCGCGATGCGCGCTATTTCGCGGAAAGGGTTCGCACTGCCGAAGTGGTACCGGCGCCCGTTTCATCGGACGTCGTCGCTTTCGGAAGCATGGTGACCTACTGTCGTGAAGATGGGCGCGTGCAGAAATACCGCATTGTCGGAGAGGATGAGGCCGATCCGAAGACGGGCTCGATTTCCTATGTATCACCCGTTGCCAGGCTTCTCATGGGCAAGGCAGTCGGCGATGTCGTGACCCTCGGTAAGGAAGAGCTGGAAATCACTGAGATCGAATAACCGGCTTCCCGCCTGATCCGCCCGCTTTTGCGATCGCTTCGCGCAGCCAGATATGGGCCGGCTGAGAATCCAGTCGTCGATGCCATCGCATGCAGGTCGTTATCCGCGGCGAGGCGAAGGGTAGCTCGCTGATCGTCAGGCCGGAGCCGTTGCAGATAGCTTCGGCAATAGGCCTTCTCATGGGTATGTACATATCGTGCTCCTGCAGGACGGCGGTGCATCCAAGCAGCGGCACAGAGTGCTTGACGTCGCGATGGGCTTGTCGTTCGGCAAGCCAGCGGTCAAGAAAGCCGGTGTCGTCGCCAGCTGAGGAGAGATTGAGATGCGGTCTTCCGATCAGTTCCTCCAAGGTCATCGGGCTTTGCGTCGCGCGGATTTGTGCCCGATGCACAATGACGAAATCGTCGCTGCTCAGCTGTTGCGACGCGAAGCGTTCGCGATCCTCGCCGGGACGGCCGATGAAGAGGTCGAGCTCGGACGCATCGAGCATCGGGTCTATATCGATGGTGCCGCTCGGCCGCAGATTGAGTGAGATGCCGGGCGCCGCGGCGCCGACCATGGAAACGATCCTCGATGTCAGCGCGATTGCCGAACTGTTGTCGAGCGCAAGCCTGAACTGCTGGCGCGCGGTCGAAGCCTCGAACGACCCGGATTGCAGGCCAAGTTCAAGATAGCTGAGCGCCTGCCTAATGGGTTCGGCAAGCTGCTCGGCCCGCGATGTCGGCAGCATGCCCTGAGCCGAGCGCACGAAAAGATCGTCACCGAGCGCATGGCGCAGGCGTGCCAGAGCGTGGCTGGCCGCAGGCTGGCTCATTCCGAGGCGTTGCGCCGCACGCAGGATGTTGCGCTCCCGAAAGACGGCATCGAACACGCGCAACAGGTTGAGATCGATACTGTTTATGTTGGGGGATTGCATGCTCGTCGACCATTCCTAGTGCTTCGCTTTAGGAAAATGCACATTTACGAGAAAAAGTGGAGATAGAAATTCATATTATGCATATCGATATGACGAGGTTTCAGTTCCCCGTCTGCAAGGATTGATGCAAGAGATCCTCGATCCGACGGGGTCCCGGCGGCTGCTCCAACCGCACGGCCACTTTGATATTTTCGAATAATCGCCAAGGAGTTCTTGATGACGATTGCCGGCTCGCTGTTAAGGGCTCTGCGTATTCTCGCTTTCCTCTCGATCGGCCTGGTTCTGCCTGCGATCGCGCATGGAGCAGATGTGACCGATGTCCTTGGCCGTAAGGTCCACGTGCCCGACCATGTCTCGCGCATCGTGCTGGGCGAAAGCCGGCTCAGCTATGCTCTGGCGCTGCTCGACCGCGACAATCCGTTTCAGCGCGTCGTCGGTTGGCAGAATGATCTGCGCAAGCTCGATCCGCATACGTTCGAAACCTACAAGAAGAAGTTTCCGGCCGTTGCCGATATCGCCGTAATCGGTGAGACCTCCGAAGTGAGCGTGAGCGTCGAGACCATTCTTTCGTTGAAGCCGGATCTGGTGATCTTCAGCGTCGCCGGCGAGGGACCGAAAGCGCATAGCCCGATCGCGGAAACCTTGGCACAGGCAGGCATCGCCGTGCTCTATGTCGATTTTCGTGTTTCTCCCATCGAGAACACGCCGAAGAGCATCACTGTCATCGGTGAAGCTATCGGCCGCCAAGCGGAGGCAAAGGAGTTCACCGATTTCTATGCCCGACATCTTGGCTTGATCACATCGCGCGTCGCCGCCTTGAAGGACGAGCAGAAGCCGAGCGTCTTTCTCGAACTTCTCGCGGGCGTTTGGCAGGCGCCCGGCCACACGACGGGTAATGGCGGCCTCGGACAGTTCGTCGCTACGGTCGGGGGTCGTAATATCGCGGCCAGCGTCGTGCCCGGCGCTATCGGCGACGTCGCGGTCGAATATGTTCTCCACGCTGATCCCGATATCTACATTGCCACTGGCAATCGCTCTCCCGGCCTGTTGCTGGGGGCAGGAGTTGACGAAGAGGCTGCGCAAAAGAGCCTCGGCGCCGTTCTTGCCCGTCCGGAATTCAAGGAATTGCGAGCGATCCGCGATCGCAAGGCCTACGGCCTTTGGCATGACTTCTATAATTCGCCCTACAATATCCTTGCCATCGAAGCTCTGGCAAAATGGATTCATCCGGAGCTGTTTCAGGACATAGATCCGGCCAAGACAGAGCAGGAGATGGCCAAATCGCTGCTCGCGATCGACACCGCCGGCACCTATTGGGTCGAGTCCGGCGTCGCGAATTGACGGGAAACGGTGGATGGACGCTCCTGTGACCTCGGGGCACAAGCACGATGCCGGTACGATCTCGGGTTTTGCGAACACGCAGATCGCCTATCGCGGCCTCGTGCTGCGGCGTCTCGTCATCATAGCTCTGCTGTTTGTGCTTCTTCTGGTATCGTTCGGCTATGACGTTGTCACGGGCTCATCTGGCATGAGTGCGGCGGATCTCCTTAACGGGATTTTCCATGCGGGGGATCTGTCACCCACCGATCGCGTCATCATCTGGAACGTTCGCCTGCCTTTTGCGCTCATGGCCGTACTTGTTGGCGCTTCGCTCTCGCTCGCCGGAGCGGAGATGCAGGTCATCCTCAACAATCCGCTCGCCAGCCCCTTCACGCTGGGCGTCGCCTCGGCGGCGGCATTGGGCGCTTCGACGGTCATCGTCTTCCATCTCGCGCTTTCCTGGCTGCCTTATAACTGGCTGGTCTCGCTTGCCGCTTTCGTCTTCGCCTTCGGTTCGGTACTGTTGCTCGATGCCCTTTCAAGGCTGCGGGCCGGAAATATGGAGACGATGGTGCTGCTCGGAATTGCGCTCGTCTTCAGCTGTAACGCGGTCATCCTGCTGTTTCAGTTGATGGCGACGGAGGATGTGCTGCAGCAGCTCGTCTTCTGGTCGGTCGGCAGTCTCGCACGGGCCAATTGGGACAAGGTCGCCGTGCTGGCAATTACCCTTACCGTGGTCATGCCCTTATCTTTCGGCGCCGCCGGTCAAATGACGGCACTGCGTATGGGGGAGGAACGGGCGATCAGCTTCGGCATCGATGTCGTGCGGCTGCGCTATCTCTCCCTGCTGCGGGTAAGCCTCCTCTCGGCCATCGCGGTCGCCTTCGTCGGCACGATCGGCTTCATCGGTCTTGTCGGGCCGCATATCGCGCGACTTTTAGTGGGCGAGGATCAGCGTTTTACGCTTCCTGCCAGTGCGCTGGTCGGCGCCCTGCTGCTATCGCTTGCCTCGATTACCAGCAAAATCGTGCTGCCGGGGCTCGTCGTTCCTGTCGGCATCGTCACGGCGCTCGTCGGCGTGCCACTCTTCGTCATCCTGATCTTCAACGGGAGACCGAGCCGATGACGGATGAGGGGGCCGGTCTCGTCATTCGCGATCTCACCGTCGCCTACGGTCGAAAAAGGGTTGTGCATTCCATTTCGCTCGGCCCGCTGCCGCGCGGCGAGGTTCTGGCGCTCCTCGGGCCGAACGCGGCCGGCAAGTCCACATTATTGCGCGGGATTGCCGGCCTTGGTTCGGCTTCCGGCAAAATTCTTCTCGACGGTACGGATCTCGCCCGCCTTTCGCGGGCGGAGCGAGCCAAGAGGATTGCCTATATGCCGCAATCGCAGCCGCCGGCTATCGGCCTGCCCGTCATCGAAGCTGTCATGAGCGCCTGCAGCGGCATGCTCGGTCGCGAGACCGCCATGAAGGAAGCCTATGATGCTCTCGCGCGGCTAAGCGCCGTCGATCTCGCCATGTCGCCGCTTGCGGAGCTATCGGGAGGTCAAAGGCAGATGGTCGCGTTGGCCCAGGCCATCGTCCGCCGTCCCGAAGTCCTGCTGCTCGACGAACCGACAAGTGCACTCGATCTCAAGCATCAGATTCACGTCATGGAATGTGCAGCCGCGCTCGCCCGCGAATCGGGAACGATCGTGGTCGCCGTGCTTCACGATGTCCCGTTGGCGCTTCGCTATGCGAATTCCGTGGCGGTGCTGAAAGACGGAGACCTCAAGGTTCATGGGGCGGCCGACGAGATCATCACGCCAGAGCTGTTGGCTGAGGTTTATGGAATTGAAGTGCGGGTCGAGCGCTGCAGCCTCGGGCGAATCCAGATCATGGTCGATGGCACGCTGTCGCAGTAATCGTATAGCCTGCTCGCCGACTGCGCACGGAGCCATCGATCAATGCACTGGGTCGAATGGGGTTGCGATCGCAACCCGCGACGGCGCTACCTGAAAGTCGGCCGGCAGCATCCGGTGATAGGCGAGCATGAGCTGGCAGGCACTGCGGGCATCGTGGCGCAGATCGTGGTGAATGACGAAGGTGATCTCGCCAGTTGACAGTAGCCGGACATTATCCTGATCGAGATCATGAGCGGCGAAGACAGTGCACGCGCGCCGGGCTTCGGCAAAGGCCTTCAATATGGCGCGATTGGCGCCGCCGGCCGAATAGACCGCATGGATTTCCGGCTCACGTTCCAGCGCATCGCGGACAAGCAGCTCGGTTGTGCGGTCGACGCCGAAGCCTTCGGAAATTCGCACGACCGAAAGATGGGGGAATCGCCCTGACAGTACGTCACGAAATCCCCGTTCACGCTCGTCCTCGCCAGCAAAAAGGCTGCTCGACAGCGTCACCAGCACCTTGCCCTTCTGCTCTCCGGCCATGCGACCGAGCAGATAGGCTGCCGTTGCTCCCGCCACGCGGTTGTCCATGCCGACATAGCCGATACGAGAGTTTTCGGGCAGGTCGGTCACCAAAGTAACGACCGGGATTTTCGCCGCCATAAGTTGGGCGGCGATATCGGCAATGGCGGGCGTCGACGGAGCCTTGAGCACGACGCCATGGCTGCCGCGGCGACGTATGGCGCGCAGTATGGCCAGAAGTTCTGCCTCGCTCATCGTCTCGGCCACATGAAAACGTGCGGAAAACGATGCAGGCCGCATGCCGGGCAGTTCCGCTTCGAAGGCTTCGCGGACGGCCGCCGAAAAGCGCTGTGGCGTATCCATGACGACGTCGATCACGAGCCGCTTTCCGACAAGGCCGGACTGCACATACTGTCGTTCCAGTTCGGCAATCGCCGCTGAGACCCGCGAGCGGGTAACGGTGCGAACGCCGGTGCGCTCATGCATCACCCGATCGACGGTCGCAAGGCTGAGCCCGGCTTGCAGCGCGATGTCTTTCAAGGGGAAACGTGACTTCAAGGTGACTCTTTCTGAGGTGTTTTTGAGGTGTTTCCTATCTTTTTCATAGGTCGGGCCGAGGCTAGGATCAATCCCATAAGTCCAACGTCACTTTGGGAGGAGATCACCATGGACGCTCAGACGCTCGCCAGCCGGCGCAGCCAGAAGGTTTGGCTTTCGGCCGACTGCGGCAATTTCGACACCTTTAAAGCCCTGGTCGAAAAGACAGCCAATCCTGCGGACTGGCCGTTGGCGGCAGGAATCGAGAAGAACATCCTCATCTATGATGGCGGCAAGGTTCGCGCCGCCGCCGCGAATGAAGACGACCGCCGCGCTTTGATGGCCGAGTGGGTCGAAGTCTTTACCACAGGCCCAGGCATCATCGTTATCAAGAACGCCATGCCGGATAACGCGGTTGTTGATAGCGCGACCTCTGTGTTCGAAGCTATCGTTCGCGAAGAGAAAGAAAAGGGCAAGGGCGGGGGTGATCACTTTGCCAAGCCCGGCGCCAATGACCGCATCTGGAATGCGCTCGAGAAACACTGCCTGGCGGACCCGGAGAATTTTGCCCGCTATTATGCTTCGACTGCGGTCGCGCTTGTGTCGGAGGCCTGGCTCGGCGTCGGCTACCAGATGACGGCGCAGATGAACCGGGTCAATCCCGGCGGCACAGCGCAGAAGCCGCATCGTGATTACCACCTCGGCTTCATGTCGCCGCAGCAGATGCAGGCCTATCCCGGCCATATCCACGCGGTTTCGCCGCTATTGACGCTGCAGGGTGCAGTCGCGCATTGCGACATGCCGCTTGAAAGCGGGCCGACGTTGTTCCTGCCCTATTCGCAGACCTTCTTCGAGGGCTATATCGCTTTCGGCCGACCGGAATTCCAGGCCTATTTTGCCGAGCATCATGTGCAATTGCCGCTTGAGAAGGGCGATGCCGTCTTCTTCAATCCGGCGGTCATGCACGGCGCCGGCAACAATGTCTCGAAAGACATCTATCGCATGGCCAATCTCCTGCAGGTTTCCTCGGCCTTCGGGCGGGCGATGGAGAGCGTCAACCGCAGCCGCATGTCGGTGACTGTCTATCCCGCACTTCTCACTGCATTCGGTGCCGGGACACTGAGCCGGGCAGAGGTTGCCAACGTCATCGCGTCGACGGCCGAGGGCTATGCCTTCCCCACCAACCTCGACAGCGATCCTCCAGTCGGCGGCCTCGCCCCGAAGACCCAGGCGCAGATCATGGCTGAGGCAATTGATGCTGCAACGGATGCCGGGCAGTTTGCCGGACTGATCGCCGCCCATGCTGCGCGCAGGGAGGCTTGAGGATCCGATGGGCCGACTGGATGGAAAATTTGCCGTCATCACCGGCGGCACGCAGGGGCTGGGCGCGGAAGTCGCCCGGCTCTTTGCCGAACGCGGGGCCACCGGATTGACAATCTGCGGCCGCAGCACCGCCAAGGGTGAAGCCAAGGCACGCGAGATTGGCGATCGCTATAAGATACCGGTTGTTTTCGTCCCTGCTGATCTCGGCGAGGTCGAGGACTGCCGCAAGGTCATCGCGACAGCGGTCGAGAAATTCGGCCGCATCGATGCGCTCGTCAATGTCGCCGCCATCACCGATCGAGGCACCATTCTCGACACCGACCCGGACCTGTTCGACCGAATGTTCGCCGTCAATGTGCGTGCGCCCTTCTTCCTGATGCAGGACGTGATCAAGAACATGATCGCCAACGGCATCGAAGGGACGATCGTCAACATCTCCTCGATGTCGTCGTTGGCCGGCCAGCCCTTCATTAGCGCCTATTGCTCTTCCAAGGGAGCGCTCGATACCTTGACCCGGAATACAGCTTTCTCACTGCTTAAGAACCGGATCAGGGTCAACGCCCTCAATATCGGTTGGATGTCGAGCGACGGCGAGGATCGCATCCAGCGCGAATATCACGGGGCCGCGGAAGATTGGTTGGCAAAGGCGGCCGCGGAGCAGCCTTTCGGCCGGCTGGTCGATCCGGCCGAGGTCGCCCGCGCCGTCGCCTTCCTGTCGTCTGAAGAGTCCGGCCTGATGACCGGCGCCACGATCAATTTCGATCAGTCGATCTGGGGTGCTTATGAGGGCTCACCGCATCCGGAAAAGGCGATGTGAGCTGTGCAAATCAGCGGGAGGGACGCACCCTCCCGCTGATGACCGGCGCCACTTGCTGGCTCGGAGTGTGAGACAGTAAAGCCTCGCGGATCAAAAGCCCTTGATGGAGCCGTCCGACCAGATCATCTTGCCGCTGCGGATGGTGCCGCGTACGCGCGGTACTTTGCCGCGTTCCGCAATCACGAAATCGGCACGCAGCCCCTCGCAGATCCGACCGCGATCATGCAAGCCGAGTGCCTTGGCCGGGTTGGCGCTTGCCAATGCGACCGAAGCGGGAAGACCGCCCTTGCCGATTTCCGCAAGCGCGATCACCGCAGGCAGAATAGCCGATGGGTGATAATCGCTCGCGAGGATATCCAGCACGCCGGCCTCATAGGCTTCGCGTGCGGAAAGATTGCCGGAGTAGGAAAGGCCGCGCAGCGCATTCGGTGCGCCCATGGCCGTTGCCAATCCCAACCGCCTCGCTTCGGTCGCCGTTGCAATGTTGATCGGAAATTCGCTGATCGCGGCGCCGAGGCTATGCAGCAGCGCTGCCTTCTCGACCGTGTCGTCGTCGTGGGATGCCAGCACGACACCGTGCTCGCGTGCCAATTCCGCCAACCCGTTGATGATGTCCATGCTGTCGCCGTGTTCGCTGCGGGCGGCCATGCGCTGCCTGACCATTTCCGCCGCCTGGGTCTCGCTGATCTTCTTGACCTTCGCCGTGTTGGCGATGTGCAGTTCGATATCGCGATATTGTCCCTGGCCAGGCGTGTGGTCCATCAGCGAGATCAGATGAAGTGCGCCGGCGTTTATCAGGACCTTTGCTTCCTCGATCGCGGGCAGGAAGGTTACCTCGAAGCGGCCGTGGACGCGGTGGTCGATCAAAAGCTCGTCTCGCATCGATGCGAGCTTCTCGATCATCGCGTGAGTATGCTCGATCGAGCGCACATGACCATAGGTGGCGGGCGTGAAGGCGACGGCTGCATATGCCGTTGTCACGCCGTTGGCGGCAAGCATCTTGTCGAGGTCGTAGACGCCGAGTTCGAGCGGCATGCGGACGTTGACACGAGGCTCCACGCATTTCTCGATCATGTCGCCATGCATGTCGACGAAACCGGGCAGGAGAAACCGGCCATGGCCGTCTATCTCGGCGCCTTCGACCGGTCTTTCGCTGATATCCGCGATCAACCCATCCTCGATCCTGACGGCGCCGCGCTCGATCACGCGATCCTGTAATACGATTTCAAAATTACTCAGCCACATCGTCCTGCTCGTCCTCGATCTTGATGGCTTCCAGATGCAATTCCCGGTCGATCAATGCCTTTACATCGTCTGGATGATGAAAAACACCGATCATCGCAACGCCTGATGCCTTGAGCTGAGCCAATCGTTCGACCAGCGCGCGGCGGGCGGAATGATCGAGCGAGGCCGTTGGTTCGTCGAGCAGCAAAAGGCGTTGTGGCAGGATGAGCGCACGGGCCAGATTGACCTTCTGCTGCTCGCCGCCGGAGAAGGTGGAAGGGTAGGCCGACCAGAGCTGCTTCTTCACGCCGAAGGCATCGAGCCAGCGCCGCGCTTCGGCGAGAGCTTCGGAATGCGACGTTCCCGCAAGCCTCAGTGGCTCAGCCACGATCTCTTCGGCCGCGACACGCGGACGGGCGTTGAGGAACTGGGTGACGAAGCCGATTTCCCGGCGGCGCAGTACGGCGATGTCGACATCCGCCGCCGTTGCGAGATCGATGATCCCTTCCTGCGTGTGATAGTAGATGTGGCCGGCGCGCGGCAGGTAAGAGCGGTAGAGCGTGCGCAGCAGGGTGGACTTGCCCGCGCCGTTCTCGCCCTTGAGCAGGATGAATTCGCCGGCGCTCAGCTCGAACTCGATATTCTCGAAGGCAAACAGCGTGCGCTTGAGGTGATGCATTTCGAATTGCTTCGAAAGGCCCTGGACACGCAAGACCGGAGCGGTGTTCTGCCGGGCGGAAACCTGAATGTTCATCTCTTCTGTTTCCTTCAAAGCTTGGCGTGAACGAGCTGCTGGGTGTAGGCGTGTTGCGGGTCCTGGAAGATCTGGTCGGCAAGACCCTGTTCCACGACCTTGCCGCGCCGCATGACCATAACCCGGTCTGCCATCGTGCGGATGACGCCGAGATCGTGCGAAACCAGAACCATCGTGATGGAACGTTCGCGCTGCAGCCGCTTCAGCGTGTCGAGCACCAACGCCTGAACGCTGACGTCGAGACCCGTGGTCGGTTCGTCGAGCAAGAGGACTGCAGGTTCAAGCGCGATCGCCTTTGCGAGCTGCACGCGCTGCTGCATGCCGCCGGAAAGCTCGTTCGGTCGGGCATCCATGCGTTCGATCGGAAATTCCGACGCATCAAGCGACTGGCGTGCCCGCTCGCGCAGCTCGGCGAAATTGCGGTTGCCGGCAATCAGCAGGCGCTCGGCGACGTTGCCGCTGCTGGTGTGGTTCATCAGCAGGCCGAGATGCGGGTTTTGGTAGACGATGCCGATATGATGCGCGCGCAGCATACGCCGCTCGAAGCGGTCGAGTGTGAAAAGGTTGCGGCCCTCGTGGCCGGGAAGCGCAAGACTATAGGTGCCGGTGTCGGGCGTATCCTCGAGGTTCATCATCCGAAGAAGCGTAGACTTGCCCGAACCGGATTCGCCGACGATGCCGAGGACTTCGCCCGGATAGACTGTTACGTCGACGCCGCCAAGCGCAGTGACGTCGCCATAATTGCGGGCAATGCCACGCATGGTGAGGATGGGGTCGGCCATCATCAGCCGTGGCGGCTGGCGAGTGAGTGCCGCCGATTGAATGGGATCGAGCGTGGCCATCAGTCCATCCTTCCGTTGTTGTACCAGGTTTCGCCGATCTCGACGGTTTCCGCTTCCGATTTGCGGATGTGCTTTACGCCAAAATGGCTGTCGGACAGCTCGTATTGCGAGGAGCCATCTTCCTGCGGCAGCTCGTTCATGAAAAAGCCGGCGACGTTGCTGCGATAGCAGGTCTTGTCCTGGTGATCCTCGACGCGGTAGGGCACGTCGTCGAAGACAAGCGGCTCGACGCGTGTATAAGGCGGCACGGCGAAGATGCGCTTCTCGCGGCCGGCAGACAGGATCGTCAGGTGATCCGCCTGATTGAGCTTGGGCACATCCCAGCGCGGAATGGGCGATGGCGTCATTACATGGCGACCGTTGACCATGCTCGGATAGCTCGACCCCTGCATGATCCGGCCCGATTTGACGAGCTGCTCGTAGAGTATCAACCAGAGTTGGCCATAATCGGCATCGCCATGCATTTCGCGCGCGACCGACATGTCAGGCTGGACAGGTCGCAGCGGTTCCGGGTTCGGAACCTGCAGCACCAGGATCTGGTCCTCGCGCAGCTTCTCCTCCGGAATGCGGTGTCGGGACTGGATGATGGTCGCGGCCATCGTGTCTTCCGTCTCCACCGCGCCTCCGACACGGCCGACGAATTTGCGGATGCTGCTGGCGTTGACGGAATCGTCAGCTCCTTGATCGATGACCTTCACGACGGAGGTTGGCTTGAGCAGCGTCAGCGTGACCTGCAGGCCACCCGTTCCCCAGCCGCGGGCGATTGGCACTTCGCGGCTGGCATAGGGCACCTGATAACCGGGGACGGCAATTGCCTTCAGAATGCGGCGGCGCATTTCGCGCTTGGCGGATTCATCGAGAAAGCCGTAGTTGAAAGCCATCCAGGGCTTGGTCAATTCCTGCAGTTTCATAGCGCGACCTCTTCCTGTTTCGAGGCAAGCTTCTCGGCATCAACGGGTTTTGCAGCAGCCTCGCTCTTGTCCGCCTTGACGCGGCGCAGCGCGTCGAGGCTCGACTGGAACGTAACGTAATGCGGAAGCTTGAAGTGGATGCAGAAGCCGGAGCTTTCGACCGGCTCGGTATGATAGAGAACGAATTCCTCGTTGGCGGCCGGATGCGGATTGGGCTGGCTGGAGGCGAGATCGAGCGTCGCGGCCGCGATCACCTTCACCTCGTTCCAGCCGAAGGTCGCCGAGAAGCCCAGTTGCAATTCCTTGGCCTTGGAGATGACTTCGGTCTGGCTGACGCGGACGCGGCCGGCGCTGAAGATCGTGCCGGTGGGATGACGCAGGCGAACCGGGGCGTAAGCCAGGCGCAGTTCGTTGACCGTGGGATGCACCGAACTGTAGCCGCGCATTGTCGCATACCCGAGCGCAAGCGTGCCGCCTGTGTCGGCGCGCGCCAGGCTCTGCAGTTTGTGGGCGCGTGCCGGCGGAAAGAGCAGTGGCTCGCGCGTCAGGTCGGGGATTTCTTCCGGCGCCACCGTTTCCACAGGGTGATCCGGAACGAGCCCTTGCGCCTTCTGCCAACTGGTCAGTGACGGCTGGGTCGCCGGCGCGGGTGCGACGGCCGGGATCACCGGCTCGGGCACGTAGTCCTCACCTTGCAGCACATCGACCTGGAGCAGGCGATGGGAATAATCCAGCGTCGGGCCCAGTATCTGACCGCCGGGAATGTCCTTGAAAGCGGCGGAGATGCGGCGGACGGTGAAAAGATCCGGCTGGTCGACCGGCTCCGCGACGGCAATGCGGGGCTGGGTGGTGCGGTAGGCGCGCAACAGAAGGATCGCCTCGTAGAGATCGCCGCCGGCTTGGGCGAGCGCCAGAGCGGCGAGATCGGGTTCGTAAAGCGATGCCTCGCCCATCAGCCGGTCGATGAGATAGGGAAGACCGGTTCGCACGGCCTCGACGCGCTCTCGCGTGATTGGGCCGAGATCGGCGCGAAACAGCCGCTCTGCCTGTTCGATGGCGTATTCGCCACCGCGGGTTGCTACATAGGCCATCAGAGCACCTCGATTTTCGTGGAACGGGGAATGCCGAGCAGGCGCTTGCCATCGACCAGATAGAGATCCCAGCCGAGCGGATAGCGGATTGCCCTGGCGCGCATCTGCCAGAAGGCGGGATCGATGCCGTCGATATCGATCGTGACGCTGTCCTTGATGCCGGGGCCGGTCAGGCGCAGCCGCTGTCCGGAGCCAAAGCGTGCCGGAGCAAACAGCGTCGCGGCGTCATCCGGATAGAGCAGGCTACCGATGCGCAACGTCGACAAGGCCGCGAGCTTTTCCGCGGAATTGATGGTGGCGAAGACATAGTCGGCGCTGGCGAGCGGAAGACGTCTTGCGCCTGTTGCGGCCATTTGCGCATCCAGGGTCGGATCGTCCGCCGCATGGAAGCTACATTCGCGGTCAAGCAGGCTTTCGGCAAGCGGCCAAAAGCCTGCTGTGGGCAGTTCCCGGACTTGTCCGGGCCGGCTCAGTGCCCACATGAGTTCCTCGAACGTGGCGTTTGTGCGGGTATCGTCGAGGGTTGGCAGGAGATTGTGCGCCATGGTCAGAACGTCTCCATCTGCACGCGGGTGGCTTCTACTTTTTGCAGCAGCAGCCGGTCTTCCGCCTGCTGGTGCAGCCGTTCGGCTTCCAGCAGTTCGAGAATGATGTCGGCTTGATGATTGGCGGCGATTGCCGCATCGATGACCGCCATTGCCATGGCATGTTCGAGATCCCGGCCGACCACCGCGCCATAACCCTCGACGGCGCGATCCGGCACGCGGATATGCGCTTCCGACACCAGGACTTCGCCAAGGTGGAAAGCGGTATTCTTGACCGTGTCGATGAGCGGCAGCATTGCGAGGCCGGTGCGGTTTGCGACAACATCGACCTCGCCAAGCGTATCGAGCACTCTTTCGGCTGACGCCTTTATGTTCGCGGGGCGGCTTGCGGCGAGAATTTCCAGTGCCTGCGCATGGTTATAGGATGCGCTGACCGGATTGCCAGTCTTCTCCTCAGTCATCATCTTTTCCTTGGGCATTAGGATTCGTTAGGGGAGCGGGGCTTTCGAATGTTCGAATGATTTCTATATTCATTCGAATGAATTGTCCACGACGTTTTGCCCTGCGGGATCAGATTTCTGAGGCGGCGTGACGCCCTTAGTCGCCGCGCCGGCGCAGCCATTCCGCTGTGATCCGGCTTGCTTCCCGCGCGGCTGCCGCCGGCGTCCGCCCTTCCACCAGGGCAAAGAGGAAGGAGCCGGCAAAACGGTCGCCGGCACCGATCGTATTGGCCGTATCGACCTTGGCGGCCGGCTCGATTTCCACGCTTTTCAGGCCATCGAATAGCGTGATCGGCCGCGTGCCGTCGGTCAGGATCAGCATCTTCAATCTCGAGCCGGCAATCTGGCCGGCGCGCTGCCATGCGAGCGTGAGATCGTCGGGAACGTCGTCGCGCGAGGAGATGACATAGTCAGCCGGCCGCGGCGTCGCGGGCCTGAGCGGGAATTGCGAAACGACGAGCGGCTGGGCGTCGATCTGTTCGACCAGGCCTGCGTCGAGAGCGAGAGCATTGATATAGACGCCGGCGCCTGACAATTGCGCTGCCGTCTTCAGCGGTTGGGATCGGCCGGCCGGCGCTATGATCGTGCGCTCCCCATTCGGCTCCAGCAGAATTTCCAGCGGTGCGGTTTCTCCCGGCGCCATCGCGATATGCTTCGTATCGAAGCCGGCTGCGACGAGTGATTGGAGTGCTGCTTGTCCCTGCGCATCCAGCATCAGCCGCGAGACGAGCGCCACATCCGCGCCAAGCTCCAGGAGTTGCCGACCGGTGTAATAGGCGCCGCCGCCGAGCCGGGTTGTCTGGGACGAGAATTGTATGCGCGCGCCCGGCACCAGCGGAGCATCCAGTTGCCATATACGATCGTGGTTGACCGATCCGATTACGATTATTCGGGGCATGCCTTGCCTATCTGTCGTCAATGCCTGGTGCGAGCGCATCCACGATGAAACGCTGGGCCAGCAGGAATATCAAGAGAACGGGGACGATCGACAACAGACTTGTTGCCATCAGCGGACCCCAAGCCCGATCGGCGCCTTCGAGATCGGCAAAAACGGCAATGCCTGTCGTCAGCGTCTTCTTGAAGGCGTCGTCCAGCACGAGCTGGCCCCAGAGATAGATGTTCCAGGCGCCCATGAAGGAAATCACCGAAAGAGCAGCGATTGCCGGGATGATGTTCGGAACACCGATCTCGATGAACTGCCGCCACAGCCCGCTTCCGTCCATACGCGCGGCCTCGAATATCGATGCCGGAAGCGATCTAAACGCCTGGCGCATGTAGAAGACATAGAAGCCGATATAGGGGATCGACGGGATGATCATCGCACCGTAGGTGTCGACAGCCTGGAGCTTTACGACCGCGATATAGGTCGGAATGATCGCGAGCACGTTCGGGAAGGACATGGTGGCGATGACGAACCAGAACAGCGCCTGTTTGCCCTTGAACTCCAGCCGCCCGAAAGCAAAGCCCGCGGGGATTGAGAGAACAAGCTTTCCGGCCGTGATGAGGGACGAGGTGAGGATGGAATTCCACAGCCACATCCAGATCGGATGACGGCTCGCAGCGATGGTGAAATTCGACAGGGTCGGGCTTTCGGGCCAGAGGCGCACGGCCTTGGCCATGATCATGTCGTTCGGCGTGAAGGCTGCGGATACCATCCAGACGAGCGGAAATACGGTGACGATGCAGATTGCCAGCAACAGGATATGAAGCAGCAATCTGTGAAGGCTACGGCCGATGCCACTCATTTGTAATGCACCCGCTTCTCGCCGACGCGGAATTCCAGCCATGTAACGGCGAGGATGATCACGATGATAATCACCGCAACGGCGCTGGCCGGCCCGAACTGGAAGAACAGCAGACCCTGTTGCCACAGGAAATAGAGGAGGCTCGAGCTTCTGCCGGCGGGTCCGCCATGGGTCAGCACGTCGATGATGCCGACGATATCGTCGAGCACATGGAAGAAGGTCGTGACGCTGATGAAGAAGGCTGTTGGCGTCATCAGCGGCAGGCTGATGTTGAAGAAATGTCGCGTCGAGCCCGCACCGTCGAGCTGCGACGCCTCACGCAGCTGATGCGGCAGGTTAGCAAGTGCCGCCAGCCACAGCAGCATGTTGAGGCCGAAGGTCTTCCAGAAGGTGACGAGGCTGACGCAGAGGAGCGCAAGGCTCGGATCGGTATGCCAGCGCGACGGCGGAAAGCCGAAATAGCCAAGGATCTCGTTGAGCAGGCCGTTGACCGGATTGAACAACCAGGACCAGGCGACGCCCGCAACCGAATAGGCAACGATCGTCGGCAGGAACAGGCTGCCGCGATAAAGGCCTTGCAGGGGATTCTTGCGTACTGAATGCAGCATGACGGCAAAGATCAACGGTATCACGATCTCGGCCGGGATGAGGACGGCGCAATAGAGCAGGGTATTCCAGGCTGCCATGCGGAAGTCGGGATTGTCGAAAATCGATGCGTAGTTCTCGACACCGACAAAGCGAATGTCCGCCGACAGTAGATTCCAGTCGACCACCGACAGCAACATCGAGGCTATCAGCGGACCGTACAGAAAGATCGCCACGGCAAGCACGGCTGGCCCCACGAAGAGATAGGGGGCCAGCGATCGAAAACGGAATGGCATGATCGAAAGCCTATGCCGAAATCAGCCCGGCAAGCTCGTCATGAGCGCCCTTGATGCCGTCGGCAACCGTTGTTTCCTTGAGCAGCATGCGCGAAACCCACTTGCGCCAGACTGCTTGACCCTCGAGGCCGCGTTTGCCGGGCCAGATCGTCTCAGCGGTCAGGCCATCCGCCAGCTGTGCGGCCGCCGGCTTCATGAACTCGTTGATGAGCGGAATATCGTGCTTCGAGGTGTTGAGGTAGCCGGTCTGAGACCAGAGTGCCTGGCCTTCCTTCGAGGCGCAGAATTCGAGGAAGGTAAGGGAGGCTTCCGCCTGTTCCTTGTTGCGCGTGTAGACGGCGAGGAAATTGCCGCCGCTGTTCATCTTGCGCGGATGTCCCGCAAGGCCGGGGAACTTAGTCGTGACAGCCTTTGCCGCGCCGAAGGGGAAGGTGACGGCGGAGGTCGAGCTGGTCGTGCAGATCGCAAGCGCGCCGGACTGGAAGGCAGCCGTCTGCTCCTTGTCGCTGACGGGCAGCCAGAGGCCTTCGTGGGCGGGGGCGCAATATTCGCTCATGCCGGCGATCGCTTCCGGGCTGTTGAGCGCCAGCTTGCCATCGGGATCGATGATGTAGCCGCCGGCATTCTGGATGAAGGACTGGCTCGTCCATTCGTTATTGGAAAGCGAGATCGGCGAGCGATAGGTCGGGTGCTTGCCCTTGAGGGCCGCATCGAGCTTACGGGCACTCTCGTAGAGCCATTTCGTATCCGGCGTTTCCGGCAGGTTGGGATCGAGGCCGGCAGCCTTCCACATGTCGCTGTTGACATAGGTGATCGGGGTCGACATCGCCCAGGGAAGGCCGATGACGGCGCCGTCGATCGTGACCAGCGGCAGCACCGACGAGCGGAAATTCGCGAGGATCGCTTCGGCCTTTGCGGCATTGATCTCGCGCAGGTCGCGGGCACCGAGCGTGCGCTTGGCGAAATAGCCGAATTTCCAGCCGGTGATCATCATGGCCGGCGGCCGCCCCGCGGCAATGCTCGCAACGGCCTTTGCGGTGACGGCTTCATAATCGCCGTCGAAGCGGTTGCTGAACGTCACGCCGAGCTGCTTGGCGTTGAAGGCATCGACAACCTTCTGGAAAGGCTTGTCGGGGCCCCAGGTGCTCGAAATCTCGATAGTTGCATCGGCAGACCGGGCTTTGCCGGCCGTTACGATCGATGTGCCGATGAGTGCGGTCGTGCCCGCGATAAATTGACGACGATTAAACCCTACCATAATATCCCCAATATCCGAATGACTAATAAAACATTCGAATATTTATCTATCCGCCGCCAATGACATTCATATGAAGAGAAATATGGCTAAATGCCAAAGTGTAATCACAGAATCGGCTTCGGCAGTTGTTCGTAAGGTCCCGGCTATCGAACGGAGATTGAAAAACGACGCTGCAGCCGATATATGACATTCGAATGACATGATCGGATTCGGAAGGCAGGCATGGAGAAAAGGTCGCTGCACGGGCAATGGCAACAGGTTGAGAGCGATATTGCCGAGGATATCATGACCGGCCGGCTTTCGCCCAAGGCTCAGCTTCCGACCGAGACCGACCTGATGGAGCGGTTCGGTGTCGGGCGGCATACGATACGGCGCGCCATTTCCCGCCTTGAAAGCCGGGGGCTCGTGCTCGTCGAACAGGGCCGTGGAACCTTCGTTCGAGATAGCCGCCTCGACTATCGGCTGTCCGAACGCACGCGCTTTTCCCAAAACCTGTTGGATCAGGGCAGGGAGCCGCTTGGGCAGGCCATCCATGAAGAAGTGGTTCCGGCCTCGGAGATGATTGCCGAGGCGTTGCGACTCCCGCATGGCGAGCCGGTCTACCACATCGTCAGGCGCGGCTTTGCAGATGAGGAGCCGATCAACTACTCGCATGCCTATTATCCCGTGCGCCGCTTTCCGGGCTTCGACGAGGCGCGGCGCGGCGGACGAAGCGTCACCCTTATTCTCGCCGAGTACGGCATCCCTGACTATATTCGCCTGCGGACCGACATTATCGTTCGTCTACCCACGAGCGAGGAGGCAAAGCAGCTTTGCCAGCCCATGTCTCAGCCGGTGGTCGCGCTCAGAAAGGTGGACGTCGATCTCAAGGGTACGCCGATTTCCTATTCTGAATCCGTCTGGCCGGGTGAGCGCGTGCAGTTCTCCATCGACAATACAAGTCAACTGTTGGATGTGCTGACGCGCGGTGAAGCCGGCTGAAAAAGCCTTGCTTGTCCCGTCGCGTGACAAGATTATCAAGATTATGTTGGGCGTGTCCGAAACCAGAGGGGCGCCCGAGGTATGGCGGCTGCGAGCGGGTTGCATGTGCCACGCCGGACGATGATTAACAGGATGATAACTATATGATGAAGCAAAGCCCACGTTTTAAGCACGTGGCGACGAGTTGTTATATTATTTCTCCTAGTGACTGAAGATCCAAGGAAGTGTTTCTGGGATTTCCGGTGACGTTTTGTCGAATAATACTTGAGAGCTCTGCTGCCGGTGTCGGTGCCCACCGCCGATCCGCCCCGTGCCGCAGTCGAAATGTAACTATCCCTGCGGCGAGGCTGAATGCGCATCTGCGGCGCTCCCTGTCGTGCCCGGGCCCGCAAACTGGCAGTCTTGCTTCGTATCGCTGTGGAGTTTGAAGGAAATGCGAGAGACGCAGTCCGCCGAAATCCCATCTCCTACGCCGTCAAACAGTTCCGCGCGGCTGCTGAACCTTCAGGTGCTGCGCGCGCTCGCAGCCTCTTCCGTCGTTGTGGCGCACGCCTTGCACGAGACGGAGACACTCGCCGTCGCGACCGGACGTGCGGCTGTCGATGGCTCCGCTTGGAATCTCGGTTTCGGGGTGGACATATTCTTTGTCCTTTCCGGTTTCATCATGACCCACACGGCCGCTTCCGATTTCGGCAAGGGCGGCGCTCCGCTGCGCTTCTTCCTGAGGCGCTGCGCACGCGTGGTCCCGCTCTACTGGTTGTTGACCAGTACATTGCTTCTCGGCGCCCTCGTGGCGCCTTCGCTGCTTTCTGTTCCGATCGGCTCCGCACCGCATGTCCTCGCGTCCTACCTATTCATCCCTTCGGGGCGCGGCGTGGATGAGATCAGGCCGGTGCTCGCATTGGGCTGGACCCTGAACTACGAGATGCTGTTCTACGTGTTTTTTGCACTGGCGCTCTTGTTGCCGATCAGGCTGGGGATCGTCTGGCTGTCGGTGCTCATGATCGGGATGGCGCTGGTCGGGAATCTGGTCGATCTAAGCCATGTTCAGATAGCTTTCTGGACAAGCCCGATCATTCTGGAGTTTCTGTTCGGCGTCTATGTCGCCTTGATCTTCCGCAGTGGTGTGAGGATCGGTGCCGCGCCGGCGCTCGGGCTCATGGCCATTGGCCTCCTCGGTTTCGTGCGCATTTCTATGCCCTGGAACGATGCGGCCTTGCCGCAGTTTCTGCGAAGCGGCTTGCCTGCGGCTCTTTTTGTTCTCGCCGCCGCAATCGGTCCCGTCTTGCCCCGTAACAAGATAGTCCTATGGGGTGTCGCCCTGGGGGATGCCTCCTATAGCCTCTATCTCGCCCATCCCTTTATCCTGCGGCCGATGCGGGCCATATGGGTAAAAGTGATCGGCGGCGCTCTTCCTCTCGGTCTGTTCGTCTTCTTTGCGTCGCTTGTTGCTGCCCTGTTCGCCCTGGCGCTCTTCAGGGGTATCGAGAAACCGATAACAAGCCGGGTTCAGAGGTTGGTAGTGGGCTCCTCAGGATCGAGGAGGGTGCCGGGCGGCTCACTTCCGGCAACGGACAGCTGAGGCGCCCGACGCCATCAGGCAGCTCGTTTTCCGCGGAGATAATCGGCATGATTTGCCGCCGCCGAAGCGACGGCGTCGAGCTGAGTTGCCGCGCGGATCAGCGTGTGACGTGCCGGAGCGTCGGGCTTGTTGATCCGATAGGAGAGATGGTTGATGACGCCGCGAGAGACCTTGGCGAGGTGTAGTGGATCGCCGCGACCAAGCTGACGCAGGACGACGGCCAATGGTTTGGAAAGGCCCGTGTGCTCCATTGCCAATTCGGATAGTGTAATCGCCGCCTCGCCGATCGTAAGCGCGGCAAGCATTCCTCTGAGATCGTCCTCTGCCTGCTTTTCGGGGACGCCGGCATTTGTTGCGGCTTGGCTGCTCAGCCGATCGACCGTTCTGCTAAGCCAGCGCTCTCGTGTCCAGCGGGCAGGTGTCAAGCCGATATCGGCCAGATCGCGCCGCGCGGCGCGCTGCAGGCGCAGTCTCCTAGCCTCGGGATTGAAGGGAAAGAGCAGGGTGAAGACAAGAACGCCCGCGCCGACGCCGAGCACCAGCGCCAATGCGCCGTTCAGAAATGAGGCGGCGTCGGCGCGGCTGACATTGTCCGGGCTCACCAGATCCAGAAACAGGAAGGCAAAACTCGTTGCCAGGGCCGCGGTGCGGGCATTGCGCATGGCAAGGCCTGTTGCGAACATGATGATGCCGAGGATGACGGCGAGTTCGGTAAAGTCCGACAGCATCGGCAGGATGGCGAAATTGCAGATCGCTGCCGCGAGCACTGCGATCAGCCCGCCCTTGAGGAACCCCACGCCCCCGACCACCGGGTTCGGTCGGGTGGCAAACAGCGCGCAGATGACACCCAGGATGACGATGAAGCTCGGGCCGGACGGCCAGGCGGTTGCAATCCAGAACCACGATCCTATGACGATGGCGACAAAGGTACGAATGCCGTTCTGAACGGCGAGGAGGTGATCGACATGGAAGGAGAGATTGAGCCGCGAAGGTGGCGCCTTCTCGTTTGAGAACAGGGCTTGGCGCGTCAATGCATCGTGCGCGGCTTCGAGCAGCCTGTCGAGATGGTCGAGAATCGCAAGTCGGGGCGATATCGCACGACCTGAGTCATCAGCCGTTTCGGAGAGCGCAGCCCGGACATCGGCCCGCAATGCGGCAATGGTATCGGGGTCGGCTGGGGATGCCACGCCGATGGCGTCGAGCGCCATGGTCGTTTTGCCGACGAGAGGTTCGTCAAGATCCGGTCGCCCGGCGAGATGCTCGCGAAGAGATTGCGCAATCGCCATCTGGGTCAGCACTGCGACCGCCGCGCCGCGCAGATGGCCGAAACGGCTGCGCACGGAGCCCGAGCTTGCCGCGGCATATTCCGCGGCGACATCCAGTTCGAGCGCTCCCGTCAGCAGCCGCTGGAAGCCGGAAGTGTTGGCCTGGCCGCGCAATGCCCGCGCACAGAGATCGGCCACCTCGCGCAGATATGTCGCGAGCCGCACCTGGATCTCCTGCAACGGCGAGCCGGGTGCGAAGATGGTGGTGAAGACGGCTTCCGTCACGATCCCGAGGCCGATATAGATCACCCGTGCGATCGCGATGTCGAAGACCTCTAGCGGCGAACTGATGGAATCGAAAGCGATGATGGCTGCCGTATATCCGGCAAGCACGGCGCCATAGGCGCGAAAATTGCGCAAGCCGGTGGCAAGTGCCGTGCAGAGCCCCAGCCATACCGCAAGTGTCAGGATGAACAGTTCCGTCACCTGCGCGAACAGCGCGACCATCGTTACCGCGGCGATGGCCCCGATGATCGTGCCCAATATTCTATATTGGCCCTTCGAGAGGCTCATGCCGCGATTTGACTGCGCCACGATCCAGACCGTCATCGGCGCCCATTTCGGATCGTCGAGATTGAGCAGGAAGGCAATATAGAGCGCGACAAGCGATGCCGCCGTCGTTCGCAGCGCGAAACCGACCACTGGCCACGTTAGCCATGCCGGGGGCGCAAGCCCACGCGCCACCACGCCGAATAATCTTGTCGAGTTGAAACATGCCACCGTCATGCGCGCAGTGATAACGGTATGGACGGATAAAGATAATAGCGTAAATTTGGGACATATTATTGCTGAAAATGGTAGAATATGGTCATGGATCTCGAAAGCATTCGGATTTTTCTGCGGGTCGTCGAGCGCGGTAGTTTCACGGCGGCGGCAACGCAACTCAGGTTGCCCCTGACCAGTGTCAGCCGGCGGGTGAAGCAGCTTGAGGACGATCTCGGCGTTCAATTGCTCTACCGCACGACGCGGCGCGTATGGGTCACGGATGCCGGGCGTGACTACTATGAGCGCTGCATCCGGGCCGAGGAAATCCTGGAGGAGGCCGACCAGACCGCCCGTGCCGTGCGCATCGAGCCGCAGGGGATGTTGCGTGTCCTCATGCCCTATACGCTTGGTCTGAGCGTCGTGGAGCCGAGGCTTGGCGAGTTCCGGCAGCACTATCAGAAGGTGCAGCTCGCGCTGACCTACGACAACTACCCTCTCGACCTGATCGAGCATGGTTTCGACGTGGCGTTGCGCACCGGCCCGCTTTCCGATTCCGGCTATTCCGCGCGTTTGCTCGGACGATCCCGAGCCCATCTCGCCGCAAGCCCCGTTTATCTCGACCGGTTCGGCCGGCCGGAACGCCCGCAGGATCTAAGAGAGCATGCGATCATGATCATGGGCGCGGGTACCTCCTTGGCGACGGTGCGCTTGCTCGACGAGGCCAGCAACGTGGTCGAGGTCGCCGTCAAGCCAATCCTGATGTCCAACGAGGTGACGACCATCATCCGCCAGGCCGTTGCCGGTGCGGGCATAGCGCTGATATCGCCGCAGCTCGCTTTACAGCATTTTGCGCGCGGTGAGCTCGAGGCCGTTCTTCCGCAATGGCAGCGCGCCGACGATATCGAGCTCAACGCACTCTTCCCGAGGCGAGCCACGTCGGATCGGAAGGTGCGCAGCTTTGTCAATTTCCTCGCCGATGTCTTCAGTGACTGGCGAGGGTAGGGGCGTGTCTTCGCATCCGCTCACTCGGCCCATTCGGGGTCGGTCGTGAATGCGATGGTTAACCAGCGGTCCGGACCCTCGTCACCGATCGCTTCGCCGATCTCGTCGCGGATATGGTCCCATTCCTCCAGTTTCTTCGCCGGCCCATCAGGCGGAACAATGAAGTAAAGCTCGATTTGCTTGCCGCGGCCGACGCGCGCGACATAGGAGCGATAGGACAGGAAGTTGTAACGACGAACGATGTCACCGGCGACGCGATCGACCTGTTCCCGCAGGTCCGCAGGCGTGACGAGCAGGATATCGGCGAATGCCTGCCTGATCGTTCCGATCGGCATGGGAATGACGACGAGGCAGACCAAAGCCAAAGCGACCGGGTCGACATAGGGGGACAGCCATTGCAGGTTCGTTCCCTGGATGAAGAAGCCGAAGATGAAGGCGAGCAGCAGCGCGCCGCTCAAGCAGCCTGTCATGATCCATGCCTTGGCGTCCAGTGCGATGAAATTGGATCTGAGCGTCTTGTTCGTGCGGTTGCCATAGGCCGCCATCAGGAAGGCGATGATCATGGTCAGCACCGCATAGATGATGGCCTGATCGAAGGAAAGATGCCGGCCGCCGGCCATGATGCTGCCGATGGCGTTGATCAGGGCATAGACTGCGGCACCCGTCAGGAGCACGCCATTGAGGCCAAGCACCATGGGTTCGAGGTGCCAGAAACCCATGGTAAAATGCTTGGCGAATTTGCCGGCCGGCGTCGTGTTCGTTGCGGAGGACACGATCAGATTGGAAACGATTAGCGCGACGATGGTCATGCTTGCGTCGGTGAGCGCGTAAACGCCATCGAAGACGATCGCATAGGAGCCGGAGAGAAGGCCAAAGGCTATGCCGGCGACGGCCAGAATGAACGTCACGATGATGGAGATGCGCAGAACGCTTTGTTCGGTCGTCACTTTTCAATCCCCGACTGGAAGCGCGGCGCGCGCTTCGGATGGTCCCGTTTCAGGTATCACAATTCTTAGCGTGTCGCCGAGACCGAGCCAATCGGCGCGAGCAAAAGCCGGCGATGGCCCGTGCTTTGCGCGGAAGTTGCAAGGCATCGGGCCTATCATCCGTCAGTCCCCACGCGGCCTCGCATTCTGTCCCTGCCGCCTGAATTCGCTCGGCGTGGCGCCGACCAGTTTCTTGAAGTCACGGGCAAAATGAAAGGGGTCGGGATAACCGCATCTGGCGGCTATCCGGCCGACCTGCTCATCTGTTACCACAAGCATTGGCTTTGCGGCATTGACGCGCTCGTGGCGCAGCCAGTCGAGAGGTGTCGTCCCCATTCTCTGGCGGAAGCGACGAAATAGTTGCGCCTGGCTCAGATTGGCGGCGGCGGCGAACTCTCCGACCGTCCAGGGGCGTGTCAGGTCGGCGCGCACGAGTTCCATGACCCGCTGCAACCGCTGGAGGGCGCCGCTCGGCTCGCCGTTCTCGGCGCGCTCGGATACGAGCGATGAAATCAGCTGGGCCAACAGGGCAAAGCATCTGTTGTCCGCGAGGAAGCTGCCCGTCTCGACCTCGGCCAGGATGCCTTCAAACAGAGCCTGCTGATCGCGCGGATTTGCCGTGTCGAAGATCGGATTTGCAATGACGCCGAGACTGTCGAACAGGGTGTCGAGCCCATATCCCACGAACCCCAACCAGAGATAGGACCAGTGCGAATGGCGCGGCTCGCAGCGATGAGAATAGAGCATCGAGGAATCCAGCCAGGCGATCGTTCCTTCCCGCAGGAGGCTCGACAGCCCGTTGACCTCCAGCAGGCCCTTTCCGCCGAGGGTCAGGATCAGTGTCTGCTGGTTGAAACGATGGGCGATCGGCGGTTCCGCTGGGGTGCAGACACGACGGCCGGCGGCAAGAAGCGAGTAGGGAAAGGCGCGGGACAACCGGCCTGGAGTCTGAAAGAAGACATCGTCGAGAGGGCGGGTTTCGGATGAAGTCATGTCGTCGGTCATGGTAGCGCCACCCTAATAAAGTATGAGAGTTTTATCCATATGGCTGCGGTTCGCATCCATGTCTTTTCATGGGTCGACGCTGTATTCTGCGGCCGATGAACCAGATTGGACGAGGCCCCCACCATGTCGACGGCGACCCCAGCATTTGATCCGCTTTCGCAGGCGTTCACGGACGATCCCTATGCCGCTTACCGCGCGCTGCGCGACTGTCCCGGTCCGGTCTATTACGAGCATTTCGACATATGGCTGCTATCGCGCTATCAGGACGTGGCTGCTGCCGCCGCCGACAAGACACTCGTGCGCTCGCTCGAATTCTTTCTTTCGCCCGAGGAGATAGAGGAGCAGAAGGTGCGGCAGAACTGGCACGACATGCCGAACCATTCGCGTTTCGTGCAATTCAGCCTGCTGGATTCCGATGGCGAAACCCACGACCGGCTGCGCCGCAAGGTTTTTCGTGAGTTTACCCCGGCGCTCGTCGCGCGCCAGCGCGGCATGATCCAGGACTTCGTCGACAAGCTGCTCGATCGCCTCCTTCAGGCGGGTACGATCGACTTTGTTGAAGACCTCGCCTCGCAGGTTCCAGGGCATATCATCGGTTCGGTTCTCGGCGTGCCGGACGAATATGCCGGGCAGCTGCGCAAGTGGTCGGAAGAAGTCGTGCAGTATTTCGACGTTGACCGCAGCGCGGAACGCAAGGCGATCGCCGAGCGCGCGACGACGGAGTTCTACGAGCTCCTCAAGGAACTTATCGCGGAGCGCGTGCGCACCCCGCGCGACGATCTCCTCTGTCGGCTGAGCGAGGCGCATGTCGCCGGCGAGCTGACCGAAGACGAGCTTGTTTCCACCTGCATGCTGATCCTGATGGCCGGGCACGGCTCGACGATCGACGTGCTGGGCAGCGGCATGCATGCCTTGTTGCAATATCCCGATGCTCTGAACAGGTTGCGCGAAACCTCGGCCGTCATGCCGACCGCCATCCAGGAAATGTTCCGCTTCGAGTCGCCATTGCCATTTTTCCATCGTTATCTGACGGAGGAGAAAGTGATCGCCGGCAAGCAACTGCCAAAGGGCACGAAGATCGGGCTGCTTTACGGTGCTGCCAATCGCGATCCCGAGCAATTCGAGGCGCCTGATGTGTTAAAGGTCGATCGCACGCCCAATCGCCATGTGGCATTTGGTGGCGGCGCGCATTTCTGTCTTGGCAATCATCTGGCCCGGCTGGACATGGAGATCATTTTCTCGACGCTCCTGCAGCGTACCCGCTCGATAGAGCTGCTGGAGGATAGGCCCGCCTACAAGCGAGGGCTGTCGGTGCGCGGTCCGAAACGTCTCGACATCCGCCTCGTTGCCGCTTGAGCGGATTTGCCGAAAGCATGGAGAATATGATGTGTGAAATCGTGTTTATCGATTCCGCCGGCCGCGAGACGCGCGTGCGGGCAGAGGAGGGCGAAACCTTGATGGCCGTCGCCATCCGGAACGGGATCGATGGGATCGTGGCGCAATGCGGCGGTGCCTTGGCCTGCGGCACCTGTCATTGCTACATTGAGCAGCCGCATTTCGATCTTCTGCCGCCACCTTCGGAAGAGGAGGCAACGATGATCGAATTCGTGATGGAACCGGCACCGAACAGCCGTCTCAGCTGTCAGATCCTCGCAAGCGGCGTCGTCGACGGCATGCGGGTGGTCGTGCCGGACAGCCAGCACTAGAGACCGCACGCCGATTGCGGGTGAGAGGGTCCGCAGATAGGCGCCCTTGGTTCCCGACGCACAAAGGTGATTATCGGGTTTGAGCCGCTCCTTCAGCCAGAGCGGCTCTTTTCGCAGCCGTGTCTCAGGCGCTCATGACCTCTGATATATTATTCATGAGTATTGCCGTATAGATTTTTGACGCTTATAGGTTGTGCCCCCGCGATTTCAAATGGCTTCTCGTCTTTCCGAGTCGACCGCGCCGCATATCGGCGTGGACCAAGCCTTGTCGCCCTAAGGTCAGGTTGTTTCGATGGCTGAAAAACCAAGCATTCTTGAACCTATCAGCGAGATCCTGCGTGCTTATTGGAAATCCGATCGCAGGACCTTGCTGATCTGCGTCGTCGTTGTCCTGCTTTCCAGTGTCAGCGGCGTCGCCGCTCCCTATATCTTTTCCCGATTTATCGACCGTCTGCCACAGGGCGACACCGTTCGTGGCGTGATGATAGGCCTGGCGATCTATGCGCTGCTGCTGGGTGCGTCTTCCGCCCTCCAGCAGATGGTGCAATATCTTTCGCTGATGAGCTCGCAGAATCTGGGCTTTATAGCGAGAACGCGCTTCTTCGAACGCATTCTGAAGAAGACCACCGCCTTCTTCATCGCGCATAATCCAAGCGAGATACAAACCGCGAGCGCAGGCGGCAGCAGCGCTCTCACGATGCTTGTCCAGCTCGGTCTCATCGTCTTCATTCCGGGCTTCATCCAGATCCTGCTTACGCTTCTGACGCTCGGCGCGCTCATCAATCTGCAGGTGACCCTGATCGTCGCAATCTATGGCGCGGCGACGATTGTGCTCACCTTAATCTCCGTTCGTCGCGCGCGTATCTTTCTGGATAAAGCGATCGAGGCCGGTCAGGAAAACGCGCGCTTCGTCGGAAACGCCATGAACGCGATGGAGACGCTTCGTCACTTCGGCAGCCATGACTGGATGAGGCGGCGTTTTACCGCCAAGGCGGCGGAAGTGCGAGACGCCTGGCGCGGCTATGTATTGCAGCGCGTCGGCTATATCGCTGTGCTTGGACTGGGGCTTTCCATCCAGTTCACCGTAACGTTTCTGCTGCTTATGCCGCGCTACAACGCCGGCGAGGTAACGATCGGCGACATCGTCCTGTTCAATACCTTGCTGCTGCAGCTCAACATGCCTTTCGAGATGATGGCCCATGCGATCGATGATTTAGCCCGTTCGCGCGCAACGCTGACACCGATGGCAAGCATGTGGCAGGCGCCGGAAGAACGTCAGGTGTCGCAGGCCACGTCCTTTGCAACGGCCGACGGCCGGCTTACCTTCGCTCGTGTCAGCCATGCCTACGATAATGGCCGTGGGGTAACGGATGTCAGTTTTGAAGCCGAGCGCGGCGCAATAACATTTCTCGTCGGCGAGACAGGCTCGGGTAAGTCGACGATCTTCAAGCTGGCGCTGAAGTCGATCGAACCGGATTCCGGCCGCATCCTGATCGACGGGGTCGATCTCGCCTCAATCGATCGGGCCGACTGGTATTCGGCCATTGCCGTCGTGCCGCAGGATGCCATTCTGCTGAACGAGAGTCTTGCCGAGAACATCCTCCTCGGCCGACCAAAGAATGAGGCGCGGTTGCGCCTGGCCGCCGAGAAGGCGGCAATTCTTCCCTTCATCGATGCCTTGCCCGAGGGTTTCGAAACCACCGTCGGCGAGCGCGGCCTGAAGCTTTCCGGCGGCGAACGCCAGCGCATCGCGATTGCCCGCGCCCTCTACGGCAATCCTGCCATCCTCTTCCTGGACGAGGCGAGTTCGGCGCTGGATGAGGCAACGGAGCGGGATATTATGGAGCATATTCGCGCGCTTTCCCGTGATGTCACGGTGCTCGCGATTACCCACAGGCGTTCGGTGATCGCTAAAGCAGACAAGGTGGTGGATATGAACGGCCTTGTCGAAGCCTAAGCCGACCGTTCCGATGCCAGGAGATCGGCAAGCTTCAGCTCGTCGGCAGCGCGATGGCCGGAATCGTGGCGTCCAGTTGCAAGCCTAGGAAGAAAGCGACGGAGAAGCGCTCGACACTGGCGGCCGACTGAGATGTTCATGAATGATCTTCCAGTCGCCGGCCTCCTTGCGCAGCACGGTGGTTCCGCGACCGTACCCCTCAAGGATCTTGTCATTGATGCTTGTACGCCAGCGAAAGCGATATATGCAGCTGGCGGTACTCTCGCCGGTAGCGATCCATTGGATGTCCTCGAGCCAATAGATATCGTTGTTAAGCTTTTTCCACGTATCTTCGAACGCGGCCCTGATCGCGTCGGTGCCCTTGTAAGTGCCATCGGTAAACCAGAAAACTGCATCCGCCGAAATAAGCGGCGCGACCGCGTCGAAACGATGAAGATTTATCTTCTCGGCATAAAGCCTCATGTGGTCTTCGGGATTCATGATTTCCCCAAATCTTCCGCGAATGCATTCAATTCGTCGACGCTGCTAATCTGTGTCAGCATCTTGCCGGCATCATGCGCTTCAGCGCACAGGCGACGGATGCCGGGCATCCATTGCTGCTCAATCTCCCACATGGTGCGAAACAGATCCCGTGTCGGCGGCATGGCTGACAGGCCGCCGGGTGTATGCGCGAGCTTGCCTGCCTGCCAGGCGATCTGCCGCTCGGCCGCAAGCCAGAAGTGCATCCATAGAGGCATGTCGATGAGGATGATCTGGGTTGCGCGGTCTATCCGCGCCGGGATCGAATTTCGATGGCCTAAGCCGTCGATGACCCAATTCTCACCGGATATCATCCGATCATGCTGCTCGACGTAGGTCTCGATTGGTGTGGGTCCCAACCCTCTTGCCAAAGAAGCGCGTCGATCTCGACATGGGGAATGGCATGTCTTTCGTCCAATTTACGGGCGAGCGTGGATTTTCCACCGCCTGCATTTCCTAGGATAACGACACGCGACATCGAATGGAGACCTCAAAATTCGGAGCCAGCCCGTAAGGGCGTCTGCGCGCCCATGAAGTGATTACGTTGTCATCGCAATCAACACCGACGGCCGGTGCTTACGCAGTTCCACGGCGCACAAAATGCTGAATGCCGGCGGGATTGGTGGCAATAAGGTTGCGTATGGGGGCCGGCACCAGGTCGAAGCGGTCGAGCCCCACTTCAGTGGAAGGCGCCCAACGAAATTCAAGTTCCGCGCTACCGTCTTGCGCTCGATGCACGATTTCCGTTTCGTGAAATGGAAGCGGGTGCAGCAGCTCGGCTTCATAGTAGAGGCCGAGCTCATGAACGCGTCGTCCGGCAAATTCGAAGAAATTCTCGATAATGAAGCGTAGCGGACCGACAGTCGCTTTGCAGCCGATTTCCTCTTCGATCTCGCGGGCCAGCGTTTCGGCGCCTGCTTCATGAAACTCGATCCGGCCGCCGGGCAGGGACCAGAAGGGATCTGCGACCGCACGGTGGATCAGGATATGATCGCCATGGCGGATCATTGCGCCCGCCCGGAATTGAAAGCGGGAATTTTCAGAATCCATGACGATCATGGTTCGGGTGGCTTCCGTCATGGATGGCTCTCCGATTGCGAGACAGGATTGAAATGACGTTCCGAATATCGACTTCCGGTTACGAAATCTAGCGAAGCAGTTTAAAGGTTGCTTTCCAACGGTTCTTTTCCCGATCGGGGAGGTCTTGGCGATGCGTTTCGTAAATCCAATCCCTTTCGTCAGCGACATCGCCCGCTCGAAGGTATTCTACCGCGACCTGCTGGGCCTCAAGATCCTGAATGATTTTGGCAACTTTGTGCTGTTTGATACCGGTTTTGCTATTCATGAGGGAAAATCGCTGGAGCAAACGATCTGGGGTAAAAGCAGCGAAACATCCGCGTCATATGGGCGACGAAACGTGCTCCTCTATTTCGAACATGAGGATGTGGACGCTGCCTATGCGGCGATAGCGCCGCATGTGGACCTTATCCACCCCGTCGAAGAGCAGGAATGGGGGCAGCGGGTGTTCCGTTTCTACGATCCGGACGGTCATGCGGTGGAGATCGGCGAGCCACAGTAAAGCGGAAGGCGATCAGTCTCTCAAGGCGTCGAATATCGCCGAGGCCACGACGACTTCGGTTCCCGCCAGCCCGACCGAACAGAAAAGCGTCGTGTCGATCGGCGATGCCCGGCCCGGAACCTTGTTTGCAACGACATCAGCAAGCTCCTGCATGCGATGTTCGTGACGTGATCCCGCCAGGAAGAAAGGCGAGGCGTAGGTCTGTGTTTGTGCAAGGGAATCCGTCACGATCAAGTCGGCCGCATCCGCTATGTCAAGACCGAGTTCATGTCCATTTGCTGTCTTCGGGCCAACAGTGTTGATATGCGCACCCGGCTTCAACTGGGATGCGCGGATAACAGGCAGATCGCTGCTGGTGGCGCAAAGTACGATATCGGCATCCGCGACGGCCTCGCTTGCGCTCTCGACGGGTTTTATCGATATGTTCAATGCGCGCTGCATTTCCTTGGCGAAAGCCTTGCGCCCCTTCTCGTCTCGGCTGAAGACGTGAGCAACCTCTATTTCGCGAACCGTGGCAGCGGCGATCAGTTGGGTTCGCGCCTGGGCGCCAGTGCCTATGACGCCGACGGTTTTGGCATTTGGAGCGCTTAGATGGCGTATGGCGATGCCCCCGATCGCTCCCGTCCTGATTTGGCCGAGGCGCTCGCCCAGAACGACACCCTTCAGTTTCGCATTGTTTGCCGACCAGACGGCAACGATCTGTGAATGTTCCGGCCCATCGAATGTTTCATAGATACGAAAGCCGGCAAGTGGTCTTTCGCCGAGTATGCCGCCGACCGTAAACACCAGATCGCCGCTGCCGGGAAATGAGACGTGATGCCGGGGCGGGGAGACGAACAGACCCGTTGCTTTGGCGAGGAAAGCTCTTTCCAAGGCAGCGATTGCAACTGGCATCATTGCCGTGCTGGTCAAGTCTTCGTCCTTCAGTATCTTCATTTCGATAAATCTCCTTCTGGCGGGTCACTCTGCAACCTCAACTATAGTTGAGGTCAAGTGGCCGCCGGCGTGATGCAAGATTTTCGGGATATGACGGCCGACCGCGGCGTTCGGCGCAGATGCCTAGGCGGATTGACAGTGGGTTCGAACGGCTCGACCATTGCTGCCGCGAGTCGCAAATGCTTCAGATCGAACGGATTTCGAGATGACTTTGAAACAGGATGCCGCCGTAACGCCGCCCCCTCAAAGTCCTTTGGCGAAATTGCACCATTGGCTTATCGAGCCGCGCGAATATGAGCGGCAGGAGCAAAGGCGTGGGCGGCGATTTGCCTTTGAATGCCTAATTCCACGGCAAACTGCACTTGTCGTCATCGACATGATCCCGTTCTTTGTCGCGGAAAGCGGCTATTGCCGCGGGATCGTTGCGAATATCGAGCGCATTGCCGACCCACTTCGAGATGCTGGCGGGCTCATATCCTGGGTCGTGCCCGGCGCAGTACAGCCTCATCCAGGCTTGGCCGAGGAATTCTATGGAAAAGACGTCGCGGAGCTGTTCAGGATGTCGGGAGGGGAGGGACCGGTCGCGCAGCGAATCTGGCAAGGTCTTCATCGCGCTGTGGATGATCTGTTTCTCGAAAAATTCGCCTACAGCGCGTTCTTTCCCGGTGCCTGCGACTTGCCAGGCATTCTGCGGGAGCGTGGTATAGACACGGTGATCATCACGGGTACGCTGACGAACATATGCTGCGAGTCTTCGGCAAGAGATGCCTTTGCATCCGGTTTCCGGGTCATTTTCGTAGCAGACGCCACCGCGGCACGGCGCGATCAGGATCACAATGCGTCGCTGCACAATATCTATCGCAGCTTTGGCGATGTGCGTTCGGCAGACGAGGTGGTCGGGTTGATAAGGCAACAGGAATAGCTGGCTGGTTTATATGATGCATGACGATATTGTAGTGGACGAGTCCATGGTTCGGCGTTTGCTGTCGAGAACGACACCGCAATGGGCAGATCTTCCCGTGCGCCGTCTTGCCTCTTCGGGAACCGACAATGCCATCTATCGGGTGGGTGAAAAGCTGTTGCTGCGGCTTCCCCGCCGGGAGGCGGCCGCCAATCTCATCACCAAGGAGCTCGACTGGCTGCCTCGTTTCGGCGATCTCCTGCTTGACGTCCCGAAATTGTACTTCAGAGGGAGGATTGATTTCGGCTTGAAAGGCGAATTCGGGATCTTCGAATGGATGGAGGGTGATATTGCCGCGCCGCAGAACATTGCGGACCCGCTTGCGGCAGCGCTTGCGCTTGCGAGTTTCCTCAACGCTCTGCACCGTGTGGATACGGAGGGGGCGCCGCCCGCCGGAGAAAGCAACCATCGCCGAGGCGTAGCCCTGGAGGTCTTGTCGCCGGTTACGCTTGCCGCCATCGAAATTCTCGCTGACGAGATCGACACGAAGGCGGCGATGCAACTTTGGAAGCGGGCCAGCCAGACCCGCCGTCAAGGACCGCCGGTCTGGCTGCATGGCGATCTGAAGGCGGATAATCTGATCGCCAGAGATGGGAAGCTGGCGGGTGTCATCGACTGGGGTCTCTGTGCCGTCGGCGATCCCGCGGCGGATTATGCCGCGGCATGGACATGGGTCGATCAGTCCGCTCGTGATGCCTTTCGTTCCGCTTGTGGGATCGAAGATGCTGATTGGCTTCGGGCGGAGGGCTGGGCGCTTTATGCGGCCGTGATCGCATTGAGCTATTATCGCGGCGGAAAAAACGAGGCGTTGTGCGAGCAATCACGCCTCACTCTGTCTCGCCTCAATATGCGATGATCGCCTTTGCCGATGTGCGATCGTACTTGCGATTTCGCGGCAGAACGATGAACGGACTATGTTATAACGATCATCATTCGATATATCGCACCAATGTGAAATGGACTTCATGCTTATCGCCCAGATTAGCGACATTCATGCCAGCCCGACGAATGATGGCATTGCCCGACTCGAGCGTGCCGTGTCCTGGTTGACGGCCCTGGAACCCGACATATTGGTTGTATCCGGCGATCTGGTCGACGGGAGTTGGCCAGAGGGCTACGGCGTCATAACGGCTTCGCTTGATCGTCTTTCCTGTCGTTCGCTGATCTTGCCCGGCAACTCGGACGATCGCACCATTATGCGGGCAGCCATGCCGCAGGTGGATTACTGGCACGAGCAATCCGCAATGCATTTTATCGAGTCTCACGGTGGGATTCCGCTAATCGGGCTCGATACAAGTGTCGACGGTGCAGCCTATGGTGATGTCGCGCAACATCTCTCCTGGTTGCGGCAGGTGCTGACGGATAATTCGGCAAGCACCCCACTGCTCTTTACCCACCATCATGTTTTTCCCTGTGGCATCTCTTTGCTGGATGCTGCCATGTGTAGGGGTACGGAGGCCCTGGCGGGCCTGCTGTCAAGCGGCGTTCGACAGCCAGTCGCCATTTGCAGTGGCCATGTTCATCGGGGAATGTCGAGCCTGTTTGCCGGTATTCCGGCCTACATATGCGGCTCCATATGTCCCGCCAATCCCCTCATGCTCGATGCATCTCGCATGCCGCAAGCAGCAGACCCTCCTGCGGTGATGATCCATGATCTGAGGCATGGTCGGCTCGTCAGCAGCCATGTTTCGGTAGGACAGCATTGACTGAAACACCTGATCCGTTTGGAACAAGGCCCGTCCGCCACCCGGATTGCTGCGCCGCGTGCTTGGATTGGCCCTAGCCTGCGCGATTGGCCTGATCCTCCGATGGCTGTCGAAAAGCCTAGGCGGCGATCTGCGCCTTGCACCTCAAAAGCATTCCATAGAGATCGCGTGGCTCGTCGGGGTCGGCCAGAAGGTCCAATTCGGCATAGAGCCCGGTTTCCTTGAGCTTGCTGCGCACATATCTCAGGGCAGAGAAGTCCTCGATGGCAAATCCGACACTGTCAAACAGCGTTATCGAGCGTTCGGATGCTCGCCCTTCGCGCCGTCCGGCAATCACTTCCCAGAGCTCGTTGACGGGGTAATCGGCATCCAGTTGCTGTATCTCGCCCTCGATACGGGTTTGTGGCGGATACTCGACGAAGATTTCCGAGCGCAGGAGGATATCCTTGTGAAGCTCCGTCTTTCCCGGGCAATCGCCGCCGACCGCGTTGATATGGACACCGGGTCCAACCATGTTGTCGGAGAGGATCGTCGCGGACTGCTTGTCGGCGGTTACGGTCGTGATGATATCCGCACCTTCGACGGCTTCCTGCGAGGAACCGCAGATCTTGACGCTAAGGCCCGTCCCTAAAAGGTTCGCAGCACAGCGTTGTGTTGCTGACGGATCGATGTCGTAGAGCCTCAGGTCGGTGACGCCGACGATTGCATTGAAAGCTAGGGCTTGAAACTCGCTTTGCGCTCCATTGCCGATGATCGCCATCACTCTGGAATTTGATCTGGCCAGATGTCTTGCGGCAACAGCCGACATGGCGGCTGTGCGCAACGCCGTCAGGATCGTCATTTCCGAAAGCAGCATCGGATAGCCGTTGCCAACATCCGACAGTACGCCGAAGGCGGTCACGGTCTGGCGGCCCTCCTTCGTGTTTTTCGGATGACCGTTGACATACTTGAACCCATAAAGCGTGCCGTCGCTCGTCGGCATGAGTTCGATGACGCCTTCGTCCGAATGGGAGGCAACGCGGGGCGTCTTGTCGAACTGCTCCCACCGCGCGAAGTCCTCTTCGATAACTGCGGCAAGCTCGGTCAGGAATGTCTCCACGCCGATCCTGAGAACCAGGCGCATCATGTGATCTACGCTCACGAAGGGGACGATATTCAGGTTTGGATTCGCGGACATTCCATCGGTCCTTTTTAGCATGCCTGGAGGGCGCGCGGGAAACGCACACCTGGAGGCGCAGGGTTATTTAGCGATTGCCTTTGGTGAGAAAGGTGGTGGCAATTTCGAGCACGAGGTCGGGCAAAACTGCAAAGGCGTAGGGCTCATGCACGCGCTCGAACTTCTGGTGGAATTCTCTCCCCCATGGGCCGAGGTTGACCACGGGGAACTGCAACGCATCGCCTGGCGGATTGTCAATCAAGCGCGAGATCGGCGTGTTGTCCGATACGACCTTGCTGTTGCCGGCGGCAAGGCCAAGGAAGCTCATGTCCGAGATGCCCTGAAAATGCGGCTTCCAACTGACGCTCTTTTCCTGATCGCTCGCAAGACGTGATCGGGCTTGCTCGATCGCCTCGTGGAGAGCCCGGTCGTTTTCGACATCGTGGTTGAGATGGGAAGGCGGGTAGTGCAGCCCGGCAAAACCTATGATGACGGCCGGACCGGAAACGCGAGCGATGCCGACAAGCCACGCAGTCAGTCTGCGCGTAACCACCAAGGGATTGTCGATGCCGGAAAGTGAGCGCTCCTCTTCCGCATATATCGAGGGGAAGTCTTCGCCCGCCACTTGTCCGGCAATCGTCTTGAGTTCATCGAAACTCAGAATTCGGGGTTTGGCCGGGATCGCCCCCGCACTTTTTCCGGCGAGGGTCCCGAACTGAAGCGCCTGTTCCGCGAACGTGTCCACCGCCTCCTCGGCGCCAGCGGTGACCTGTTCCTTGAAGCGTAAGAAGAGTTCGTCGGCCGACATCGTGTGGTATAGCCAATTGAACGCGACCCAGAAGCGTTCTGGCGTCGTGACTTCATAGCCATCGCGCAAATCCTTTGCTTCCAGGCAAATGGGCGGAGGCGAAATGTCGTTGTTGTCCCGGTCGGCCAGAGCAGCCTTGCCCTCGAGCCGGGATAGGATGGCCGCTCCCATGGCCTGTGCACTCACGCCTTCGAACGGATAGCTTGCATGAGAGCTGCAGCCGACGACCAGTGCGAAGGGCAGGAGCTTGCCGATCGTGCCCGCATAGACCGCGCGGCCTTCGCTTCCGTCGCCTTGGTCGGATGTCACGTCGAGATTGATGCCTGCGGCGATATCGATATCGAGGTCCTTGACGATCGAGGGCAGTGCGTCGCGCAGCGACCGCATCCCGCGGCTCTCTCGCTCCTCATCCGGCGTGGCGACCAGCACGAGATTTCCCTGACGATCCGGATCGGCGGCGAACTGTTCCAGGCAAGCGACCGCGACGGCGAGGCCGCTCTTCATATCGAGAAGGCCGCGTCCTGGAAGGAAATCGCCGCTCAGCAGATCGGCCAGAGCCCGCTCCTCCTGTTCGGATCGGCTGGTCCGCGCCGAGATCGTCTCGATAAGAGCCTGATGCAGTGCCGGAGTATCGCAGGCAAGGTTTTGAAGCTCATGATAATTATCGGTGGAGACCGTGTCGAAATGGCCCGCCATCGCTATGGTCCGTTTCCCGGTTCCCCGTACAAGAGCGACGACGTTGTGGGTGAGGGGCTCTCCATGGCTTGCCACCAGCCGGATGTGTTCCGGATGCTCGCGGAAATAGGGAATTTCCATCAGAAGATCGTGGAACCGGTCGGCAAAGGAAGCCTCGCCGGGCGTTCCCGTCTCGCTTGACCAGGATGTGAGGCGCAGCGCCAGATCGCGGACATGCTTTCGGTCGATTTTGCTTGTTTCCAATAGGTTTGTCATTGGGCTTCAGTTCGCCAGGTGCTTTCGAAGGAAGGCGCGGGTACGCTCTTCGGTAGGATTTGATAGGACGATGTCAGGCTTGCCCTGCTCAACGACGCCGCCGCCGTCCATGAACAGGACGTGATCCGACACCTCGGCGGCGAACCGCATTTCGTGCGTAACGATCAGCATGGTCATATGTTCGGCCGCCAGTTGCTTCATGACCTGGTTGACTTCCTCGACAAGCTCAGGATCGAGAGCGGAGGTCGCCTCGTCGAAAAGCATGACCTTGGGCTGCATGGCCAGGGCGCGAGCGATCGCGACGCGCTGCTTTTGCCCGCCCGATAGCCGGGCTGGATAGGCATCCCCCTTGTCCGTCAGTCCGACCTTCGCAAGAAGGGCGTTAGCTCGCTCCAAAGCGGCCGGCTTTGTCAGGCCCTTCAGCTTCATAGGTCCTATCATGATGTTCTGCAGGACCGTCAGATGGGGAAATAGATTGAACTGCTGGAACACCATGCCCATTTCCTGGCGGATATGGTTGATGTGGTTTTCGAATGCGCGCCCCTTGAGCGGGCGGTTCACCTGCTGGCCCTCGAGCCAAATCTCTCCGGACGACAGCGCCTCGAGCATGTTGATGGATCGCAGCAGGGTGCTCTTGCCGGAGCCGCTCGGGCCAATGATCGACACGATCTTGCCTCGCTCGACGCTCAGGTCGATACCTTTGAGTACCTCGTGATTTCCGTATGATTTGCGGATTTGTCGCAGTTCGATCATGGGGAGCTGTGATGTCATCGGATGGCTTCCACTTTCCGTGCGGCGATGCTCAACAGATACTCCATCGCCAGGTTGACGAGGTAGTAGAGCAATGCGGCGGTGAAATAGAACTCAAAGGGGCGGTAGGTTTCGCTGATTGCCCTTTGGGCACTCAAAACCAGCTCCGTAATGCCAAGCACCGAGAGCACGGCAGTATCTTTGAGAAGGATGATGCTGTTGTTTCCGACCTGAGGCAGGGCGGTAAGCAGGGCCTGGGGTATGATGAAATGCCGCAGCGTCGCGCCGCGACCGAAGCCGAGCGATCTGGCTGCTTCTGTCTGACCGGTATCGACGCCTTTCAGGCAGGCCCGGAAGATGTCGGCATTATAGGCCGCGTAGTGCAGTCCCAACCCCAGAACGCCGGTCCAGAATGCCGGCAGCATGATCCCCACTTGCGACAGCCCGTAATAGAAAAGATAGAGCTGCAGCAGGAGCGGCGTTCCCATGAAGAGGAAGGCGACGCCTCTTAGAGGCACGCTTGCGATCTTGGAGCCGTACATTGAGGTGACCGCGATCCCGATGCCAAAGGCGACGCTGATGGCGCCTGCGAGAACGGTTATCAGAATGGTCCAAAGAACGCCTGTCCAGAGTATCTGCGCATAGGAGGGGACGACGCTGAAATCGAAGCTCATGCCTGCGCCCTCCGCGTGACATCAAAGAGATGCTCGATGCCACGCACAATCAGGGAGATCGCGGCGACGATGGCGATATAGGCCGCCCCGGCGACGGTGAAGACTTCGAAGGGCTTGTAAGTCGAGGTGACGAACCGTTGCGCCGCATAGGTAAGCTCGACGACGCCGATGGTCGACACCAAGGCGGTGCTCTTAGACAAGATGACTGTGTTCACCCCGAGCGACTTGATAATGAGTGGAGCAGCCTGCGGCAGTATGAAGAGGCGCATCGTATCGAAGCGCCCAAACCCGAGCGACCGCGATGCTTCCGTCTGCCCTTTGTCGACGGCGATGATCGCTCCCTTGACCCCCTCGGACATGTATGCGCCGATATTGAACCCCATCGTCACCACTCCCGCCACGAATGGCGTAAGCTCAAAGCCGAGCTGAGGTCCGCCGAAAAAGACCAGGAAGAGCTGCACCAGAACAGGCGTGCCGCGCATGATGCTGACATAGGCGGTCGCAAGCAGCCGTATCGTCCGCAGCTTCGAAAAGCGGCCGATGACGACTATGGTGGCAACGACGAGACCGACAAGCAGCGAGCAGACGGTCAGCTCTATTGTCACCATAGACGCGTCCACCAGAAACGGGGCTATTCGTCCGATAAGTTGAAAGTCCATTCCGGCCTCCCGGGCCAGCGCTCCTTATTTGCGGCAGCACAACGAGCCACCGTTGAAGCGATGTGGAATCGGTCGACGGGGCGATCTCGCAGCCGACCGGGTTCCGAAAAAGTGGAATATTGGCCAGGCCGCGTTTGGACCCGGCCCGCATAATCAGCGAATGTCCTGACCGATCCACTTCTTGGAGATGGCTTGGTAGGTCCCGTCGGCCATCATGTCGTCGAGCGCCTTTTGCATGGCGGCTGCCAGTTCGGGATTGTTCTTGCGAACAGCGATGCCGATGTCGTACTTCGGCATCTTGTCATCCTTGACCTGCTCGATGGGCGCATTGCTTTTGGCGATCGCGACGAAGACGGGAACATCGTCAGCGATAACGGCGTCCACGCGACCGGCCTGCAAATCGAGGAGCATCTCCGGCAACCCCTTGTAGGTCCGGATCTCGAAGGCGTTCTGCTCGCGCGCCCATTTTTCGGCCGCTTCTCCGAGCGTGACGCCGACGGCTTTTCCCTTGAGTGCGTCGACGCTCTGGACGTTCGCGCCCTTCTTGACGAAGGCGGCAAGCCCGGAACGGTAGTACGGCCCGACGAAATCCACCGCCTTCTTGCGCTCTTCCGTGATGCTCATCGAGCCGATGATCGTGTCGTAGCGGCCCGTAACCAGACCAGCGATGATGCCGTCCCAGGCGGTCGTGACAATCTTCGGCTCGACTTTGAGGCGCTTTGCGATCTCCGTGCCGATATCGACATCGAAGCCGACAACCTTGTTGCTCTCGTCGACGAAGCTGAATGGCGGAAACACGCCCGAAAGGGCAACGGAAAGCTGGCCTGACTTTTCGACCTTCTGAAGATCGTCGGCGTGGACGGCCGTAACAGGAAGGCATGCCGCTGCCGCGATGAAAATCGCGGAAAGAATATGGTTCAACTTCATTGTAGATCCTCTCCCAAATAGGTCGCGCATGGACCTTGGATGGCGCTCAGGTATGGTCCGAGCGATGGCCGGATCGGCTGCTGGTTATTTGGTTCGCCCTCTTTTATCCAGCCGCTGTCCCGTCAACGCGAGATCAGTCGTAGTCCCGGATCAGCGAACAAAAAAGAATGCAAAGTGATCGAAATCACGATAAAATGCCGAAATAGTAATAATTTTGACGAAATGATAGATTTATGGATGACCTCGATCGACAGCTGATCGCCGAACTGCGGATCAATGGAAGAGCGTCGGTTCCGCAGCTCGCGCAGATTTTAGGGGTTGCACGGGCGACGGCTCAAAAGCGCCTGGACCGGTTAATCGCAACGGGGGACATAAAGGGCTTCACGGTCCGGCTGAAGGACGATGCAAGCAAGGACCTCATCAGAGCCTTCATCCTCGTCGAAATCTCCGGGTCTCCGCGAAATCCGATATCCGCCATCAAACGTCTGCCGGGGGTTGCATCGCTCTCCAACACGAACGGGCACTGGGACATGATCGCCGAGATCGAAGTATCGACCATGTCTCAACTGAACGAGCTGATTTCAACCGTGAGGGCGACGGAAGGTGTGTCGAAGAGCGAAACATTCATCATGCTGGGGCCTGCCTGACTGTGATCCCTGAGTGAACGCCGTTGGGCTTCGCTGAACACATAGATAGCTATTTCATCATAAGTGATGGCAGTGGTTTAAGATCACTATCTTCGTGATATTTGCTCTCATCTTTATCTTATTTAGTTCCGATCGTTCAAAGGAATCTCGGTGATGTTTGTAAGACATGCTTGGTTCAATCAGATGTTACTGTGTGGATAAGTCCATCCTTAGACCGCCGATGCCTATGTAGCTTTCTTTCATCCTATATGAATTCGAAACTTTGCTTTGACGTGATCTACGGACGGCAACCGAGGCATAACGTGGCTCCACAGCATGCAAATATGCTAACTACCTTGCCCATCAGACGTGGCCGATGGCTCGGATATCATCAAGAAGCCGGTCATTCATCACGGGATGTCCGATCCTCTTCCTACCGGCAGTTATACGTCTTCATCTAAGCCGTGTGCCGTCCTGCGAAAACATATGCAGCCTTTTGGGATCTGCCTGGATATAGCATTCCTGGTCGATAGCAATATTAGATCGGCCTGGGACGCGGAAGATGATGGCTTGAGCATCAGGCAACGTCCCATGCACATAGCTTTCTGCTCCTACCAGCTCGACGGCTTGCACGCGAACCTTGGCGTGAAACCATCCATCTTGCCCGGTTTCCGAGAGATGAAGGTCTTCCGGGCGAATTCCGATCGTCGGGAAGGCAGCCGCAGTTCCTATATTTGCCGGCAGCGTGATGCCGGAGCTTTCATTGATCTTGATCAGATTCATGGAGGGCGAGCCGATAAATGCGGCGACGAAGGTTGTCGCCGGCGTCTCATAGAGTTCGATCGGGCTGCCCACTTGTTCGATCTTGCCGCCATTGAGAACAACGAGCTTGTCGGCTAGCGTCATCGCTTCCATCTGATCATGGGTGACATACACGCTCGTGGTCGCGAGTGAACGCTGCAGGCGCTTGATCTCGATGCGCATTTGCACGCGCAACTTCGCATCGAGATTTGAGAGTGGTTCGTCAAACAAAAATGCAGCCGGTTCGCGCACAATGGCGCGGCCCATCGCCACACGTTGCCGTTGGCCGCCGGAGAGTTGACGTGGTTTGCGCTCGAGAAAAGGCTCAATCTCGAGCGATCGCGCTGCTGATTGGATACGCTGGTCTATCTCGGTTTTTGGAACATTCCTGTTCTTGAGACCATAGGCGAGATTCTGGCGTACGGTCATATGCGGATAAAGCGCATAGTTCTGGAAGACCATGGCGATGTCGCGCTCGGAAGGTTCCAGACGATTGACGACGCGGTCGCCGATGCTGATTTCGCCGGAGGTGATGGCTTCGAGGCCTGCGATCATACGCAGCAGAGTGGATTTACCGCAGCCGGAGGGGCCGACTAGCACCACAAGTTCGCCATCGGCAATCTCGAGCGACACGCCCTTGATCGCATCGACATTGCCGCCATAGGTCTTGCGGACATTTTTGAGGGTGATCCCAGCCATTATTTCTCCGTTTCCACCAGACCTTTGACGAACCAGCGCTGCATCAGTACGACGACGAGGATGGGCGGGATGATCGCCAGGATCGCCGTCACCATCACGAAATTCCAAGGCGTCGCCGCATCGGCGAAATCCACCATTTTCCTGAGCCCGATGATGATCGTCGACATCTTCGCGTCATTGGTGACGAGGAGCGGCCACAGATATTGCGTCCAGCCATAGATGAAGAGGATCACGAACAGCGCGGCTATATTGGTCTTCGACAGCGGCAACAGGATATCGCGCATGAAGCGGAAAGGACCGGCATTGTCGATGCGGGCCGCCTCAAGCAATTCGCTCGGCACCGTCAGGAAGAACTGTCGGAATAAGAACGTCGCCGTTGCCGAAGCCATGAGCGGAAGCGTCAGTCCCGCATAGGTATCGATCATGCCAAGATCGACGATGACCTTGTAGGTCGGCAGGATGCGCACCTCCACCGGCAGCATCAGCGTGACGAAGATCATCCAGAAGAAGACCATCCGCAGCGGAAAGCGAAAGAAGACGATGGCGAAGGCCGACAGGAAAGAAATCGCAATCTTGCCGACGGCGATGACGACCGCGACGATAAATGTATTCCAGAGCATCCGCTCGAGGCTGACACCAACGACACGCTCGACGCCGCCGTTCAGGGCCTCGCCATAGTTTTCGCTAAAATGGCCACCCGGCAGTAGCGAGATAGGCGGCCGCAGTATCTCGGCAGATGTCATCGTCGAGGCAACGAAAGTGTAATAGATCGGGAAGGCAACGATGATGATGCCCAGGATCAGCATGAGATGGCCGATCAGATTGGCGACGGGACGTTTTTCGATCATCGGCTTGCCTCACCCGTAATGCACACGCTTCTCGACGAAGCGGAATTGGAAGGCCGTAAGCGCAATGACAATCACCATCAGGACGACGGACTGAGCCGCTGAGGAGCCGAGATTGAGATTGACGAAACCGTCATTGTAGACCTTGTAGACAAGTGTCTCCGTCGCTTTTGCTGGTCCGCCGCCGGTGACGGCATGGATAATGCCGAACGTGTCGAAGAAGGCGTAGACTGTGTTGACCACGAGAAGGAAGAAGGTGGTCGGCGCCAGCAACGGAAAGACGATCGTCCAGAAGCGCCGGGCGCCTCGAGCGCCGTCGATCGAGGCCGCTTCAAGCAACGATTTGGGGATTGCCTGTAGGCCGGCAACAAAGAACAGGAAATTGTAACTGATTTGCTTCCAGGCGGCGGCGATGATGACCAGCACCATGGCTTGATTGCCATTCAACAGCGGGTCCCAGGCAAATCCGTTGCGACGCAGAATATAGGCCAGTGTGCCCATGGCCGGATTGAACATGAAGAGCCATAGCATGCCGGCGACGGCGGGTGCGACCGCGTAGGGCCAGATCAGCAGCGTCCGATAAAGACCCTGACCGCGCACCACCTTGTCGGCGGCAGCCGCTAGCGCAAGCGCGACGATCATCGGCAGGAGTGCCGTAGCAACACTGAAAATCACCGTCACCTGGAGGGAATGCAGGTAGGTCTCGTCGGACAAAATAGCGCGGAAATTGGCAAGGCCCACGAAACCGCTTTTCAGTCCGAAGGGGTCCTCGCGTTGCATCGACTGATAAAGCGCCTGGCTTGCCGGCCAGAAAAAGAAGACCACCGTCAGGACGATCTGCGGAGCGACAAGGAAATACGGAAGGATCTTGTTCGGAAAGACGACACGCGGCATGGCGATCTCCTAGGATGGGACACTGCCCGCAGCCTGAGGGCTGCGGGCCAGACCGCATCAACCCATCAATTGCCGATGGCCTGCTGGATGGCGGCATTGCCGCGTTGCACGGCCTTGTCGAGCGCCGTCTTGGCATCTTCCTTGCCCGCCAGCATTGCTTCGAATTCTTCGTTCATGATGTCGCGCACCTGCGGCAGGTTGACGAGGCGCACGCCTTTGGAATTGGCAGTGGGAGCCTTGCCCAACATCTGCAGGATCGGTGTTTCACGGCCAGGGTTCTTGTCATAGAAGCCGGATTTCTTGGTTTCCTCATAGGCAGCCATCGTCACAGGCAGATAGCCGGATACCTGGTGCAGGCGGGCCTGGATCTTCGTCTGCGACAGGAAGTGGAAGAATTCGGCGATACCCTTATATTCCGCGTCGCTCTTGCCCGCGAAAACCCAGAGGCTGGCGCCGCCGGGGATGGTGTTTTGCGGCCTGCCCTCGCCATCGTAGTAGGGGAGCTGTCCGATGCCGTAATTCATGCCGCTCTTGATGATGTCGCCGAGGCCGCCGGATGATTCCGTCAGGATGCCGCACTCCCCCGAAGTGAAAAGTTGCTTGGCTTCCGAGGTGCGGCCGCCATAACGGAAGGTGCCGTCCTTGGCGAGGTCGGCGATCGCCTGGAAATGCTGGACGAAGAGCGGTGTATTGAACGCCAGCTTGACATCGGTGCCGCCGAGGCCGTTTTCATTGGAGCCGTAGCTGACATTGTTCCAGGCGGCGAAGTTCTCGGTCTGAATCCAGGTGAGCCAGGTGGAGGTGAAGCCGCAGGCCGATGCGCCGCTCGACTTGATCTTCTTGGCGGCATCAAAAACCTCAGGCCATGTTTTCGGCGGGCTTTCGGGGTCGAGCCCGGCCTTCTTGAAGGTATCCTTGTTGTAATAGAGGATCGGGGAAGACGAATTGTAGGGGAAGGACAGCATCGTACCGTCCGGCTTCGAATAGTAGGAAACGATGCCGGGCAGATAGAGCGACTTGTCGAATGTATAGCCGCCCTTCTTCAGGACTTCGGCTGCCGGCATGATCGCGCCTTCGGCACCCATCATCACGCCGCTGCCTGCATCGAAGACCTGCAGGATAGCCGGTGCCTGCTTGGCACGAAAAGCGGCGATACCGGCGTTCAGCGCTTCTGGATAGGTACCCTTGAACACGGGGAGGATCTTATAGTCCTTCTGGCTGTCGTTGAATTCCTTGGCCAGCTGTTCGACAACTTCGTTGTTGGCGCCCGACATGGCGTGCCACCATTGCAGCTCGGTTGCTGCAAACGCGTGCGATGCCCCGGCAAATGAAATTGCGGCCACCCCAAGGCAGCTCCAAGTGAAGCGATTAGGCATCATTCCTCCCATTGTTATCTCTTCTGTGAAACGGACTGGCTTACTCTCCTCGATCACAAGCCCGCTTTGCGCTAGGTATCCGCCGGATCTGGTGAGCGGTTTGCAAGCGCGTTCATTTAAATTAGTGTCTACCCGGCTCTTGTCTACCGTGAATTTTATAAGCCAGCTATCTTTTTGAGGTCGTCGATCGCGCCTGGTGCCGCGCCCAGAACAACCGACCCCTTGGTGAGACGTTCGCCTTCAGTCGGAAACGGGTGGTACCAGCCGCCGGCTTCCTTGACGAGGCAATAGCCTGCCAGGCAATCCCAGGCGTGCATGTAGGGTTCGTAATAGCCGACCAGGCGGCCGGCCGCGACATAAGCGAGCATCAGGGCACCCGACCCATTGCGAACGAAGTTGCCCCCCGCCTCGAGCACTTGCTCGACCATCCTGGCGACGAAAGCAGGCGATACGTGATTGTTGGCGCCGATACCGGTCACGGCGTTACGGATGTTGCGAGTGGCATCCAGCCTGAGGCTTTTGCCGTTCAAGGTGGCGCCCTTGTCCTGCGCGGCCACATAGAGTTCATCATGGCACGGCGCCGAAATCACACCGATTACAGGAATGCCGTCATGCAGCACAGCGATGGAAACGCACCAATTCGGCATGCCATTGACGAAGGGACTTGTCCCGTCGATCGGGTCGACAACCCACGTATAGCCGGAGGTGCCTGTTTCCAGTCCATATTCTTCGCCAAGAATGCTGTCCCCAGGATGCGCCTGGTGGATGCGGCCGCGAATGAGATTTTCGACCTCCCGGTCGGCAATGGACACGACATCCTGCAGGTCGCGCTTGGTTTCGATGATCAGGGTCTCACGCCGCTTGAAATAGTCGAGCGCGAGCGCCCCGGCCTCGCGGGCCATGGCCTGCGCAAGGGAGAGACGTGTTTCAAGATCGACGAGGGGTGCGGATGTCATGCAGATGTCCTTAAATAGCTAATGTTTGACGGCGTTTAGCCGCCGATGACGGCAACGCCACGATCCTTGAAAGCGATCGTGACATCCGTGTCGGGAGGAAGCGCGGAATCGACGGTCGCGTCGATGACGAAGAGGGAGCCGCGGTCGGTCTTTACCTCATATTCGACATGATCGCCGAGATAGGCCGAGTGGGTGATCAGGCCGTTAAAGGAGCCGTTACTCGTTCTTGGCGTCAGCATGATCGCGTTCGGTCGCACCGCGAGTTGGGCGGGACCTCGTGTGACCGAACGACCGCTGATCCGGTGAAGAAGTCCTTCGATCGCAATCGTGGCGCTGTCGCCGTCAGTCTCGATGACATCGCATGTCATGACGTTGGCCTCGCCCATGAAATCGGCGATGAAGGCGGAGACCGGGGCATCGTAGAGTTCGCGCGGTGCGCCCTGCTGTGCGATGCCGCCGTCCTTCATGACGATGATGCGATCGGACACGGCGAGCGCCTCGTCCTGGTCATGGGTAACATAGACTGCGGTAAAGCCTAGCCGCTGCTGCAATTCGCGAATGTCGGTCCTGACGCGACGGCGCAGCCGCGCGTCAAGATTGGAAAGCGGCTCGTCGAGTAACAAGACCTGAGGCTCGACGACGAGCGCACGCGCAACGGCGACGCGCTGCTGCTGACCGCCGGAGAGTTCCGCCGGTAGGCGCGCGCCCATGCCCGTCAGGCCTACGAGGTCGAGCGCGCCTTCGGCCTTCTCGCGCGCCTGCCTGCGTTTCATGCCTGAGGACTCCAGCCCATAGGCGACATTGTCGAGAGCTGTCATGTGCGGAAACAGAGCATAGCTCTGGAAGACCATCGAGACGTCACGCTCGTTGGCCGGAAGCATGGTGACATCCTTGCCGCCGATCAGGATACGGCCCGAGGAGGGGTGTTCGAGCCCCGCCAGCATGCGAAGCGTCGTCGTCTTGCCGCAACCGGAAGGGCCGAGCAGCGTCACGAGCGTTCCGGGTTCGATGGTGAGCGAGAGATCGGGAATGGCGGTAAATGCGCCGAAGGTCTTTCGGACATTCTCGAAGACGACGGAACCGGGAGCCTTCGGATTCATGCGGTTTTCTCCTGAGCAAGGGATGCGGGTGCTGCCGGCGCCGGCGCCATCGCGACGCGGTTTACGCGTCGGAGCCGCCTTTCTCCGACGAGCAGCTGAAAGCTGGCGATGATGGTGATCATGACGACGATGAGCGCGGAAGAATAAGCGATCGCCACACCATATTCGCCATTCTCGACCAGGCCCACGATATAGGCGGTGGACATGTTGTATTGGGCGCTGACAAGAAAGATGACCGCGCTGATGGAGGTGATGGCTCGCACGAAGGAGTAGACGAGCGCTGCGGTAACCGCCGGCCGCAGCAGCGGCAGGATCACCTTGCGGATGGTGCGCAGGCTGTCGGCCCGCAGCGTTAGCGAGGCCTCGTCGAGGCTTCTGTCGAGCTGGCTCATGGCGGCCACGCCGCCGCGAACACCGACCGGCATATTGCGGAAGACGAAGCAGGCGACCAGGATCAGCGCCGTTCCTGTCATTTCCAGCGGCGGCAGGTTGAAGGCCATGATGTAGCTGATACCGATCACGGTGCCGGGGATGGCGAAGCTCATCATCAGCGCGAATTCGAACAGGCCGCGACCGACGAATTTCTGGCGCACGATCAGATAGGCCGTCAGCAGGCCGACAGCGGCCGTTAGTGGCGCGGAGATCAGGGCGATTTCCATCGTCGTCCAGAAGGAGTTCCAGGCAACGCCGCTCCAGGCAAGACCGCCGTCGTCGCGCAGGCCGATCGAGAAGGCCTTGATGTAGTGTTCGACCGTCAGCGTGTTGTCTAGACCCCAGGTGCGCACGAAGCCGCCGAAGAGGATCATGAGATAGACGACGACGGTAAAGATCATCCAGGGAATGACAACCGCATGAACCGCGATCGAAAGGCCGCGGGGCAAGGCGGCGTGAGCACCAGAATCGCCCTTGCCTGTGACGGTCGCGAAACTTTTGCCTTGTAGCCAGAGGCGTTGCGCAAGAAAGGCGCTCAGGGTGAAGAACAGCAGGATCATCGCAAGGACGGCAGCGCGCGAGGGGTCGTTCTGCGCGCCGACGACACTGAAGAAGATTTCCGTCGACAGAACGCCGTGACTGCCGCCGAGCACCATCGGGTTGCCGAAGTCGGCCATGCTCTCGATGAAGCCGATCAGGAAGGCATTTGCCAGGCCGGGCTTCATCAGCGGCAGGGATACCCGCCAGAATGTGCGCCAGCGATCGGCGCGCAGGGTCTGTGACGCCTCCTCCATCGACGGGCTGACGCCTTCGACGACGCCGATGAGGACGAGAAAGGAAATCGGGGTGAAGGAGAGAACCTGCGCGATCCATATGCCGGTCAGGCCATAGAGCCAGCGACCAGGTTCCATTCCGAAGAGCGAGGCGGCCGTCTGTGTGATGACGCCCGACCGACCAAACAGCAAGGTCAACGCCAGACCGACCACGAAAGGCGGCGTGATGATCGGCAGGATCGTCAGGAGCCTGAGACCCTTCTTGAAGGGAAAGCGCGTGCGGGTGGCGACGAGGGCAAAGCAGAGCCCCAGCAGCGTCGATGTGCCTGCCGTCAGGATGGCGAGCCAGAGCGTGCGCCAGGCGACGCCGCAACGGTCGCCGCCGACCACGCAGCTGAGGCTCCAGATGGACGGATCTTGGATGTTGTTGACGAAGCCGCTTGGATCGAACGATCCGTCAAACGATTGGAATGCTCCGACGAACATGCTGCCGACGGGATAGAAGACGAATATTGCGACCAGTACGATCAGCATGGTGATCGCGCTGACGACGAAGGCATCACCCTTCATCACGCCGCGTTCGGCAAGGCCGAAGGAAAAGAGCAGAACATAGACGATGCCGAGCGTGATGGCGCCGGCGCCCATGGCAGGTTGGCCATCCGTCAGCGGGCCGAACAGGCTTTCGCTGATCGCCCAGCTCCAGCCCGACGACGTTATGGCAAGACCCTGCAGGGATAAGAAGACAAAGCCCAACGCACCGGCACAGGCCATGAGCGCGCCGCGTTGCTTCGGATTGGAAAGGAAGCGCGCGATGCCGCCGAGCAAGAAGAGCCCGACGGCGATCGCGAGCCACCATCGGCCGTAGCTGACGATTTCCAGTATTCCCGGCGCTGTGGAGGGGGCGAAGGGAAAGCTGCTCAGCCAGCCGAGGCTGAAGAAGCCGCCCTCGATGCGATACCATGGGAGTAGTATCAGGGCAGCGATGCCGAGAATAAGCGCGACATCCAGCCGGCGTTTGCTATTGGTCATGGTCGGATTCGCATCCCGTTCAGCAATATTCAGGGGCTACGCAGGCCGGACACATGGGAGCCGGCCCGCGTTGGCAATCGGGAAGGTCGATCAGTTGGCTTTCGCCCCGATTTCCTTGTCCCACCGGGCAAGCAGGGCCTTGCGCACCGTCGGATCGCCATATTTCTTGAAGTCGTAGTCGATCAGCTTGATCTCTTCGAACTTCGGCGCCTCCTTCGGGACCTCGGCCGACCTGTTCGAAGGAAGCTGATAGGACTTCGCGTCCTTCATGTGCGATTGCGCCTCGGCGCTGAGCGCCCAGTCATACCACTTCTTGGCGTTCTCGAGGTTCCTGGCGCCCTTGATGATCGACATGGAGCCGATCTCGTACCCGGTGCCCTCGCAGGGTGCGACTGCCTTGATGGGGAAGCCTTCGACCGTCTGGGCGACGGCGTCGTGCATGAAGACGATGCCGATAGTCGCTTCCCCGCGGGCGGCCGCTTTCACCGGGGCGGAGCCGGATTTCGTATATTGCGAGATATTCGCATTGAGCTTCGAGAGATAATCGAAAGCCTTGTCCTCGCCCATCATCTGCACGAGCGTCGCGAGCGTATTGTAGGACGTGCCCGACGAGTTCGGATTGGCGATCTGGATCTCGCCCTTGTAGGAGGGATCGAGCAGATCGGCCCAGCATTTCGGCTCCTTCAAGCCCTTCTTCTTGAGAATGTCAGCGTTGTATCCCCAGCCAAGCGCTCCGGCGTAAACGCCGACCGTGCGGAAGTTGGCGCTTTCGGCCTGCTTCTTTGCCCAGTCCTGTAATTGGTCGAAAAGCGGAGATTTGTATTCGAGCGTCAGGCCCTCGGCTGCCGCCTGCAGGTGAGGATCGCCGGTTCCCGCCCACCATATGTCGGTTTTCGGGTTGCGGGCCTCGGCGCGGATCTTGGCATAGGTTTCGCCGGCGGACAGGCGGACCATATTGACCTTGATGTCGCTCTGCTTCTCGAAGAGCCCCTTCATCATGTCGCAGACTTCGGGATCTGCCGAGCAGATCATGTTCAGGTCGCCTGCGGCATGTGCCGACCAGGCAATAAGAGATACTCCCGCGGCAAGGGCCGCCGCGGCCATGTTAACCAATCGCATGATGTCCTCCCTGCTTTGCAGCGCCTCCACGCTGGGCGCTTTTGCAAGCGTGTGCAAATGCTGCATTGCTTGGCTCACGCTGTCAACCTATATTGTCATAAAAGTTTCACAAAACTGACATAGTGCGCATATTGCACGCGATTGCAAACTGTGATGGACTCCGCGTCGGTAACAGGAGAGGCGCCGTGTCACAGAGAGATTTCGTCAGCGCTGAGGAAGTGGCGCAGCGTGCTGGCGTTTCGCGCTCGGCCGTTTCCCGCGCGTTCACGCCCGGCGCCAGTGTTTCGGAAGCCACGAAGCGGAAGGTCCTTCGGGCGGCGGAGGAGCTCGGCTATCAGGTCAACCATCTCGCCCGCGGGCTGATGCGTAACGAAAGTGGCATTGTTTGCCTCATCGTTTCCGATGTCGCGACACCGTATCGTTCCGCTCTTTTGCGGGAGCTAACACTGCAACTGCAGTTGGCGGGGAAAGTGGCGATGCTGATTAATACCGATCGCTCCGATGGTAGCGTCAACGCGGCCTTGCAGCAGGCGATCCGCTACCGTGCCGATGCGTCCGTGATCCTTTCCGGCCTGCCGGACAAGTCGATCACGGAGCTCTGTCTGCGCAGCGGGCAACGGCTCGTGCTGATCAATCGCGATGAGGATCAGTCAGGCCCACTGCACATCAATCTCGACGAGCGGGAAGCGGCAGCGCGCGTGGTCACGGCGTTTGTGCGTGCCGGCTGCACTCGCCTTGCCTTTGCGAATTCCGAGGCTGGTACGCCAAGCCTGGTGGCGAGAGAGGGAGGCTTCATCGCTGCCGCCCGGGATCATGGGCTCGAGGTTGCCGTCGAGCGGCATGGCTGGACGGGATACGAGGCTGGACGGATCGTGGCTCAACGCCTTCTGACCAGGAAGGAGAGGCCGGATGCCGTCTTCTGCGCAACGGATCTGCTGGCGTGTGGTTTCATGGATGCCGCTCGCCATCAGTTTTCGCTGTCCATCCCGCACCAACTCTGCGTCGTCGGCTTCGACGACATCGAGCAGGCGTCCTGGTCTTCCTATCGGCTGACCACGTTTTCGCAACCGGTCGCGGCAATTGCACGGGAGGCTGTAACCTGGTTGTCGGAAAGCGGCATTGCCGAAGGCAAGTCGCTGACATTGCGATCTGATCTGATCTGGCGCGAGACGGTCCGAGGCGGATAGGGCATCATAATTTGCCGAGAGCGTGTGAGCGAGGGGCAGGCCGATAGATCCGGTGCGTCGCGGGAACGTTTAGGCATATTCGTGTTGCGTGCTGACTTGAGTCACGCCTTTCAGGATGTCAGCCGCTTTCTCGGCGATCATTACCGTTGCCGCATTGGTATTCGATGAAATCAGTCTCGGCATGACCGAGCTGTCGCACACCCTTAGCCCATCTATGCCGCGAACCTTGAGTTCGGGATCGACCACGGCGTCATCTGCGCTGCCCATCCGGCATGTTCCGACCGGATGGTAGGCGGAGCGCGCATATTGCCGGGCAAATTCGCGGTACTCCGCCTGGGTGCGAATATTTCCGTCGGGTAGATGCAGCCTTCTCACGAACGGCTTGAAGGCGGCCTGGGAAAGAATTTCCTGGCTGATCTTGATGCCATCGACGGCCCGTTCGAGATCATAGGGTTCGGCAAAGGCGTTGGGATCGATCAACGGCGCGACGCGCAGATCCTTGGAACGGAGCGTGACGGTTCCGCGCGATCTCGGGCGGACATGATAGGAGTTCAGCGTGCAGCCGTTGCCGCCGGGCACGCCGTCTATGCCTGCCTCTACGCCTGCGCCGGGAAGAAAATGAAACTGGATGTCCGGCGTCTTCTCGTTGCGGTCTCCCCACCAGAAGCCGCCACCTTCGACGATATTCGAAGCGACCGGCCCTTTGCCGAACAACGCATATTCCATGCCGGCGGCAATCTGCCAGCGCCGTTTCTTGTATCGGTCGATACCATAGGGGCCGCTCAGTTCGGCAAGCACGTCGACGTCCATATGGTCCTGTAGATTCTTGCCAACCTGCGGCAGGTCGCGAACGACGTCGATGTCGAGTGCGCGCAATTCGTTTGCCGGTCCGAGACCCGATAGCATCAGCATTTTCGGCGAGCCGATCGCCCCTGCCGTCAGAATGACTTCCCGCTCAGCTCTCAACAGCACGGGCCGCCCGTTCTCGATCAGTTCGACGCCGACGGCACAGCCGTTCTCGATGACGATACGGTGGACGGCGGCGTCCGTGCGAACGGTCAGGTTCCTGCGGGTCATGGCCGGTCTCAGATAGCCGACGGCCGTGCTGCTGCGCCGGCCCTTGCGCGTCGTCGTTTGATAAAACCCGGCGCCCGCCTGCGAGCCGGCATTGAAGTCGGGATTGAATGGCAGTCCCGCTTCCTGAGCCGCGCGAGCGAAGACACGGGTCAGCGCGTGTGGCGTCTGCGAACTGACGCCGAGCGGCCCCTCCGTCCCATGATGGGGGCCGCCGTAGGTATCGTTGCCTTCGGATTTGCGAAAATAGGGGCGGACATCTTCATAGCCCCAGCCAGAGCAACCTTCGAGGTCACGCCAGCCGTCGTAATCTTCCGGGCATCCGCGCGTGAAAACCTGCGCATTGATCGAGCTGCCGCCGCCGAGAACGCGCGCTTGCGGATAGACCATCGTACGACCGGCGATTTCACGTCCGGCGACGGTTTCATATCCCCAAATCAATGGACCAGACGTCATCTTGAAGAAGCCCACTGGCAGATGGATGTAGATGTTCTTGTCCTGCGGGCCTGCTTCCAGCAAAGTCACCGAAACATCGGCGTCCTCGCTCAGACGCGCCGCGAGCACGCAGCCTGCCGAGCCACCTCCTACGATGATATAGTCGGGCATCCTTATCCTCCGAAGAATCTGCAGATGCTGGGATTTCCTCATCGCCCCGCACCACTTTGTCATCACATTCTCAAGTCTCTTGCTCCTCGTCAAGAGAAAGGGTACGGTTATAGTCTTGAAGGGTTGTCGTACAAATGATACGCAAGAACTGCTTCAGATCTGGGTGTCGCGGGAAAAAGGACGGCATCCGATTTACGTCATTCAAAGGGAGGTTTTCGAATGACAACAAGGTTGAATTCCCCTTTCGGCGCCATAAGTCGCCGTTCTTTTCTGGCGACGGTTGCAGCGGGCGCTACCGTTGCGGCATTGCCGAGGCAACTCTTTGCCGCCGACAAGCCGACGCTCGTCACGTCGATCCGTTCGCTGTCCAATCCCTATCATGCCGTCTGGAAAACCGGAGCCGAAGCTTTCGCCCAATCGGTCGGCCTCGATCACGTGACCCTCGTCTCGGAGGGGAACAGTGAAAAGGGCATCGCCGACATCAAGGCGATGCTTGCCAAGACCGGCGGCAACATGGTGCTGAACTCCGATCCGAACGATACGCCCGATGCCCGCCCGATCGTCGAGGCATGCGCCAAGGCCGGCGCCCATGTGGTGACGCAATGGAACAAGCCGGATGATCTGCATCCGAAGGACTTCAACCCCTTCTACGTCTCGCATATCGAGTTCGACGGCATTTCAAGCGGCAAGCAGATCGCCGAGATTCTGTTCAAGGCTATGGGCGGTTCCGGCGGCATCATCGCGCTTGGTGGACAGATCTCGAATACTGCGGCGATCGAGCGCAAGAAGGGGCTCGAGGAAGCACTGGCCGCCAATCCCAACATCAAGCTTCTCGATTTCCAGGTTGCCAACTGGAAATCATCGGAAGCCTACGATCTGACGGGCAATTTGCTCACGCGTTTCGGCGACGATGTGAAGGGCGTATGGGCGGCCAATGACGATATGGGCACCGGCGCCCTTGAGGCGCTGCGCGCCGAAAACCTTGCCGGCAAGGTGCCGGTCGTCGGTGTCGACGGCATCAAGGCGGCGGTTGACGCCGTGCGCAAGGGTGAATTTGCCTGCACGGTCACCTCCGATCCCTTCTGGCAGGGCGGCATGGGTCTCGCCATCGGCCTGGCTGCTCTGCAAAAGAAGTTCGATCCGGCCAAGGAGCCGCCGGAACATCGGGAGTTCTACGGCAAGGCCGTCCTCATCGCGAAGGACAATGTCGAGGACTACTACAAGACGAATATCGACTCCCATCCGAACCTGGACTGGACCGATCTGTGGGGTCGCGTGACAGGTGTCATCCGGACTTGATTACCCCCTGCCGGCGGCCGCGGCTCCTCCCGTGGTCGCATCATCGCTGGCGGGCGCTATTGCGTCCGCCAGTTCCCCTGATGCCGCAGCGAGGTATAATCTGTTGACCGTCAATGCCGAACACATCAAACCCAATCAGGAAAGCGAGCGGGCGAACGCCATGCCAACGATTGGAAGCCGCCTTTTCAGCCAGGCGAATGCCAAACGCCTGCGCGCCTACGCTCCGGTCCTCGTACTGATCGCGCTTTGCATCCTGATCAGCCTCGCCAATCCCAATTTTATCGAGCCGCGGAATCTGGTTCGCATCGCTAACTCCGCCGCCGTGCCATTGACGCTTGCGATGGGATTGACCTTCATTATCCTGCTCGGCAGCATCGATCTTTCCGTCGAAGGATCGCTTTCGATTGCCGCCATGGTGACCGTGCTGCTGGCCACCAATGATGCGAACGCGAACTCCTATGGCTGGCTGGCCGTCATCGCCGCGATTGCTGCAAGTACAGTCATGGGCCTTACGACCGGCATCATCCAGACATTCCTCAGGATTCCATCCTTCATGGCGACGCTCGGCGTCTGGTTCATCGGCCTCGGCATTTCGGTGTATATGCTCGGCGGCTCAGCCGTGCGACTGATGGACCCGTCGATCCGGGATCTCGCGCTTGCTCGCCTGCTTGGCCTGCCGTTTGCGGTGTGGGTGGCACTTGGCGCATTCCTGCTTGCCTGTACGGTCCAGTATTATACCAGGCTCGGGCGCCACATCATGGCGATCGGCGGCGGCGAGGATGTCGCCGAACTCTCAGGCATCAACCTTCGCCGCGTACGCATCATGGCGTTCGGGCTCGCCGGCTTCTTCTTCGGTGTCGCCGGTGTGTTGGCCGCCGCCCAGCTTGGCCGCTCGGATGCCGTTATCGCCGATGGTCGTCTCTTCGCCGCGGTCACGGCCGTTGTCGTCGGCGGGACCGCGCTGACGGGCGGCGAGGGTGGCGTCGTCAATACGCTGATTGGGGTGCTGATCGTCACGGTGCTCAGCAACGGCATGATCCTGCTCGGCATCTCTCCTTATGTGCAGCAGACGGTTCAGGGGCTGATGATCATTGCCGCTGTTGCGCTGTCGCTCGACCGCCTGCGTCTCCAGATCGTGAAGTGACCGCCATGCTCTCAACCAACCGGATCAGTAAATCCTTCGCAGGCGTTCCCGCATTGAAGGATGTCTCCCTGGACATCAGGCCGAACGAGGTCGTCGGATTGATCGGCGAAAACGGCGCCGGCAAATCGACCCTCATGCGCATCCTTGCCGGGACACACCAGCCGGACGGCGGCACGCTTATGCTCGATGGCAAGCCGCTGAAGCTGCATAATGCGCGCGATGGCGCCGTCCATGGCATCGGCATGGTGTTTCAGGAGCAATCGCTGCTGCTGAATCTTTCCGTTGCCGAGAACATCTATCTCGGACAGGAGGATCAGTTCGTCCGCCTCGGGATCATGAACTGGAGGGCAATGCGAGAAGCCGCCAGGCGGCAGCTCGCCAAGATCGGCGTTGACATCGACGTTACCGCGCGAACCTCCGAGCTGACATTTGCCGCTCGCCAAATGGTCGAGCTTGCCAAGGCGCTGACGCTCGAGGAGACGGTCTCCCGCCCGCTGATTATCCTTCTCGACGAACCGACATCCGTGCTCAGCGGCAGCGATATCGACGTTCTGTTCAGGCGCGTACGATCGCTGAAGTCGCGAGCGAGCTTTGTTTTCGTGTCGCACCGGCTGGACGAAGTCCTGCGCATTTCCGATCGCGTCTATACCATGAAGGATGGTCAGGTCGTCGCTGAACATCAGGCTGCGGATGTGACGGGACCTGAGTTGCACGAAATCATGGTGGGTCGCGGTCTGCAGGCCACCTATTACAAGGAAGACAAGCAGCTTCCGCCGCGCAGCGAGATTGTCGTCGATGCCAGCCGTTTGTCGATCGAAGGCGCATTCCGCGATGTCGATCTGCAGATCAGGGCCGGCGAGATCGTCGGCATTGCCGGTGTCGTCGGCTCCGGTCGTGAGGAAGTGACCCGCGCCATTGGCGGCTTTCTTACCCACACTGGCGGGATCCTTAAAATCAACGGCGAGCCAGTCCAGTTTCGCTCGCCCGAGCAGGCCGTCCGCAAGCGCGTCGGCTATATCCCGCGCGAGCGCCGCCTCGAAGGTCTCGTGATGTTTCTCTCTATCGCCGAGAACATTAGCCTGGCTGATCTCTCCTGCGTCATGCGAAACGGTGCCATCAGCTACGGCCGCGAACGCCGGCTTGCCAGCGACTGGATCAAGCGGCTGCGTATCAAGGCGCCAGGCCCGGACATCGCTTGCCGCAAGCTCTCCGGCGGCAACCAGCAGAAAGTCGTGCTGGCGCGATGGATGACCGCCGGCTCGCGGATTCTTGTTCTCGATCATCCGACCCGCGGGCTCGATGTCGGCGCCAAGGAGGAAGTCTACGAGCTTGTCCGCGAATTGTCTGCGCAGGGCGTCGCGATCCTTTTGATCTCCGACACGCTGGAGGAGACGATCGGGCTCTCCCACCGGGTGCTTGTGATGCGCGACGGTGCGGTGACGGCTCATTTCGACGCGACACCGGGCAACAAGCCGGATCAGGTCGATCTGGTGCGGGCAATGGTATGAGGAGGAGATGATGGAACGCATGAAGGATATCAAATCGCTTCTCGCCACCGGTTGGATGCAAGGCGCGATACCGCCCGCCTTGCTCGTGGTTCTGGTGCTCATTGTCGAGGTTGCCGCGCCGGGCTTCCTGACTGGCGATACGCTCATCCTGCTTCTTTCGAATACGGCCGTGCTCTTCATTCTCGCCGCGGGCGTGACCTTCGTCATTCTCATCGGCGGCATTGATCTGTCGATCCAGGCGGTAGCGTCGCTTGCGAGCGTCATTCTTGCTCAGTTGCTGCCGCAGATCGGAGCGCTGGCCTTTCCCGTAGCGATATTGTCCGGTCTCGCCTTCGGCATTCTAAGCGGCTACGTGCATGTCCGGTTGAAGGTGCCATCCTTTGTGGCGACGCTTGCCACCGGCGGTGTCGTTGCCGGCATTGCGCTCTGGGCCGCGGCTGGACGGGCAATTACCATCGAGGAAGGGGGCCGCCAGAATACGGCCTGGATCAATGGCACCTTTGCCGGTTTGCCCACGGTGATCTGGATTGCCGCTGTCATCGGCGTTCTCGCCTATGTCGGACTGCGCTACACGCGATTCGGGCGGCATAGTCTGGCGATCGGCGCGGGCGAACCGGCAGCGATCGCCGCCGGCATCAATGTCGAGCGCACGAAGATTGCCGCCTTTGCGATCTCAGGCATGCTCGCGGCCATCGCCGGGACCATATTGGCCGCGCGCCTGTCGAGCGGCTCACCCAACCTTGCGAACCAACTGCTCCTGCCCGCCATAGCGGCTGTCATCGTCGGCGGTACGGCGATTACCGGTGGCCTCGGCGGCGTGGCGCGAACCGCCGTCGGCGCGCTGATCATTTCGATCGTCCGCATCGGCATGACATTCGTCGGGATCAACATCTTCGCGGAAAACGTCGTCTTTGGCGCCGTTCTCATTCTTGCGGTCGCGATCACGATCGACCGCAGCAAGATCGCCATCATCAAATGATCGGGTGGCGATGATGACGGCTCACAAAGAAAAAGGCCGCATGCTGCGATGCGGCCTCCAAGTGCAAGAAGGATGGTTACATCGTGTCGAGGCCGATCAGCTCGATCTTGTAGCCATCCGGGTCTTCGATGAAGGCGATGTGTGTCGTTCCATGCAGCATAGGACCCGGCGGACGCGGGATCTTTGCACCCTGCTTTTCCAGTGCGGCGCAGACGGCGTAAATGTCGTTGACGCCAAGGGCCAGGTGGCCGAAGCCGGTGCCGAGTTCATAGGGCTCTTCCCGGCCCCAGTTGTAGGTCAGTTCGACAACTGTATCCGTCTCCTCCGGGCCGTAGCCGACAAAGGCGTTGGTAAACTTTCCGCCCGGATAGTCGTCCTTGCGAAGCAGCTTCATTCCGAGCAGCTCGGTGTAGAACTTGATCGATCGATCAAGATCGAAAACACGGATCATCGTATGCATCATGCGAAATTGGCCGGACGTTGCGGTCATAATGCGAATCCTCCTGCAAGTTATCGTTTTTACACTGGTTTTTAGCGAGAGCGGGGCGATGGAACTGGTCCATGCACTTGATGTTGGAAACCAGTGTTGTATGATAACCATGTAAGTGACCTAATTGTCCAGCCGTTTTCAGAGATTGAGTCGGAGCAAAAGATGAACGCCCAGTCGCCCCTCAAGGAAAGAGCGCTTGCAGCCCTTTCTGCCGCGATGCCGACGGATCTGCTTCTAACGGATGCGGAAGCATTAGAACGTTACAGCCGCGATTGGTCGGGCGATCACTATGGCAGGCCGCTTGCGGTCGCTCGGCCGCGATCGACCGAGGAGCTCAGCTATTTCATGGCCTGCTGCCACGAACTCGGCATGCATGTCGTGCCACAGGGCGGCTTGACTGGTCTCGTCGGTGCGGCGGTTGCGAGCTTTCCGGAAGGGGAAGTCGTCGTCTCGCTCGAGCGCATGAACAAGGTGCGCTCGGTCAATCCGATCGATTTTGCGATGGTGGTGGAGGCCGGATGCATTCTGGAGGATGCCAAGCGCCACGCGGAAGCTGCCGACTGTATCTTGCCGATCACGTTCGGCGCGCAGGGCAGTTGCCGCATCGGCGGAAACGTCTCCACCAACGCGGGCGGTTTCAATGTGCTGCGCTACGGCATGACCCGAGATCTGGTGCTCGGACTGGAGGTTGTCTTGGCTGACGGGCGCATCTGGAACGGGCTCAGAACCCTGCGCAAGGACAATCGCGGTTACGATCTGAAGCAGCTCTTCATCGGAGCGGAAGGGACGCTCGGCATCGTCGCGGCCGCTGCCCTCAAAGTGTTTCCGAAGCCTGAACAGGTTGAGACGGCGCTGGTCGGCCTTGAGTCCGTCGAGGCAGCAATGCAGCTTTATGCGCGGGCGCGGCGGCAATGCAGCGATCTACTGACCGCTTTCGAGCTCATCTTGCGGGGCGGTATCGAGATCGCCATCAACGCCAGGGAGGATCTCAACGATCCGCTGAGCCAGTCCTATCCGGTCTATGTGCTGATCGAGGCGTCTGCCGCCGGTCGCGTCGATCTGAAGGCGCTGCTTGAAGGCTTCTTCGCCGATGCGTCCGACCTCGTGCTCGATGGTGTCATCGCGAGCAGCAAGGCGCAGGGTGAGCGGCTTTGGCTGCTCAGGGAAATGATGGTGGAGGCCCAGGGCCGCGGTGGACGGTATCTGCGCACGGATGTGTCCGTTTCGATATCGAGCATCGCTGCCTTCGTTTCCGAAACCCTGGCCGCACTTGCGGACAAGTACCCGGAAGCGATCGCCGTGACCTACGGCCATGTCGGCGACGGCAATATCCATCTGAACATCGTGCCGCCGGAGGATATGCCCGCAGAGGAATACGATAGCTTGTTCCACGCGACCGAAGAGGTGATCTTCGATGTCGTCGACCGGCATGGCGGTTCAATCAGCGCCGAACATGGGATTGGCAAGATCAAGCAGGCCGCTTTTCTGAAGCGGGCCGATCCCTTGACGTTGGAGCTGGCACGCCGGATCAAGGACGCATTCGATCCGGAGCATTTGCTGAGCGAAGGCCGGATTCTGGCAAGCGCGCAAGGGAAAGCAGGGGGCTAGGACATGACGCTGAAATTGGACAAGGTCAATCGAGGCCCGCATTTGTCGACATTGGTAGCAAGCTCGATTTCACGCGAAATCGCGCAGGGACGTTTGCGGCCCGGCGACCAACTGCCGACGGAACAGCAACTGGCGCAGACGTTCGGTGTCAGCCGCAATGTCGTTCGCGAAGCGATTGCCCGTCTGCGTTCGGAGGGTCGGATCTGGTCGCAACAGGGCCGAGGCGCTTTCGTGGCGGACCAGCCGAATACCACGGTGCTGACCATCGATTTCGACGCTTTGCAGCAGGCCAATGCCTTCCAGTCCCTGTTCGAGCTGCGCGGCATTCTTGAAGTGCAGGCGGCAGCCCTTGCCGCGCGTCGCCGCAGCGACGAGGATTTGCAGGCCATGAAGGATGCGCTCGCAACGATGCAGGCAGCACCTTATGGCAGCGTCATGTGGCTGAAAACCGATCTTCAGTTCCACAAGACCGTCGCGGCTGCGACCGGTAATGTCTACATGCTTCAGTTTTTGACTTTCGTCTCCGAAAAAGTGCGAGAGAGCATTCTGGCCTCCGGTAATCAGCGAGGGTCCGAGGATCTCGCCGCCGTCACGCTTGGCGAACATCAGCGCATTCTCGATGCCATCGAGACAAGGAATGAAGCCGAGGCTCAGGAGGCGATGCGTGCGCATCTCCACGGTGCCGCAAGCCGTGTCGGCCTCGCTGAGGAGCAATCCGACTAAACACCGATCGAGGGTTTCAAATGACAGGAAGACTTGAGGGCAAGACCGCCGTCGTCACAGCGGCGGGGCAAGGGATGGGGCGCGCCACGGTACTTGCCTTTCTGAGGGAAGGAGCAAAGGTCTGGGCAACCGACCTCGATGAAGCCAAGCTGGAAACGTTGCGCGATCATGCCGGCGTTTCCGTGCGCAAGCTGGACGTGCTGAACACAGAGGACATCCAGGCATTCTCCAAGAGCATCGAAGCGCCGGACATTCTCTTCAATTGCGCCGGCTTCGTCCATAACGGCGCCATTCTCGATTGCGACGAGGACGCTTTCGATTTCTCGGTCAACCTCAACATTCGCGCCATGTATCGGATGATCCGTGCCTTCCTGCCAGGCATGATCGAACGCGGCGGCGGTTCAATCGTCAACATGGCGTCTGTCGCCTCGACCGTGATCGCCGCACCCAATCGCTTCATCTATGGCACCACCAAGGCTGCCGTCATCGGTCTCACGAAATCCGTAGCACTCGACTATGTGACGAAGGGCATTCGGGCCAATGCGATTTGTCCCGGAACGGTCGAAAGTCCTTCCCTGCAGGATCGTATGCGGGCGCTCGGCGACTATGACCAGGCGCGTGCGAGTTTCATCGCACGCCAGCCGATGGGACGGCTCGGAACCGCTGAGGAGGTGGCCGATCTCGTGGTTTATCTCGCCAGCAACGAATCCGCCTTCATGACCGGTAACGCCATCGTCATCGATGGCGGCTGGGCAAACGCCTGATCGTCACTTTGTTTTCAAGAAGGAGCCTGGAATGAAGCTCATACGATACGGAGCACGCGGCGCGGAAAAGCCCGGCATGCTCGATGGCACTGGCGCAGTGCGCGATCTCAGCGGCAAGGTGGACGACATCGGCGCTGAGACGCTGACGTCTGCCGGCCTTGCCAGACTTGCGGCTGTCGATCCCGCCAGCCTGCCGCTGGTTACCGATCCCGGCCGCTATGGACCCTGTGTCGCTCGGGTCGGCAAGTTCATCTGCGTTGGTCTCAACTATGCCGACCACGCAGCGGAGACCGGCGCCGCAATCCCCGCGGAGCCGATCCTGTTCATGAAGGCGACAAGCGCGATTACCGGCCCCAACGACAATGTTATCATTCCCCGCAATTCGAAGAAAACCGATTGGGAGGTCGAACTCGGCGTCGTCATCGGCGATGAGGCGCGTTACGTTCCGCAAGCCGATGCCATGAAGCATGTCGCCGGCTATTGCCTCATCAACGACGTTTCGGAACGCGAATTCCAGGCCGAGCGCGGCGGGCAGTGGACCAAGGGCAAGTCGGCCGACAGTTTCGGCCCGATCGGACCGTGGATGGTGACGCGGGATGAGGTTGCCGATCCGCAGAACCTGAAGATGTGGCTGTCGGTCGATGGCACGATGCGCCAGAACGGCTCGACGAAGACGATGATCTTCGGTGTCGCCTTCCTCGTGCACTACATCTCGCAATTCATGAGTCTGCAGCCGGGCGACATCATTTCAACCGGCACGCCGCCGGGCGTTGGTCTTGGCATGAAGCCGCCGCTTTTCCTCACCGCCGGACAGACGATCAAGCTCGGTATCGAGGGCCTTGGCGAACAGACCCAACTCACCGTCAACGCGGCTTGATAACGAAATGGGAGGCGCGCGTGGCGCGTCTCCTCTCATCGATAATTCGGTGATCAGCGGGCTCCAAGAATCGTCAAAATACGCAGGGCGGCGCAGGCCGCGCCGTAGCCATTGTCGATATTGCAGACGGTGATACCTGGCGCGCAGCTTGCAAGCATCGCATTCAGCGCCGTTCGCCCGCCTTCCGACGCGCCATATCCAACGGAAGTCGGCACGGCGATCAACGCGCCGTCCACGAGCCCGCCAAGCACGCTGGCAAGGGCCGCATCCATGCCGGCCACCGCGATGACGATGGGATGCCGCCGGATCTCGTCGATGCGCTCCATCAACCGCCAGAGACCGGCAACGCCCACATCGGTTATTAGCGTTGCCTGAACGCCTGCGTGACGAAGAGTGCGCGCAGCTTCCCTTGCAACCCCCGAATCCGAGGTGCCGGCCGCGACGATCGTTATCTTGCCGTTGATGCGTGCCGGCTGCAAAGGTCCGCAGAATGCCGTGCGCGAAAGCAGGCAGTAATCGATATCGGCGACCAATTCCTCCGGGAGTGCGGCGAGCTTACCGGCATCAAGCCGGGTCAGCAGCAGGCCAACGCCACGTGTCTTAGCATCCTTGAGGATCGCTGCGATCTGTTCTGCGCTTTTACCTTCGCAGAACACGGCTTCGTTGAGGCCGATGCGGCTGGCGCGATCGAAATCGAAGACGACGTCCGCTTCACTCATGGTTTTGCTCCGACGAAAGCACTGCCATTGCGATACGCCGCAAAGCTGATCGGCTGGCTGGCAAGCGCCAGGGGCAGCAATGACGTGATTTTGTTTGACAGGTCCGCAGTACCGACCCTTGCCAATCCGGCAACGCTCTCCTGATCGAGCTCGATGACGATGCCGTTTCTGCGCACGCGGCACCGGACGGTGCTTGGTTCCAGTGTCTCGCCGACAAGGCGTTCCACGGCATGAATGGCCCGCAGCGTTTCGGGATCGATGGCGATCGCGGTTTCCACGCGGCTCGAAAGACAGGGCGAAGCGGGCAGTTCGGCAAGCGTGCCGAGGCCGAGACTGCGGGCGAGTTCCCGCACGCCTTTTTTGTCGATCGCTGCTTCGAGATAGGGATGACGGACCTTATGTTGACGCGCAGCATCCAGCCCTGGGCGGTATTCGCCGAGATCGTCCTTATTGGTGCCGGACAACAGCTGCCTGTCCGAGATCCTGCCGATCGCGCCATAGAGGCTGCCCTTGCAGAAGAAGCAGCGGTTTATGGGATTGGCGATGTAGTTCTCGTCGGCGAATTCACCGGCATCAAGGATGCGAAGATTCCAACTCTCGCTCTCCGCAAGCCTCCGTACCCTCTCGGTCGCCTCCGGCGGCACGGCGGGCGAGACGGCATGCATCATCGTGACGTGCGCCGTGCCGAGAAGACGATTCGCGATGACGGCGAGCGTCATGGAATCGACGCCGCCGCTGATGGCGACCGCGCATGTCTCCAGCGACGACAACATAGCTTCCAGTCTCCGCCTCATCGTTCTTCCTCCCGGGATTTTGCTTCCGCGTGACGGCGAAGCCGCGCGCGTTCGACAGCGGTGCCGACAGCAGAAAGATCGTCCGCCTCGAGCTTGGCGGTGAGGCCCGAAGGGCGCTCGACGAGCTTCACGCGCAGCCGCCGACCATCCGCATCGACCGTCGCTGTCTGGCGCGGCAGGACGGTGCGCTGCGTCAGGCTGTGGCGAACCCCGATTGTCGTGGTCTCGTCGAAGATGGCGGCGATGACATCGTCACGGCCGGCCGGCTCGGTCAGGACACGCAGATGCGTCATCATCCTGCCCTTCTTGCCGAAGACAGGCATCTGTATGACGTCGAGGACGCCGGCCCTGCTGCGCAGATTGTCAATTGCCTGCGCAATGTCCTCGCTCGTCTGGTCGTCGATCTCGCATTCGAGAATGGCGACCTCATCCCGCGGCGTGGAAACTGCAAGCGGCTCGAAAGCAAGTAGGCGCAGGCAATTGCTCAGCCCCGGTAGGCGCTTCGTTCCGAAACCGTGAGCCGATGCCAGCAATCGGCGTGGAGCATGGGATGTTTCGAAGGGATCGCAGAGGTGACGCAGGATCGCCGCGCCCGTCGGCGTCACTCGCTCGCCGGCAATTCCGTCGTCGATGGTCGTGAAGCCTTCCATCAAGAGGGCAGTCGCCGGTGCCGGCACGGCGAGCAGACCATGCGCGGTCCGCACACGTCCGGAGCCGAGCGGCAGCGGCCCGACAGTCCATTTGGCGACGCCAAGCCTCGAGATGAGCCAGGCCGCAGCGACGATATCCGCGATCGAATCCCATGCGCCGACTTCATGGAACTGGACATGCTCCGGATCAGTGCCATGCACTCTCGCTTCGGCCTCGGCCAGATGCGTGAAGATGCCGATTGCGTGCCTTAAGGTTTCGGCGTCTAGCGCCGAGCCAAGGAACGCCTGACGGATCATCGACCAATTAACATGATCATGATGGGGGTGGTCCTCGGAGGTGGGATGATGCGCCGGCGCTTCATTGGTCTGCATCTCCGCCGGCTGTTGATGTCGTTGCACGAGAAATCGACGCCCGACCAGAATGCCGTCATCGTGATGGAGCGGCTCGAACGTGACATCCGGGATCATCGGGCAGAGCGACAGGGTCGTCAAAAGATCCTTTTCAAGGTCTGGCCGAAAATCCAGAAGCGCCGCCACGAACATGTCGCCGGCAATTCCACCGATCGGGTCGAGATGAAGTTCAAGCATTGGGCCGTGCGCCTATTCGGGTTTTGCTGGTTGCAAGGAGACTCCGTTCATCGACGCGATGACATCGGACAAGGCCGGGACGAATGCTTCCCCATGTCCGGAAGCGACGGCCGCCGCAAAGCTGTTGCGCACCGCAGCACCGACCGGGTTGGCCGCTTGAACGGACTGGGCAAAGGATGCGAGATACGACATGTCCTTCAGCGCATTCACCATCGCAAAGCGCTGAGCATTCTCGTTGCGGTTCAGCACGAATTCGAAGAAGGCCTGATAGAAGCCGCAGTCCATGCGGCTGCCGCGCAGGACACTATCGAAGACTTCAGGTGTCAGGCCGGCCTTTGCCGCGAGCATCAAGGCTTCGGAATAGATTGCGGAATAGCCCATCGACACGAAATTGTTGAGAAGCTTCATGGTGTGGGCCGTTCCGACGCCGCCGGTTGGAACGATGCGCGCGGCGAAGGCTTCGAGGATCGGGCGGGCACGCGCGACTGCATCTTCGTTTCCGCCCACCATCACGTCGAGCTTGCCTTCGGCCGCTTCCTTTGGCGTCCGCGCAAGGGGAGCGTCGACGAATGTGATGTCGGAGGCTGCGAGCCCTTCGGCAAGCTTGACCGTTACGGCAGGATTGGAGGTCGAGCAGTCGATCAACAGGAGCGGCTTTCCTGCCGCGACAATGCCGTTGCGGCCGGAAACGACCTCTTGAACCTGATCCGAACCCGTCACGCAGAGCAGGATGACGTCGCTCGCTTCGGCAAGTTCTTTCGGCGTCGCCGCTTCGCTCGCGCCAAGCGCCTTGAGCCGGTCGACGGCCTCGCGCTTCCTGTGAGCGAGGACGGTCAGCGGCCACCCCTTTGACAGCAGGTTCGCCGCCATGCCCGAGCCCATGGCGCCAAGCCCGATAAAGCCGATTTTCTCTTTCATTTTTCCCTCCCCGTTAAATTGAAGTCAGTGATCGTCCGAGCTTTTGCTTTTTTGAGTCATATGAGGTAGCTACGATGGAAATGGCCTCGCGGCGGACAGCGGAAACGGACTTCGAGACAGTATGAAGGACAGGGATAACGCCGTCTTCAGCACCATCCAGCAGATGCCTAACCTGCGTAGCGGTCTTGCCGACAGCCTGATTGCCCAGATCGAATCGGGTGATCTCAAGCCGGGTCAGAGGCTCCCGACCGAGCAGGCGATCATGGAGGCGACGGGTGTCAGCCGGACCATCGTCCGAGAGGCGCTCGCTACCTTGCGTGCGAAAGGGCTTATCGTGACGCGGCAGGGCCTTGGCGCCTTCGTTTCCAACGACCCGAAGCCGCGCTCCTTCTCGATCATTCCGAACGATCTGGAATCGATCGACGAAGTGCTTCGTGTCCTCGAGCTTCGTATCGGCATAGAGTACGAGGCGGCCGGGCTTGCAGCACTTCGCCGGACGCCGGAAGATATCGTCCGCATGCAGGATCGCCTCGACGCGCTGGACCGCGCGATCGATGAGGGCGGGTATGGTGCAGAAGAGGATTTCGCCTTTCACCGCACCATTCTCGTCGCGACGCAGAATTCCTATTACAGTCGTCTTTTCGATACTTTCGGGACGGCGATGGTGCCGCGGCAATGGGCGCGGCTCGACAGGATGACGGCCGCTGAGCGCATCCGCCACGCGGCCGGCATGCGCAAGGAGCATCACGCGATCTTCAACGCGATCCGCGATGGCAATGAGGCCGCGGCACGCAAGGCGTTGCGCAATCATCTGTCGAAGAGCACGGCTCGCTTCGAAGAACTCCGTGACGCCAGCCTGCAGCACTGATCGCTCAAACGGCATAGCGAGGCACGACATAGGGACCTTCGGGGATGATTGCGACATTGGGATCTCCGCTTCGTACAATGCTGCGCTCGATCGCTTGGGTGATATCGTCGATCATCTCGACGCCCGTCAGCCTGCGATCATTTCCGGTAAGGCCGGTCGTATAAAGCTCGACCCTGCCGAGCCGCATCGGTTTCAGCTGCATCTCTGTCTGCCATTCGTCGATTTCTGCCAGGCTTTTCGCCGTCAGCGTCGCAAGGAAACGCTCCTGTCCGAGTTCAACGAGTTTGGCTTGCGCCTCGCGGAACTCGCCAGAGCCGAAGCCCTCGGAACACTCTGAAGCGATGATCAGCGTGCCGCCAGGCTTCAGGATATCGAGTGGCGTCACCATACCCTTGATCGTCTGGTAATAGGTCTTGTCCAGCGGATAGCCGGCGGAAGAGGTGACCACGGTGGAGAACTTTCGATCTATCGGCACATGCGTGGCATTGCTGACGAAGTTCACGGCGGCCTGATGGCTCGCGATGATCTCGCCGAAGGTGATACAGACAAGATCGCGGTCCTCATCGAGAACAGTGTTGAGCGCATGGACCTCGCCCAGCATTCGTACGATCTCAAGCTGCTCCTCATGCAGCGGATTGCCGACGAGATTGCATTGGACGGCCAGCGGATCTTCCATGAAACGGGCGGAGTGAAAGGTGCGGATCGTTTCGTGATGCGCGACGCCGGGCGAGATCACCTTGCGGCCGCCGGACCAGCCGGCCATGAAATGCGGTTCGACAAGGCCGGTCGCGATACGTAGATCCGCCTCGACGAACAGGCGATCGAGCTTGACCGGCGTCTGTCGTATTGAGGTGAAACCGAGATCGACATGGGCCGCCTCGTCGCGGGCATAGTGGTTTTCGACGCGAACATTCTCCAGGACCCAGGGGTCGCCGATGAGTTCGGCGAGTTCTTCGCCGAGATTGGGGCGATGCAGTCCGGTTGCAACGAGGATTGATATTCTGTCCAGTGGAATGCCCGACGTCGCCATGATCTCGATCATCGGCCGCAGGAACAGTCGGTTCGGAACCGGTCGGGTGATATCGCAGATCAGGATGCAGGCACTCGAGCGACCCTTCGACAATCCGGCAAGCGGCGCCGAACCGATAGGTGCTGCAAGTGCTGCGGCGATGGCGGCACGGGCATCCGGTAGTTTCGGCAGGACTTTCTTGCGAACGAGCGTCGGCTTGGCATGCGCGGGCATAGCAAATTCCAGGTGTCCGCGACCGTAGGAAATCGAGACCGCGTCCATCATGCCTTCTCCGCAACGCCGCCGAGATAGAGTTCGCGCATGAGCGACATGTCCTTCAATTGCGCGATGGGACCGGATGTGGCGATACGGCCGTTCTGCATGAGATAGCCGCGCGTGGCGACCGAAAGTGCCAGTCCGGCATTCTGTTCGACAAGCAGCACCGACGCGCCGAAGGTCTTGCCGATATCGAGGATGATCGCCTGGATCTCCTTGACGAGCAGCGGCGAAAGCCCGAGCGAGGGCTCATCGAGCAGGAGAACCTTGGGCCTTGCCATCAGGCCGCGGGCAATCGCCAGCATCTGTTGCTGACCGCCGCTAAGCGACCCGCCTTTCTGCTGGCGTTTCGTTGCAAGGATCGGAAAGAAGCTCTCCATCGTCTTGACGTCGGTCTCGATGGCATCGCCGTCGCGTCTTGCGTAGGCACCGAGACGGAGGTTTTCCTCAACGGTCATCTCGGCGAAGATGCGCCGTCCTTCAGGCACCAGAACCACGCCGCGCTTGGCCATGATATCGGGCGTTCGGCTCGTCAGGTCCTCGCCTGCAAAGCTGATGCGTCCTGCGCGCGGCCTGACGAGTCCGACGATGGTGCGAAGCAGCGTCGACTTGCCTGCACCGTTCGGCCCGAGGATGGTAATCACCTCATTGTCCTCAAGCGTCAGGGAGACATCGCGGTTGACGACGGTCGCGCCATAGCCTGTGGTGACATTCGATACGGTCAAAAGGCTCACAGCGCGCCTCCCAGATAGACTTCGAGCACCTTCGGATCGGCGAGCACAGCCTCGGTCGGCCCGTCCGCGATCTTCGATCCGAAGTCGAGCACGATCAGCCGCTTGCAGAGCATCTGCATCAGTTTCATGTCGTGATCGATGACGCAGACGCTGATGCCATGAGTCGGGAATTGCTGGACAAGCCCGACAAGGGTTGCCGTTTCCTTGTCGTTGAGACCGGCCGCTGGTTCGTCCAGAAGGATAAGCGACGGCCGTGTCGCAAGTGCGAGCGCGATGCCCAAAAGCCGCAGGCTGCCGAACGGCAATACGCCGGCCGTCTCGCCGGCAAGCGGCAAAAGGCCGACAAAATCGAGTAGGGCAGATGGTGTCGCCCAGGGATAGGGGCGGGCGCTACGACGTGCGTGCTCGCAGGCGATCTGCACGTTTTCCCAGACGGACAGGCCCGGAAAGGCCATTGCTTGCTGGAAAGTGTAGCCGATGCCGGCACCGGAAATCTCATAGGCGGCAAGACTGGTAATATCGCGGCCGCGCCAGCTGACCTTGCCTTCCGTCGGCTTGTGCACGCCGGTGATGACGTTGAAGAGGGTCGTCTTGCCGGAGCCGTTCGGCCCGACGATCCCGAGGATTTCGCCTTCCTCGATCGAGACATCGATCCCTGACAGTGCCGTCAGCCCGCCGAACTGCTTCTTCAGTCCCTTGATGTCGAGGATCGCGCTCATCGGCTGGCCTCCGACGCGCGCTTGCCGCCCGCGTGATGTGCCGCGTCCTTCGGACCATTGCCGCGCAGGAGGCGCTGCCAGCCATCCATCAGGCCGGCAATCAGACCATTCGGCAGAAGCAGGATGACGGCGATCAGGCAGACACCGTACAGAATGCGGGATTCAACCGGGTCGAGGTTCAGGACTTCAGGCAGGAAGGACACGAGGATGCCGCCGGCAATCGGACCGAGCAGGAGACGGGCACCGCCGATCATCACCATGAGGGCCAGGTAGATGCTTGGGAAGGATGCAAATTGGCTGGGCGAGATGTGGCGCAGGAAATAGGCGAGCAGGACGCCGGAGACACCGGCGAACACGCCGCTGACCACGAAGGCGCCGATTTTATGCCTGCCGACATTGATGCCGAGGGAGGCCGCGAGTTTTTCGTTTTCGCGAATGGCCCGTAATGTGCGGCCATACGGGGAGTTGATGATGGCCCAGCTAGCGATAGCGCTGAGCGTCACGAATGCCAGGACGATATAATAATAGGGCATCAGATCATCGGCCTGTACGCCGAGAAAACTGACCGGCAGCTGCAGGTCGAGGCCGGTTGCCGCACCCGTATAGTCGCCGCCATTGGTCAGAACGATAGTCAGCAACTGACCGAAGGCGAAGGTCATGATCACGAAATGATGGCCCGAAACCCGCAGCGACGGCACACCGATGATAACGGCGGCGATTGCCGCAAAGATGCCGCCCAGCGGCAGAGCAATCCAGAAGCCAAGGCCGGCGTCGCGCGCCAGCACCGCGGCGGCATAGGCGCCGACCCCGACGAGAGCTGCATGACCCATCGACAGGATGCCGGTCTGGCCGAACAGGACGGACAAGCCATAAAGCGCAACGATATTGATGCCGGCCGAGATCGCCAGCGACAGCAGGCGGTTGCTCGGTCCAAGCGCCGGCATGGCGGCAAGCACGATCAGGACGGCGAGGGCCGGAACCAGCGAGCGCAGAGAGGAAAGTGTGGTGTTCATGGTTCACTCCCGTCTCAGGCCATCTTCGGGCCGCTCGTACCGCCGAAGAGGCCGTTCGGGCGAAAGAGCAGGACAAGGATCATCAATGCGAAGGAATAGGCATCGGTCCATTCGGAGAAACCATATCCAGCGCTGAAGCCTTCGACGATCCCGAGGATGAGACCTGCCACCACGGCGCCTGTCAGGTTTCCAAGGCCGCCGATCAGCGCCACAGCGAACCCCTTCATCACCATTGTGCCTCCGGTAAACGGCGTGATGGGGAAGAGGGCGATCAGCAGCGCTCCACCGAGACCTGCGAGCGCGCTGCCGAGCACGAAGACGCCGGTAATGTAGCGTCGGACCGGAATCCCCATCAGTGCGGCGGTATCGCGGTCGTCGACTGCGGCGCGCAGTGCACGGCCGTAGCGGCTGCGGGTGACCACGGCGAAGGTCATCGCCACGACGGCAATGGTAACGAGAATGACCATGATGCGGACGGAGGCGATGCGGACGCCGCCGACATCCCAGATGCCTGAAAGCGGGCGCGGAATGCTTTTCTGGTTCGGATCGTAAAAGAAGATGACGATGTGCTGCAGAACGACGATGAGGCCGAGCGAAACGATGAAACCGTTGGTCGGTCGCGTCAGCGTGAATCGGAACAAGCTTCGCTCCAGGACGAAGCCCATCACGCCGACGGCAAGAACTGCGAGCACCAGCGCAATGGGAAAGCCCAATCCCGCTCGGACTGCAAGCCAGGTGACGATGCTGCCGACCATCAGGAACTCGCCATGGGCGAAGTTGATGATGCCAGTTAGTCCGAAGATCAAGGTGACACCGACGGCGATCAGCGTAATGACGCTTGCGATCGACAAACCGTTGAGGAGCTGTTGAATGAAAATATCCACGGCTTCTTTCCGCCATTGCCTAGGCCTCTGGTCATCAGGCCCGTTTACGTCCGATGGAGAACCGCCGGCTGTTGCCGGCGGGACGGCGTCGCGGAGCCCTATTCCGCCGGAGCTTCGGCAGGCGGCTGCTGCATGGCGCACGAGATGTTGCCACCCGGCGCTGCGGCGCAGACTTCGGTGGCGTGGGTAACCTGGTGACTGCTGTTGAAGGACAGGTCGTCGGACACGACACCCTTGTGATGCAGCGTTTCCATCGCAGCGACCGTCTTGTCCGGATCGAGCGAACCCGCCTTCTCCCAAGCTTCGGCGAGCATGTGGACATAATCGTAGTAAAGGAGGGACACGGAGGACGTCACGCCCTTCGGGGCGCCGGCCGCAAAGTAGTTCTTGAAGTAGGTTTTTGCATTGGCGTTGGAGGACTCTCCCCAGCAGATCGGCACGCAGCTCATGGCAACCGGAACGTCGGCGCTGAGACCGCGCTCCTTCCAGATGCCGGGATCGACACCAAACAGGAAGTAGCTCGGCGCCACGCCGAGTTCGAGCGCCTGCGGCAGGGCCGTCAGCGTTGAATCCCCATTGTACCAGAAGTGCACGACGTCGGGGTTCAGGCTCTTGGCGCGCGTCAGGAAGGGCGAGAAATCGGTGGTATCGGGCGGATAGGAAATAACCTCCGGCACCTCCTGTCCCTCTGCCTTCAGTGCCTTGACGTAATAGGAGGTCAGGAACTGGCCGGTCGCGTCGTTGCCGACGATGACGACGGACTTCTTCAAGGGATGGCCGACGAGCGGCGTCAGCAGGCTCAGCACGCCACGGGCGGTCGAACCGGAGCGCTGAAATTCCTGCGGCTCGGACTGGAACAGGTAGTGGTCTTCTCCGCCCGGCGCGACCGACTTCGGATTGAGGATTTTCGCAAGCGTGCTGTTGCCGGCGATCTGGATCACCTTTGCCGGCTGGGTAATCTTCGTCATCGCCAGGGTGAAATCATGCGTCTCCGAGCCGAAGATCGCAGCGACTTTCTGGTCGCGGACAAGCTCCTGCGTTGCGGCGATCGCGGTTGAAATATCGGTGCGGTCGTCGCGCTTAAGGAGCTCGATCTTGTAGGTTTTGTCACCGACTTTGACGCCGCCAGCATCGTTGATTTCCTTGACGGCCAGGCCGACGCCGGCCGGCAGTGTGTGTCCGGCTGAAACGAAGGCGCCGGATTCGGCGGCGACGACACCGATCTTGATGGTGTCTTCTGCTGACGCCGAATAGGCTGACGCGCCGAGGCCGAGCGCAAGCGAAACGCCTCCCAATACCAGTGATCGCACGATCCCATCCTCCCAGTGCAGATTTTGCGTACTTACCGGGTTGTCGTACAACCCTGTTTTCTGATAATTGGCTTGGTGGAGAATGTCAAGCAAGTCAAACCTGGGAAGCTGGGCCTCCGGCAACCCTAGCGAGGGAGTGAGATATGCAAACGAGAGAGTTCGGCCAAACCGGCCGCAAGGTCAGTGAGATCGGCTTCGGCGCATGGGCGATCGGCGCAGCATGGGGTGAGGTGAATGACGAAGAGGCGCTTGCGGCCCTCCATGCCGCGCTCGACACGGGCGTCACCTTTATCGACACCGCCGATGTCTATGGCGACGGCCATTCCGAACGCCTCATTGCGAAAGTGATGAAGGAACGGGGCGGGCAGCGTCCATTTATCGCCAGCAAGGCGGGTCGCCGCCTGCCTCAGCAGTCCGTCGAGGGGTATAGCGCAGAAAACCTGAACGGCTGGATCGACCGAAGCCTCAAGAACCTGGAGACCGACTGCCTGGATCTGGTCCAACTGCATTGCCCGCCGACGGATCTCTATTACCATCCGGAAGTGTTCGAACGTCTCGATCGGCTGGTCGAGCAGGGCAAGATCCGCAATTACGGCGTCAGCGTCGAGCGTGTCGAGGAAGCCCTGAAAGCGATCGAATATCCCGGTATCGTCAGCATCCAGATCATCTTCAATGCCTTTCGCCAGCGTCCGATCGAACATTTCTTCAAGCAGGCGCAGGACAAGAAAGTTGCGATCATAGCGCGCGTGCCGCTGGCAAGCGGTCTGCTGTCGGGCAAGTTCAAGAAAGATACCAGGTTCGAAACGAACGACCATCGATTGTTCAATCGCAACGGCGAGGCATTCGACGTTGGCGAAACCTTCTCTGGCGTGCCCTATGAGGTCGGCCTCGACGCTGTCGAGAAGGTGCGGCCACTGGTGTCGGGCGATACCACCATGGCGAAGTTTGCGCTGCGCTGGATTCTGATGTTCGACGCTGTCACCGTCGCCATTCCGGGCGCTCGCAATCCGGCGCAGGCCCGTTCGAATGCCGAAGCGGCAGGACTGCCGGCGATATCGCAAGCCGCGATGCAGGAGATCAGATCGATCTACGATACCTACATCAGGCAATATGTTCACCAGCGCTGGTAAGGAGCCGACGCCATGACGAGCCCAATCATCGACTCCCATCATCACTTCTGGGATCCGACCAGCGGCGGAGACTACGGCTGGCTGAGCGGACCCTTCGAGCCGATCAACAGGATATTCGCGCCCGCCGACCTCAGGCCGAGCCTTGAAAAGAACGGCGTGACCGGCACGGTACTCGTCCAGACCTGGAACGATCTCGGCGAGACATGGGACTTCATCAGGACTGCGGAGGCGACGGACTTCGTTGCCGGCGTGGTCGGATGGGTCGATCTGACCGATCCGAAGCTTCCTGAAACACTGGCCCAACTCCAAACATCGCCGCAGGGAAAGTGGCTGGTGGGCGTGCGCCATCTGATCCAGACGGAAACCGACCCGAACTGGCTCTTGCGCGAAGACGTCAAACGGGGCCTGAAAGCGATCGAAGCCGCAGGGCTCGTCTACGATCTCGTGCCGAACCTGCCGCAGCTGCCGTCCTGCATCAAGACCGTGCAGGGGTTTCCGAACACGCGTTTCGTGCTCGACCATATCTCGAAGCCGGAGATCCGCAATCGTGGTTTCGACGAATGGGCAACCTTGATCCGTGAGTTCCGCAGCCAGCGCGATCACGTCTGGTGCAAGCTCTCTGGCATGGTCACCGAAGCCGATTGGCAGAGTTGGACGCCGGGCGACTTGAAGCCTTATGTCCATGAGGCGCTCGAGGTGTTCGGGAGCGATCGCTGCCTGTTCGGCACGGATTGGCCGGTCTGCCTGGTTGCTGCAAGCTACGACCGGGTCGTCGATGCGCTTCAGGAATGCCTGAAGGACCTCTCCGATTCCGAGCGCGAAAAAATCTTTGGCCTCAACGCCATCGAGGTCTATCGGCTGCCCGAGTTTTGGGAGCGGAATGCATGACTAAGAGTCCATCCGCAAGTCGTATTGGTTTCAAGTCGCGGCTTGGTTTCGGTGCAAGCGGTATCGGCACGCTTTACCGCGATGTCACGGAAGTGCAGGCGGCCGAGGTGCTGAGCAAAGCGTATGAAGGGGGAATGCGCTATTTCGATAGCGCGCCCCTTTACGGTCATGGCCTCAGCGAGCTGCGTCTTGGCAGTTTTCTGCGGACCATCGATCGGAACACAGTCACCGTTTCCACCAAGGCGGGGCGCTATATGGTGCCTCCCTATGGCGAAAACGTCGACTACGGCCTATGGGCCTCGCCACTGCGGCTGAAACCGGTGTTCGATTACAGTTATGCCGGAACGATGCGGTCGCTGGAGCAGTCGGCGAACCGGCTTGGAATTGCCGATTTCGACCTCGTCTACATCCATGATGTCGATCGCTTCACGCATGGGGACGGCTATGAGCGGCGGTTCAACGAGGCGATCGAAGGCTGCTATCGGGCACTCGATGATCTGCGCAAGGCAGACCACGTGAAAGCGATCGGTGTCGGCGTCAACGAAAGCGATGTCGCGACGCGCTTCATCAAGGCCTGCTCTCTCGATGCGGTGATGATGGCGGGCCGTTACACGCTGCTCGATCGTAGTGCCGAGGCGGACTTTCTACCGGAGGCAGAGCGGCGGGGTGTCGAGGTGGTCGTCGCCGGTGTGTTCAACTCCGGCATTCTGGCAACCGGCACCGGCAGCTCCGGCGCAACCTTCGACTACGGTGCGCCTCCGCAGGAAATCATCGCCAGAGCCAGGAAGATCGAGGAAATCTGTCGCCGCCATGCCTTGCCGCTGCAGGCGGCCGCGATCCAGTTTCCGTTTCGCAACCCTCTAGTCGCTGCTGCGGTTCTCGGAATGAGCCGGCCGGAACGCATAGCGGAAAATCTTGCTTGGTCGCGCCTGGCGATCCCCGCGGATCTCTGGCTCGAAATCGACGAACTCTTCACGCAGCCACAGCCAGCCGATCGGATTGCCTGATCTATCCAAGCCCGGCGGTCGCTACGCGACGAAGTAGAATCGGTTGCTTGCTGAAATGCGCACTATGCGCTCAGGTCGAGCTGGGCAGCGGTGGCGCCCACCAGTTCCGCCTTCGACTTTCTTGGAGCGCGAGCTTTGGTCGCCTTCTTGGCTGGAGCGGAAACCTCCGGAAGCTCCGCAAGCAGCAAGTCACCTTCGCCGGCCGGTTTGCGCTCCTCGATGACGTCCAGGGTCTCGATCGCCGGCGTCTCCATGCTCGCCTTCGAAGAGGCGGGCGTGCGAGCTGTCGCTTTGGTGGGAGGGATGGCGCTCGTCGGGGTCGCGGCGGGTGCATATCGAATCATTGGCTTGTTACTCCGTGTTGTTACCTTTATGTTCTGATGGGCAGGGAAGTCAACAAGCTGCGATATGGCGCATGGGGATGAGGCCCAATGAGACACCGAAAAGGCATAGCACTGCTGCCGCTGGCACATGACGAATATCAGCATACGCTCGCGAGCCTACCTCAATGGTACGAGCTTCGCGCCGCTTGCTCGGTTTGTGGAAGAACTGCTCCTGTGGATCGCTACGTCATGGCCAGGCGCTTTGGAGGCGATATGAAAGTAGGCCGATTGGCGCAAAAGCTGGTGTGCCATGGGTGCGGGAATTCCGTGGGCAATACGCTCCTGCTTGGGATGATGTCGAGGGATTGAGACGCCACGCAGGCACTCTTCGTGATCCTTGGTCTAGTTGGTCGTTCCATATGAGCCGCGGGTGAGCCGATGACGACAACAGGGCTTCTTCAGGCGGGAAGCCCTCTTGCCGAGCCTGCGTTTTCCGACGACGATCCTCGATCTCCGTCGGGGACGCGCGAAGATTTACCTAGACCGCACCGGCCGGCAGCGGTGCTGCGGCATCGATGAGTTTCTCATGTCTGAGATCGGACCAGAGCGAAGCCGGGATCGGCCAGCTGAGATAGTCGAGATTTTGTTTCAGTTCCTCGACTGAACGCGCGCCCGGGATCACGCTGACGACAAGTCTATGGGCGAGGGGAAATTGCAGCGCGGCCGCGGCCAGGGGAACGCCGTGGCTTTCGCAGACGGCGTTCAGACGCGCCACTCGCTCAAGGACGTCTGCCGGCGCATTCCGGGTATTGAAGGTAGCGCCCTTGACGGCGCCGGTCGCCAGGATACCGGAATTATAGGGGCCGCCGATGACGATCTTGGTCCCCTTCCGCTCGCAGGCCGGAAAGAGCGTGGCCAGCGGTTCCTGTTCTAACAGCGTGTAACGTCCCGCCAGCAGGAAATAATCGAATTGTCCCGCCTCTACGAAATCGGACAGCATCTGCCATTGGTTAATGCCGACGCCAACAGCCTTGATGACGCCCTGTGAGCGCAATTCGTCCAGCGCCGGATAGGCCCCCTCCATCGCCTCCTTGAACCGGCTGCGCGCATAGGGATCTTCTCCCCTGGCGAAATGGATGGCCTCGTCGGGATCGTGGATCGCCAGCATGTCTATATAATCGGTGCCGAGCCGCTTCAGGGAGCTTTCGATCGAACGAAGCACCGCGTCGCGCGAATAGTCGAATTCCGCCCGGAATGGCGGCGCTTCGTCCCACAGGACAGGCTTTACCTCGCTCTTAGGGATCGGCACCAGATCGTATCCGACTTTCGACGAGATGACGATGTCCCGGCGCGGCAGGGTTTTGATCGCCTCGCCCAGCCGCGTCTCGGCGAGACCGAAACCGTAGACCGGGGCGGTATCGAAATAACGCAACCCGCTGTCGTAAGCGGCCTGGACCGTATCGAGCGCCACCTTGGGATCCGTTGCGCGATACATATTGCCGAGACCGGTTCCTCCCAATCCCATCGTGGTGACGGTCAACCCACCCGCTGTTACGCTTCTCTTTTCCAGTATCGGCATAGATTTTCCTGACGATTTCTAGGTTTCACCAATTCGTGACATGGCTGGAGACTGGCTTGCCAACCGCCGCGCGCCGATTCATATTGACATAAAACTTGTCGTACAACAATGTAACCGTACGATGGAAAGCACACGGGAGGTGTGGCTCCCATCGCATAAGGGAGGAAGCCCCGTGTCGAAGAATGACGATGATGCGAATGAAGAACACCGCGCACAGAAATTTTTGAGCAGACGGGAAGCCTTCGGCTTCGCGGCCAAGGCCGGTCTCGGGGCTGCTGCACTTGCAAGCGGCGCCGCCGGCCTGATGTCAAATCCGCAATTCGCGATGGCCCAGGCAGCCGCTAGCGCGAGCGGCGGCCTGCCTAGGAAGCCCTACAAGTTTTACTTCGTCTGCCATGTGACACTGGACCAGTTTTTCACGCCTTGCATCTACGGCATCCAGGATGCCTGCGCGGCCTTCGGCGCGTCCTATCAATGGACGGGCTCGCAGAAGAACGTCGTCTCGGAAATGGTCAGCGCCATGCAGACAGCGATTGCCCAGAAGGCAGACGGCATTGCCGTTTGTCTGGTCGATCCCAAGGCCTTCGATGCGGCAACGGACATGGCGGCGGCCGCCGGTATCCCCGTCATCGCCTTCAATGCCGACGTCCCGACTGGCAGCCCGAACAAGCGGTTGTCCTATGTCGGTCAGCCGCTCTATCAGGCCGGCTACAATGTGGCGATGAAATGGCTGAAACTCCTGCCGGCAAAGGCCCATGTCATGCTGACGATCGGCGTGCCCGGTTCGCTCAACACGCAGCCGCGCCTCGACGGATACATCCAGGCAATCAAGGATTTCGGCAATGGCATCACCTATGATGTCGTCAATTCCGGCCCGGATCCGCAGACGGAAATCTCCCGCGTCGAATCCTATTATCTCAGCCATCAGAACGTGGCTGGACTTTTCGGTACTGGTGGATCAGATACCTATGCCTGCGGTTTTGTTTCGAACAAATATGGCTTGGCCAAAAAGGGCGGCGTCGTTGCCGGCTTCGACCTGTTCCCCCAGACCCTGACCTTCATCAAGAGCGGCGATGTGACGTTTACGACCGATCAGCAGGCCTACCTGCAAGGGTTCCTGCCGGTGCAGCAGATGTTCCTCTACAAGGTATCCGGCGGTCTGGTCGGTCCGGCAAACAGCGATACCAGCCAGGCCTATGTGACTAAGGACAATGTCGACAACTATCTCGGCCAGACGCGCTTCGAGGGCCGGACGGCCGACGAGCCGAAATAGACCGGCAGCAACGATTGGAGTGCACGGCAAGTCAGGCTGTGCACTTCTCCGCCGACCGCAAGCCGCATCACGAATGACGAGGCCAATGACAGATGAACGTCGAACCCAATAGGATGGAGAATATCAATCGGTCGATTTCACCGACGTCAGCCGGACATGTCTCACTGGGTAGCCGGCTCGCAACGATGTTGTCCCGTTACAGAGAGGCAAGCATTGCCGTGGTTGCGGTGCTGCTTGTCATCTACTTCCAGATCGGCAGCAATGGCGGCTTTCTGACGACGCAGTTGATGAGTGTCGTGCTCAGGGATACCGGCCGGCTCGGCATGATCTCCGTCGCCGAGGTCATGCTGATGATTACCGGCGAGATCGATCTGTCGCTGAGCAGTACGTTTTCGCTGGCCCCCTATCTCATGGTGCTGATGTCGATCACCTGGGGTGTGCCGCTCTTCGTTGGAGCCATCATCGGGATACTTCTCGGTATTGCCGTCGGTTTCGTCAACGGGTTCATTACCGTGCGGCTACGGGTGCCATCGCTTATCACGACCGTCGGTACGCTGTTTCTGCTGCAGGGTATCACCGTTTCGATCTATGACAGCCAGCCGATCGTCGCGCCTGTAGAGGAGCCCTTCAATGCGATATTCGGCGAGAGCCTCTACGGCCCCGGCGATTCCCTCTTCTCTCTGCACGGGCTCACGGCTTTTTCTCCATTCCTATGGGCGTTGCTGGTGGTGCTTGCGCTTGCCCTGGTGCTGACCAAGACCCGCTTTGGCCTTCATACGATTGCGACCGGCAGCAATATCACCGGAGCCCGGGAGATCGGCATCCGCACCGACTGGATGAAAATCTACAATTTCATGATCGCCGGCGGCATTGCCGCTTTCGCGGGCATCATCAACACGGCTGAATTTTCCTCCGCGGATCCGACGGCCGGCAGCCCCTTCCTGACATTGCAGGCGATCGCGGCGGCCGTCATCGGCGGCACGTCGCTGCTCGGCGGATCGGGCACGGCGATCGGTTCGTTGATCGGGGCCTTCGTCGTCGCTTCGCTGAACAACGGCCTCGTCATGGTCGGCGCGCAGGCAACGACATCCGACATCTATCTCGGCGCGGCGATCGTCGCAGCCATGATCATCAACGTGCAGGTCGACAGCCTGCGCATACGGAGGCGCAAATGACGAGCGAAACCATTCCAGCTCTGCCGCAGGATGCGCCTGTCATTCTGGAGATGCAGCATATCAGCAAGAGTTTCGGCGCTGTGACCGCTCTCGTCGATGTCAGCCTCAAGCTTCACAAAGGCGAGGTTCTGGCTCTCGTCGGCGACAATGGTGCCGGCAAATCGACGCTTATCAAGACGATGTCAGGTTTTCACGCTCCGGACCGAGGCAAGATGTTCTTCGACGGCGAGGAGGTGCGGTTCAATTCACCGCGTGATGCGCGCGCGCGTGGCATCGAGACCGTCTATCAGGATCTTGCGCTCATCGGCGATCTCAGCGTCTATCACAACATGTTTCTCGGGCGGGAGCAGCGCCGGCGGGTCCTCGGCTTGAACCTGCTTGACAACAAACGGATGCGCCAGCTGTCTCGCACCTATCTGGATACGCTCGGCATCTCCATTCCCAGCATAAACAGTACGGTCGACATGCTCTCCGGCGGTCAGCGGCAGTGCATCGCCGTTGCGCGCTCGATCTATTCCTCGCCGACGGTGCTGATCCTGGACGAGCCTCTTGCCGCGCTCGGTGTCCGCGAGAGCGCCCAGGTGCTCGGTCTTATCCAGAATCTACGGCGGCAGCGCGAGGTTTCGGTCGTCCTCATTGTTCACAACTACAATCAGATCTTCGAGGTCTGCGACCGCATTAATTTTCTGCATGCAGGGGAGATCGTACTCGATGCGGCAACCACCGAGACGAGCGAGGAGGAACTGATCCGCATCGTCAAATCGGGCCTCGGCAAACGTGCGATTGCGGAAGCCGAGCGATCGATAGGAGTGAGTCCCGCATCATGACGACTGCCGATGTCGAAGGGAAATATCATATGGAGGTTGAGGTGAGGCACGCCTGCCACCCCGAAACCGTGCGCGGCTTATATGCAGGTACGCTGCGCGTCATTTCCTGGTTACAACGTCCTTTCGCCCGGCGAAATCAGGCTCACCTATTCTTCTTATGATCGGATGAGGTCGGTCGCAAAGATTCGAGAAACTGACGAGAAATCGAGATAGCTCCGGCGGACGGATGGCGCACGCATCGCTGGCTTTCGGTGCTATCCCGACGGGATCCTGAGCAAAAATAGTAAATTCGTCGTGCTCAGATATTCTGATAAATTATTGAATTAACATGATAAAGAATAGTATTAGAAAGCCATTCTCTTCAGCACCTCGTCCTTGCGGATGAAATGGTGCCAGAGGGCTGCCAGGATATGCAGGCTGACGATCGCAATCAGGCAATAGCCGGCATATTGGTGGATTTCGGCAGAAATTCTTTCCAGCCTCTTGTCGAGCGGCAGCAGATTGGGCCACTCGAACAGGCCGAACCACGGCAGATCGTGGCCGCCGGTGGCGGATGTCGTGTAGCCGGCAAGCGGCATCACGATCATCAGCAAATAGAGCAGGATATGCGCGCCGCGAGCTGCATAGTGATTGAACACGTCAAGTGGCCTCCGGAAGGCGGGTTCACCGAGTGAGAGCCGCAGCGGCAGGCGGATGGCGATGAGGAAGAGCGCCGTCATGCCGAGCGATTTGTGCACGTCGAGAAGGGCCCGCCGCAGCGGTGTGCCCGGCGTGAGATAGGAGCAGTAGAGGCCGATGATCAGCGCCGAAATGATGACGATGGCCATAAGCCAATGCAGGAGCCGCTGCGATGGCCGATATCGAGTCCTGGGCATATCTGCTGCAGTTGCGGTGGTGTCGGACATTGGTCTCTCCGGTCGTCTTGGGGCACAACGCGGATGCGGTAGTCGGTCGCAATATGGCTGAATTGAGGGCTCTTTCGTTCACCTTCTCGCGAGCAGGCATCACAATCCATCTTTCAGCCTTTGCGCTGCTGGCTTAGGTCGTGGCGCGCGCATGGATGCAACTCGCCTGCGCGGAATGCAGGCATAGTTTCGGCACGGAAACCCTGCGCTCTTTCATGAGCGTCAGGATCTCGGTAATCGTCTGTTCGAGCCCTATTGCCCGCCCTTGCGAGGAAACGTCTGGTTCCGTTCACCAGAAGCCGATATGATCTCGCAACTCTCAATATGTGTGGGAATCTCAGCATCAGCGGTAACGATTTTGGCGCAGATGCCGATCTCATGCCCTTCGATGCGGAAGAAAGCGATGCCTCCTGTCTCCAGGGCCAGCCGCAACTGCGCCTCGGTTGCCCGATGCAAGCTGTGCCGATCGCCCTCATAGTCGCGGATCGTACTGCGCGACACGCCCGAGCGGTCGGCAAGGTCCGTCTGCGTCCAATCCAGGAAGCCACGGGCTGCTCGGCAGAGCGCTGGTGTCAAAATCATCGCCATCTTACCTTGACGTCGGGTTCGAAGCTGCCCATATTGGGCGATATCTATCATATAGGACATAATATACCGGATTTCTAGGGGTTTTGCCGCCATGGCAGTCCGAGACGATCCGGAAGAACGAAGGAACGACGTTTTGGGATAACTGGCGAGCCTGTTTTCATTCTAGCACTTTTGGCTCTGCCGTTTATCGGAAGTCTTCTTTCCGTATGCTTGTTGCGCACGCAGTCTCGGCGCGGTCCTGCCTGGATCGCCGGCGCCGTCACATTCCTGGCACTCCTCATCTCCGCAAGCCTCTATCCCGCCGTCATGGACGGTGGCGTCGTCCGCTACAGCATAGAGTGGCTGCCGCAACTGGGGCTCAATTTCAGTCTCAGGATGGATGGCTTTGCCTGGCTGTTTTCGGTCGTCATCACCGCGATCGGCTTCCTCGTCATCGTCTATGCCCGCTATTACATGTCGGAGGAGGACCCGGTTCCGCGCTTCTTCTCCTTCCTGCTTGCCTTCATGGGGGCGATGCTGGGCATCGTGCTGTCGGGCAATGTCATTCTGCTCTCGATATTCTGGGAGCTGACCAGCATCTTTTCCTTCCTGCTGATCAGCTATTGGCACAATACCGCGGCAGCGCGCGATGGCGCCCGCATGGCGCTGACGATCACGGGGATCGGCGGGTTCTGCCTCCTGATCGGGCTGATCCTGCTCGGCCATATCGCCGGCAGCTACGATCTCGACAAGATCCTGGCGTCGGGCGACATCATCCGCAGCCATCCGCTCTATTTGCCGGCGCTGATTCTGATCCTGCTTGGCGCGCTGACGAAGAGCGCGCAATTTCCCTTCCATTTCTGGCTTCCGAATGCGATGGCGGCGCCGACGCCCGTCTCGGCCTATCTGCATTCCGCAACGCTGGTGAAGGCCGGCGTCTTCCTGCTGGCTCGTTTCTGGCCGGCTCTCGCCGGCACGAATGAGTGGTTCTACATCGTCGGAGCAGCCGGGATCATCACGCTGCTGCTCGGCGCCTATTTTGCAATGTTCCAGCAGGACCTCAAGGGCCTGCTCGCCTATTCGACGATCAGTCATCTCGGCCTTATCACGACTTTGCTTAGCCTTGGCAGTCCGCTTGCGACGGTTGCCGCCATCTTCCACATGGTGAACCACGCGACCTTCAAGGCGTCGCTGTTCATGGCGGCCGGTATTATCGATCACGAGACGGGCACGCGCGACATGCGCAAGTTGAGCGGTCTGTTTCGCTATATGCCATTCACGGGAGCGCTCGCGATCGTTGCAAGTGCGGCCATGGCCGGCGTTCCGCTGCTCAATGGCTTCCTGTCGAAGGAAATGTTCTTTGCCGAAGCGATCGAAACCCATGCAGATTCCATTCTCGATCGCATACTTCCCTATGTGGCGACGCTCGCAAGCGCTTTCAGCGTTGCCTATTCGCTGCGCTTCATTCAGACGGTTTTCTTCGGACCGGCCCCGACCGATCTGCCGATTGCCAAGCCGCATGAGCCGCCCCGCTGGATGCGCTTCCCGATCGAGCTACTGGTCGTGGTGTGCCTGGTCGTCGGTATCGTTCCGACGCTTTCGGTCGCGCCCTTCCTGCAGGCTGCCGTGGTCAGCGTTCTCCATGCGGATACGCCGCAATATAGCCTCTCACTTTGGCATGGTTTCAATCTGCCGCTCGTCATGAGTATCATTGCCCTGATCGGCGGGACGGTCTTTTATTTCGTCTTCAAGGATTATCTGTCGCGATGCGATGACGGTCCGCCCATTTTCCGCCGGCTGAAGGGGCAGCGCATCTTCGAGCGGGTGCTGGTCGAAGTCTCCTGGCACTGGGCGAGAATAGCCGAAAAGCGGATCGGCACGCGCAAGCTGCAGCCGCAGCTTCGCTGGGTTGTCGTGACGGGTTTTGCCGCCGGTCTGCTGCCGCTTTACTTGTCCGGGTTCGAGGCAAAGCATTTCTCCTTTTTGGGCGCTGACCCGGTTTTCGCTTCCGTCTGGGCGATCGGCATCTGCCTGGCCATCGGCACCGCCTTCTTTGCGAAGTATCAACGGCTTGCCGCCCTGGTGATGCTGGGTGGCGTCGGGTTGATCGTCTGCCTGACCTTCATCTGGCTGTCTGCGCCGGATCTCGCGATCACCCAGCTTCTGGTGGAGATCGTCACGACAGTTCTGATCCTGCTGGGGTTGCGCTGGCTGCCGAAGCGGACCGAAGGCATCGACGACACGGTCAGCCTGCGCGCTCGCTTCCGCCGCTTCCGTGATCTTGCGCTCGCCGTCATCTGCGGCGTCGGCATGATGTTCGTCTCCTATGCCGTCATGACCATGCCGGTGCCCGACGCGATCGCGAATTACTTCCTCGAGAACGCCTATTCGAAAGGCGGCGGCCGCAACGTCGTTAACGTCATCCTGGTGGATTTCCGCGGCTTCGATACCTTGGGCGAAATCGCCGTTCTCGGCGTCGTTGCCTTGACCGTCTATGCGCTGCTGCGTCGTTTTCGCCCTGCACCCGACAGCATGGAGATGCCGGAGCAGCAGCAGATCCAGAACCGGTTCGACGAAGAGAGGCCAGAGCGTTCGGCCGGCGATACGGTCCGCGACTATATGCTGATCCCGTCCGTGATCATGCAGTGGATGTTCCCCTTCGTCATCGCCTTGTCGGTCTACATCTTCATGCGAGGGCATGACGCGCCGGGCGGCGGCTTTGCGGCCGGCCTGACACTGTCTATCGCCTTCCTGCTGCAATATCTCGCCGGCGGCACGCGTTGGGCGGAGGATCGCATCCGCATCTTGCCGCTGCGATGGATGGGCGCCGGGCTTCTGATCGCGACGGCGACGGGCATCGGTGCGTGGTTCTTCGGCTATCCGTTCCTCACCTCGCATTTCCAGTATCTGGATGTGCCGCTGATCGGCAAGGTGCCGGCGGCAAGCGCGTTGCTCTTCGATCTTGGCGTCTTCCTGCTCGTTGTGGGCTCGACGGTTCTGATCCTTGTTGCGCTCGCGCACCAGTCGATCCGTATCAACCGCTTGCGCGCACTCGATGCCGAGAAGGCAAGGGGGGATTGATGGAACTCATCTTGTCCATTGCGATCGGCGTGATGACGGCCTGCGGTGTCTGGCTGATCCTGCGCCCGCGCACCTATCAGGTCATCATCGGGCTGTCACTGCTCTCCTATGCCGTCAATCTCTTCATCTTCGGCGTCGGCGGCGTGAAGACGAATGTGCCGCCGCTGCTTGGCGATGGCACGGTAACGCGTGCCTTGGCTGACCCGGTGCCGCAGGCCCTGGTGCTGACGGCGATCGTCATCGGCTTTGCAACGACGGCCCTGTTCCTGGTCGTGCTGCTGGCCTCGCGCGGACTGACAGGCACGGACCATGTCGATGGAAGGAGCGACCGGAAATGACAGGCTGGTCGCACCATCTCATCATCGCGCCGATCCTCGTTCCCCTCATCGCGGGCGCTCTGCTTGTCTTCATCGATGAGCGCTCTCGCACCTTGAAGGCGCTCATCAGCCTGGCGGCGACACTGCTGCTGGTGGGGATTGCGCTTGTGCTCTTCCGTGCGGAAGGCGGGTCGCCCGGTCAGGAACGCGCCTATCTGCTCGGAAACTGGAGTGCCCCCTTCGGCATCGTGCTCGTGCTCGACGGGCTGTCGGCGCTCATGCTGCTCCTGACATCCATCGTCGCCGTTGCCGCGCTGATATTCTCGCTGGCGCGCTGGCACGCCGTCGGCGCCCATTTTCATACCATGTTCCAATTGCTGCTGATGGGGGTCAACGGCGCGTTCCTGACCGGCGACCTCTTCAATCTCTTCGTCTTCTTCGAGGTCATGCTTGCCGCCTCCTACGGCCTACTGTTACACGGTTCCGGGCCGTTGAGGGTCAAGGCGGGGTTGCATTATATCGCCGTCAATCTGGCAGCGGCACTGCTCTTCCTCATCGGCGTCAGCCTGATCTATGGGACGGCGGGAACGCTGAACATGGCCGATCTCGCCATGCGCATCCCGGAAATGTCGGCGGATCGGCGCATGCTCATGCAGGCCGGCGCCGGCGTGCTCGGCATTGCGTTCCTCATCAAGGCCGGCATGTGGCCGCTCTGCTTCTGGCTACCGACGGCCTATAGTGCCGCTTCGGCGCCGGTTGCCGGCATATTCGCCATCCTCAGCAAGCTTGGCATCTATGTCATCCTGCGGCTGACCATGCTTCTCTTCAGCGTTGGCCCTTCGGCCGGCTTCGGCGCGACCGTGCTGCTTTATGGCGGCATGGCAACGCTGATATTCGGAACCGTCGGCGTGCTCGCGTCGCAGGCGCTTGGTCGGCTTGCCGGCTTTTCGGTGCTTGTATCATCCGGCACCCTGCTGATGGTGATCGGCATCAATGACGGTTCCATTTCGTCCGGAGCACTGATGTATCTCGTCAGCTCGACGCTGACGATCAGCGCCTTCTTCATGCTGATCGAGCTCGTCGAGCGCGGACAGGACGCCGGTGCGAGCGTTCTTGCCGTCACCATGGAGGCATATGGCGATGCCGAGGAGAAGGAGCCGGTGGAGGGTGACGGCGTGACCATGCCCGGCACCATGGCGATGCTCGGCATCTGCTTTGCTGCCTGCGGTATCCTGCTGGCCGGCTTGCCGCCTCTTTCGGGCTTTGTCGCCAAATTTGCCATGCTCTCCGCCATGATGGGAACCGGTGCGATCGGCATTCCGCCGAGCGCTGCCGTCTGGACCCTGATCCTGCTCGTCATCCTCTCGGGTATTGCTGCCCTGATCGCCATGACGCGCGCCGGCATCCGCACGTTCTGGAGCTCGATCGAGGGTACGGTCCCGCGAGTGCTCGTCATCGAGATCGTCCCTGTGATGGGTCTGCTGGCATTGACACTGGCATTGACCATCTGGGCGGGGCCGGTCATGCAGTACATGGACGCGACCATTCGCACGCTCAGCGATCCGAATGTCTATGTCGATGCTGTCCGCAATGCGGTGGTCGCGCCGGTAAAGGCGGGAGGTCTCTGATGTTGCCTTATCCGCTTCTGGCATTGAGCCTGATCCTGATGTGGTTGCTGTTGAACGGCTTCACGCTCGGCCAGCTTATTCTCGGTATCGTGGTCGCAGTCTTCGCCTCCTGGGGCATGGCTTCGCTGCGGCCCGAAAAGCCGGGGCTGCGGAAATGGTATTTGCTGCCCAAGCTTTTCTTCCGGGTCGTTTTCGATGTTCTGAAATCGAATGTAGAGGTGGCGTGGATCATCCTGAGGGGACGCTCGCGCAGGGCGACGCCTGGATTCGTGGTCCTTGAGCTCAGGGTGCGGGATCAGATCCCGCTGGCGCTGCTTGCGGTTATCCTGACCAGTACGCCTGGGTCCGCATGGCTGGAATATGATTCCAACGACAATACCGTACTGCTGCATGTCCTCGATCTCGAAAACGAGGCGCAATGGCGCGATACGATCGCCAATCGTTACGAAAGCCTGTTGCTGGAGATATTCGCATGAGCGCCATGATCATCCATATATCCGTCGCGGCTGCCCAGCTGATGATCGTGGCGGCGATGGCGATCGCTTCCATTCGCATGTTCCGCGGGCCGCGCGCGCAGGATCGCATCATCGCGCTCGACACGCTCTATGTGAATGCCATGCTGCTGTTGTTGACCTTCGGCATCGGCACCGGTCGCGTCGTCTATTTCGAGGCGGCGCTTGTCATCGGCATGCTGGGCTTCGTCGCAACCGTCGCGCTCGCAAAATTCCTGATGCGCGGGGAGGTGATCGAATGAGTGCGCCGCTTGAAAGCATTCCTCTCTGGGCTGCGATCCCGGTTGGCGGGCTTCTCGTGGTCGGCGCCTTCCTGACGCTCGTCGGAGCGATCGGATTTCTGAGGCTTGGGACATTTTACGAGCGCATCCACGCGCCGACATTGGGAACGAGCGGAGGCATCGGAGCGATCATGATCGCTTCGCTGATCTTCTTTTCGATCTCGACGCAAACGCTCGTTATTCATGAACTGTTGATCGGTGTTTTCGTCACCGTCACGACGCCGGTCACCTTCATGCTGCTGGCCCGCGCAGCACTGCATCGCGACCGCGCCGAGCAGAACGGCAACGTGCCGCCCAAACAAGCCCCAAGCCAGCCGGAGGCCGAGCAGTCCTCGCCATAGAGCAATGGTTGCACCGGCACGTGCCGATACGGGCCTAGCCGATTATACTATGGTATCGATTGATCCTGTTTCGCGGTGGCGTATACAGCAACTTATCCTGAGGCTCCGCATCTCAGGATGCCTGATTCTGATCAGGCTCGGACTATCACAGAGGACCACATGAACCCGCGATCTAGTCGCCAGCACACGGAATGCGACAGTCGACGTTCGTCGAATGCGTTCGTCGTGCTGACCCACCGCCCGGGAAGACCATGTGACCGCAAGGGTCAGCGCTGCCGGCGTTGATCCGCGGTCTGGCCTCCCGGGTTCGAACAACCATCGAACCAGGAGGTCAGTATCATGACCACCACCTTTGAACTCGCCGTCACGAAGAGCGGCATACAATGCGCAACAGTGCCAGCGAACGACCGCACGACGTGGTTATCTCGTTGTCGCAATTGGCGTGATACTTCTGCGTGTGGTCGCTTGCAAAGGGCGGGGGGTGATTCTGGCCATGACGGAAATGTGTCGTGTCGAAGATGACGATGCTCGGCGGCTTTGCGGCCGCCAGTGTTCCGCTGCCAATCCTTTTTCATTCTCAACCGGATAATGTGTGATGACCGGTAGTCTCGTCATTTTGGAACTCATGGGGCATGTCGCACTCCTCCTTTGGGGGATGCGCATGGTGCAGGGCGGCATAGAAAAAGCCTTCGGCTCCGACCTGAGGCGTGTTCTCGGCCGCGCGCTACGCAATCGGCTGGTCGCAGTCGCGGCCGGCGCTGGTGTAACGATGCTGCTTCAGAGCAGTACCGCGACAGTCATGATGGTCACCTCATTTGCGGCGCGTGGCGCAGTCGCGCTCGTGCCGGCTCTCGCCGTCATGCTGGGCGCCAACGTCGGTACCGCCCTGATCGTCAAGGCACTCTCCTTCGACGTTTCCTTCATTTCACCGTTGCTGCTTCTTGCCGGCTACGTCGCCTTCAAGCGCGGCCCGAAGGGGCGCATCCGGCAGCTCGGACGCGTCGGTATCGGGCTCGGCCTGATGCTGCTTGCCCTGCATGACCTCGTGCAGACGATCCAGCCGGTCAGCACCGCGCCCGTGCTGCGCAGCATACTTGATGCCATCACCGGTGATCCCGTGCTCGACATATTGCTGGCGGCGGCGCTTACCTTTGCGGCGCATTCCAGCGTCGCCGTGATGTTGCTGCTGGTGGGGCTTGCCGCCGGCGATGTCGTGACGCCGACCGCTGGCCTTGCATTGGTTCTTGGGGCCAATCTCGGTGGCGCACTGCCTCCGGTCTTCGAAACGAATGCGGCCAATCCCGCCAACCGCCGCGTGCCGATGGGCAACCTTCTGTTCCGCGCCATCGGCTGCATCGTCGTGCTGCCGTTTCTGCACCCTCTTGCGGATATGCTCCAGAAGCACATGGCAGATCCGGCTTCGGTGCTGACAAACTTCCATCTGGCCTTCAATGCCCTATTGGCCATCGCTTGCGTCGGTCTGCTCGGCCCGACCCAGACCCTGTTGGTCAAATTGTTTCCTGAAAAGATCAAGCCTGTCGGCGAAGCGACACGCCCGCTCTTCCTCGACAAATCGGTGCTGGAAACGCCCTATCTCGCTCTGACAAGCGCGGCACGCGAGATTCTGCGCATGGGCGACCTGGTCGAAGCGCTGCTGCGTCTGGTTCCGGCCGATCTCTCCCGCCCGGACAAGCAGGCGACAGCGCAGGCCGTCCGCCTCGGCAGGGAGCTTGACATGCTGCATGAGGCTGTCAAAGCCTATCTCGCCCGTCTGGAGCCGTCGGAGCTGACCGATCGCGATGCCAGCCGCCTCTCCGATGTCATCGAGTTTGCCGTCAATCTCGGACATGCCGGGGATATTCTCGAGCGTTGCCTGGAACAGATCACGCGGCGGGCGGAAGGGACGCTCAATGCGGCCGATCATGCTGCCCTGCAGACGATCCAGGCAGAGGTCGCTGCCGATCTGCGGCTGGCGCTGTCGACCTTGACGACCGAAGACCGGCGCTCCGCCCAGGAATTGGTGGATGCAAAACGGCAGCTCAACGAAGCCGAGCGAGCCGCAGCAAGGGACCATCTGGTGCGCCTTGGCGGTGCCAATCCGGCCCTGCTCGGCTCAAGCAGCTTGTTCCTGGCAACGTTGCGCGATCTTAAGCTCGTCAACTCTCACTTCGCCAGCATCGGCTATGCGGTGCTGGGAGCGGAAGACAGCGGCGCCAGCCGCGCCCTACAGGAGGATGCCGACAAGGCAAGCCTGGTCTGACCCGGCAGTTGTCGCGGTTACAGCCAGCCGAGCGCGGTTGCTGCCCGGATCGCTTCGGCGCGGCGATGACAGCCAAGTTTGCGAAACAGATTTCCGAGGTGAAACTTCACCGTCACCTCGGAGACACTGAGCGTGTGGGCAATGCGCTTGTTCGACATGCCGCTGGCGATCAACTGGATCATCTGCACCTCGCGTTGCGAGAGGCCGCCCTGCAAGGCTTTGGCCTGTGGCGAATTCACGGAGCTCGCAAAGAGCGAAAGCGCGGTGCGGACATCGGACGAGGTTTCGATGAAGCTGCGGATGCGCTGGTTCTTGAGAAGCGGTGAAAGGAATATCCGCTCCTCGGAGAGGACGCCGTTGCAGCCGAGGCGGGTCGCACCTTCAAGCGCGGATAGCAGATGCGCTCGCGTAGCGGCATTGTCCCGACGCTGATAGGCGGCGTAGCTCTGCCAGAGCTGCAGGGCGACTTTCTCACGGTTGGTGACTTTCGGATTGGCGATCAGCGCATCGATCTGCCGCGACAGATAGGGACGCGGTGTCGAAAGGCGCACGGAATCGCGCAGCCAAGCCATGGCATAGGAAATCTCGTCACGTCTGGTCAGGCGCGTCAGTTCCTCGTTGGCGCTTTCGACCCAGTTGCGGCCGATCCGCATGCGGATAGCGGAAAGCGTTGTTGCAGCATCGCTCCAGCGATTGGCGTTCTGATAAGCGATAGCGGTGCGGACCTCCATCATGGCGTGAAACTGCAAGCCTTCCGACAGATGTATCCAGAGCCCGTCGAGAAAGCCTGGCCGGATCACCATCGGAAAGTGGTCCGCCAGCACCTGTGACGCATAGTGAAGTGCGAACTGCATCAGGCTCGGCCAGATTTCCACGGCTGCGAAACTATCGAACTCGTTTTGAACGAATTGCAGGAGATCGCGGGGTTGGCCGGCCTCATAGACGATGCAGGCTTCCGCAAGCCGCAGCATGCGGAATTCGGCTTCCGCCGCATGCGGCACCTGTTCCAGTTTCTGCCGTGCCTCCTGTGCCGCGCGACGGGCAAAGAGGGCATCACCGCTCATCAGGCGCAGCACCGTTTGGTGAAGATGGATAAAGAATTCCAATAGCGGCTGGCCGCCCATATGGCCGAGGTAGATTAGGGCTCTGGCTGCGGCAGCCTCCGCCTCGCGGAAGTTCCGGCGGCGAATCTCGAATTCGAGCAGTGCATTGTAATAGGCTGCCCACTTGCCGTAGTCGCCCATTGGATAATCCGCCATGAACTCGCCGAGGCGGGTTATCATGGCGTCGGTCGGCATCAGATCCTCGGAGATCATGAGGTTCAGCCGAAAGGTGCGTGCCGCGAAGGAAAAGCGCGATCCGCGCAGCAAGACCTTGAGCGGATCGAGATAGTCCGAACCCAAATGCTTGCCGACCAGATGGCGCACGCGCTGCAGCTCTCCTAGCTTCAGCAGCGTGCGGGCGAGGGCGAAAAGCACGACCTCGTTGGTCGCGATCATCTCATGGGAAAAGCGCATGATGATGTCGCGAAAGGTCCCGAGGCTGTTGCGGTAGATCAACTCCAGTCCGCGTGCGCGCTCGAGAATTTGCGCTGCGTGGGCCTCGTGGCCGTGATCGAGGAGCAGGGCCATGGCGGCAAGCGCTCGTCCCGCCCGTTCGAAGGCGGCGGCAACCTCGATCACAGCGACCGTTGTCTCGAAGGTCGCCAGTCGCTCGTTGACGGCGATGGTGAGGAGCTTCAACAGTGCCGGATGCTCATCCGGAGCCTTTGCGAGAAGGGGCGGCAAAAGGCCCGCCCATTCTTCTGCGGGGAGCGATGCGGGCGCTTCGAGCCAGATCGATAGCGAAGCCGTCTGTCCCGGTGAGAGGTGAGCGAGGAAATTTTCGCGCAGGTAGTCGATGCCAAGGCGCGGGTCTCGCAGGCGTGTCAGCGACAGAAATGCGGGCCAGCCGGCATAATCCTTGGCGAGCCGGGCTGCGTCCTCGGCGGGAAGACCATGCAGTTCCTCGGCTGAAAATGTGAAGTCTCCGGCATCGAGCGTGACCGATCCGCGATGCAGGATAAGCCGCGCCAGCCCACTGATGCGCTGATCGGGACGGCAGGCGATCACCACGACACGGATGATTTCGAGGAGCTGTGCGGAAAGGCGGGCGGACCGCGCCGAAACCGGTACGTCCCAGAAGAGCCATCCCTCCTCGACGTCGCTCATGCGCGGCTGCTGGAGGCAGCAGGTTTTTTTGCCCATCGCCTGCGCCGCCATGGACAGAACTGCAGTCTTTCCGGCGCCGGCGGGCGCACGCAGAAAAATCACGCCGGCTTGCTCTGCAGCGATGCGATCACACAGGCGGGGGCGGGGGAGCAGTCTGTTCATGCCGGGTTTGTAAGCGCATATCGAAAAATAACCTATACCATAAAGCTGAAAAACTATACCTTGACGCAGTTGTTCGTCGTCCGAAGATCAGGATTGTTGTTCGTGAGTTAGCTGGCGAACAAGGAACCTCCCGTCGATGCAGCAACATCCGTTGGTCGCGATTCTGACCAGGCTCGGCACGTTCGTGCTGGTCATGATCGCGCTCTCCATCATGATTTTTGCGCTTGCGCGCGTCGTGCCGGGAGATCCGGCGCGCATGGCCCTCGGTCCTGCGGCAACGCAGGAACAGGTCGATGCGTTGCGCGTGCAGATGGGTTTGGATAAGCCGCTGCCGGTGCAATATGCCGAGTATGTCGGCAAGGCGCTGCATGGCGATCTCGGCATGTCTCTGGTTTCCCAGCGCCCGGTCACCACGGATCTGGAGCAGACCGTGCCGGCCACGGTGGAATTGGTGCTCGTCTCCGTGATCTTCATGTTCGTGGTGGCCATCCCGCTTGGTGTCATCACCGCCCATTTCCGGGATCGCGCGCTGGATCATATCGGCCGCATCCTGTCGCTGACCGGAGTGACCATTCCGAGTTTCCTGTTCGCGATCAGCCTGCAATTGCTCGCAGCGCGCTGTCTGCCGAACTGGCCGATCATCGGTCGTCTCGATCATTCCCTTGGCTTTCAGCCCGGGCCGACCGGCTTTCTGCTGATCGATGGCCTGCTGGCTGGACGTCTCGATGTCTTCGTGGACGCACTGCAGCATCTTTTGCTGCCGGCTTTCGCGCTCTCCATGGCCGGCATTGGACAGATTACCCGCATCACCCGCTCCTCCATGCTCGAGAACCAGCGCAAGGACCATGTCCTGACCCTGCAGAGCTTCGGCGTACCCGAGCGGGTCATCATTTTCCGCTATCTCCTCAAGCTGTCGTCGATCGCGCCGTTGACGATCATGGGGCTCGAATTCGCGTCGCTCATCGGCAACGCCTTCGTCATCGAGATGGTGTTTGCCTGGGGTGGCTTCGCCTCCTACGGGCTGAACGCCATCCTGCAAAAGGATCTCAACGCCGTGACCGCAGTGGTGCTGGTCGCCGGGCTGTTTTTCATCGTTGCGAACCTGGTCGTGGATGTCCTGATCTCGATCATCGACCCGCGCCAGCGCCGCAAGGAGGCACGTTGATGGCCGATATGAAGATGCTTGATGCCTCCGACCGCGCCCTGAGCACCGGCTACATGATGTGGTACCGCTTCAGCCGCAATCCAGCTGCGGTGATCGGTACGCTGATCCTGATTTCCGTTGTCGTGCTCGCGGTTTTTGCGCCGTGGCTCACGCCCTATCCGAAGCATGTGGGCGCCGTCGTCGATTTTCGTGCACGGCACGTTGCGCCGGATGCCACCCATTGGTTCGGCACCGACAAGGTGGGCCGGGATATCTTTTCCCGCACCGTTTTCGGCATGCGCGTCTCCCTGCTTCTCGTCATCGGCGTGCTCGGCATTTCCGTGCCGATCGGCACCGTGCTCGGCCTCATCGCCGGCTACTTCGGCGGCTGGGTCGAAAAGATCATCACCGGTCTGACGAACGTCATGCTGGCAATGCCGCCGCTCGTTATGGCGCTTGCCGTGTCGAACCTGCTAGAGCCGAACCTGATGAACGCGATGATCGCCATCACGCTGCTATGGTGGACGTGGCATGCGCGGCTGATCTACTCCGTTTCGAAGTCGATCGCGTCCGAAGATTATATCGAGGCGGCCCGCCTTGCCGGCGCCGGGCCGATGCACATCCTCTTCCGCGAGATCCTGCCCAATTGTGTCGCGGTGATTTCCGTCAAGACGACGCTGGATGCAGCCTTCGTCATCCTGTTTGGCGCCACTCTCAGCTTCCTCGGCTTCGGCGTGAAGCCGCCCATTCCGGACCTCGGCTCCATGGTCGCCGATGGTCGCCAGTTCATGCCCGATTACTGGTGGGAAGTCGTGTGCCCCGGTGCTGCGGTCTTCTACGTGACGCTCGGCTTCAATCTGTTGGGCGATGGCTTGCGCGACATGTTTGATGTGGAGAGCTAAGCCATGACCGAGCCGCTTCTAAAGATCGAGGCGCTGAACGTCTCGTTCACGACCTACGGCCGCACTCGGCAGGTGCTGCGTGATATTTCCCTCACTGTCGCCGCTGGAGAGCGGGTCGCTCTCATCGGCGAGACGGGGTCGGGCAAATCCGTAACCGCAAAGGCGATTATCGGCACTTTGCCGAAAAATGCCTCCATTGCCTCGGGCGTGATTTCGGTGGCAGGGCGTGACGTCCTGAAAATGCAGAGAAGAGAGCGCGAAGCGCTGAAAGGCACGGCCTTTTCCCTGATCATGCAGGACCCACTTTCCTCCTTTAATCCGGTCTTCAAGATCGGCACACATCTCGACGATGTCATGCGGTTCGCAGACAAGCGCGACGGCGTCCGCTCGTCGAAGGCCGAGCGTCGGACGCGGATTGCCGCCGTCTTGCGGCGCGTGCAGCTTGCCGATGCTGAGCGCGTGATGAACGCCTATCCCTCCGAGCTTTCGGGCGGTATGCGCCAGCGTGTGCTGATCGGGCTTGCACTGCTGCACCAGCCGAAGCTGCTGATCGCCGATGAACCCGGCACGGCGCTCGACGTGACGACGCAGGATGAGATTCTCAATTTGATCAACCAACTGGTGATCGAGGAGAACATGGCGCTCCTGATGATCACCCACAATCTCGGCGTCGTGCGCAAGGTCGCAGACCGGGTGGTGGTCATGCATCACGGCGACATCGTCGAGGCCGGCCCGTGCCGTGAGATTCTGACCAAGCCGCGTGAGGCTTATACTAAAGCGCTACTGGAAGCCGTGCCGCCGCTATATGGCGAGCGCGTCACCGATCTGCCGCAGAGCGATAGGGCTCCCATCGTCAAGGTCGAGGGCCTGAATAAGGTCTATGGCAGGAAACCTGGTTTCCACGCCGTCCGTGACGTGAACTTGTCGTTGCGCCAGGGAGAAATCTTCGGGCTGGCCGGCGAGTCCGGTTCCGGCAAAACCTCTGTCGCGCGCATCATCATGGAACTGTCGCGTCCGACGTCAGGCAGCGTCACCATCGACGCGCCGGCCCCCGGGCGCGGCAAGCGGCTGACGCAAATCGTCTATCAAAACCCCGGCACCTCGCTCAATCCCAAGCGCAACGTTCAGCAAACTCTGGCCTTGCCCTTGAAATCCATCGGCATGGATGGGCCGGCCCGTGAGGCGCGGATGAAGCAGCTCATGGATCTCGTGCGCCTGCCGCAATCCTACCTGGCGAAATATCCGCATGAGCTTTCCGGCGGCCAGAAGCAGCGCGTCGCGATTGCCCGCGCGCTTGCCGCCGAGCCGAAGATCCTGATCCTGGACGAGCCGACCGCGGCGCTTGACGTTTCGGTGCAGAAGACCGTGATCGAGTTGCTGTTGCAGTTGCGCGAGGAACTTGGTCTCACCTATCTGATGATCTCGCATGATCTATCGCTGATGCGCAATTTCTGCTCGCGCATCGCCATCATGTTGCGCGGCGAGATCGTCGAGGAAGGACCGACGCCAAAGGTCTTTGCCGAACCCAATCACCCCTACACACGCGCGCTGATAGCCGCGATTCCCGTCGTCACCGACGAGGAGGAGCGTCTGAAACCCGCCGTGAGCGAGGAAGAGCGCACGCGCTTCCTCGTCAAAACCACAGATTGATCGAAGAGGAGCCTGACGTGTATCGCGTTGGAATTGACGTCGGCGGCACCAATACGGATGCTGTCGTCCTGGAGGGAAAGACCGTTCTGGCCGGGGTCAAGGCCTCGACCACCGAGGATGTGACTTCGGGCGTGATCGAAGCACTGGAGAAGGTCATCGAGGCCTCCGGCATCGACCGGACCCGTATTGCGGCCGTCATGATCGGCACCACGCATTTCACCAATGCTGTCATCGAGCGCCGGCATATGGACGAGGTCGCAGCCATCCGCTTGAGCCTGCCGTCGGGCGCCGGCCTGCCGCCGATGGTCGATTGGCCAGATGAGCTGCGCGAGATCGTCGGAAATCACGGTTACCAGGTCAAGGGTGGCTACGAATTTGACGGACGCGAGCTTTCGCCGCTCGATGAGGATGCCATCGTACGCATCGCCGGTGAAATCCGGGCGAAAGGGCTGAAGGCCGCGGCCGTGACCTGCGTTTTCAGCGGCATCAACGATGCCATGGAGCTGCGGGCCAAGGAAATCCTGCAGCAGCATTGCCCCGGCCTGCCTGTCGTCATGTCGAAGGATATCGGCCGTCATGGCCTCTTGGCTCGCGAAAGTGCGGCCATCATGAATGCGAGCCTGCTGTCTCTCGCGGATCGCACCGTCGCTGCCTTCGGCAAGGCGCTTGCGGCAGCCGGTATCCCATGCCCATTCTATATCACGCAGAACGACGGCACGCTCATGGCAGCCGATGTCGTGCGTGCCTTTCCGGTGCTGACCTTTGCCTCCGGCCCGACCAATTCGATGCGCGGCGCGGCATTTCTGACCGGGTTGAAGGACGCGGTCGTCGTCGATGTCGGCGGCACGACCTCGGATGTCGGCTCCCTCTCGCACGGTTTCCCGCGCCAGGCCTCCACGACCGTCGATATCGGCGGGGTTCGCACCAACTTTCGCATGCCCGATGTCTTCTCGATCGGGCTCGGCGGCGGCTCGCTCGTCGTTAAGGGGGAGGCGGGGATCACTGTCGGGCCGAAGTCGGTGGGTTATCGTGTCCGCAAGGAAGCGCTCTGCTTTGGCGGATCGACTTTGACCGCCACCGATATCGCCGTTGCCGCCGGCAAGGCCGATGTCGGCGATGCTGCGTTGGTCGCCAATCTCGACAAGGGTCTGGTCGATGCGGCTGTGGCGAAAATCAACGCCATGCTGGAGGCCTGCGTCGAACGCAGCCGGATTTCTTCGACGCCTGTGCCGGTCATCGCCGTTGGTGGCGGTTCGATCCTGATGCCTGATCGCATCGGCGATCTCGAGGTGATCATGCCTGAGAATTTTGCCGTCGCAAACGCCGTCGGCGCTGCCATTGCCCAGATCAGCGGCGAGACGGATCGCGTCTTCTCGCTCGTCGATGGCCGGACCCGCGAGAGCGCACTTGCCGAGGCCGAAGCGGAAGCCCGCGAAAAGGCGATCGCCGCCGGAGCGCTTGCCGAAACCCTTGAAGTTATCGAGCGTGAGGACACGCCGCTTGCCTATCTGCCAGGCAACGCCACGCGCATTCACGTCAAAGTCGTCGGTGAAATGGGAGGCCATCATGCCTGAGACGCGCAAGCAGAAATACGATGACGCGGCACTGCGCCGGCTGACCCCCGAAGATCTTGACGCCCTTGAAATCGGTGCCGGCATCTTCGGCACCGGCGGCGGCGGCAACCCCTATCAGGGCAAGCTGCTTGCTCTCGAAGCCATGAAGGCGGGCTACGAGATGAAGGTTCTGGCGACCGACGCCATCGAGCCGGATGCCCTGTGCATGTCGATCGGCGGCATCGGCGCACCGGTTGTCGGCGTCGAGCGCATCCGCGAGGGACGTGAAGGCCTGCGCTGCCTGCGCGCCATGGAAGAGCTTATTCGCACGCCGGTCGATGCCATCGTCTGCGAGGAGATCGGCGGCGCGAATGCGATGAACCCGCTTGTAACAGCAGCCCTCGGCGGCCTGCCGATCCTCGATTGCGATGGGATGGGCCGGGCCTTCCCCGAAATGCAGATGACGACTTTCTCGATCTATGGTCACAGCTCGACGCCTTCGGTCATGTGCGACCTGCACGGCAATGCCGTGATCTTCAGCCACGCCGTGTCGGAAGTCTGGCACGAGCGCATGGCACGCGCCTGCGTGGTTGCCCAGGGCGGTGCCGCTATGCTGGCAACGGCGCCGATGCAGGCCCATTATGTTCACCAATACGGCATCCCGAAGAGCTTCACCAAGGCGATTGCGCTCGGCGAAGCGGTGATCCGCGCGCGCAAGGCACAAGAAGATCCGATTGCCGCTGTTTGCGCGCTGGAAGGCGGCCGGCGGGTCTTCAATGGCAAGATCATTGACCTGAAGCGTCATCTGCGCGGCGGTTTCGTCATCGGCGATATGGAGCTTGCCGGCTTCGACGACTGCAACGGCCAGACGGCGAACGTGGCGATCCAGAACGAGTTTCTGGTCTTCCGTCGCGATGGTGTGATCGAGGTCTGCGTGCCGGACCTGATCGTGCTGCTCGATGTCGATACCGGCTACCCGATCACCACGGAAATGCTGCGCTACGGCCAGCGCGTCGCGATCGTCGCCATTCCCTGCCACGAGCTGCTGCGCAGCGCGCGCGCGCTCGAAGTCGTTGGCCCCGCGGCCTTCGGTTATCCGGACATCACCTATTCGCCGCTGCCTGCGCCCGAACGAAAGGCAGCATAACCATAAGCGGGATGGTTCCCGCATATAAGAGGAGAACTTGCATGAAGATGGGTTTTAATGGTCTGCGTCTGACGACGCTTCTGCTCGCCAGCGCCATGGCGTTGCCGCTGACCTCGGCTGCGGCAATGGCGGCTGACAAGGTGTCGATCGCCGTCAACACGATGCAGATCTTCAGTTCGCTCGATCCGGCGAAGGTCACCGACTATACGGGCTATATGGCCATCGTGAACATGTATGACGCGTTGACGACGGTCAGCCCTTCAGGCGAGATCGTGCCCCATCTGGCAAAATCCTGGGACATCTCCGCGGACGGCCTCTCCTATACCTTCCATCTTCGCGATGACGCCAAGTTTCAGGACGGCACGCCGGTCAAGGCATCCGACTTCGTCTGGTCGATCCGCCGCCTGATCGGCATCAACAAGGGTCCCTCGAACCTTGTCGTCGGCCTCGTGCAACCTGACAATGTGACCGCGCCGGATGACAAGACCGTCGTCGTCAAGCTCGATCGCCAGTTCTCGCCGTTCATGGCTGTGACGCCGCTGATGATGGCACTGAACGAAAAGCTAATCGAAGCCAACTCCAAGCCCGACGACAAATGGGGTGAAGCCTATGTCGGCGAGCACTCCGCCGGCTCCGGCCCCTACAAGCTCGTCAGCTATAATCGCTCCGCCGATATGGTGATCGCGCGCAATCCGGATTATTTCCTCGGCTGGACGAAGGGAACGCCGATCGACGAAGTGCGCTTCATCCAGACAAGCGACGACGCGACCGTCAAGGCGCTGGCCGAAAAGGGTGATCTCGGTCTCTCCTCGCACGGCCTCGGCAACGATACCTATGAAACCATCGGCAAGATGCCGGGCTACAAACTGCTTCAGTCGACGACAGCAGGCGGCTTCGTCATCAAGTTGAACAGCAAGGTCTATCCGACCGACGACGTGCATGTTCGGCGCGCGATAGCCTATGCCACTGACTACAAGACCATTCAGGAAGCGATCTATCCCGGTTTCGACATGACCGGCCCGCTTTCGACCGTCTTCAAGGATGCTCACAACGATGACATCCCGCCCGGGGTTTTCGATCTCGAGAAGGCAAAGGAAGAGCTCGCCAAGTCGAAATATGCCGGTCAGAAGATCACACTGGTCAACAGCTATGTCGCCTCGTTAGCCTTCGAGTCGGAAGTGGCGCTGCTGATGCAGGCCAATCTCGAACAGATCGGCATCACGCTCGACATCAAGCCGGAGCCCTGGAACCGTATCGTCGAACTCTCGTCGAAGCCGGAAACCACTCCGGCATCGACACAGGTCAACATCTCGCCCAACTACCCGTCGCCCGATGCGATCTTCTACAATCAGTATCACTCCAAGGCATCAGGCACCTGGATGTCGATGGAATGGCTGCAAAACCCCGAGGTCGATGCCCTGATCGACAAGGCGCGGGCGACCACTGATATCAAGGGTCAGAATGCGACCTACAAGGAGTTGCAGGCAAAGCTTGCTGAGCTGCAGCCCGATGTTTGGGCGGTATCACCGAACCGGCGCTATGCGGCGAACAAGTGCCTGCAAGGCTATGAGTTCATTCCGATGCAGAGCTGGGACCTCAACTTCTCGAACTTCCATTGGGACTGCAAGGCGAACTGATCTTCGCCTGCACAAGAATAGGCCCGGCCCCATTCGGGGTCGGGAAAGCTAGAGCGGTTCAGCTTTTCATGGAATCTCCGAACCGCTCTATCTCCTTATTTTAGGCAATCCCGGACGGAAAACCGCTGCGCACTTTTCCTGGAATTGCTCTACTGCCAAAGGTGAAACATGCTTCAGGAATTTTCCGAAGAAAATATCGAGCCGCTCGCAACGGGAGCCTGGATTCTGGGTACCGGAGGCGGTGGTAACCCCTATATCTCTACGCTCAATCTCCGAAGGCTCTACGCCGAGGGCCGTCGCGTGCAGGTGATGGACCCGATGGCGCTCGATGATGACGACATGGTTGCCGTCGTCTCGAAGATGGGTGCGCCGCTGGTTGGGCAGGAACGCCTCAGCGATCCCGTGCATCTGGCGCGTGCGGTCGAGGTCATGGAGGATTATCTCGGCAAGCCGTTCCGCGCGATCATGAGCGTCGAGATCGGCGGCTCGAATGCACTCTCCTCCTTCCTCGCAGCCGCAATGCTCGGCCGGCCTGTTGTCAACGCCGATGCTATGGGGCGCGCCTATCCCGAGGCGCAGATGACCTCCTTTGCCATCGGCAACCTGCCGATGTACCCGCTTTCCCTCGTCGACGTGCGCGACAACGAGGTCATCGTCACCAGGGCGGCGTCCTGGAAGTGGATGGAGCGGATCTCCCGCAAGGTTTGCACCGAAGTCGGTTCGACCGCCGCCACCTGCAAGGCTCCACGCACGGGTCGTGAGGTGAAGGATTGGGGCATTCACTACACCATCACCAAGGCGACGGAACTCGGACGCACCGTCATCGAGGCGCGCGCCCGTCACGACGATCCGGTGAAGGCGGTTCTCGATCACGAGGGCGGCAAGCAATTGTTCCGCGGCAAGGTGATCGATGTGGCGCGCGAAACGACCGGCGGCTTCCTGCGCGGGCGGACCGTCATCGAAGGCATCGATGCCGACAGGGGTTCGCGCATGGAGCTTGCCTTCCAGAACGAATGGGCTGTTGCCTTCCGCGATGGCGAGCCGGTGGCGATGACGCCGGATCTTCTATGCCTTCTGGACACGATTTCCGGCAGCGCGATCGGCACGGAATCCGTGCGCTATGGCCAGCGCGTAACCGTTGTCGCCCTGCCGGCTCCGGAACTCCTGACGACGCCTGCGGGGATCGCTGCTGTCGGCCCGCGTGCCTTCGGCTATGACATTGATTTCAGATCGGTATTTTCATGAAACGCATCGGTATTGACGTTGGCGGCACCAATACGGATGCCGTTCTGATCGACGGTGAGAAGATCATCGCCTCCATCAAGGTTCCCACGACACAGGACGTGATGTCGGGCGTGAAGGCAGCTTTGAGCCATGTGGCGGGTCACGTCGGCGCGGGACGGCCGATCGATGCGGTGATGATCGGCACTACGCATTTCACCAACGCCGTCGTCGAGCGGGCGCGGCTGGAGCGGGTGGCGGCGATCCGTATTGCGCTGCCGACCGGCGCGTCCCTGCCGCCGATGTGCGATTGGCCTGACGATCTGCGCGCGGCCGTCGATCCGCTGATCTTCATGGTCCACGGCGGCCACGAGTATGACGGCAGCCCACTCGTGCCCATGATCCCGGACGAAATCCGTGAAGCGGCCATGAAGATCCGCGATGCCGGCATCACGTCGATCGCGATATCGGCGACCTTCTCGCCGCTGACGACCGAATGCGAGGTCAAGGCCGCAGAGATCGTTCGCTCGGTGATCCCCGATGCAAGGATTACGCTGTCGCACACGCTCGGGCGGATCGGGCTGCTGGAACGCGAGAATGTCGCGCTTCTCAATGCGGCGCTGCAGGCGCTCGGCAAGACCACAGTTAAGGCATTTTCAGACGCGCTGCGCGAAGCAGGCGTTACAGCACCCTTCTACCTGACGCAGAACGACGGTACGGTGGCGCTGGCGGATGTCGCCGCGGCCAATCCGGTCCACAGCTTTGCCTCCGGCCCGACGAATTCGATGCGCGGTGCGGCCTTCCTTACGGGTTTGAGCGACGCCATGGTCATCGATGTCGGTGGTACGACGTCGGATATCGGTTGCCTCGTCGGTGGCTTCCCGCGCGAGGCCAACAACATCGTCCATATCGGCGGCGTGCGCACGCTGTTCCGTATGCCCGATCTCCTGCCGATCGCGCTTGGGGGTGGGACGATCATCGATCCGGAAACGGGCAAGATCGGGCCGCGCTCGGTCGGCTACCGCATCCTGACGGAGGCGCGCGTCTTTGGCGGCAATACGCTGACGACCTCGGACGTCGCCGTCGCCGCCGGTCTGATCGAGATCGGGGACAGGGATCGTGTTCGCGATCTCGATCCGGCCTTCGTCAAGGCGAGCCTCGAACGTATCCGCGACATGGTGACTGACAGTTTCGACCAGATGAAGACGTCGGCGGAGGATGTGCCGCTGATCGCCGTCGGCGGCGGCGCTTTCCTGATTCCCGACAAGATCGCGGGCGCCTCGGAGGTTCTTCGCGTCGAGAATGCCGGCGTGGCCAATGCGCTCGGTGCTGCGATGGCGCAGGTGTCGGGCGAAGTTGACCAGGTGTTTTCAGGGTTGAGCCGTGACGAGGCTCTCGCCAAGGCGGAGGCGGAGGCTCAGAACGCAGCCGTCGCTTCCGGCGCGAGCCGTGAAAGCCTGAAGACGCTTGAAGTCGAGGACATTCCGATCGCTTATCTTCCTGGCGGTGCGCGCCGTGTAAGGGTAAGGGTCATCGGCGATATCGCCTTCAACTGAATCGCGATGCCCGATCTCCAGGATCGGGCGCAATTCATCGGAGCGGTGATCGGTAAACAGGATATGCCGTCACCTGGTCGGAGTGGAAAATGATGAAAATTGCACTGGCAATTCATGGCGGTTGCGGTGTCATGCCCGAAGACAGCATGACACCGGAAGAGTGGGAGGGCGCGCGCCATGATCTGGCTGCCGCTTTGCGTGCAGGCTATACGCGCTTGAAGGCCGGCCACAGCGCGATCGACGCGGTCGAGGCTGCTGTAATGGTCATGGAAAACAGCCCACATTTCAACGCTGGCCATGGCGCAGCGCTGAACGAGAACGGCATTCATGAGCTGGATGCGTCGATCATGGACGGGGCAACCTTGGAAGCGGGGGCGATCAGCGCCTCTCGCGCGATCCGCAATCCGATCAAGGCCGCGCGTGCATTGATGGAGGATGGCCGCGCCGTCTACATGACCGGTCCTGCAGCCGATCGGTTTGCTGAAGCCAAAGGCCTGCCGGTCGAGCCACAATCCTATTTTACCACACAGAAGCGCGTTGACGCGCTGGAAGCGATGAAGCGTCATGCCGCTGCCGGCACCGAGGGAACAGAGAACGAAAAACACGGTACGGTCGGGGCCGTAGCACTCGATGCCGCCGGTCATCTCGCTGCTGCCACCTCGACGGGGGGCTACACCAACAAGCCTGACGGGCGTGTGGGCGACAGCCCGGTCATTGGTGCGGGCACCTATGCGCGCGATGGCGTCTGCGCGGTTTCGGGAACGGGCAAGGGCGAGTTTTTCATTCGCTATGTCGTCGGGCACGAGATCGCATCTCGCATGGCCTATCTGAGGCAGGATATCGCGACCGCGACCGATGGGCTTATCCACCATGACCTTGCGCCTCACGAGATCGGCGCCGGGCTGGTAGCCATAGATGCCCAGGGTGTCGCCGTGGCGCCCTATAACACGCCGGGAATGTTTCGCGGCTGGGTGACGCCGGAAGGAATGGCTTTCGTCGCGACCCATGAGCAGGTCTACGAAATCGAGCTGTAACGGGAACGAAGTCACGGGACGGCCCGGCCTCGGATTATGCTGCGCATGCGGCTCGCCTAGCGCCGCAGCAAATAGCAGCACTGGACGATGGTTTCGCGGCGCGCTTTCGAGACAAGTTCCCTGTTGCCGATTGGCGTGAATCCCAGTTTCGTCAACACCCGTCCGGAAGCCGGGTTGTCGGAGGCGTGACCGGATTCGAGGCTGGAGAGGCCGATTTCGTGGAAGGCGAAGCTAACCAGTGCTTGTGCCGCCTCGAAGGCGTAGCCCTTGCCCCAAGCCGGTCGCTCCAGCCAATAGCCAAGGCTGCCTGCGCCGCCGGCAATACCGTCGACATCGACGACACCGATCATTCTTTCCCCTTGCTCGATGGCGAAGCGATATGCGGTGCCATCGGCCCATTCGTGCGCGTGATCGGAAAACCAGTCCTCGACATCCTTCTGGTGAGGGGGATAGGCGGCGTTGCTCAGCATTCGCGTCACGGTCCAGTCGTTCTGGATTTCGAATGCGCGTTCCGCGTCGGCCGCCGAAGTCGGGCGCAGGCGGAGGCGCGCTGTTGCGATGGAGGAGCGGGGGATCGGCGTTGCGGTCATCATAGGGCGCCCTGCGGATTGAAAAATGCCGACAGATGTGTCGAGAGAATAAACCTGATACGACTATCTAGGCGCGAGGCGGCAATGAAAGCTAGCATTGCGCGATTTTCTTCGCCGCCTATTTTTTAGCGACAGACAATATATTGCCGCAATGCGCGCGCAAAAGCGCCGCCTCTTGCGGGCCTGGCCCGCAGGAATGTGGGACCGGCCGTGAGAGCGTTCCGTTTACGAGGGGCGAACCCCCTTTCGCGGTCCGGTCCTTTCCCGTCAATCGCTTCGTCGATATTCGCTTTTCCGGCAGGCAGGCCGTGACGGCTATGATGCTGATTGCGTCCGCGCGTGTCCAAGGAAGCCTGCGGTCTGGTCGAGAACGGCCTCCATGGCGAGCCTGGCGGCGATACTGTCACCTGCTGTGATCGCCTTGGCGACCGCGGCATGGTTTTCGAGATTGGCCGCGAATGCCCCGACTGTATGTGGGAAGACAGCATCGAGAATGGATTCGATTGCCTGACGCAGGCTTTGCAGCACGGGATTATGCGTCGCGGCGAGGATCGACATGTGAAAGGCCTTGTCGGCGGCGACGGCCGCCGCCGGGTCGCTCTGATCCTGCTCCATTCGGCGATAGTTGTCGAGGATTGCCTGTCGTTCCGGATCGGTTGCTCGCAACGCCGCCAGCGCGGCAGCCCCCGGCTCGATGATCTGGCGGGCTTCGGCAAAGGCCATTAACTCGCCATGCGAGATCCGCCCGCGCGACAGCCATGCGATCAATTCCCCGTCGAGCCATTGCCATCGCTCGCGCGGTTCGATGCGTGTGCCGGTGCGTTGCCTGACGGTCACGAGACCCTTGGCGGACAATATCTTTGCCGCCTCGCGCACGACCGTGCGGCTGACGCCGAATTCCTGTTCCAGTTCGCCTTCCGAAGGAAGATAGGCTCCGGGCGCGATCTGTCCGGACGCGATGCGGATGCCGAGGGTCTCCACGAGGGCCGTTGTCCTGTTCGGCTTTGTCTTCGTCATGCGTCGGTCCTTCGCCTCCATCGCCAACGAGACCAATCAGAATGCAGCGATAAAAGCAAATAGCTTGTTGCCTTACAAACATCATATGTTAAAGGTATGATGTTTGTAAGGCGCCGATGAGTGCCATGGAGGGGGAAATGAATTTCGACACCAATGGGGAGGCGATCCGGCACATCAATCTGCGCATCTTGCCCTTCCTGATGCTGCTTTATCTGGTCGCCTATATCGACCGGTCCAACATCTCGGTCGCCGCGCTCGGAATGAACGAGGAGCTAGGCCTGACAAGCCGGATGTATGGGCTGGCGGCCGGCATATTCTTCGCGACCTACATCGTCTTTGAAATACCGAGCAACATGCTGCTCGCCCGGTTCGGCGCGCGCCGCTGGATTGCGCGCATCATGATCAGCTGGGGTATCATTGCGGCCGGCATGGCGTTCATTTCCAGCGCCTATCAGCTCTATGGAATGCGCCTGCTTCTCGGCGCGGCCGAAGCCGGCTTCACGCCGGGTATCATCTTCTATCTCGCGAAATGGTATCCGTCACGCGACAGGGCGAACGCCATGTCCTTCTTCTATATCGGCGCGGCGCTCGCCTCAGTGATCGGTTTGCCGCTCTCCGGTCTCCTGCTCAATGCGCACGGTATTCTCGGCCTGTCGGGATGGCGTTGGGTGTTTTTGATCGAGGGCATCCCCGCCATCGTTTTGGGCTTCGTCGTATTGAAGTTTCTGCCCGATCGTCCGCGAGATGCGACCTGGCTCAGTGTCGAGCAGCAGGACGGCCTCGAGCGAACCATCGCGGCCGAAGAGGAGAAAACACCTGTCTCACATCATGCGGGTTGGAGTGCCGCGTTCTCCAACGCTCGCGTCTGGATGCTCGCCTTCTTCTGGTTGCTTCAGGCATTCGGGACGATCGGCATTACGCTTTTCATGCCGCTGATCGTCAAGAACCTGTCCGGCGGTGGAAATCTGGCCGTCAGCCTGCTTTCGGCGGTGCCGTTTCTTGCCGCCTGCATCTTCATGTTCTTCAACGGCAGGCACTCCGATCGAACCGGCGAGCGGGCCTTTCATCTCGGGCTTCCGCTCACCCTTGCCGGCATCTGCCTTCTCGGTGCCACCTATGCTGGTGACCCGCATCTGGCCTATCTGCTGCTCGTCCTTTCAGTCGCGCTCAACTGGGCGGTTATTCCGATCTTCTGGGCCGTGACGACCGAGTTCGTCTCAGGTATCGCCGCTGCCGTGTCGATCGCGCTCATCAATGCGCTGGCAAATGTTGCAGGTCTCGCCCTGCCGCCTGTCATCGGCTGGATCAAGGACTCGACCGGGAGTTATGATATCGCGCTGACGCTGGTGGCGGCGGCGCTCATCGCAGGCGGTCTTCTCGGCATCGCAATCGTCCGCACGGGTGCGCCGGCCCTTCAACTTTCAAAACAGCAAGGCATTCAAGATGACATTCGAACCTGAGAAACTGCACGGCATTCACGCGATCCTCTATGCCCTCTTCGATAGCGATGAGAAGCTCGACAGGGCGGCGATGAAGCGGCAGACGGAAATCTGCGTGGCGGCAGGTGTCCATGGTCTTGCCGCGCTTGGCCTTGCCACCGAGGTTTCCAAATTGACGGCCGCTGAACGGCGCACGGTGATGGACTGGCTTGCCGAGGACAATGCCGGCCGTCTGCCGCTCGCCTTCACGATCTTCGGCACCTCGGTTGCCGAGCAGATCGAGCAGGTCCGGCATGCGGAGAAGGTTGGCGCCGACTGGGTGATACTCCAGCCGCCGCCGGTCGGTTCATTCGGGGCAAAGGAATATATCGACTTTTTCGGCCGCGTCGCGGATGCGACGAGGCTGCCGGTTGCGATCCAGAACGCGCCCGCCTTTCTCGGCCGGGGGCTGACGGGGCCGGATCTCGCGGCACTGCGCGCCGCCCATCCCAATGTGAGGGTGCTCAAGGCGGAAGGGTCGGCTGTCGAGGTCGAGGCGCTGATGCAGGCGATCGGCAAGGGCGTGCCGGTCTTCAACGGCCGAGGCGGTCTGGAACTGCTTGATGGGCTGCGGGCCGGTTGCGTTGGCTATATTCTCGCACCCGATCTCATCGATTACGCGGTCAAGGCATACAGCGCCTTTCGCGATGGAGACGAGGCCCGCGCCGAGGAGATCTATCGAGCCATGCTTCCATCCGCCGTTGCCGTCATGCAGGGGATTGAGCATCTGATGTGCTACGGCAAGCGGCTGTTTGCGGAGCGGGCAGAGCTCTCGGTTCGGGATCGCGCGCCCGCCATGCGTCCGACGCCATTCGGCGAAGCGCTCGTAGCCTCGCATGCGACGAGGCTCGGATCTTTCTGACGCCGATTTGCTTCTAGCCTTCGGATTGCGGCAGTTCGAGCTTCTGGACCTCCAGCGCTTCGCGCAGCAGGTTCCTCATCTGCTCGGCCGCTCCGGGGCCATCGGCGCCGGCGATGGCTTCGTAGACATTCTGGTGACGGCGTATCCAGCGTTCGTCTTCCTTCGCCGTACGCTGCAGCCCTACCTTGAAGACATGTTTCAGACCTGCAGAAATCAACGATCCCAATGCCAGATAGAAGGCGTTGCCGGTTGCTGCCAAAATCGCGGTGTGAAACGCAAGATCGTGTTCGATCTTTTCGTCCGCCGTCGAGGCGAGGGTCATGCCGAGCAGGGCATGTTTCATCTTCTGTAGCGTCTGTGGCGTCGCGCGCGCGGCGGCAAGCTCCGCTGCTGCCGGTTCGAAGGATTGCCTGAGTTCATAGAGGTCGATACGTGCCCGCTCGCTGCCGCTCTCCGCTCCGAGCCGCCATGCGAGAACCTGCGGATCAAGCAGAAGCCATTCGGCGTGATCGGTCACCCTGGTACCGCTTCTCGGGCGGCTTTCGAGAAGGCCCTTGGCCGACAGGATCTTGATAGCCTCCCGGATGACGGTGCGCGACGTCCCGAAATAATCGCAAAGCTCCTGCTCCGTTCCGATGGACGCGCCGGCTGCAAGCGCGCCGCCGACGATTCGTTCGCCTAAAGTCTGCACGATTGCATCGTGGTATCTCTTGTTCGTGCCGACGCTCGCGTCGTCGGCATCCGAAGTCATCCCGGCCATATGCTTTTCCCAAAATCGAGACATTTCTAGCGTCTTCGGCTTGTGGTCACAAGCGCAGTTGCGCTTGACCGCACGCGTCAATTTGTATAACAAAAATATAAATCATAATACAAAATGAGGCAATCATGACGAAGGATGCAAAGCGAAGGTCGCAGGCGTGGTTCGGCGGCGTGGACAAGGATGGTTTCATCCATCGCTCGTGGATGAAGAATGGCGGTCTGCCCGACGACGTATTCGACGGCCGTCCCGTCATCGGTATCTGCAACACGTTTTCGGAATTTACGCCCTGCAATGCTCATTTCCGCGAGCTCGTCACGCATATAAAGGCGGGCGTTCTGGAAGCTGGCGGATTGCCGCTCGAGTTTCCGGTCTTCTCTTGCGGCGAGTCCAATCTGCGCCCGACGGCGATGCTCTTCAGGAACCTCGCGTCCATGGATGTCGAAGAGGCGATCCGCGGCAATCCCATGGACGGCGTCATCTTGATGGCCGGCTGCGACAAGACCACGCCGTCTCTGCTGATGGGTGCGGCAAGCTGCGATCTGCCGACGATCGTCATTTCCGGTGGCCCGATGCTGAACGGCAATTTCCGCGGCAAGCCGATCGGCTCCGGCACGGATGTCTGGAAGTTCTCCGAAGAGGTGAGGGCGGGCACCATGAGCCGACAGGAATTCATGGATGCGGAAAGCGCCATGTCACGCTCGCCCGGCCACTGTATGACCATGGGGACGGCTTCGACCATGGCGTCGATGGTGGAGGCTTTGGGCGTTGCCCTGCCGACCAACGCGGCGTGGCCAGCCGTCGATGCCCGGCGCGCGCGTCTCGCCCGCATGACCGGGCGTCGCGCGGTTGCGATGGTCAAGGAAGACATGCGGCTTTCGAAGATCCTCACGCGGCAGGCCTTCGAAAATGCCATCAAGATCAATGGCGCGGTCGGTGGGTCGACCAATGCTGTCGTTCATCTGCTTGCTATCGCCGGGCGTATCGGGGTCGACCTGTCGCTGGCGGACTGGGACAGGCTTGGCCGCGACGTGCCGACGATCGTCGACCTGATGCCGTCGGGAAAGTATCTCATGGAGGACTTCTGTTATGCCGGCGGCATCCCGGCAGTCATGAAGGAAATCGCAGATCTTCTCCACCTCGATGCGCTGACCGTTTCGGGGGGAAGCGTCGGCGAGAACATTGCCGATGTCGTCAATCACAATCGCGACGTGATCCGCCGCCGCGCAAATCCGCTCGTCGACAGCGGCGGAATTGCCGTCCTCAAGGGCAATCTCGCGCCTGATGGCGCGGTGCTCAAGCCATCGGCGGCATCGCCGCATCTGATGCGCCATCGCGGCCGCGCCGTCGTCTTCGAGAACATCGAGGATTTCCATGCGAGGATCGATGATCCGAACCTCGATGTCGACGAGAATTCCGTTCTCGTCCTGAAGGGCGCCGGTCCGCGCGGTTATCCCGGCATGGCCGAGGTCGGCAATATGGCTTTGCCGAGCAAACTGCTGGAGAAGGGCGTACGCGACATGGTGCGCGTTTCCGATGGCCGTATGAGCGGCACCGCCTACGGAACTGTGGTCCTGCACGTATCGCCGGAAGCTGCAGCCGGCGGCCCGCTGGCGCTTGTCGAGCAAGGGGATTTCATCGCGCTCGATGTCGAAGCCCGCACATTGGTGCTGGACGTGCCGGACGAGGAGCTTGCGAGACGTCGGGCGGCCTGGAAGGAGCCGGTACCGCCAATGACCACCGGATATCAAGGGCTCTATGTACGAACGGTCATGCAGGCCGATACCGGCGCTGATCTCGATTTCCTCGTCGGAGGACGCGGCGCAAAAGTACCGCGCGAGAGCCATTAATCCATAATCATTCAGAACCATAAAAGGAGGAGATCGATGGTTTCCGAAAAAGACCTGGTTGCCAAGATCACTTGGCGACTGATGCCCTGGCTGGGCTTGCTTTACTTGATCGCCTACATCGACCGTCAGAATGTCAGTTTCGCAAAATTGCAAATGGTCGATGCGCTCGGCCTCAGCGAATATGCCTATGGGCTGGGAGCATCGCTGTTCTTCATCGGTTATTTCATTTTCGAGGTGCCGAGCAATCTTTTGCTGACCCGGTTCGGCGCGAGCAAATGGTTTGCGCGCATCCTGGTGTCATGGGGTATCGTAACCATCGCGCTCGCATTCACAGCCAACGCGACGATGTTTTACATTCTGCGCTTTCTGCTCGGTGCGTGCGAGGCAGGTTTCTTCCCCGGTGTGCTCTATCTTCTGACGCTCTGGTATCCGTCCGAACATCGCGGCAAGATGGTCGGATTGTTCATGATCTTCAGCGCAGTTGCAAACGCGGTCGGCGCGCCGCTCGGCGGGACACTCCTCAACCTCGATGGCATACTTGGTTTTGCCGGATGGGAATGGGTCTTCCTTGCAACCGGCGTTCCGGCCGTGCTTGCCGGAATTGCCACGCTTTTCCTGCTTCCGGACAGGCCGGAACAGGCGGCTTTTCTCGACAACACGGAAAAGGCCTGGCTGGCGCAGCGACTGGCATCCGAGGATGTCGGGATCGACAGCCATAGCGGCAATCCGCTGGCGGCGCTACTGGATGCCCGAGTACTGCTGATGTCCGTCTGCTTCATAGGCTTTCCGCTGTCCGCCTATGGATTGAGCTACTGGCTGCCGACGATCGTGAAAAGCTTTGGCTTCGATAACCTGTCGAATGGATTTCTCAACATCATTCCATGGGTTCTGGTTGCGATCGGTCTTTATGTCGTGCCCACTGCGGCTGCCCGATCGAGATCTCAGACGCCGTATATCGTCGGTCCCGCTCTGGTCGGCATCGTCTGCCTCGTCGCATCCGCCATCCTGACCAACCATACGCTGCAATTCGCGTTTCTGTGCGTTGCCGCCGCCGGGATCTTTGCAGGACAGCCGGTCTTCTGGAACCTGCCGTCGAAGTTCCTGAAGGGCGCCGGTGCCGCAGCAGGATTGGCAGCGATCAATTCCGTGGGCAATCTCGGCGGGTTCATCGCCCAGAATGTCGTTCCCTGGATTCGCGATGCCACCGGCAGCGCCACGGCGCCGATGTTCTTCCTGGCATTCTGCCTTGCGATCACGGCGCTGCTGGTGCTGGTCGTGCAATATTCCATCACACGCAAAGGAGCATCGCCTCTTCCCGAAAACCTGATCAGGAGAACATGACGGCGCGAAGCCGATCTCAGCAAATGCGCGCCGTGGCCCGGCAATTCGCGAGGGCCACGGCGAAACAGCCATGGAGATGTCTGCGCGGCTGCCCCGGCCCGATTAGGGAATAAAGCCCCTGATGTCATCCGCTGAGCCGTACTCTTCGGTCTGCCTGTCAACGTGGAGGATGGCGTCGTGGAGGTGATGGAACTCCTGGAAGCTGAAATTGACCGAGCCCTGGCCAAGGTAGGATTGCTCGACTTTGGCGTGGCCAGCCGGTTCGCCCATCCGCCCTACTGCCGAACTGAGGGGGAAGACTAGGATCTTTCCGTTCTTCTTCGAGATGAGAAAGGCATCCAAACCCTCGTCCTTACGCGATACCGCATGGAAAATTGCTATGCGTTTCCGTTGGGATTGCTCCAGCGGAAACAGGCGGCTCTGGCCGCTAACTTGTTGTGTCGGAATGGCGTGCAGCAGGATAAGTCCGCGAAGCTGCCGCTACGTCTTCAGATTTTCCTCAAATGATTTTCTTGAAGCCCGTGTGGCTGGCGACAAATCCGAGCTTTTCGTAGAAATGATGAGCGTCAGAACGTGACTTGTCGCTGGTCAATTGGATCAGAACACAGCCTCTGGAACGGCAATACTCGAATGCCCATTCAAATGCCTGGCCGCCAAGTCCCTTTCCATGGTGGGAAGCAGCGATCCTGACGCCCTCGATCTGCCCGCGCAGTGCGCCCATTCGCGATATGTTGGGTATGATCGTGATCTGCAGCGTGCCTATGATGGTGCCATTGTCGGTCGCGACCGCCAGAAATTGGTTTGGATCGGCAGCGATGGCGGCGAAGGCCGTTTCATAGGCTTCCTGAATCGGGAGGCTTGGGTCTTCTCTGCCCGCGCCGAGATCGTCCTCGGCAAGCAGCATCACGATTGCAGGGAGGTCGTCGTGCCTCGCTCTTCGGAATTCGACCATGTGCTTCTGGCTCCTTGGATGCCGGTTTGCGCGCGGATTCGCATTGTCGCGATAGTCAATCGACTCATGGATGCTTAAAGACACCAATGAAATCAACAGGGATGACGACTTCGATCACTCCTTATTGTCTGTTCGCATATCCAGCGAATAATCATGTCGTGCGTTGCAGACCCGCGCAAGGCTCCGCGGATTTCAGCCCGATGCGCGCATATTCTCACCATGCGTGACTGCCCGCTCTCGAGGATCGAGCGGGGCGCCGAATGAAAGGAGCAGACCGGTGATTTGGCTTTGCGGGGAGGCTGCAGGACATAAGGGCCAGCTCTTCGCCAATCGTGCAAGTTTGCCGATATAATCTATAATTTTAATAGGTAATTGAATCAGGCAATGATGTTTCAATCATCGACCGCACAATGAAAGATCGTGCCGTGCGAAACGACCCGTCGATCGTGCATGCTCAGCTTACGAAGCGCTCCACGGAGTTTGGAGGGCCGCCGCCGGGTGCGGGGCCCTAACGACCGCCGCCGGCAACCTTCTGAGCATTGTTTGGAGACATAGCATGAGCGATATCATTATCCGGTCGTCCCTGCTGGACCCGGCGGCGGAGCCGTTGATCGACGGCCTCGCTAGCGAGTACAATGCCAGATATGGCGCTGCGAGCCGCCCAGGCGGTGCACGAGCGGAAATCATGCGCTATCCAAGCGCGCTTTTCTCGCCGCCGCTTGGTGATTTTCTTCTGCTGCGGCGCGATGGGCAAACCATTGCCGGCGGCGCTTTCATGAGCCATGACGATGAGACTGCCGAATTCAAGCGGATTTGGACTCATCCGGATCTGCGGCGGCAGGGGCTGGCGCGCCGCATCATGGCCGCGATCGAGGAGAGCGCTGGCCAACTCGGTTACACCCGCGCCTATCTCAGCACCGGCTTCCGCCAGCCGGAAGCCCTCGCATTCTATCTGTCGCTCGGCTATCGCCCGCTTTTCGACCCGACTGTCGACCCAAGCCTCTATCGTTCTCTGCCTTTCGAAAAGCATATCGGCGAGAAGGCTGGAGAGCCCGGGGTAACGCCAATCTACCCACCTGCGGCTTCCTTCGAGGAGGCCACGCAGCGCGTGACTGCATTGAAGGCTGCGCAGGAGCAACTGATCGTCGCCCGCCTTGCCGCTCACGAAACCTCTGCGGCCTGACAATCGTGGCACCGCCAATGACCTCAGTAAATCCCGGAGAATACCGGGATCTGCCCCCCGGCTCACAATCATGACGAAACAGGACTTCACATGACGCATCCATATGGTCTCAGGGTTGGCATCGGCTTCGACGTCGCGGCGCATTCACGTAATCTGCGTGATGCCCAGAAAAACTCCTGGCGGGCACTTATTGCGCGCGTCGACACCGTGGTCGATTTCGTAACGTTGGACGATGGCTTTGCCCGTTCCGATGGCGATGGACTGGATGCGCTGCTGCTTGCAAACTGGATCGCGGCGCGCAGTTCCAGCACAGGAATCATCGCCGGCGCGGCCATCAATTTTCTGGAGCCGTTTCACATTTCGACGGCCGTCGCAACGCTGGATTTCGTAAGCGAGGGCAGGGCAGGTTTGCTGGTCCAACAATATGGTGGGACCAGGGCTTCGCATGCGCGGCAAGCCACCGGTAGACTTAACGGATTTCCTGCGACCGAACCCTCCGCTTTACGGCATGACGCGGTGGATGCGGTCGAAGTCGTTCGACGGCTATGGGACAGCTGGGAGGAAGGTGCAATCATTCGAGACCGGGAAAGCCAGCGCTTTCTGGATGGTTCGAAACTGCACTACATCAATTTCCAGGGCAGTGCATTCCAGGTTCTCGGCCCTTCGATCACCCCGCGTCCGCCGCAGGGGCAGCCGGTGATCGCGACGACCTATCGTCATGGCGAGAACACGTCCTTGGCCTCGGCTGCCGATGTCGTCTTTCTCCATAACGAGGGCAAGGACATCGCGGCGGCCATAGAGACTATCCGTGGCGCGGACGAGAATAGGGCGCGTGCGTTCATTGCGGATATCGTGATCGATGCCGCGTCGAAATCGGTGGACGACTATGCGGCGCAGCTTGGGGAGCTCGGGAGGCTCGGTGTCCGCGCTATTCGCCTGCTTCTCAGCGATCCCGCGACGCAGGCGGCACATGTGGTCGACGAGCTCATTCCGGCGTTGAGGGCTCGGGCCTCTGTTGGTCCGGTCGCGAGCGGTACACTGAGAAGCCGATTTGGTTTGCCGGCGGCCGGTAACCGCTACAGCAATGCAGCCTGAATTTCCAAGGAGCTCTCGCATGACGAAGAAGAAACAGGTCATTCTTGGCGCACAATTTCCAGGGGTCAACAATTTCACCGTCTGGAGCGATCCGGCGGCCGGAAGCCAGATCGAGTTTTCGTCCTTCCGTCACTTTGTCGAGACGGTGGAGCAAGGAAAATTCGATTTCATGTTTCTGGCCGAGGGCTTGCGCATTCGCGAGCAGAAGGGGCGTTTTTACGAACTGGATGTCGCCGGTCGCCCGAACACGCTTGCAATTCTGACGGCGCTTGCCGCGATCACCGAACATGTCGGTTTGATCGGCACGCTGACGACCACATTCAACGAACCCTATGCATTGGCCCGGCAATTGGCGACGCTGGATATACTTTCCGCTGGGCGCGCCGGCTGGAATGTCGTGACGTCGCCTGACGCTTTTACGGGCGCGAATTTTCGCCGTGGAGATCATCTCCCCTACGAAGAGCGCTATGAACGTGCTCGCGGCTTCGTCGACGCGGCACAAAGCATCTGGAGTGGCAGGGAGTTTTCGATCCGGTCCAGATACTTCGATATTGACGGCCGATCCGACCTCGGGCCGTTGCCGCAAGGTGCTCCTGTGATAGCTCAGGCCGGAGATTCCGATCAGGGAAGAGAATTTGCTGCAAGCCATGCGGACTTGATCTATTCCCGTCACGGCTCGCTTGAAGCGGGGCAGGCTTTTTACCAGGACGTGAAGAAGCGTCTGGCAAAATACGGTCGCAGTCCGGATGCCTTGAAAATCCTCCCGGGGGCCAATTTCGTCATCGGAGATACACAGGCAGATGCCGACGAGAAGCTGAAGGCGATACGACGGCAGCAGGTCAGTCCCAAAGGCGCGATCGCGTTTCTCGAGCAGGTCTGGAACAAAGATCTTTCGAGCTACGACCCGGAAGGGCCGCTGCCGGAGGTCGAGCCTGATGTTTCCGCCGAGCGCCTGTCTCACGGACGCACCACCAACAAGGATACCAAGGGGCGATTGGAGACGGCGCGGCAGTGGCGCGAAATTGCCGAGCGGGATCGTCTCAGCATCCGAGAGCTGGCAATCCGCGTCACCGGCAGAAAGCAGTTCGTCGGAACGCCTGAAAGCATTGCTGACGAGATCAATCGTTACGTACAGGCCGACGCGGCGGACGGTTTCGTCTTCGCCCCGCATCTGACGCCGGGCGGATTCGACGAATTCGTCGAGAAGATCGTGCCGCTCCTGCAGGAGCGTGGTGTCTATCGCCGGGAGTATGTCGGCGCGACCCTGCGCGCTAACCTCGGCCTGCCCGAGCCGTTGGAGGATCGCCGAGCGCTGCGGCATCTTTCGCCGACGGCGTGACGCCGATCGACTTGAGGGGTAGGCTAGGCCTCAAGTTGCAAGTTGCGGAGCGGGATGGAAATCGGACGACCAAATGTCATTTGGCTTTGAGAAAATGCATGCCAACGGAGACGACTTCGTCATTGTCGATTGCCGTGGAGAGCAGCCATTCATCAATGCCGGGATCGTCAGGCGCTTGGGCGATCGCAATCGCGGGGTCGGGTTCAATCAGCTCGCCGTCATGACCGATTGCGAGGATGCGGACGCTCGTCTCATGTTCTGGAATCCCGACGGCTCGACGCTGGATGCCTGCGGCAGCGCCACGCGCGGGGTGGCATGGAAGCTAATGCGAGAAATGCAGTCTTCGTGCGTGACCGTAAGAACCGAACGCGGACTTCTGACCTGCAAACAGGCGGAGGATGGCCTGATAGCGGTTGATATGGGCGACCCCCTTCTTCACTGGGCTGACGTCCCGCTTGCTCGTGAGGCGGACACTTTGAGACTGCCACTGGATGGCAGCCCGGCCGCTTGCAGCATGGGAAATCCGCATTGCACCCATTTTGTCGAGGACGCGGAAGCCGTTCAAATCGAGGCGCGAGGACCGGAAATCGAAAGGCATTCTCTCTTTCCAATGGGAACCAACGTGCATTTCGTGCAGGTGATCAATCCTGAGCGGATTCGGCTGCGAATATGGGAGCGCGGCGGTGGCATTTCGTCCGGCTCTGGATCCTGTGCCTGCGGCGCCGTGGTCAACGGCATTCGTCGCGGCCTGTTGCAAGATACCGTGGCGGTCGAATGCGACGGCGGCTCCTTGACGGTTACATGGAATGGTGCCGGCGGCGTATCGCTCAAGGGACCTGTCCAATCGGTTTTTCACGGTGTCTGGGAGGCGTGACGATCACGGCCACTAAAAGCTCGGCGGCGTGCAGGCGCTGATGACCTCGCAGGGCACCGGGCCGACACAGCGGAAGCGATGCGGGCGGCGGCTTTCGAAATAATAAGCATCGCCGGGGCCGAGAATGCGGCGTTCGTCATCGACGGTCACCTCCAGGCGGCCGGACAGCACGATGCCGCCTTCCTCCCCCTCATGCACCAGCGGCACCTTGCCGGTATCGGCGCCGGGTTGATAGCACTCCTTCAGAATCTGCAGGCTGCGGCCGAAGAGGCTTTCGCCGATCTGGCGATAGGAAATCGGGCCCTTGCCGATTTCGATCAATTCCTCCGCCGCATAGAAGGCCTTCTTCGGCGCTTCCGGTTCAAAGGCGAAGAACTCGGCAAGGCCGATGGGGATGCCATCGAGAATCCGCTTCAGCGCGCCGACGGACGGATTGGCCGAATTGGATTCGATCAGTGAAATTGTCGAATTGGTGACGCCTGCGCGCTTCGCCAGCTCGCGTTGGGAAAGATTGCGCGCCAGGCGCAGATGACGCAGGCGATTGCCGATATCGACGGACATCGTGGCCTCGAGTTTCAGATGTTCGAAATATCGAAAACATCACATGCTGGCGAAGCAAAATCAATGGCTTAAAGTTGACAAGAAAAGGACTTGTTCGGGACACGAAAATCGCTGATGTCAGGGAAAGCGTATTGGAGGCGACAATGGACAAGATTACCCATCCCAACACCCCGGTTCTCGACAATTTCTGGATGCCGTTTACCGCAAACCGGCAGTTCAAGGCAGCACCTCGGCTGCTCGCCGCCGCTGATGGCATGTATTACACCGACGTCGACGGCAGCAAGGTGCTCGACGGAACGGCGGGCCTCTGGTGCGTCAACGCCGGCCATGGCCGCAAGAAGATCGCGCAGGCGGTTGAGCGCCAGCTGGCGACGATGGATTTTGCTCCGACTTTCCAGATGGGCCATCCGATCGCTTTCGATTTTGCGGCAAAGCTTGCCGCGCATGCGCCGGGCGGGCCCGAGGCCGGGCTTGACCGCGTGTTCTTCACCGGCTCGGGTTCCGAATCCGTCGATACAGCACTCAAGATTGCCATCGCCTATCAACGCGCGATCGGGCAGGGCACGCGCACCCGCATCATCGGCCGCGAGAAAGGCTATCATGGCGTCGGCTTCGGCGGCATTTCCGTCGGCGGCCTGGTCAACAACCGCCGCGTCTTCCCGCAAATCCCCGCCGACCACATGCGCCACACGCTAGACATTGAGCGCAACGCGTTCAGCAAGGGCCTGCCCGCTCATGGTATCGAACTTGCCGAGGATCTGGAGCGCCTTGTCGCGCTGCACGGTGCTGAAACGATCGCCGCCGTCATCGTCGAGCCGATGTCTGGTTCGGCCGGCGTCATTCTGCCGCCGAAAGGATATCTGGAGCGGCTTCGCGCCATCGCTGATAAATACGGTATCCTGTTGATCTTCGACGAAGTGATCACCGGCTTCGGCCGCTTGGGCACGCCGTTCGCGACCGATTATTTCGGCGTCGTTCCCGATCTCATCACGACCGCCAAGGGCATCACCAACGGCACGATACCGATGGGTGCCGTCTTTGCCAGCCGCAAGGTTTATGATGGGCTGATGACCGGCCCGGAAAACCAGATCGAACTTTTCCACGGCTATACCTATTCGGGGCATCCGGTCGCCTGCGCTGCCGGCCTTGCGACCATGGAAATCTACGAGGAAGAGGGCCTGCTCACCCGCGCAGCCGAATTGGCGGATGATTGGCAGACGGCGCTGCATTCGCTGAAGGGCCTGCCGCATGTGGTCGACATCCGCAATCTCGGCCTCGTCGGCGCCGTCGAACTTGCACCGCGCGATGGCGCTCCCGGCGCGCGCGCCTACGACGTCTTCGTCGACTGCTTCCAAAAGGGCCTGCTGATCCGCGTCACGGGCGATATCATCGCCCTCTCTCCGCCGCTCATCATCGAGCGCGCCGAGATCGAGACGATCGTCTCCGTGCTCGGCGATGCGCTGAAGCGGGCAGCCTGATAATGTCTAGGACTGGCCGGCGTCGATGGCGCCGGCCAGGTAACCTCTAAAAGGCCGCCTTAAAAGGTGGGCCTCAGATAGAGATGGCTGATCTTTCCCTTGAAGGTTCGGGCAAAGCCCCATTCCATCTTGGCGTTTTCAAATTTGACGTCGTAAATGTCGAGGCCATGCGAAACGCCTTTGAACGACAGCTCCTTCACGGGCCCCGCCTTTTCGAGCTCGCTTTGAATGTGATTCTTCTGCTCACTGGCAAGTACCGCCAGCCCGGGAGACATGCCGGTGATATCCGGCTTTCCGCGTGCATGCTCCTCGATCACACGTCGCAAAATGTGTTCGCCATCAGGCATGGGCGTTTGATGTTCCATGCGCTGTCTCACCTCGTCTTCGATGGACAGCGCCTGCTCCGGATTCATCTTTTCGGCATGATCCTCAAAACCGTTCTGGTGATGAATCAGATTTCTGACTTCGCCATTGTCTCGCTCGAACGTGATCTGCACCGGCAGTTCCTTCATGAAGAACTGGCTTTCACCCTCCGGTAGGATCTCGATGTCATGCTGTCCAACGATACGATAGAAGAGCCTGCCGTTTCGCTCGGAAACGATCGAAATCGTCCCGTCCTCGGTGGAGTAGGCGCCTGCGTAATCGCCAAGCAAGTTGGGATTGATTACAGTTTCGATTCTCGGGCGCATCTGTTCATAGCTGCGCCAGGCGCGCGTATCCTTTGATGTTTCGGTCATGTTGGTCTCTCTTGCCAAATGAATGAGATCGTCGACTGAGACGGTGGCTCCCGAGCCGATTTTCGACTGCAGTGCGGCTATCACCTGCAAGCCATGCTCGGCGCGCTTTCGGGTTTCCTCCAGGGCGCCGCGTTGAAGTGTCAGTGTATGGGTCAGGTCCGTCGGGTGGTTTCGAAGGAGCCTTGCGATATCGCGGAGGCTGAGGCCGAGTGTTTTTAGGGCGAGAATTTCGTTCAGGCGCGCAATCTCGTCACGCCCATAAAGACGCCATTGTTTCGAGGTGCGGCGCGGGGCAATCAAGCCGTGCTGCTCGTAGAGCCGCAATGCCCGAATGGTTATTCCCGTGCGCTCGGCGCATTCCAAGGCAGTGACCAAAACTTCGTCGCGGGCGTGTCCTGACATCGAAAGCTCCTTCGGGAATCTTCCATAAGGTATGACCTTAGGTCCGGCTCAAGCGAGAAAAACTCGTCCCACATAAATCTCGACAGCAGCGACTATCCCACCCTTCGTCCACACTCATCGCAAAAACGTCGGCGAAGCCTCTTTACAAAGAAGTTAAACGTTTTTATTTTGATATAAACGTTTAACAAGCGCTCGCATCGCCGACAGGGAGGAAGCCGTTGGCACCCATTCGTATCGATAATCTCCGCAAGGGTTTTGGCGCACTGGAGGTGCTCAAGGGCATCGACCTCGATATAGCAGATGGCGAATTCGTCTGCTTTCTTGGTCCTTCGGGCTGCGGCAAGAGCACGTTGTTACGCTCGATCGCCGGCCTTGAAAAGCTGGATGGCGGCGTTATTCGTCTTGGTGAGCGCGACATCACGCATGAGCCTTCGGCGAGGCGCGACATTGCGATGGTTTTCCAGAACTACGCGCTCTATCCGCACATGAACGTGCGCAAGAACCTGTCCTTTGGATTGGCGCTCAACGGCATGAAGCGTGGCGAGATCGATCGCCGCGTCGAGAATGTCGCCGACATCCTGCGCATCAAGGAGTTGCTCGGTCGCAAGCCGCGTCAACTCTCCGGCGGCCAGCGCCAACGCGTGGCCATCGGCCGCGCCATCGTGCGCGAGCCGAAGCTCTTTCTGCTCGATGAGCCGCTGTCCAATCTCGATGCAGGTCTTCGCGTGACGATGCGCGTTGAGCTTGCCGCGCTGCATGCCCGTCTTGGCACGACCATGATTTACGTGACGCATGATCAGGTCGAGGCAATGACGCTCTCAAACCGTGTCGTCGTGCTTGATAAGGGCAAGGTCAGCCAGTTCGGCACGCCGCTCGAGTTGTTTTACCAGCCGGCCAATCTCTTCGTCGCCGGGTTCATCGGCTCGCCGCGCATGAATTTCTTCGAGGTGGAAGGCGTGTCGATCAATGGCTCCGGCACTGCCCTCTCAGGTGGTGGCCTGATGCGGTCGGTGAATTTCGAAGCCGATCCGCCCGTAATCCGTATGAGTGGCAAATTCACGCTTGGTATCCGGCCGGACAAGATCGAGATCGTTCCTGCCGGCGAGGGAGAGGTCGCCGGCAGCGTCCGCCTCGTCGAGCGTCTCGGCACGGAGAGCCACGTGCATATCAGCCTCGATGACGGCCGCGCCATAACCGCGGTTGTTCGCGGTACGCATCCGGTCGTCAACGGCGAGGCGGTCCATCTGCGGCTGCCGCCGCAGCATTGCTATCTGTTCGACGCGGACGGCAAGGCGGTTCGCCGCCATCTCGATGCCGAGACGCAGGCTCTTATCCATCATGAAAAGGGGAAGCGGGTCGCCTGATCCGCAGTAGAAAAGAGGAGTGGGAGTAGAGGAATGAAGAAGAGTGCGAAGATCTTTGTCAATTCGCTGATCGCCCTAGTGCTTGCCGGCGGCTCGGCGGCGCGGGCCGATCAGGTTCTGCGATTTGCGACCTGGGATTCGGGAGAGAGCCTAGCGATCGAGCAGAAGATCGCCAACAAGTTTGAAGAGGCGCATCCCGGCGTGAAGGTGCAGGTGGAACCCTATGCCGATGGCTTCGACCAGAAACTGGTCGCGGCTTTCGGTGCCGGCAATCCGCCGGATGTCATGTATATGTGGAACTTTCCGCAGTACTACACGTCGCTGTTGTCGCTCGACGAGCTCATCGCCCGTGATGCCGCCGAGATCAAGCCGGACGATTTTCCGAAGGGCTTGATGAATACGACGCGGGTCGACGGCAAGACCTACGGCATGCCGGCCGGTTTTACGACGCAGGTCGTGTTCTACAACAAGGACATGTTCAAGGCCGCCGGTGTCGAGGAGCCGAAGGACGGCTGGACGTGGAACGATCTGCGTGCCAAGGCGGCCAAATTCCGCGACAAGGACAGGAAGATCTACGGCTTTGCCGTCGATGCTAAGCCGGACCCCTATGATTTCGAGCAGTTTCTCTGGTCGAACGGCACCAAATACATCTCCGACGACGGCAAGACGATCGACGGATACATGAACAGCGATGCTGCCGCCGAAGTGCTCGACATGTTCGCCGACATGGCGAAGAAGGAAGAGGCCGTCACCTTGAATGTCGGCGACGATACCACCGGCCTGACTCTGTTCAAGGACGGCAAGATCGCCATGTTCCAGAGCGCCATGTGGTCTAAGGCCGGAATAGACGCGGCCGGCTTCCACTATGGCGTGGCGCCGCTGCCGAAGTTCGGCGACAAGGTTGCGCACTCGGCCGTTGGCGTATCGGCGATTTCGATCGCCAAGGATGCTGCCCATCCGGACCTCGCCTGGGAATTCGTCAAGTTCTTCTCCTCGCCGGAAGCGATCGCCATGCGCACCAACGATCTTCCGGTGCGCACCAGCGTCGCCGAGGCAAAGGGCATGACGAAGGACCCGATCTACAAGCCGTTCTTCGATATTCTCGCGGTTTCGGGTGAACAGACGCACGCGTTCCTGAAGAACCAGAATTGGGGCAAGATCCAGGACAATCTCGCCCGTGCCATCGAGGCGACGATGATCGACCAGGGCAATGCCAAACAGCATCTCGACGATGCCGTGAAGCGTTCGCAACGGTTCCTGAAGTAAGGCGGGGCCGGGAGATGGATATGACCCAATCGGACGTCCTGACGCCGGCAGTGCCGAAGCGACGATCGGCATTTTTCGATCACCTGCCGGCCTATCTCTTCATCTCCCCGTGGATACTGGGATTCCTGTTCTTCACGCTCGGCCCGCTGCTCTTCTCGCTGACGATGAGCTTTTACGATTGGCCCGTCGTGGGTGCGCGCACATTCGTCGGCCTCAAGAATTACCAGACGATGCTGTTTGACGATCCCCAGTTCTGGGACAGTCTCTGGATCACGGTGAAGTTCGCGGCGATCTATGTGCCGTTCAACATCGTCATTTCGTTTCTGGTCGCATTGATGTTGCATCATGCGACCGTGGGAAGCGGCTTTTTCCGTACGGCTTTCTACCTGCCGAGTGTCATCTCCGGTGTTGCCCTTGTGACGATCTGGAGCTGGATCTACAGCCGGCAATACGGTCTCTTGAACTTCATGCTGTCGCTTGTCGGTATCGACGGGCCGAACTGGCTCGGAGATCCCGGCCTTGCGATCATTGCGATCCTTATCGCCAGCCTCTGGGGTTTCGGCGGCACGATGCTGATCCTTCTGACCGGTCTGAAGGCGATCCCGAAGGAGCTTTATGAAGCCGCGACGGTTTCGGGCGTGCCGGGTTGGGCACAAATGCTGTTCATCACCCTGCCGATGCTTGGGCCGATGCTTCTTTTCACCTTCATCACCTCGATCATCGCGGCTTTCCAGCAATTGACGATCGCGCTACTTCTGACCAAGGGCGGCCCGTTGGGCTCCACCTACTTCTTCGCCATGTATATCTACGACAATGCGTTCAAATATTTCGACATGGGTTACGCGGCTGCAGGCTCATGGGTGATGTTCCTCATCGTGCTCGCGCTCAGCCTGCTTGTCATGCGCTGGTCCGCCGCGTGGGTCTATTACGAGGGTGAGGTTCGGGAAAAGGGAGGCGATCATGCGTAAGACGTTGCTCTATTCCGCTCTGATCCTGCTTTCAGCGCTCTTCATCGCGCCGTTCTACTGGACCTTCATGACTGCCATAAAGGGTCAGGCTGATCTCTATCGGTTCCCGCCGGTGTTCTGGCCATCGGAATGGCATTGGGAAAATTTTACCACTGCCTGGAACAAGCAGCCGTTCGGCACATATTTCCAGAACTCGCTCGTTGTCGTTGTGTCATCGACCATCGGTCAGCTGATTTCCAGCTCTCTGGTCGCTTATGGCTTCGCGCGCTTCAAGTTTCCCGGCCGCGATCCGCTGTTCATCCTGCTGCTCGCCACCATGATGATCCCATGGGACGTCAAGATGATCCCGCTCTATATGGAGTTCAACCTGCTTGGCTGGATCAACACGCTGAAGCCGCTGATCGTGCCGGCCTATTTCGCCGACGCCTTCTTCGTTTTCCTGCTGCGGCAGTACATCATGACCGTTCCGATAGAGATCGACGAAGCGGCTCGCATGGATGGCGCCAATTCTTTCGATATCTACTGGCGTATTCACCTGCCGCTGATGATGCCGGCGCTCGTGTTGGTCGGGACTTTCCACTTCATGAATGCCTGGAACGACTATCTCGGACCGCTGATCTTCCTTAATGACCAGTCAAAATACACGCTGACGCTCGGCCTTTCGATGTTCAAGGGATTGCATGAGGTGGATGTGACATCAATTGCCGCAATCACCGTGATACTCTGCCTGCCGCCACTTGTGCTCTTCTTTTTGGCGCAGCGCTACATCATGGACGGCGCCGTCAGCTCGTCGGTCAAGGGGTAGCCATGCCGTTCGATATCGCTCATATTCCTTTTAGCCGCCGCGGTTGCTTCCTCACTCTGTCGATCATGCCGGTGCCGGGAGCCGATGGCGAACAGGCGCTTTACCTGCGCTTTGTCGCCGGTGGTGATGAGCGTCCGTCGCTCGGGCGGCTTTGCCGTGTGGATTTCCTTGACGCTTCGGGCAATCCGACGAAGCCGGCTTTCGAACTTGCGCCCGAGCGGCTCACTGCCCGCATCGATGGCGGCGAGATCGAACTTGTCATGGGCCAAGGTGAGCGGTTGCATCTTCGTGGCACCGGTGGCGTGCGGTTTCATCTTGAGGGATCGCGTTATGATTACCTCTATCGCACGCCACGGGGAGAGCCTTGTCTCGTTGCAGCCGTCGAGAATGTGAAGTTCATCCCGCGGGCCGATCTTGGTTCACTCGAGGTTACCGGCTCCTGGCAGCGTGATCATTCGGAGAAGGTCAGTTTTACCTTCTCCGGAGCGCGCTCATTCGAGGGCAATATTGATTTCTTCCGCACGGTGCCGCCAGCCGATCGTCCCGGCTCCTTCGAGGAAGCTCTTGCCGGCGTAAGCTCGGAGTTTGTCGCGTGGCATGAGCGGATGCCGCAAGGCCATGTGGATCAGGCGGAAACGCATCGCCTGGCAAGCTATCTGCTCTGGGCCAATACAGTCCCCTCCGGCGGTGCGCTGACCCGTCCGGCGATCTATATGTCCAAGAACCATATGATCAACATCTGGAGCTGGGACAATGCTTTCTCGGCTCTCGGCGTTGCCGGCGTTGATCCTGATCTGGCATTCGACCAGTTCGCCGTTATCTTCGATCATCAGGATGCCTCGGGGCTGTTGCCGGACTATGTCAACGATCGCGACGTGCTTTTCGCCTTCACGAAACCGCCGGTGCATGGCTGGGCCGTTTCGATGATCGAGGCGATGCAGCCGGGATTCTTGACACCGAAGCGCAAGGCCTATCTCAGCGCTGCGATCGCTCGCCAGATCGACTACTGGCTGACCCATGCCCGGGCCGGCGACGACGCGCTCCCATGCTATTTTCATGGCAATGATAGCGGCTGGGACAATTCGACCTTCTTCGCCGAGGGAGGGCCGGTCATCACGCCGGATCTGCCTGTTTTCCTGATCCTCGCTTGCGATACGCTTGCCGCCCTTCTGGAGGATGACGAGGCACGTGCTCAAGAGTGGCGAGGAAAGGCGGATCGGTTGCAGGCGATGCTCTTCCGGGATCTCTGGACCGGCGAGACTTTTCGTGCTCGCCTGATGGAAGACCCGGACCGCAATCTGCCCGATCAAAACTTGATCCAGTTCATGCCGTTGCTCCTCGGCGAGAGATTGCCGCGCGATATGGCAGAGAAGCTCGTGGCGCGGCTGGCCGATGGAGGCTTCATCACGCAGTGGGGGCCGGCGACAGAAAGCGTCGACAGCCCGTTCTACGAGGACGATGGCTACTGGCGCGGTCCGATCTGGGCGCCGACCACGCTGCTCATCTGGGATGGTCTGCGCAAGCAAGGAGAAATGGAAATGGCACGGACAATTGCGGAAAAGTTCTGTTCGCTTGTCTGTAAAAGCGGTATGGCCGAGAACTTCGATGCTCGGTCGGGGAGAGGATTGCGCGACCGGGCCTTCGCTTGGACATCCGCCGTCTATATCCTGTTGACTGCCTCCCTCAGCACGAATCAGCCGTAGCGAGCCGAACTGCATGCAAAGACCGACGATCAAGACTATCGCGCAGGAAACGGGGCTTTCGATCGCAACCGTATCGAAAGCTCTCAAGAGTTCGCCGCAGGTCCGGCCGGAAACGCGCGCGATCGTGGTCGCGGCCGCCGAGCGCGTCGGCTACGAGCTCAACATGCACGGCGTGCAGTTGCGCACCGGTAAGACCTATCAGGTTGCAGCTATCATGACGGCGCCGGGCCCGAAGCAGCAGGAATGGGAAGGCGTCGAATATGCCCAGCTCTTGAGCGGCATTTCCTGGGCGCTGGAGGAAAGCCCCTACCGCGTCTCGCTCTATGCCGTGCGCAATTTCGAGGAGAGTCTAGCGACGATCCGGCAGATCGTCTCGCTCAAGAAGGCCGATGGCATCATCGTCTCCGGCACGCGCGCTGACGACCCGCGTATCCGCATCATGCAGGAGGCAGATTTCCCCTTCGTCACCTACGGCACGACGATCCAGAACGATCCGCATGCTTTTGTCGATGCCGATAACGAGCAGATGATCCGCCGCTCCGTCGCGCGGCTGGTCGAGCGCGGTCATCGGCGCATCGCCCTGATCAATCCGATGGCCGATCTGAGCTATGCAATCACCCGGCTTGAGGCCTATCGCCTTGCGCTGGAGATTGCGGGCCTGCCGTTCGATCCGGCTCTTATCGTTCACGACAGGCTGACACCTGCCTTCGGTCGCGAAAGCGTGCTGACGATGTCTCGCCTGCCAAATCCACCCACGGCCTATATCTGCGCCAATGAAGCCTCCGCGCTCGGCGCCTTCTCCGGCTTCCACGAGCGCGGTCTGGTGCATGGGCGAGATGCTGTCATCAATGCGACCGACGATCTCAATGTCAGCCAGTACTTCGCGCCGCCGATCACCACCTATTTCCTGCCGATCAACGAGCCGAGCGAGTTGCTGGGCAACTTCATCCTGCGCCGCATGGAAGGCGAGGCGCCGGAGGTGCTTCAGGCGCTCATTATGCCGAAGTTGATCGAGCGTTCGGATGATCGTGTGATGCCGAAGAGCTGAGAAGTCGTTTTCAGCGCCCTGTTATCGCCACTCGGGTCATTTTCCCATTGTCCCGGAGCTTTTTCTCTTTGTCTCATGATGTCATGCATCTTCTCCGGTTTGCTCACAGATTTGAAAATAAAAACGTTTATATCTGTATTGAAAACGTTTATATTCCTTGTTAGGAAACTTACGCACAAACGAAGATCGGAGTAAGGGCGTCGAGGGGGACCGATCTTTCGAAGGGTCTTGTCGCGCACTGTCGAGGTGGCGGTGCCGACGGTTGAGGAGGAAGAAATGAAGAAATTTGTCGTGACGCTTGCATTTGCCATGATGGCTGCTGGCGTTGTTCACGCTGCCGATCTCGGCGGCAAGCTGCTCAAGGTCGGCTCGGACACCACGTCGCCGCCGATGGAAAGCGTCGATCCTGCGAGCGGCCAGATCGTCGGTTTCGACGTCGATGTCGTCAATGCCATCTGCGCCAAGATCCATTGTCAGGCCGAATTCGTGACAACGGGCTGGGACGGCATTTTCGCAGCGCTCGATCAGGCTAGCTTCGATCTCGTCGCCTCAGGCGTGTCGATCACCGACGAGCGCAAGAAGGCGATGGACTTCTCCGACCCCTATATCGTCAATAGCCAGGTGGTGCTGACCCGGGCGGAAGATCAGGGCATCACTATCGAGCAGTTCAAGGCGCAAGGCCGCAAGCTGTCGGCACAGGCCAACACGACGGATGCGCAAGTGGCGGAAAGCCTCGTCGGCAAGGAAAATGTGGTCGCCTACGACACCTTCAGCGCTGCTATCATCGCGCTCAAAAATAAGGATGTCGACGGCGTCGTCATCAATGGCGCCAATGCGGCTGCCTATGAACGCGAATTTGCCGGTCAGCTAGTCGCGGCCATCAAGGGCCTGCAGTCCGATCCGATCGGTCTCGTCTTCCGTAAGGGCGATGAGAATGTCGGCGCCTTCAACGAAGGCCTGCAGGAGATCAAGAAGGACGGCACGCTGGATAAGCTCATCGCCAAATATTGGGGTCTCAAGTAAGTTTTTGCCGGAAGCGCATTGCTGCACTTCCGGCATCATCTGCTCGATCTGGCGCTGGAGGCCGGAATGTTGTTCATCAAAAGCGTGCGGCCCAGCAACCTGATCATTCTTGCGGCGCTGCCCTTTATTGTCTATCTGTTCGCATCGTCTTCGGACTATCAGCGTTCGCTGCAGGCGATCCTCGGCGTCGAGCCGGGATCTTCGGCTTTCGTACCCGGATTTCTGCTGCTTTCTACTGCATTTGTATCGGGTATTGCCGTTCTCGTCTTATCCAAGATGAAGATCGCGCGGCCACGTCTGACGCTGGCTGCGGCGCTTCTGGCTCTGATCGCGACGGCAGCCATTCTTGCTGGCGATATGGTTCACCCCTTCATCGCATCAGTGGTGGCCAATAGCGTCGATCCGTTCAAATCAAGCCTAGTTGTCAAGGGCGTGACGCCGCGTCAACTCACGCCTGATGCCGATATCATGGTGCGGCAGGTGGAGACGTGGCTCTGGCCGATCTACGCGTTTTTGCTTGTCGTCGGCCTTGGATTGCTTGCTACGGGCAACCGTGCTGCTGTCCAGACCGAGAGCCGCATGCGTCGTACTGGCGTCTGGATTCTTGCCGTGACCAATGGCGCGGGTCTCGCCTTTGTGTTTCTGTTTGCCTACATCGCCTTTGCCTCGGGTCTTGCCACCACGATCCGTGCGGCTATCGCGGCCTATCTATTGGCTGCCGCTCTTGGTCTTGTCTGGGTCGGGCTGCAGAAGCTGCGTTATACGCGCTCGAGCCTGGTGGCCTTCATTCTCCTGACCATCGGTCTTGCCATTCTCTCGGCCTGGTTCCTGCTGCAACCGCGCGACGACTATGTTCTTGCAGGCACGCTCGAAGGCAAGATCGGCATTGTTACCAACACGCCGTCTGGTCTGATCGGTGCGGTACGCTTCGGCCAGTTTGACGGTGCTCCCAAGGCGGAAATACCGGTCAGAACCTTCGTTGCTCCCCAGCAGGCCATCGAGACGGTCGGCAAGAAGCAGGATGTCAGCGGCGCGTTGCTGCCGGCCGCATCCGTTCCTTCCGATTGGCCCATCATCTGGCGTACGGAGGCGCTGAATGATCGTGATCGTGCGGCGGGCATCACTTTCTCGGTTGTTGCGATCGTTATCGGCCTACTGACCCTCGGCGGCTTTCTCCATAGCCGCCATCCCCTGTCGATCGGTTCCGAATTTATTGTCGACACCATCCGAGGCATTCCGATGCTCGTCATTGTGCTCTATGTCGGCCTGCCGCTGAGCGGCGCCCTGAAGGATGCGACGCAAGGTGTATTCGATCCACCGAATCTGATGCGCGGCATCGTCGCGATGGCGCTCGCCTATTCAGCCTATCTCGCCGAGATCTTCCGTTCAGGCATCAACGCCATCCCTGTTGGCCAGATCGAAGCCGCCGCCAGCATCGGGCTCAATCGCTGGCAGACGGCGCGGCTGGTCATCCTGCCGCAAGCGTTCCGCATCATCATCCCGCCGCTCGGCAACGAGCTGATCGCCATCTTGAAGGACACATCGTTGCTGTCGATCCTGTCGATCCGCGACATCACGCAGCGCATGCGCGAATTCCAGTCGGCAAGCTTCCTGCCCTTTGCGCCCTATAATTCCGCGGCGGTTCTCTACATTCTGCTGACGCTCGCGGCGGCCAGCCTCGTGAGCCTTATCGAGAAGAAATATGACGTCAAGCATCGCTGAAAATGGCGCAAGGCCGAAAGCGGTTGTCAAAATGATTCCGGTGGCAGAGGCCGTGGTTGGATGTTTCAGTGTCCATGACGGCAAAACTGTATCTTGCTAGGGAAAGAGGTGGGGCAATGACCGACGCAAACGGACAACATGGCAGCGAGATCGAGGCGATCGGCGCGCTTCTGCGTAACGGCTACGGCATTTCGGGTGAGATCACCGCTCTGCCCGGCGAACATGACCTCAACTATTGCGTCGAGGCGGCCGACGGAACGCGCTTTCTCCTCAAGCTTCATGCTCCAGGCGATGCGGATGATCTTGGCATGCAGATCTCAGTGCTCGATCATCTTGCTCGGACAGCGCCGGACCTTCCGATCTCGCGCGCGCTCCCGGACAGAAGCGGTGCGACGGCAATCGCTTTGGAGCTGCGCGGCAGGCGCACTGCGAGACTGTTGACGTGGCTGGCGGGCGATGTCTGGTCGAAATCGCGAGCACGCGACAGACAAAGCATCGTCACCCTCGGCCGGTTGCTGGGCGAGATGGATCGCAGTCTCGAAGGCTTCAGCCATCCGGGCGCCCGGCGCACCTATGCGTGGGATATCGGCCGCGCGGACATGCATCTGCAGAGCCTCGTCTTCATCGGGGACGCAGAGAAGCAGGAGACGGTAAGGTCGATCCTCGACCGCTTCGTCAGCGAGGTGCTGCCGAGGCTGAAGCAATGCCCGCGACAGGTCATTCACAATGATGCTAACGATTACAACGTCCTGCTCGATGCGGCTGGTGCCGTCAGCGGCCTGCTCGATTTCGGCGATATGGTCGAGACCTGGCGCGTCATCGAAATTGCAGTCGCTGGCGCCTATGCGCTAATCGGCACAGATGATCCGGTGGATGTGATTGCGCGCCTTGCTGGCGCCTATAATGCGGTCAATCCGATCAGCGAGACCGAGACGGAGCTCATCTTCGATCTCACCTGCACGCGCTATGCCGTCAGTATGTGCATGGCGGCGAAGCAGATCCGTGACAATCCGGAAAACACCTATCTTCTGGTGAGCCAGGACGATGTTTGGCGCGAATTGCAGCGCCTGCAGCGCGAAAACCGGTCTCTGGCGATTGCCCGTATCCGCGACGCCTGCGGCTTTGAGCCGATCGCGCATAGCGCCCGCGTCGAGCGTTGGCTGGAACGGAATGCTCATGATTTCGCGAGGATTCTCAGGCCGTCGCTTGCAACGCCGCAGGTGCTTGCGCTTGATCTGACGGCAAACGGACCGGACGCCGAACTTTGGGCAAGGCTCGATGCCGCCGGCGCCGAACGCCTGATTGACGAGCGTGTCGCACAGGCCGGGGCCGCTTTTGCCATCGGCCTCTACGGTGAAGATCGCAGTGTCTACAAGGGCGACGCCTTCGAAACGCCGACTGTGGGCCAGCGTCGTACGATACATCTTGGTATCGATATCTTCCTGCCGGCGCATGAACCGGTGCATGCGCCCTTCGCCGGTGTCGTTGCCTTCATCCACGATGACGCGGTCGATTTCGGCTTCGGCCCGACGGTGCTGCTGGAGCATCGCACGCAGGAGGGCGATGCCTTCTGGACCCTTTATGGTCATCTTTCGCGGGAAAGTGTTGCCAAGCTTATCGTTGGGCAGGCAATTGCCAAGGGCGAGGCTTTCAGTACCCTCGGGGCCGCTTCGGAAAACCGCAGCTGGTCGCCGCATCTGCATTTCCAGATCGTCACGGACCATCTCGGTCTTGGCGGAGGCATGCACGGCGTCGGCGTGCGCGAGCAGTGGCAGATCTGGCGTGCCATCAGCCCCGATCCGAGCGTTGTTTTCGGCTTTTCGACACCGGCGTCCGTCACCGTTGCCCGGGACAAGGAGTTTCTGGTGCGCGAGCGCCACCGGCGTATCGGCCGTTCGCTCAGCATCGCCTATTCCGCGACGCCGTTAAAGATCGTCGGCGGCGAGGGAGCCTATCTGATCGACGAGGAAGGCACCCGTTGGCTCGACATGGTCAACAACGTCTGCCATGTCGGCCATTGCCATCCGCGCGTCGTCAAGGCGGCGCAGACGCAGATCGGCAAGCTCAACACCAACTCGCGCTACCTGCATGATTCTCTGGTGGAATATTCCCGCCGCCTGGCGAGCCTGTTTCCCGATCCGCTCAACGTCTGCTTCTTCGTCAACTCTGGCAGCGAAGCGAACGATCTCGCGATCCGACTTGCCCGCGCCTACACCCGTAATCACGATATCATCACGGTCGATCATGCCTATCACGGGCATCTGTCGAGCCTGATCGATGTGAGCCCCTACAAATTCGCCGGCAAGGGCGGAGAGGGGCGCCCGCAGCACGTGCGCGTCGCCGAGATGCCCGATCTCTATCGCGGGCGGTTCCGCTATGGCGACGCAGAGGCGGGTCGCAAATATGCCGAGGACGTGCGCAACCAGCTTGCGGATTTGGCGGCGGAAGGGCGCCGGCCGGCGCTCTTCTTCAGCGAGGGCATTCTCGGCACGGGTGGCCAGCTGACACTTCCGGACAGCTACCTAAAAGAGGCCTATGGCCATGTGCGGGCGGCGGGCGGTCTTTGCCTCGCCGATGAAGTTCAGGTCGGTTTTGGTCGTGTCGGCAGCCACATGTGGGCGCATGAATTGCAGGACGTGGTGCCCGACATCGTCACCATGGGCAAGCCGATCGGCAACGGTCACCCGATGGCAGCCGTCGTAACGACGGAAGCCATTGCCGCCGCGTTTGCCAACGGCATGGAGTATTTCAACACCTTCGGCGGCAATCCCGTCTCCGCCGAGATCGGCCTTGCGGTCCTTGACGTCATTCGCGACGAGCGGCTGATGCATCATTGCCGTGTCGTCGGAGACCGGTTGATGGACGGCGTGCGCGCGCTTGCGCCGCGTTACGAGATCATCGGCGATGTGCGAGGCCATGGCTTGTTCAACGGCGTCGAGCTTGTGCGTGATCGTGAGACGCTGGAGCCCGCAGCCGCGGAGTTGGACTTTGTGATCGCGGAAATGAAGCGAAAGCACCGTATCCTGCTCAGTAGCGAAGGGCCGCACCATAACGTGCTGAAAGTGAAGCCGCCGGCGCCGTTCAGTGTGGACGACTGCGACCGGTTCTTGATCGCGCTGGAGGAGACCTTGTCTCGCCTACCGCCCCGATAAAATTCGAACCCATAGCCGCGATGGCGCCACAACCATTTTTGAGCGGCAATATAAACGTTTAAATTTCGACTGCGACAAAGGGCGAAGCCCGACGTCGGCGACTTGAATGATGAAGGACAAGACAGTGCACAAGCCGCTCGCCAGACAGAACAATTTCGATGCAAGCCGGCCGGATGCCGGTATGCTCGAACTTGGCGTCTGCTACTATCCGGAACAATGGCCGCGGGAAAAATGGGAAGAGGATGCCGCTCGCATGGCGGAGCTAGGGCTCGCCTGGGTGCGCATCGGCGAATTCGCCTGGTCGCGCATCGAGCCGCAATCCGGCGTCTTCCAATGGGAGTGGTTCGATGAGGCGGTCGATGTGCTCGGCAAGGCGGGATTGAAGGTGATCATCGGCACGCCGACGGCCGCGCCTCCGAAGTGGCTTGTTGATCGCTACCCCGATATCCTTCCCGTCGATGTGCGCGGCGTCGTGCGCAAGTTCGGCGCGCGCCGGCACTATTGCTTCTCTAGTCAACGCTATCGGCTTGAGGCTGCCCGCATCACCGAAGCGGTCGCGCGGCGCTATGGCGCCCATCCTTTCGTCCACGCCTGGCAGACCGACAACGAGTATGGCGATCACGACACGATTCACAGTTATTCGAGAGCGGCTCTTCACGCCTTTCGCGAATGGCTCGTCGCGCGATATGGCACCGTCGAGGAGTTGAACCGCGCTTGGGGCACCACATTCTGGAGCATGCACTACAACAGCTTCGAAGAGGTGGATCTGCCCAACAATCTCGTGGAGGAACCGACACCGACGCATCTCGTCGATTACTTCCGCTTCTCCTCGGATCAGGTGCAGACCTTCAACAAGACACAGGTCGATATTATTCGCCGTCATTTACCGGGCCGGCCGGTGACCCATAACTTCATGTCGCAGAACACCGACTTCGATCACTACAAGGTCGGCGAAGACATCGATATCGCCTCATGGGACGTCTATCCGATGGGCGGGCTTATCAATGGTCGGCTGAGCAACGAAGAGAAGCGACGCTATCTGCGCACCGGCGATCCCGATCAAACCGCCTTCAACCACGATCTCTACCGCGCAGTCGGTCGCGGCCGTGTGTGGGTGATGGAACAGCAGCCGGGACCGGTGAACTGGGCTTCGCACAATCAGTCGCCGGCGGACGGCATGGTGAGGCTGTGGACGTGGCTTGCCTATGCGCATGGCGTCGACATGGTCTCCTACTTCCGCTGGCGGCAGGCGCCGTTTGCGCAGGAGCAGTTCCATGCTGGTCTTCTCCTGCCAAACAGCGAAGAGGATCAGGGCTATGGGGAAGTGGCCGAGGTCGTCGCCGAGATGAAACGGCTGCCGAAGGGCGAGATGCGCGGCAAGGCTTCGGTGGCACTGCTGCTCGATTACGACTCGCGTTTCGCGACCCGTGCCTTGCCGCAGGGGCGCGACTACGCTGCTTCCGCCCTTGCGCTCGACTGGTATTCGGCTGTCTCTCGCCTCGGTGTCGATGTCGATTTCATCGGACAGCATTCCGATCTCGAGGAATATAGGCTGGTGCTCGCACCCGATCTCGTCATTCCCGATCCGGACTTCATTGCACGGCTCAAGACCTCCGGCGCCAAGGTGCTGTTCGGGCCTCGCAGCGGCAGCAAGACGCGCGACATGCACATCCCCGCTGATCTGCCGCCGGGCATACTGGGCGACCTCCTCGATTTCCGCGTCACGCGTGTCGAATCCTTGCCGGCCTTTCAGTCCGAGACCGTCCTTTACGGCAATGCGAGTCACCAGACCTCCGTCTGGCGCGAAACGATCCGGACATCGGAAACCGTGCTTGCGACATTCCAGGGAGAGTATCGCTCGGATTCCCCGGCGGTGATCGGCAATGATGTCGCACGCTACTGCGCCACGCTGCCGCGTGACGAGTTCCTGTTGAAGTTGATGGGTGACACGCTTGCTTGGGCCGGCGTGGGCAGCTTGCCGGATCTTGGCGATCTGCGCCTTGCCCGGCGCGGAAGGCTGCACTTCGCCTTCAATTACGGAAGCGTCGCGGCAACAGTACCGGCAGGGCAGAGTGCAACATTCCTTGTCGGCAATCGAACGCTTGCGCCTGTCGATGTGGCGATTTGGCTCGACGGCGGCTAAGCGTCGTCACTCGAGCAACAAGACGCAAATGGCCGACGCGCGTGCCGGCCATTTGCGTCGCGGCGCTTCCTGCGTCGATTTCATGAAAACGCCAGATGTCGTCTTACAGGGCACCGATGTCGTTTTCCTATGCGCGCCTCGCCTTCTCCCGTGATCTTCTGGACATGTTCAAGGTGCCGTCGGGATTTCCCCGGCGGATAATTGGGAAACCGGTCTTAAGCCGGTGCTGCCCCCGCAACGGTGGCGGACCGAATGCCTCGATTGATGCCACTGGCGGAACAGCCGGGAAGGTATCGAGGTGTCCGAGCGGACAGGTCCGAGCCCGGAAACCAGCCTTGAATGCAGGCTCGACTGATCGCGGTGGGCGATCGAGAGGCGGATACGGGTGTTTTGACTTCACTTCGTTCCGATCTCGCAACACCATATCAGTCGCGCACGCGCCGGCCGGACGCCGCAGAAGCTTGCGGTTGCCGCGACCGATTTTGCTGCTGTTCAGCCCGTTGAGGAGCGGGCCGATCCGAAAGGGCCCGAAATCTCGGGCAATCATGATCCAGCGTTCAATCAAGGAGGAGATGGCATGACTGGGAACAGAGGCGTCGTCTATTTACGGCCCGGCAAGGTCGAGGTTCGCGATATCGACGATCCGAAACTGGAGGCGCCGGACGGTCGGCGCATCGAGCATGGTGTGATCCTGAAGGTGATCTCCACGAATATTTGCGGCTCCGATCAGCACATGGTGCGTGGACGCACGACGGCGATGCCCGGCCTCGTGCTCGGGCATGAGATCACCGGACAGATCATCGAAAAGGGTAGCGATGTCGAGATGCTCGACGTCGGCGATATCGTCTCGGTGCCGTTCAATGTTGCCTGCGGCCGCTGCCGTTGTTGCAAGTCGCAGGATACCGGCGTCTGCCTGACGGTTAATCCATCGCGTGCCGGCGGTGCCTACGGCTACGTCGATATGGGCGGCTGGATAGGCGGCCAGGCACGCTATGTCATGATACCCTATGCGGACTTCAACCTGCTGAAATTCCCGGACCGTGACAAGGCCCTGGCGAAAATCCGTGACCTCACCATGCTGTCGGACATCTTGCCGACCGGCTTTCATGGCGCCGTTCGTGCCGGCGTCGGTGTCGGCTCTACTGTCTATGTCGCAGGCGCAGGTCCGGTCGGCATGGCGGCTGCCGCTTCAGCCCGCATCCTGGGTGCCGCTGTCGTCATGGTCGGTGATTTCAACAAGGATAGACTTGCGCATGCCGCCAAGGTTGGCTTCGAGCCGATAGATCTTTCCAAGAGCGATCGTCTCGGCGATATGATCGCGGAAGTCGTCGGCATCAACGAGGTAGATAGCGCGATCGATGCAGTTGGCTTCGAAGCGCGCGGACATTCGGGAGGCGAGCAGCCGGCAATCGTGCTCAATCAGATGATGGAGATCACTCGGGCGGCTGGTTCGATCGGTATTCCTGGGTTGTATGTGACGGAAGACCCAGGTGCCGTAGACAGTGCTGCCAAGCAAGGCAGCCTGTCTCTGCGCTTCGGGCTCGGTTGGGCCAAGGCACAATCCTTCCATACGGGTCAGACGCCGGTGCTTAAATATAATCGCCAACTCATGCAGGCGATCCTGCACGACAGATTGCCGATTGCCGACATCGTCAACGCCAAGATCATCTCGCTCGAAGATGCAGCACAAGGATATGAGAGCTTCGATCAAGGCGCTGCAACGAAGTTCGTGCTCGATCCGCATGGCGAGCTGACAAGGGCGGCCTGAAGAAGAAAGGCTCATCGGGATCACATGTCGATCCCGAGGCGAATATGAACGGGGGCGGAGGCTGCTATCTCCGCCCCCGATGTCATATCGGTCAACGCATAGGAGTTTGCCGAACAACGAAATGGCGGCAAGAACCGGCGACGGCATCAACCGATCCATTCGTGCAGTTGCCGGCTTGTGCGCCGCCAAAGGATAATTCAAGCAAATATGCGCTGCAGCAAGGCCCGTCTAAGCCTCCAGTCTTGGCTGGACGCGAGTGATCGCAGCGAGAGATAGCGGCAAATTCGCGCCTGTCGGGCTCAAAAAGCGGCAGCGAGGCGACTTTGGTGGCTAATTATCGACAATAAATGTCGGATTATGTTGCCATTATACATCTATCCTTTACATATATGCGGGCATCCATGCGGAGGAGCTTCGTCATCGCTTCCTAAGCAACGGCGGCTTGACAAGGAACGCTAACCTGAAGAGATCGAACCAATGGCAAACTTTCTTGAGAAATGGACTTCAAAAAAGGCTGATAAGCCGAAGGCTGGCACGCGGAATGTCGTCGATACATTTCGTGCTCGAGTGGCGGAACAGAAGGCATATCTGGAGGAGTACGAGCGTGACGCGGCCGGCTTCAAGAAGTGGCGCTCCACTTGGTTCCAGCGTGTTCCCGGCGGCTTCGGTGTGACGGTCGGTCGCGATTCCGTCAATGCCGGTCGTGGATTGAGCTATGTCGTTGTTGATGGCGTCAAGGACGTGGCAGATTTTCTCGATGATCTGGCCCATCACGCAGAACATGATACCGGCTTCCGGCAGGCTCTCGAACAGAACCGTCAGCGTCGTGTCGCACTTCTGAATGCGGCAAAGACCGGAGGCAAGGCAGCGGCGTCGAAGACCAAGGCGAAGGCCGCCAAGCCAGCAGCAGCCGCAAAGTCGGCCGCCGTCAAGCCCGCAGCTGCCAAGGCTGCACCGAAGGCTACTCGCGCAGCAAAGGCTGCCCCAGTAGCGGCACCGGCCGCTGCAGAGGCAGCAAAGCCGAAGCGCACTCGCAAGCCGAAGGCTGCTGGCGCAGCCGAATAAGACTTAAGAAGCCTGCTTCATGTGGGCTTTGCTTTACTATCGTTCTGATAGAGGCGAACGTGCGAGCTGTTGCAGGCTCGCACGTTTGTCTATGGCTGATCGCGAGTGTCGGCAAGTCCGAGCGGTCAGGAGCAAACCGCTCGAAGCTCTTGATCAGGTGGCTGCGTATTGAAGCGGTTGATGCATCGCGATCATATTCGGAGTTGTTTGATACAACTCAATGATCAAGGATGAGCAGCTGGATTTCGATCAAGGCAGACTCAGGCAGCACCATTGCATAAGTCGCTTCTATGCGAGGCTCGATTCAAAGAAGGAGGCGAGCTTGGTGATCGCAGGCGAGACATATTCGTCTTTTGTCGTAGGGATCGACATGATCGGCAGCGTCGATCCAGAAAACCTCCTTTAGCTTGCACGCAGCCATGTATGCCTCACTCGTCATCCATGAGGTTACGACTTTCGCGCCGAAGTCGTCTTTGCCGTCGGCTATGACAGCCCATCGCAGTTCAGCCGCGAATATCGCCGCCGGTTCGGCTCTCCTTCCGCAGAGGACGGCAGGAGGTTGCGGCAGGTCAATGCGTTGAGCGAAGCTTCTTCCTTGGCCGGCTGATCGAGGGGGCGCGATGCGCTCGGCCTTGAGAAAGTTTGCTCCGCGCTCTGCGGCAATCCGGAAGGAGCGGCGCCTGCCGCCCCTTCCGGTCGATTTCACTTTTTCTCGCTGTATGCCTTGAGGGCGGCGGCGACTTCATTCTTGGCCGCTTCCGCATTGTCGAAGCCACCGACCTCGACGACCTTGCGGGCATCGGGAAGCTGCTTGTAGACGCGGAAGAACGCCTGCAGGCGATCCTGCTCGACCTTGGGAAGATCGGAGATTTCCTTGATGCTGTCGTAGGTCGGGTCGATCTTCGTCGTCGGCACGGCAACGATCTTGTTGTCGACTTCGCCGCCGTCGATCATCTTCAGCACGCCGATTGCGCGCACGCGAACGATGGCGCCGGGAACGATGGGTTCGCGCGTATAGACGATAGCGTCGAGCGGATCGCCGTCGCCACCGAGCGAACTGGTGATGGAGCCGTAGTTGGCCGGATAGGCGACAGGCATGGACTGGAAGCGATCGACGACGATGTGACCGGTCTTGGCGTCGATTTCATACTTGGTGAAGCTGCCGGCCGGAATCTCGATCGCGGTGTAGAATTCCCGGCTTTCATCCTTCGGCTGAGGATAATCGATGTAGGATACGTAATCGGTTGCCGAAGCAATGCTGCTGGAAAGAACCGTCATTGCAATGACGGAGATAAGCTTTTTCATAATACGCCCCCGCGTTAAGGTTGAACGTAGTCGACCTAATCAGGGGTTGTTACGGGCTTGTGACATGAACTGCTGAATGCACAGCTAAGTGCCTATGTCCGGCCTTTGCTGCTGCATCTATCCGAATGCGCGCACATTGCGGCGGATCGTCTGCGGCGGCTGGCCGAGGACGCGCAGGAAGGCGCGGCGCATGCGTTCGCGATCGGCAAAGCCGACTTCGGTAGCGATTTCATCCATTGAATGACGGCCGTCTTCGATCATCAGCCTTGCTGCCTCCACACGCAGGTTCTCGATCGCCTTGGCGGGCGACTGGCCGGTTTCGCTGCGGAAGACCCGGTTGAACTGGCGGGGGCTGAGGCTTGCCGCCTCGGCCAGTTCCTCGACCGACACGATCTTGCGCAGGTTTCTTCCCGCAAAGTCGAGCGCGCGTTGAACACGGTCGGATTTTGGCTCCAGTTCCAGAAGGGTCGAAAATTGCGACTGGCCGCCGGCACGGCGATGATAGACGACAAGCTTTCGAGCCACGGTTCGCGCCAGCTCTTCTCCGTGATCCTTCTCGATCATGGCAAGAGCGAGGTCGATGGTGGCGGTCATGCCGGCCGATGTCCAGATGGACCCGTCGATGATGAAAATCTTGTCGTCATCGACTTTGAGAGCTGGGAAGCGATCCCGGAGTTCCCGTGCGAAGATCCAATGTGTCGTTGCGCGGCGACCGTCGAGCAGACCGGCTTCCGCCAAAGCAAAGGCGCCTGTGCAAGGCGCCGCGACACGCCGGGCGAATTTTGCCGCCTGACGGATATAGTCGAGGATTGTGGAAGACGTGGGCGAGATCTCCGTGGCCGCGCCGATAAAAACGGAATCGAAAATAGCATCGCCAAAGGCTTCCGTTTCGACACTGAAGCCCGCAGACGAGCGCACAAGTCCTCCTGCCTCCGAAAGAAGCGTCACGCGGTAGAGTTCCCGCCCGCTTGCCAGGTTTGCGATCTCAAAGGCGGTCACTGCTGTAAATCCCATGACCTGAAAGCCGGGGAAGATGATAAATCCAATGGAATGCATGGCAAAACTCGCGGCTGGAAAAGGTGCTTATAGCACTTCTCCGCCACCAGAAGCAGTGATTTCTTCATGGTTATGGCGAGCACTCAGGAGATCATGTCTTAAAACGCTGTGAATATGACATTTCGGTCATCAGCATTCACGCGTATTGTTTCTGCACGCGGGATGACAACGCCGCAGCACAAGGAATGGAAACAATGACAAATTCACTAGGCAAGGCATTGGTCACAGGCGCTTCATCGGGCATTGGCGCTGTTTACGCGCATCGGCTTGCCAATCGCGGCTTCGACCTCATTCTGGTGGCGCGCAATGAAGAACGGCTTTCGGCGATCGCAGATAGGCTGCGCAAGGAGACGGGGCGCAAGGTCGACGTCATCGCGGCGGATCTCGGCGCTTCGGGCGATCTTCGCCGCATCGAGCATGTCTTGAAGACGGACGAGGCGATCACGCTTCTCGTCAACAATGCCGGCTTCGGCGGGGCGGCCCCCTTGCTGGAGGCGGATGTCGACAGGATGCAGCAGATGATCGATCTGAACGTTACGGCACTGATGCGGCTCACCTATGCCGCCGTGCCGGGCTTCGTGGCGCGCGGGGGCGGTTCCATCATCAATATCGCGTCGATCGTGGCAATCGCACCGGAATTGCTGAACGGCGTTTATGGTGGCACGAAAGCCTTCGTGCTGGCCTTCAGCCAATCGCTGAAGCACGAGTTGGCGGAAAAGAACATTCGCATACAGGCGGTTCTGCCCGGCGCGACCGCCACGGAATTCTGGTCGGTTGCCGGCATCTCCGTCGAGCATCTGCCGTCGGAAATCGTCATGTCGACTGAGGACATGGTCGATGCCGCTCTGGTGGGGTTTGATCAGGGAGAGCTCGCGACGATCCCGGCTCTCGAAGATGTCGGATTGCAGCAGGCCTATGAAGCTGCACGAGAGGCGCTGAAGCCCAATCTGTCGCGATCGGCTGCAGCTCGACGCTATCAGGTGAAATAGAAGTTGATCGACTGAATGGAACGACCGGCATTCACATATGAGGGCCGGTCATTCAAAAGCCATAAAACTGACGAGGCTCGAAAGAGCAAGGTGGATCGATACGATCCAGACATCTCGCGCCTGATATACTCATGAGATGCGACCCATACACCGAGGTATATCGCGGTGGGAATCGCTTTATCTATAGGGACCTGAATGAGAAGGTTCGCCGCGACCAAAGCAGATCTGCGAGGTTCAATGCGATGTATTCCATCCAAGATCGCACGCCCGTTTCAATCGTTATCGCAAATTACAACTACGCCCACTTTCTGAAGCGTAGCATCGACAGCGCATTGGAGCAGGATTACGCCGACGCCGAAGTCATCGTCGTCGACGATGCGTCGAGCGATGCGACGGCGAATGTCATTGCCTCCTATGGCTCTAGAATAAGAACGTGTCTGCGCGAAGTGAATGGCGGACATGCTGCAGCATTCAATACAGGCTTTGCGTCCAGTCACGGCGAGATCGTACTGTTTCTCGATGCGGATGATTATCTCTATCCGAATGCGGTGTCGGAGGTTGTCGAAGCATGGGAAGAGAAGACGGCGCAGGTTCAGTTCCGGCTGCATATCGTTGATGAGGAGATGCATGTGAAGGATATATTTCCGCCGATGGAATTGCCGTTCGATTCCGGCGATGTCATCCCGGAACTGTTGCGCAAGGGTCGCTATCAAACGACCGTTACAAGCGGTCTGGCGTTCAAGCGCTCGGTGCTGGACAGGGTGATGCCAGTCCCGGAGCCGGAGTTCCGGCAGGGTGCGGATGGATATCTTGCAACGGTGGCACCGCTCCACGGCGAGGTGACGTCGATCGAGGATTGCCTTGGCGCTTACCGCATTCATGGCGCCAATCACTCCGTCTTTGCCGAAAAACTCGGCCAGCGTGCACGGTGGCGTATTGCGCATGATTTTCGCCGATTGAAAGCATTGTCGGATCAGGCGGCGGACATTGGATTGGATGTGCCCGACAATGCCGGTCTGCGCGATCCCGTGCATTTGGAGGAGCGTTTGGCATCGCTTTGCATCGATAGGAGTCAGCATCCGGTTGCGGATGATTCCAGGCTCTCGCTGGCTGCGGCTGGCGCCGTTGCGAGCCTCAAAATGAAAGCATCGCGAAAACGTCGCCTGGTGCTGGCCGGATGGTTTCTTTCAATCGGCGTGCTTCCTCGAAACATGGCAAGGACTATTCTGTCCTGGAAGCTTGTCGCCTCGTCGAGGCCTCGGTTGCTCTTGCGTCTTTCGAAAACCATCAGACATGCGATCGGGTAGATCGAGTCGGGAATTCAAGGGGCGCATGTGCTAATCGATGGTGCGCTCCTAATCGGTGGCGTCCGATTTGCGAGAGGGGCCCATCAATGTGTCGACCACGCCTTGATGATGGACGTTCCTGTCGTAACGGCTATCGGTTGCAAGTTGCATCAGGCCTGCAAAAGCATCCTTGGCCGTGGGCTTCTTTCCCTCCCCGCGAAGATAGGCAGTCAATCGATTATAATTGTCATTCGCCTTGATCTCCAGCGGATTGCCCGCGCCCATTTTCTTCAGGGGCCACCACGACCAGCCGATGCCGTTTTTCTCCTGCAAAGCGACGGCGCGGGCATACCAGTCGTTGTTGTTTTCGCCGGATTCGCCGTTCCAAAGCGGCATGTCATATTGTTCGCGCAGCTTCAGGAATGGCTCGATTGATTCCTGCGTCGTCGGTGTCCAGTATTTGTGAAAGCTGAGCGCCGTATTGCGATCGGCAATCGGCAATATGCCGGCGTAGTTGTTGCCCCAGCAATTGCCTTCGATGATCAACATGTGGTTGGTGTCGATCGCGCGGATTGCGCGGATGGTGCGCTGATAGATATCGCGCAGCGGCCGGTTTTCGGTTTCGCGGCAGCCCCCCTTGTCTTTCTCGTCCTGGAAACCCCAATTCGGCTCGTTGAGGAGATCGTAGCCGGCGATTGTCGCCTCGCTCTTGTAGCGCCGCGCGATTTCGCTCCAGAGCGCGATCATCATTGCCTGGTTCCTGTCGCTATTCCAGAGCGAAGGCCTGCTCGGATTGCGGTCGGAAATGGCGATGTCGTGACCCTGGCCGCCAGGTGCGGCATGCAGATCGAGGATCAGATACATGTGATTGGCTTTCAGCCAGCCGATCAGTGCATCGACCCGTCGAAAACCTTCTTCGTTCCATACGATATCCCGTGGTGCATCCTTGCCGCTTCCGTCCTTGATGAACAGTTGCCAATGCATCGGCAGACGCACGCTGTTGAAGCCCCACTTGGCCATCGCATCGATATCCGCCCTGGTCACGGCATTGTCGCGCCAGGACCGATAGAACTGCTCGGTCTTTTGCTTGCCGACGACTTCCGAGATGCGGTGGCGAATGATGTGCTGCGCCTTGAGATTGGCAAGGCCCATCATGTAGCCTTCCTGCACCATCCAGCCTCCAAGGCCAAGGCCGCGCAGGATGAGCGCATTGCCCTTCTCATCGACGATCCGCTGATGATCGGCGCGAACAAATCCGTCTGCATGCGCCGACGGCGCGAATGATCCCAGACAAGCAACAGACAGGCCAGCGAGTAACAGCAGAAAATGCCTCATGAATCTCAACTTGCCTGAAACTTTGGCGCCATGTGGGCGCAGCGTGGTTTTGTCAGGGTAAAGTATTGCGAGACGGGTTCGCGACAACCATCAGAGCCTTATTTATTGCTGACGACATGGTCGTTTTCGCTATCTGCGCCGGTCTTTTGACGGGTAATTAGTCTTCCGATCCCTGCCGGGTGGTGTGGGTGAAGACAGGAACGGCCAGATCGATCGCCAGAGCCAGCACCATGGCGCTGGCGCCGATCAAGAAGAGCAGATGATAATTTCCGCCGGTTCGTCCGAAGAGGAAGGAAAGTCCATAAGCTGCCACCGCCTGGAATAATGCGAAGAACACCGTCGCCAGGCTCCAGGCTGCCTTTTGTTGGGCCGGATGATGTGGCAGCAGTTCCGCGATCCGGCCGAGCACCAGGGGAGCGGTTCCGGTGACGAAGGCGCCGACGATCAGGCTCGAGGCGATGAGCCATGCCTGTCCGAGGCCAAGAGCGGGAATGACGACAGCGAAGGCTTCCAGCAGGAAGGCGAGCCGCAGTGCCGCCGCAAAACCCGTTCGATCCGCGAGATGGCCGGCAAGAAGCGGGCCTATCGTCGCGCCAATACCGAAAAGAACCCAATATTCCGCCCCGACCTGCAGGCCCTGGCCCATCCCCCGTGCGACGAAATCGACGAGGAAGATCATGTGCGGCACCCAACCGGCCGCGTTGAGCGCATATTCTACATAAACGGCACGCAGCGTGCCGGGCGCCGGGATGTGGAGGGAATGATGGGTCGGGGCGGGCGATGCGACGACATCACGCGGCCATCCGCTCCAGGCGATGATGGTCAACAGCAGCGACAGGGCTCCGAGGCCGAACCACGTTTCGCGCAGGCCCTGCTGCAGCAGCAGGGGGACGAGCGTGCCCGATAGCGCAACGCCGGCGCCGATGCCCATGAAGATCACGCCGCCGGCAAGGCCTCGGCGCGCCGAGGCTATCAGCGGCAGGACGGCCGGCGCCGCCAGCACCATCAGGGCGCCGCCCGCAAACCCGGCGGCAAAGCGCCAGATAAAGAACCATAGGAAGCTCAAAGGAAAGGCGCAGGCGAAGAAAGCAGCCGTCGCGGCCAGCATCATGATCCGGAGTGTGAAAATGGTGGAGAACCGCGTCGCGACCGGCCGGCCGAGTAATGCGCCGGCCAGATAACCGGAAAGATTGGCGGCGCCCAAATAGGCCGCGGCGGCGGCTTCGAACCAATGCGCATCGACGATAGCGGGTAGAAGCGGGGTGTAGGCGAAGCGGGCGAGCCCGATGCCGATAAGGCAGGCGCAGAATCCCGACAGGATGGCGCGCCATGCCGCCTGTGTCTTGTGGTTCCGGTCGATTTCATGGGCTGCGGCGTCGGTCATGGGAACTCTCTCAACGATCGGTGCTTGAGAGAATACGCTGCAAGCTATATCATAAAAATTGATTTATTATGAGAAGAGTTATCTTTGATTGAGATAGGTAGGGCATGGACATATCCGATCTCAGAATTTTCGAGGCGGTATCGCGGCACGGCAGCATGAACCGGGCGGCGCAGGAACTGCATACGGTCCAATCGAATGTGACGGCGCGTGTCCGGGCACTGGAAGAGGAGCTGGGTGTCAGCCTGTTTCACCGGCACGCAAGGGGCGTGTCGACCACACCCGCCGGGCAGCGCATTCTGCCTTTTGTCGGCCGCATCACCAAGCTTCTGGCTGATGCCCGCACCGCGGCCAAGGATGATGGCGAGCCGGGCGGGACGCTCGCAATCGGCAGTCTGGAGACAACCACGGCGCTGCGCCTGTCGCCGCTCCTGGGACGATTTGCCAAGGCCTATCCTCAGGTTCGCCTTGTCGTCACGACGGGCACGACCCGCAGGCTCATCGACGATGTCGTCGCTTGCCGGGTAGAGGGCGCGTTCGTGGCAGGCCCGGTCAGCCATCCCGATCTCGAGCACGAGGCGATCTTTCAGGAGGAACTCGTTCTCGTCACCTCGCCCGTCATCGCCACGCTGGAGGATTTGGTCGGTATTGCTGATCTGAAGACCATCGTCTTTCAGATCGGTTGTTCCTATCGGCAGCGGCTGGAGGCGCTTCTGGCAGATTTGGGCATCGTCACTTCGAAACCGCTGGAATTCGGTTCTCTCGATACGATCATAAGCTGCGTGTCCGCCGGCGTCGGCATCACCCTTCTGCCAAAGGGCGCCGTGGCAGCCGCTCATCAAGATGGCAGGGTCGCAATTCATCAGCTTCCGCCGGAGCGGTCGCTGGTAGATACGCTTTTCGTGCGTCGCTCGGACGCTTATACGTCCAGTGCCATGACCGCGCTGCTCGATATGGCTCGATCGGCCGGCAAGGCCTAGCTCGAAGCCATGATGTCCTGCCAGGAGCTATAGGCCGAAAGCACGGTTTCCATCTGCGCGGTGTGGCCGTCGACGAAGGCTTCGCCATAGATCGTTTCATCGGGGTATTCGGTGATCAATGTGATGGGCACCGTATGGCGATCGTCGATATTGGCGAGGCAGGGGAAGCCGTTGATGATACGGAATCCGGTTTCGCCGGCATGGGTTTCGTAGAGCGCGATCTGTCGGTCGTTATAATCCAACAGGCCGGGGATGGTTCCGAGGTGCCTGGTGACCTTGTCCAGCAGCCGCTCGGCCTGAGCCGCCCAGCCGGAATGATAGCGGGCAATCAGGAAAAAGCCTTTCGGCAGTGTCCACATGGCGAAATTGCGCGGGACATAGCCTGAAAGCGGGCGGGTCCATTCATGCGCCGGGTAACCATGCAGGTTGACGTGAAGCTGCGCGCCGCTCAGTTTTTCCGCCTGAAAGCGGATTTTCTTCTCGTAGAGATAAGGACCGGCATTCTCTTCGGTGCGGTATTCGAGGTCGTCGCCGAGCGCGGTATAGCGGGCGGCGTGATACATGTGGCGCGGGCTGTCCTGACGCAGGCGCTGATGCAGCGCGTAGCCATCGGGATTTTCGAGCGGCGAAATGGTGAAATGAGCGCCTTCGACCTTGACCAGGCGCTGTGCGGCACGCAGCGCACCCACGCCGCCGGTCGTCTCATTGGCGTGCTGGCCACCGCTGATCATTACGGCGGCATCGCGGCCCTTGACATAGCGTGCGCGAACAGAGCGTCCAGAGCGAGTGACAGTTTCGAACGCCTCGCCACCGATAGTGTTAAGCACAGCCTCGATCTGCCGCGCCGCCAGAGGTTCCGTGGCCGTCTCGATCTGCTGTTCCGGCCCATCCCAGTAGCGGGAGCTGAGCGGTTGCGTCTGCACTTTTACCGAGACGTCACCGGAAGATTGCAGAATCTGCGGAACGATCTGCCCGGGCTTCAATCCGCGGTCGCCTAGCGGGCGGCCGGACTTCTTCTGGAAGAACTCAAGCAGGGAGAAATAGAAGTCTTCATGCAGCGCCTCGCGCAGACTCATGACCTCATCGGCGACTGGCAGGGCCTCATCCGCTGCCGGCAGGGCGACGCGGATATTCAATTCCTCGAAATAGGGTTCGGTCGAACCCCAGTCGAAATGGGTTATTGCGGCGATCGTTTCTTCGAAGAGATCTTCGTAATCGGTGCGCAGCGGTTCGCCAATCACGCCACCATTCCGCACGAGCCAACCGGTCGGCGAGACGCTCGTTTCGCCTGCTGCGTCAATGTGAACGCGATTGGGCACCAACACCTTCAATCGGTGCGCACTGCCGGCATTGGTGTGCAACACGACATCATAATGAAAGTCGCTGTCGGTTCTCGCAGCAAAGGTGATTTTGCGATTTTCGACCATCGCGGCTAGCGGATAGGCTTCCAGCCGGAAGCGATTATCCGGCGCCTTCGGATGAACCGGATAATGGATCTCGATCGCAGCCACATCCTGCAGATCGATCTCCTCGACGAAGGCATTCACCAGCGGCTTGTACGCGCTGCGAATGCGCGCGTTTACGCCTTTTTCCTTGAGCGCGCGTTCCGCCTGCTGGCGGCTTTTCCTGTCATCAAAGGTCCAGGCCTCGAAATTCTGGCCGGCCTTGGCATCGGCAACGAGGCGCGACAACGTTCGCTCAAAGCTTCTTTCGAAAATCAGGGTCATGATGTCTTACCTTGTCGTTCGGCCAGTCGGGTCGAGGCTGTCGCGCAGCCAGTCACCCAGGAGATTGAGGCCGAGCACGGTCAAAAGGATCGCGAGGCCTGGGAAAAGGCTCACCCACCATGCCGTCTGCAGATAGGTGCGGCCATCGGCTAACATGCCGCCCCAGCTCGGGATGGTCGGGTCGACGCCCAATCCGAGGAAGGTGAGGCTGCTTTCCAGCAGGATGTTGTTGGCGATGTTCAGCGTCATCAGCACGATCACCGGGCCGACGAGGTTCGGCAGCAGATGCTGGAAGATAATGCGCCAGTCTTTGACGCCGATGGCGCGCGCCGACAGGATGAACTCACGCTCGCGCAGGCTGAGCACCGAGCCGCGCACAAGACGCGCATATTGCACCCATTGCGAGACGATGAGCAGGATGATGGTGTTGGTGAGGCTGCCGCCAACGATGGCGATGAAGGTTATTGCCAGAAGAATGAAAGGCATGGCGAGCTGGATGTCGGCGAAACGCATCAGCAGCATGTCCCAGATGCCGCGATAATAACCCGCGGCAAGGCCCACCAAAACGCCGAGCACTACGCCGCCAGCCACGGAAATGAGGCCGACGGTCAACGATATCTTGCCACCTGCAACGACACGGGCCAGCACATCGCGCCCGAGCGGATCGGTACCGAAGGGGTGAGCGAGGCTGACGAAGGGTCTGGCAAGGCGTGCCATCAGGTCGATCTTTTCGGCGCCGCCGGGGAAGAGCACATCGGAGAGAAGCACGGCAAGGCAGATGACGACGGTGATCGAGGCTCCGACGATGAATTCGAAGCTGTAGAAACGCGAACGGCGTGAGATCGTGGCGGCCATGGGCGTTACTCCGTGCGGATACGTGGGTCGATGAGGCCATAGGCGATATCGACGAGAAGGTTTACGCCGACGATGAACAGCGCCAGCACGGTGATCACGCCCTGCAGCACCGGATAATCGCGGGCGCCGACGGCATCGAATGCCAGCGTGCCGAGACCGGGCCAGTTGAAGACGCGCTCGATGACGACGATGCCGCCGAGCAGGCCGCCGAACTGGATGCCGAAATAGGTGATGAGCGGTATCGCGCAATTGCGCAGCGCGTGCTTGTAGAGCACCTTGCTTTCGCTGAGCCCCTTGGCCCGCGCGACCATGATATATTGCGACTGCAGCGTCTCCAGCATCGCGGTGCGCACCAGGCGGACGTTCGTCGCCGTCAGGATCACGCCCATCGTCACGGCCGGCATGACGTAGCTCGAAATGCCAACCATGCCGCTCGGCGGCAACCAGCCGAGCGTGATGGAGAACAACAGCACCATCATCAGCGCCAGCCAGAAATTCGGGAAGGAGAGGCCAAGCAGCGAGAGAACGCGGATGATCTGGTCCGCCGTCTTGCCGCGTGCCGTCGCGGCCTTGATCCCGAGCGGGATGGAGAGCGCGATCGACACGACCATGGAGATGAAGGCGAGCAGAAGCGTCGCGGGCAGGGCGTTGGCAATCAACTGGGAAACAGGCGTGCCACCGGTGAAGCTGCGGCCGAAATCGAGCGTCAGCAGCCCCTTCAGGAAGGTGAAATATTGGACGAAAAAGGGCTGATCCGTGCCAAGCGCGGTGCGAATGCGCGCGAGATCGTCTTCCGTCATGCTGCCGCCACCCTGAAACATCATCAAGGCAGGATCACCCGTCAGGCGGATGGCGAATGAGACGAGAAGCGTGATTGCGATAATGACGAAAATCGCCTGCAGCAATCGCTTGATGAGAAAACCGGCCACGTTCTTACCCCGATAGCTTTCAGACGACGCCGCCGACCGAGCCGGCGGCGTCTTGCTGGATGATTAGTCGACGGTGACTTCGTTCAGCTTGATGCGGGTATCGGGAGCGGGCACGAAGCCCTTGACCCGCTTGCTGACGCCGTAGATCGCATTGCTGTTGTAGAGCGGCAGTTCGAGCGCCTTGTCGGCGACATACTTGCCGATCTCCTTGAGTACCTTCTCGCGTTCGGCGCGATCTGTGAGCGGCCGCTGCGATTCCAGTAGCTTGTCCAGCGTCGCGTCCTTCTCGTACGGGTTCCACTTTTCGCCGGAGTGGTACATCGAATAGGCGGTGTTGTCGTAATCGAAGGTCCAGCCGCCCCACTTCTGCTGGAACATCGCGCCGGTCTTGCCCTGGGGGATGATGTCGTTCAGCAGAACGTTGGTTTCGTATGGCTTGATGGTGGCGGTGAGACCGACCATCTGCAGGTAGCTCGCGACGACCTGTGCCACTTCGTTCATCGTCGCGTCGTTGCCGCGAATATCGATCTGAACGGCGGCGCCGGGCTTTACGCCGGCTTCAGCAAGCAGCTTCTTGGCGCCTGCCGGATCAAAGGGAATGGGTTTCAGGTCGGGATCGTAACCGAAGGACAGCGAATTCTGGAAGCTGACGATCTCGGTTCCCTGGCCGGCCAGGATCGACTTGACGATCGTGTCGCGGTCGACGGCCATGATGATCGCCTTGCGAACGCGCGGATCGGCCGTGATGCCATCGCGGGTGTTGAAGCGCAGCGAGTCGACGGTCGGGCCGGGAACGCTCGCGATTTCGAGCTTGGAGTCGCCCTGGATGACCGGGAGCATGCCGATCGGAATGGTCGGCGGAATGACGATATCGACGCGGCCGGCCTGAAGCTCGGCAACTGCGGTCGCCGGCTCGCTGATGAAGCGATATTCCAGCTCGGAAATCTTCGGAGCGCCGCCCCAGTAATCCGGATTGGCTTCCAGCTTGATGTTCACCTTCGGCGTATAGGATACGAACTTGAACGCGCCGGTGCCGACCGGGTTGAGGTTGAAGTAATCCTCGCCCTTTTCCTTGATGTATTTCGGCGGAACGATCATGGCACCATAGCCGGCAAGCTTCGTCAGAAGCACCGGATCGGGCGTCTTCAGCTTCATGTCGACCGTGTAGTCGTCGATGATATCAACGCTTTCGATCGCGGTGTAGTTCGAACGCTGTGGTCCCTTGGCGCCTTGTTCGCCGAGCAGGCGATCGAAGGTGAACTTCACCGCCTCGGCGTTGAAGGGCTCGCCGTCATGGAATTTGACGTTGTGGCGAAGCTTGAAACGGATGCGCTTGCCTTGATCCAACTCTTCCCAGGATTCGGCAAGACCCGGTACCAGCTTGAGATCGGGGCCGCGATAGGTGAGGCCGTCGAAGATATTGGTCGAGACGGCAGCCCATGCCACGAGGAACGTGTCGATCGGGTCCCAACTGCCTGGGTCCTGCGACGACGACACGGTCAGCTTTCCTGCCGCGAATGCCGGAGCGGCACTGATGGCGACGCTCGACATGACGAGTGCGGTCAGAGCGGTCTTCAATCCCCATTTCATTGTTTTCATTGAACCTGTTTCCTCTTCAGATCGATGCGATGGTTGACGGTCGTTCAGGCGCTCTTGGCGATGAAGTGGCCTGACGTGATTTCTTCATGAGCCAGAATCGGCGGCTCGTCGCCGACGCGGCGAACGGGATTGGGGATCTCGCCCTCGATGAGTGCGGTTCTGCGCTCCTGTGTCGGATCGGCGATCGGCACGGCCGAGATCAGCCGTTGGGTATAGGCGTGCATCGGCGTCTCGAAGACCTGCCGCCGGCTGCCAATTTCCATGATCTGGCCGAGGTAGAGGACGGCGACGCGGTGGCTGATCTTCTCCACCACGGCCATGTCGTGGCTGATGAACAGATAGGCGAGTTCGCGCTCTGCCTGCAGATCCATCAGCAGATTGATGATCTGCGCCTGGATCGATACATCGAGGGCGGAAAGCGCCTCGTCGGCGATGATGAGCTTCGGATTGGAGGCAAGCGCGCGGGCAATGCAGACACGCTGGCGCTGGCCGCCGGAAAACTCATGCGGATAGCGATCGGCATGGACGGATGTCAGGCCGACGCGTTCCAGAAGCTCATCGACCCTGCGACGCACTTCTTTAGATCCGGAGATGATGCCATGCGTGTTGATCGGCTCCGCAATCGAGAATCCCACAGTCTTGCGCGGGTCGAGCGAAGCGAAGGGGTCCTGGAATATATACTGCACGTCGCGCCGCAGGCGGAAGCGCTCCAGCGCTGACATCGCTGCGAAGCTTTTGCCATTGAACGTGATTTCGCCCGAGCGCGCCTTCTGCAATTGCTGGATGGTGCGACCGATGGTCGATTTCCCCGAGCCGGATTCGCCGACGAGGGCCAGCGTCTCGCCTGGGTGAATGTCGAAAGCGACCTTCTGGACGGCGCTGCAGCGATGTGTGACCTGGCCGAAAATATTCTTTCTGATATCGAAGCGCACAAAGAGATCGCGCACGGACAATAGCGGTGGCTGATCGTAGCGGGCGGTATTCTGCACCCGTTCCTCACCGACGACTTTCGGCTCGCCGCCGTCGAGAACGGTCAGCGGCATGCGCTTTGGAAAATCCTGGCCGGTCATGCTGCCGAGCTTCGGCACGGCTGCCAGGAGCGCCTTCGTATAGGGGTGTTTCGGATCGGCGAATATCTGACGAACCGGGCCTTCCTCGACCTTCTTGCCTTTCCACATAACCACAACGTCATCGGCCATTTCGGCAACAACGCCCATGTCATGGGTGATGAAGATCATGCCCATGCCGAGATCCTTCTGCAGGTCCCGCATGATGTTTAGGATCTGCGCCTGGATGGTCACGTCGAGCGCCGTGGTCGGCTCGTCGGCAATCAAGAGCTTCGGGCGGCAGGCGAGCGCCATGGCGATCATGACGCGCTGGCGCATGCCGCCGGACAGCTGATGCGGGTAGCGCGTCAACAACGCCGCCGCATCTGGCAGGCGCACCATTTCGAGCAGGCGTCGGGCCTCAGCCATCGCGGCGGATTTGCCGACCTTCTCGTGCAACAGAAGGACTTCGCAGATCTGGTCGCCGATGGTGAAGACGGGATTGAGGGACGTCATCGGCTCCTGGAAGATCATGGCGATCTCCTTGCCGCGGACGGAGCGCATGTCCTTCTGCGAGAGCTTGAGCAGGTCTTTGCCGTTGAAGAGGATGCGGCCGGCCTCGAAGCGTGCGCCCATCATGTCGGCAAGGCGCATGACCGAAAGCGAGGTCACCGACTTGCCGGAGCCGGATTCGCCGACAACCGCGAGTGTTCTGCCGGGATTGACCGAAAAGGATAGCCCTTCCACCACGCGGTTTTCGCCGAACCGCACGGTCAGATCCGCGACAGACAAAAGCGGTTTGTTGTCGCCTTCAGCATTCGTCATGCGTTTACCTCGGTATTGGGTAAGTCGTTCGTTGCATCCGGGAGCGCGCGCCGATCGCTCTTTGCATGAGACACTGCAAAGGCCCTCGCAAGGTCGCCGTTGAGATCGGATGTTAGCATGCTCACGCCCGCAGCCACTCAATCCTGACGCGGTCGGGCGACGTTTTTCTCCAAAACAAGCGTCTCGCGAACATCTGTATCTCGTTCCCATTTATATTTGTTGGAGCATGAGATAGCATCAAACAACAATCTGGTCTATATTGTTGAACAATTTTCATGTTGCCAATCAAAAAAGGGGAGGCGTTCGCGCAAGATCGTCCAACGGATTGCTCCGTTGAGATATCCAAAGCCTGCAGCCAGCCATGGGATTGCCGACCTGAATTCCAGGCAATTCCGGGCATAAGCTGATTTCGGCAGGCGATTTTGCCGGCGTCCGGAGAACAAATGAAGCAGACGAATCTTGCGAGCATCGAGCCGACGGCCGTGGCGGAGACCGGACAGACGGTTGCGGAACTGACCGCAGCCCGCATTCGCGAGCGTGTGATCAACGGCACGCTGTCGCCGGGCAGCCATCTCTCGGAAGCGGCTCTTTGCGAGGAGTTGCAGGTTTCGCGCAATACGCTGCGCGAGGTTTTCCGGCTGCTGACGAAAGAGGGCGTGCTGCGCCACGAGGCCAATCGCGGCGTCTTCGTTTCCACGCCGAGCATCTCGACGATCATGGATATCTTCCATATTCGCCGCCTGATCGAATGTTCGGCGCTTGCCAATGCGCATCACCGTCATCCGAGCGTCGACAAGATGCGAGCGGCCATCAATGCCGCCGTCCAGCACCGCGATCGCGGCGAGTGGCTGGAGGTCGGCAGCGCCGATATCGCCTTTCATGCGGCCATCGTGGAACTGGCCGATAGTCCCCGGCTCTCCGCCTTCTATGGGCAGATTTCCCTGGAGCTGCGCCTTGTCTTCGGCCTGATCCGCGATCCGGAATATCTTCATGCTCCCTATGTCGGCCAGAATGCGACCATTCTTTCGCATCTGGAGGACGGTTCTCCGGCCGGTGCCGCCGACGCGCTGGAGAAATATCTCTTTCAGGCCGAGCGCTTCATTCTCGCGGCCTATTCGAGAGCCATGCCCGGCTGAGATCAGACCGGGTTGATTGGTACGATGAATGATGTGGACAATCTGTGCCAGACGGGTCAAAGCTCGATACAACCATTTGCGTCTTGAGCGGCTTTGACAGAAGGATAGGTAGCACCCCGGACGAAGGCGTGGTTTCCATCGGGCAGCAAACCCTGGTTTGGCTGCAACCGATCAGGACGATCCTGTGCCGCTCAACCGGGAAAGGCATGTCGGCAACCGGTTATGACGGATGATGAGGTTATGGACGCGCAATCCTTGACGACCTCCAGCAGGGCTACGGCAATCCAGCAGGTTTGGGCTTCGCCGCTTTATCGCGGCGCGACGCTCGCGCTCTTTCTCTCGGGGCTGGCGACCTCGGCTTCCTTGCCGCAGATCGTTCTTTTCCTCGTGAAGGAGCTCGGGGCATCCTTGCCGGTGGCTGGCCTCTATTATCTGACAGGCCTTACAGCGCCGGTTGCCGGTTATCTTGTCGGAAGCTATTCCGATAAAACCGGCCGGCGTCTCAGCCTTTTCCGGCTTTGCGCCATTGCCGGTGCTCTCGGCTGGGCGGGGATTGCTCTTTCGACCAAGGTCTGGATGCCGTTCGTGATCGGCGCCGTCATTCTGGGCTTCTCCGGATCTGCCACTTCGCAGCTTTTCACTGCCATTCATGACGATCTCAAAACGAAGGGTACCGGCGCAAACGAGAGCGTTGTGGCCATCATCCGAATGGCTTTGACGGCTGGCTGGGTCATCGGGCCGTTTCTGGGCGCGTGGTTTGCCGTTGAAATCGGGCTTCGTGCCATGCTCTGGGGAACGGCGATCTGTTTCCTTGCGCAGATCATTCCGCTTGGAACCCAGCACGCTTTGTCGGGCCTCGGGCGGCGAGCGGAGAAGAAGACCGATACGGCCGGCGGCGTGAGCTGGAGCGAAATACTACCGTTGCTGGCCTTCACCGGCCTCTATGTCCTCGTCTATGCCGGCGAGCCGATCAAATATGGCTTCCTGCTACTTTATATGCAGGATCAGCTCAAACTCGATCCCTCCATCCAGGGCTCGGTGATCGGAACGCAGCCACTCATCGAACTCATCCTCATGCCGTTCAGTGTCCTTTTGGCGCGACGGATCGGGATACTCTGGATGATGTGCCTCGCCGCGATCTGCGGCGTGATGGCCAATCTCTGCTTTGCGGCCTGGCCGACGGCGGTCGGCATGTTTGCCGGGCAGATCCTGATGGGCGGAGTCTGGGGGCTCTATATGGTTCTCGGTCTAATCGTTGCCCAAAGGCTTCTCCCGAATGCGGTTGCAACGGCCTCGGCGATCTTCATGAGTTCTTCGGCGCTGGCAAGCGCACTTGGCGGCGGTGTCGGAGGCGTTGGTGTCGCCTATCTCGGGCTTCCGAACGTCTTTTATCTGCCTGCGGCATTCTCGTTGGCTGCGGCGATCGGTCTGGCTGCGATGGCCCGCTCGGGCGCCATCAAATAGGGGCATGGCGCAAGATAGCTCTTCTTTTTCGAAAGCCGAAGCGGCACCGTTAGAGCCTTTCAGTGGCTTCAACTCATGGCAAAGCTTGATCTTCTTGCTCCATGCAGCTTGAGAGGGTTTTGCGCATTTTTCCCGGAATGGCTCTGATCGATCGTTCGTCTTTCCGAAAATAGGATTGACTGAGGATCGTCGCTTGGCTAAGTGATAAAGTCATCTGATGACTTGATGAAATCCAATCATGCGCGCTCTGACTAAGACCACGCTTGCGGACACGGCCGTGGAGGCAATTCGCAGCGAAATCACCGGCCGACGTTGGCTCGTCGGCGAAAAATTGCCTAACGAAGCCTCGCTTTCGTCCATGCTTTCAGTCAGTCGCGGCACGATCCGCGAGGCGGTAAGAGTGCTGGTATCCCAGGGCTATCTCGAAACGCGCCAGGGGTCTGGCACCTATGTCCGCTCGAACACGGATGTCAGCCGACCCCTGGACATGGCGCGCCGCGCGGGATTGAGGGACCAGTTCGAGGCTCGGCTTGCCCTGGAGGTGGAGGCTGCCCGGCTCGCGGCGCTGCGCCATTCCCCGGCCGTCGTCACGCAATTGCGTGCCCTGCTCGTTGCCCGCGGCAATTATGCGGGCGACAAGGCTGCCTTTATCGAGCGTGACCTCGCCTTCCATAGGGCCGTCGTTGCGGCTTCGCAAAACAGGGCCATGATCGAAATCTACGAGTTCTTCTCTCTTTCGATTGCCGAGACCATCGAGGCGACTCTCGACAGAGACATCCCCGAACCGGATATGCAGGCGCATATCGCGATTGTCGATGCCATCGAAGCTGGCGATCCCGAAGCGGCCGATGCGGCCGTCCGCCGCTTCATGGCCCCCGTTGTTGCTGCTCTTGATCGGTTGCTTATGTCATGACCATGTCTTCGCAAAATCCTATGTCCGTTGAATTGATCGATGCGGAGGCCGATGAAATTCCGGCGCCGCTGCCAAATGGCGGCAAATCGCCGATTGGCAGGTTTCTCCTGGGAGCGAGCCTTGTACTCATCGCCTTCAATTTGAGGCCCGTCTTTTCGAGCGCATCGGCGCTTCTGCCGGAAATTCGGACCGGACTCGGTCTTTCCGCCTTCGGCACCAGCATCCTCACGACACTGCCTGTTGTTTGCATGGGGCTGTTTTCGCCGCTCGCGCCGCGGCTCGCGCAACGCATGGGAACCGAGCGTGTCCTGCTTGGCGTGATTTTCCTTCTTGCGCTGGGGACGGCGTTGCGGGGCCTTTCGTCGGTTTCGCTGCTCTTCCTGGGCACTGCACTGGCCGGCGCCTGCATTGCAATCGGCAATGTGTTGCTGCCGGGGGTGGTCAAGCGCGATTTTCCCGATAAGGCAGCGCTGATGACGGGTTGCTATACGATGGCGCTGTGTGCGGGCGCCGCGAGCGCGGCGGGATTCACGCTTCCTGCCGAGCGTGCGCTTGGTGACTCGCTCGGCGGCGCGCTCGCCGTCTGGGCCCTGCCTGCGCTGGCCGTCGGACTTCTCTGGCTGCCGCAGGTCATCGGAACACCCAGTCAGGCGCGGCGTACCGGCTTTCGCGTTACCGGTCTTTGGAGCGATCGTGTTGCCTGGCAGGTCACGTTTTTCATGGGGCTCCAATCTGCGCTTGCCTATTGCGTCTTCGGCTGGCTGGTGCCCATCCTGCGCGAGCGCGGCCTCGACGGGGTGACGGCCGGCGTCATCGTGTCGGTCTCGGTCATGGTGCAGGCGGCTGCGTGCCTGGTGGCTCCTCATATTGCCGTCAAGGGCAAGGACCAGCGCGCGATCAACGTCATTCTCTGCGTGATCGCTGTAGTTGCGCTGTTGGGCCTGCTTTTCGCGCCGCTATGGACGATCTGGTTCTGGGCCGTACTGCAGGGTATCGGGCAGGGTGGATTGATCGCGGTGGCGCTGACCGTCATCGTGTTGCGTTCGCCCGATGCGCATGTGGCCGCGCACCTCTCCGGCATGGCGCAATTCGTGGGGTATTTGCTTGCTGCGATCGGTCCGCTTGTCGTCGGCATGATCCATGGCTGGACGGGCAGCTTTGCCTGGAGCGCCGTGTTGTTCGTCTTGCTTGGTCTCGGCGCCGCGATCAATGGCTGGTTTGCGGGTCGTGCGATCGTCGTCAATGCCAGGACGGTCGAAACGGCCTCATAGCCGCGCCGTCGGCAGGCGTGGAGGCCAGGCGGCTCGCGTTGTGACGCCAGTGGCCCCAACTCCGAGCCGGCTCTCGCCTGCGAAACGAGCGGCTCGAACCGACACTCCGAGCCTGTGCTGATTTTGATCATGCAAAGGCAGCACAGTCTCAAGAGATGAACCGAATGATGATCGTCAGTGACGACGCGGTTGGAATCAGCCAACCTTCCGTTGGCGTCGCGTCGGCTCGATGGCCGGAGGAATGTCCGGTACACCCTTTGCATGGCCTAGGAGAGCCTTCTTTGCCAGCGTCGACCGTGTGGCGGCATAAGAGGCGGAGACCATCGGATAGTCTGCAGGCAGGCCCCACTTCCTTCGGTATTCTTCAGGCGTCAGCCCATATTTGCTATTCAGGTGCCGCTTCAGCGACTTATATTTTCCGCCATCTTCGAGGCAGATCAGATAGTCATCGGTTATGGATTTCTTGATCGGCACGGCCGGCTTCAACAGTTTCTCTGTCGACGACGACGATGTCGCCGGCTGTTGAGAGCCTGCAAGTGCCGAATAAGTTTCCATGATGAGCCTCGGCAAATCTTCCGGCGCGGTCGCATTGCGAAGTACGTAGGCAGAAACGATCTTGCTCGCGAGCTCAATAAACCTTTCGTGGCTGGCAGTATTTTCTCTTTTCATTTTCGGCCTCACGTAGTGTTTTTTACTTATGTATCCAATGTTGCTTTTGCTTTCAATAAAAATTGGCGCGACTTTAGGTATTCTATGTCCTTGGTTTATTTTCATAGTAAACATGGGGGGAGGGAAGTTTAAAACTGTTATTTTCTCATTTTACCACAATATTCGGATTGCGCTCGGGTTTGCTGCGCGGCCGGCAAGCGCGATCGAATATTCATTCGCCAAGACCGTGACAGAATTACGCGCCGCTTCGATGTCGATTGCCGGTCAATCGCTGCTCGCGCACGGTATGCTTGCTGGCGCCGGCGCCGGATTTTGGCGCTCACGCTCGCCTCCCTATGATGTCGGAAGCGGCGGAAGCTGGAATTCAATCGTCCACGGATGCGCCCCGTTGCCGGTGGAACGGTAGAACGTGATGCTCGGTGAGTGGAGCCATGATGATATCCTGCGGATCTTGTGGCGATACCCAGCGGACCTCCTCGATCTCAGCCGTTGCCTTAATCTCGGCATCGCCCACATGCAGCCGGAATATATCCGCAACGACCAGATGGTCCGGCTCGTTCGCTGCAGGTGCCTGAAAGTGGCCGAGGAAAGTCAGATCCCCTGTCTCTGCTACAAGGCCGAGCTCTTCGAACAGCTCCCTGAGGAGAGCCTCTTCCGCTGTTTCCCCTGGCTCCACCTTGCCGCCGGGTTGCATGAAGGCAGCAGTGCCACGCTTGCGCACCAGCAATGTTTTCCCATCCGAGCGCAGCAACAGAGCCGCCGCTATGCGTATCGTTTTCGCCATGCCGCGATCTGATCGGATTCGCGGGTCGGTTTCAACCGTCGCATGGCTGCATATAGTTTCACGCCAGCGCGTTCGCTGCTATGGCTGCATCAGATGCTTGCGGAAAAATGCGACGATTGCGGCGTTGAACTGCTTGTGGAATGCGACGCGATCGAAGCCGGGCGCGTCTGCGCAGTAGGCATCCGAAGATGACGCAGTATTTGGACAAGGCGCTCCGAAAGACAAGTGCCTAGCATTGGGGACCACCACGAAATCGGGTTTGTTCGGTAGCAGCACCGCAAGCTTTGCGACGTTTTCCGGCTCGGCGTCCTGACCGCCTCCGAGCTGCGATCCCCAGAGCTGCAGTGGAATTTTTACATCCCTCACGCTATCGGCCGTCAGAAAGACTGTACTCAAGGGGTCGGCGATAACCATCGCCTTGACGCGGGGATCATGTGTCCACGACTGAGGCGGTTGTTCTCGCTGGAAAGGCCGTCTTTGGTCGGCCGGCGTGCACTCGGTCACTTTTGGGTCCGCGCAGCGCGGCGGCAGTTTGCTGAAGTTCGGATTGGCGCCTGCAACAACGAGACCGGTATAGCCACCCTGGGAGAATCCATAGAAGCCAACATGCTGAGGATCGATGCTCTCCGCATCGGGTGATGGGCCGAGCATAAAATCAATGGTGCGCTTTATATCGATGGGTCGCTCGATCAGTACGCCCATGCCGTTTGCTTGGCTCATGTCGGCGTAGTTGGCATGTGGGTGATTGATGGCAACGACAACGAAGCCGTTGTCCGCGAGCGCCTGGGCGGTGTCTCGATGACTGAGGGAGCCGCCGCCATAGCCGTGCGAAATGATGATGAGCGGAAGCTTTTCACCCATGATCGGGCAATCCGGGGTTGCCTGCAACGTAAATTGTTCGACCTTTATTGCCGTGGGCGCTTCCATGCAGGGTGTCCACATCGCCGCCGTGATTGCCGGACCATGAGTGTCGGCTGGAATTCGAATGAACTTGAAACCGGTCGCATGGCAGAGTGGTGCTGCAAAACAAAGCGCAGCGGCAAGGGCAAGGTGGATCATCATAACACTCTCCTGTGTTCAGAGTATCTACGCCACGCCTTATTTGGATCGTTGCGGCACGGCAGGTCAGCGCGCGGACTGTCATGGCCGCGTTGCGATTGCGAAGTCGGCTCAAATGTCGCACCACTATCTTGCATAAACAGATAGCTTGTTATATTCGTCTTGTAAAGTTGAGGCGTTCATGACTGACTCGATCCAAGTTCAACTGCGAAAAGGCGTGCTCGATCTCTGCGTCCTTGCCGTGCTCTCGCGGGGCGAGAGCTATGGCTACGAAATTGCGAGCACGCTGGTTGCGGCGGTCGGAATGGGTGAGGGAACGATCTACCCGCTGATGCGCAGAATGCAGAATGACGGTCTCGTTGCGACCCGCATCGTCGAGTCGAGCAATGGGCCACCGCGTAAGTACTACCGGCTCACGCCGCTGGGGCGCTCGATTTTCGAGGCTCATCGTCGCGACTGGCGCTCTCTTGCTGGCGCCGTCGACAAGCTACTTGAGGATTTGCCATGACCAGGGACGTCTTCTTGCGCACGCTGAGGCTGGGGCTTGCAGGCCTGCCGCCTCACGAAATCGACGATATCGTTGCTGATTATGCGGCCCATTTTGCCGAGTCCGAGGCGTCGGGCCGGAGCGAGGAGGAGGTTTCCGCCGCGCTCGGTGATCCCGCCAGGATCGCGAGGGAGCTGCGCGCGGATGTCGGATTGCGCCGCTTCGAGGCGCATTGGAGCGTGCCGAACCTGTTGGCCGCCATGATGGCGTTGGCGGGCCTTGCCATCGTCGACATCTTCTTCCTGCTGCCGCTGTTGTTTGCGGCGATGTTCGTCACGCTCGGTGTCGCGATCGCTTTGGTGGCCGTCGGCGCGGTCGGTCTGAAGATCGTCGTCACCACCGTGCTGTTCCATATCGGCTTGCCCTCGGTCGGCATGCTGGCCCGCCTGCTTGTCGGCGCCGGGCTGGTAAGCTGCTTCGTTGGCGGTGGTGCACTCCTGCTGATGGGCCTGAGTTTGGGCATACGCATGCTCGGACAGTATGCCCGCCTGCATTTCCGCTTGGCGCAGGCAGACGAGCGCCGGGCTTGAGCACTGAGCTTCATTTGGAGGAAATGGACAATGAACGGGAAAATGGCGACTGTCGCGACGACCGGACTGATTTGTGCATTCGTCTTTCTTGCGCTCGGTATCGGGCTATCCGGCCCGAATTGGGCGAGCGCGGGCCGTTGGTGGGGGGATGTGCAATCCGATTGCGGACCCGCGGCATCCGGCAGGCAGCAGGTTATCCTGCCCTTCAGTTCCGACGGCAGCCTGTCCATCGATATCCCCGCCTCCGTTCAGTATCAGCCCGGTGGGAAGGCAGAAGCCGTCATCAGCGGCGATCCCGCGCTCCTCGATCACGTGCGGCTGGAGCGCGGCAGATTGCGCCTCGATTGCGATCCCGGTTGGTCCAATTCCAAATTCAACGTCAGTCTGTCGGGCCCGCTCGTTACCGATTGGAAGGTGCGCGGCAGCGGCGATCTTGTCCTATCCGGGCTTGATCAGGCCGATCTGCGTCTGGGCATATCGGGGAGCGGCAGCGTTGCCGCCACGGGGAGTGTAAAGACGGTCGATCTGGATGTTTCCGGTTCAGGTGCCGCCCGGCTAAAGGATCTGGCCGCTCAATCCGTCAAAATCAGGATTCGCGGCAGCGGCGATGCGGAAGTGGCCGCCGCTGCGGATGCGGATATTTCGATCAGCGGCAGCGGCAATATCGAATTATACGGGCATCCTGTCCTGCGGCGTTCCGAGATCAGAGGCAGCGGCCGTCTGGTGCAGGTGCCGTAGCTGGTATAGCTACTGTACATGCAAATACTAAGTTCCTCCCAAAGGCCTGACCTGATCTCGTTGAAATCCAATCAAGCAAACAAGGAAATTATTTTATGCAAAAGACATATCTGCGTAAATTTCTGGCGCCTGCTTTGCTCGCGTGCTTGATAAATACGTTTTACTCCGCAGCCTACGCAGAAATTAGAAGAATAGAGCCGGAGAATAGGAAATTTAGCGACGATAACAAGATAGCAAAAGTTTATTTCTTTGGTGAAATGAATCAAGATAAGGCAAAAGACCTATCTGCGGTTCTGGATGAAATAAATATAAATCACGCAGATTTCAAAAATATATATCTTTATATCAACAGCCCTGGCGGGGATATGAACAGCGGTTACATATCTTATTGGGCTGTCAAGAGTTCCAAGATACCGGTATCCACCGTGAATCTTTCCGTGACGGCATCCGCTGCGACAATGATGTTCTGCGGGTCGGATGACAGGATGTCAATCAAGGGCGCTTACTTCATACTTCACCCTCCAGCCGTTGTTGAAGGCAATATTCGGCTTAAACCTGACGAACTCCTGGAGGTGCAGGAGAATCTCGATGGTTACCGTCAGATGTTTGCAAGTATTTATAGTAGCTGTACTAATTATAGCGCTGCTGAAATCTCGACCATTTTATCAAGTGAAGATAATAGGAAGCGCCTCGCAGATGAGGACGCGATAAAACATGGTCTTATCAAGAAAAATACAGACGCAATCGTCAATGCTCCCATAGCATATTATATAACGGACGATCGCGTTCCGGCCGGCCGGAAATAGCTCGGCCTTCGGGAAGGGCAAAATCTCGCGCCGAATGCGAAATCTTCAATAAAGGCCGACATTGCGCGGATTCCAAATGGACCGAAACGGCAGACCAGACGGTCTGGCGTTTTAAGTTCAACTCGGATCAAGCGCATAGCACAGTATTTCGAAAGAGATCGCCGCAATATGGCGGCCTTTGCGGCAGGCGCTCGTCTGGAAGGCGGTGATCGCCTTGCGCTGTATGATTCTCATGTTAATCAATGAGAATAGAGATCCGAGTGAAAATATCAAAAATGCAAAACAAAACAGATAGTGACGTGAAGCATCCATCGGGTGTCGATACCGAGAAGACAAATTCCAAGCGACCGCTGCGCGATCGCCGCCGCTCTCTCGCAATCGGACTTCTACGCGCCCGTGAAGCGGTCATGAGCCATTTTCGGCCGATTCTCGCGGCGCATGACGTGACCGAGCAGCAGTGGCGCGTCATTCGTATCCTCTACGAAGGTGGCAAGCTCGACGCCACGGAACTCGCGGACAAGGCTTCGATCCTAGCCCCGAGCCTGACGCGCATGATCCGCTCACTCGAGGAGCGCGGCTTCATCACCAAACACAAGGATGATGCCGACGGACGAAGGGTGCTATTGCAGATCACGTCCGCAGGACAGGCGATCGTCGAGGACGTTATGCCGGAGAGCTTGAAAGTCTATGCCGATATCGACGCTCGCTTCGGGGTGGAGCGCGTCGAGAAGCTCCTCGATATGCTCGATGAGTTGGCGTCGCTGAAGTTGGAAAACGGTGCGGTCGGCGAGGAATGAACATCGCTCGAATTTCCTTAATGTGTTAAGTATTTGATTGACGCGTCAGGGGATCTGTAGCAGTCTTCCACAGTGCTGACACTGTTGGGAGGCGGAGTTGGACCTGTTGCAAAATCGCAGCCTAGTTGACCGGACCTGGGCGCCAACGCCCTACGACCAGTGGGTTGATGATCTCCAGAGCATCTGCGGTAATTTCAATCCGCATCTGGTGCAGCGCGGCGATAAGGTCGTGGGCACAGCAAGCCGCATTGATGTCTGTGGCATGGAGTTTGCTCACGTCTCCAACGATCTCGACTACGTTCACCGCGACTGGGATGACATTCGCCGCGATGCCAACGAGCATCTGTTCCTGATCCTGCAGCTGGAAGGCGTCTGCGGCGTCGAACATTCGGGCCAGCAGAACATCCTCGATGTCGGCGAATGCATTCTTGTCGATTCGACGCGCCCGACGACCTTCTATTTTCGCGGGCACTTTTCCAACCATCTGTCGCTGCATTTGCCTCGCCAGCTGATGTATTCGAACAGCAAGATCGATTTCGATGTTGCGCGCAAGCTCGTGGCGAGCGACCCGATGGCCATGATGCTGCGCGCCTTGATTGCCAAGATGATGACCACCCCGGATAATGAAGCGGCTTCGCCCTATCTTCGTCAGTTGATGTTCGACACGACCCGGCAAGCGTTCCTATCGACGGGCATTCAGACTGCAAGCCTGAATTCGCTGCATGAAAGCGCTAACAAGCGCATGCAGATGGTCGATATCCTCATCGACAAGCATTTGACCGACAGCGATCTCAGCGCCAAATGGCTGGCGACGCGGCTGGGTGTTTCGATCCGCACCCTGCAGCAGGATTTTCAGGGTATGGGCATGACCTGCACGACAGTCATCCGCGACAAGCGGCTGCGGTTTGCCCGCGAAAAAATCGAGCAGCTCAAGGAGCAACGCAACCCGACGACGATAGCTGAAGTCGCTTATTCGGCCGGCTTCAACGACATTTCCTATTTCAATCGCAGCTTCAAGGAGCTGTTCGATTGCGCGCCGAGCGAATTGCTTCGCGCTTTGGAGCCGGCGCAGAAGTTGGACTGAAGCGCGAGAATGCGCTCCAGTCCAAGACGAGACGCGTTTCTCCCCAAGACGGGTTTTGCGGCAGAGACCATAGTCCTTCCGACAGTCACGGGAGGAAAATGTCGTGAAGCAGTATACCCTGGTTATCGGTGGCGAGCCTGTTGCCACGTCTCATCATGCACCGGTTGCCAATCCCTCGAATGGCGACGTGGTCGGCTTCATGCCGCTCGCCAGCGAAGCCGATCTTGACCGTGCTGTTGCCGCTGCCGCTGAAGCCTTCAAGAACTGGTCTCAGACTTCGAGCCAAGAGCGAGCCAAGGCCTGCCGCGCCGTTGCGGAAAAGATCAACGAACATGCCGAAGAGCTCGCCGAGCTCCTCACCCGGGAGCAGGGCAAGCCGCTGAATGGTCTCGGCTCGCGCTTCGAGATCGGTGGCGCGCTCGCCTGGACCCGCCACACCGCCGAACTCGATTTGCCGGTCGAAATCCTGCAGGACGACAATGAGGGTCGTGTCGAGCTGCATCGCAAGCCGATTGGTGTCGTCGGTTCGATCACGCCCTGGAACTGGCCTGTGATGATCGCCTGCTGGCATATCGTGCCGGCTGTCCGCGCCGGCAACACGGTCGTCATCAAGCCGTCGCCCCTGACGCCGCTGTCGACCATTCGTCTCGTCGAGATCATGAACGAGGTCTTGCCGCCCGGTGTCGTCAATGTCATCACCGGCGAAAACAGCATCGGCGCAGCGCTCTCGGCGCATCCTGCCATCGCCAAGATGACCTTCACCGGTTCGACGGAAACCGGCAAGAAGGTCATGGCGTCCGCGGTCGCGACGCTGAAGCGGCTGACGCTGGAGCTTGGCGGCAACGATGCCGGCATTGTCCTGCCCGACGCCGATCCGAAGGCCATCGTCGAGGGTCTCTTCTGGGGCGCCTTCATCAACAACGGCCAGACCTGCGCGGCGCTGAAGCGTCTCTATGTACACGACAGCATCTATGAAGAGGTCTGCCGCGGTCTCGCGGATTACGCTTCCAGGATCATCGTCGGCGATGGCTTGAACGAGGCTAGCATCCTTGGTCCGGTGCAGAACGAAATGCAGTTCAACAAGGTGCGCGAACTCGTCGAGGATGCGCGCGCCAATGGCGGCCGCATCCTGACCGGCGGGGCTCCCATGGATCGCCCGGGCTATTTCTATCCGATCACGCTGGTTGCGGACGTCGATCATGGCGTGCGGCTGGTCGATGAGGAGCAGTTCGGCCCGGCCCTGCCGATTATCCGTTATAGCGACATCGATGAGGTGGTTGCCCGCGCCAATCAGAATCCGGCTGGCCTTGGCGGCTCTGTCTGGTCCTCCGATGCGGAGAAGGCGAAGCGCTATGCGGTTCAGCTCGAATGCGGCTCGGTCTGGATCAACAAGCACGGTACGATCCAGCCGAATGCGCCTTTCGGCGGCGTCAAGCAGTCCGGTATCGGCGTCGAGTTCGGTACAGAGGGGCTGAAGGAATTCACGACCATACAGACCGTATTGAGCTGAGCCATGGCGACTTACGATTATATCATCGTTGGTGGTGGCTCCTCGGGCTGCGTGCTGGCAAACCGCTTGTCGGAGAATCCGGCTCATAAGGTACTGCTCATCGAGTCCGGTCGCCGGGATTCCGATCCCTGGATCCATATCCCTGCCACCTTCTTCAAGGTGCTCGGCAAGGGCATCGATATCCATCCCTATGCCTCAAATCCCGACAAGGGGCTGAATGGTCGCCCGAGCATCGTGCCGCAGGGCAATGTGCTTGGCGGCGGCAGCTCCGTGAATGCGATGATCTATGTTCGCGGTCATCGCAACGACTACGACACCTGGTCGCAAATGGGTTGCCAGGGCTGGTCCTATGACGACGTGTTGCCGGCCTTCCGCTCGCTCGAAAATAATGAGCGGTTGAACGGGCAATTCCACGGCAGCAGGGGCAGCCTACGCGTTTCCGATCCTCGCCATCGCCATCCCTTGAGCGAGGCTTTCATCAAGGCGGCGACCGAAATCGGCATTCCGCACAACGACGATTTCAATGGTGCGGATCAGGCGGGCGTCGGCTTTTATCAAAGCACGACCTATGGCGGTCGCCGTTGGAGTTCGGCACAGGCCTTCCTGCGCGAGGCGGAGAAGCGGCCCAACTTGACAGTGCTGACGGAGCGCAAGGTCGCTCGCATCTTGTTCGAAGGGCAGAAGGCCGTTGGCGTCGAGCTGCTCGACGGAACGATCTTCAAGGCATCGCGCGAGATCGCGCTTACCGCCGGCGCCATCGCAACGCCGAAGATCCTGCAGCTCTCGGGTGTCGGTGACGGCGAACATCTTTCCTCGCTCGGCATCAAGGTCGTCGCCGATCTGCCGGGTGTCGGCAGCAACTATCAGGACCATCTGGAAGTGCCGGTGCAGGGTGAAACGCGCGAGCCGATCTCGATCCTCGGTCAAGACAAGGGCTTGCGGGCCGCCGGGCACATGCTGCGCTATCTAGCGTCGCATCGCGGGCTGCTGTCGTCCAACGTCGTAGAGTGCGGCGGCTTCATCGATACGGCGGGCACGGGGCAGCCGGATGTCCAGTTCCATGTCCTGCCTGTCCTGATCGGCTTCGTCGACCGCGACCCGGAACCTGGCCACGGCCTCAGCATCGGTCCCTGCTATCTGCGACCACGCTCGCGCGGCTGGATACGGCTGAAGAGCAGCAATCCGACCGAACAGACGGATTTTAACGCCAACCTGCTGTCCGATCCGGCTGACGTCGAAACTCTGGTGCGCGGCGTCGAAACGGCGATCCGCATCCTCGATGCGCCGGCGCTTGCCAAACTCGTCAAGCGCCGGGTGCTGCCGAAACCCGGTGTCGAAAAGGACCCCGAAGCCCTGCGCGATTACATCCGACAATCCTGCAAGACCGTGTTCCATCCGGCGGGAACGGCGCGCATGGGCCGAGCAGACGATCGCATGGCAGTCGTCGGGCCGGATTTGAAGGTGCGAGGGATCGAGGGGCTGCGTGTCTGCGACGCCTCCGTCATGCCGACCCTGGTGTCGGGCAACACCAATGCACCGACGATGATGATCGCGGCAAAGGCTGCTGCCTTCATGACTGGAAAGGCGATTTCCGGTTGAACTGGAAATCGAGGAAGCAATGAGCCCGTGGGGAACGGGACAACAAACTGGGAGGAGACTATGCCTATCACTCTGAGAGGGCTGGCGATCGGCCTTTTGCTGACGCTGGCATCAGCATTCAGCGCGCATGCAGCGGCATCCTGCGGCGACAATAGCGGCAAGCCGGCAACCGGCGAACCGATCGTCATTGGAGCCATCACCGGCAAGACCGGACCGGATGACTTTTCCAATTCCACCAAGGCAGCCAAGGCCTACTTCGACTGCCTGAACGCCAATGGCGGTATCAAGGGCCGGCCTGTCAAATATCTGGTCGAAGACGATCAGTGGAACCCGGAAATCGCCGCGCAGTTGGCCGCCAAGCTCGTCAACGACGAGAAGGCGGTGCTAATGGTCGGCAATTCCAGCTACGTCGAATGCGGTGCGAATGCGGAGCTTTACAAGAAGGCCGGCATCTTGGTCCTAGCTGGCGTCGGCGTGCCGCGCGAATGCTTCTTTGCCGACAATATCGCGCCCACCAATGCCGGGCCGCGCGTCTCCATGCTCGGCGCAATGGGCTATGCGCTCGACAAGCTCAATGCCAAATCGGTGGTCTGTATCGCTCCGAATATCCCGAATGTCGGCACATGGTCCTGCGATGGCGTCATGCTGCTCGCCAAGGAAAAGGGCTTTGCCGCACAGACTATCCTCATGGACCCGGGTTCAGCCGACGCCACATCAGTTATTCTGCAGGCGGCTTCAAGCAAGCCTGACGTTATCGTCCTCGGCCTGTCCAAGGGCGTGGCCGTGCCGCTCATGACGGCTGCCGAAGAGCAAGGCCTGAACCAGACGATCACTTTCCTTAGCGCAGCCTCTGCCTATGACCTCTCCGTTCCCACCACCATCGGTTCGGGTTGGGACGGAAAATTCTATGTGAACATGGAATTCAACGATCTGAATGCGCAGACCCCGGACAATCAGAACTGGCTCGCCGTCATGGACCAATACGGCCAGAAGTCCGACCCGCGCGATACCTTCGCCCAGGCCGGTTATCTCGCCGCACGGATTGCCGAGAAGGCGCTGATGACGCTCGATCCGGCCAAGATTAACCGCGAGACCGCATCTGCCGCCGTTCGAGGGATCAAGGATTTCAAGAGCGATATCTTCTGCGCTCCCTGGTATTTCGGCGACGGCCAATCGCGCCACAATGCCAATTCGACGACCCGCATGGCGGTTGCCGAGGGCGGGAAGTGGAAGGTCGTTTCCGACTGCACACCGTCGCCAGACCCGGAACTGAAAGACGTCCGCGCCTTTGAAAAGTCCGCCGGCATCAACTGAGGTCCGATGCTCGATATCGGCTCCGCGGCAAATGTCCCGCGGAGCCGAAAGACCCACGCATTGGTGCGAAAATCGGGATCGCTTTACGGGAAGCTCGATGCGTTGATCTAAAGTGCGACGGTGTCCTTTGTGCGTCTGAAAGGCGTGCTGCGGCGTAGAGGATAGATCCATGAACTTTTTACCCTTTATTATCTCCGGCTTGGGCATCGGCGCCGTCTATGCGCTATCCGGTGTCGGCCTCGTCGTCCTGTTTCGGGCGACCGGCGTTCTCAATTTCGCATTCGGTGCCTTCGGCGCGATCGGTGCGCACTGCGCCTGGCAACTGCTGGAGTGGAAGATGCCGCTCGCTGTCGCCATCCTCGCCGCCGTTGCCGTCTCGACGGCGATCAGTTTTCTCTATGGTCGGATCTTCGCGCCCTTGCTGTCGCATCGCGATATCGTCGTGCGCGCCGTCGGTACACTGGCGCCAGCGCTGATCCTGATCGCGATCATGGGCGTCATCTGGGGCGAGCTGCCACGTCGCCTTCAGTTCCCGACCGACCAGATGTTCATCTCTCTCTTCGCCGTGCGCCTCACCTACACGCGCATCATCGCGATCATCCTTGCCGTCGTCATGGTTGTTGCCATCACGCTGCTGCTGACCCGTACGCGTCTTGGTCTGGACATGCGCGCCCTTGCCAATGATCGCGATCTTAGCGCCGTCCTCGGCGTGCGTATCCTCTACACGGAAACCGCCGCCTGGATCATGACTGGCATCTTCTCAGGTTTTGCCGGCCTGTTGCTGGCCGATCTCGTCCGGTTGCAGGGCACCTTTCTGACCTTGCTGGTGATCCCTGCGATCGCAGCGGCCATCCTCGGTCAGTTGCAGTCGCTGTGGCAAACGGCTGTCGCCGGCATTCTGATCGGCATTGTCGAAGCCGTGCTGACGCCGATTGCCTGGATCTCGCCCTATCGCGCGGCAGCGCCATTCATCATCGCGCTCGTCGCGGTCACCATACTGGGAGGCACGGCGCGCGCCGCGTTGAAGGATCGATGACCGTTCAGGAGCAAACAATCGCCCCAACAGCCGAAAGCCTATCAATGGTGCGTCTGCCCAAGCAGCTTCTTCATGTGCCCGTCACGATGCTGATCTTCTCGGCCGTCGTTGCCCTCCTTGCCAATTCCTTCTGGCTTTCCGCAGCTACATCGGCCGTCGCCCTGTCACTATCGGTTGCCGGGCTCGCCATTCTCTATGGCCAGCTTGGTCTCGTCTCCCTCTGCCAGTTCGCACTTGTCGGCGTTGGTGGCTGGGTGACGCTTCGTGTTGGCCACGCCTTCCATCCGCCGTTCGAGTTGAGTCTGCTTGCCGGCGGCGTTGTTGCTTCGGTTGTTGGGCTGGCATTCGGCGTGCCGGCATTGCGCCTGCGCGGCCTCTATCTCGCGCTCGTGACGCTGATGCTGGCCGGTGGCTTCCAGATCGTCATCAGCGCCTGGGGTTTTCCCGATGGTGGTCCCGGCTTCCTCGGGCGGGCTGATGGTTCCGGTCGCGCGATGCTGGCAAGGCCCGTTATCGCCGATGGGGAAGTCTCCTATTTCCTCTATGTCTGCGCTGTCGCGGCAATCGGCCTTCTGATAGCGCAATGGCATAAGCTTGCACGCCCCGGCCGGGCCTGGGCGCTGATCCGCAAGGGCGAGACGGTTGCCGTTGCAAGCGGCGTCAACGTGCTGATTTACAAGGCCTGGGCATTTGCGCTGAGCGGTTTTCTCGCCGGTCTTGCCGGCGGATTGCTGGCGGGCAATGTCGGCCAGCTCGACGGGCGTGCCTTCGGGGCTTTTGAAAGCCTGAACCTCTTCGCGCTCGCCATCGTCGGCGGTGTCTTCAACTGGTACGGCGCCGTCATCGCCGGCCTGCTGCTGCGTGCCGTGCCGGCCCTGCTTACCGATCTCGGCATAGACGGCTATGTCACGATCGGGATTTTCGGCGTCGCCCTGTTTCACGCTTTGGCAACCGCGCCGACGGGCATTGCCGGTCAGATATCGGCTCTGCTAGCCCGGCTGAATGCCGCTCTTTCCCGGGGGAGGGCGCGATGATCAAGATCGACAATCTCATCGTTCAGTTCGGCGGCGTGCGGCCGATTAATGAGCTCAGCGCCGTGCTGACGGCGCCGGTCGCCGGCCTTATCGGCCCGAATGGTGCGGGCAAGACCACATTGCTCAACGTGCTCTCCGGTTTTGTGAAGCCCATCCAGGGTTCCGTTTGGCTCGGCGAGCGGGCGCTGCTGCCGATGTCGCCGCTGCAGCGGGTGCGTGCGGGCCTGCGCCGCTCGTTCCAGACGGAGCAGGTCGTGGAGGATCTGACGGTTGCCGGCAATATTGCCGCCATCGCCGATCATGTCGTCGGCACCGGGCATCATGCCCGTGCTGTCGAAGCGGCTCTTGCCTTCGTCGGCCTCGCCGATATTGCCGAGAGGTTCGGCCAATCCCTCAATCTCTTCCAGCGCCGTCTTGTCGAGCTGGCAAAATGCGTCGTCGGCGAGCCGAAGCTCGTTCTGCTCGATGAGCCAGCCGCAGGCCTGACCGACGAGGAAGGCAAGGCCTTTCGCGAGTTGGTGCTGCGCATCCCAGCGGAATTCCGGGCGCAGGTTCTAATCATCGACCATGATGTCGATCTTATCCGTTCCATGTGCAGCGAAACCATGGTGCTCGACTACGGCAAGCTCCTGGCGCTTGGCCCGACGCAGACCGTGCTGGCCGATCCCAATGTGCGGCGGGCCTATCTGGGGGAGTTTTGACATGAATACTGCATCCGAAATCAGCGTCGAAAATCTCCATGTCGAGCGTGGAGGCAAACGCGTCATTCATGGTGTTTCCTTTTCGGTCGCGGCGGGCAAGATCACGACGTTGCTCGGCGCCAACGGGGCCGGCAAGTCGAGCACTGTCATGGCTATGGCAGGCGTCCTGCCGCGCGGTGGTTCGGTTCGTCTCCGAGGTGCGGCGCTCGAAGGCTTTTCACCAGACCGCATTCGCCGCGCAGGTCTTGCGCTCGTGCCCGAAGGGCATCGGGTGCTCGGGCAGCTTTCCGTCGAGGATAATATTCTCGTGGCGGCGCTGGAGGGATCTGCTGTTGCGCGGCGAGAGGGGCTGGCACATGCCTATGAGATCTTTCCCGAGCTTTCGGAGAGGCGGCGCCAATCGGCATCGGATCTCTCCGGCGGTCAGAAGCAGATGGTGGCGATGGCGCAGGCCTTCATCGCCAAGCCGCGTTTCATGATCGTCGACGAGCTGTCGCTCGGTCTGGCGCCGGCGGTCGTCAAGCGTCTGGCCGAAGCGCTGAAGATAGCCGCAGCCCGCGGCATCGGCGTCTTGCTGATCGAGCAGTTCGCCAATCTCGCGCTCGATCTCGCCGATCAGGCTCTCGTCTTGGAGCGGGGGCGTCTGGTCTTTTCAGGCTCCGCCACAACGCTCAAGGCGCAGCCAGACATTCTGCACGGCGCCTATCTGGCAAGCTGAAGCAAAGGAGCCTTCATGACGTTCTCTGCTGACCTTTTTGCCGGGCGAACCGTCGTGGTTGCAGGCGGCACATCGGGCATAGGGGCGGCGACCGCCCAACGCTTTGCCGATCTTGGCGCGCGCGTGTTGAGTTTCGGACTCGGCGCCTTGTTGGCGCCGGCAAACCGTCGGATTGACAATCTCGAGGTGGACGTGTTGAAGCCCGGCTCGCTCGAAGCTTTCTTCTCTTCGGTCGAAACGATCGATGTGCTGGTTAATTGCACCGGCGTCAGCCGCGATCGGGGCGAATGGGAAAAGGCTGCATTCGACGAGGTGATGGCGATCAATCTCACATCGGTGATGGACTGCTGCCGTCTGGCGCGTCCGCGCATGCGGGCGGGGTCGGCGATGGTCAATATAGCATCAATGTACTCGACCTTCGGCGCGGCCGATCGGCCTGCCTATGCCGCGAGCAAGGGCGCGATCGTGCAACTGACGAAATCGCTGGCCCAGGAATACGCCCAAGCCGACATCCGCGTGAACGCGGTGGCGCCCGGCTGGATCGTCACGCCCTTGAGCCGCGGACTGTTCGCCGACGAGCGCGCCTCGACTCCGATCCTGCGGCGCATTCCGGCCGGCCGCTGGGGCGCTTCCGAGGAGGTCGCCGATGCGACCGTCTTTCTGTCGTCCGATGCGGCGCGCTACATCACCGGCGCCTGCCTGCCGGTCGATGGCGGTTATCTTACCTCTTGAGGACAGCACCCATGGCCGCAGCACTTCAACGGCATGTTCACAGCGCCAGCGGCAGAGCGTTCGCGGGGCTGGCGCGCAATCTCTTCGGCAATGTCCGGCTCGATTTCGGCACGGCAGACGAAAACAAGAGCCGCATGACGTCTGCCATATTGGGAGCTTGCCGGCTGACGCGACTGGAGGCTGACCGGCATGTCGTCTTCGGCGACCATGTGACGGCGGGTCCTGATGATCCCGATGCGATCAAGTTGCTTGTGCAGAGCGAGGGCAGCGCTGCGCTCACGCAGGGCGGGTTGCATGCGCCCGTCTCGCGGAACGCACTTGTCATCTACGATCCCAGTCGTCCCTACATGCTGACGAACAGCACAGAAGTCCGCCAACTGCTGCTGCAATTGCCGCGTCACGCACTGCCGACGACGGCCGTGGACCGATTGACACAGCCCTTCACGGCACACGCCGAGCAGGACGGAATGTGCCGGATACTTCTATCGCTGATGGACTCGACCATCCACGAGATTGATCATCTCGATGAGGCCAGGCGCACAAGCGTTGGCCAGACCATGATTGAGCTTGTGCGCACCATGATCGGCGCCGATCTGCTGCAGGCAAAATCCATGGCCAATCCGCTTGGCGTGCTGCTGCAGCGGATCAAGGATTTCATCGATATCAATCTGGAGCGGCCTGATCTGACCGTGGCGTTGATTGCGCGCCGCATGGGCTGCTCGGTGCGCTACGTCTACCGCGCGTTCGCAGTCGAATGCCTGACGCCTTCTGACTACATCTGGGACCTGCGCGTGCAGAAAGCTGCGGCGCAATTGCGGGAAGCTAACGGCTATGCCGGAGAAATATCCGGAATTGCCTTCGCCCTCGGCTTTTCCTCCAGCGCGCATTTTTCGCGCGCATTCCGCCATCGCTATGGCGTTTCGCCGTCGCAATGGCGCAAGGCCAGCATGTTCTAGCGGATGAGGTAGCCCGGCCGTAGCCGGGCCACCAGGTTTCTTATTGCATGGATTCGGCCACTCTCAGCGTATCGGTGAACTGCTCGAAACGCCGGATTTTGTCTCCGGCGACGCCCCAGACATGCACGACGCGAGCCTTGAAGGCCTTTCCGGTCTGCTTGTTCGTGCCGCTGTAGTCACCGACGGCCACAACTTCTTCGCCGGCGTCGAGGAGACGTTCGAGCTTGAAGCTGTATCCGTCGAAGGCTTGGCCGAGTGCCTGGAAGACGTTCTTGAAGATCTCCTGCGGTCCGACATAGGTGCCGGCGCAGGGAAAGCCATCCATCTCCGTCCAGCGGCAATCGGGCGCGATGTCGGCGAGCATGCCATCCATGTCGCGGCGGTCGTTGGCGTCGTAATGCGCCTTTACGATATCGAATGCTCTACGCATTGTGTCCTCACACAGGTTCCTGGCCGGGCAGGTAATAGGTCGTCGAGGCCTTGCGGATGAAGGCGCCGGCCGGGCTGTTCTGGATACGGCCGTCACCGGTGATGCCGAGGAACTTGCCTGTCGAACGCATATCATTGAAATTGTAGAAGAAGGTGGATGCGACCGCGATCTTGAATTCGCGGAAGGTGAAGATGTAGAGATTGTCGTCGAACTTGAAGGTCGTCGTGAGATCGACATCGCCATGGCCGCGCTGCACGCCGACGAGGCATTGCCAGGCATAGCGCTGCGACGAGAGATAGGTGTGCTCGTAAACGTGGTTGGGGCTGTAGGTGAAGTGCGCCCTGAGCCCGATCAGATCGCGGCTCTCATGCGGCACCGGCCCGCTCGCCGTACCACCATCGATGACACCGGCGCGGAAGATCTGAGCGACCTGCGGTTCGCCAACGGATTCCTTGAGATCGCGAACGATCGAATAGATGGAAAGGACGCGGCGCGTTTCGACATTGAGGATCAGCGTCTCGGCTTCCTTGGGGCGGCCGGCAAAGATGATCTCGATGAAATAGGTTTTGGGCGCGACTTCGATCACTTCCGAGAGATCGGTGCCGCTGCCCTTGCCGTCGGACCATTTGACTTCACCCTTGGCGAAGGCAAGCTCCAGCGTGCGGCCGTCGTCGAACGAAATCTTGTGAGACGAGCCGGCAAGAGCCTCCGTCGCCGGCAGGCGGTTCGTGTCGATGCCATAGGCGAATTCGTCGTAGGTTTTCCAGTCCTTGGGATTCTGGTTCATCGGTATCTCCTCCCCATTATTCTACAAAAGCAAGTGTCGGCAGGTCGACCGTGCCCGCGCCGCCGTCGACAGTCAGGACCGCGCCATTGATCATCGATGCTTCGCCCGAGGCGAGGAAGCAGACGGCATTGGCGACATCTTCGGCGGTTGCCGGCCGGCCAAGCGGCACGTCCTTGGTGACGAGCGCATAGGCTTCCTCGATGCTGTTCAGCTTGTATTTCTCGACGATGAACTCCATCTGCTCGTCGGCCATGGCGGTCGTCACCCAACCCGGGCAGACGGTGTTGGTGCGTACGCCCTTGCGGCCGTAGTCGCGCGCCAGCGATTTCGCGAGCCCGATGCAGCCGTGCTTCATCGTGACGTAGCCGGCCGCATCCGGGCCGGCAAACAGCCCGGCGATCGAGGCGAGAACGACGATATTGCCCTGGTTCTTGATGAGATGAGGCAGGGATTCGCGGGCGCTGACGAAGGCGGTGTTGAGGTTGAGACGCACGGCAAGATCCCAGGTCTCGTCCGACATGCTGACCGTCGGTCCAACGCCATGGCCGCCGGCATTGGCAATCAGAATATCGAGGCCGCCATGGGTCTCGACCACTTTTTCTACGGCAGCCTTCATCGCGGCTCCGTCGGCCGCATCGGCTGCCACGATGGTTGCGCCGATCTCCTCGGCCACCGCTCGCAGCGGCTCGGGACGACGGCCGACGAGCGCGACATTGCCGCCTTCCTGCCGAATGCGGCGCGCAACTGCAGCGCCGATGCCCGTACCACCGCCAGTGATCAGGGCGGTCTTGTTCTTGAAACGCATGTTTCCTCCTCTTGGCTTTCTGGATCATCATGGCCGATGCTTGCGAAGGCGTCGCGTCTAGCTGTGCAGTCCGTTTTGACTGAGCGTGCACAATGCATCCTCAAGGCCGATAATTTGCGCGATGAGGGACAAGGTCATGCGACGCCGGGGAGGGCGGTGTCGGCGATCAATAGACCTTAGCGTCCGCCGGCGGCTTGGCGGCGTCGGCTTTCTTGAAGTCGTCGAGGAGTTTGGTCGTGGCATTGGCAAGCAGGGTGACGTCATTGCCGATCGCGACGAATGTCGCACCAAGTTCGAGATAGCGTTTGGCCAGCGAGAGGTCGCCGATCAGGATACCGGCTGCCTTGTCGTGCGACTGGATTTTTGCCAGAGCCTTCTCGACCTCTGCCTGCACCTCTGGCGCACCGGGTTTTCCGAGATAGCCCATGTCGGCGGCAAGATCGGCGGGGCCGATGAAGACGCCGTCAACGCCTTCCGTCGAGGCGATGTCGTCGAGCGCTGCAAGCCCGGCTCGGCTTTCCACCTGCAGGAGCAGGCAGATCTCGTCATTGGCCGTCGCAAGGTAGTCCGGAATGCGGTTGAAAGCAGAAGCGCGGGCAAGAGCTGCGCCGACGCCGCGCACACCGTGCGGCGGATATCTGATCGCCCTGACCAGGGCCTCGGCCATTTCCTTGCTTTCGACCATGGGAATGAGCAGTGTCTGGGCGCCGATATCAAGCAGCTGCTTGATAATCCAGGTCTCGCCAATCGGCGGACGGATCACCGCATGGCTTGATGTGCCCTTCATCGCCTGCAGTTGCGAGACGAGAAGCGGCACGTCGTTCGGCGCGTGCTCGGCATCGAGCAGCAGCCAGTCGTAACCGGCGCCAGCTGATATCTCGACCGTGTAGGCATTGGCGAGCGCCTGCCAGAGGCCGATCTGCGCCCGCCCTTCCTTCAGGGCTTGCTTGAAGTGGTTCTTGGGCGCCGGCATGAGTTCACTCCTTCATGCAAAGAACAGGCTGACCGATCCGTAGGGACCGAAATCGGCATTGATCGTATCGCCGTGCCGCGCCTCGATCGGGCGGATAAACGAACCGGCAAGCACGATCTGGCCGGCCTCGATGCCGTCGCCATATTGCGACAGGCGATTGGCAAGCCAGGCGATGCCGCGTGCAGGCTGGTTAAGAACGCCAGCACCAAGGCCGGTTTCCTCGACTTCGGCGTTGCGGCTGACGATCGCGCCCATCCAGCGCATGTCGATCTGGTCGGGCCGCACCGCGCGGCCGCCGGTGACGATGCCGGCGTTGGCGGCGTTGTCTGAGATGGTATCGACGATGGTGCGGGCCTTCTTCGTGTCAGGATCGACGCGGAGGATGCGGGTGTCGAGGATCTCAAGCGCCGGCGTGACATAGTCGGTGGCATTCAGCACATCGAAGATCGAAACATTCGGCCCCCTGAGCGGCGCCTTCATGACGAAAGCGATTTCGGCCTCGATGCGTGGCTGGATGAAGCGATCAGCCGGCACGGTCGCGCCGTCTTCGAAGATCATGTCGTCGAAGAGCACGCCGGAATCGGGAATGTTGATATTGAGGGCATATTGCATCGCCTTCGATGTCAGCCCGATCTTCCAGCCGATCGGCTTGCGGCCGGCTGCTATCTTCTTCTTCACCCATGCACTCTGGATGGCATAGGAGTCGTCCATGGTCATCTGCGGGTGCTTCAGCGACAGGAGCCCGGTCTGAAGGCGCGTCCGCTCGGCCTGGTCGAGGCTCTCAGCTGCGGCCTGGATTTCATCTTGCGACAGCATCAGAGCACCTCGTCGGCGATGGTGTTTTTCAGGATGCCGAGGCCATCGGCCTCGACTTCGACGACATCGCCGGGCTTCAGCCAGATCGGCGGGTCGAAGCGGGCGCCGGCGCCGGTCGGCGTGCCTGTTACGATGACGTCGCCGGGGACGAGCGTGGTGAAGGTGGAGATGTAGTTGATGATTTTGCGGAAGGAGAAGATCATCCGGCTGGTGCGGTCGCTCTGGCGGACCTCGCCGTTGACGCGGGTCTTGAGCTCGATGTCATCTAGCTGAGCCGCATCGGTGAAGGGGATCAACCAGGGGCCGATAGAGCCTGTATTGTCGAAATTCTTGCCCTGGGTGACGTTGAACTTCGCGTGCCGAACCCAGTCGCGGATCGTACCTTCGTTGCAAAGCGAGAGAGCCGCAATGTGGCTGAAGGCATCGACTTCGGCAATCCGCCGGCCGCCCTTGCCGATGACGATGACGATCTCGCCTTCGTAGTCGAGTTGGGGGCTTTCCGGCGGCCGGATCAGCGGTTGGTCGTGGCCGGTGAAGGACCGCGGAAAGCGGATGAAGAGCGAGGGGTTGGAGGGGGCAGCCTGCCCATCCTTGTATTCCTCGTTGCGGTCGGGGAAGTTGACCCCGACGCAGATGATCTTTTCCGGCGACGGGATGGGAATCTCGAAGCGGATGTCGTCAAGCGCGAAATCCGGCTTCAACGATTTGGCTTCCTCCGCGAGCTGAGCGAGGCAGCCAGCCTGGATCACCTCACGCAGCGTCGGCCAGGTCGCGCCGTGGCGGGCGGAGAGGTCGACGACACCGCCGTCGACCGCAAGCCCGTAACCGTGACGGCCGCTTCTCGAAAAAGACAGGAATCTTGGATGGGTCATGCTTTCATGGCCTTCTCTTGACCTCAGACGACGCCGCCGAGGCAGACATATTTGATTTCGGTGAATTCCTCGATGCCGTAGCGCGATCCCTCGCGGCCGAGGCCTGAGAGTTTGACGCCGCCGAAAGGCGCTTCGGCCGTCGAGATCAGGCCGGTATTGACCCCGACCATGCCGTATTCCAGCGCTTCCGCGACACGGAAGACGCGGGCGAGGTCCTTGGCATAGAAATAGGAGGCGAGGCCGAATTCGGTGTCGTTCGCCTGGGCGATGACGTCGGCCTCGTCCTTGAAGCGGAAGAGGGGAGCCACCGGCCCGAAGGTCTCTTCCTTCGCAACGGCCATGGCGGGTGTGACGTCGGCAAGCACGGTTGCCTCATAGAAGCGTCCGCCGAGCTGATGGCGATGACCGCCGGCAACGACGCGGCCTCCCTTGGAAAGGGCATCGGCGACATGCTCCTCGACCTTGGCAAGGGCTGCCTCGTCGATCAGCGGTCCGAGATTGATGCCCTCGTCGAAACCGTTGCCGGTCTTCAGCGAATTGACGGCCTTGGAGAGCTTTTCCGCAAAGGCATCATAGACGCCGTCCTGCACATAGAGACGATTGGCGCAGACGCAGGTCTGGCCGTTATTGCGGAACTTGGCAATCATGGCACCTTCGACGGCGGCATCGAGATCAGCGTCGTCGAAGACGATGAAAGGCGCATTGCCGCCGAGTTCCAGGCCGAGTTTCTTGATGGTCGGCGCGCTCTGCTTGTAGAGCTCGGCGCCGACTTCGGTCGAACCGGTGAAAGTGAGCTTGCGCACGACAGGGCTACCCGTCATTTCGGCGCCGATGGCGCGGGCCGAGCCTGTCAGAACGCTGAAGAGACCCTTGGGCAGGCCGGCGCGTTCGGCCAGGATCGCAATCGCGATCGCCGAAAACGGCGTCTGCGAGGCGGGCTTCAGCACCATGGCGCAGCCGGCGGCAAAGGCCGGCCCGGCCTTGCGGGTGATCATCGCATTCGGGAAATTCCAGGGGGTGATCGCCGCGACCACGCCGATCGGCTGTTTCATGACCAGAATGCGCTTGTCCTTCTGGTGGCCGGGAATGATGTCGCCATAGACGCGGCGGGCCTCTTCGGCAAACCATTCGACGAAGCTTGCGCCATAGGCGATCTCGCCCTTGGCTTCGGGCAGCGGTTTGCCCTGTTCGGCCGTCAGGATGCGTCCGAGATCATCCTGGTTTTCCATCATCAGCTCGAACCAGCGCCGGAGGATGCCGGAGCGTTCCTTGGCGGTGCGGCCGGCCCATTCCTTCTGCGCGGCTTCGGCTGCGGCAATCGCCTTCTTTGTCTCGGCGGCGCCCAGATTGGGAACGAGACCGATGATCTCGCCCGTGGCCGGATTGTCGACCTTGATCGCATTGGATGGATCGGCTTCGATCCACTCGCCGCCGACCAATGCCGCCTGTCGGAACAATGTTGCGTCTTTCAGATTCATGACTGCCTCCTCGCGCTTTCGAACGCTGATGAGAGCGGGCATTTTCACCCGCTCTCAAGGGTAACGCTTAAGGCGCGATAATCGGCTGTGCCTTCAGGTCAGGCTCGGCCACTTCCGCACCGGCAAACAGGCTACCATGTTCGAACCAGGATTTGGGAGCGGGTGCGCCCCAAAGAGTCTGGCGCTGCGGATCTTTCAGATCCCATTTGATCGGCTCCAGGTCAGGATCGACGGTCTGGTAGTCCGAGCAATAGATCTCGATGCGATGGCCGTCCGGATCGAGAATATAGAGGAAGAAGGCGTTCGAGATGCCGTGGCGGCCCGGACCGCGCTCGATATTGGCAACCCAGCCGGTCGTCGCCATCAGGTCGAGCAAGTCGATGATGTTGAGCGGCGTCGGCACCCAGAAGGCGGTGTGGTGCAGGCGCGGGCCGCGGCCATTGGTGAAGGCGATGTCGTGGACGCCGCCCTTGCGATGCGTCCAGGCCGCCCAGAGGCGACCGGTTTCCGCATCCTCGGTATATTCGGTCACGCGGAAGCCGAGCTCGTTATAGAAGGCGACGCTCTCGTCGACATTGGTCGAGAAGCAGTTGAAGTGGTCGATGCGCAGCGGCTTCACACCCTTGTAAAGCGCGTATTTCTGGTGGATCGGCGGCAGGCGATCCATCTTCGAATAGAATTCAAGGGGTATGCCGTGCGGGTCGCGGGTACGGAAGGTCCGCGCCTGATAGGGGCGTTCGACCCATTCCACCGGCAGATCCTTGCCCTTGAAGAAATGCGCCGCCTTGTCGAGATCCTCGTCGCTGAAGACCTTGAAGCCGAGATCACGCGCCTCGGCCTTGTCGGACTTCTTGAGCACGATGCAGTGATGGCCGCGCTCTTCCAGCGCCCGGAGATAGATCGTATCGGCCGTTTCGTCCGTCACCTGCAGGCCGAGCGTATCGACATAGAAGGCGCGGGACTTGGCAAGATCGATGACGCCGAACTCGACATGGCTGAGGCGGACGATGTTGAAGGGCGGGTAGAGATTGGGTTTCGGCAGGGGCATTTGTTCCTCCTCTTATGCGTACTTATGTGTTGGCGGCTCAGCCGCCGAGTTTCTGAATGGCGTGTGGCTTGGTGGCGAAGGCGATGTTCTTGGTTTCCATGTAGAAATCGAAAGACCAGTCGCCGCCGTCGCGGCCGATGCCGGAGCTCTTGACCCCACCGAAGGGGGTCGGCAAATGGCGGACGTTTTCTGAGTTCACCCAGATCATGCCGGCTTCGAGATGATCGGTGAACCGGAAAGCGCGGGTGACGTCCGACGTCCAGAGATAGCCTGTGAGGCCGTATTGGACGTCATTGGCAAGGGCAAGCGCATCGGCTTCGTCCTTGAAGGGGATGGCAGTCAGCACCGGCCCGAAGATCTCTTCCTGGGCGATGCGCATCTGGTTGTTGGCGCCGGTGAACAGGGTGGGGGAGACATAGCAACCGCCGCCAGGGCCGTTGACCTTCTCACCGCCGGCGGCAAGCGTAGCACCTTCCGAACGGCCGATCTGGATATATTCCAGCACCTTCTTTTCATGCACGGGATGAACGAGCGGGCCGACCACGGTTTCCGGGTCCAGCGGATGACCGACCTTGATACGCTTGGCCTTCTCAGCGACGATCGCGGTGAATTTGTCGTAGACGCTTTCCTCGACCAGCAGGCGCGATGACGAGGTGCAGCGCTCGCCGTTCAGAGAGTAGATCATGAAGACGGCCGCATCGGCGGCGCGCTCCAGATCGGCGTCTGCAAAGACGATGACCGGGTTCTTGCCGCCAAGCTCGAAATGCACACGCTTCAGCGTATCAGCGCCCTGCTTCATGATCATCGAGCCGGTGCGGCTTTCGCCGACGAAGCCGATCGCCTTGATCAGGGGATGTTCCGTCAGAGCCTTGCCGGCATCCTCGCCGAAGCCGTTGACGAGGTTCCAGACCCCCTTCGGCAGGCCGGCTTCCTCGGCGATGTCAATCAGAAGGCGCGCGGTCAGCGGCGAGAACTCGGCCGGCTTGTGGACGATGGTGCATCCGGCGGCAAGCGCCGGCGCGATCTTCCAGGTCGACAGCATGAAAGGGGTGTTCCAGGGCGTGATGATACCGACCGGGCCGATCGGCACGCGGGTCGTCAGGTTCACCTGGCCCTCGGCGCGGATCGCCTTGCCGTCACGGGCTTCCGGTGCGCGGTCGGCGAAGAAGCGGAAGTTTTCCGCGCCGCGCAGGGCGGCTTTCGCCATGAACTTCAGCGACTGCCCGGTGTCCATGCATTCGACGAAGGCGATCTCTTCGGCGCGGGCCACGATCGCATCGGCTATTCTGTGCAGCAGCTTCTTGCGCGCGTCGCCCGGCATGGCGGCCCATTCGGCGAAAGCGGCTTTTGCAGCCTTTGCGGCGCGATCGATATCGGCAGCCTTGCCGCGGGCAACGGTTGCGAGCGGCTTCAGGTCGATGGGGGAGATGGTCTCGAAGGTGGAACCATCATCGGCGCGCACATCCTCGCCATTGATGCGGTTGAGTACGCCGCTATCCTTGAACCGGGCCAGAAAGCCTTCGGCCTTTGCGATGTTTTCCTGCAGTTTGGACATCGTCTATTCCTTTGGTGTTACGTCGTCCCGCGAAGGGAGGTGTCACTTGCCGCGTAGACGCGGGTGAATGGCGTTCTTCTTCCAACTCAGTTCCGCATCGATCTCGCGGATCTCCAGCGAGAGGGCGAAATGCGGCGTCTCAAAGAGGGGGCCGAGGACGTCGATGGCCGCTGCAAAGATCGCCTCACCTGTGCGCTTCTTTTCGTCGTCCGTACGGCCCTTGCCGATGCGGAAGTTCAGATCCACGAAGGCGTTTTCAGGCAGCTTGTCGGCGATGGCGTAATGCTCGGCGCGAAAGGCGCGCACCCGTACGGCCCCGACCTCGAAAAGACCGGTATCCAGAACTGTCTTCAGCAGCCGCTCGCAGAGCGCGCCGATATCGGCGCGGCCCTCTAGATTAGCCGAATATTCGATGGCGAGATGTGGCATTAAGTCCTCCCGATCTCCTATTTACTTAACACGTTAACAATTATGTTGAAGATGTCAAGCGGCAGAGTCAGCTTTCTTGCCATCTCCAGGCTTTCATTGACGTAGCGCGACAGGCGCTCGGCGCTGTCGGGAATTTCCGGGCGTTCGGCGAGCCATCCGATATATGTAAGGCTCCTCAGCACCATGAATAGAGGCAGGCTCGCCAGAGCCGCGTCGGAGAGTGCTCGCCGGCTGCGGTAGCCTGATATCAGCGCTCTCTCGATTGCCGGATAGGCGGGTTCGTTGCGGTTCTTGAGCAGCGTCGTTGCCAGATCGAACAGGCGGAAACCGTGCCCCGCGTCGTCGAAATCGATGAAGGCGACATTGCCGTCAGTTCCTGTCAGGAAGATGTTTTCCCGTACGAGATCGGCATGGATCAGTCCGTAGTCGAGGCTCTCACTGTCCGCATAAGCGAGGGCGCGGCGCAGCTCGTGGCGTAGTGCCGAGAGCGCGATAATGCTCTCAGGCGAAAGGCCGCGACAATCCCAGAAGCGGCCCCAGAGTGGCTTTTCGCCGACCAGGCCGTCGACGTCCCAAGCCGGACGACGAAAGCGTTCCGGCGGTTCCCAGGCATCGGCAAGCGCGTGCATGGCGGCCATGTTTTGACCGATGCGGAAGAAGATTGCCTCCTGCATTTCAGTCGATTGCGAAAGCGGCGTGCCGCTCTGGCCAAGCGGAACGCCATCGATCCAGCTCACCACATCGGCATGCTGTTCGGGAAAATGCCTGTTGGCCCCCAGGCGAACGAGGCTTTGCCTGCTTGTCGTTGGAACCGGGCTCGGGACGTCGAGCCCGCCTAGCTTGAGCGCCGCCATGAAATGTAGTTCCGAACGCAGGCTCGTCTCGTCATGGTAACCCGGTCGGTGCAACCGGAGGGCGGCGAATTGCCCGTCTTCCAGCGTAATGCGGAAGACGGCGTTCTCCCGATATTTCATCAGGACCGGCTCGTGCGCCTGCACCGGCCAATGGTCGAGGGCCTCCAGCGCGCGCTTCTGCAAGGCGTCGCGGATGTTTTGCGGCAGCTGATCAGCCATATCGCCTCACAGGCCGGACAGGACGTCGTCGAAGATCGACAACATGAATTCGGCATTTTCCCGGGTGAACGGCATGGGCGGGCGGATCTTCGTAGCGCATTGGTGAATGCCGATCTTGCCCATCAGCACGCCGCGTTCGCGCATGGTGTTGATGATGCGTGTCGCCTCGGCAGTGGCCGGCTCCTTCGTTTGCCTGTCCAGAACGAATTCCGTGCCCATGAACAGGCCGCTGCCGCGCACATCGCCGATGATCGAATGCTTCTGCGCCAGCCGCTTGAAGGCATCGCGGGTGTATTCGCCGACATTGCGGGCATTCTCGACGAGTTTTTCATTCTCGATGACATCGAGCACCGCCATGGCAGCCGCACAGGAGACCGGATTGCCGCCGAAGGTATTGAAATAGCGGAATGCCTTGCGGAAGGCATTGATCGTATCGACATTGGCGATGACGCCGCCGACGGGATGCCCATTGGCCATCGGCTTACCGAGTGTCACGATATCGGGAACGATGCCCGCGTGCTGGTGGCCCCACATGTGCGAGCCTGTGCGGCCGAAACCGGGCTGCACCTCATCGGTGATCACGAGGCCGCCGGCCTTGCGCACGGCAGCAACCGTCTTATCCAGGAAGCCCGGCGGCAGATCCGGAAAGCCTTCGTTGGCAAAGAACGGATCGATGATGATGGCCGAGAAGCCGTGCGGTGTGTCTTGAAGAGAGGCGATTGCCTTCTCGACTTCGGCTGCGAAGGCCGTCGCAAAAGCGTCTCCGCCCTCGCCGCCGAGCGGACGGTAGCTGTCGGGAGCCGGCACATGGCGGACATGGCCGCCGAAACCGCCAACCGGCGGCATGCGGGTCGATAGCTGCGATACCGCGGTCGTATTGCCATGATAGGTGTGGTTCGTGGCGATGACGCCGGTCTTTCCGGTCACCGCCTGCGCCATGCGCAGGGCCACGTCGTTCGCCTCGCTGCCGGTGCAGGTCAGGATCGCGGCATTGAGGCTCTTGTCGAAGGTTGCAGTCAGCCGCTCGACATAGTCGAGAATGCCTTCATGCAGGTAGCGCGTATGCGTGTTCAGCATCGACGCCTGCCGGGTGATCGCCTCGACGACGTGAGGATGGCAATGGCCGACATGCGGCACGTTGTTGTAGCAGTCGAGATATTTGCGGCCGTCGGCATCCCAGAGCCAGACGCCTTCCCCGCGCACGAGATGCACGGGGTCGTCGTAGAAGAGCGACATGTTGCGGCCTAAGAGCCGTTCACGACGCGCGATAAGGGCTGCATTGTCGGACATGATCAGCCCCGTGCTGCAGTGAGACCTGCGTCGAGCGCGGTCAGCATCGTCTGGACATTTTCCGCGGTCACGATCAGCGGCGGCGACATGATGACGTTGGCACCCGAGGTGCGCACCAGAACGCCGGCATCATAGGTGGCGTCCTGCACCTTCTGGATGACGTCCTTGGCAGCGCCGCTCTTCTTTGTGCGGTCGCTGACGAGTTCGAGGGCGCACATCAGGCCCTTGCCGCGCACGTCGCCCACCAGCTCATGCTTGTCCTGCAGCTCCTTCAGGCCGGAGAGCAGCTCTTCGCCGCGAGCGGCCGCATTATCGGCGACGTTGAGGCGCTTGGTTTCCTTCAAGGTGGCAAGGGCTGCGGCCGCGCCGACCGGATGGCCGGAATAGGTGTAGCCGTGGCCGATGCTGCCGAGCGGGCCCTTGTTGCTTTCGAAGACCTGCGCCACCTTGTCGGAGATCATCACGGCACCGAAGGGGAAGTAGCCGTTGGTGATCGCCTTTGCCGTCGACATCATGTCCGGCTGTACGCCCCAGAGGCGCGACCCGGTCCAGGCGCCGGTGCGGCCGAACGCCGTTATGACCTCGTCGGCGATCAAGAGAATGCCATGCCGGTCGCAGATCTCGCGCATCAGCGGCAGGAAGGTTTCGTGCGGGACGATCACGCCGCCGGCGCCGAGCACCGGTTCGACGATGAGGGCAGCGATGGTGTCGGCACCCTGGAAGGCGATTTCATCCTCGAAGAGCCTGCCGATCGCCGCCGCGATCTCGGCATCGTCGGTGGTGTTGAAGGGGTTGCGATAGGTGAAGGGGGCGGGCAGGTGGATGACGCCCGGGAGCAGCGGCTCGTAATTGCGACGGAAGTTCTGGTTGCCGTTGACGGAAGCGCCGCCGAAATGCGTGCCGTGATAGCCCTTTTTTAGTGCGACGAACTTGGTGCGCTCCGGCTGGCCGTTGACCTTGTGGAACTGGCGCGCCAGCCGCAGGCAGGTCTCGACCGAATCCGAGCCGCCCGAGGTGAAGAAGGAGCGGCTGAGGCCATCCGGCTTGAACCATTCGGCAAGTTCGTAGGAGAGTTCGATCAGCGGCGAGTTGGTCGTGCCGCGAAACGTCGAGTAGTAGGGCAGCTCATCGAGCTGGTCGCGGATCGCCTTCTTCACCGGCTCGCAGGAATAGCCGAGATTGACGTTCCAGAGGCCGCCGACGGCATCAAGCACCTTCTTGCCCTGAATATCGACGATTTCGACGCCTTCGCCTGAATTGATGATGCGCGGCGGGTTGGCCTGCATTTCCGCGGGATGAGCCATCGGATGCCACAGGTGGCGGGCATTGTTTTCGATGATGAAATTGGTCTCACGCATGTCAAATTCCTCTTGGTTCAGAGCCCCAGCATGGCAAGTGCGCGGGCATAGCTTTCTGCAGGGCGGGTCACGTCGAAATGCACGTGAGGCAGGCTCACGGCTTCGGCGCCCTCGATGTTCTTCTTCTGGTCGTCAACGAAGACGCAGGCCTCGCGCGGCAAGTTAAGCTCGGCAAGAACGAGCTCGTAAGCGCGGGGATCGGGTTTCAGGATCTTCGTATAGGTTGCATCGACGATGACGTCGAAAAGTTCGATCAGCGGAAAACGTTGGCGGAACTCGACGCCGTAGAAGAGGTCGAGTTCGTTCGACAGGATCGCCAGCTTGAGACCGGCCTTCTTGGCGCGCAGAATGGCGTCGCGGGCTTCCGGGCGCAGAACCAGTTCCGGCTCGGCGCCGCGCGCGCGGCGGACGAAGGTCTGCATATCGGTCCAGTTTTCACCGACCAGCTCGCCGACTTCGTTCGTGCGCTTGAGCCAATAGTCGCGTTCGGTGATCTCGCGATTCTGCATTGCAACCCAGAGCGGGTCCGTCGTCGTGTCGAACGGTCCGAGCCAGGTCAGCGAACCCTCGGGAAGGCCGAGGGCGCGCTCGGTGACGTCATGCGTCTCGAACAGCGTGCGAGTGACGACGCCGCCGAAGTCGAGGATAAGCGCGCAGTCCTGTGTCATGGCCTTCCCTCCGGAATGACGCCTTCGGCCACCCATTGATCGAAGATGGCGAGTGCTGCTGCCGAAAAGGCCGGTTCGTTGATATGGGCAGAGATCTCTTGCAACGTTACGGAAGGCGGAACGGCGCGGCGCATCTCGTCGACGAAGGCGTCGAGACCTTCCGGATCATGCAGCGGCTCTTCCGGTTTGTCCCATTCCTGCAAGCCCTCGGTCGGCAGGAGGAAGGCGACCTTCGCATCGGCGCGTTTCAGTTTTTCTCCGATCAGCCGCGCGACTTCACGCCGTCCCTCTGGCGATGTCGTCACCGATCCGATCAGCCGGTTATGGGCATGATAGGGGCGATCGGCAAAAATCCCGGGCAGTGCCTGCCATGCCTGCAGATCGACCATGTCGACGGCGCCGGGGGCGACGAGCTGCGGAATGCCGGCGCGTCCGGCGTTCTCGAGCCTGTCCGGCCCGGAGGTAACGACGCTGCTATAATGATGATTACTGACTTCCTGGATGCAGAAATCGAAGACGGCGGCAAAGTCGCCCTTCGCGGCGATCGCCTCATAAGCGCGGCCGCCCATGCCGGTGGAGTGGAAGACGGCGACGTCATAGCCGCGCCTTTCCAGCTCGGGCCGCAGATACTTCATATATTTCAGGCAGGACGAGCCGAGAGACGTCATGCCGACGAGCGGCCGTTCGCGATCGGGCTTGGTGCCGTGCTTTGCGGCTCCGACGACCGCGCCGCAAGCCTGCGAAAGGACCGAACGGCAGATGCTGTTGAGGCCGTAGAGGCCGCCGGCCCACAGGATCATCATCAGGTCTGGCGCGATGCGTTCCGGCGGAATGAGATGGGAGTAAGCTATGGTGGAAACGACGAACTTCGGGACGCCGAGTGGCAGGACGGCGGCGACATCAAGCGCCAGATCCGTGCCCATGGACCCGCCGAGCGCGATGACGCCATCAACCAGGCCGTCGCCATAGAGCTGTCGGGTCAGTGCAGATGCGCCCTTTGCCATGGCTTCCATGGCGCTGTTTTCATCGCCGCTTTCGGCAATCGCCTCGATCGTTGTAGCGGCGGCCTTTGCGATGTCATGCTTGGAATAGTCGGGGCTATAGGGCGGATTGCCGAGAATGCTGACATCCATCATAACAGGCTGGCCGCCAGCTTCCCTGATGACGGACGCCATGAATTGCAGTTCGTCGCATTTGGTGTCACCGGTTCCGATGACGAGTATCCTTGGCAGGGGAGCCGCGGGGCTCATCAATCTGTCCTCCTGATTTTTGCAATGGTTCCCATGGGTCTTTCCGACCCGTAATATTTTTCTGAGATGGCGTTGGCCGCAGCGACGGCCTGGGCGCCGAATTCGTGGATGGCAGCCTTGGTCGTGCGTGAGAGCGGCGCGGCAATCGCCACGCAGCCGATCGGATGGCCGTTCGGCATCCGCACCGGCGCCGCCGTACTGATGACGCCTGCCTCAAGCCCCTGATGGCTGATGGAAAAGCCGCGTGCAGCAGTCTCATCGAGCATGGCGCGCACCAACTGCGGATCGGTGACGGTGTGATCGGTAAATTTCTCGAGCGGCTTCTTGAGCGCCGCGTCGATTTCCGCCCGAGCGCAGAAGGCAAGGTATGCACCGCCGGACGCGGTGGCATGGAGGGGCAAGAGACTGCCGACATCGACGATGATGCGATGCGCGCGCGGCGAATCCTCGACGTGAATGGTCGAAAGCTGTCCGCCGGAAAACTCCGAGAGATGCACCGTTTCGGTCGATGATTCGGCGAGCGCCCTGATGAAAGGGATGGCAACCCGCAGGAAGGGAAAGCGCGCCTCGCGGATGCGGGCGAGACGAACGGGCGCCGAGCCGATACGGTAGCGACGGCTATCCGGATCCTGCTCCACGAAACCGTGCTTTTCCAGCTCCACCAGAAAGCGTCGTGCCGTCGCCTTGTCCAGCGCGCACAGGCGGGCGATGTCGGTCAGACCCGCCTCCTTGTCCAGCCGTGACAGGGTGTCCAGCAATGCCAGCGCCTTTCCGATCGTGCTCATCGTTCCTCCTCTTGGGTTGGTCAGTTTCCGATTTTGTGCGTCCAGCCGTGGCTCTCGTCAAATCAGCTTGTTGACCCTGCGCTGCGGCACGATAGCAGCGACCCAAGATACTTAACATGCGAAATAACTTGACAGAGGGCGGCAATGTTTGCAAGTCTATATTTGAAGCTACGGTTCAAATATTGAACCATAAGCGCTGACGGCGATAAAATCAACAAAAGCATAAGCCCGCTCGTCAGTCCGGTTTTTGGTGGAGGTCGCCCGCGTGCAATCGCGGCGATGATCGGATGTTCTTAAACAAGGGGAACGAACGCAAATGAGCACGCAAAATTCGCAAGGCGCGGCTGAAAACCAGCTACGCAAAAACAGTCTCGGCGTCGGTGCCGTGACCTTCCTCGTGGTGTCGGCCGCAGCACCGCTGACGGCTGTTGCCGGCGGTGTGCCGCTTTCAATGATGCTCGGCAATGGGCCGGGCATACCGCTCACCTTTCTGCTGGTGACAGGCATTCTGTTGTTGTTTGCGGTCGGCTATGTCGCCATGGCCCGTCACATCCGCAACGCGGGCGCCTTCTATGCCTACACGGCCCAGGGCCTTGGCGGTCTCATGGGTGGTGCCGCGGCGCTCATCGCCATCCTTGCCTACAATGCCATGCAGGTGGGCGTTCTCGGGCTTTTCGGGGCGGCGACCAAGGGCTTCTTTGCCGAGCAGCTCGGCCTTGACCTGCCCTGGTGGGTCTGGAGCTTTGTCGGCATCGCCTTCGTCGCCGTTTTCGGCTACCGTCGCGTCGATCTATCGGCGAAGGTGCTGACGGTGCTCGTTATTCTCGAATATCTCGTCGTGCTCGTCATCGACGCTGCGATCTTCGTCAAGGGCGGCGATGCCGGCCTTTCTGCAGCACCGTTTACGCCAACCGCCTTCTGGAGCGGAACGCCGGCGATCGGCCTCCTGTTTTGCTTCGCAGCCTTCATCGGCTTCGAAGCCACGACCATCTATAGCGAAGAGGCTCGTGAGCCGGAAAAGACCGTCCCGCGCGCCACCTATATTTCCGTTCTCATCATCGGCCTCTTCTACATGTTGACATCCTGGCTGATGGTGACCGGCGCCGGCGTCGACAAGCTCGTGCCGACGCTGCAGGGGCTTGCCGATCCGACGACTTTCCTCTTCGGCCTTGCCGAGCGCTATGTCGGCCACTGGATTACCGTCGTGATGAGCGTTCTCTTCATCACCAGCCTGTTTGCCGGCATTCTCGCCTTCCACAATGGCGTGGCGCGCTACATGTATGTTGCCGGTCGCGAGGGGCTGCTGCCGAAGTCTGTTGGCGTTACGCATCCGATCTTCCAGAGCCCGCATGTCGGTTCGATTATCCAGACTGTCATCGCCGTGCTCGTCGTCGCGCTTTTTGCGGTCACGGGTCAGGATCCGGTGCTGGCGCTCTTCTCCTGGCTTACCAATGTCGCGACGCTCGCAATCATCCTGCTGATGGCTTTCACGGCCTTCTCGATCGTTATGTTCTTCACCCGCAACCCGGGACTTGAACGCAATGTCCTTGCGATCAAGGTGTTGCCGATCGTGACGGGACTGATCCTTCTGGCACTCGTCTATTATATCTCGGCGAACTTCGGCGCGATTGCCGGTGCCAATGGCGTGTTGGCGGTGTTGTTGCCGGGTCTGGTGCTGGTCGCAGGGATCATCGGATTTATCGCAGCGGCACGTCTGAAATCGTCAGACGCGGCGGGCTATGCCCGCCTCGGTGCCGGCCAGGAAGCCTGAACCAGTTCCAATCGTGGTGGCGGGGAAGCCCGCCACCCTCTTTGTGAGAAAATGAGATGCAGGACAAGATCGATCAGCTCCGGACATTATCCGTTTCGCCACAGACTCTGTTTATCGGCGGTGCATGGCGCCAGCCGGCCAGCGGTGCCGCCATGGACGTCATTTCGCCGATCGACGGCACGCTCCTCACCACGATTGCCGATGCCGGTACGGAAGATGTCGATCTCGCCGTCAAGGCAGCGCGTCGGGCCTTCGAAAAGGGCACCTGGTCGAAGGCGGCACCGGCCGAACGCAAGAAGGTGCTGCTGAAAATTGCCGAACTGATCGAGAAGAACACGCTCGAACTCGCAGTGCTCGGCGTGCGTGACAACGGCACCGAAATCTCGATGGCACTGAAGGCCGAGCCCGGCAGTGCGGCCGGCACGTTCCGCTATTATGCCGAGGCGATCGACAAGGTCTATGGCGAGATCGCTCCGACAGCCGAGAATATTCTCGGTCTCGTCCACCGCGAAGCCATCGGTGTCGTCGCGGCCATCGTGCCGTGGAATTTCCCGATGATGATCGGCGCGTGGAAGATCGCACCAGCGCTTGCCGCTGGCAATTCCGTGGTGCTGAAGCCCGCCGAGGGTGCGTCGCTGACGCTGCTGAAGCTTGCCGAAATCTGTGCCGAAGCGGGATTGCCCGAAGGCGTCTTCAACGTCGTCACCGGCCGCGGCGCGGTTTGCGGCGAGGCGTTGGGGCTGCATATGGATATCGATGTGCTCGCCTTCACCGGTTCCGGTCCTATCGGGCGGCGGCTTCTTGAATATTCGGCGCGCTCCAATCTGAAGCGGGTCTATCTGGAGCTTGGCGGCAAGTCGCCGAATGTCATCTTTGCCGATGCGCCCGATCTCGATCAGGCGGCCAAGGTGTCGGCCTATGGTATCTTCCGCAATTCCGGGCAGGTTTGCGTCGCCGGTTCGCGGCTGCTGGTCGAAAAGTCGATTCATGAAGCCTTTTCGGAGAAAGTCGTACGCATCGCCGAGAGCATGAAGGTCGGCGATCCCTTGCAGTTGGCGACGGAAGCAGGAGCCATCTCCAGTGAGATCCAGCTGAAGAAGGACCTCGGCTACGTCTCGCAGGCGGTGTCGGAAGGCGCATCGCTGCGCGCCGGCGGCTCGCGGATTCTCGAGGAGACAGGTGGTTACTATATGCGGCCGGCTGTCTTCGACGTAACGCCCTCGATGACTTTGGCGCGGGAAGAGGTTTTCGGTCCGGTTCTTTCGATCATTCCCTTCGAGACGGAAGCTGAAGCCCTGGAGATCGCCAATGCCACGGAATATGGCCTTGCCTCGGCCGTCTGGACATCGAACCTGTCGCGCGCTCACCGGATGGTGCGCGGCATCCGCGCCGGCGTGGTGCATGTCAACACTTATGGCGGTGCCGATAACAGTGTCCCGCTCGGCGGCGTCAGGCAATCTGGCAACGGACATGACAAGTCGCTGCACGCGCTCGACAAGTACGTCGATCTGAAGACCGCATGGATACAACTCTAACGCCGGCTCGATCTCGCCATCACCCGGTTCGCCGCGTTCGAACCGGGGCCAATGTCGACGGTATAGCTTTCGGCATGTCGCGAGCCTCATCTGTTGAAGGCTCGGAGAGCGACTTCGTTTAGCCGCGCCGTGATCCAGCATGAGTGGTCTATTTTAAAAAGCGGGTCAATCTTCGGTGCCGATTGACATGGCGGGATTTATGAAGACATTTCAGCGGTCAAGACCGCATTGGGTGCTCGGATTGCCCCCGCTTGGGGTCCTCTATCTCTCTCGTTAGCGCGGCGCGGTACAGATATGAGAATTCGAGGCGGTCGCATCGCCATCCTTTTGTTCTTGCACGGTCTTGCGCTTCCTGCGTTTGCGGCAGCCGTGCAAGACCCCACTGAGCAGACGTTGAACGCATGCCTGAACGATCCAGAGCATGGATCGACCGGAGGGCAGGATGAATGCGAGGCCGCGGCGTTGGCATCCTATGACAAGCGAATGAACGTGGCCTATTCCAAGCTGATCAAGTCGCTGCTGGCCCAGGCTGGGCAAGACCTGAAGGCTGCTCAAAGAGCCTGGATAAGCTATCGTGATTTGGAGGCCCGGGCGCGGGGCGGGCTGTTCGAAACCCGGCAGGGAACCATGTATGCGCCCATGCAGGCAGACGCCGAAACCGATCTGACCCGCGACCGGACATTGCTTCTGGAAGGCTATCTTCGCGTCCTCGAGATCGACGGACCGTAAGAGAGATCAGAAGCGAGGGATTTCGATCCGAGCCCGTGCCCTTCGTGGCCGCAATGACAAGTCCGGATCGTGCTTGATGGCATGATTTTCGGCTCCATTTCATGCGCGGGTGGTTGTGGCGGCGATATGACATCGCCGTTGCTGAAAGCTATATGTCAATTTGAGGTCTGTGCGCGGACCGGCGCTTCCGCCATGCGTGGCGGGAACGAAAGCCCCAGATAACCGCATTGTCAGGCCAGATGCGAAGCCATTGCGGATCTGTATTAAAACTTGCGTCCTCCGGCTCAGGTCAACGCAGCACCATCAGCGACCTTAGACCCCACGCACTCGAACGCCATTACCGTCGCAATCAATGTAATTAACGTGTGAACTATATTGACAAACGTGCTGGTCTGCATCAACCTTAATATTTGAATAATTGGTTCAAATAATGAACCTAAACGGGAACAGATCAATGACTGCTATGCTCGGCTTTGCCGACCTCATTTTTGAGAATGGACGAATCTATACTGTCGAACCGGCCCAGCCATGGGCCGAAGCTCTTGCGATCAAGGACGGTCGCATCGTGGCCGTCGGGAGGTGGGCCGAGATCGAGGCTCTGAAAGGCGCGGAGACGCAGGTCATCGATCTCGAGGGAAAAATGGCGATGCCTGGCTTCGTCGATGTCCACAATCACATCATGATGGGCGGGCAGGCGGATCTGTTCGAAACGCAGATCCCGGCCGGTGCCTCGGTCGATGCGATCTGCGCCCATGTGCGCGCCCAGGCCGAGATCGTGCCGCGAGGGCAATGGATCGTCGCCAATCAATGGGGCGCCGACATGATTACGGCGCTGAATAGCGAGGCTTCGCTCAGGAAGCTCGATGACGCCGGCTGTGGCCATCCCGTACTGCTGCGCGACGAAACCATGCACAATCGCTGGGTCAACAGCGAGGCGATGCGGCTTGCCGGCATTTCCGACAACCAGCCCGATCCGCCGCAGGGCTCCTTCGGCCGTGACCCCTCAACCGGCAGGCTCACTGGCTTGCTGATCGAATCTGCCGCCGGGATCGTCGAGCGGACGGCGGCGGAAGCTTTCACCGAAGAGATGGGCGAGGCCGCCGTGGCGCGCGCCATCGAAATCGTCAATTCCTACGGCGTGACCGCTTTCCAGGACGCTGCTTCGGTTTTGCCGATCATGAAGGCGCTGAAGCATCTTGATACCAAGGGCAAGTTGACCGCCTGGGCCGTGACCTCGCTCCCGCTGATTGAGCCGAGCTTCATGTTCGGCCTTTCGGGTGATGCGCTTCTGGCTTTGCGCGATGAATATCGCAGCGCACATGTGAAGCCGAATTTCACGAAGATCTTCCTGGATGGCGTCCCCGGTGCTCGCACGGCCGCCTTCCATGATGCCTATGTCGCCGACGCGGCCCATCCGGAGGGCTATCGCGGCGAAGTCTTGGTGAGCTATCCCGATCTCGTTCGCCATATCGACAAGTCCGAAAAGCTCGGCATGGGCCTGAAGATCCATTGCACCGGCGACTACGCCGTGACCGAGATGCTTGATGCGGTCGAGGCCATCAGGCACTTCAACGGTCCGACCGATATCAAGCACCATATCGCCCATGCGAGCTATATCCGGGATGAGGATGTCAGCCGTTTCGGCCCGCTCGGCGTCGTCGCCGATCTCTGCCCGATGATCTGGTATCCGACGACTTTTCTGGAGGGTCACAAGGAGGCGATGGGCGAAGAACGTGCCACGCGCTTCTGGCCGATTGCGAGCCTGAAGGCGACCGGCGCACTGCTCGCCGGCGGTTCCGACTGGCCGGTCATTCCGATCCCCGATCCGTGGAACGGCATCGAGGGGATGGTGACGCGGCAGAATCCGTCCGGCGCCTTTCCGGGCGTCTCGCTCTGGGCGGAGCAGGCGATAGATCTTGCCTCGGCGATCGAGATCTACACTCTTAATTCGGCCAAGGCGATGCGGATTGACGAGGAGACGGGCTCGCTCGCCGTCGGCAAGTCTGCCGACATCATCGTGCTCGACCAGAACGTTTTCGAGGTGCCGGCCGATCGCATCGCCGACACCAAGGTCTTGACCACCTATTTCTCTGGTCAAGCCGTCTACCAGCGATAGCTGGCGCGGCGAAGAGGAAACGCCGCACATACAAAGAGAGGGAACAACATGAAACTGAGATCCGCATTCATCGTTCTGGGTCTGGCCGCGGCCGGCCTGGCATTTACCGGTTCGTCCGCCTTTGCGGCCGGTCCGACATGCAAGGATGGGCCGATCAGGATCGGCGCCGTCTCCACGGTCACCGGCGTCGTCGATTTTTCCGATGCGCCGAAGGCGACCAAGGCCGTTTTCGAGCAGCTGAACGAGGCTGGCGGCATCAACGGCTGCAAGATTGAATATTCGCTGGCTGATGATAAGGGCGATCCGCAGGTTGCGGCGCAGGCTGCGCGCGACCTGATCGACAACAAGGGCGTCGTGGCGCTTGCGGGCGGGGCGAGCCTGCTCGACTGCGCGGTCAACGCCGGCACTTACAACCGCAACGAGGTGCTTGCCGTTCAGGGCGTCGGCGTCGATCCGCTTTGCTTCAACGCTCCGAGTATTTCCCCCGTCAATGTCGGCCCCTTCACGCTGACGACGGTCATGCTCGATTATGCGACGAAGAACCTCGGGGCGAAGAAGGTCTGTGCCTTCTTCCTGATCCTCGGCGGCACGCAGGAGGCCTATGGTAACGCCGTTGCCGCCTGGCAGAAGATGAGCGGTAACACCATCGGTCTGGTCGACATGACCCTGCCGCCGCAGGGAGACTTGACGCCTTATGTCATCAAGGCGCGCGATGCCGGCTGTGATGCCGTGCTCACGAACCAGGTCGAGCCGGGTGTCGTGCAATGGGTGAAGACCGCCGACGCGCAGAAGATTTCCGGCATCAACTGGCTCTTCCTGGCCCCCGGCTACACCGAGGGTGTCGCCAAGGCGCTCGCCGACAGCAAGCAGCCGGTCTATGTCGGCACCGAATGGGAGCCTTATACCGAAAATAACGAGGCGAATGCCGACTGGATCAAGACCATGGATAAGGCGGGTCTCGCGAAGACCGCCTTCTCTCAGGGCGGCTACCTGGCGGCCAAGGTCATGATCGACACGATCTCCGGTATCGATGGCGAAGTGACCCGTGATGCCGTGACCTCTGCGCTCAAGGAGGGCAAAGAACTGCATTATTCGCTGGCCGGCAGCCCCTATGTCTTCGGCGATGCCCGTGCGCATTCGCCGATGAAGTCGACCAAGATCATGCAGCTCGTCGATGGCAAATGGACCGTCAAGACGCCGGATTGGTACACGCTGGCCAAGGCCAAGTAATGACGCACGTGCCGGTCCTGCCTTCGAAGGGCAGGGCCGGGCGTTGGCTCGACGCGACGACGATCTGATCTGGCGAGGCAAGTTTTGCCCGCTTCCGGAGTTCTGCAATGAACGCTCTCTTTACAGCCGCTGTGGCTGGCCTTTCCGCAGGTGGCGCCTATGCCATTCTCGGGGTCTGCGCGATCTTCACCTATCGCCTGGTCGCGGTGGTGAACTTCACCGGCGCCGCGATCGGCGCCACGGGCACTTTCATCATGGTTGCGCTGCACGAAGCCGGCATACCGCTGCTGCCGGCCGTCCTCTTGGGCATCGCTGCCGGTGCGGTTGCCGGCATCTTGATCGGCCTTGTGATGACGACATGGTTTGCCAACGCCAATGCCTCGACGAAGGCGGCGGTGACTGCGGCGCTTCTCGTCGGCATCATCGCGATCGGCCTGCGGCTGACCGGCGGCCAGCATCCGCATAATTTCCCGGAAATTATCGCTGGTTCGGCGTTCCGCCTCGCGGGTGTGGAGGTGACGTGGGCTGCCGTGACGACGCTTCTTCTATCGGTCGTCTTCACCATCGTAACGGAACAGTTCCTCGCCCGCACCCGCATCGGCCTGCAACTACGGGCGCTGTCGCAGCGGCCGATGGCGGCGGAGCTGATCGGCATTCGGGTGCGGCTCCTGGCGCTTGGCGTCTGGGCGGTGACCGGAGCTGTGACCTCCTTCGCGCTGATGATCATCGCGCCGTTGCGTTCGCCGGATTTCGCCTCGCTGAGCCTGCTCGTCGTGCCGGCGCTGGCCGCGGCCCTGATCGGCGCCTTCGCCAGTTTCCGCGCGGCACTTCTCGGCGGCTTGACGATCGGCATATTAGAAGGTGCGGTCAGCGCCATCGATTTTGTCAGCCAATACCGCAGCACCGTTCCCTTCATCGTCATTCTTGCCGTCCTTCTATGGTCGCAGAGAGGAGCCCGCTGGGATGAAGCACGCTAGTTTCCGTGCCGCCATTGTGACGGCCCTATCGCTTGTGGCCGTCGGCGCACTCGTTCTTTTGCTTTTGCCGAAGTACTGGGTGTTCCTCCTGACGGCGGTTTTCATAACGGGCATTGCGCTGCAGAGCCTCGGACTCGTCGCCGGACGCACCGGCATGATCTCGCTCTGCCAGATGTCCTTCGCCGGCGTCGGCGGCTGGGTCACGGGATATCTGAATGTCATCGAGGCACCGGGCGGTCTTGTCGTCTGGATGATCATCGGCGGTTTGGCGGCCGTACCTGTCGGCATTGCCATCGGTCTGCCGGCGTTGCGACTGCGCGGCATCAACCTTGCGATCGTCACCCTCGGCTTCGCCGCGGCCTTCGATACGGTGCTCGCGACGATCACCTTTCCGGGGCAGACGACGTTTACGCAGGTCGTCCGTCCCGCGCTCTTCGAGAGCGATTACGGCTTTTTCATCTTCGTGCTTCTCACCTACGGCGTGATCGCCGTGGCGCTCGAGTTCGTCAGCCGCTCGCGGCTCGGCGCGTCCTGGCTCGCTGTTCGGCATTCGGAGCGGGCAGCGGCGGCGCATGGGGTTTCGATCCCGCGGGCCAAGCTCAGCGCCTTCGCCATCAGTGCGTTCATTTCCGGTGTGTCGGGCGGTTTGCTCGCCGGCTATCTCGGGACGCTGGTATCTGAAAACTTCTCGATGATGCAGTCGCTTTCGCTCTTTGCCGTGGCGACGATGGTGGGCGCGCATTTCACCCTTGGAGCCGTCATCGGCGGCATATTGATCACGCTGTTTCCGGAACTTCTGCGCCGACTCAACCTGCCGCAGGATGTCGGCAACGTCTTCTTCGCCATCGGTGCCGTGCATGCCCTTTCTTCCGGCGAGACGATCAGCGAGACCTGGGCGCGGCTTGGGCGCAAATTGCTGCCCAAGCGCCGCGCGACCGCTACCCATAGCCAGCCGGGCCGCCTTCCGGCTGCTGCTATCCATGAACAGGGACTGGCGTTGGAGATCGGTAATCTGACGGTCCGCTACGGTGCTGTCGTTGCCCTCGACAAGGTCAATCTGCAGGTGCCTGCCCGTACCGTCGTCGGCCTCGTCGGGCCGAATGGCGCCGGCAAGTCGACCATGGTCGATGCGATTGCTGGATTTCTCGCTCGGTATGACGGTTCGATCAAGCTGAATGGAAAGGCACTGGAGGGGTTCTCGGCAACCAATCGCGCTCGGCTTGGCATTCGCCGTACCTGGCAGACCACGCGCATCGCGCCGGAACTGAGTGTCGGAAACTATGTGCGGCTCGCTGCCGGCGCGATCAGCGACGACGAACTCTCCGCCATCCTGCAATGGTTCGATTGCCCGCCTGCCCACACGCCGATCGCCTCAATCGACGCAGGTACGCGCCGGCTGCTCGATGTCGCCGGCGTCGTTGCTTCCCGCGCCCCAGTCATCCTTCTCGACGAGCCAGCCGCCGGCCAGTCCTATGCCGATGCCGTGAAGCTCGGCGAGCGCATCGCCGCAATCCCGGAGACTTTCGGCAGCGCGGTGCTTCTGATCGAGCATGACATGGATCTCGTAAGGCGGGCCTGCTCAGCGATCACCGTGTTCGATTTCGGACGCGTGATCGCCAATGGCGCGCCGCAGAGCGTTCTCGCCATGCCGATCGTCCAGAAAGCCTATATGGGCATCGAACTCGAGGAGGCGGCCGAATGACTGCGCTTTCCATCAATGGCCTCGTCGTCAATCGATCCGGGATTCCAGTCGTTCGTGGCGTGGATCTTAGCGTATCGAGCGGTGAGATCAGCGTGCTACTCGGTTCGAACGGAGCGGGCAAGACGACGCTGCTCGAAAGCCTCTCGGGGATCATTTCAGCTGCGGCCGGCTCGGTCTCACTGGATGGCGCGGAGCTTTTGAAGCTGCGGGCGGGCCTGCGCGCCCGCGCCGGTATCAGCCATGTCGAGCAGGGCCGTACCGTCTTTCCTGAAATGACGACCGAGGAAAATCTCAAGGTGGCGCTCAATCCGGCGGCGGATCTCCAGGAGGCCTACGATCTGTTTCCCGAGCTGCTGCAGCGCCGCAATATCAAGGCAGGCATGCTCTCCGGCGGCGAGCAGCAGATGGTCGTCATCGCCCGTTCGCTGCTGACACGGCCGAAGGTGATTATGATCGACGAAATGTCGTCGGGTCTGGCGCCCGTCATCGTCAGCCGCCTGATGCGGGCGGTGAGGCAATTGGCAGACGCTGGCATGGCGGTCATTCTGGTCGAGCAGTTTGCGGCTCTGGCGCTTGCGATCGGCGATCGTGCCTATGTGCTGCGCAGAGGCGCGATCGTCTATGATGGCGATTGCACTGCGCTCGCAGATGATCCCGCGCAGCTCCATCGCCTCTATCTCGGCGATGCCGCTGCCTGACGAAACACGAGTATTTGGCAAAATCTTAAAGGGGATGCGATTGGCGATCGCATCCCCCATTCCTTTGAAACATCTTCGATGCTTTGCTGTTCAGCCGCCGAAGCTGCCTGCCTGGGTCGGCACATGCACGTAGTTGCGGTCGAAATAGAGCAGTGCGTGTCCGTCCTTGCGACTGCGTATATCCATCACCTCGCCGATGAAGATATGGTGCGTGCCGACGAGGCGCGCTTCCGTCAGCCGGCAGTCGAAGGAGACGATGGCATCGGAGAGCGCCTGGCTGCCGGAGCGGAAGTTGACCCATTCCGCCGCGGCGTAGCGCTCCTCCATGTCGGCGCGCTGACCGGCGAAATAGCCGGCCAGTTCCTTGTGCTCCTGCGTCAGGACATTGACGCAGAAGCGACGGTTATCGAGGAAGAGGCTTGTTTGCGCCGAGCGGCTGTTCATGCAGACCAGCAGCGTCGGCGGCTCGTCGGTGACGCTGCACATGGCCGTCGCGGTGAAGCCGCCGCGGCCGGCAGGGCCATTGGTGGTAATGACGTTGACCGGTGCGCAGACCCTGGCCATGGCATTGCGGAATTCGGTTTTTGAGAGTTGCTCCTCCATGGCAATGGCCTCATTCGGCGGCATTGCGAACGGGGGAGGTATCGCCTAGCGGCGGAAGCCAGGTGTCTCCGGTCCAGCCGTTCTCGTCGTAGTCGCTCATGCACTGATCGACCAACGCTTCCATCTCCTTCAGCCGGCCGCCGCGCTCGGCGCCTTTCAGCACCTGCAGACGAACCTCTTCCGGCGCGCCGGCGTAGTTGAGCTCATAAAGAGCGTGGCGCCCGCCGAATTCGGTACCCGTGGCATCCCAGAGCAGCTTCATGATCTTGATGCGCTCGATATGACCCATGTCGTTAGACCCGCGCACATATTGGGCGAGATAGCGGTCGATCTCCGGATTGCCGAAATCCTTGGCCGAAGAGGGCAGGTAGATCAGGCCCGAAGCGATGACCCTGCGCACCGTTTCGATGACACGCGGATAGGCCTCCGACATGAAGGTGCGGTAAGAGAGCGCCGCTTCCATGTTCGGCAATACAGCGCCATTGGCCCAGGGCTGCGGGTTGTAGGCCATGGCATTGGAGAAGGACCAGAACATGTGGCGAAGCGCGATGATTTCCCCGAGCGCTGCCTGATTGCCGCGGAAGGCATCGCCACCGGTCGCGCGCAATGCCTTGGCGAGCAGCCCGGCGATGAAGTCGAGCTTGACGGCAAAACGCGTGCAGCCCTGGAAGCAATAGCCGTGCATGAAGCCAGAGGCCGGATGGAAGGAGAGGATCTTGGCTGCGTCACGCAGCACCAGTACATCCTCCCAAGGCACAAAGACATTGTCGAGCACCAGGATCGCGTCGTTTTCGTCGAAGCGCGACGATAGCGGATAGTCGAAGGGATGGCCTACCGTATTCGCCGTCTGCTCATAAGAAACGCGGCAGAACATCTTGATCCCCGGCGCGTTCATCGGAACGATGAACATAACAGACAGCGACGGGTCTTCGGTAACCGTCGCCGAGCTCTGCGCAAGGAAATTATAGTGAGTGAGGGCCGAAGACGTTGCCACCACTTTGGCGCCGGAGACATAGATGCCGGCATCTGTTTCCTTGGTGATGTGAACGAACACGTCCTTGACGGTATCGGCCGGCTTGTGACGGTCGATCGGCGGATTGACGATTGCGTGGTTCATGAAGAGCACGGATTCCTGCGCGCGTTTGTGCCAGGAAAGCGCGTTCTCCTTGAACGGGCCGTACCATTCGGCATTGGCGCCGAGTGTGTTCATGAGGGCCGCCTTGTAGTCGGCGGTGCGGCCCATCCAGCCATAGGACATGCGCGCCCAATCGGCGATAGCGCCCTGCTGTGCCACAAGCTCGGCGGAGGATTTGGCGACCCGGAAGTATTTGTGGGTGTAGCCGCCCGATCCGGTGTCGGTCGGAGAGGTCAGGCGCTCCTTGGTCTTCTCGTTATGCAGCGCGTCATACATCCGCGCCAGCGAGCGGGCGGAATTGCGCATCGCGGGATGCGCCGTCACATCGGCGATGCGCTCGCCGTTGATGTAGACCTCGCGGCCGTCGCGCAGGCTCTCCAGATATTCGGCGCCGGTGAACGGACGGGTCTTGTCGCTACGGTGATCTTCGGCTCGCATCTCGTATTCCTCCCTTGAGACCATGATGAATGCTACGTCCGCCACGTTGTCGCGGCCATGGACAAAGGGGGCAATTCGCTGGTACTTTTTCGGGCATGTCGCAGAAGAACGAGATCCCGAATTTCTTTGTCTATGGCGTACCGAGCCGAGCGCTCGATGTCGGATTTCTGCATGTGGAAACGGTCATGGACCGCAAAACATTGCATTTCGGGCATGTCGCGTCGCATAAACATCCGTTGATGGGGCAGATCACCTATTGGTACAAGGGTGGCGGTCGCTATCGGATAGAGGATCGGACTTGGAATTTTTCCGCTCCGACGATCAGCTTCGTGCCGAGCAACATCATTCATGGATTCGAGGTCGACGATCAGTCCGATGCCATTGTTGTCTCGGTATCGGACGATACGCTGAAGGCGCTGGCGCCTCAGGTGGATCTGAGCCTTGATGTCCCGACTTTTCTGACTGACCGTCCGGAAGACCCCTCCTGGCAGAAGGTCGACGCGTTGCTGCATATGGTGAGCGCGGAGTATCGCGAGCGTGGCGGCCAGAGCGAAAAGGTCATGCTCGGACTGATCGGTGTCGTGCTGTCGCTGATGCACCGGCTCGGCGGCAGTGCAGCGCTGCCGTCGGCCTCGCCGACTGTCTCCCTTGCGCTGGCGCTGCGCAGCGCGGTCGACAGGCATTACAAGAGCGATTGGCCTGTCGGCAACTATGTCGACCTGCTTGCCACGACGCCGCATCTGCTCGATAAAGCAGCGCGCGAGGTGTTCGGCCATAGCGTCAAGGAAATGCTGCTGGACCGGCGGCTGCTGGAAGCCAAGCGGCTGCTGATGTTTACCATCCGCTCGGTCGAGGATATCGGCCGTGAGGTGGGTTTTGAGGATCCTGCCTATTTCTCACGCTTTTTCCGCAAGCGGGTGGGTGAAGCGCCAGCGGCCTGGCGGCGCCGGAATTTGGAGCGGGAGCCTTCGGGTGGCGACGCCGCGTAACAAAGGCCGGTCGCAATCACATGCTCGATATGTCTCGGCCGGTCAGCGTCTTCGGTAGCGTGCGCGGAATTCGCGTGGCGTGCAGTTTTCCCGCTCGTGAAACAGTCGGGAGAAATAAAACGGATCGTCGAATCCGACGCGCGAGGCGATGATTTCGATCTTGTCATCCGTCATCGTCAGCAGTTCCTTGGCATGGTCCATCCGTACGCGAAGCTGAAAACCCTTCGGCGGCAGCCCGACTTCCGCTACGATCTTTCGGCGCAGCGTCGCGGGCGACATCCCGTATTCGGCGGCAAAGGTCGCGATATCCAAGGATTGCATCGCTCTTTGACGAAGAGCCTCGATGATTTCGGCGATATCCGTTCCGCCTTGAGCGGAGGGGGCCGCTTGGCTTGCTTGTCGCGCCGCGAGAATGACGATCTGATGAAGAGCCGCGGCGGCGGAAGCTCTCGACAGGTTACTATCCTCGATGAGGTCGCCGTGGATATTGTTGAAGAGGCGCTGCACGCTGTCGGGATTACGGAGGATGACGAGGGGGGTCTGTTCGCTGATGAGGCGCAGACGCAGGAAGTCTCGCAAGAGCGAGCCTTCGAACAGCGCCCATCGCTCGCTCCAGCCTTCGCTGTCGGGGCCGTATGAGTGCGGGCGGTTCGGGAAGAGCCAGAAAAGCGCCGGCCCCTTCACGCTTCTGCGACCGGCGGCATCTGTTTCAAGGAAGCCCTGGCCGCTTTCGACGAGAACTACCGCATAGCCAGGCAATTTCCGCGTCTTGACAGCATGCATGGAATGCTGCCTGCCGCTGCCGGTGACGGCCAGTCCTCCGGCGGCGGCGAGCGGTGACCTGTAGATGGCATCTGTTGGTTTCATGGTGAGCGAAAAGTCCAGTATGGTTTTCGTCCATGTAGTGAAACATCACCTCCTGTTAGATTCAATGGGCAATCAAATCAAACTATAGGCGAGTGAAATGTCGATTCCCATGCAGGCAATGCCCAGCGGCGAGCGCGCGCTCAACCTTGTCGCCAATGGAAAGGTTCTTTCGAGCGCGGCCAACCGGCTCGGCTTTCTGACCCCGACCGATCCGGGAGTTGGTGTCGAGGCGATCCGCCATCTCTACGAGGAGAATGGCTATGTCTGGCTCAAGGGGTTCCTGCCGCGCAATGACGTCATCGATTTCAGGGGTTGGGTCTTCGGCCACATGGCAGCAACAGGGCTGATCAAGAAGGGAACGGACCCAAGGGACGGGATATCATCGGTCTCCGTGCCCGAAGGCAGGCAAGTTGATCGATGCTTGATGTCGCTCGTGCGATCGGTCGCTTACGAGGGCTTTTGCGCGCAGCCGCGCATGTCTCGCTTCATGGACGAATTCCTGTCGGGCATTTCCTATCTGCACAAGCGCAAGATCATGCGCCATATCCGCCCGGGAACGACGACGGCGACACCGGCTCATTACGATCTGGTCTATCTTCGCGGCGGCACCAGCCGGATCGTAACGGCTTGGATACCGATCGGCGATATTCCCGTCGAAATGGGCGGGCTCACCTATCTGGAGGGATCGCATGCGATCGGCCGGCAAATGGAGCGAGAGTTTGCCGAGAAGAATGCCGATCTCAGCCCCGAGGAGCGTGTCAGCGCTTTCAATCGCAACATGACCGAGGGCGGCTGGGTTTCGAAGGATCTGCCCGATATGGCGGAACGCTTCGATACGCGCTGGCTGGTCGCCGACTATGAAGCCGGCGACGTCATGCTCCATTCGCCCTTCATGATCCACGCGTCGACCACCAACCAGGACAGGCAGCAACGCTTGCGCCTATCCACCGACATTCGCTATCAGAATGTCGAGGACGAGATCGATGCCAGGTGGAACAACCACTGGACGCTCGGCGACATGCTGTGACTGGAGTTCGATCTCGGCAGCGCGCTCTGTCTGGTGCTTGTCTCAGCTGTGATCGTTCAAGATGCGTTCTATTTCCTCGACCCGGTCGCGCCGGCGCGAGAGGCGCTTGCCGATGCGGCCGAACCAGCGCTTGCGCCTGGTCGCCTCGCGGCTCGCCTGGAGATGCTCGATGAACACCTGCTTGACGTCCTCGTTCTCGACGCGGTCGAAAACCCAGCAGAAGGAGACTGGCAGTTTGCCGATACGGAACGATGGGTGGCCGCTTTTGGCGTCTTCGATGATGATCTCTTCGAGAACGATCTGATCCCACATCTCAGGATTGTCGCGGCATCCTTGCTGCCAACGTTCGAGCAGACGCGCGGCGCCTGGCGTGTCATTAATCAGGATCGTTCCGCTGAACAGCCGATCATCGGCATCGTAGTAGGCGGCGATATCGCAATCGAATCCGCCCAGCGCCGGCCAGGGATCGCGATGAAAGACGGCGTCGACATCGACGTAGAGCAGCGGCCCGCGAAGCCTTGTTCTTTCCTTGAGCAGGAAGACGGGCTTCAGCCCGGCATTCTGCACCCAACTGCCGGCACTCGGCATCGCGGTCGCCTGAACGCTCAATCCGATGCGTTCGGCAGAGAGAACCATGCGATCCTTCTCATGCTCATAGATGCTGTCCTTGGTAAAAAAGGCGACAATCGAGCCGTTGCTGTTTGCAGCCCTCGATCGGCGTTCGATCAGGTCCGGCTCTGCCGGAAACGGGATAATCAACGCGCGCTGCTGCGGCGTCCAGGGGCGAACCTTATTCAGGATATTCAAGAGGCACCTTCGGGGTTTGTGGATTTCTATCGAATATCCGCCACCACAGCCCCCGAAGCGTTGCGGACGAGATTGAGAAATCAGGTGAGTCTGGCATTCTGCCCGTCCGATTGCGGAAACGCCGCGCCCCTGGCGTCCGCACCGGATTGGCAAATCGTTTGTTCTTCGCTAATCGAGTGTCATGTCCGATAACATCATCAAGTTTGAACGTCGTCCCAAACCCAAGCCGCCGAGACAAACACCTCCTTGGCTCAAGCGTCTGTTGGCGATCTTGGCCGTGATCGCGTTTTTCCTAGCAGCCTTTGCTTACTTTACGCTGAAAGGCGGCGCAGCCGGCCCGACACTCTGAACCACTCCTGATCGATTAAGATCATGAGCCGATTTCTTGGTCACCCGATCGAGATCTCGGGACGGCGACTGTTTTGATTTGCCCGCTTTGCGGCCGCATTATGGCCTTCGATGGCCGATCCCCAGCTTTAGAGTCTAATCTTCCCCCTCAAGCCCAGAACCTCGTTAAGCACGGTTTGCAATGTATCTTTTTCGTAAAGGAGCTGAAACTTGGGATGGGTTTGTTCGATAGATTATAAAATCTATAGAATATAATTGCACCGGGTTGGAATCTTCATCCTTGTGCTCGGCGGAGGACAAGGCAAACCGGGAGATATCGATGAGCGATGCAAGCAGGGAAACTTTGAAATTCGCCTATTGGGTACCGAACGTATCAGGTGGATTGGTCATCTCGGATATCGAGCAACGAACGAGCTGGACGATCGAATACAATCGCAAGCTTGCCCAGATCGCCGAAGCCAGCGGTTTCGATTATGCGCTAAGCCAAATCCGATTTACGGCCGGATATGGCGCTGAGTATCAGCATGAATCTGTAGCCTTCAGTCATTCGCTTCTGGAGGCGACGACGAAACTGAAGGTGATCGCGGCAATCCTGCCCGGTCCGTGGGTGCCGGCGCTGGCGGCCAAACAGATCGCTACCATCAACCATCTCACCAACGGCCGCGTCGCCGTCAACATCGTCAGCGGCTGGTTCCGCGGCGAGTTTCATGCCATCGGCGAACCCTGGCTCGATCACGACGAACGCTATCGCCGCTCTGAAGAGTTTATCCGCGCCTTGCGCGGCATATGGACCGAAGATAGCTTTACCTTCCGTGGCGATTTCTATCGCTTCACCGATTATTCGCTGAAGCCAAAGCCGATCGACCCTCAGCCGGAAATCTTCCAAGGTGGCTCGTCGCGCGCCGCGCGTGACATGGCCTCCCGGGTTTCCGACTGGTATTTCACCAATGGCAATACGCCCGAAGAGATCGCCAGGCAGGTGGATGACATCCAGTCCAAGGCAACGGCCAACGGCCATCATGTACGCGTCGGTGTCAACGCCTTTGCCATCGTCCGCGATACCGAGGAAGAGGCAAAGGCAGTGCTTGCCGAGATCATCGAAAAGGCCAATCCCGAAGCGGTCAAAGCTTTCGGTCACGAAGTGAAGAATGCCGGCAAGGCTTCGCCTGAAGGCGAGGGCAACTGGGCGAAATCCAGCTTCGAGGATCTCGTGCAATACAATGACGGCTTCCGTTCCAATCTGATCGGCACGCCGCAGCAGGTGGCCGAACGCATCATCCGGTTGAAGCAGGCCGGCGCGGACCTGATCCTGCTGGGCTTCCTGCATTTTCAGGAGGAAGTGGAGTATTTCGGAAAGCATGTCATTCCGCTGGTCCGCGCCCTTGAAGAATCCAAGGAAACCGTTGCCGTGGCGGCGGAATGATGTCTCCATAGTCGTCCGTTTTTAACGTTACCTGACCAATGTTTGCTGAGGGCGGGTGCCATTGACGATGGTGGCCGCCCTTTGCTCCTTGCTCGCTCCGGGCCTGAAATCCCAAACGTGATTCACCTCGCCGTGTTGAATTCTTGGGGCAATATATCGATCCACTATGCGGGCCGATGTTGGCGCCCATTCCGTCATGGCGGTGGAAGTCCGCTGCCCGTTTTCTATATCCTGGAGATGTTCATGGTTTGACGAACAGGAAGAGGAGCAGGATATGACATTGACCTCGCAAGACGTCACCTCCGTACTCGGCCCTGTGGACGAAACGCTGATCGCAGAGATCGTTGCGACGGGTGCTACGTCGACAGAACTTTCGGAAGCCTGGGCCTGGGTCAACAGTGATGAGGCTCTGATCGGCGAAGGGCGCCATCTGCCTGCGGGAACCGTCGCAGCTCTGGTGGATCTCCTTTCGGCTGACGATGAGGAATGGGAAGAATAGCAGCGCCGCCGAGTATGACGCCGATCGCTTCAAGCTGGGGTGCAGGCACGGCCAGAGCAGTTACACACTTCTCATTTCCGGCCGGGTTTGTTTTAAGGAGTGCTAGGGTCCGATGCATGCCGGCGGCATCTGTCGAGAACCGTGAGACTGTGTAGGAATGCCAGGCGAAGGGCAGGACAATGGAAATAATCACGACGACACTCGTCCTCCTGTTGGCGATCGTCGTCAGTGGCGCCATTTCGCGTGCCATACCGGTCATTCTGCCATTGCCGTTGATTCAGATCGCGCTGGGCGCCGTAATCGGTCTGTCGGCCGACCTTAGCGTGCGGCTTGATCCGGAGATTTTCTTTCTGCTGTTCCTCCCGCCGCTGCTCTTTCTTGACGGATGGCGTATTGCCGCCGACGAGCTCAAGCAGGATATGAATGTCGTCGTGGAATTGGCTCTCGGACTTGTCGTTTTCACCGTTCTCGGAGCCGGCCTGCTCGTCCATTGGATGATCCCCGCAATGCCGCTCCCAGTCGCCTTCGCGCTGGCCGCCGTCATTTCGCCGACCGATCCGATCGCAGTCTCGGCGATTGCACAGCGGGTGCCCATCCCACCGCGCATGATGCACATCCTCGAGGGGGAGGCCCTGCTGAACGATGCGTCCGGCCTCGTCTGCCTGCGATTTGCAATCGCCGCGGCGCTGACGGGCAGCTTTTCCCTCTATGACGCCACGCTGAGCTTCCTGTGGACCGCATTCGGCGGCCTTGCAATCGGTGTCGGCGTCACCTGGACCATTACGTGGCTGAGCACGCGCGTATCGCTGCGTTATGGCGAGGAGAGCGGCTCGGAAATCCTGGTCAGCATTCTGATCCCCTTTGCGGCCTATCTGATTGCGGAACACCTCCACTGCTCCGGCATTCTCGCGGCGGTATCGGCGGGAACGACGATGAGCGTCGCCGAGAGTTCGGGGCGTGCGCTGGCGGCGACGCGCGTGCGCCGAAGCGCTGTCTGGGACATGATCCAGTTCGCGGCCAACGGTACGATCTTCGTCCTTCTGGGCGAGCAACTGCCGTCGATCATCGGCCGGGCATCGGCAACTGTGGAAGTCACCGGACATCACGAGTTCTGGTGGCTTGCCGCCTATATCGTCGGGCTCACCTTCGGTCTTGTCGCATTGCGATTCAGTTGGGTCTGGCTGTCGCTTCACCTGACACTGTTCCGCCAGAGGAGGCAGCACCAGACGTCGCCGCCCTGGCGTATTCTTGCGGCATTTTCCTTTGCCGGCGTTCGCGGTGCAATCACGCTTGCAGGCGTGCTGACCCTGCCGTTTGCCCTGAATGACGGTTCGCCCTTTCCCGCCCGCGATCTTGCGATCTGCCTGGCGATGGGCGTCATCATCATGTCTTTGATCCTGGCGACGCTTTTCCTGCCGCCGCTGCTGAAAAATCTGGAACTTCCGCACGATACCAAGCACGAGGAGGACGAAGCAGCCGCGCGGGTCGATGCGGCAAAGGCTGCGATCACGGAAATCGCCCGCCTCCAGCATTCGCTTTCCAAGGGGCAGGAGGATGCCGATCTTTATGTGGAGGCGGCCTCAAGGGTGCTGGAGCTCTATCGCGAACGCATCCGCAACCAGACCGGCGCCGACGAGGAAGCGGCCGTGTCCAGGCGCACCATGCACATTGAAATGGAGCTGCGGCTGGCGGGTGTTCGTGCCGAGCGGACAGAAATCTTTCGCAAGCTGCGGGCGAGGCAACTCGGCAAGGAAATTGCGGCAAAGCTCGTGCGGGAACTGGATCTGCTGGAAGCGCGCTATGCGAGTTGACTTCGCGTCCTCCGCAGTCTGCTCGTCCGGCTTCCGCCGATAAGAGCCCGATCTTGCTGCAGTCGTGCGAAGGGAAGGGGAACCTTGAACCTGAATTTGCGTCTTCCTACGTGAGTAGCAACCGAGGCTTTATGAGATCGGTTGCATTCACGTCTGTCAGGAGTGACCAAAATGGAAGATAGAACGAAAATCATCGAAGACCTCAGCGTCGAAGAGCGCGAGGAAATCCTCATCGATATCGCCCGAACGCTGGAAGGCAACGCACGCGAGGCTCTTGTCGAGGGCAATCAACAATTTGCAGCGCTTTCCACCAATATTGCCGAAGCAATTCGCGTCAACGCCGACGAGCTCGCGCGCGACGATCCCGAGCAGGCGGAAGAGTTGTTGCAGCAGGCTGTCGCAATCATCTCGCAGTTCAATGCTACTCATCCCTACCGGTTGATCAGCACGGCTGTTCACTAACCGGCCTGATGCCCTACTTCTTGTCTCGATAATACGACCCGGAGGATTTCGATGTCAGAACTCATAGTGCTTGGTTTCGACGATGCCGATAAGGCGGATACTGTGCTGAACCGTCTTGTGCAGCTCGAGAAGGAATATCTGATCGATCTGGAAGATGCCGTGGTCGCCGTCCGCGACGAGGCCGGCAAGGTCCGTCTCAAGCAGAGTTTCAATCTAACCGCTGCCGGTGCAGCAAGCGGCGGCCTTTCAGGCGCGCTGTGGGGCTCGCTGGTGGGCCTGCTGTTCCTCAATCCGCTGGCGGGCCTGGTGGTCGGCGGCGCAATCGGCGCCGGCTCGGGTGCGCTGGCCGGATCGATGGCCGATTACGGCATCGATGACGGCCTCATCGAGAAGCTAGCCGAAACCATCCCGGCAAACAGTTCCGCGCTCTTCCTGCTGATCCGCAAGGTCCAGCCCGAAAAGGTGCTTGCCGAATTCAAGGGTGAGCATGCAAGGCTTCTGCGCACCTCGCTTTCGCCCGATCAGGAGGCGCGACTGCGTCAGGTTCTCGTTGATGAGACCTCACCAACCGCTGAGGCGTCCGCCACGGTTTGAGCGTAAGAGCCGATCTGCGGCTATCGACCAGGAGCCGTGCTTCCGAAAAGGAAGCACGGCAGACGACGGGTCCGTCCGTCGGTTGTGGTCTTCGCTCGCCTTCCATATTAGGCCGAATGCTGCCATTGTAAGCACCGGGTCCATCCCACGATCGGCAGTATTGCAGCAAGGGAGGGGCAAGACCCTAACGGCCATTGTCAGCATACGTTCCCAGACGGAAAGTTGTGCGATGAGCGAGCCCGCATCTCGTCAAAGCCAGCCTACGTCAAAACCCAAAGCATCGCTGATTCAGACCAAGCGCGCTGCGGTGCAGGCACTGCGGGTGATGATCGCATGCACGATCACTTATGCAGTCTCCCAGCTTCTGCATCTTCAGCAAGGCTATTGGGCGGTGTTCACCGTGCTGATCGTCATGCAGGCGTCGGTTGGCGCCACGGCCGGCATGGCTGTCGATCGTCTGGTGGCGACGGTCGCGGGCGCCGTGCTTGGAGGAATAGCGGTTTTCATCACGCCGCACGAGCCGCTCGCCATCGGGATCGCGCTTATCTGTGTCGTCGGCTTTTCGAGCTTTGTGGCGGCACGCGTGCCTCGCTTGCGCAATGCCGGATTGACCGCCGCGATCGTCATGTTGACCCATTCCGCAGCAGTTCCGGTCGAGATCTTCGTGATCGATCGCATCGCCGAGATCACGCTTGGCGGTGTCGTCGGCGTGCTCGCCAGTCTCTTCATCCTGCCGACACGCTCGCGGACTGTGGTGCTTGATCGTTTCGGATCGGCTCTCGACGTGATGGCGCAGATATTGCGCACGCTTGCATCCGCGGTCGAGAAGGGCGAGCCGGTCTCCGCCTCGGAGGCCAATATCGCGCTGCGCCAGTCCTTGATGGCAACCGAGGCGCTTCTGACAGACGCGCAGCGCGAACGTGCCTTCTGGTTGACGAAGCATGGGATTTCGGAGGCTATTCCCCGCTCGCTCTGGCGAATTCGCAACGATATGACCTATGTCAGCCACATCGTGGAAATGCCTTTCCCACCGGCGATCGTCGAGGCGATCGGGCCGCAGGCAGGGCGAGTTCTCGAGGCACAAGCCAGTTTTGCCGAGGCCTGTGGCCGGGCGCTTCGCACCGGCGGGGAAATCGATCCCGAGATACTCGCGGCCGGCGACCAAGCTTTCGAAGCCGGCTTCAACAATCTCCAGAACTCGGAGGCCGCCCAATCGATGGGCTTCAACGAAACGGGCCGTCTGTTCGGCCTCGATTTTACATTGCGCCGGATGCGGCAGAACTTTCTCGATCTTGCCGACCGCATCCGCGAAAGCGAAATCAATTGATGGAGCCGGCCGACTCGGGTGAGCCGGCCGGTCTACACGACAATCACCAGCTCCACATGGTTCCGTCGGAAAGCCGCGCGACGTCGAGATAGGCCCGTCGATAGGGATATTTTTCCGCCGCCTTCTCGTCGATGTCGACACCGTGGCCCGGCTTTTCGCCGCTATAGAGCTGGCCGTCCTTCAGATGCCATTCGTGCGGGAAGACGTTCTTGGCTTCATCCGGATGAAAGGCGTATTCTTGAATGCCGAAATTCGGCACCCAGCGATCGAAATGCAGCGCCGCGCCCATGGTGATCGGCGACATGTCGGCGGCGCCATGGCAGGCGGTGCGGATATGATAGAGACCAGCAAGGTCGGCGATGCGTCGCACATGCGTGATACCGCCCGCGTGAAGCGGCGTCGTGCGGATATAGTCGATCAGCTGCTCCTGGATCAGCTGCCGGCAATCATGGATCGAATTGAAAACCTCGCCGAGCGCGAGCGGCGTGGTCGAATGCTGGCGGATGAGGCGGAAGGATTCCTGGTTTTCGGCCGGAACCGCGTCTTCGAGCCAGAAGAGCCTGTGGCGCTCTACTTCCTTCGCTAGGCTTGCCGCCTCCTGTGGCGTCAGGCGATGGTGGACGTCGTGCAGGAGGTGAAGCTCATAGCCGAAGCGATCGCGCAGATGATCGAGAAGCTTCGGCAGGAAACGTAGATAGGTGGGCGTGTCCCAGAGCGTCTCACGCGGTTTGTCCTCCGCCTGTGCAAGCGAACCGACTTTTTCGACACCGTAGGTAATCGGCAGGCCGGGGACGGCGCTCTGCACGCGGATCGCCTTCCAGCCCTGTTCCTTGAAGGCGGCAACCTTGTCGGCTGTCTCCTCGATCGTCTCGCCGTTTGCATGGGTATAGGTCAGCATATGCGTGCGGCTTGCGCCACCAAGCAGCTGGTAGAGCGGCATGTTGGCCGCCTTGGCCTTGATGTCCCAGAGCGCCACGTCGACGGCGGCGATCGCCGCCATGGTGATCGGGCCGCGGCGCCAATAGGCGCCCTTGTAGAAATACTGCCAGATATCCTCGATCTGCGACGCGTCGCGGCCGATGAGGCAGGGAACGAGATGATCCTGCAGGTAGGAGGCGACGGCCAGTTCGCGGCCATTCACCGTGGCGTCGCCGATACCGTAGATCCCTTCGTCCGTCTCGATCTTGAGCGTGACGAAGTTGCGTCCGGGCGAGCAGACGATGACCTTCGCGTTGGTGATTTTCATGGGAACCCTTTCGTGGTCTTTGATCGAAATCAGGCCTTCGGATCGGCGATTGGTTCGATGCGGCCGAGGACGAAGACATAGGAGACAATGCCGATCGCCAGCATCGCGCCTGCCAGCAGGAAGGCGCGACTGAAGGACTGCGTGGCGCCGACGATGAAGCCGGTAATGATCGGAGCGGCAATGCCGGTGACGCTGTTGAGGAAGTTCATGATGCCGCCGACCGTTGCCGCGCCACCCTTCGGCGCGATCAGCGCGGGGATCGACCATCCGGCCGGTGCCGCAGCTGCAAGGCCACTCAACGAAATGGTAATCCAGAGAATGGCCCAATAGGGGTCGGCGGTAAGCCCTGCGCCGACGACGGCTAGACCCATCAGCATACCGAGGACGATGATCGTTTTGCGCACGCGGGATTCGTCGTGGCCCTTGCGGATCAGATGGTCGATCAGCCAGCCGCCGATCAGGAGATCCGAAATCGTGGCGAAGATCCAGGGGATCGTCGTGAAACTCGCCGATTTCAAGATATCCATGTGCATCTCTTTAACCAGATAATCCGGCAGCCAGAAGATGAAGAGGGCGAAGGCATAGCCATAGGCGGCAAAGCCGATCGAAAGTCCCCAGACCTTGCGATTGCGCAGGAGATAACCGAGCATTCCGACCGCATTTGCGGAGGCTTCACCCTCCAATGCGGCGCCACCGGCTTTCAGATAGGCGCGCTCCTCGTCCGAAAGGTTCCTGTCGGCACTCGGGTCGCGATAAAACAGCCAGAACAGCGCAAAGAAAACGAAGCTGATGATCGCTGTCGCGATAAAGCCGCCGCGCCAGCCGAAATGCAGCATGAGGAAGGCAACCATCGGAATGGCGATGACGTTGGAGAATTTTGCGGCCGCATCAAAGAGTGCGGTTGCAAGACCCCGCTCATGACGTGGGAACCAGTAGCCGGTCGCTTTGGAATTAGCCGGGAAGCCCGGAGTTTCCGCGACACCGAGCAGCATGCGAGAAAGAAACAGCGTCTGCATACCGGTCGAGAAGGCGGTGATGACGGAGGCGATGCCCCAGGAGAAGGTGCTCCATCGCATGACCCGCATCACGCCGAAGCGGTCGAGCAACATGCCGACGGGAATCTGCAGGAAGCCGTAGGTCCAGCCGAAGGCGCTGAACAGAATGCCCATCTCTGCGGGGCCTATCTTGAAATCGTCCTGAATGAGCGGCGAAGCGACCGTCAGGTTTACGCGGTCGAAATAATTGACAAGGACGCCGAGCGCGAGAAGCGCTCCGATCCACCAGCGTCGATTGGTGGATGGCCGACGCATGGCGCCGGCTGGGGATGTGTGTTCGATGGTCATAAATCCTCCCTTATGAAATATCAGTCAATTAATCTGAAATTTCACATGAGGCAATAATTTTGATATATGCAGCCGAAAGTCAATGCCACCAATGTAAGTCGGGCGGCGACAAGGGTGATGAATTTGAGCGGGAAAAGATCGACAGCGTGATGACGAAGAAGGAAAAGCAGCCTCGAAGCCTGTCGGAGGAAGCCTACGATCGCTTGGAAAGCATGATCGTCTCCACCGAGCTGTTGCCGGGTGCCCGCTATACGATCCAGCAATTGCAGCAGCAGTCCGGCCTCGGCCGAACGCCGGTGCATGACGCGGTCAAGCGTCTCTCCGCAAACCAGCTCATCCATGTCAGCCCGCGCTCGGGCCTGCGCATCGCGCCGGTCAATCTGGCGCAGGAGCGGACATTGCTTCCCCTGCGCATGGAGATGGAGGCGATCGCCTGCGGGCTGGCGAGCGAGCGCGCGACCCCGCAGGATCACAAGATCCTCAGAACCTTCATCACCGATCTTGAAGCCTCCAAGGCGGATCTCAGCCTCGAGCGCTTCAACGTCACTGACCGGCTGCTGAACAGGGCGATCCTCACGGCATCCGGCGAGCCGCTGCTGGCAAACACCCTCATCCCTCTGCAGACGCTCTATCGCCGCACGGGCTGGATATATCATACCTATCTCGGTCCTGGCGCTCCGATGGAGACGACGATCGAGAGCCATATTTCACTGCTGCGCCACATCGTTTCGGGAGATCGGGGCCGCACCGAGATATTCATTCGCAAGATGATGGAAGAGCTGGGCGATATGCTCCTGAAGGTGCGCCAGTCGGTGGACCCGGCGCTGCTTGACGTCAGCCTGGCGGATATGGCGGTCAGGACGGGTGTCGCCGGCCCGATCAACTGACCGGATGAGCCCGACAAGTGGCAGACAATAATGCGCCGCCTTGCGGCGACGCTTTCGTCTTAGGATAGTTGCAGATTTCGTTCCACTGCCTTGCCGGTCAATCGCTTTCCGTCGGCATCGAAGAGGCAGATCCGTTCCGTCTTCGGCTGCAGCCAGATCGTTTCCTCCGGTTCGATATCGAGCCGGTCGTGGAAGACGGTCACGATCGTCTGGCTGCCGACGGTTGCCGTCACGTGTGTTTCCGAGCCGAGAGGTTCGACCACGACCACGCGCGCGGGAATGCCGATATTCGCCGGCGACAGGGTGAAATATTCCGGTCGGATACCGTAGACACCCTCTACGCCGGGGAGCTTCGGTGCATTATCGGGCAGGGGCAGTATGATGCCGTCATTCGTCCTGAAGACGGGCTTGCCGCCGTCACTGTCGAAGCGCCCGTTCAGCAGGTTCATGGCCGGAGAGCCGATGAAGGCGGCAACGAAGGTGCTCAGCGGATTGTCGTAAAGTTCAAGCGGCCGGCCGATCTGCTCGATATGACCGCCATTCATGACCACGATGCGATCGGCCATCGTCATCGCCTCGACCTGATCGTGGGTGACGTAGATGGTCGTTGTCGCAAGACGCCGGTGAAGGCTTTTGATCTCGGCGCGCATGGCGACCCGAAGCTTTGCATCGAGATTGGATAGAGGCTCGTCGAAGAGAAAGACTTGGGGATTGCGGACGATCGAACGACCCATGGCGACGCGCTGGCGCTGGCCGCCAGAGAGCTGGCGGGGATAACGTCCGAGGAGATCGGTCAGGCCGAGAATTTGTGCGGCATGCGCCACGCGCTTCTGCTTTTCCTCCTTCGATGCGCCGGCAAGCGTCAGTGAAAAGGCCATGTTTTCGGCAACCGTCATATGCGGGTAGAGCGCATAGTTCTGGAAGACCATGGATATGTCGCGCTGCTTGGGCGGCAGATCGTTGACGACGCGACCGCCGATGCCGATCGAACCACCGGTAATGTCTTCGAGCCCGGCTATCATCCTGAGGAGAGTGGATTTGCCACAGCCCGACGGCCCGACAAGAACGACGAATTCGCCGTCCGTTATGTCGGCCGAGACGCCGTGGAGAACTTCCACGGCGCCATAGGCTTTGCGCACCTTGTCGATGGTGACTGTTGCCATCATACCCCTCCGATCCGGATCTCGTTCGACGACAAGGCGCCTTCATGGATGAGCAGGCCGACGCCGCCGTCATGGAGGGCATCCGCGGAGGTATCCTCCGCCGTCACCGAGACGCCATCTGCTTCGAAGGTAATACGCGGACCCTGCGCGGAAACCTTCATGGCGATGTGCTTGTCGAATTCCATCTTGAAGGCGGTTTCTGCAAGGACCTTGGTGTCTTCATCACGCACTTTGACGATCTGCATCTTGCCATCCCGGGTGACGCGAGCGCCGTAATAGCGGCGCAGGCCCTGTGCGCGGATGGCAAGGCCACCGTAGTTGCCGAGGTGGATCATCACATCCCCGGACGCCTGGTAATCCGTCCACTGGCGCGTGCCGTGGATAATCATGCCTTCGCCGCGATTTTGCGCGATGCGGAAAGCGGCCTTGAAGCGCTTGGAGAAGAAGCTTGCGCCGTTCACCCAAGCCATACGCCAGAAATCGCCGTCGCCTGCCGGGCGCTTGAGCGTCAGCTTCGGCGTTCCGTCCCAGCGCAGGTAGTCGACGAGCAATTTGCCGTCGGCGCGCCTGCCGGTGCCGGTCACGACGATGCCGATTTCAGCGATGGGCTGGCCACCTGTGTCCGGCAGGGTCCATTCAAGGACGGCTTCCGAGCCGGGCTGAACCGCGACCGTCTGCCCGTCTATGTCACTGAGCTGGTCGCGCCCGTCGTAGACCCTTACGCGCAGGCGCGCTTCGATCGCACCGTGATTTTGCGCATCACCCTTGACCCGCGCCTTTACCGTCTGACCGGAGTAGAGCAGAGGCGTCGCCATCAGGTCGTAGGTGCGCATGTCGAGCATTTCGCGTGGCGAGAAGGTCGGCGTCGTCACGATGGCGCTCTGGGCGGGGCCGAGGGCTTCGTACTCTATGGTCAGCGCTCGGCTGCCTTCGAACTCGGTATTGCCGACGCGCACGCCGCTTGCCGCATCGAGACCTGTTAGCGGACGGAAACCCTGCTGGCTTCCCGGCAGCGAAAAATGGAATTGCGCGCCATTCTTGGGGGCTGCAAGCGATTGCTGCCCGGCAAGCTTAAGGCCGAGATTGGTCAGGAAATAGGCTTGGCGCACGGCGTCGTTGATGGAGTTGCCGCCATCGGCCGACGAGATCAGCATGCGGTCGGCGATCGGGCCCCGGAAATCCGGACCCTCGGCAATGCTTTCCAGCCCATTCATGATGCCGAGCAGGCAACCGACATTGCCGGCATTGCAATCGGTATCCCAGCCCGATGTGTTGACGATCATCTGCGCCTTCTGGAAGTCGTGCGGCGCGTAAAGTACGGTCATGATCATCAGCGCGTGGTTGGGCATGATGTGGCAGTTGCCGGGATATCTGTCGTAACCGTAATTGTCCTGGATCTTCTGGCGGGTGTCGCGCCAATCAGGATGAGCTTTGTGCCAGGCTCGTACATCCTTGATCATTTTCGCGATCTGGCTGTCGCTCGGGATCATTTTCAGCCCGGTATCGATGAGATGATCGATGTCGGAAGCGACGAAAGCTTCGGCCTCCATTGCTGCCCAGAGCATGGCGGCATGGACGGATTCGCCGTCATGGCTGACCTTGCCGGCCTGCTCGGCAAGCCTCGCCGCGAGCTCCGGTTGACCGGGGGCGACCATCGCCCATCCGTCGATGAAAATCTGCGCGCCGATCTGCTCGGCGACCCCTTGGCCATTGGTGGCGATGGAACCTGAATGCGGAGCCGGCACACCCTTCTTGAGGTTGAGCCAGGCCGTGTGCTCGGTGGAGTTACCGTTGCCGCCCCACCAGAGGATCGACCGTTCCTCGACGATATAGTTGAGCCAGGCCTTGCCGATTTCCTCGGCCGAGAGGTTCGGCTTGATACCGTAGTCTTCAAGCGCACGAATGAAGGTAAAAGTGCCGGCCACGTCGTCATCGGTGACGACGAGCGGCTGGTTCAGACGCTCATGCACGTAGTATTCGATCGGGCCGAGTTCATCCATGATCTTCTGGTAAGTCCATCCCTCGAAGGGGCGGCCGAGATAGACGCCGATGAGTTTGCCGAGGACGCCAGCATAGACACGTTCGAGATAATCGTTCGGAAGTCGCATTGCTCACTCCATAGATTGTTTGAAAAAATTGCTCAGCCCTTGACCGAGCCGCCGGCCATGCCTTCGATGAAGCGCCTCTGCATGAAGACGAAGAGCGTCACGACGGGCACGACGATGATGAGGGCTGCGGCCATGATCTCGCCCCAGTCCGAGCTGTATTGGCCAGAGAGCAGAAAGAAGGCGATGACGGCCGTCATGTTCTCCTGCTTCTGAAGGAAGGTCGTTGCGATCAGAAACTCGTTCCACGAATTCAGACCGATGATCAGCGCCACGGTCAGGATGCCCGGGGAGACGATCGGCAGCATCACCCGCCAGAAAACCTGCCAATGCGTGGCGCCGTCGACGATCGCCGCCTCCTCGAGCTCCTTGGGAACCGCGAGGAAATAGGTTCTGAGCAGCATGACCGCGAAGGGGCTGTAGAGCGCGGTATAGATCAGCGCCACGCCGAAGATGTTGTTGATGAGACCGAGCTTCGCAAAGCCGAAATAGAGCGGGAAGATGTAAAGCTGGATCGGCGCTGTCGTGGTTGCCAGCAGGTAGAAGGTGAAGATCTTCCAGCTTTTGATCTTGCGACGCGCGATCACATAGGCCGTCAGCGACGATGTCGTGCAGACGAGCGCGATGGTCGTGCCGGATACGATCAGCGAGTTGATGAAGGTCTGCGAGAATTTCGCGTGATTCCATGCATTGGCAAAATTCTGCCAGCGGATCGGCTGCGGCAGCCCGAGTGGATTCTGCACGATCTGGGCTGCCGGCTTCAGTGAGTTCAACACCAGAAGCACGATCGGGAACAGCGCGAGAAAGGCGAAGATTCCAAGAAGTATATAACAGACCCAGAGGGTCAGACGGCTTTCCACGAGCCTCATTGTTCGCCCTCCCTGGTCTGAACACGTACGTAGAAGAAGGTGCCGACCAGCCCGAAGAGGCTGATGACGAGCGCTGCGGCTGCAGCCTGTCCGACGTTCAGGTCGTAAAATGCCTTGCGGTAGGCGAGCGTCGAAAGTAGTTCGCTGGAGAAAGCGGGGCCACCCTGGGTCAGGATGTAGACGAAATCGAAGGCGAGGAACGACCAGATGACGGTCATGATCATCATGAGCGTGATGGTCGGGCGGATGCCCGGCAGCAGCACGTAGCGCATCATCTGGTAATAGGTGGCGCCCTCGATGCGGGCGGCTTCGATCTGTTCCTGCGGCACCTGCCGAAGTGCCGCAAAGAAGATGACGCAGAGAAATCCCCACCAATGCCACAAATCCACGGTGGCGACGCCGAAAAGAGCGATTGGCGGCTGCGTCAGGGGATTGGGGATCGGCAGGCCGTATTTCTTGAGAACGGCGAATACGCCGGTCACGGGGCTATAGATCATGCCTTGCCAGATACGGGCTGTGATCGCGGTCGCGATGACGACGGGCAGGAAATAGACCACCTGAAAGAAATTGCTGCCGCGGCGTACGATGAGCAGCATCGAGGCAGCCAGTAGCCCCATCAGGATCGGTACAATCAGGAAAACCAGCGTCCAGAGGATATTGTTGCCGAGCGCCAGCCAGAAGACGCGATCGGCAGCAAGCGCGCGAAAATTATCGAGGCCCGCAAAGGTGGGCGACGAGATGCCATCCCAATTGCAGAAGGCGAGAGCCACTGTCAGCAAGGCGGGCACGAGAACGATGACGATGTTGATGAGCATCGTCGGAACGAGATAAAGTCGGTGCATATTGTCCTCCGGGGAAGGGCGACGCCCTATGCGTCGCCCTGCGGCCAGATCAGGTACGAGCCGGAACCGCCGGCGCCTTGCCGGCATCGCGTTCCTGCTTGAAGGTATCGTCCAGCTTCTTGAGGAAGTCCGCAGGCTTCGCCTTCTTGAGCCAGACCTCTTCCATGCCGCTGACGAGATAAGTGTCCGTGGCGGGGGGCAGGAAGGTCCAGGTCGTGTAGCCGTATTTGCCGGCGGCGACGGCGCTTGCGAGCTGTTTCATGGTATCTTCGTAGAGAGGCAATACCTTGTCGGAGAGCTTAACCTTGGAGAGATCGGCGAGTGGCAGGTTCCATTCTCCCTGCCAGACCGAGTTCATCTTGCTGTAGTAGTCGTCCGTGAACATGTAGTCGAGAACGGCGGCGGCGCCGTCGGCATTGTCTGCCTTGGCGTTGATCGACAGTGTCGAGCCGATGCCGAGCGCGAAGATCGGATCGCCCTTCTCGCTCGGGAAGCCGACAAAGCCGGGTTCGGCGTTGTTCTGCGGGAAATAGGTGGGGATGTTGCTGAAATTCCACGTGCCGGTCGGCGCCATGCCGGCTTGCCCAGTGGCGATCTGCGCGAAAGCTTGCTCAAGCGTCAGCGAGAAATAATTGTCGCCGAAGTAGCCCTTGTCCCACCACTCCGCGAGCTTGTCGATCGAGTGTACGAAGGCCGGATCAGTCCACGGGATGGCGCCGGTCAACGCCTTGTAGACGTTTTCAGGTCCAGCGATCGAATTGAAGGCGATCGAGACATAATGTTCGTTGGCGGGGCGCCAGTCGGCATTACCGGCACCGAATGGCGTGATACCTTTGGCCTTCATCTCCTGCGCAAGTGCGTCGAATTCGGCAAGCGACGTCGGTACTTTCCACTTGTTCTGTTCGAACAGTGTCTTGTTGTAGAAGAGGCCAAGTGTCTCGTATGTCTTTGCCAATGCGTACAGCTTGCCGTTGTAACGGCCGAGATCGAGGAAAAGCGGCAGCAGGCGTTCGTTCCAACCATATTTCTTGGCGTAGTCGTCGAGTGGTAGCAGTTGGCCGGCTTGGGCCATCGCCGCGACATAGCTTGGGCCTGCCGTGAAGACGACATCGGGACCGGTGCCGGCGAGCATGGCAACGCGCAACTGCTTGTCGAGATCGGAGCCGCGGAAGTCGATGCTCAGGAGCTCGTCGGGATGGGCTGTATTGAACGGGTCGATCAGGATGTTCTTCAGATTGTCCTGGTTCTCGGGCGATGCCGATTCATACCAGAAGGATATCGGCTTCTGATCCGCCGCGAATGCGAGGCGGGACATGAGCGGCAAGGCGGCAAGGCCGAGACCGGCCTTCAAAACTGTACGTCTGTGCATAGTTACTCCTCCGATTTGTTTTATTCGTTGTGCGTCGAGCCTCGGACGATGAGATCAAAGGGCATTTCGACGGCTGTACCTGCACCGGTCTTCTCCCCTCGCAGACGGTCCATCAGTGTCTGCGCGGCACGTTCTCCCATTTTCCATTGAAACTGCGCGACCGTCGTCAGCGTCGGTGTGACGAGCTTGGCGGCGGAAATATCGTCGAAGCCGACGACGGCGATATCTTCCGGAATACGGATGCTGCGCTCGCGAAGCGACTGCATCACCCCGATCGCCATCAGGTCGTTTGCGGCAAAAATGGCGGTCGGTCGAAAATCGCCGCCAAGGATGGCCTCGGCTGCACGAATGCCGCCGAGCTCCGAAAATTCGTCATCGATGACGACATGATCGGAATGGCCCTGTTTTGCGAGGGCTTTGCGGTAACCCTCGATGCGGTGGGCTTGTGGCCCGCCGCGGCCCGCGACAAGTGCTATACGCGTGTGACCAAGGCCTAAAAGATATTCGGTTACCGTCTGGGCTGCCGCGCGACTGTCGACATAGATATCGTCGATCGGAATCTCGCCGCCGCGCTTCTTTGACGATTCAATCCGGACTATGGGAACGCCTGCCTCGACCAGCGGGCTGAAATCCTTGGCCTTCAGCGTGAAGAAGACCCCGATCACGCCGTCGACGCGACCCTGCCGTGCCCAATCAAGGAAATGGCGTTCGCGCTCCGGCGTGCCATCGGTGTTGACCGTGATGACATCGTAGTTCAGGCCATCGGCAACCGATTGTATGCCGCGGATCAGCGAGGGATAGAACGGATTGGTAATGTCGGGCACGATGCAGGCGATGGTCATCGAACGGCTCGTCTTGAGCGCCTGGGCAAACCGGTTCGGCACATAGCCGAGGTCTTTTGCCGCCTTGGTAATACGAGCCCATGTCTCCTCGGGAATGGATGCTCCGCCGCCGCTCAGCACCATGGAAACGGTGGCCTGCGAGACCCCCGCTGCCCGTGCGACATCCTTTTGTGTAGCTCGTCCGTTCGTCATTGATCGCTTACTTATACGTATTAGTGATACGTATCAATAGAAGGCGGTTTTTCTGATGTCAAGCATCAGGCGGAGGAGCTATCGGTCGTTTGTGGGAAGGCGCCAAAGTGCCTCTGGAAAGGCTCTTCGAGGTGGGCGCATGTTCGGTCTACGGTTGAGTTTGCCGATCAAAAATTCTATCTTCGCGAGATTCTATGTGGAATATTAGATAATTAGTTAATGACTGAGATTTAAAATACCGGCTATGGAGAAATCATCGCGTCGGCACGATCTGGATTTTGTCAGGGTGGCAGCATTCATGCTGCTGATCGTCTATCACGTCAGCTTAATATACAATTCCAGGGAATTCCTGCTGAAGGCTCCGGACAGCTCTTCCGCTTTCGACGTTATCCATTTGTGGACGCATCCCTGGCGCATGACGCTACTGTTTTTCATCTCCGGTGCCGTGACCGGCATTCTGCTGGGGAAGCATTCCCCCGGCATGTTGAGGAGCGTTCGAACGAGGCAGTTGCTAATGCCCTTTCTGGCGGGGATGCTGTTTCTCCTGCCGCCGCAGCTGTATGTCTGTCTGAATGCGATGGGGATGGACATCAGCCTTTCGAAGGTCTTTTGGGACTATTTGACCTTGACTCCGGTTTCCTTGCCGGATGGCGGGCAAGCATTGTTCATCGGTATGCAGCATCTCTGGTATTTGGTTTATCTCTGGAGTTATACCGTCATCGTCACGCTTGCCGTGGCGGCATGGCCGTCGCTGTTGCCGGCTATGGGAGATCGGTTGGCGCCCTGGCTGAGAGGCAAATGGGTGTTGATAGCGCCCGTTTTGCTGTTCGTCGGGCTGCGGCTGGTGTTGAGGCCGGTTTTTCCCCCGACGCTGGACTTTGTGACCGATTGGTACAGCCATGCCGCCTACATGGCCGCGTTTCTGATGGGCATCGTGATGGCAACGCGCGACGACTGCTGGGATGCCGTGGTCAATATGCGCAAACCGGCGTTGATCCTGACTGTCGCCTGCGCTCTCGCCTTGGTGCTGCTGTTTCCCGTCTTACCATCCACCGATCCGGAAATGTGGCGGCTGTCGGCGGGGAGGATGCTCGGCGGCGCGTTCCAGTGGTGCGCGATCGTCGCCGTTCTGGGCTATGCCAGAATTTTGTGCCGATCTGAGAACGCTGTGATCCGTTATCTCAACAGGGCGGTTCTTACCTATTATGTTCTCCACCAGACCATCATGCTGCTGATCGCCTATGAACTGGACCGTATGGGGCTCCTGTCCGCTTCAGCTTTCATTCCGATCGCTCTGGCCACATTGGCGATATGTGCTGTGGCATACGAGTTGAAGCTTCGCCTCGAGACTGTCGCGAAAACCATATTTCGCCCGCATGCCGCTTGATGTGGTTGACGGGCGGGCGGTCTGCTTCTCGGTCGATCATCAATGCTCGGGGGCCAGCCGAGCAACTGGCCCCGTTTTCTTTCACCAAATCCGACGACTGATGACGCCGCGCAAGATATGAACCGTGCCGGCTGTGAGAGGTCGAAGGCTTGTGCGTGTCGTTACCCCTCCCACCGCCGTCCTCTATCCCTGATCTGTTAGTGTACGGCACCCGATCCGCCGACCGCAACGATCGCGAAGGGTTGCCCTTCGACTGGGATGCTGCGGACTTCCTTCAGGGACTGGTTGTCGACCATGCGCACGAGACCGTGGCGAGGGTCGGTGATGGCGATGAGGCCGCCGGCCACGGCAAGGCGCGGTCGCGGGTCGCGCCAATGTCCGTCCTTGCTGTAAGGTTCGGTAACGGTCTGGGACTGGACGATCGCGCCTTTGACGACATCGAGAAGATGTAGTTTGCCGTCCTCGGTCAGAATGTAGGCATGCTGCGGCTTTGCCGGGTCGAGTACGAAGTCGACACGTCGCGTCGGCAGTTCGATAAGCTTGTAGGGCTCGGCCGCGTTGTCGGGATCGATCAGCACGACATTCTGTTCGCCATAATTACCGAGGAAGAATTGGATGGATGTGCCGCCGAGCAATGTCGATACCTTGCCCTTGGGGAGCGATGAACCATAGGCGAGCATCTGGATTTTCGGGCCGTCCGTGCCGCCGGGATGCGCGATGAGAACGCCTTCCTCGCAGCCAAAGGCAACCAACCGGGCAGATGTGGCTTCGCCGTGGAGCCCTGTGCAGGGCTTGATATCGCCGACCTGTTCACCCTTTCGGTCGAGGACGCGCAGGCCCAGACGTGGCGGCAATTCGCCCTCCTTGACGGGTGCTTCGACATTCGGTGCCGAAACAAGGAGATGATTGCCCATCGGAACGGCAACGCCGTGGTGGGCAGCCATCGTCTTGAATGCGCGGATGTCGGCTTTGCCTGTGACAAGGTCGCTTTCGGAGAGAAGGTCGAATTTGTCCTCACGGTCGAAGAAGATCGCGACATCATTGCCGTGCGTCACCACGTGGCCAGGCTTTTCGCCTTTGATCGATACTGAAAGTAGCTTCGGGTCGGAAAGTTCGATGTCGCGGTGCTCTCCATGATCGGAAAGGGATATGCCGGTGGCAATTGCGTTGACCACATTCTTTTCGCCTTGAACCGCAAAGACCGTCCGGCCCGACTGGCTAAGCGATAGCGCGGCATAGCCTTCGAGATCGAATCGGCCAATTTCCTTGCCGCTGGCCGCGTCGATCGTGCGGACGATTGGCAGGCTATGATCGGCGACGAACAGCCGCCAGCTTTCCGTCTCGTTTTCGTCGTCGGCGATGGACGGAAATGGAAAGAGCAAGGCGCAGGCAAGTGATGAAGCCGCCAGGAAGGTACCAGAACTTGTGCGAGGCATACGGAATCCTTTATGTAATAACATTACATATGCAACGTAATAGAGTAACGTGGCGCTTGTCCAGCCCTTGCGTGCAGGCTTCAAGCCAAATTATCTGTGTGTATCAGTATGGAAATCGGTCGTAGGCCGTCGAAGCAGTTGACGTAATTTTAACCTGGAATACTATATATAGTGTTCGAGGTTCCGCTGATTCGCAAGAATTGGAGGCTAAGATGGGAATCCGGTCGGCAAATATGATGCTTGTCAAGCCGGGGCTGCCCCCGCAACTGTGAGCGGTGAGCATTCGTTGGGTAAAGTCACTGAGGCCCTGTGCCTTGGGAAGGCGAGACGAATGTTTTGACCCGCGAGCCAGGAGACCTGCCTCGAATAACAGCGTCCACGGGCGGGGTGTCCGGTTGGCGAGCGATGGTTTGCGCGGCATGATTGCCGTCGTCGCTTCCCGAAGTGCCCCGTATGAATGATTTCGGGGTGAAGTGCATGTTCTTGAGTATCCATAGTCGCCCACGCGAATGACGGCCGCTTAAGCGTCCGGCTCCGGCTAGGCTTTTGCCACTATCTCCATCCCGACCAACGGGCATCATCCGGTGCCCGAACGATTTGCATGCCCACACCATACACGAGGATATCCAATGAGCATCACCGTTTACAGCAAGCCCGCCTGCGTTCAATGCACAGCCACGACCCGCGCCCTCGATCGCCAGGGTATCGACTACACCATAATCGACGTATCTGCCGATTCGGCGGCCTATGAGCTGGTGCAGGGTCTCGGCTATCGTCAGGTCCCGGTTGTTGTCGCCGGCGAACTGCATTGGGCTGGTTTCCGTCCTGACATGATCAGCGCGCTCGCCTGAGGAGCTGTGCGATGGGCGAGATCGTCTATTTCTCAAGCCGATCGGAAAACACCCATCGCTTTGTTGCAAAGCTTGCATTGCCGGCCGCCCGTATTCCGCTTGCTGCGGGAGACGAGTTTCGTGCGACCTCGCCCTATGTCCTCATCGTCCCGACCTATTGCGGCGAAGGAGGAAAGGGGGCCGTGCCCAAGCAGGTGATCCGCTTCCTCAATGATGCGGGAAACCGTTCGAACATCCGCGGGGTGATCGCCGCGGGCAACAGCAACTTCGGCGCGACCTACGGGATCGCCGGCGACATTATCTCCACAAAATGCCAGGTGCCGTATCTCTATCGGTTCGAACTTCTGGGCACGGATGAGGATGTCGCCAATGTCAGACACGGATTGGAACGATTTTGGACACGCTAACGCTTGACCGGCCAGCGAAGGCCACGGAAACGGCATTGGACTATCACGCCCTCAACGCCATGTTGAACCTCTATGACGAGCAGGGAAAGATCCAGCTCGACAAGGACCGCATGGCGGCCAAGCAATATTTCCTCCAGCACGTCAACCAGAACACGGTTTTCTTCCATAACCTTCGGGAGAAGCTCGATTATCTGGTAACGGAGGGCTATTACGAGCAGGAGGTGCTGGACCAATATTCCTTCAATTTCGTGCGCGATCTCTTCGATCACGCCTATGCGAAGAAATTCCGCTTCCCGACCTTCCTCGGCGCCTTCAAATATTACACCAGCTACACGCTGAAGACCTTCGATGGAAAGCGCTACCTTGAGCGCTACGAGGATCGCGTCTGCATGGTGGCGATGACGCTGGCGCAGGGCAGTGAGCAGATTGCCCACGATCTGGTCGACGAGATCATCTCCGGCCGCTTCCAGCCGGCGACGCCGACCTTCCTCAATGCCGGCAAGAAGCAACGCGGCGAGCTGGTTTCCTGCTTCCTGCTGCGTGTCGAAGACAATATGGAATCGATTGGCCGCGCCATCAATTCCGCGCTGCAGCTGTCGAAGCGCGGCGGCGGCGTCGCTCTGTCGCTCACCAATATCCGCGAGGCCGGTGCGCCGATCAAGCACATCGAGAACCAGTCGTCTGGCATCATTCCCGTGATGAAGCTGCTGGAAGACTCCTTCTCCTACGCCAACCAGCTTGGCGCGCGGCAGGGTGCAGGCGCCGTCTATCTGAACGCCCACCACCCGGACATCATGCGCTTCCTCGATACCAAGCGCGAAAATGCCGATGAGAAGATCCGCATCAAGACGCTGTCGCTCGGCGTCGTCATCCCTGACATCACCTTCGAGCTCGCGAAGAATAACGAGGACATGTACCTCTTCTCGCCCTACGATGTGGAGCGCGTCTACGGCGTGCCGTTTACCGAGGTTTCGGTGACGGAGAAGTACCGCGAGATGGTAGCCGACAGCCGAATTCGCAAGAAGAAGATCAAGGCGCGCGAATTCTTCCAGGTGATCGCCGAGATCCAGTTCGAGAGCGGCTATCCCTACATCATGTTCGAAGACACGGTGAACCGCGCCAATCCGGTTGCCGGCCGCATCACCATGAGCAATCTTTGCTCGGAAATCCTGCAGGTCAGCGAAGCCAGCGAATACAGCGACGACCTTTCCTACAAGCACATGGGCAAGGACATTTCCTGCAATCTCGGCTCGCTCAACATTGCCGCCGCGATGGACAGCCCGGATTTCGGCAAGACGATCGAAATGTCGATCCGCGCGCTGACGGCCGTCTCCGACATGAGCCACATTTCGTCGGTGCCTTCGATCGAAAAGGGTAATGACGACAGCCACGCCATTGGTCTCGGCCAGATGAACCTGCACGGCTATCTCGCCCGCGAGCGCATCTTCTACGGCTCTGAGGAAGGCGTCGATTTCACCAATATCTATTTCTACACGGTCACCTATCACGCCATCCGTGCTTCGAACCGGCTTGCGGTCGAGCGCGGCCAGAGCTTCAAGGGCTTCGAGAATTCGAAATATGCCTCCGGCGAATATTTCGACAAATATACGGAGCAGGAATGGAAGCCGGCGACCGAGCATGTCACGGAAATCTTTGAGAAGGCCGGCATCGCCATCCCGACGCAGGAAGATTGGCTGGCATTGAAGAAGGCTGTGATGGAAGGCGGGCTCTATAACCAGAACCTGCAGGCCGTGCCTCCCACAGGCTCGATCTCTTACATCAACCATTCAACCTCTTCGATCCATCCGATCGTATCGAAGATCGAGATCCGCAAGGAAGGCAAGATCGGCCGCGTCTATTATCCGGCCGCCTTCATGACCAACGACAATCTCGACTACTACCAGGATGCCTACGAAATCGGACCGGAAAAGATCATCGATACCTATGCGGCAGCGACGCAGCACGTCGATCAGGGCCTGTCGCTGACGCTGTTCTTCCGCGATACCGCGACAACCCGCGATATCAACAAGGCGCAGATCTACGCCTGGAAGAAGGGTATCAAGACGATCTACTACATCCGCCTTCGCCAGATGGCGCTGTCCGGCACCGAGGTGCAGGGCTGCGTTTCCTGCGCGCTTTGATGACCGGTTTGAAAAAGGACATTCTCATGAACATGCAATTCAAGCCGGCAAGCCGCGTTCGCGCCATCAACTGGAATCGTATCGAAGACGACAAGGATCTCGAGGTCTGGAATCGCTTGACCGGCAATTTCTGGCTGCCGGAAAAGGTGCCGCTGTCGAACGACATCCAGTCCTGGGCGACGTTGAAGCCGGAGGAACAGCAGCTCACCATCCGTGTATTCACCGGCCTGACGCTGCTCGACACGATCCAGAACGGCGTCGGTTCGGTCAAGCTGATGGCCGATGCCGCAACGCCGCATGAAGAGGCCGTTCTTTCGAACATCTCTTTCATGGAAGCGGTGCACGCGCGTTCCTATTCGTCGATCTTCTCGACGCTTTGCCTAACGCCCGATGTCGACGACGCCTACCGCTGGTCGGAAGAGAACGAGTTCCTGCAGCGCAAGTCGACGCTGATCATGGAGCAGTATGCCTCGGGCGATCCTTTGAAGAAGAAGGTCGCAAGCGTCTTTCTCGAAAGCTTCCTGTTCTATTCCGGCTTCTATCTGCCGATGTTCTGGTCGAGCCGCGCCAAGCTCACCAACACGGCCGACATGATCCGTCTCATCATTCGCGACGAAGCCGTGCATGGCTATTATATCGGCTACAAATTCCAGCGAGGTCTCGAGCGGCTTTCGGAAGAGCGCAAGCAGGAAATCAAGGATTTCGCCTTTGACCTGCTGCTCGAACTCTACGACAACGAAGCAAAATATACCGAGGCGCTTTATGATGGCGTGGGGCTGACCGAGGACGTCAAGAAGTTCCTGCATTACAACGCCAACAAGGCGCTGATGAACCTCGGTTACGAAGCGCTTTTCCCTGCCGAGGCCTGCAAGGTCAATCCGGCTATCCTTTCGGCGCTATCGCCGAATGCGGACGAGAACCACGACTTCTTCTCGGGCTCCGGATCTTCCTACGTGATCGGCAAGGCTGTCGCGACCGAAGACGAGGACTGGAACTTCTGAGATTGCGTCTCCCGTAACTTGGATAAGCCTCTATCATTTCCGATCGCAGTCATTCGGCTGCGATCGTTGTCGCGAAGCGCAGCTCGCAATAGTTGTTTTGCGCTTTGCAGATTCGTCAAAATCTCATGATACGCCTCGCTAAGGACGTTCGGCCCCCGGACGATTCGCGCGCATCTCCGTGAGGTGAGGACGTATCATGGACTATGCCGACTACATCGCCGATCCCTTGCGCGACTGCGCGATCGTTGTTCATCGCGGTGTCTGGCGCGCTGCACCGGAAAACAGCTTGCTGGCGATCGAGCGGGCAATTTCAGCCGGTTACGATGCAGTCGAGATCGACGTGCGACGCAGCAGCGACGGCGAGTTCTTTCTCCTGCATGACGATACGCTGGCGCGGACGGCGGACCTTGCCCAGGAGGCAGAAGGGTTGACGCTCCACCAGCTGTCGAGCCTGCATCTGCGCGATCGTGACGGCGGAGAGACGAACCGGATGACCGGAGAGAGGCTGCCAAGCCTGAAGGATGTCTTCGACCTCACGCGCGGACGCATTTTCCTGCATCTCGACGTCAAGCGCAGAGACGTGATTCCAGGCGTGATCGCATGCGCCCGCGCCATGGGTGTTGATCGGGAAGTCGATTTCTGGGGCGACCTGAAAACTCAGGACGATCTTGCATGGGTCCGCGACAACATATCGCCGGAGATGGTTCTGTTCATGGCAAAGACACGCCTGGGGTCTCCTGATGCCGAGCGCCAGCTCGATCTTCTGTCCGAGCTCAACCCGCTTCTGTGCGAAATCTACTTCGACAGTCTGGATCAGCTTGCGGCGCGCAGAGCGCTGTTCGACAAGGCTGGTATCAAACTATGGGTCAATACGCTCGATTCCGTATCCTGCGCTGGATTCACGGATACAGCCGCACTGGACAATCCCGCGGCGATCTGGGGCCGGTTGATCGATGCAGGTGTTTCCGCCATCCAGACGGACGAGGCCGAGGCGCTGAAGACCTACCTGAAGACGCGCCGGGTGCAGCTTTCGACGTGATGTTTGCCAAGCCGCTCGCGTCGCTGCTGCCGTTTGCGCTCGAGTGGCGCTGCCAGCCTTTATTCGAAGATGCAAATGGCCGGCCCTAGCGGATAGAGCCGGCCACTGAACCGTCAGACCTTACCGGCCTAAAGCGGGATTATTTGTTGAGCGCATCCTTCAGCGCCTTGGCCGGCGTGAAGGAGAGCTTCTTCGAGGCAGCGACCTTAATGGTTGCGCCCGTTCCCGGATTGCGCGCTTCGCGTGCCGGCGTGTCCTTGACTTTGAACTTGCCAAAGCCCGGGATCGAAGTTTCTGCGCCGGATGTTGCAGCTTCGGTTATGGCTGCAAAGACGGCTTCGACAATCGCCTTGCTCTGGACTTTGGTAAGCTTGTGGTCGGCAGCAATCTTGTCTGCGATTTCATTGGTAGTGGTCATGAGGCTTCCCCCGCATTGATGACACCGGAATCATTTCCATTGCCGATGTCCATTGTCACCTGGAGTTCTGTGCGGAAAGGCCCAGAATGCCTGTATTTCCACAGGTTCCGACGTATTGGAGCCATTTCCCCCAACTTTTGTCGGTGAATCCGGAGGGCCGGTCGCCGTGCAGCACGGCATTAGGACGCCGGTCGCGCCTCCTGCTGCGCCGCCCGAATCTGCCGCGAGAGCTGATATTCAGGCCCCAGCCGTGCCTTTCGGACGGGTCGGATATCTGGGCCTGTGCAATCAAGACTGGCCATTCGCGGTCGGGGCGTATAGTGCCTGGTCATGACGAAAGGTGGGAATAGGCCATGGAAGACGAGATCAGAATAGACAATCGTGGCGACTTTGGTCTCTGGGCCATAGAGGTCGCAAAGCAGATCATCGGCGAGCAGGGCTTCGAGCTTGCGAGGGCTGCGCGTGATGGCACGGACGACGATGTCCGCGCCGCCGGCAATGCGCTTGGGCAGGCAATTACCAATGCATTGATGGAGGTTTACGACGGCCTGCTTAAAAAGCTCGATGAGCGCTAGAGTGCTCTGATCGGCCGGAAAGGCCGGAATTTTAGGAGGCTTGCGGTTAGTGCAAGCAAGGATCAGGTCGCTCGGCCGAGGTGTCGGCATGCCCAGGATTGAAATTTAACGGGTTGCCAACTTACAATCGCAACCTGGCGTCCCCATATAGCGGCGGAAACGATTTTTCTGCCCAATGACAGGAGAGCCAATGCTGAGTGCAGTACCGCGTTTTGCCAAGATCGCAGCCATCGTCGTCCTTGCCGCCGCTTCATCTTTAGCGACCTTTGATGCTGCCGATGCGCGTCGGGCAGGGTCAAGCGGGTTCGGAAGTCGCGGGACGCGCACTTTCGATACCCCGGCCGTTACGAGGACCGCGCCCACACAGGCAGCTCCGGTCGATCGGACGATGACGCAGCGGCCGCAGCAGCAAACAGCGACCCAGCCGCCGGTCGGCGCGCCGCAGCGCCCGGGTCTCTTTGGCGGCTTTGGTGGGTCGATGATCGGCGGTTTGATCGCCGGCGGCCTGCTCGGCATGATGCTCGGCCACGGGTTCGGTGGCGGCATCGGCTTCCTTGGTATGTTGCTGCAGATGGGCCTGATCGTGCTGCTGATCAGTTTTGCCATGCGCTTTTTCGCAAACCGCCAGCGTACGCAATATGCCGGCCCGGGCTCGGCGTCACCCTACGCCATGAATCCGATGAACAACGCGAATGCATCGCCGCGCCCATCCTTCTCCATCCCGTCCATTGGCGGTGGAGCGGCAGCCGCGCCGAAAGCACGCGAGGCCAATGACGAGATCGGACTGCAACAGGCCGATCTCGATCGCTTCGAGCATCTTCTCACCGAAATCCAGTCGGCTTACGGGAAGGAAGATTATGCGACGCTGCGTCATCTGACGACGCCGGAAGCCATGTCCTATCTTGCCGAGGAACTGGGCGAGAATGCCACGAACGGCGTCCGCAACAGCGTCTCGGACGTCCGCCTGCTGCAGGGCGATATCGCCGAAGCCTGGCGCGAGGACAATGCCGAATATGCGACGCTTGCCATGCGCTACTCGAGCATCGACGCGATGGTCGACCGTGCGACCGGAAAACTCGTCGACGGCGATGATCGCAATCCTTCGGAAACGACGGAGCTCTGGACCTTCGTGCGCAAGCCCGGCACAGACTGGACGCTTTCCGCGATCCAGGGTACGGGCGAGCATTAAGCCTGAACTGATATTTGCTGATGAGATTGCCCCGCACAAAAGCCGGGGCAATCGGTTTGATAGCCTCTGATGTCGATCGTCAGCGAAGCTATTTCAATGCCGCGCGGAGATCCTTTTTCGAGCGGGGAACCCGGTCGATGGCGAGTTTGCCCGCGTGATCGCGGATGGAGCTGTCCGATCCCCTTACCAACAGGAGCTCGATGGAAGCGGCGTCTATCGCGTCGGGCGCCGCAACATGCAGAACGGTCTGTCCGGTATTGTCGACTGCATTGATGTCGATGCCCTGTGATAGCAAAAGATCCAGTATGGCGACTTCATTAGGGAAACCGGCGCGGATGGCACCTCGTTGTCTATATAGCCTATGCAACAGCGTGCCGCCGTCCGGCATACGCTCCAATGGATCAAGGCCATAAGGTTCCATCAGCTTGAAGGACGAGACGCTTGTTGCGTAGGCGAGCGTTGGAAAGCCCTCACCATCCCGTTTGGCCGGATCGGCTCCCAGTTCCAGCAGCGTTCGGGGGAGTTTGATGCCTCGCAGGTCGCCAAGCATCAGGGATGATTGAAGCGGAGTGTAGACTGGGTCGGTTTCGCTTTTGCGTCCGTCGGGCGAGGCCAAGGCGTCGATATCTGCTCCGGCGTCCACGAGCACCCGGGCGGTATCGGCCGAACTTGTATAATGGAGGGGTGTCTGACCGCCCGGTGTTCGTGCATTCGGATCTGCGCCGTGACGGATGAGGATACGCGCTACATCGGGATCGGCCCACATCAACATCGTCGTGCCGTTATCCCAGCGTGCGTCCGGGTCGGCGCCTGCGTGAAGAAGCTTCTCCAGCATGGCCAGATAATCTTCCCGGCTGATATAGGCAGCAAGATCGCTTGCGATTGTCTTTTCCGTCTGTTCGGCGAGAATTGCGCGGATCTCGGAATCCATTCCTTCACCGTCCCAAAATCCCTTATTTTCCTCACGCAGTCTTTTTTCCAGTTGCTCACGCGATGCTGCAACAAATCTGCTGCGTCGGGTAATGAGGAGGTGCAGCGGCCAATACCGCTCGCTTTCCCAGCCGTTGACGCGCCCGCCGTTTGCGATGAGCCACTCCAGCGTAGAGAGCGAGCCGTTCGAGATCGCTTCGGCGACAGCAAGGCGGCGCGTATTCAAACCCGCACCCATTGCGACGAGCCGTTCAGCCAGGACAATGTTGTTCTGACGGATGGCATAGGTCAGCGCGGTCGGGAACTCGTCATTGTAGGAGGGGTACTCGAGCGGCCAATTGGGATTCCAGACCACATCCGGCCGAGCCCCAGCCGTCATCGCAGCGAGTGCAGCTGCCGTGTCGCCGCTTTGGGCAGCTTCCAGAAGTGTCCGCTCGGAATCGGTCTCTCCCAAGATCACGGGTGGCGGTTCATCGCTGGTTACGGCGGCAGGGTCGCTTTCCAGCCACTGCCGCCATTCGCGCCCGCCAGCACTGTCGGCGCTCAGGTAACAGCGGTCCTCATCCCAGGTGCCGAAGCGAGCCCAGGAAGCCCATTCGGTGCCGGCCTGTCCGAGTTTTGCCATTTCGGTGATGAAGGTGAAGAAATCCGGTGCGAGGGCCTGTCCGTGCAGCACTGCCAGCTCGTGGCTGAAGTAGCGCACCGGATGCGGGCCGTCCGCCGCGCGCATGTCGATCGTCAGCATGTCGCCGTTGATAAGCTCATAGAACGGAAATTGTCGTTCCCACATTTCCGGTGTGTTGGGCGCCTCGGCTTCTTCGACGGTCGCCAGATCGCGTTTCCAACCGAGGAAGTTGGGGATCGCGCGGCTTTCGATCTGATCGATGTCCCAGATCGCGCCGCGATTAAGGCTTGATGTCGGAAACTGGCGTTGCTCCATCGGATGGAGGTGCGAAGGAATGTGCCATTCAAACTCGACGTTGGCGGAATATTGCGCCAGCACCTGGCGCAACTGCATGGGCATGGCCATGCCGATGGCATCCTCGATGCGGCGTAGCGCACCTTCGCTTGCGGGCGGACTTATGGATAGTGGCGTAAGATTCCAGCCGCGCCTGCGCGCAATCTCCTCCATCCATCGCCAATCTGCCTGCCAACGCTGCCATAGCTCGTCCATCATTTCGCCTCCGCTGCCGTGATCGGTGATATGCCTTGGCCCCAAGTCATATCGAGCCTACCAGAACTTCCCTCGATATAGCGTGACGGGCTCCGGCGGCCAGTTCGCCGGGGTTATTTGGCCTGCGACTGTTCGTGTCCCAGCGCGGGAGGCTTGCCGTAGAAGCGGCTGCCCACTGTGGAGACGATGCCGCATTGATCTTGACTCATCGGGTTCCGCCATTATTGTGAGTATGTGGAAACGTTACCACATTGGGAGGAAAGAGATGAAATCCGCGCGGCTCAACCGCCTGTTTGGCGTGTCCGGAAATTGCTTCGACGTTGCAATCGATCACGGCATGTTCAATGAGCGGACCTTTCTCGCCGGCATCGAGGACATGCGGACGGCGATCAGGGTGATTGCGGATGCCGCGCCCGATGCCATCCAGCTTCCGCCTGGAACTGCCCCCATTTTGCAGGCGATCCCCGGCAAAAATCGTCCGGCGCTGGTTTTGCGCACGGATATTGCCAATATCTACGGTAATCCGCTGCCCTCGGCGCTGTTTTCCGAGATGATCGACAGGGGTGTGGAGCAGGCGGTGGCGCTCGATGCCGCCTGCGTTGTCGTCAATCTCCTGATGCTGCCGGATCAGCCGGAAGTTTACCGCGCCTGCGTGCGCAACGTGAACAGCCTCAAGCGCGAATGCGAAATCTATGGCATGCCGCTGATGGTCGAGCCGCTGGTCATGCAGGATAATTCCAAGGGTGCCTACATGGTCGATGGCGCGATCGACAAGATCTTGCCTCTGGTGCGTCAGGCCGCCGAACTTGGCGCTGATATTATCAAGGCGGACCCCTGCGACAACGTGCAGGAGTACCATCGCGTCATCGAGATCGCTCAGGGGCTTCCCGTTCTGGTGCGGGGCGGTGGCCGCGTATCGGATCAGGAGATCCTGACCCGCACCAAGCAGTTGATGGAGCAGGGCGCCCGCGGCATCGTCTATGGCCGTAATGTCATCCAGCACAATAATCCGGCCGGCATGACACGTGCCCTGATGGCGATCGTCCACGAGGGGGCTTCCGTCGACGATGCCGCGCGACATCTCGCCTGACGCATCCTGGGAGGAGTAAACATGAAAAAAGTATTCCGCTTCGGCGTTATCGGCTGCGGCTTGATGGGACGCGAATTCGCAAGCGCTGCCGCGCGCTGGCTCCATCTTGCCGATACGAGGGCGCGACCGGAAATCGTCGCCGTCTGCGATACCAATCCGGCACTTCTGGATTGGTTCAAGGACAATGTGCCGTCGGTTCGGCAATTCACCGGCGACTATAAGGAGCTGCTTGCCAATCCGGATGTAGACGCCGTCTATTGTGCCGTGCCGCATGTGATTCACCAGCAGTTCTATGTCGATATCCTGAAGGCCGGAAAGCATCTGCTTGGGGAGAAGCCTTTCGGCATGGACGCGGCTCAGAACCGCGAGATCATGGCGGTTCTTGCTGAGAACCCCAAGCTTCTTGTCCGCTGCTCGTCGGAAATGCCGTTCTTCCCCGGCGCGCAGAAAGTCATCGCACTCGCCGAAAGCGGCGAGATGGGCGATATCCTTGAGGTCGAGGCGGGCTTCCTGCATTCCTCCGACATCGACAGGCAGAAGCCGATCAACTGGAAGCGTATGGCCGATATCAACGGCGAGTATGGCTGCATGGGCGATCTCGGCATGCATGTCCTGCATGTGCCCCTGCGTCTCGGCTGGCGTCCGCAGACCCTGCATGCGCAACTGGTCAAGAAGATCACTGAGCGGCCGGATGGCAAGGGCGGCATGGTGCCGTGCACGACCTGGGACAATGCGACGATCAGCACGCGCGTCAGCGCGGGCGATCAGGATTTTCCGATGGTGCTGAAGACCTGGCGTATCGCGCCGGGTGAGGCCAATACCTGGTACATTCGCATCCTCGGCATGAAGAAGAGCGCCTTCTTCACCACCAAGTCGCCGCGTCAGTGGCAGTGGATGGACTATAGTGGTGGCGCGCAGGCCTGGAGCACCGAAGACCTCGGATACGGTTCGCTCTTCCCGGCAATCACCGGAAAGATCTTCGAGTTCGGCTTTGCCGATGCCATCCAGCAGATGTGGGCCGCTTTCGTCGATGAGCTGGCAGGCGGAAATGCCAACGGCTTTGCCTGCGCCACGCCGGAAGAAGCGCAGGCTCATCATGCAGTGCTAACAGCGGCGTTGAAATCCGGCCGTGAGAACATTGTGGTACCGGTCGACTATGAAGGAGCGACCGTCCGATGAAGCGTTCCGAGATCAACGAAGCGCTCACGCGCGCAAGCAAGACCCTTGAACATTGGCGCTGGTCTCTGCCGGAATGGGGCTACTGGTCAGCGGCGGATTTCGCCGCCAATCGGGAAGCGGCGCGCTATCTGCGTCGCCATCAGCTGGGTTGGGACGTCACGGACTTCGGCTCAGGCCGGTTTGCCGAATGTGGCCTCGTGCTCTTCTGCCTGCGCAACGGCATCGTCGGCGTGGAAGGCGAACGCACCTATGCCGAAAAGCTGCTTTTCGTCGAGGAAGGGCAGGTGACGCCGACCCATCGCCATCAAGCCAAGATGGAAGACATCATCAACAGGGCCGGCGGCGATCTCGTCATCGAATTCGCTGCGACGGATGCCGAGGGCAATGTTCTGCCCGACGATGTGACGGTTCCGGTCGATGGTCTGCCAAAGAAGCTCACCGCGTGGGAACCGTTGGTTCTCTCGCCCGGCCAGAGCGTCACGATCCACACCGGGCTCTATCATCGCTTTTACGGTCGCAAGGGCGGCGGGCCTGTCTTCGTCGGCGAGGTCAGCCAGGTCAACGACGACAACAGCGACAATTACTTTCTGGAGCCGATCGGGCGCTTCGCCGCGATCGAGGAGGATGAGCCGCCACTAAGGCCACTGTGGAATGAGGCGGGCGGCTGATGCGAACCGGGGAGGAGGTTCGCACTAGTGAAAGGAAAAGTGGAGGAGGCATCGTCTGCGCGGGAAACTTCATTGTCGACCGCGTCCATACGCTGTCCTATTGGCCCGAGCAGGGTAATCTCGCTCACATCGTCCACCAGGATGTCGGCGTTGGCGGTGGCGCTGCCAATGTCGTCACTGATCTCTCGTCGCTGGGCTTTCCCGCAAGATTAGCCGCGGCCGGCTGTATCGGCGCGGATATAGACGGAGAGATAGTCAAGACGCGCCTTCAGGGCGCCGGCGTCGATGTCGGTGGTCTGCAGGCGCTTTCGGATCGCGCGACAGCGCACACCCATGTCATGAATGTGCCGGGTCAGAACCGCACCTTCTTCTATCATGGCGGTGCCAATGACGCGGTGACGGATGCGCTCGTTACGCCGGCGACCTTTGCAGGCTCCGGCTACCGGTTGTTCTATCTTGGCTATCTGATGTTGCTGCCCGGTCTCGACGCGCTCGATGCCGATGGTCGTTCGGGAGCATCGCGGCTGCTGGAGGCCGCGCGCAATGCCGGCCTGACCACCTGTGTCGATTTCGTTTCCAGCGAGGACACGGAGTTTGCGGCCAAGGTCGGTGCGGCTCTGCCATATTGCGATTTCATCGTCATCAATGAGATCGAAGCCGGGCGGGCAACCGGCATTACCGTGCGCGGCGTAGAGGGAGAGTTGGACGAGGCAGCGCTTCTGGCAGCCGGCGAGCGGCTGCTCGTGGCGGGCGTTGTCAAGGGAGCGATCATCCATGCCCCGGAAATCTGCATCTGGTTTGCGCCGGGGCGCACACCGGTTGTCTCCCGTTCTCGACCGGTCGATCCGGCAGAGATCGTCAGCACCGTGGGCGCGGGCGACGCATTCTGTGCCGCCGTGCTCTACGGTCTGCATGAGGATTGGCCCATCGAGCGTATCTGCGCCGTTGCTCATGCCGCCGCCGCACGTTGTCTTGGTGGAGCGACCGCGACGGATGGTATTCCCGACATGGCTGTGCTTCTCGAGGATGTGAAGGGGACACCGCCGGTATGCGCTCAAACATGATCGGGGCAAAGCGCGGTGCGGATAATTGGATGCTATGGCGCTCATCGGGCGAGCGCAGTAGCATCGGCGAATCGGTCCCTGAGTTCGGAGGAGGAGAATGAGGGCAGTCCGTTTGGAATCGATCGGATCGATGGCCATCCACATGGTCGAGAAGCCGAATGCGGGGCCGGGAGAAGTCGTCGTCCGTGTGCTGGCCGCGGGCATTTGCGGGTCCGACCGGCACATGTACAAGGGCGAATATCCGACGGCGATCCCGGTGACCCTCGGTCATGAATTCTGTGGTCTGGTTGAGGAAGTGGGCGAGGGCGTTTCGTCGTTTGTCGGCGGAGAGCTCGTGACGGTGGACCCGAATATCGCTTGCGGCACCTGCCCCGCCTGCCGGCGTGGGCGACCGAACCTTTGCGCCAATCTGAAGGCCATCGGCGTGACGCGGGATGGCGGCTTTGCCGAATATGTCGCGGTTCCCTGCGGCCAGGCGTTTACACTGCCCTCCGACCTCGATCCAGTTCATGGCGCCTTTTGCGAGCCGCTCGCCTGTTGTATCCACGCCATCGACAGGGCGAAGATCCGTCCGGGCGAAAGCGTTGCGATCCTGGGCGGCGGCGTGATCGGGCTGCTGATGGTGCAACTGGCACGTCTAGCTGGCGCGGACCAGATCATCCTGATCACCAGGCAGCTGTCGCGGCGCGAGGCGGCCTTGCGGTTGGGTGCGACGCAGGCCATCGATCCAACGGCGACCGATGTCGTTGCCGCCGTCCGGGATTTGACCGACGGCGGGGTGGATGTCGTTATCGAATGCGCCGGCGTTCCCGAGACGCTTCAGACCGGTGTGCAGATGGTGCGGCGCGGCGGCGCTTTCATACTGTTCGGCGTGACGCCGGCGGGTCTGGCGGTGCCGGTTTTGCCGTTCGATCTGCTCGTCAACGAAGTAGACATCAGGCCTGCTTATCTTAATCCATTCACCCATTCGCGAGCCGCCGCCATGGTGGCGAGCGGGATTCTGGAACTGGATTCGCTGGTCACGAAGGCGATCGGCCTCGAGGAGGTTGCGGAGGTGGTTGGTGGGGTGCCGTTGCCCGGCGAGATCAAGGTTATCGTCCGGCCATGAACATGGTCTTCGGGCCCGGTCTCCTTATGCGCGTACGGGGCCGGTGGAGTCGCGTTCGATCAAGTTGACGGGCACTTTGGCGATTGCGCCAACAGCAGGCTTTCGATCCGCCGGCTGTTCCTCGATCAGAGCTTCCAATCGACGCACAGCCTGCTCGCCGACACCGCGGATCGGCTGGGCGACGGTCGTCAGCCGTGGAAAGACATAGGCTGCCTCAGGTAGATCGTCGAAGCCGATCACCGAGTAGTCCTGGGGTACGGAAAAACCGCGATCCTGAACGGCGTGAATTGCGGCAATCGCCGAAATATCCGTCGTCCCGATGATCGCCGTCATGTCCGGTCGTGAAGCCACCAGCGCCTTTGCAAGCGGATAGGCGGCAGTGAAGCTATGCTCCTCGGCCATGGTCACGGCGATGGGCGCGATGCCGCTCGTAGCCATCTCTGCTGTTATGCCACAAAGCCGAAGCTGAACCGGTTGACTATGGGCGGGGGCGCCGACAATGCCGATTGCGCGATGGCCGAGCTCGATCAGGTGACGAGCCATCAAGCGCCCTCCCTGCTCATGGTCAGCCATGACGGCATCATCGGCGATCCCGGGTAAATCTCGGTCTATGGCAACGATCGGGATGTGCGCATCGCGCAACGTCTCGAAATGTTTCGTGCTGCCAAAGGCGCTCGCCACGATGACGCCATCGACGCGCTGAGAAAGGAGCATCGAGATGTAGCGTGCTTCGTGATCGATGTTTTCGGCCGTGCTGCAGATCAGCGTCTGGTAGCCGCGGCTGAACAGGTCCTGCTCTATGGCGTGGGCAAGGATGCCGAAGAATGGCACGTCGATCGACGGCAACATCAGCCCGATCATCCGGCTCGGCGCACCGCGAAGCATGCGAGCGCCCTTGCTCGGCGTGTAGTTGAGCGTGCGGATGGCGGCCTCCACGCGCTCGCGAAGCTCAGGAGACGCATAGCCGCTATTATTGAGTACCCGGGAGACCGATGAGACCGAGGTCCCCGCTAGCCTGGCGATATGTCGGATGCTGGTCGTCACGTGCTCGTCGCGCTTCTTTCGCTTGCTGTCGATTGGTCCTGAAGGGGTGTCGCAGTGTGACTCATATGGATTGGAACTAAATCACCGTCGGGTTGCGGCATCAAGCGCGATGCATATGGCTTTATATTCGGTCTCGCAATTCCATCTAGGTGAAGCTGGTAGTGTATGCTAATATACAATCATTGAGGGTGGTGGCCATTGCGGAGATGGTTTCGGTATCTCGCGTAGATAGTCCATAAAATTCAATGAAATACCTGCCGCATGTTTATGAACTGCGTCTGGTTCTTCAACGAATTTGGCAACAGAGGCAGGCAGCGGGCTGGCGTGTGAGCATAGTTTCGGGCCGCCGCCACTCATATCGGCATTTATAAGATTTTTATATCTTCCACATTCCGGCCGTCTCGAACGTTAATGCAGTTCAGTCGCATATTGTATGGCGAAGATACACACGAAGTGGTCTTCCCCCTCGGCAGAGAGAAAAGAGGCGCCTCTTCGTCGGAGCGCGCCTTTCATCGCTTCTGCAGTCAACAATAACAATCAAGGAATCGCGATCGATGATGGACATTATTCTTGTCGGGATCGGCGTTTTATTCTTCCTCCTCTGTGTCGCTTACACCAAGGCCTGCGACAGCCTCTAGTCGGAGAGACGGCAATGCTTCTCGATTACATTCTCGGTGGCGGCGTAACGATTTTTCTTACCGCCTACCTGGTTTACGCTCTCATTCGCCCCGAGCGCTTCTAGCAGCGCTGGGTAGGGAAAGTTACCTCCATGACCTTCAACGGATGGCTTCAGATCCTCCTTTACATCGGGATCTTACTCCTGCTCGTCAAACCGCTCGGCGGTTATATGACGCGTGTCTTTACCGGCGAGCGCACTCTTCTCTCTTTCGTCCTCGGTCCTGTGGAGCGGGGGCTTTATCGTTTGTCCGGCACGAACGAACGCGAAGAACAGCACTGGACGACCTATTCGGTCTCCATGCTGCTATTCAGCCTTGCCGGCTTCATCGTTCTCTATTTCCTTCAGCGATTGCAGGGCAGCCTGCCGTATAATCCGGCCGGCATGACGTCCCTCGACCCGTATTTGTCCTTCAACACCTCGACCAGTTTCGTCACCAATACCAACTGGCAGAACTATGGTGGCGAAAGCACGATGTCCTATCTCGTGCAGATGGCGGGCCTCACGGTGCAGAACTTCGTGTCCGCCGCAACCGGTATTGCCATTGCGGTGGCCTTGATCCGCGCATTCGCGCGTGCCTCGGGTAAGGCGATCGGCAATTTCTGGGTCGACATGACTCGTGCGACGCTCTACGTCCTGCTGCCGATCTGCATCGTGCTGACGCTGGTCTACGTCTATCTTGGCGTGCCGCAGACGCTCGGACCCTATGTCAACGCCACGACGCTCGAAGGCGCGCAGCAGACGATAGCCGTCGGACCGGTTGCCTCGCAGCTGGCCATCAAGATGCTCGGTACGAACGGTGGCGGCTTCTTCAACGCCAATTCCGCTCATCCGTTCGAAAACCCGGACGCGATCTCCAACTTCATTCAGATGTTGTCGATCTTCGCCATCGGTGCCGCGCTGACCAACGTCTTCGGTCGCATGGTCGGTAGCCAGCGTCAGGGCTGGGCGATCCTTGCCGCCATGGGCGTATTGTTCATTGTCGGCGTGCTTGTCACTTACTGGGCAGAGGCCGCCGGCAATCCGCTCGTTCACGCGCTCGGCATCCAGGGCGGCAACATGGAAGGCAAGGAAGTCCGCTTCGGCATTGCTGCCTCCTCGCTGTTTGCTGTCATCACCACTGCGGCGTCCTGCGGCGCGGTCAACGGCATGCTCGACAGCTTCACCGCAATCGGCGGCATGATCCCGCTCATCAACCTGCAGCTCGGCGAAGTCATCGTCGGCGGTGTCGGCGCCGGTTTCTACGGCATCCTGATGTTCGTCATCATCGCCATCTTCGTTGCTGGCCTGATGGTCGGCCGCACGCCGGAATATCTCGGCAAGAAGATCGAAGCCAAAGAAGTGAAGATGGCAATGCTTGCCGTGCTTTGCTTGCCCTTCGGCATGCTGATCTTCACCGCAATCTCCGTGGTGCTGCCTGCCGCCGTCGCATCTGTCGGCAATTCCGGCCCGCATGGCTTCTCGGAGATCCTCTACGCCTACAGCTCGGCGGCGGCGAACAACGGCTCTGCCTTCGGCGGTCTATCCGGTAATACCCCCTGGTATAACACCACGCTCGGTATCGTCATGCTGATCGGTCGCTTCCTGGTCATCGTACCGGCCCTCGCTATCGCTGGCTCCTTGATCGGCAAGAAGACGGTCCCTGCTTCCGCCGGCACTTTCCCGACGGACGGCCCGCTCTTCGTCGGCCTTCTCGTCGGCACGATCCTGATCGTCGGTGGGCTGACCTTCTTCCCGGCGTTGGCGCTTGGACCGATCGTCGAACATCTGTCGATGATCGCTGGTCAGACCTTCTAAGGAATGATGTCATGAGCCAACCGCTTTTGGCCAGGCTTCGAAAAGTCATCGATCCACGCCCCTCAGACAGGGGGCGTGGCCCGGCCGGAATAACCTGTGCTTCCGACGCCATTTTGCTGGCGATGGCGGCCCTGTTTCTCGGCCTCGTCGTCTTCGGATTTTTAATCGGCTGATCGGCAGCGTTCCGATCTGACGTTTTCCTCTTCACGCTGGAGCCTCTTATGAGCCAGTTAAAATCAGCGAGTCTTCTGGATTCTCGCATCCTCGTTCCGGCTATCGGCGCCGCTTTCAAGAAGTTGAACCCGCGCACGCTTGCCAAAAACCCCGTCATGTTCGTGGTCGCCGTCGTTTCGATGCTGACGACCATCCTCTTCCTGCGCGACCTTATCACCGGCGGCGGCAATCTCGCCTTCTCGCTGCAGATCAACATCTGGCTGTGGTTCACGGTCCTGTTCGCCAATTTCGCCGAGGCCGTTGCCGAAGGCCGCGGCAAGGCACAGGCGGATTCGCTGCGCAAGTCGCGCACCGAAACCCAGGCGAAGCTTCTCGTCGGCAACAGCCGCACCGACTACAAGATGGTGCCCGGCACCAGCCTGAAGGTCGGCGATGTCGTTCTGGTCGAAGCCGGCGACATCATTCCGTCGGATGGCGAAGTCATCGAAGGCGTCGCCTCCGTCAACGAAGCCGCGATCACCGGCGAGTCGGCCCCCGTCATCCGTGAATCGGGCGGTGACCGCTCGGCAGTAACAGGCGGTACTCAGGTCCTGTCGGACGAAATCCGTGTGCGCATTACGGCTGCCGCCGGATCGACCTTCATCGATCGCATGATCGCACTTGTCGAAGGCGCCGAACGTCAGAAGACGCCGAACGAAATCGCGCTCAACATCCTGCTGGCCGGCATGACGCTGATCTTCGTCCTGGCGACGGTGACGATCCCGAGCTTTGCCGCCTATGCAGGCGGATCGATCCAGACGGTCGTGCTGGTTGCTCTCTTCGTCACCCTGATCCCGACCACTATCGGCGCCTTGCTTTCAGCGATTGGTATCGCCGGCATGGACCGTCTCGTCCGTTTCAACGTGCTCGCCATGTCCGGTCGTGCGGTTGAAGCCGCCGGTGACGTCGACACGCTGCTGCTCGACAAGACCGGCACGATCACCCTCGGCAACCGCCAGGCAACCGCGTTCCGCCCTGTCCGCGGCATCAGCGAACAGGATCTGGCTGACGCGGCTCAGCTTGCTTCGCTTGCCGACGAAACGCCGGAGGGTCGTTCCATCGTCGTGCTCGCCAAGGAGAAATATGCGATCCGCGGCCGCGACATGACGAGCTTGAAGGCGACCTTCGTGCCTTTCACTGCCCAGACGCGCATGAGCGGCGTCGACCTCGATGGCTCCTCGATCCGCAAGGGCGCTGTCGATGCTGTGGTCGCCTATGTCGAAGGTGCCGCCAACAGCGGGGCCGAAGGCACGGCTGTGATATCCCGCACATCAAGCGAGACGCTGCGCGAACTGCAGGCGATTGCCGACGAGATCGCCAAGGCCGGCGGCACGCCGCTTGCCGTTGCCCGCGACGGCCGCCTGCTTGGCGTCATTCACCTCAAGGACATCGTCAAGGGCGGTATCCGCGAGCGTTTTGCCGAGCTGCGCCGCATGGGTATCCGCACTGTCATGATCACGGGTGACAACCCGCTGACGGCTGCCGCCATCGCTGCCGAAGCCGGCGTCGACGACTTCCTTGCCCAGGCAACGCCTGAGATGAAACTGGCGCTGATGCGCCAGGAACAGGCACAGGGTAAGCTGGTCGCCATGTGCGGTGACGGCACGAACGACGCCCCGGCACTCGCCCAGGCTGATGTCGGCGTCGCCATGAACACCGGCACGGTCGCCGCCCGCGAGGCCGGCAACATGGTTGACCTCGACAGCGACCCGACGAAGCTGATCGAAATCGTCGAGATCGGCAAGCAGTTGCTCATGACCCGCGGCGCGTTGACCACCTTCTCGATCGCCAACGACATCGCGAAGTACTTCGCCATCATCCCCGCAATGTTCATCGCCTTCTATCCGCAATTGAAAATGCTGAACATCATGGATCTGGCAACGCCGCAAAGCGCCATCCTCTCGGCGATCATCTTCAATGCGCTCATCATCGTCGCATTGATCCCGTTGTCGCTGAAGGGTGTCCGCTACCGTCCGATCGGTGCAGGTGCGCTGCTCAGCCGCAACTTGTTGATCTATGGCGTCGGCGGCATCATCGTCCCCTTCATCGGCATCAAGGCCATCGACCTGGTGATTACCGCCATCGGCCTCGCCTAAGGAGTTCCCATCATGCTTAAACAAATCAGACCCGCCATCGTCATGATCGTCGCCACGACCGTCCTGACCGGCCTTGCCTACCCGCTAGCCATGACGGGTGTCGCCCAGGCGCTCTTTCCAAACCAGGCCAATGGCAGCCTGGTGGAGAAGGACGGCAAGGTGATCGGCTCCACCCTCATCGGCCAGAACTTCACGAGCGACCGGTATTTCCACGGTCGCCCGTCGGCGACAACCGCTGCCGACCCGAACGACTCGACCAAAACGGTTTCTGCGCCCTATAACGCCGTCAATTCCATGGGCTCCAATCTGGGCCCCACCAATTCGAGCCTGATCACTCGGATCAAGGGTGACGCCGCGACGTTGCAGGCGCAGAATCCGAATACGCCGGTTCCCATGGATTTGTTGACCACTTCCGGCAGTGGTCTCGATCCGGATATCTCGCCCGAAGCAGCCTATTTCCAGGTGCCGCGTGTCGCCAAGGCTCGCAACATGGATGAGGCCAAGGTCAAGGCGCTTGTCGACGCAGCTGTCGAACCCAGGGAGCTTGGCGTTCTCGGCGAGCCTGTTGTCAACGTGCTGGCATTGAACCAGGCGCTCGATGCTTCTATGAAACAGTAAGTTGAGCAGATTGAGACGGCTTCACGCCGTCTCAATCTCGTCAGGAAAGACAAAGCACTCTGATGGCAGATGACAGCCGCGACACGCTAAGCAGGCCTTCGCCCGATGCACTTTTGGAAAAGGCGCGGGCAGAGACACGCGGTCGGTTGAAAATCTTTCTGGGTGCTGCCCCCGGCGTCGGCAAGACCTATGAAATGCTGATGTCCGGCAGGGCGAAGATTGCCGATGGCGTCGATGTCGTGGTCGGCGTCGTCGAAACGCATGGTCGCCGCGAGACGCAGGCATTGCTCGACGGTTTCGAGATCATCCCCCGCGTCAATGTCGATTACAAGGGCAGGGCGCTCGAGGAAATGGACCTCGATGCCATTCTGAAGCGCCGGCCCGAACTCGTGCTCGTCGACGAGCTGGCTCACACCAATGCACAGGGCAGTCGCCATCCGAAGCGCTATCTCGACGTCAAAGAGCTTCTGGAGCGCGGGATCGATGTCTACACGACGCTGAATATCCAGCATGTGGAAAGTCTGAACGATGTCGTCTCGCAGATCACGCGCATCCGCGTGCGGGAGACAGTGCCGGATTCGATCATCGATATGGCAGACGACGTCGAGATCATCGACCTGACGCCGGACGACCTCATCAAACGACTGCACGACGGCAAGGTCTATGTATCGAAGACGGCCGAAAGGGCGCTGACCAACTATTTCACGCCTGGCAATCTGACGGCGCTGCGCGAACTGGCGCTGAGGCGTACGGCCCAGCGCGTCGACGACCAGCTCCTCACACACATGCAGGCGCATGCGATCCAGGGACCGTGGGCAGCCGGCGAGCGTGTGCTCGTTTCCATCGACCATCATCCTCGGTCGGCGTCGTTGGTCCGCTACGCGGCGCGCATGGCGTCACGCCTGCGTGCGCCCTGGGCCGCCGTTTATGTCGAGACCAACCGCTCCATCAGCCTGACCGAGGCGCAGCGCGACACGATTGCCGCAACGCTCAGGCTCGCCGAACAACTCGGCGGTGAAGCGATCACCCTTCCGGGCCGCGAGGTGGCGGAGGAGCTGCTTCGCCATTCTGCCAGCAACAATGTGACGCATATTGTCATCGGTTCGCCGAAGATCGGGTCGTGGCGCGATTGGTCGCGCCGTTCGGTTTCCTATGATCTCATCCGTAAGGCTGGAGATATCAGCGTCCATGTCATCTCCGGCAGCGATGCCGATGGCCCGGCCGCAAGCCGCGGCCTCAAGGTCGCAGCGCCGGCTCCGGTCTTCCAGCTCCGCAGCTATGTCCTGGCAACGCTTTACGTGGCCATCGCGCTCGGCTTCTGCGTCATCCTCGATCAGGTATTGGATGTGCGCAATCTGGCGTTGGTCTTCCTGATGGCGGTTCTGGCGAGCGCTGTAACGCAGGGCCTGCGCCCAGCGCTGTATTCCTGTATTCTCGGCGCGCTTGCCTTCAATTTCTTCTTCCTGCCACCGCGCTATACGCTGACGATCAGCGATCCGGAGAGCGTGCTCGCCTTCTTCTTCTTCCTCGGTGTCGCGGTGATTGCAAGCAATCTGACGGCGACCGTGCAGAGGCAGGCGGCGGCGGCGCGCCAGCGCGCGCGAACGACCGAAGACCTCTACCTTTTCTCGAAGAAACTCGCGGGCACGGGTACGCTTGACGACGTTCTTTGGGCAACCGCGTTTCAATTGGCCTCGATGCTGAAGCTGCGCGTCGTGCTGCTTCTGCCGGAACACGGCACGATTGCGGTCAAGGCGGGCTATCCGCCTGACGATACGCTCGACGACGCCGATATCGCTGCGGCGCGCTGGGCCTGGGAGCACAATCATGCCGCCGGCCGCGGCGCGGACACGCTGCCCGGCGCCAAGCGTCTTTATGTTCCCCTGCGCACCGGCCGGACCGCTGTCGGCGTCATCGGCCTCGACAGCGATCGCCGCGACGGCCCGCTTTTGACGCCGGAGCAGCAGCGGCTGCTCGATGCTCTTGCCGACCAGGCGGCACTCGCCATCGAGCGCGTGCAACTGGTTGCCGATGTCGACCGCGCCAAGCTGGCCGTGGAGGCCGACCGGCTGCGCTCCGCGCTGCTCACCTCCATCTCGCATGATTTGAAAACACCGCTTGCGGCCATCCTCGGTGCGGCGGGAACGCTGCGCGACTATCTGGAGACATTGCCGCACGAGGACCGGGTCGATCTCCTGTCGACCGTCATCGACGAATCCGAACGCCTCAATCGCTTCATTGCCAACCTGCTCGACATGACCAAGATCGAGTCCGGCGCCATGGAGCCGAACTATGCGCTGCATTACGCCGGCGATATCGTCGGGAGTGCCCTGCGTCGTGCGGGAAAGATCCTGACCCATCATCGTGTCGACGTGCAGATGCCCGTCGATCTGCCGATGGTGAAGGTCGATCCGGTTCTGTTCGAGCAGGTGCTGTTCAACTTGCTCGACAATGCCGCCAAATATGCGCCGGAGGACTCGGCCATTCGCCTCGAAGCATGGGCCGACATCGACAATATCGTCTTTCGGGTGATGGACGAAGGACCGGGCATTCCGCCCGCCGACCTTGAACGTGTATTCGATACCTTCTACCGCGTGCGCAAGGGCGATCAGGTGCGTGCTGGCACCGGCCTTGGCCTTTCCATCTGCCGGGGCTTCATCGAAGCGATGGGTGGAACGATCGCTGCCGGCAACAGAACGGATCGGCAGGGAGCTGTTTTCACCATCCGCCTGCCGAAACCAACAGATGTCCCTAAGCTGGATGAACTGAAATGAACACAACTGCCGTCAAGATTCTCGTCGTCGATGATGAACCGCCGATCCGCAAACTGTTGCGCGTCGGCCTCGGTGCTCAGGGCTACGTCGTCAACGAGGCGCAGAACGCCGCGTCGGCTCAGGCATCGGTTGACGAAGACCAACCCGACCTGATCGTGCTCGATCTCGGCCTACCGGATAAGTCGGGCCAGGATCTGCTGCTCGGCTGGCGGGAGGACGGGGTGCAGATCCCCGTCGTCATCCTCTCCAGTCGCACCGACGAGGCGGGTATCGTCAAGGCGCTGGAAAGCGGTGCCGACGATTATGTGACCAAGCCTTTCGGCGTCAACGAGCTTGCAGCCCGCATCCGTGTGGCGCTGCGCCATCGCCTGCAGCAGCAAGGCGAGAAGGCAATCTTCCAGACCGGTGGTCTCTCGATCGATCTGGTCAAGCGCATCGTCAAGGTCGACGGCAAGGAGATCAAGCTGTCACCGAAGGAGTATGACATCCTGCGGGTGCTGGCGCAGCACGCCGGCAAGGTGCTGACCCATCAGTTCCTGTTGAAGCAGATCTGGGGTCCGGCAGCCGATGTGCAGTATCTGCGCGTCTATGTGCGCCAGCTCCGGCAGAAGATCGAGGACATTCCCGATCAGCCGCAATATATCACCACCGAAACAGGCGTCGGCTATCGGCTACGCGAACCGGATTGACGCGGTAGGGACTTAAAGACCCATTATCGAGGCGATCTGGCCTCGATCGTGTGACGACCAATGCCATTTCAGAATTTATTGCCCGACCTTGAGTGCGACCATGGACCTTTCCACGATCATTCTTCCCGAACATGTCTTCGTCGGCGTCTCCGCTCCGACCAAATGGCGGGCATTGCAGATGCTGTCGTCGAAAGCGGCCAGTTGCTTCGGCTTGGATGAGGGAATGGTTCTGCGGGCGTTGGAGACGCGCGAAAAATTAGGTACGACGGGGATTGGCAATGGCGTTGCGGTTCCGCATGCCGCCCTTGCCGGCATGACGAGGCCGCGAGGTCTGATGGTGCATTTTGCCCATGCCATCGATTTCGAGGCGATCGACGACGTGCCGACCGAATGGGCATTCGTCCTGCTGTTCGGGGAAGGTGGTCGCAGCGATTATCTGAACGTGCTGGCGGCGATCGCGAGGCGTTTGCGGACTGAAGGCGTCCTGGCGGCGATGCGGCAGACGAAGAAGGCCGACGAACTCTACTCCGTGTTCATGTCCGACACCATCCTCTGACAGTGCGCCAATCGCGCGCTGATTGTTATTCGGGAATGTGATTTCACTTTTCCGGATTCTATGGGATGCTGTTCTCCGCAGTTGCTCAAAACGGGAACTGTCTTCGTTACTTTATACGACCAAGTTGATAGGGTTTAGGGACAAACGAAGGGGGTGCATTCATGCAGACGATTAAGCTTTCACGGCTTCTCGCCACCGCAGTTCTGATCGGCAGTTTCTCGATCGCGGCCGTTGCGCCGACCTTTGCGGCGGACAAGACGCTTCTCAATGTTTCCTACGATCCGACCCGTGAACTCTATAAGGACTTCAACACGGCCTTTGCCGCCAAATGGAAGAAGGACACGGGCGAAACCGTCAATATCAAGGCTTCGCACGGTGGTTCCGGCGCGCAGGCGCGCTCCGTCATCGACGGTCTCGATGCCGATGTCGTGACGCTCGCTCTTGAAGGCGATATCGATGCGATCGCCAAGGCGACGCACAAGATCCCGGCCGACTGGAAGACCAAATTCCCGAACAATTCCGTTCCCTATACCTCGACCATCGTCTTCCTGGTGCGCAAGGGCAATCCCAAGGGTATCAAGGACTGGCCGGATCTTATCAAGGATGGCGTGGAAGTCATCACGCCGAACCCGAAGACCTCTGGCGGCGCCCGCTGGAACATCCTTGCAGCCTGGGCCTGGGCCAAGCAGGCCAATGGCGGCGATGATGCCAAGGCACAGGAATATCTGACGCAGTTGCTGAAACATGTGCCGGTTCTCGACACCGGTGCGCGCGGCGCGACGACCACCTTCGTCCAGCGCGGTCTCGGCGACGTCCTGCTCGCCTGGGAAAACGAGGCCTACCTCTCGCTCGACGAGCTTGGCCCCGACAAATTCGAAGTCGTGACCCCGTCCTTCTCGATCCGCGCCGATCCGCCGGTTGCCGTCGTCGACGGGAATGTGGACAAGAAAGGCACGCGCAAGGTCGCGGAAGCCTATTTGAACTATCTCTACTCGGATGAAGGCCAGAAGATCGCCGCCAAGCATTACTACCGGCCCATCAAGCCGGAAGTGGCCGATCCCAAGGATATCGCCCGTTTCCCGACCCTGAAGCTTGCGACGATTGACGATTTCGGCGGATGGGCCCAAGCTCAGCCGAAATTCTTCGATGATGGTGGGATCTTCGACCAAGTCTACAAGCCGGGGCAATAAGGCTGGATGCATTCTATAACCCGCAAACGGTGGCGGTTACGGCAGCCGAGCGTCATTCCGGGATTCGGATTGGCGCTCGGCGTTACCTTGGCTTGGCTCATCTTTATCGTTCTCATTCCTCTGTCGGGACTGTTGTGGAAAAGCAGCGCTCTCGGCTGGGAGAAATTCTGGGCTCTCGCGCTTGACGTGCGTACGCTCTATGCGCTGCGCATGAGTTTCGGCGGCGCATTTATCGCCGCGCTCGTCAATGCCGTGCTCGGGCTTATCCTGGCCTGGGTGCTGGTGCGCTATCGCTTTCCGGGCAAGCGCATCCTCGATGCGATGGTCGATCTGCCGTTCGCGCTGCCGACGGCTGTGGCCGGTATTGCGCTCACGACGCTCTACGCGCCGAACGGCTGGATCGGTCAGTTCCTGACGCCGCTCGGCATCAAGATCGCCTTTACCCCGATCGGTATCGTCATCGCGCTGATTTTCGTCGGCTTGCCCTTCGTGGTGCGTACCGCGCAGCCTGTCATGGAGGAGATCGACCGCGAAGTCGAAGAGGCGGCGGCGACCCTTGGTGCGTCGCGTTTCCAGACGATAACCCGGGTGCTGCTTCCCGGCCTTGCACCGGCAGCGCTCACCGGGTTTGCGCTGGCGTTCGCGCGCGCCGCCGGTGAGTACGGATCGGTGATCTTCATCGCTGGCAACAAGCCCTATGTTTCGGAAATCGCGCCGCTGCTCATCGTCATCCGGCTGGAGGAATATAACTATGCCGCGGCAACGGCGATCGCGACGGTGATGCTGTTCATTTCCTTCACCATGCTTTTGATCATCAATCTCATCCAGTCATGGAGCAGAAGGAGATATGGCTATGGCGCATAATCTTTCCGCTGCCGCCGACACGGGTCAGTCTGTCATTACCGAAAGCCGGTTCGCACGCATCGTCTTCGTGTTGATCTCGCTCACTTTCCTGACGCTCATGGTGCTGTTGCCGCTGGCAGCAGTCTTTGTCGAGGCTTTCCGCAAGGGGGTTGGGACCTTCTTCGATTCCTTGGTTGACGAAGAAACCTTTGCTGCGATCCGCCTCACGCTGATCGTTGCGGGCATCAGCGTGCCGTTGAACCTCGTCTGCGGTGTCGCGGCGGCATGGGCGATCGCCAAGTTCGAGTTCAAGGGCAAGGCCTTCCTGACGACGCTGATCGATCTGCCGTTCTCCGTTTCCCCGGTTATCTCGGGTCTGGTTTTCGTGCTTCTGTTCGGTTCGAACAGCGCGCTTGGCCCCTGGTTGCAGAGCAACGGTATCCAGATCCTGTTTGCGGTTCCGGGGCTCGTGCTGGCGACGATGTTCGTTACCTTTCCCTTCGTCGCCCGTGAATTGATCCCGCTGATGCAGGAGCAGGGCAGTGCGGACGAGGAGGCAGCACTCTCCCTCGGGGCGAATGGCTGGCAGACCTTTTGGTACGTCACGTTGCCGAACATCAAATGGGGCTTGCTCTATGGCGTGTTGCTCTGCAACGCCCGCGCGATGGGTGAGTTCGGTGCCGTGTCGGTCGTGTCGGGTCATATTCGTGGTGAAACCAACACCATGCCGCTGCAGGTCGAGATTCTCTATAACGAATATAATTTCTCGGGGGCCTTTGCCGTTGCCACGCTTCTGGCTCTGCTTGCCCTCATCACATTGATACTGAAGACGCTGCTGGAAATGCGCTATAGCGAAGAGATCGCAGCCAGCCGGCGTCACTGAAGGAATTCTTGATGGAAGTTCGCGTTCAAAATCTGCGCAAGGAATTCGGTCGATTTCCCGCTTTGCACGACGTTTCACTGGATATTCGCTCAAGCGAGCTGATCGCGCTTCTCGGGCCATCCGGTTCGGGCAAGACGACGCTGTTGCGCCTGATTGCCGGCCTGGAAACGCCAACGGAAGGCAAGATCTTCTTCGGCGAGGACGATGCTTCGCTGAAGACCGTGCAGCAGCGCAACATCGGCTTCGTGTTTCAGCATTACGCGCTGTTCCGGCACATGACGGTGCTCGACAATATCTCCTTCGGCCTGAAAGTCCGCTCGGCATCGCGTCGCCCGCCGCGTGATGAAATCCGCCGGCGCGCAATGGAACTGTTGGAACTCGTGCAACTGAATGGCCTGGAGAAGCGCTACCCGACGCAGCTTTCAGGTGGACAGCGGCAGCGCGTGGCATTGGCGCGCGCCATGGCGGTGGAGCCGAATGTTCTACTCCTCGACGAACCCTTCGGCGCTCTCGATGCTCAGGTGCGCAAGGATCTGCGCAGGTGGTTGCGCGAAATTCACGATCGGACCGGCCATACCACCGTTTTCGTCACGCACGACCAGGAAGAGGCGCTTGAGCTTGCCGACCGCGTCGTCGTGCTCAACAAGGGCGCGATTGAGCAGGTCGGTACGCCGGACGAGATCTACGATACGCCGAATTCTCCCTTCGTTTATGGGTTCATCGGCCAGTCCAATCGGGTCAAGGTGCGCATCGCCAGCGGCGAGATCTGGTTCGACGACAAGCCGTTGGGGCTTAGCACGCCGCATGAGCCGGATGGCGAGGCTCATCTCTATTTCCGACCGCACGACATCGAACTTCGCGACGGCGACGGCGGGGCGATCGCCGGTTTGCTGGTCGCCAGCCGTCGCGTCGCAGGCACCCGCCATCTGGAAATCGATATCGGCGCCGGGCATGACGGCATCGAAATCGAGCTACCGCCGAACAAGGCCGATGCGCTGGATCGCAATCGCATCGCCTTCAGGCCGACCCGCTGGAAGCTGTTTCGCAACGGCGGGTGACCGGTCAATCCTCCGGATGACCGGCCGAGGCGAAGCCGCCGCCCTGATAGATGACGGCCGGATCGCTGGGATCTTCCGGCTGCGTTCTCGATAGAATTTCAGCCCGCCACGGAGCCGCGCTGTCACGCGGCTTCCAGCCTAGGAAGGCGGCGTTGCTATTATCCCACCATTGCTCGTCATTGTCGGAGACACCGTAGACGATCGTGTGGCCAAGCCGGGGCGCGTCGAATGCGCAGCCGCAAAGGGAAAGAAAATCGCGAACGCTGAACCAGGTTGCGAGCATGCGCGTGTTGCGTGGTTCGGGAAAGCACGAGCCGATGCGCACCGAGAGTGTTTCCTGGCCGAACTTGTCGAAGTAGAGGCTCGCGACCGCCTCACCGAACACCTTTGACACGCCATAGAGCGAATCCGGCCTTGTCGGCACCTTGTTGTCGATCCGCTCGTCCCGGCGATAAAAGCCGATTGCGTGGTTGGAACTTGCGAAGACGATGCGCGGCTTGCCGGCCGCACGCGCGGCCTCATAGAGATTGTAGAGGCCGATGACATTGCCCTGCACGATGAGATCGAATGGCTTTTCCACCGAGATGCCGCCGAGATGGATGATGCCGTCGACACCCTTGACCATCGCGTCGACGCCGTCGCGGTCGGCGAGGTCGCAGGCAATAAAACGTTCGTTCGGACGGAGATCGCTGATCGGCGCCAGGTCGGAGAGCACGACGTTTTCGGCGATTTGCGATAGAAGCGGCCTGAGTGCCTGGCCGACACCGCCGGCGGCACCAGTCAGCAACAGAGTTTTCAGCATGATTGTCTCCCGGATCGGTCATTTCGGCGGACAGCCTATAAGATGGTCCAGCGCCCGTCATCACATATATCGGTGGAATCGACATGAAGCATGTCGATGATGTCTAGGCAGTCCGCGAATGCATTTCGGCGCCGCTATCGAGCGTTTCCAGACTGACCACGGCTTTGATGGGCAAGTGATCGGAAGCAACGCGGGCCAGCGGCGAGTCATGCACTTCGACCGCTGAGATCATGCCGCGGCGGTTTGCCATGATGCGGTCGAGAGCCAGAAGCGGCAACGTCGAGGGAAAGCTCGGCACGGCGGGCGGCAGCGGCCCGAATGCGTTCTGGATGGTATTGAGGGACGAACGGTCACCGAGGCGCCATTCGTTGAGGTCGCCAAGCAGGATGGTTGGCGTCTCGCTGCCATCGTTCATGAGCTCGACGATCAGGCGCGTCTGCTGGGCGCGGGAGCGATGCAGCAGGCCAAGGTGAGCGGCGATGATTCTGATGCTGCCGCCGCGAACCAGTTCCAGTTCGGCGATCAGGGCACCGCGCGGTTCGAGCCCAGGCAGATTGATCTGATGGACGTCGCGCACCGTGCCCTGCTTGAAAAGAACGACATTACCGTGCCAGCCGTGCGCCTTGGTGACGCCGGCGATCGGCACCGGAATGAGCCCCGTCTCGCGCTCCAGCCGGCGCAAATCAAGGATTCCGGTGCGCTCCCCGAAACGCGTGTCGGCCTCCTGCAGGCCGATGACGTCGGCATCGATTTCATGAATGACGCGGCTGGTCCGTTCGGGATCGAAGCGGCGATCCGCGCCGACGCATTTATGGACGTTGTAGGAGGCGATCAGCGTGCCCTCGGGGCGGTCGAGCCCGCTTGCCGATCTCGGGCGCGCCTTTTTTCGATTCTTCAGGCTTTCCAGAATGCTCGCACGGAGACTTTCTTTCTTCTTTCGCATCTATCCGTCGACCGTTCCTTGATCAGACCATGTCGGGTACCTCAAGGCGAGTATAGGGAGCTATAGCTCGCCTTGTCATGTAAAAAGGCTGCGACAATGGCGGATCGCCCCTCAGGGGCACCGTCAGAGATAGGGCGAGCCGAGCCAGAGGACCTTTTCGACAAGTCTCACGATGAAAGGCCGTGCCCGGAGCTTTTCGAGATCGACGGGGTGCGCCGTTTCCAGGATTGCGCCGATATGAGCGTCGATCGTGCCGGCAAAACCCCGATCGAGCACCTCGAGATCCACTTCGAAGTTGAGCCGCAGCGAGCGAGGATCGAGATTGGAAGAGCCGACATAGGCCCATGTGCCGTCAATGGCCAAAAGTTTCGAATGGTTGAACGCTCCTTCGGCGCGCCAGATGCGGCAATAGTTCTTCAGCATCTGGTCGAATTGTGCCGTCATGGCGCGGTCGACAAGCACCAGATTGTTGGCCGTCGGCACGACGATATCGACCTCAACCCCACGCCGGGCCGCCGTCACCAGCGCGCTGATCAGTTCGCGATCCGGCAGGAAGTAGGGCGACATGATGCGGATGGACTTATGCGCCACCGACAGCGCGCCAATCAGCATCTTGTGATTGGTCTCGACGCTGCGGTCCGGGCCGGAGGCGACCACGCGCATGAAGACTGGCGCTCCAGGTTCGTTGGCGGGCGCCGCGATCCGCCATTCCTCGCCATTCAGGATTTCGTCTGCGGTGAAGCGCCAATCCTCGGCGGCCGTATTGAAGAGATCGGCGACTGCCGGACCCGTGACGCAAAAATGCATGTCACGGGCGCTGTGCTCATGTGCGAATTCTCGTGTGAAACCCTGACGGATGTTCATGCCGCCGGTAAAGGCGATCCGCCCGTCGATGGTAAGGATCTTCCGGTGCGTGCGCAGATTGGCATAGGGCAATCGCAGGCCGATGATGACGTTACCGTTGAAGACGTCCACCTTCACGCCGCCCTCGCTCAGATAGCCCATGATGCTCGGCACGGAATAACGTGCGCCGACGGCATCGATCAGCACGCGCACGCTGACGCCGCGTTTGGTGGCCGAAATCAGCGAATCGGCGATGCGAAGGCCGATCGGGTCGCGATCGAAGATGTAGGTTTCCATCAGGATGCTGCGTTCGGCACCGTCGATTGCGGCCTTCATCGCGGCATAGGCGACATCGCCGTTCGTCAGCATCTCGATCGTGTTGCCGGTACTCATCGTGTAGCGCACGACGCGATCGCCGAGTGTCTTCATCGAGCCGAAACGATCGCCGAACAGCTGCCGCACCTGTTCGTCATCGGCATCGAAGCTGGAGAGCTCGCCATTCGCATCCTTGCGAAAGAGCGCGTCTCGCTGCGAGCCGAGTGAGGCCCGGCGAATGCGATTGATACCGGCGACGGCATAGAGCAGGGCGCCGATGATCGGCGACAGGATGACGACACCGACCCACCCGATCGCGGCTCGGACATCCTCTTTGGTCATGGCTGCATGGATTGCAGCGGCGGCCCCCATCAATATCGATAGGACGGCAAGAATTTGGCCCCAATGGGCAGCCACGAGGTCGATCATGCCACGAGTATATCCTTGCCCGCAAAAGCTGCAATGAGCCGACTCGTGATCACCGCACCATTGATAGCGGTGTGAAACCTGAGCCCACTAGATATTTTTAATTGAACCCTGTTGCTCCCAGCAGCATACTCGGAGTGCTTCGGCTGCTTCGCTACCGCCCCCACGGTAACTTCTGTTTCTTGTTTGAAGCGCCACTGCGGTTCGAGAGTCGAAACCGGAAGAATGCCAGCAACGGCGTCTTGGTTGGCTGCTCGGGGGAGGCGTGAAAGCCCGCATTTCAAGAACGGGCATTGTTCATCAAAACCTTGTTCAATGATGCGAACGGAGAACGGCAGATGTTGGAACCTCGGGACGAATGGATCAAGAAGCGCGCATACGCCATATGGGAAGAGGAAGGTCATCCTTCGGGACGTGACGTCGAGCATTGGGCTCGGGCGAGCAGCGAGCGCATTGAGCTTGAAGAAACCACAGCAAACGGCAGCACGATCGACGTCAAGCCGAAGGCCAAGCGCAAGACGCCGGCTGCCGCAGCCGCCGTCACCGAGGAGAAGGTAGCCAAACCAGCGAAGAAATCGTCGAAGAAGGCTACTGCCGCAAAGGCCTAGGCCTGTCAGCTTTAGGGGTGTGGCGGAGATGAGAGCGGCTCGATGGCAACATCGGGCCGTCTCTCTTTCAGAAGACGGCTGCGGGCGAAATATTCGCAATCATTTCGGTGATTTGGCTCCATTCCGCGAAATAGTTGTCACACATCGCTGCTACAGGTTGCGAAGGGAGTCCGGCAATGTGTGGAAGCTATATCGATGATCTGGAAATGACTGTTATGACGATCGTCGCAGCGTGGTGTTTTTTGTGTCCTGCCGGCAGCTTGGAGACGATGAGATGACATCTCTCCTTGTGCTCGCCGCGATCTATCTTCTCACGGCTTTGGTCCTCATTTTGATCATCGATCGCTCGGTCGGCGTCTTCTTTCCGGCGTCGGCCAAGCAACATGTCCCGGCCCCGCATGATCGGCGCTTTCGGATGTTCTCTGCGCATCGCAATTCGCCCGGCCAAATTTCGGAACCTTTTCCCTGACGACGGATTGGTCTTTCATCCTGAGCCAAGGAGAAAGATCATGCCCCGAGGAGATAAATCCGCCTATACCGACAAGCAGAAGCGCAAGGCTGAACATATCGAAGAAAGTTATGAGGGCCGCGGCGTCTCCCATGAGGAGGCGGAACGGCGTGCATGGGCGACGGTGAACAGGGAAAGTGGCGGCGGCAAGAAGTCGGGTTCGGGCCGCGGGCATCCCGAAAATCATGAATCGTCCGAAAGGGGCGGCAGGATCGGTGGCCATGCTGCGGCAAGCCGGCCGGCCGGCGAGCGATCCGCCTCTGCAAAGAAGGCGGCCGCGACGCGCAAGCGCCACGAGCAAAGCCCGAATTCCTAATCACGGACGGGAAGGGCGCCCTCAGCGCGATCCTTTCCTTCGGGCAGACGGTGACGAAGCCATGCAGTCTCCTTGCACGAGTATCGTCCCTCGTCGTCGATTGCCCCTTATCTTCCGCCATGCCGACGCTAGATTGTAAGCTTGGAACGAGCCGATGGTCGGCTCGGCCGGAAACGTCGTTTGGCATTGAACGTGATGCGACGGTGCAGCGCCGGGTGTTGCGATAGCCGCCGCCAGCCGTCTTCAATTCGTGGGAGCGAAAACCAGTGGCCTATGAACTATATTATTGGGACGGCATCCAGGGGCGTGGTGAATTCGTGCGGCTCGCGCTGGAAGAAGCTGGTGCCGACTATGTGGATATTTGTCGCGGCCCGACAAGCAAGGGGCAGGGAATGCCAGCGATGTTTGCCATCATGGATGGCAAGGCCGAGCCCGACATCCCGTTTGCCCCACCGTTCTTGAAGGACGGCGATCTGATTATCCCGCATGTCGCGAACATACTGATGTATCTTGGGCCGAAGCTTGGCCTGGCGCCCGCTGATGAGGGCCAGCGTCACGTCTTGAACGGCCTGCAACTGACGATCACCGATCTTGTCGCCGAGGTGCACGACACACACCATCCCATCGCCACATCGAAATATTACGAGGACCAGAAGCCTGAAGCCAAGGCGCGCGCCGCGGAATTCATCGAAAACCGCATCCCGAAATTTCTCGGCTATTTCGAGCGGGTGCTGCAGCAGAACACGCACGGACCGACCCACATCTTCGGCGGTGAATTGACCTATGTCGATCTCTCGCTGTTTCAGGTCTATGAGGGGCTGCGCTATGCTTTCCCCCGCGCGACGAAGCATCTGGATCGGCGATATCAGCATCTGACAGCACTGCACGCTGATGTCATGAAACGGCCCAACATTGCTCGCTATCTTCACTCCGACCGCCGCATTCCCTTCAATGAGAACGGCATTTTCCGGCATTATCCGGAGCTCGATAAAGACATGGCGTAAGCGATGCTCCTCTATCAATTCATTCCTGCCTGCTGGATCGTCTGGCTGCTGATCTGGCTGTTTGCCTCGTTCAGCGTCAAGAGGAGCGTGCGGCAGGAGGACCCGCTATCTAGGCTCGGCAATACCGTGCCGATCTGGATCGGTGCCTTTCTTCTGGCGGTCAACCGGATCTGGCTGGGTCCGCTGCAGTATCGCATCATCCCGCAAGACCCGGCAACCTACGCGATCGGTGCTGCCCTGACCTTCATAGGTCTCCTTTTCGCCGTCTGGGCCCGCTATCATATCGGGCGCAACTGGAGCGGGGTGATTACACTGAAGGAAGATCACACGCTCATCCGTTCCGGCCCCTATGCGCTTGTGAGGCACCCGATCTATTCCGGTCTGATGCTCGCCATCATCGGCTCGGCAATTGCGCGCGGCGATATCGCCGCCGTGTTTGCGGTTGCCGCCATGCTCTATGCGGTGCTCCGCCGCGTATCGATCGAGGAGCGCTGGATGAGCGAGACCTTCGGCCCGGCCTATGCCGACTACAAGGCCAGCACGCCGGCGCTGATTCCGTTTCTGGTATGAGGTCAGACCTTGAGTGGCGCTGCCGCCGTGAAAAAATCGGCCCAGGGATCGTTGCTCGATTGGCCGAGGCGTGAGGCCGCGTTGCTGACGGTAAAGGAAGCCGGCCCGATCTTGCCGTCCAATTCCTCCCAAGTGACCGGCATAGAAACCGCTGCGCCCTTTCTTGCCCGCGCCGAATAGGGCGCCACTGCCGTATTGCCGCGGCCGTTGCGTAGATAATCGATGAAGATGTGGCCAGTGCGCTTTGCCTTGCTTGCAATCGATAAATATGCCTCCGGACTATCCGCGCTCATGGTATGGGCGATCGCTTCGGCGGCGCCCTTGATATCAGGCCAGGTCGCCTGCGACTTGACGGATGCGACAACATGCAGCCCCTTGCCGCCGGAGGTTTTGACGAAGGATGTTAGCCCCAGAGCCGAGAAACGCTCTTTGATTTCCTTCGCCGCATTCACGACCTTGCTCCAGGCGACGTCCTCGCCGGGGTCCAGGTCCATGATGATCATGTCTGGCCTCTCCCAATGGTCCGTCGTCGTGCCCCAGGGATGAATTTCCAGCGCAGCCGACTGGACGAGGGCGGCGAGACCGTCGAAATCGGTGATCTTCAGGAGCTTCGTGGCGTCCTTGTCCTCGGGATCGGCGATTTCCTCGATATGCGGGTTGATCCCCTTCCAGGCATGCTTCTGGAAAAAACGTGGCCCTTGAATGCCATCGGGACAGCGCAGCAGAGCCAGCGGACGATTGGCGATGAAAGGCATCATGCGCTGCCAAGCCAGGGCGTAATAGTCGAGAAGATCCTGCTTGCTGACCCCGTCATCGGGCCAATAGATCCGCTCCGGATGCGTCAATTCCACCGAGGTCTTGCTGCCGTCCTGAATGGGCGTCCTTGCCATCCGCATCCGCTCCATCTTCTGCAACGTGAAGGCCGTCGCGCCTGGCCAGACTAGCATCGCCCGGCGCGCAAAGCGACCAATAGCCGGTTTCACGGCATGAGCTGACCGCCATTGACCTCGATGATCTGACCGGTGACGTAGCCGGATAGCGTCGGAGAGGCGAGGAAGAGGTAGGCGCCGACGCAATCCTCGGACGTGCCGACAAAACCCATGGGGATCGTCTTGCGCTGCAATTCCATCTGCTCGTCGTTGGTATAGCGCTCGTGGAACGGCGTTGCGATGACGCCGGGCGCGACGGCATTGACGCGGATCTTGTCGTTGACGAACTCCTTGGCGTGACCGTGCGTAATGGTCGAGACGAAGCCCTTCGACGCCGCGTAGAGAATGGCGCCGTTGCCGCCGCCATTGCGCGCGGCGATGGAAGTCGTATTGATGACGAAGCCGCCCTGCTGCTTGAGGTAAGGATGGGCGGCGCGGGTCGCCGCAAGCACGGAGCGGGCATTGAGGTTCATCACCCGCTCATAATGCGCATCGGTCATCTCGGCGGTCGGAAGTCGCCCCAGCATGCCGCCGGCATTGTTGACGAGACCATCGAGGCCACCAAGCGCTTCCGCTGCATCCTTGACGACGCGTTCGGTCTCGCCGTCCTGCGAGACATCGCCCTGGATGAGATGCACTGTTCCACCGCCAGCCTTGATTTCGGCGGCCAGCTTTTCAGCCGGATCGCGGCTCGCATTGAAGTGTAGACCGATCTTCATGCCCTGCGCGGCAAAGGCGCGCGCGACCGCAGCGCCGATGCCGGTCGAAGCGCCCGTGATCAACACCCGTTTGCCGGCAAGATCTGGAATGCGAATGGACGCAAGCAATTGCGCGAGTTCTGCCATGACAACTCCTCCTGAACGTCAATCAATCATATGACGAAACATGTCATGTCTTATCAGGGGCGAGGGCGGAAATGCAATCGTGGCGGGGTTTGCGAAAGCAGGCGACGCTCCCTGCCGACCGGCTAAAGCAGAGGAAGTGAGGCTTGGTGCGAGAGGAGTTCACTGAGATTGCTCTTGCAACCTATTGAATTTGCGCCTCTTTATTGGAGAGCTAACGTTCTTGCTTCAGTTGAGCTGGATTTGAATAGTCAGAATCAGCCAGCTGAATACGTGAAACGATCTGGCGTGCCGATGCCGCGCCAGATAATGAGGACGCAGAGGAGCTGGGTGCTTGCGCCTTGTACGATGGGGCGATGGCGGCTGCGGCTTTCGGCAATAGGGAGAAATCGAAGATATCATGAGCAAGAAAAAGCTGATCCGTTTTGACGTCGCCGACAATCAGGCCGGCGGCCAGCGGCGTCCCTTCGCCAAAGCAGTTCGGGCAGGGGATTTCATTTACGTCTCGGGCCAGGTCCCGACCGTCAACGGTGAAATCGTTACCGGCAATATCGTCAAACAGACCGAGCAGGTCATCGCCAACATCAAGGATGTGCTTGCCCTTGCCGATTGCACGCTCGAGCATGTGGTGAAGGTCAATGTTTGGCTGGATGATGCGCGAGATTTCTCGAGCTTCAATGCCGTATTCGAGAAGCATTTCATCGATCATCCGCCGGCGCGCTCGACCGTTCAGTCGCCGATGATGGTCGACGTAAAGGTCGAGATGGACGTCATCGCCTACAAGCCGCTCGACTGAGTGCAAGCGGCTTTGCCGTTCGGATTGCGATGAGGGTGGCCTCATCGCAATCCGAACTATCAGCCGTTTTCCCCGGGCGTAGACGCCGAGCGAATGGCTGATCTCTGGGACATCTACCGGTACATTTGATTGTCACGCCTTCAACGCCGGAGGGCCGGCATCGGAGATGCATGTCTCGTTCTTTCCAGCAGCCGTTTTTGTTGCGCCTCCGCGCGATGCGTCGCTCCTTGTTCCCCGCCTTTGAGCCGGGAGAGGCGAGCAGCCCGCGATTTTCACCATCGATCCCGAACGGCAATCGATCGTTGCCGCGCTCTGAGTCATTCCCGCGAGCATCGAAATGAGTGCCTGTTGATTTCCAATCAGCGATTGACGATTCCCAAAACTCACGATTAAATCAATTTGATTGACTACTCAAAACAGCGAGAGGGAGCTGCAAATGGGAATGAGGAAAAGGTCATTGCGCAATCTATTTCAACGGACATCATTGGCAGCGGCGCTTGGCGCTTCGCTGGCATTCGGTGCGGGCGCTGCTTCCGCGGCCGAATCCGTGCTGACGATGCACATCGAAGAGCAGACCAGCTGGGTCAGCAACTTCAACCCCTTCGATCTCGCCGGTCGCCGCCAGAGCACGATGGATTTCATTTACGAGCCGCTGGTCATCTTCAACGCGAATGATGGCGGCAAGCCGGTCTGGCGCCTGGCGACGAGCTACAAGTTCTCCGATGATCTGATGTCGATCACCTATGAGCTGCGTCCCGGCGTGAAATGGTCGGACGGTCAGCCACTGACCTCGGCCGACGTGAAATACACGATCGACCTGATGCTCAAGAATCCGGCCGTCGATACCGTCGGTGTTGGCCAGACGGTCGCCTCCGTCGAAGCGCCGTCGCCGACGGAGGTGAAGATCAACCTCAAGGCCGTAAATTCCGAATTCCCGGAATCGCTCGCCGATCTCGCCGTCGTGCCCGAGCATGTCTGGAAGGACGTTGCCGATCCGGTCGCTTTCAAGAACGAAAAGCCCATCGGCTCTGGCCCGATGACGGAAGTTCGCCGCTTCACGCCGCAGGTTTACGAGCAGTGCCGCAATCCGAACTATTGGGATGCCGCGTCGCTTCATGTCGATTGCCTGCGCCTGCCGCAGATCTCGGGCAACGACCAGATGCTGGCGCTGCTGCCGGAAGGCACGGTCGACTGGATCGGCTCGTTCCTGCCGCAGATCGACAAGACCTTCGTCGCGCTCGATCCGCAACATAACGGCTACTGGCAGCCGCCGGCAGAAACCGTCGCCTTCCAGATGAACTTCAAGTCGACGAATGCCGGTAACCTCGAGGCTTTCAAGGATCTCAATTTCCGCCACGCCTTCAGTATGGCGATGGATCGCAAGTCGATGGTCGATATTGCCGGCTTCGGTTATCCCGTTGTCAACCTGCATGCCAGCGGCCTGCCGCCACGCTTCGACAGCTGGCGCAACAAGGCTGCCGAAGGCGACAAGGATGCCTTCATGGGCTTCGACACCGACAAGGCAAACAAGATCCTCGATGATGCCGGCTACAAGAAGGGTGCCGATGGCTTCCGCACCACGCCGAGCGGCAAGCCGATCACCTTTGCGGTCATTGTGCCAAATGGCTGGACCGACTGGATCGATGCCGTCCAGATCGCCGTCGAAGGCCTGCGCGCGGCGGGCATCAATGCCTCAGTTGCCACGCCTGAATACGAGCAGTGGCGCAAGCAGCTTCTCGATGGCAGCTTCGATGTCGTCATGAACTCGCGCGCCGATAGCGCCACGCCGTTCCAGGGCTATTATCAGAGCCTGTCGACCAACTATGCCGGCAAGCTCACGGTTTCTGCGCCGCGTTACTCCAACCCGAAGCTTGATGCGCTCTTCGATCAGTATCTGAAATCGTCTTCCGATGACGATCACAAGAAGATCTTCAACGACATTCAGGTGCTGATTGCCGATGATTTCCCGGTCGTTCCCGTCTTCAACGGTCCTACCTGGTATCAGTATTCCAGCAAGCGTTTCACCGGTTGGGTCACGGATAAGGACCCGGTCATGAACCCGGAAAACCACGACAACAACCGCATGCGTCTCATGCATCTGCTGCGTCTGAAGCCGGTCCAATAAGACCACAGCGAAGGAAGCATACATGCGTGTTTCAAGCCGGCGCCTTGGCGTCTATGCGGTGGCTTTGGCCTTCGCGATCGTCGTGAACTTCATTCTTCCCCGGCTTATGCCGGGGAGCCCCGTCGATGCCATGGTTGCCCAGCTCGGGCCGCGGGCCACGCCCGCGGCAGTCGAGGCGATCAAGGCCCGCTTCGGCGAGATCGATCAGCCGATCATGATGCAGTTTTTCGACTACCTTAAAGGCCTTGCCACCTTCGATCTTGGCGTTTCGGTCAAATACTATCCGCAGACGGTGGTCCAGGTGTTGAGCCGGGCCACGCTGTGGACCATCTTCCTGGTGGTAACCGCGATCATCTTTTCGCTGTGCGTCGGCGTCATCCTCGGCGCGATTGCGGCCTGGAGGCGCGGCGGGCGGTTCGATACGGTCGTATCGCCCTTCGCCGTCATCCTGTTCTCGATACCGCCCGTCATCGTGGCACTTACGACCCTGTTCGTCTTTGCCGTGTCGCTGCGCTGGTTCCCCGTCGGATATGCCTATGATCCCAATCTCGATCCGGGCTTTAATTTCACCTTCTTTGGCAGCGTCTTCATGCATGCCATCCTGCCGGTCCTGACGCTGTCGCCATTCCTTATCGGCGAGTTCCAGACGACCATGCGTTCGGCCATGATCGTCGTGCTCGGCGAGGACTATGTGACGATGGGCCGTGCCAAGGGGTTGAGTAATCTCGCCGTCATGTTCGGCTATGGCGCTCGCAACGCCCTCTTGCCTGTCCTCACCAATCTCGCGCTGATACTCGGCGCCGTGTTCGGCGGCTCGATCGTCACCGAGATCGTCTTCAATTATCCCGGCCTTGGCCTGACGCTGTTTACCGCCAGCGTGGCGCGCGACTATCCGGTCATCCAGGGGCAATTGCTGCTGATGACGCTTGCGACGCTCGGCGCCAATTTCCTCGTCGACATCCTCTATGGCCTTGTCGACCCACGATTGAGGGAGGGCGGCCGATGAGCTTCTCCTTCCGAACCATTTTCAGCCAGAAGAAAGCGCTTGTCGGTTTCATCATCGTTGCCGCCCTATGCCTGACGGCGATCTTCGCGCCGATCATCGCACCCGGCGAACCCGGCGCCCGCGTCGGCCGGTCGCATCAGCCGCCATCCGTCGAACATGTTTTCGGCACGACGAAGATGGGCCGCGACGTCTATAAGCAATTCGTCTGGGGCGCGAGAAGCTCGCTGTCCGTCGGCTTCGCCACGGGCATCGCGATTACCGTGCTCGGCACAGCGATCGGTCTCATCGCCGGTTATACCGGCGGTAAGACGGACGCAGCACTCGATCTCGCTACCAATGCCGTGCTGGTCATCCCCAACATGCCGCTCCTTATCCTGCTCGCTTCCTTCGCGGGGACGGTCGGGCCGATGACGATCATGATCATCATCGCATTGACGTCCTGGCCGTGGGGCGCGCGCATGACGCGGTCGCAGACGATGGCGCTGCGCAATCGTGAATTCGTCACCGCTGCCAAGATGATCGGCGAGCCGGCTTGGCGCATCATTTTCGTCGAAATCCTGCCGAACCTGACGCCGCTCATCGGGATCAATTTGGTCGGCAGCATCATCTACGCGATTGTTGCCCAGACCACGCTTGAATATCTCGGCTTCGGCGATCCGCTGAAGGTCACTTGGGGCACCATGCTCTACAACGCCCAGAATGCCTCGGCGATCATGGTCGGCGCCTGGTGGGATATCGGCGTGCCGGCCATCGGTATCGCGTTGACGGGGCTGGGTCTCGCGCTGATCAACTTCACCTTCGACGAAATCGCCAATCCGCAATTGCGTTCCGGTCCGGCCTTGACCCGCTGGTTCCGCCTGACGCGTGCCCGCAATCGCATGATGAGGTCAGGCCAATGAGCGATAATCTGCTTGAGATCGAACATCTCGACATCGACTATCTGGTCGACAAGGGTGATTTCCGTGCCGTGAAGGACGTGTCCTTCAATATCGGCCGCGGCGAGATCTTTGGTCTTGCCGGTGAATCCGGCTGCGGCAAGAGTACGATCGCCTATGCGATCACGCGGCTCTCGAAGGCGCCGGCCTGGATCAGCGGCGGAAGCATCCGGCTCGACGGGCAGGATCTGCTCAAGATGCCGGAGCGCGATCTGCAGAGGATTCGCTGGAAGCGCATCGGCATGGTATTCCAGAGCGCCATGAATTCGCTCAATCCGCTGATGCGGGTGGAAGCGCAGTTCCACGATGTGCTACATCGTCATACCGGATGCTCGCGGCAGGAGTCTCGGGCTCGCGCCGAAGAAATGTTCAAGCTGGTGGGCATCGCCCCGGATCGCGTCAGCGATTATCCGCACCAGTTTTCCGGCGGCATGCGCCAGCGTATCGTCATCGCCATCTGCCTGGCGCTACGTCCCGAACTCATCATCATGGACGAACCGACGACGGCTCTGGATGTCGTCGTACAGCGCGAGATATTGGAACAGGTTCTCGATCTGCAGCAGACCTATGGTTTCTCGGTGCTCTTCATCACTCACGACCTGCATCTGATGGCGCAGCTTTGCCACCGTATCGGCGTCATGCTGAAAGGAGAACTGGTCGAGGTCGGCGATGTCACGCAGGTCAGCCAGTCGCCCGCCCATGAATACACGCGCAAGCTCTGGAATGCGATCCCGCAGCTTCCAGCCAGCGTTCACCCTTCCGGAGTTTTCGCATGAAACCGCAGATACAGGCCGTAACTGCAGAACCCGTCATCCGGCTCGATGATATCCAGCGCCATTTCGGCTCGGTGCACGCGCTGAAGAGCGTTTCTTTCTCGCTATTTGCGGGGAAGGCGCTGGCATTGGTCGGTGAATCCGGCTGCGGCAAGACCACCTGTGCCCGCATCATCGCCCGGCTCGACAAGCCAACCGCGGGGAGACTCCTCTTCCGCGGACAGGACCTTACCGCACGCGGGTCGGGCAAGGACGAGCGGATGTACCGGAAGGACGTCCAGATGGTCTTCCAGGACCCGTTCTCGTCGCTCAATCCCGCATTCACGATTAATCATCACATCGCAAGGCCGCTGCAGTTGCATGGCGAAGACAAGCCGAAGGTCGAGCGGGACGAGGATATAGCGAAGCTGCTCGAAAGCGTCGGTCTCGATGCGTCCGTGACGCGCCAAAAGTTCCCGCACGAACTGTCTGGCGGCCAACGCCAGCGCGTCAATATCGCCCGCGCTCTGGCCGTTGCGCCGAGCGTCTTGGTGGCAGACGAGCCGACTTCGATGCTCGACGTGTCGATCCGTAAGGACATTCTCGATCTGCTGGCCCGAGTGAAGCGGGAAAACGATCTCGCCATGCTCTACATCACCCATGATATCGCAACGGCGGCGCATGTCGCCGAAGAGATCGTGGTTATGTTTGCCGGGCAGATGGTCGAGTGGGGCGAGAGCAATGCCGTGCTCGCTAACCCGAAGCATCCCTATACGCAGCTTCTGCTTTCAGCGGTGCCGGATGGTGGCCGCAGGTTCGTAACTGGCGGTAGCGCTCGCTTCCTGGAGCAGGCGGAGAAGATCCGTGCGCTCAGCCGGCCGATCTCGACCGAGGTCGAACAGATCGGTCCCAATCATTTCATGCGTGCGCTCGTCGCATCGAATTAGAAGGATTTTTGCCTTGGATTACCTGGTCAATTTATCGACCTTGCCGGTCGACACGCAATCGGCTGAGCGCATGGCGAAGGCTGGCGTCACCATCCGGCGCGCGCTGCCGCCGGAGCTGAGGCTCATCACCGGCTGGGTGGCCGAACATTTCAGCCAGGGCTGGGCGAGCGAGACGACGGTAGCGATGACGCGACAGCCGCCGACATGCTTCGTCGCCACGCGTAATCAGGAGCTTGTCGGCTTTGCCTGCCACGAGGCGACGGCGCGCGGCTTCTTCGGCCCAACCGGCGTCGACGAAAGCGTTCGTGGCCTCGGCATCGGCCGCGCGCTGCTCTTCGCCTGCCTCAACGACCAGAAGGCCATGGGCTACGCCTATACCGTCATCGGCGATGTCGGCCCATCGGAATTCTACGAGAAAACGGTCGGTGCGATACAGATTCCCAATTCAGAACCCGGCATTTATGCCGGCATGCTCAAGCTTTGAACGAACCTTGCAAGAAGAGAGAATGCTCATGTCCACACCGCGATCCCTGGCTCTGCGGCTTGAAACAACTTGGAACCCGCCGACCGACGACAAGGAGTTTTCCTATGTCCTGCGGCTGAAGAACCTGTCCTCGGAGCCGCTTTCGGGCTTCGCGCTCTGCGTCAGCGGTCCTGGCCGCGTCGACCCAGCCGGCGTCGTCGAAGGTGCGACTGTGACGAAACGGCTTTCCAATTTTACAGAGTTCCAGCCGCCCGAGGGCTTCGTGCTGGGAGCCGGCGATACATGGACCATCACGGTCCATGCCCTCAGCTGGCCGTTCCGTCACTGGACCGATGGCGCCACCAGCGCCTATCTCGCGCTGCCGGATGGAACTGCCGTATCGCTTGCCGCCGAGCCGACGCGGACGTCATCGAGCAATGCGCCGTTGAAGCGTGGCGCCGAAATCTATCCCGTTCCGGCCAATCCGCCAGTTCCGCTGTCGATCATTCCCTGGCCGAACCGCGTTGCCGTTTCCTCTCGCCGTCCGCTGCCGGCAGGCTTTGCGCTCGAAGCCGATACACCGGCAGCACAGGCAGCCGCCGCAAGCTTCACGACCCTTGTCGAGCATCTCTTCTCGGCTGAAGGTCTTGTCCGTCCGGAAGCCGAAGGGGCGACAACGGTCGTTCTGCGCCAGATGGAAGGTCTTGGTCCCGAGGCCTACAGGTTGGAGTTTTCACCCGAGATCGTCACTGTCGAGGCAAGTGCTGAGACCGGTTTCGTCTATGGCCTCGTGACCATCGGCCAGATCTGGCGCGGTGCGCGTCTGCATCCGCAAGCCTTCCATTTCCCGGCGGCTGGCGAGATTGTCGACGAACCATCCATGAGCTGGCGTGGCCTGCATCTTGATGTCTCTCGCCAGTTCTACGCCACGGCCGAAATCAAGAAGTTGATGGCGGTACTTGCCTGGAACAAGCTGAACCGCTTCCATTGGCACCTGTCGGACGACGAATCCTGGCGTGTCGAGATCGACGCCTATCCGGCACTGACGGAGATCGGCGCATGGCGCGGCCACGGCCTGCCGCTGCCGCCGCTTCTCGGCTCCAGTCCGGCCCGCACAGGCGGCTATTACACCAAGGCGGCCGTGCGCGAGATCGTCAGCTACGCCAGGGGCTTCGGCATCGAGATCCTGCCAGAGATCGATATGCCCGGCCATTGCTATGCGATGCAGCAGGCGATCCCGGAACTTCGCGATCCAAGCGAAGTCGGCAGCTACTATTCGGTTCAGGGCTTTCCGGACAATTGCATCAATCCGGCGCGCGAGAAGACCTATGAGGTCATCGAGACAATCCTGTCCGAACTGATTGAACTCTTTCCGTTCAAGACTATCCATATCGGTGCCGACGAGGTGCCGCTCGGCGCGTGGTCTGGGTCGCCGGAAGCCTTGGCCCATCTGCGTGAGCTGGCCGGCGACGAGATTGCGGACGCGCATGCCAAACGCCTGAATGTCGTCACGAATACGCATGGAGCCGACGATATTCACGGTTCGGGCGCGGCTGTCCTTCAGGCCGAATTTCTGGAGCGCATCCAGGCATTTCTCGCCTCGAAGGGCTGCGTCACCGGCGGCTGGGAAGAGGCGGCGCATGGCGACAGGATCGACAAGGACAAGAGTTACCTCTGCAGCTGGCGCAATGTCGAGGTCGCAGCCGAGCTTGCCGGACGCGGATATGAGATCGTCGTCTGCCCGGGCCAGGTCTACTATCTCGACATGGCAATGCGCCCCGACTGGGACGAGCCGGGTGGCAGCTGGGCAGGCTATTCCGATGCGGAGAAGATCTACACCTTCGATCCGGTCGGCGGCTGGACCGATGTGCAGAAGGAAAAGCTGCGCGGCATCCAGGCCTGCATCTGGTCGGAACCGATGACCGACCGCGCCGTATTCGACCGGCTCGTCTTCCCGCGCCTTTCGGCACTGGCAGAAACCGGCTGGACCAAGCCCTCGGCAAAATCCTGGGAGCGCTTCAAGGCGCTCGCCGGCACCATGCCGCTGCTCTACGGCCTGCATCAATTTTGACAGCTTGATGCATGGCCCTCAGGCGCGATCCATGCGGGTCGCGCCTGAGCGAGATTGGGGGGATGCAGGTCGAGCCGCTTACCTAGCCCATGACCGCGCGATGCGTCAGCGGCTTCTGCAGGACATCGAATTGCGGGTTGGTCTCCGAAAAGATCGGCAGGGCCGCCGCGCCGAGAATGGCAGTATCCTTGCCGGTCGCCCCGATCATTAAGCGGGGAATGGTGCGCTTTTCCATCGGATTTACCGGTATGTGCAGCGGCTCTACGCGCTCGGCCAGCCCGATCATCAGGGATGTGGGTGCGCTGCCGCCAAGCACGATCGTCTGTGGATCGAAGGCCAGTTCGAGGAAATCGATCGTCTGCCGTAGCGGCTGCACCGCCTGTTCCAGCCAGACCTGCAGGCCGTGGCTGTTGGCTGAGATCATCGCATCCAGTTCGTCCGGGTTCAATTCCTGCGCGTCTTCGATGCCGAGACATTCATAGGCAACGGATGGAGAGACATAGCGGTCGAGGCAACCGCGCTTGCCGCAGGTACAGAGCCTGCCATGCGGCTCGACGATGATGTGGCCGATTTCACCGGCATTGGCGCGGCTACCTTTATAGAGATGGCCGTCCAGGAACATGCCGGCGCCAATGCCGCCGTCTCCCGCCAGAAAGAGATAGACAAAGCTGCCAAGGCCGCGCGCCACGCCATAGAGGCGCTCGCCGATGGCGGCGGCGGTGGCATCGTTTTCGACGAGTACGGGCAGGTCGATGAGCCGTTCGAGCTCGCTTGCAACCGGGAAATCCTGCCAGCCCGGCAGGTTCAGCGGGCTCAGCGACGTCACGCCGCCATCGGCATAGCGCCCAGGCAGGGCGATGCCGACACCGAGCAGGCGGTCGCGATCGAAGGTGAAGGCCTGCTGCAGATCTCCGACGACCTCGGCAAAGACGGGCATGGCCTCTATCGGTCCCGGCCTGTCGACATGGCGTTCGATGCGGGCGCAGACCGTGCCGGACAGATCGGTAAGCACGCCCGCCGCGCGCTGGCGACCGAGTTCGAGGCCGATGGAGTAGGCACCGGTCGGATTGATCATGTAGGGGGTTATCGGCTGACCGCGGGCAATTTTTTGCGCTGCCATCGGGATCAGGAGGTGCGAGCGCGCCAGTTCTTCGACGATATTGGAAACCGTCTGCGTGGTCAGCGCCGTCATGCGGGCAATGGCCGCGCGCGACATCGGCCCGTTGGTGCGGATGGCTTCGATCACGACACGCCGGTTGTGCGATTTGGCCTGTTCGAGATTCGTGCCTGAAATAGTCTTCATGAGAGGATAGGGAAGGACTCGGTTGGTGTTGTTGCTCCTCGCGCTTTGTCATCGAGCGAGGTGAGGGTGGAAGCATGCCGTTGTTCCCCCTATGTGGGTAGTTTCCATCCTTTTGTCGATCGGTTCAAGGCGCGATCGACCGGGTTTACGTCGTTTGCTGGGTAATACGTGGAGCTTTTTCTTTTCTGTAGATGATCGGAGTAGATCTTTACTACGACAGGTATTCGACTAGAGTTTTCTGACCCCGGTCTTTTGCCGGGGATCGCGTGGAGGAATTCGATGATCAAATTGCTCGGAATTGCTATTGTTTCGACCTGCATTGCAGGCGGTGCGATGGCGGCAGATGCAACATGCAAGGCCCAGGCCGCCGACAAGAAGCTGGCGGGCGCCGCTTTGACCAGTTTTACCAAGAAATGTGAGAAGGATGCGGCGAGCGCCTGTGATACGCAGGCGGCGACAAAGAAGCTTGCCGGCGCTGCCAAGACGAGCTTCGTCAAGAAGTGCACCTCCGACGCCGTCGGCAGTTGATCGCCCGGTTTCGTTTTCTCTTGAGGCGCTCCGGCCGTCTGTGGCGGCCGGGCAGTAACGTGATCATCGTCGCCGGCGCTGATCGGAGGCGCAGCGACATTTCGTTGCCACGAGATGTCGCTTGCATCGCATTTTCATGCCAGCAATCAACCGTGCGCCAGCCGGCGTCAATCCTTGTGATAAGTGCCTTGCATGGTCACTCCGTCAGCGAAATTACATTGGCCCGCCTGCGACACGCGCCAGGTCGTTGCGGTGAGGCGATCGAGGCTGACCTTGCACTCGTCTCTGGAAAGTTCGGCATGTTCCTTCGTGAGCCCAACTACGCTGTCGATGCCATCTGCATTGACATCGCCTGCGTCGGCGCCGCCAGAGCCGACATAGGTCGAACTGAGCGAGACCGCGAGGAAGCCGTCGACCGGTCCATAGATCACAAGATGCCCCTCGTTGCCATCAGCGCCGTTTGACTGGAAATCTGCCGATATGCCTTGACCGCCTTTGGTTCTGAGCAGTGAGCCGATCTGGTCGTCATAGGCCTGCCGGACGCATGTGGCGTCGCTGCAGGACTGCACTTTGGTAATCCAGCGCCGTTGCCGCTCCCGGATCTTGCCCGCATCGTCGCGCTTTAGGGCGGCGACATAGAGATCTTTCACCATTGCATCCCGGGCAAGCAGCGATTTGTCCTGACAGATCATATGGTCGCTTGCGGACCCAGGTTTTGCACAATCGATCCCTGCCGCGTGGACAGGAACTGCAAACAGGCCGGCGATGACGATTGCCGAGACGGATCTCGAAACTCTCATGAGGTGCCTCCATTCTCCGATATCCAGGCTAACTATCCCTTGTCGCCGCTTCGTAAAGGCCATGCCGGCATCCGCTGCCAAATTCGACAAATGTCGCACCGGCACTTTGAAGTTCGCAGGAGACCTCCTAGTGCCGACTGTTCGGCAACGCGCATGTCGAGCGTCATCCCGTCGGTCTTCCTGATCCTGTCCTTGATCGGGCTCACCCTTCTCGGTCTCTTCCTCTTCGGGCGCCATCGGCTGGACCTCATCGGGGCGGGAATGTCATCGTCGTTCTGTTCTATATTGCGAACTGGAGCGGACTGGCTTGGTCGCGTAGATGACTCCCGCGGCAGCGCCGGCGGGGCGTCAATACACTCTCAAACCATGCCGTTTACTGCCCGGCATGTTTTTAAAGCAGTCGTGAAGCTCGTTGCCGTGCAGTTGTTGGGCGTTGCCAAGATAGGTAGAATTCATCTTTTGGTGCAATCAACTTTCGCGTTCATTTTTCTCGAATCTGCTGAATTTTAGTATCATCAAAAATGGACGCAGACTGAGCGAGGAAATTTCTCTAGTCTCCATCTCGCCCGGTTTCGCGGTGATCGTGTATCGCCAATCTCGAACTATAGCGAGATTGCACATAAGCATCTGATATTATTCAATTGCGGCTCAAGCTTGGCTTGAGCCGTTCAGGAAGATTCTGAAAAAATCCGGTAAACCTGAAAGGATGTAAACATGAACGCGCCTATTGGTTCAGACAACTGGGGCATCGATGCCCTAGTCCCCGACTCATCGAATGCTTTCTGCCTCTCGGCCTCGCCTGCAGTGGCAGTATACAGGAATAAGTTGTATTGTGTGCGCCAGGGACGAGGCGGCAGTGGCTGGGTGTGGTGTGCCACTTTCGATGGCAGTTCGTGGTCGTCGGATCAACTCATCAAGAATGACGACCATGCCTATGGGATCTCCGGCTCGCCGGCCCTAGCTGTCTTCAATGACAAGCTTTACTGCATCCGCCAGGGGCGCGGGAACAGCGGTTGGATCTGGTGTGCCACTTTCGATGGCAATGCATGGTCGGATGATCAGCTCATTCCGAACAATGACCATGCCTATGGGATTTCCGGCTCGCCGGCCCTGGCTGTCTTCAATGATAAGCTCTATTGCGTTCATCAAGGACGCAGTGACAGCGGTTGGCTATGGTGTGCCACCTTCGACGGAAACTCCTGGTCGGCGGATCAATTGATCCCGCACAGCAACAACGCTTATGGTCTTTCCGCCTCTCCAGCGCTCGCGGTGTATAATGGGAAGCTTTATTGCGCGCGTCAGGGCAGGGACGACAGCGGTTGGGTTTGGTGCTCGACGTTTGACGGCAACAGCTGGTCGGATGACAAGCTCATTCCAACGCCGGGCAATGCCTATGGAGTTTCCGATTCTCCGGCTCTGGCAAGCTTCCAGAACAAACTCTACTGCGCCCGTCAGGGCCGCGGTAATAGTGGCTGGATCTGGTGCGCCACTTTCGACGGACAATCCTGGACGAACGATCGGCTGATCCCGAGCTCCAACAATGCCTATGGCATATCGGGTTCTCCGGCACTGGTGGAGTTTAATGGCCAGCTCTATTGCTTCCATCAGGGACGGGGCAACGATGGTTGGCTTTGGTGTGGGGCGCTCCCCTCGGCCTAAATGGAACCACCCGGCTAGCGCAAGGCCTTATCCCATACTGTCGCTTAAGCTAGTCGCGTCCTGCGCTGGTATGGACTTTGTATAACAAGCCTCTAAGGCAACGGTTGTTGCGCATTGGCGACGGGATGCTGCAGGTGTCTCGTCGCCGAGCGAGTCTTGGGAATGAAGTACTCTTTCGCACTGTTTTGCCGCGCTTGGGCCCAAATGGCTTGTCAGTTCGACGGCCCAAGCAGTTAAGGTCTCCAGATTGCTATTCAGGCCGCGTCCTGCCGGTTTTGCCTGACGTACTCCGTGCCGCCTTTGGTGCCCAACGGGTCGAGGTCGACGCGATAGGCAAACATCTTGCGGCTCGCTCTGACGGTCATCGGAATAAGCAGGGGTAGAAGCAAATCCCTTATAAACAGGCTGAGCCGACTGTTTTTCCGTTTCCGCGAGGCGCTTTGCCGCGTCAGTTTCACCACTCGCGCGATACGCGGGCGCCGCAGGGCTTCATAACGAGCGAAGGCGGCGCCGAAGTCGAGCGTATCAGCGAGGCAGGATGACAGGACCACGGCATCCTCTATGGCCATCGAGGCGCCCTGGCCGGCATGCGGACCGATGGCATGCGCGGCGTCTCCGAGCAGCGCCACGCGCCCCTTCGACCAGGCGGCAAGCTGCGGCATATCGAAGAGGGGATAGCTGCGCTCGATTTCATCGACTGCGCTCAGTATCGATTTGTTGGGCTCGGGATTGTCGACGTGCATCCGGCGAACGTGGGCCGCCAGCGCCGTCGGCTCCAATACGCGCATCGCATCGGGCGTATCGGCAGGAAAGGAATCGAACCAGTAGACAGGATGGGATGCTGTCTTGATGTAGCCGAAGAACGCCTTCTCTCCGAAGGTCATGCGCATGATGCCATCCGTATCCGGTATGTCCGTATCGACGATGCCTCCCGTGCCGATCAGGCCGGTAAACTGCGGTAGGGGATAATCGGGAAAGACGAGCGTGCGGACGGTGGATCGCAACCCATCGGCGGCAACGAGCAGGTCAACGGCAAGACCTGCACCTTCTGAAAAGGTGAGCATGACCGCATGCGGCTGGCTATCAACCTTCGTCACGCGCCGGCCGAATTGCAGGAGGATGCCGTTAGCCTGGCATTTTTCGATCAAGATGGCGGTCAGAGCGCCACGTTTGATCGTGACGGCCGGCATACCAAAGGTTGCCGAATGGTCGCTCTGATCGATGAGTGCGAGCCTTTTGCCACGCGCGTTGAGGAGCTCGATGGCGCGGGTCTCCAACCCCTCGCGCAATACCGCCTCGTGGCAGTCAACCGCCCGCAGTCCGTTCATGCCGTTGGAGGCAAGCGTCAGAAACACCCCTTCAGACAAGGCGGCTTCCTTTGAGCGGGCTTCGAAGACGATCGGGCGAAAGCCGAGCTTTGCGAGTCGGAGGGCGAGCACGAGCCCACCGATGCCGGCACCGCATATGCCGATCGTCGTCTCTACGCTCGTTGCTCGATTACCGGTTGCGGTATGTTCTTCAATAGGGCACATTGGTTCTTCCTTCAAATAGTTTGATAAATGAATTATTCGATGATCGAACAAAAGTCAAATGAAGAGGCTGAACGCCTCTCGGAAGCGATTGGGCTTGCCTGTATGCGCTGGCAGGAGGCGACCGAGAGCTTCGATGAAACCTTCGGCAAGCTGCATGGGTTGAACAGCGCCGAGCGCCGTTGTCTGAGCGTAATCATGCGCGCGCCGCAGCCGGCGAATGCCGTCGCCAAGGCCATCGGGCTTGCGCCGCCATCGGTGACGGCGCTGATCGATCGTCTGTCCGCCCGCGGCCTTGTCCATCGCATTTCCGATCCGAGTGACCGGCGTCGCGTGCTGGTGGCGCCGTCCGAAATGGCCGTCAAAGTGGGGATGGAGGCGTATGGCCCTATCCAGGAGGCCGGCATGCAGATGCTCCGGCAGTTTTCCGAAGCGGAGAAGCAAGTGGTCCTGCGCTTCATTAGGCAGGCCATCGAGATGCAAGAGCGGGAGCTCGAGCGGTTATTGCAGCAGGACAAGGGCTGATTTCTGCCGCGGAAGCAGACACGCCGAACCGTGAGGGCGGTATCTTGAACTCGACTGCGCGACACCTCATCTGAGTAGTCACACCACAATCTGTCGAACCGACAGCCTCCTGCTTTCCAACAGTCGCTGCCGTTCCTCTATGCGACGCGTCCGCGTCGGAGGAGTTTTTATGGGCTTCATTGATCGTGACATCCAGCCGTCATCCGATGCCGGGCTGCTGGACGCCTATTCTCAATCGGTATCGAGTGCCGTCGATCTCGTCGGACCGGCCGTCAGCCGGATCGAGCGCTTGGGCGGTCGTGCCGGGCATGGTTCCGGTTTCGCTATTTCTCCCGATGGCCTCGTGGTGACCAACAATCACGTCGTCGACGACGCCAAGACGGTGCGCATCAAGACCCCCGAAGGAGCGATTGTCGAAGGACGGGTGCTCGGGCGCGATCCGGATACCGACCTTGCGCTCATTCGCGCCAATGATTGGCCCGGCAATTGGGCGAAGCTTGGGGATTCCAAATCGCTGAAACGCGGTCATATCGCGATTGCCATCGGCAACCCACTTGGCTTCGAATGGACCGTGACGGCCGGCATCGTCTCGGCGCTCGGAAGATCGATGCGCGCCGCAAGTGGGCGGCTGATGGAAGACATCATCCAGACGGATGCCGCTCTCAACCCCGGCAATTCCGGCGGCCCGCTGGTCTCATCTGCTGGCGAGGTGATCGGCGTCAACACCGCCGTCATTCAGGGTGCGCAGAGCATCGCATTCTCGGTCGCGTCGAACACGGCCAAGCATGTGGTGTCCGAAATCCTGCGTTTCGGCCATGTCCGGCGTGCCTATATCGGCATTGCCGCCGATACAGTCGAGCTGCATCGGCGCATCGCTCTGGAGGCCGGCGTCACGCATTCGACAGCCGTACGCCTGCGCCGCGTCGAGAAGGATAGTCCTGCCGAAAAGGGCGGCTTGCAGGAGGGGGATTACCTGCTTGCTATCGAGGGTCACCCGGTCTCGGGGATAGACGATGTCGTCCGGCTACTCGATGGAGACAAGATCGACACGGAGATCGAGGTGTTGCTCTTCAGCGTCGGCGGTTTGATCGAGCGCAGGCGGGTGAAGCCTTCGACGCGGCCGGCAATCTAACGCCCAGGTCGATCGATAGTATCGGTAGCATGTAGTTTGACGCTGCCGATTGCTTGTTAGCCCCTGCCGACGAGCGGCATTTTCGTTGCCATAACAGTCATCGAAAGAACGTTGGCGTCGAGCGGCAGAGTTGCCATATAAACGACGGCGCGGGCGACATGTTCTGCCGATATTGTCGGTTCGGCTGCCGTCTCGCCGTTTGCCTGCAGCACGCCGGCACTCATCCTTGCCGTCATGTCGGTGGCGGCATTGCCGATATCGATCTGGCCGCAGGCGATATCGAAGGGACGGCCGTCGAGCGCCGTCGATTTGGTCAGCCCGGTGATTGCATGCTTCGTGGCTGTATAGGGTGCCGAATGCGGTCGCGGCGTCGTTGCCGAGATCGAGCCGTTGTTGATGATCCGGCCGCCCTGCGGCACCTGGGCCTTCATCAGGCGGAAGGCCTGCTGCGTGCAGAGGAAGGCGCCCGTGAGGTTCGCGCCGAGAATGGCGTTCCATTGCTCGAAGCTCAATTCCTCCATTGGTACGGCCGGCAGGCCCATGCCGGCATTGTTGACCAGAAGGTCGAGACGGCCATAGCGGCTCGAGATGGCGTCGAAGAGGCTACGGACTGAGCTGGGATCGCTGACATCGGCCGTAACCGCAAGAAATTCCGCCCCCGTTTCTTCGTTGAGCTCGCGTGCCGCCCGTTCGAGAACATCGGCTCGGCGCCCAGAGATGACGACCTTGAAGCCGGCCGAGCCGAGCGCTCTTGCGATGGCGCGACCGATGCCCGTACCGCCGCCGGTCACGAGTGCGATTGCGTTCTGTGTGTTCGATGCTACTTCCGTCATGCAACTCTCCCGTCGAGCTCGTCTTCGATATGCGCCTGCAGGATCTCGTCAAAGCTCTGTTCTGCCCTGAAGCCGAGGTCGCTCGCGCGCTTGGCGTCGAATTGTGTCGCCCAGCCGGCGACGATCCGCTCGATCACCGGGTCAGGCTCGCGGCGGATGAGTGCAACCGCCTTGTCGCCGCCGACACGACGCAGCGCATCGATCTCATCGGAAACGAGTGCCGAAAGCCCGGGCATGGTGAGATTGCGCCGCGGCCCGATCTTCGCGGTGTCGAGCGTCGCGGCATGGACGAAGAAGCCGACGGCCGAGCGTGGGCTCGCAAACCAATGCCGCACCGTATCGCTGACGGGCAGAATGGCTTGCTTGCCGGCAAGCGGTTCGCGCAGGATGTTAGAAAAGAAACCGGACGCCGCCTTGTTCGGCGCGCCGGGCCTCACGCAGATGGTCGGCAACCTGATGCCGATGCCATCGAAAATGCCGCGTCGCGAATAATCGGCGAGCAGGAGTTCCGTGATCGCCTTCTGGGTGCCGTAGCTGGTCAGCGGCGCCGTCAGGAATTCGTCGCCGATGATGTCGGGGAAGGGCGTGCCGAACACGGCGATGGAGGAGGCGAAAATGACACGCGGGGTATAGGTGGATTTCAGGCCTTCTTGGCGAATGGCTTCGAAGAGCGCCCGCGTACCGTCGAGATTGACCGTATAGCCTTTGTCGAAATCGGCCTCGGCCTCGCCGGAGACGATGGCGGCGAGGTGGAAGATCATGTCCGGGCGGTCTTCGATGAGCTTTCCCGCAACGCCTGGTGTTGCAAGGTCAATCGTCAGAGCCTTGGATACGGGGTTAAGCGCCTCCGGCACCGGCGGCTGGAAGGCATCGACCAGCGTCAGGCGATCGATGGCGCTCCCGAGAATTTTCGGCTCGGCGGCAATGCGGTTGACAAGCTTGCGGCCAACCATGCCCGCAGCGCCCAGGATCAAAACATGCATGTCGGCTTTCCCTCCAATAGGCTGATATCAGTGTTCGGGAAATTCCCGATTGAATCTCTTCAAAGGCCTTCAGGCATTTGGAATGCCGGCCGGGCTTTCATCTGTATGCCTGCAGCCAGGTGAGACCTGCGTCCGTCGTGGTTGCCGGCCGATATTCCGCACCGATCGGCTTGTCATAGCCGAGGATGCCCAGAAAGCGCAGAATATGGCGGTAATCGATTTCCCCATGATCCGGTTCGCGCCGATCCGGAACGGCGGCGATCTGGATATGGCCGATGGCGGCAAGGTGTTCCCGCAGCCTGTGCGTCAGGTCGCCCTGCATGATCTGGATGTGATAGCAATCGAACATCAGCTTGAGATTGTCGGCACCGACAGCAGTTATGATATCGAGCGCCTGATCCGCCGTCCGCAGGAAGTAGTCCGGCGCGTCGCGATGGTTGAGCGGTTCGATCAACACGGTTGCGCCCACACGATCAGCGCGCTCGCAGGCATAGCGGAGATTGCCGAGGAAGGCGGCGCGTGCTTCGTCGCCGGTAGCCTTGCCGGCCATCACATGCACGTTGCGCGCGCCGATGGCGGCCGCATAGTCGATCGCCTGATCGATGAGGCGGCGTGCTTCACCTTCTCGTCCTGGAATCGCGGCAAGCCCGTTTTCGCCGGCTGTGACATTACCGCGGGCGGTATTGAGGCCAAGCATGGGGAGGCCGGTCTCCTCCAATGCCCGACGCACGGCCTCCGGTGGTGTGTCATAGGGGTAGTGGCACTCCACGGCATCGAATCCGGCGGCCTTTGCGGCGCGGATCGCATCGGGAAGGGAAAGCTCCTGCCACAGGAATCCCAGGTTGGCGGAAAAGGTTGGCATGTTCAGTCCCACTCCACGTCATAGGTGCGAACGAGATCGGCAATCTGCGCATCTGTCAGCAGCGAGGGATTGGCCCCGCGGGTCAGCATGGCAAGCTTTGCCGTCTCCTCCAGTTCTTCTATCGCATAAACAGCCGCTTCGAGATCCTTTGCTGAGACAACAGGTCCGTGTGCCGCCAGCATCACGGCGCTGCGCTTGCCCGCAAGGCCGCGGATGGCATCACCCATGGCCGGGTCGCCCGGCATGAAATAGGGCAGCAGCTTCACCTTGCCGAGCTTCATGATCGAATAGGCCGTCAGGGGCGGCAGCATGTTGTCCGGATCGACGCCGGGCAGAACCGAGAGCGCAACCGAATGGCAGGAGTGGAGATGCACCACGGCGCCGGTCTTTTTCGGCCGCGTCTCGTAGAAGGCGACATGCAGCGGCATTTCCTTCGTCGGCTTGTCGCCGCCGATCAGGCGCCCTTCGCCATCGAAGAGCGAGAGGCGGGCGGGATCGAGGCGTCCGAAGGAACTGCCTGTCGGCGTCACCAGCAGGCGTCCATCGCTGAGGCGTGCAGAAATATTGCCGGAGGAGCCGGCGGTCAGGCCGCGATCGTAGAGCGACTTGGCCATCATGCAAATATCTTCGCGCACTGCTGCTTCTTCGCTCATGCCGCCTCCAGCCGGTCGAAGGCATCGGTGAAGAAAGCCTCACCACCGAAATTGCCTGATTTCAGGGCGAGCGCGATCGTTTCTCCCCCGACAGTCGCGAAGGTCCAAGGCACACCAGGCGCTATTTCCGGCCCGATCGCCAGATGCTTAACGCCGAGCGCCTGTGTGATCGCGCCGGAGGTTTCGCCGCCGGCAATGACGAAGCGGCGCGTGCCGCGATCGAAAGCCACACGGGCGATCTCGGAAAGAGCGTCCTCGACGACCTGACCCGCCTTGTCCCGGCCCAAGCACTCCTGAGCTCGCCGTACCTCGTCAGGCTCGGCGGTGGCGTAGATGAGCTTTGGCGCATCGGCGCGCTGTTGACGCAGCCATTCCAGTGCGGCACTGGCGCCTTGATGACTGAGCGCGATCGGGTCAAGCCGTAGGCTGGCGACTTTGCCGGCATAATTGGCCACCTGCCGACGTGTCATGGCGGAACAACTGCCGGACAGGACGATCGGGGCGTCACCAACTTTTGGCGGTGTCTGGCGATGTGTGGAGAAGCTTACCAGCCCTTGTTCCAGGTAGAATTGCGGAAGCTGGCCGGCGATCGCGCTGCCGCCCGTCAGCAGAGGCATGTCGAAGGATGCCGCGGCAATCGCGCGGAGATCGCCGTCGCAAACGGCATCGACGATCACATGCCGGATGCCATCGCTGTTTAATTGCGCCAGTCGTGCCTTCAGCGCTGCCATGCCCTTCGAGACGGTATTGTGGCTGGCAAGACCGACTGCGCCGTTCACCTGCGGCGTCAGAAGCCGGACGAGGCTCGAATCGCGCATCGGCGTCAGCGGATGGTTCTTCATCGGACTTTCCGACAGAAGCTGCTCGCCGACGAAGAGATGGCCCATGAAAACGCTACGGCCGTTTTCCGGAAAGGAGGGGCAATAGATTGTCTGGGTCGCGCCGGTCTCCGCCATCAGCATGTCGGCGATCGGGCCGATATTGCCTGCGGCCGTGCTGTCGAACGTCGAGCAATACTTCCAGAAGAAGCGGCTTGCGCCTGCTTCCTGCAGCCAGTCCAGCGCCTGCCGGGCCTGTTCGACGGCGATCTCGGCCGGGACTGTCCTGCATTTCAAAGCGATGACTTCGAAGGCGGCGGTCTCGTTCCGATCGCGCCTTTCTTGCGGAATGCCGATCCGCAGCGAAACGGGTAATCCGCTGCGCGCAAGCAGCGCGGCAAGATCGGTCGCCCCGGTGAAGTCATCGGCGATGCAGCCAAGCACAAGCGTCATGGTCTAGTCCTTCACGCCCGGCAGGCTGGCGCCGCTCTTGCCCGCCAGGATTTTTGCGACCGCAGCGTCGTCTTCGAGACCAAGACCTGCCTCCGATGCCTCCATGAAGAGATTGAGCGCGGCGGTCGCAAGCGGCGTGACAGCTCCGGCTCGGTCAGCCTCGGAAGTCACGATGCCGAGATCCTTGACGAAGATGTTGACTGCCGAGCGTGGCGTATAATCGCCGGATACGATGTGCTCGCCGCGGTTTTCGAACATCCAGGACGAGCCAGCGGAAACACAGATCACGTCATAGAGCGTCTTCAGATCGATACCGGCCTTGGCGGCAAGCGTCATCGCCTCGGCCGTCGCGGCGATGTGTACGCCGGCAAGGAGTTGGTTGATCATCTTGACCTGTGAGCCGGCCCCGGCACGCTCTCCGAGCCGAAAAACTTTGGTCGAGATGGCGTCGAGCACCGCGGATGCCTTGTCAAATGCCTCGGGCGCTCCGGAGGCCATGACGGTGATCTCGCCTGCAAGCGCGCGGACGTGACCGCCGGAAACAGGAGCGTCGATAACAAGCATGCCGGATGCTTCCAGCCGTTCGGCGATGGCAATCGTGGCGCTCGGAGCCATGGTGGTGCAGAGCAGGAATGTGGTCGAGGGCCGCGCGGTTTCCAGAGCGCCATTTTGCCCGAACAGCACGTCCTCGACCTGTTTGCTGTTGACGACATAGACGAGGATTGCCTCGGCGTCCTCAGCGGCAGACGCCGGCGTCGTGCAGGGTGTGCCGCCGTTCTCGGCAAAATGTGTCAGAACCTCGCTCCGAACATCACACCCGCGCACGGCAAAGCCCGCCTTGAGGAGCGAAAGGGCAGCTCCCCAACCCATGGACCCCAGCCCGATGACGGCGACCTTCTTCGTGTGCTGCACGGCGTTACCTCAGTGATTTCAGAAATGTTACCGATACCGGTATCGATAACAAGCCTCAATTTGCCGCCTATTGTCAATAGGTCGATGTTTGCCTTTTGCGGGAAACATTCTATGAAGAAGGGCGGCAATGTGTCGCCCGCCATGGTTCATCGAGGGTCGCCTGGGGATGCGTAAACCCACTCTGGAAGAAGTCGCGATTGAAGCTGGTGTCAGCAAGATGACGGCATCGCGCGCGCTTCGCGGCGTGGCCGATGTCTCCAGCGAGACGCGCGACAGGGTCGTCGAGGCGGCGACTCGGATGAACTACGTCGGCAACCGGCTGGCGCTTTCGCTCTCCTCCCAGCGCACCAATCTGGTCGCCGTCGTCGTTCCCAGCATGTCGAACATCGTTTTTCCCGAAGTGCTCGCCGGCATTTCCGCCGGCCTCGACGGTTCCGGCATGCAGGCCGTGTTCGGTATCTCCGATTATGACGTGGCAAAGGAACGCGAGATCATTCGCGATATGCTCTCCTGGCAGCCATGCGCCATCATCGTCACCGGGCTCGATCAGCCGGAAGAGACCGTGGATTTGCTCCGCCGTGCCAATATTCCGGTTATCCAGCTTATGGATCTCGATGGTACGCCGATCGATTTCAATGTCGGCTTATCGCATGGGGCGGCAGGGGAGGATATGGCCAAGGCGCTGATTACAGCGGGGCGCAGGCGATTCGGTTATGTCGGCAGTGCCCTTGAAAGGGACTTGCGCGCAGGCAAGCGCAAAGCCGGCTTCGAACGCGCGATGCGAGCCCATGGTTTGGAATTTGCGGAACAGCGGACAGATGATGCGTTTTCTTCGATCGCGCTTGGAAAGCAACTGACGATGGCGATGCTCGCGGCGGTGCCGGATCTTGATTGCATCTATTATTCCAACGACGACATGGCGAGCGGCGGGCTGTTCGCCTGCATGCAGTTGGGTGTTGCCGTGCCCCAAAAGATCTTGATCGCCGGCTTCAACGGGTTGGATCTAGTTAACTCTCTGCCGGCGCCGATCGCCACGTCCCGCTCGCCGAGGCGCGTTATCGGCGAGGTCGCTGCGCAACTGGTGCGCCAGGCGGTGACGACAGACCAGGATGCGGCGCGGAAAACCATCACGTTCAAGCCGACAATCGTGGGAATCGAAGGCTGCGAAGCCGCCGAGAGCACTTCCTGATCCCTTCGCGATGCCGCCCTTGCGGGTGCGCGATGAGAGTCCAAACCTTGCCGGCGGGCGATGGGGACCAATATCCCTTTCGTTGATTGACTGAATCCGGGAACGGTGGCGCCCTGTGACCGTTTCTTTTGTTCGGCATTGCTACTCCCCCTCAAGCAAAAGGACTTCGAGGATGCGTTTCCCCCAGCCTGTGATTTTCGCCTTTGTCGCCAGTGCTATAGCTGCCCCTTCTTCGAGCGTGTGGGCCTCCGGCTTTCAAAACATCGTCGTTTCGGCGAAGGAGGATTCGGATGCCGCTCAAAGCAACTTTGCCCCCAATACTCCGAAGATCTTTGTTTCAGCCCATCTTACGAAGGAGGTGCCGTCAGGCAGTGACGTGAATATTGCATGGATTGCCGTCGACACGGGCGGAGTGGCGCCGCCGAATTACAAGATCGACAGCATCGATCTGCATATTGGTTCGCTGACCAACCATGTGAAATCCGCGATGACCGAACCGAACAATGGCTGGCCCGTCGGCAGCTACGAAATCCAGTTTTCTGTGAATGGCAAGGTGATGGAAACGACCGATTTCACCATCAAGTAAAAAGCATGGAGGCCGTCGAGCGGCGAAACCGGATCGTGTTATCAGGGACCATGGCGGGCTGTTACAAAGTTGTCATTTCGTACGCATGATACTAATCTGAACAGCATTGAGGGTTGGTAATTCATGCACGACGATTCGATCCTGCCGACAGAGATCGCTGTTTCACTTGGCTTGATATGCAATATCGGCGCGCCGCTCGTGGCTTTTTGGGTGGCGGGGAAATTGCCTCGCTTCCGCCTCTGGATTCATGGCGCTGCCTTCGTCACGATCCTCGCTTCGCCGCTGATGGCGATGATCCTCGGCTTACCTGATCTGTTGCCGGAAGAAGAAGAGAGTCCGGGCGCGCGTTTTGCCTTTCTGCCCCTGATCGTTGAAACAGCCATCATCGTTCTGCTCTATTGTCTGGCCGGGGCAATGTTTCTTTCTCAGTCAGTCCATTCGGCAATCTCGGATTGGCACGGCGCAGATCGGCTGCCGCAATCGGCCGCGCGTCCTCGCCGCCAAGGCAGTTCCTACCTCTCAAAGCGTCCAAAATCGCGATAGATGCCGATCAACCGTGCATTGGATCGCCGCTGGCGATCAAATTGCTTTTGAGTTCATTTGGCCGAGTGTCCGGGATTGCTTGTCGATATCGGCGACGCGGAATCTCGATCGATAGGCTGCCGGGGGCAAGCCGACGCCGGCGCGAAAGTGGTGACGAAAGTTCGTGGCGCTTCCCAGGCCGATCTGTGTCGCAATCACCGAAACGGGCAGGCTTGTCTCCTCCAGGAGTTCGCGCGCGCGGGCGAGACGCTCGTTTTGAAGCCATTCCCCCGGTGCGCTCCCCGTCACCTCACGAATATGGCGTTGCAGGCTTCGCACACTGATGCATGCCTCATCGGCCATGCGCTGAACGCTCCATTGTTGCGCTAGGCTGCCGCGGATCGTATCCAGCAGCGCGGACAGCCGCGTGGTGCTGCGGGCGGCAACCGGCCGCTCGATGAACTGTGTCTGACCTCCTTCGCGATGGGCCGCAATGACAAGCCGCCGCGCCACGCTGTTGGCGGCCTTTGCGCCAAAATCCTTGCGCACGACATGAATGCAAAGATCAAGCCCGGCGGCACTGCCGGCTGATGTCAATATGTCGTCTTCATCGACATAGAGGGAATGCGGTTCGACATCGATGTCCGGATAAGCCGTGGCCAGTCTTTCGAGATGATGCCAATGGGTTGTGGCGCGCTTGCCGGACAGCAGGCCAGTTTGAGCCAGCACGAAGGCTCCTCCGCAAATCGACACCAGCCGTGCGCCCCTCGTATGCGCCTTTCTGAGCGCATCGAGGAACGGTGCTGGTGCTTGAGTATCCGGGCCGCGCCAACCCGGTATGACGATCGTGTCGGCTCGATCGAGAATTTCGAGACCACCGTCGGAACTGACGGTGAGCCCGCCGGCTCCGCGAATGGCGCCCGGCTCTATTGCCGCCGTCGCGCAGCGATACCAGTTCGGCCCCATTTCCGGCCGCGACAATCCGAACACCTCGAAGGCGCAACCGAATTCGAACGTGCAGAGCTGGTCATAGACGGTAATGGCGACGAGCGGATTGATGTTTTTTGGCATGATCCTTGCGGTAATGGCTTTTTCGGCCACTGGCAATAACCGTCTTCGCGCGGCACTATGGCTCTTCGGATCGGCTGGCGATCTCTGCTATGCGATTGAAAAAGAGGAAGGGTGGTTCGGATATGAGACTGATTGGAATGCTGGATTCGCCTTTTGTCAGGCGCGTGGCGATTTCATTGCGGGCGCTCGATATTGCTTTCTTACACGAGCCGGTTTCCGTTTTCAGCGCCTTCGATGCCTTTGCGCATATCAACCCCGTCGTAAAGGCGCCGTCTCTCGTCACGGATGATGGGATCGTCTTGATGGAATCGAGCCTGATACTCGAGCATGTCGAGCGCATAGCCGCGCCGGGACGCAGCCTCATGCCTGCCGATCTGCAAGCTCATGCCCGCTCTCTGCGTATCATCGGTCTTGCGCTGGCGGCCTGCGAGAAGACGGTTCAGATCGTCTACGAGCACAATCTGCGCCCCACCGAGAAGCAGCACCAGCCATGGCTCGATCGGGTTCACGGCCAACTCGCCGCGGCATATCGTCTGCTGGAGGCGGAAATGCCGCAGGCCGGTTCCTGGCTCTTCGGGTCGCGGCTTCTGCAGGCGGATATCACCAGCGCCGTCGCGTTTCGCTTCACGCGGGAGATGCTGCCCGATGTCCTCGATACCAGGTCCTGCCCGCGTCTTCATGCACTTTCGGTACATGCCGAGGAGAGTGCGGAGTTTCGCGCCTTTCCCTTTAGCTGAGGCGTCCTGCCCGGAGGCGCGTCTTGGCTTGCGATGGCGGGTGTAAGCGGGTTCCGGGTGTGTTCAGGCGGAGTTCATGCGAATCGGCGTATCCCTATCCCCGTCCACAAGACATGAAATGGGGGTAAGGAAATGCTTGAAGGTTTGGTACGGATTTCGCGTGTCGCCGTGATCGGATTGGCCGCGTTGCAACTGATGACCTCCGTCGCGGCGGCTCAATATTATGGCGGCGACGACGGTTATGCCCCGCCGCCCTGGCAGCGTGACCAGGGCCGGGACTGGAGAGGCCCGCCACGGGACCGGGATCGTGACAGAGGCTGGGATCGTGATCGTGGCTGCGACAGACGTGAACTGATGCGGGCCGCGCGAGCGGAAGGTTTCCGTCGCATCGACTCCATCGATAGCAACGGGCGCCGCATCGTCGTTCGTGGCTGGAACGATGGTGGCCCGGACCGCATGGTCTTTGGCAATCGGCGTGGCTGCCCGGTTATCGGATGACGCTGGATACGGCACGTAAGCGGAAGCCGAGTGCGGATCGGCCTCCGCTTACTTCACGGTAGCGCATGCTTTCGACTGGCTGAAAGGCATGCGCGTGCCGCTACTGTTGAACTTTGAGATGGCTTTTGCGCTCGCCTTTCAGGCGGCAGCGACCGTTGGTCGTGCGGCGATGGCGCGGGCGTCCTGTCCAGGTTCTGCAGTTATTCCGGTCGCGATATCCTGTGGCTTGACCCGGAACTGCCAATATATGCCCCAGGGATCTCTCACCCGGCCACAATCATCCGGGCATTCTTTTCCGAGCGCGTGACGCAAACGGCTCGCTTCGTCTTCCGTCGCACATTCGATGGTGATGGACGACCTGTGATCCGAGCGATCGAACGGACCTGCTTCAAAACCCATATAGGGACAATTTCCGAGCGTGAAGCCAGCGAATTTCACGCTGCCAGCCGGCCCGTTCGGACTTTCGGTCAAGATATTTGAGACCCAGCCGGCGGACGAACCCGGGATAAGCGACGCATAAAGTTCGATCGCTCTTTCCATGTCATGCCGAAACCAAAGATGCTGCCTGACCTTCATCATGTCTCGCTTTCTACAAATCTTAGCTGGATGGCGCGCGACATGAAGGAGGCGTGCTTGCCGTTCGCCGAATAAAATTCATGCCGCCGATGACCCGCTTCTTGTTGAGCGGTATCACCGACGGCATGCTGAAGAGTTGCTTCTAACCGTTCGTGCTCACCCCTGCGGAGCGCGGACGGACACGCAACACTATTTCTCTGCAACTCTACCAGCGAGGGCCATCACATAGTCGTCGGCGATATCGGCCAAGGTCAAAGCGATCTCCGGCTCATTCCAGCCGGCAGCAAGTACCATTTGAACGAAATCGCGAAAGGCTACTTCGAGGACTTCTTCGCGCTCTACTGCGCGATATGCGTCATTGACGGGATGCTGCGGCTTGCTGATCTCTATAGTCTGGCGAGTAGATACCATTGCTGTTTTCCCTAAGACTTGCCCCGGTGGACGCAGGGTACATTCACCAAACACTGAGGCTTTGATGCCGATCAACTATTCCCCTTCATTTTTAATGGGTTACGCATCATATGTCGTTAGCCGTGCATCCGGAAACTTGCAGCAGCGTCCATTTTCGCATTTGCTGAAGTGCGATGTTCCGGTCGGAATATGGGGCGGTGGGGGGAGCGATAGAATCGAAGGCGCGAACCGTTCGGCCGCGCTCCAGCTCAAGGGCAATCAAGGTCTGTCGTTCAGTGATAATAGCCGAGGGTCTTCAGCCATTCGTCGAAAGAGTGGCTGCTGTCGGAGGACGCGGGCGATACAATCTGTCCGAGATAGCGCGGAATCGTGAGATTTCGGGCTTCGCGGGGGCTGTAACCGAATTCTTTGCCGAATGCCCGGCTGAAATGCGCCGCGGACGAAAATCCGACGGCAAAGGCGATGTCGACGATCTGCTCGCGATTGGCTGGGTCGCTGAGCGCGGCGTGCGCCGACAGAAGCCGGCGGCGCTGGATGTAGTGATGCACGCCGCCATATTGTTCGAATATCTGATAGAGCCTGGTGCGGGATATGCCGAGTTCGCGACATATGCGCTCGACCGACAGGTCGCCCGAGGTCAGATTGCCTTCGACGAACCGGCGCACCCGCTCGGTCAGGGCGACGGTGCTGTGTTGCTCGGTGCCGGTCGATTGGGCCGCTGAAGTGGAAACGGAAGCGACGATCATGTTACGCAGAGTCTGGACGACATGCGGTAGATCGGTGGCTGCAAAGCGCGGGAGGTTGCTCTCGACGCTATCGAGGAACTCGATTAGCATGTTGGTGAATACGCCGCAGAGAGCGATGTTGTTCTCGATCTCGACCGGCGTGGGGACGTCGAACAGCAATGCTCTCGGCAAAAAAAGCGAGAGGTTTTTTGCTTCGGTCGAGCGCCCCCGGAAGGGATGTCCCAGCGATCGTAGTTCCACCTTGCCCGGCTCGCCTTCCAGAACGTGGCCATCGACCTCGGTCCATGTCCGGCCGCTGCTCAGCACTGAAATGTGCCAATGATCGATGTGATTGGCTTTTACCTTCGCTTGCGAGCGCATGTAGCTGTGGGGCGGGGTGTCCTGTTGGACGATAAGCATGCCTCCGAGATTCCAGGCAATATGGTCGGCGGCAAAGCCGGCTTCAGGCGAGACATTATCCGGCAGCCGGATGTCGGCCAAGGGGGCAACATAGGCCTGCCAGGCGGCAAACTGCCCGGCCGGTTCGACGCCGCGTGTCGAGAACCGCAAAGGCTGCAAGGCCGGTGGCAAGACTTCCGCTGTTGCCGCCTTCTCCGGTCGCGGAAAGCGGCGGCGCTCCGAGTGCAAGGCTTTTCTGTCCTTGCGCCACTGCGCGTCCTTCGTCTCGCTTGACGCAGATTCGGATCGTTCCTCGCTCCGCAAATCAGACAATCCGGTCTCCTCGAACACCGCAAGTACAGAGTACGGGCATCGCCTCGGCCCTTCATCCGTGAGCAAGGCGCGGCTGCCCCTTGTTTCGATCGGGTCGGGTCGAAAACTTATCCTGTGTTGATTTCTTCGGCGAGCCGATATGCCGCAATTCTCGCCGTGTCCCTAGCTTTTTCACATATTTAAGACCTTCATTTGTTGCGTCTTTTCGAAAAAGCAAGCCTTGCGGGCCGCCAAACCCTTGTTCCCGCTACAATTGTCCTAAAATGTGATCATTAGTGAGGCGAGGATGTGCCGTGCTGGTACATTTTACAGGCCGAATGCGGCGCCACGATCGCATCCTTCTTCCGAGAGCAACCAAGAAAATTCCGCACCATATCGGCGACGTTGCGGAGCCGATCCGAAACTATTGCGTTTTTGTCTTGTCCGGCTTGGCACGGCTTTGCCGCTATCGTACGTTCCCCAAGCTCTTAACAGCGCGTCTTGCGAGCGGCTGATACCGTTTTTCGCAGGTCCTATGCGTGGTTTGCATTTGCCCATCGCGCCAAGCTTGCCTACGCAGATATCAACTGCAGTATTTGGAATGAGACATGACCGAATCTTCGATAATCCCCGTCTTTGATGGCCACAACGACGCGCTGCTTCGGCTGCGCCGCGGCGGCCCGAATGCCGCCGAAGCCTTCCTGAACGGCGAGGCTGCTGGGCATATCGATCTGCCCCGTGCCCGTCGCGGTGGTTTGGCCGGCGGGCTTTGCGCCATATTCATCCCGTCGCCGGATCAGCCCAAGGCTGAGAACGCCGATTTCGCCACGCCTGGCCAGCCGGATGCACTGAACGAAACCCTGGCGATGGCCCGGCTTCTCTTTGCGATCGAAGCCCAGTCCGGGGGAGCGGTGAAGGTCTGCTGCTCGGCCTCCGATATCAAGCGCTCGATTGCCGAAGGGCAATTTGCAGCCGTATTTCACATCGAAGGCGCGGAAGCGGTAGCGGCTGATCTCGACGCCCTTTACGTCCTGCATCAAGCCGGCCTGCGCTCACTTGGACCGGTCTGGAGCCGCTCCAACGTTTTTGCCCACGGCGTGCCTTTTAGGTTTCCCTCTACACCCGATATCGGCCCCGGCCTGACCGATGCGGGCAAGGATTTGATCCGTGCCTGCAACGAGCTGAAGGTCATGATTGACCTCTCGCATATGAACGAGCAGGGGTTCTGGGATATTGCGAAGCTGTCGAATGCGCCGCTGGTCGCTTCGCATTCAAACGCGCACGCGCTTTCTCCGCATAGCCGCAATCTGACCGACAAGCAGCTCGATGCGATCCGCGATACCGGCGGTCTGGTCGGCATCAATTTCGGCGTGCTCTTCCTGCGTGACGATGGCGTCAGAAACGCGGATACGCCGCTCGAACTCCTCGTTCGTCACGTTGCTTACATCGCCGAGCGCATAGGCATCGACCATGTGGCGCTTGGTTCCGATTTCGATGGCACGACCATTCCGCAGTCGCTCGGAGATGCCGGCGGTCTGCCAAAGCTGATCGACGCCATGCGAGCGCACGGATTCGACGACCGGTCGGTGGCAAAGATCGCCCATCAAAACTGGATTCGCGTCCTAGAACAGACCTGGGGTGGCTGAGACAGGTCAGTCCTTCGTCACTGCCTTCCGTAAGCTGAGGCTCAGGCTCCTAGCGCTCGATGAGATTGATCGACAAAGGATGCATGGGCCGCAACGTCACCTTCATGACGGGCTTGGGTGAAGGCTCGTTCGAACCGGTCACGCGGAATTTTTGCAGCAGCACGGCCAGGATCGCGACTGCCTCCATCATCGCAAAGCCATTGCCGATGCAGACACGCGGGCCGGCGCCGAAGGGCATGAAGGCGTAGCGATGCCGGCTCCTGGCTGCTTCATGCTCGAAGCGGTCGGGGTCGAAGACCTGTGGATCTTCCCAGATGTCGGCGTGGTGATGGACGGCGTAGATCGGCACGTAGATGACGGTGCCGGCCGGGATCGTATAGGAGCCGACGGTAAATTCGCTTGTTACCTCGCGCGAGATGATGGGTGCCGGCGGATAGAGCCGCATGGCTTCGGAAAAAACCTGCCTCGCATAGGTGAGCTTGCTCACATGCTCGGCCGCCAATGGGCCGCCCTCGGTCACGGTGGCGATCTCTTCGAAAAGCCTCGCCTGACAGTCGGGATGGCGGGCAAGAAGATGGAAGGTCCAGGCAAGGCCGAGCGCCGTCGTTTCATGTCCGGCTGTAATAAAAGTCATCAGGTTGTCGATGATCTCCTCGTCGCTCATCATCCGGCCGGTCTCGGGGTCGGCCGCGCCAAGCAGCATGGAAACCAGATCGCTGCGTTCCTCGCCGCCGTGCCGCCGCCTGGCGATCACGGCTCCAAGCGTCGCCCGCAGGAAGGCGACGGCCGATCGCGCCTTCTCTTTGCCGGGATGAGGCGTCCAGCCGGGCAAGCCAAGCAGGCCAAGCGCGAATTTCCAGCCTGTCGGCTTCAAAAAATTGGTGATGTTGCGCTCGACCTTGTCGACATCGATGCCATCGCCGCCTGACATCATCGTCTCGACGATAATATCGAAGGTCGTCCGCATCATTTCCTGGCACAGATCGAGGGAAGTGTCCCCATGGGAGAGCCAGAGGTCGCGCCGGCGCTGGGCAGCCGTGATCATGGCCGGTTGCAGTTCCAGCAGCTTTTCGTGGCGAAAGGCGCCTGCTACGGATTGGCGCTGCCATTTCCAGTCGGCGCCGTTGGAGGTCAGTATGCCATTGCCGAGCGCCGGACCCAAGACGCGGCGCACATCCTCGCCTTTGTCGAGCGCATCGGAGTTGCGGACCAGCGCCTGATAGATGAGTTCCGGCTCGGCAAGATAGACCCGCAATTTGCCGCCCATCCGGGTGAAAACTGCGGGTTCGGTGAAGATTTCCGGCGGTAGCGCGTCGAGCGGATTGCGGATCAGCGATAGCAAGACATGCGGCATCGACCGTGGGGTAAGGGGAAAGGTCGTTTGCGAGAGGGCGGCCGCGTTGACACGTGTATTCATCCTTCAGTCTCCTTGTTCATCTCCGCGGATGCCTGTAGATCAGGATTAAGGTATCTGCCTTAGAGAATAATAAGGTGGACACCTTAGAGCTTCAAGGGGGAAGAGCATGCCGACAGGCAAAAGCGAAAAGACGGGAGCTGCATCACGGCCCGACACGCGCGAACGGATACTCGCATCCACATTGTCGCTCTTCAACCATAAGGGCCCGGAAGGGGTGACTACGGCAGAAATCGCCAAGTCCGTGCGCATCAATCAGGGCAATCTCTATTATCATTTCCGCACCAAGGAATCGCTTGTCCTGGCTCTGTTTTCGCGCTTCGAGACCGGTGCGTTGGCGCTAGTCAGGCAAGCCGATGCGGTTCAGGGGTCGGATTCGAAAGCCTATGCCGGATTTCTGAGGCGATGGTTCGCGCTCGTCTGGACCCATCGCTTCCTGTTTCGCGATATTCCCGGTCTGCTGGCAATCGCACCGGGGTTGAGGGCGCCGATCCTGATGGTCAGTGCCGGCATGCGACTATCAGTCGATATCATCTTCCAGCGGATGGAGGATAGCGACCTGATCAGCGTCGCCGCGAGCGACCGCAAAGCGCTGATGACCAATATGTGGATCGTTTCAACTTACTGGGCTGTCTATCTCGGCCTTCAGGAGGGGATAGGCGAACTGACGCCTCAGCATGTCCATTGGGGGCTTAGCCAGGTTGCGAGCTTGCTGCGTCCCTATCTTTCGCCTCAGGCGAGGGCGGATCTGGACGAAATGCTCGCAGAGCCTTTTGCCTGAAGCCCGCGCGGCAAGTCCTTGCCGTCAACCGCTCGGCCGGTGAACAAAGAATCTCCGAAGCCAGCCAAAATCAGACGAATTAATCTACTAAAAGCATAGAGTTTATATCTAATAGTCAGATGTGTCGCAGGGCCGTCTGCCCGTCAGACGACGCTTGCGATGGATCGTGAGGATCGCGACGATGAGACTTATCACACGGCTTGCGCTGTCGGCCGTTACTCCGCTGTTTCTTGCGCAGGCGGCGCTGGCCAGCGGTGTGAATGGCGCCCCAGCGCCCTTTGACAAGGGTGGCGTGAAGGTGGCTCTGGTCAGCTACATATCCGCGGGCGACTTCTTCCAGGCCTATCAGGCAGGCGCCGAAGCGCAGGCCAAGGCGCTCGACATCGATCTGCGCATTTTCCCCGGCCGTCAGGACGCCGCTGCTCAGCGCGAGCAGATCCTGCAGGCGATCAATCTCGGCGTCTCCGCCATCGTTATCGACCATGGCCTGCCGGAATCGCTTGGCGATGTCGTCCAGCAGGCGCTCGATAAGGGCATCAAGGTCGTTGCTTTCGACGTCAATCTCAACAATCCGAAGATCCCGCAGGTCGAGCAGAGCGATCACGAGCTCGCCGATCTTGCGTTGAAACAGATTGCCAAGGAAAACGGCGACAGCTTCAAGGCGGGTTATGTCTATGTTGCCGGTTTCGCGCCGCTCGACCGCCGCAACGAGGTCTGGGAAACGTTCAAGAAGCAGAATGCCGGCGTGGTCGAAAAAGCCCGCTTCGGCAATGTCAGCGACACCACGGCGACGTCGACGGCCGATCAGGCCAAGGCGGCGCTTGCGGCCAATCCCGATATCACCGTTATCTTCGCCCCCTATGACGAATTTGCCCGCGGCGTGAAGCTCGCCGCTACGGATCTCGGGATCGCGAACAAGCTGAAGATCTATTCGGCTGATGTGTCCACGGCCGATATCCAAGAGATTACCGAACCGGGTAGCCCATGGGTCGCAACGGTTGCGACCAATCCTGCCGTCGTCGGCGCCGTTTCCATCCGTGCTGCCGCATTGCAGATCGCAGGCCAGCAGGTTCCGCACCAGATCACCGTGAGGCCGACGCTGCTGACGCAGGAAGGACTTCGCGCCGCCAACGTCCAGACGATCGAGGAGCTCGCCAAGAAAGTTCCGGCCTTCAACACCAGCGACGCAGTGACCGCCAACTGGATTCCGGACAAGCTTTTCTAGGAATCGTCTTCGATCTGTCGGCGGGGCCTTCCGATCCCGCCGGGTTACGTCCATGAACCGGAGTTCATTTCATGAGCCAGTCCAACGTCGTTTTTGCAAGCAATCGAAACACCACGCGGGGGGACCTCTTTGCCAGAGCCGAAGAGATCGCTGCGGATCTTTCCGGGCGCGCGGCGGAGCTTGACCGCGAGGGCCGGCCGCCGCTCGGTGAGATCGTCAAGCTGAAAAATGCCGGGCTGCTGAACGCCTTGCACGAACCGCAGATCGGCGGCGGCGGTCTCGATTGGGTCGACGGCTTGCGACTGGTGCGTATTCTTGCGCGCGGCGAAAGCTCCGTGGGCCAGCTTCTTGGCTATCATTACGTCAACAGCCAGTATATCTACTGGGCCTTCGACGAGGTGCGCGCGCAGGAATTCGGTAGCAAGACGGTTGCCAACAGCCTTTACTGGGGCGCCGCCGTCAATCCGCGCGATCCCGGCCTTGTGCTGACGCGCCGCGGCAACGGCTATGTTCTGAATGGCCGCAAGTCCTTTTCCACTGCCGCCCATGTCTCCGATTACATCAATGCCAATGCCGCACTCGACGACCGGATCATCGGTTTTGCAGTTCCAACCGATCGGGCGGGCTACAAGGCGAACGGCGATTGGGACAATTTCGGTCAGCGCCTTTCCGACAGCGGCAGCGTAGAGTTCCATGATTTCCCCGTCTACGAGGAGGATCTGGACAGGGCGGCATTGACCGGCGGCGAAGCATCGGTCCTCGCGACCTTCAATACGCCCCTCATTCAGCTTGTTTTCGTGAACTTCTATCTCGGCACCGCCGAGGGGGCATTGCGCGAGGCGGTCGATTATGTCCGCACCACGACGCGGCCCTGGATTACTTCCGGCGTCGAGCACGCGTCGGACGATCCTTATATTCTCGAGCGCGTCGGTGAGTTCACCGCGGCGCTGAAAGCATCCACCGCCTTGGCGGATAGCGCTGCTGCAAGGATTCAAGAGGCGCTAGCCAGGGGTCATAGGGTGACGGCGCGGGAACGCGGTGAGGTGGCAGCGGAGGCTTATGCTGCGAAGGTGCATGCGACCCACGTTTCCCTCGATATAACCTCGCGCATTTTCGAGCTGACCGGCGCGCGTTCGACAGCGGAGAAATATCGTTTCGATCGCTTCTGGCGCAATGTGCGCACGCATACCCTGCACGATCCGGTCTACTACAAGGCCAAGGAAGTCGGCGAGTTCGTTTTGAACGACAGGATTCCCGAGGTCAGCCTCTACAGCTGATCACTCGTGACGATATCGTACAAGTTTAATAAATTATATCAATCACTTATGATAAGCCCATGTCACTCATGTCACGGCGTGTCAGTTCGTCTTTTTCGAACGATTTTCAATTCTGGCTTCCGCTATCCTACGGCTGCTAGTCAGCCCATCGCCTCGGCTATAAAGGCGGGTGGTTTTTGTTGTGGTATGAGTTGCGAGGTCGCGGGCATCTTCCAAGGATCCCGTAGCTTCTACCGTCTCAGACACAGCACCAGCGCGTGAATCCATTGACCACACATTCGACGGCACGCCTGCCGCATCGCGAACTTTCCGGAATTTATCATTGTAGCGATCTCCGCGATATGGTTTCCCGCGCCCCTCATCAATAACGACAGGCCCAATGTCAGGCATTCGAAATGCCTTTAGCGCTTCTGCCACAAGAGGATAGCTCTTAAGATCACGGGCTACAGCCGCGCCTGTTTTGCTGGTCTTCAGTGTCAGGATCATATCTTTTGAGATAGACTGCGTCATCAGGCCGGTCCATCGGAAATCCCCACCTTCTGGCGATGGCACCCATTCCCCAATAATATCGATCCGGCGCAAAGCCGTTTCGAACTTCAGTGCTTCAACAAAACCAATTGACGGCCATCCCATTTCAGCACTTTTTTTGACGATGGCTAGGCATTGCTCATATGTCATTGCGACTTCACGAGGGGCAGGTTGATCAAAGCGGATGTCGTGCAGGATTAGGCGAGCCTGAGCGCAACCGTGCAGGCGTTCTCCAGCGCCATAGCTCATAACGAGCCGCAAGAGCTTAATTGCGCCGGCCGCCCTTCTATGACCTTTCTTACGCCATTGAGCGAACCAATCCTTGAAGTCAGATGCCTTGAGTACATCAATTCTTCGGGCACCAACATTCTTTTCCAATATCCGAAGGCTCGGTTCATAATCGCGAGCGCGGGTTGAGTATTTGACGGTATGCAGCGTGCTTGTCTTGTCGTGCCGATAGCAATCGATGAGAGATTTGATTGTGCCATCATAAGCCGGAGACGCACCAAGGCCGCGGAGATCGTTTTGCAGTTCCCTTGTGCGCCGCTGGCACTCCTCTGCGATCTGCTCATCGGTGAGTCCATCCGCAAGACGCACGACGTACAGGTAGTCAGGCGATCCTTTTACGGCTCGCTTTGGGTCCCAATAATGTACCCGGGAGCCATCTTTATTGTCTCGGTATTTATAACCGGGTCTATCAGTCCTCATCCCAGTTTTCCTCTCCATCGGGGGCGAGATTGCCCGATGGAAGCATGCCGGCCGTTTTGGGCGCGCCGTCAACGGCATCCTGCTTGTGGATACCGGGGATAACGGTGACAACAAGCGAACGGATATCAATTTGCACGGCGGCGCCTTGTCGATCGGCTGCCTTGATAATTCTCTCAATGTCGGCCTGGCGGAAAGCGGCTCGGGTCACGGTTCCCCCTCCTTTCCCATGTTGGCATTTTGTTCTTGCAATGGAGTTGGGGTGGAGTCGGAGAGGGCGCGGATGGCGATAGCAACTGCTTTTCCAGCGTGATCCCTGTCGAGCCAATCTCCAGGATTGTAGCAGGATTCGGCAACCTTGGCTGCGTCTTCAATGCCACGGCTGTATCCCTTGCTGTATAGAGATTTCAGCATTCCGAGATAGTTCGGAAGTGTGTGGCGCTTGTGAGAGTGGACGTGTTGGCTGAAGATTTTTTCCCAATAGCGCAACTGAGCCCGTTGGTTATGAATACGCTTATCGAGGATGAGGCGTCCAATGCGAGTTTCGGCAAGCTGACGTTCAAGCTCTTCAATGCGGTCCGCGGCTTCTGATGGATCGATACTCCCAGCCGGAAGCTTCATATCAAGATCGAGGCGCAGCATATCAGCGCTAAGCTGGCGCAGTCGTTCAACAAGGCTCGTCACTTCCGCACCTCTTCGTTTAGAGCGGTGCGGCTGGCGTCTCGTTCCTTGATCAGTTCCTCACGTTCCTCACGGCATTGGCGCTCGATCCATTTGAACAGACGATATAGTAAGCCGCCATGGGAAACGAACTGAGCAGAGCGAGCAGCGTCGCGCTCGACCTCACCATATTCGTAAATGTCGCGATCGATCTTTTTCACGAGCGCACCTCCAGTTTAGACAGGAGGGCGCGGACAGCAAATATATCGCCAGCGGTGAGGCGATTTTCCTGTCCTGGATTGTCTAGAGCCAGAACTAGATCAGAAGCGTTCCAATTCCGCGAGAATAACTCGCCGGCCATTTGGTTGAACGGCTCCAGCACCCTCTTCACCTCCTCGATAAGGTCGGCGGTGCGCTGGCGTTCGGAAAGGATAACTTGGGCGATCAATTTAACGCTGCCTGAGCGGAACCCGTCAGCCGCAGCTGCATCATAGACTGCCATGGCCGCCTGCATGATTTCGTCCGGTATAGCGCTCATGGCCGGATCTCCTTTTGATAAGGAAGAAGCTTCTTCTCAAAATCGTCGTATTCGACCGGCCGCCAGAACTGCCACCATTTTTCACGAAGAGGCGCCAGTGAGAAATTCCCATCCCTGATCGCATCACGGTATATGTCCAAGAGCGCGGCTTCTTTCGATTCCGCTCCGTCCACGGTGTAAAGGGAGCTGCCGAGATGACGGCTCACGGTCCAATAGGTCATGGCTCCGCCCTCCCTGTATCGCTAGAACGGATAGAGGGTGGGGGAGTTGAGCCCTTGATAAATCTCAAGTTCTCTCCCATGTTAACTTTCTCTGAACTAGTTGGCTGAACGTGATTAATCGCGGTTTTCGATATAAGCTCATTCCGACGCAAGAACAGAATTCGTTGTTCTTGCAGTTCTCTGGCGTGTGCCGACTCATTTACAATCTTGCTTTGGAGCAACGTCGAGATCATTGGCGCGCTTACCAGCGTATCCATGAGAAGAAGCTTAATTATTTTGCGCAGGCTCGTGAACTTACGGCCTTGCGCGCCGAATTCGATTGGATCGCTGCTGTTTGCCAAACTTGTGAACAACAAGCGTTGCGGGACCTGGATAAGGCGTTCAAAAATTTCTTTTCTGGTCGGTCCGGATATCCATCTCCTCGCAAAAAAGGCGTCAATGATACCTTTCGTTTTCTTGGTCGCGAGGTCGAGATCAAGAAGATGAATGGTAAGTGGTCTGCCGTATGGCTCCCCAAGATCGGTTGGGTGAAGTTCCGCAATACACGTTCCATGCGCGGCAAGATCAAAAACGTAAGCGTTACGCTCGATTCCAACGGTTGGCATGCATCCTTTGTCTGTGAAATTGAGCATGTCGCGCCTGCCAATATCTGTCCGAGTGTCGGAATAGATCGCGGTGTTGCCAATACATTGACACTTTCCACGGGCGAAATGCTCTCGATCCCAAGATCGATTTATATCTTGGAACGAAAAAGGCGCCGTGTTCAGAAAATCGTAGCGCGGAAAAAACGTGGATCGCAGCGTCGGATTAAAGCTACGCGAAGAGTTTCGCAGTTGTCTGCACGCATTACACGTATCCGCCGTGATTGGCAGCACAAGGTAGCGCTGAATATTGCCAAACGATTCGGAGCCGTGGTTCTCGAAGATCTCAATATCAAGAACATGACAGCTTCGGCCAAGGGCACTCTTACCGCGCCGGGGCGCAATGTTCGGCAGAAGGCGGGATTGAACCGAAGCATTCGCAATCAAGGCTGGGGTGGGTTTGAAACCATTCTCGCCTATAAATTGGAAGAACGTGGCGGGACGCTTATCAGTATCGATCCCGCCTACACGTCGCAGACCTGTTCTGAATGCGGAACTGTTGACAGTATGAGCCGCGAAAGCCAAGCGCTCTTTTCCTGTCGCCATTGCGGCTTCCGCGCACATGCCGACCACAACGCTGCGATCAATATCTTGCGCCGGAACACGGCGTCTATGCGCACGGAGGAAGGGCGTTGGCTCTCCGATGAAGTGCGAACTGGACGGATGGCTATTCATCCCGAAAACCCCTTGGCTGGAGCCTTGGGGAGATGTTAACTCCGTTTCCGGCTTCTGTAATAGGCGCGTGTAGGGGGATATCGCCGTCATCGGCTCGCGATTCTGTCCAAGCCAAGCAAGTTCCATCGCCGGTGGTCAGAAATTCAAATCCCTGTTTGTTTATGAAGCCTACCGGCTCCCTCGTACAGACTACACCGCCGATCGCGGATAGGTAGGCGGAGATGAGTTCCCGCGCGACCAGGGTGGCGGTATTGCCGGGAAACGTCGCCGGGCTGCGCAGCTTTGCCGCTACGGCCTCGATTGCCTTATCGTGTGGTGTGGTCATTGGGGAATGCTCCAAGGGACAAGAGGAGTCGCATAGGCGAGCGTGAGGGGATGGCGAGGATGGCCATCGAGCGCTGTACCCCAGCACATCGGCTTAGCGCCTGCGCGAGACAGAACTTCGACGACGGAACGCCAGCGGTTGCGCAGCGGCTTTGGGAGCTTGGACAGCGGCCCCCACGCGACGATGTGAATGTCAGCGCCACGGATCGCCTGTTCGATATAGGCGTCATTCTCTGGACCGATAGGATCCGCTGCATCCCGAAGATATCGAACATCCTTGCTGATCATGGCAAATGGGTTCCAGACGATAACCTTGCTTGCGCCAAGGCGAGCGCAGAAGCCGTCCACCTTCGTCATGGTCGAATCGTTGCTCTCGCCATTGGCAAGCGACGGATTGACCATGCCAAGGGAGACGACTGGACCGTTGCCGCCAAAATCATGTTCAAGCAGGTAGCGATAGAGGCCGCATTTGGAGAATACTGCAGATCGGCGCAAAAGGAGGTCGGTCATTGGGTGACCTTCTTTCTCGGCCACGGAAAAACACGGGCCGGTAAATCTGGATGGTCTATAGGTTTGTCGGAAAGGAAGACGATATCAACGCGTGCCGAAGTGCTGCCGATGCCAGCATGAGGCTCTTTGGCTCGTTTTATGGCATCAGCAGCCGAGTATGAATCGCGCTGGCTGAGAAACCACACTTCATGGAAGCCGTCGCCGTACCATGAAGATAGCGGCCGCCCGTAGCGGTCAAGACAGTATTGGATCAGCACCGGCATATCAGCATCGGTGATGATATACGTCATTGCTCCATAGCCACGGCCCTCTGTCGCGTCAAAGCCATGAGAAACTGTATAAACTTTGAGGTTGGCGAGTCGCCTGGCTTTGGCAGCTTCGTCCCGTTCGTGGGCTTGGCAGGCCTCGACGGTATCGAATACCTTTCCGTCATCGGAAACGTAGATTTGGCGAGTTTCTGTCTTCATCTTATGCCTCCTCTTCTGAATTGGCTTCGAAGCAGCAGCGTGGGCAACACACCGGTGCGCCGCAGCGGAGGCATCTGTTGATCACCTGCTCGCCGCATTCATCGCAGTCGAAGCCTGCTAGGCTTGGGAGGAGATCGGAAAGGCGATCTACCGGTTTCCCTGTCCAAGGATCGTAAATTGCTCGCAGCATCTACGCCTCCTCTTGGGTAAGCTTGGCCCGGAGGGCAGATGCACAGATACACAGCGCGATATGATCGTCTGGACGCTCGGACGTGGCTAGGCCGAGAATTTCCTTGCGTGCTCCATATCCACGAACGAATTCGACCATGGAATAATTATCGCCATGCTCGGTGCGGATACGCCATTTCGGTAGAATGTCGTTTGCCAGCGTCATGGCTGCATCGATCGAGTGGGTTACGGATGACCAGCCGTCGTGATAACCTTCCTTGCCAGCGGCTTTCCGCTCGGTGTCCCACCAAAGAAAGTCATTCGGCTCTTCAAAGGCGGCGTGAACCCAATCGACGCATTTTTCTGCCAGCCACGGCGATACGACATGGAAGTGGATAAGGCGGTCAAGTTCGCGATCCGGCGCTTCGGCCTTCTCCAGCGCGGCAATCAGCTCTTCAAGCCTGCTCATTGGTAGCCTCCTCTTGGGAGAGGGCGGCGCGGGACTCACTGTTTGAAAAAATTCGCCGATGAGCAAGATCGGCATAATCCTGCTGAAATTCTATACCAATGAACTTACGACCTAGCCGTTTTGCGACCACCCCAACGGTGCCCGAACCCATGTATGGATCAAGAATGGTATCTCCCTCGTTGCTGCACGAAAGTATGCACTTTTCAACAAGCTCTTCCGGAAATGTGCAGACGTGCCCTTCATTTCTACTCGGGGTAATGTTCCATACCGTTGTCCACCCATGGTCATGAAAAACATGAGGCTTCCCGATTTGGAAAATGCGTTCATCAGCAAGCCGGAACCTTCCGTTTGCATGGCCACTTGTGCCGCCCCTGTGCCAAATAATCTCGCACCATATTGGAAAATCGGACATCCAGTGCAGCGGATGGTATATATTATTAGCAACGCGATACTTATTGCGGGTATGCCAAGCGTACCGGATTCGGTGATTGTAAAACACCGAACCTTCAGTTCGTTCACGCAGTGCTGCGATGACTGCCTTCTGCTGTACCTGATACTCCGCCTCTGGCAGATCGTCAGGGTACCATCCATCGTAGTTGCGCTTGGAAGAGCCGCCACCAGAGGCAACTTTATTTAGGTTGTACGGCGGGCTTGTTACAACGAGCTGGACCTTCGGCAGGGAAGGTATAATCTTTGCGCAATCGGCGTTGATGATCTCGATGCTCACTTGCCTTCCTCCTGCTGCTGGAGGGCGGGGCTCGGTTCATTTTCATAAGGTACGCGGGAGGAAAACGCCTCAAGTGCTTTATCAAGCGCATGGCTCTCGTCGTCTGGTAGCATGCCAGTATCGAAAGCTTCGCGAGCCGTGATGACGAGATTAATTATGTCCTGCGGAAGCACCTCTGCTTCGTCACGGAAGGAGAACGAGCCCGTTTGGAGCGCACCGCTTGCGATGGGATGAATGCCGATGCAAACGCATTTGTCGCCAAGATCGCAGCCGATAGGACCGATTTCGCGATCAAAACCGCCGTCGTGTTCACAGCGGGCCGTGAAGTTGGCGATCTTTTCCAGTGCCTGTCGGAATTCTCCGTTCTCCACCCGCAGCGACTCTATCTCTGCGGAGGATGCGGAGGAGACGGGTGGCTTCGGAGAAGATGCGATCATGGCCGAATAAATATCGCGTGCAACTGCCGCGCCGAATATCCTTTCGCATTCTTCCGCTTCTGCCTGTCCGGCCTTCTCCATTTCCATTGTCAACTTGTTCGGCACCAGTTGCCAGCCTTCGGGGATCTCCGTCCCTCCCTCTACCGGAGAGGAGAGAGCAGAGCAGATGCGAGACTCGTAGTCGGCTTGGGCGGCGGCTTTGGCGTCTTCTTCAAGAGCATCCGCGTTGTCCAAGATCACCTCAGTCGGGCCAAGGGTCACGATCCAGCCGGGGCTGTAGGCTTTCACCGCAGCTTCGTATTTCAGGCCAAGACCACGACCAATGTGAATATTGAAGCTGTGGCGCTTCTCCACAGTCCATTCAAGTGACTTAGCCTTCACGCTCACCGGCTGCGGCGCTGGTGCGGCGTAGAGGTAATGTACTTCGTGTCCAGACGAAATAGCGGCTGCCTTCCCACGCTCGACGTCGGTCGTCACATGTTCACAGCCGGTGGAATCCACCCACATAACAGCAACCGGATCTCCGGGTAGGAGAGAAAGGGCGGCAATGGCACCCGCTTCCGCAACTTCGGCGAATGCTTCAACAAGCGCTCCTGGCTGATTACCAGCAATCTCGCGGCCCTTGGCCTTGGCGGCTTCGATCATCTCGGGTGTCGGGATCATGCGTCGATTTCCTTCTCGCGAAGACGGCCGGCGGCTGCCAAGCCTTGATTAATAATCGCCGTGGCATAGGGTGCAGCGTCGTCGCCCATGTCGGCCCAAAGACCGAATATCGTCAGGGCGAGAACGTGAGGATTGATGCCGGCGCGCTTCCAGAATTCCATTTCGTTCATGGTGTGCTGGATCCGGTGTTGGGTCGGCGAAAGCGGAAGCGCCCAACGATCAGGAGCCTTCGAGCCTTTGCCACGGCCGAAATGTGCGTAGCAAGGCGCAGCGAAAGAAAGGTGAGCCGCCTCAACGCCATAGCGGCCTGACACGCAACAAGGAAGCATTCTGATAAATAATAGGTAGTCCCGGTTTTTGGTGGGTTTCTTCTTTGGGAACTGCGCAAATTGTTGAGTAGCAACACGAAATGCCATCATGCTTCCTCCGAGGGAGCGAAGCTTCCGAAGTACTCAATCTCGGCAGACTTTCTGACCGACGCGGCGGCTTCGAGCGTGTCGAAGCAACCGAGATCAATGACCTTCTTTGCTACGGTGATGCGAACCCGCCATTTTCCGATATCAGTGCGAAAGCTTACACCAGCTACACCTGTGCGATTGTCAGCTCTCCTGTGCCGGTTCTGTGAATTCTGGATACCGTCAGCGAGACGAAGGTTGCCGCCATGATTATTCCGGCCGTCAATGTCTGCATGATCAATCAGGTTTGGGCCAGGATCGCGTTCGTTGTGGAGAGCCCAAATGATGCGATGATTATGGAGTTGTACGGAAATCCACTCATCACCTGCACGGTATGTCAGGCTGATACGATAGTATTTCTTGCAGAAGCTTCCGGCGGCCTGTCCAGGCCACTTTGCAGAAAAGAACTTGTGACCGAGCTCATGGCGGAAGTGACTGCGAGGGCGCTCTTTCCAGCGTAGGCCGTGTGGTATCAAAGGATCGAGCTGAAAAATCTGATGAAGAAGATCGATCGGCGGCAACGGAACCAAATCTATGTTCATTTGCTCGTTTCGAATTCGCACCTTATTTTTCGCGGGCTTGCGCTTCGGCTGTGGGTCGAAGTTTGAATTTGCGATACGGAAGGCAGTCACGCGCGCCTCCATATCCAAGACAGCCAGGAAAGACGCTTGCGCCAGCGCTGCTTTGCGTTGTAGGCCTTGAGGCGGTCGGTGATCGTGTCCTGCAGTTCAAGACGCTTGATCGTGGATGGGCGAGGACTGCGGTATTTCTGGCGACGGAGATTTGCGGCGCTCATGCTGCCACTCCCTTCACATCTTCCGGCTCCGTCCAAACCACGCCTTTCTCAGCGCCATAGGCGTAAATGAATTCGATGAGGTCTCTCATCTGGGATTTTGTCAGGTTCGATGACCGGAACCCTGTCGGGAAGGGCTGGCCGTTGAGCCCGGTCTCGAATTGGACCGCGTGGCCGCAGGCATGCATGAATAGTGTCTTCCAGACCTCGGGCGTGTGCCGGCGCCCGTCAGGCATGGAGCGACTGACATCTGACAGCATGGCCCACATCTTGTCGTTTTGGTCGATGGTGCGCTTCGCCTCGCGGATGGTTAGGATGGCGTCAACGGGCGCTTTCTCTATAAGGCTGTGGGCGAAAACCTTTTGGCTAGGGCCATGGAGAATGACGGTTTGGCTCATGGTCAAGCCGCCTTCGTGGAAGGTCTACTGCCAATTTTGGCTTCCAAGGCCTTCTTGACCTCCAGCGCATCGGCAGGGCTTCGAGCCCAGAACTCGCGTAGAGGTTCGCGATTGGCATCGCTCCACTTGGTAACTTTGTCGGCAGGCTCGCTATTGATGAATTCAAGGGCGCGATCCGCAAATTTCCCAACAGGAACATTTTCGAGAGTCCAGTTATCACCCCAGGTGACGGTTATCGCGTCCTTGGCGCCGACGGCGCGCAAGCGGTGTTCTTCGCGTTCCTGCTCGACGATTTCAGTTGCGGACAGGTCAATGATCTTGGCGCGATCCATTTCTTCTTCGCCATAAAGACCGGTGTACTCTTCCGGCCATCCGGCGCGCAGGGCCTGCATCTCGGCGCATTTGGAAATCATGATGCGAGGCTGACGGCACCAGTTCCCGCTATCGTCCAGTTTGAGAACGATATCGCCCTTCGCGACCTTCTTCTTCTTCGGCTTTCCGCTGTCGGCCCAGACTTCTCCGGTATCGACATACTCGTAGCCGCCGGTCGGCATCTGTTTGATCGGCGCGAACTCATCCCAATACGCTTGTCCGGCGATTTCATGCCACTCGCTCGTCTTCGGGTCTTGTTTCCAGAGATAGACAGTTGCCGAAACAATCCCGAGCGGGTTGGTAGGAGACACCAAGTCTTTGTCGATCTCGTAGGTAGGCGGTTTGGATGCTGCACGATAATCGCCGCAACGCTGCGCAATGACGCGCTGACCATCGCGGGTGATGATGATGGTCATTTTCCGCTTTTCGGCGTCAGTCTTGGAAAAGACCATTGGAATGATTTGCCCGAGGAAGGGATCAAGTCCCTTGGCTTTCGCCACCTCGCAAAACAGGTCGAATTCATCTCGGTTGCAATCCTTGGCGATCGTATCCTTGATCAAAGCGATCTGCTTGGGGGTCATATCGAAACGAGTAATGGCGTTCATGATCATTTCCTTCGCAGCGATAGGCTGTAGGAGCCGTTGTCGAGACCTGCACCTTGCACAGGGATTTTGTCGTTCAGGGCTTTTAAGAGTGCCTTTCGATCGAGCTTTGGAGCGGGGCGCTCTTGCTCAATCCAAAAGTCGGCTGGAATGTCTGCCTCGTTTGTGATGATAAGGCCCGGAGCACGCTTCGTGAGAGTTAGCGTTCCGGTGGGCAGCTTGAAGTTGACCTGATCGGTCGCGAGCATGGCTTGTTCGATCGTCGCCTTGATGCGATCAACACGTTTTTCCAGTCGAACTCGGCGGTCGGAGAATGCGTCTTCCTTAGCCTTGAGCCCGACAATCTGGATTTCGCATTCGTCGATCTCGTCGAGCGCGGTCCGTATCGCCTCGAGAAGGGTCGTCTCACCTTCGATCGTGTCGGCAACAAGTTCCTGGTCGTCATCGACGCCTTGGGAGCGCAAATTCGCCAACAGCCGTTTGGCTGCTTCGGCTTGGCGAGCGACGTGGAAATCTACTTCCGCCATGTAATTTGCTCCTGGCGATCGAGATCCTGAACCTTGATGACGTGGTCGACGCGGGACAGAACTGCGAAGCTGATGATCGTCATGAAGAGGGTGAGCATCGCCATGGCGAAGAACTGCTCTTTGGCGGTGAAGGTGATGACCGGAGCGGGCTGGCTGACCTGCTGCTGGCATTTGCCGGCAGGGCAGTCGCATTCGCGGTGGGAGCGGAAGTCGCAGCGCGTCATTGTACACCGCCTTTCCGGGCGGCGATCATGGCGTCGGCAAGAGCGTAACAGTCGGGTGCGAGGCGCTCGGGAATGAGGTGTGATCCCGGTTCGCCGGCGAGCGAGCCAGCCAGAGCCTGACCGGCGAACCAGTCGCGAAGGCTCATGCCCACAGGATTGCGCTCAACATCGCCGATGGACAGCGGATTGCCATTTCCGTCTACGGTAGCGACAGCATGACCGAAAGCCGGACCGCCATCTTCGATAATCTTGTGCGACGCGCTCATTCCGCAGCCTCCATGACATAGGGGCGCGTCGGGGAGATTTCGGGGACGAAGCCCAATGGCATGCCGGCGCGACGGCGAAGAGCCGGAACCGGCTCGACGTTGCCGGCGACTGCATCGGTCCAAGCATCAGCCGCATTACGACCGACAGCCGTCTTGTCGCTCTCGATCTGATTGGCGATCTCGGTAAAGAAGAAGTCGTCGACGACGTGCGCGCTGTTTATCCGGCTCGGTCGTGTCAGAACACGATTACCGATCTGGATGGAAGCAACGTAGAAATAGCTGTCGTCTTCGCAATCGCTCTCGAGCGTGGCAGTGCCATAAAGAAGGACACCTTCGCCATAGCCGGGCATCTTGACTTCATCGAAGTTGAATTGGCATGTGGTCATTGCCGTAGCCTCAAAATCCCGCGTGTCAGGCGCAGAGCTGTTGAATGTCGGAAAGCTTGGTGCGGAGATTTTTGACCTCGGCGAGAAGGGCTGGCGTCGCAGCGTTCTCGCTGTCACCGAAATAGACGCCGAGTAAATCCATGGGCTCGATATTCAGCGTGCGGCATATTGCGACGAGAGCGCCGACGGAAACGCGGTTGGTGCCCTTCTCGTATTTCTGCACCTGCTGAAAGGTGACGCCGAGGGCGGTTGCAAGCTCAGTCTGCGTGACGCCACGGATCTTGCGGAAATCCCGAATGCGGGCTCCAACCTCGATGTCGATATGTTCGATGCGCTTTGCCATTTCCCATTCCTCCTGCGCCGTAGCGCGTTGATCACTTTCGATATCCGCTGCAGTGAAGAGCGGATGCCGAATTGGATCAGGCGGCTTCTGAGACCGGGAGATCCAAAATCTTGTTGAGCTTGTCGGTCTGAACCATCGGGAGTTGAGGGCGCTCGACATCAAATCGACGCGCAAAAGGAGCAACCTCGGGCCATGCCTCGATCAAACGCTTGATAGTTCCGACAGAGGCCATCGCGGCGATGGCGGATCGCCGGGCTACATCGATTTCGTTCACGAGGTCGGCGGCTACGCCTGATAGGCGATCATATTCGACGGCCAGCTTATGCGTGGCGTCATACACCTTCACCGAACCGCCCTTGTGCTTGTAATAAACACGGCGATACGATCCGGTGCGATCGGCAGAGACAACCTTGTTCAGGTCGCCGTAAGAGTAGCCGCTGAAATAGACATGGGTGTATGATGTACCGAAGTTGACACTCAGGTCGTCGACGGTGGGCAGCATGCCGTCAGGAAGGGCTTCGATCTGCTCGCGTTGCGTTTTGGTATAGATGTCTCGATAGACTGCATCGGCAAGTGCGGCGCGCTGGGCATACACATTCTTCACAGCATCCTCGAAGCGATGCTTGATCAAGTCCTTGGCGATTGCCTCGCGTATATCCTTCGTCAGTCTGGTCGACATTCTTGCTTCCCTCATCTTGCGCCCGTTTCTCTGCTTCGCCGGTTGGCGGGGTCATTCGGTGCGCTGTTGATGAGATAAATGTGCATTACATTCACATTCAAGTCAATCAAAAAGTGAATGACATGAACAGTGATTTTTACGATGCTGAATTGTAGGCACCAAAAAGCCCGCTCGAAGCGGGCTCTAAAGGGGGCTGTCAGAAGGGGAATAGGCAAAAAGAAACCCGCCGAAGCGGGTTATTCGTCATAAATGTTGAAGAGCATGGATTGCTTCCCATAATGATGCGCAACCTTCTTGCGTAACTCGCTCATGGTTCTACATGACTTTGACAGCCCTACAACCTCAAAGCACCGAGAGACAAGCTGCCTTACGCCTAGATTTTCGGTTAGATTCTGGTGCCAGCGAACATTTGGAGGAGGACGATTTTCCCGCAAGTACTTGGCCACATCAGGGTCGAGGGTATCGTAGATAAGTTCAATAACGAGCTTGCCCCAATATTTGGGCCTACTCTTCAGATCGCCTTGCCAATTGGTTAGGCGTCCAAATTCTTCCCAAAGCTCGTCAGGAAATGTCTTCTCCCAAGCCCGAAGCTCTTCAGCAATAAATGCTCGCAGTTTGATCTGCAGGGCATCTTCGGCCCTTTCGTATTGATATCCGGTGGCTTCATCAATAAGCGCATCGAGTCCGATACGGGTTAATCCGGAAGTGATGACGGCACACTTGATTGCAATTTCACGCTGACGATCTGTCATGGGAGCGTTTTTGTAGAGTGCCTGAACATAGCCTCTGCAAATCAACTCAAAGTGTTCAGTGGTAAGCCCTGATCCGCGAAATTGCGTTCCTGGTATGGCGAAATCAACTAATTCGCCCAGGATCAAGTCGCTGTTAATAAAAGGTTTTAGGCCGGTAACCCCGATATAGTTGCCCAGGTTACCAGATTCAACTCCAGCAAATGATTTTACCGCCGACCTAAGTGCGATGACGCGTTGCGCAGTGTCCAAAACGTAGCAGTCGAGTAGATCGCCGCCCAGATCAATTTGACCCCGCCATTTTGCGAATGGAGAATCCGGCAGAGGTGGAAGAACTTCTCCATCATCAAATTCGGAATCATTGATGTGCGCCTTTGTCGGCGGCTTATGCCCAGGCGGGAAAAGTTCTGACGGCTGAAGATGAACACCACGCATCTGGGCGACGGCTACGATTTTGTCGTGCCACTTCTGAGGAATTGCCCCCTTGGAACACCAATATTGAACGGTACTTTGCCGTATTGAGAGAGCTTCAGCCAAGGCCGACTGGCTCCCGAAGCGAGCTACGATAGTCTCTGCTCTGTTCATATTTGCTCTCCGTGAGTGAGAGCCCATACTACCAAAAAATAATCACAAGTCTACCAAATTTATTTGGTAATCACTGGGGTCGCAAATGCTCCTCGATCAGCTCCCGAGCTGCAGCAAAGACGCCGCTGTCGTCATCGCCCTGGCTTTCCTCAAGCATCTGCAGGGCGTCTTCGTAGATTTCACGCTCGGCTTCCTTGGTAACAACTCCGATCCGACGCAGGTGGCCGATCAGTGCCGCGAGCGTCGCGGAATTTGAGAGCGCTACAGCGCCGGCGGATAGGATGGGATGATCATGAGCCATGGCTTGTTACTTTATGAACCCCAAAGAGTGCGCTACACGCTCCTCTTGCGTGCAGAATGCTACCTTTGAGGAGGCGGACATGCTTTGAGCGCCAGATTGCGTCAGAACTGTAGAGCCGCTAACCAGATCACTGAATTCCATGTCATTTTCTGGAACATTCTTCTTAATGAAATTAGCTATAGCATCCGGATCAAAGGTCAGGTCGCATATCTGTTCCGCTGCCAACGTTCTTCCGAGTTGCATTGCGAGATTGCCGCTATCTTTCGCGAGACATGGTGTAGATATTCCCAACATGCCGACCGTCAAAATCACCAGATTGCGCATCAAACTGAATTCTCCTGTTAGGAAAAATTTCATAATTTGTTCTTGTCTTGTTCTAATTTTCGAGTCATGAATTAGCAAACTCTCGCGTTAAGGAGGTGGGAACATGGCATCGTATTTCGTAGTTCAATCCTTCAGCTCTGGCAAAGAGGGCGTCGTTCCCGACACACCTATCCAGGCTCAAAGCATCAATCATGCACGCTGAATGGCCGAACGCATGGCGCTGACAAAGACCATGGTTATCGCCTTCATGCGAGACGGAAATCCCAAAACCGGCGACTATGGCGATCCCAAGCTGATCTTTGCTCATGGGAAGGACCTTCCGGAGGAAGTCAGTGCCATGGAACGGGCTTGAGGGCTATTATGGCGATCTTCCATCAGATCAAGCCCAAATATAAAACTCGCAATGATGAGATCGTCGCCGGCCTCTTTGCGGCTGCCGGCGCTGATGCGCCCGCTCCGCCCGAGACAGTGATCAAACGCAAGGCTGCTGAGATTTCTACTCTGATGGCGCTGATTCATGGGGGCGATTGGCGAGTTGAGATTGATCATCAGGCGGAGTTTGTCCTGATCGCTCCTCGTCTGCCGTAGAGGGAATAAATGTGGCGATAATTTTCATCGCTCTTTCAATCTGTCCATGATCGACACCATAGGCTAACATTGCCGACCTGAGAGCATCTTCCGGAGATTTTTCCATCCGGATGGCGACGGGCATCAATAAATCGTGAGGTTTGCACCCGAGCGCCAGCGCAATCGCTTCGAGCGTGCGCTGTGTGTAGGGGGAGTCTGATGTCTCGATTTTAGAAAGGGTGCTTCGCGACATGCTGATACGCTCCGCAAGCTCTTCCTGGGTGAGGCCACGGCTTTCCCGCCATTCTGCGATGTAGGTGCGACCGAGATTGGCCAATTCTTTTTTCACTGGTGCCATACATCAATTATCTCATGGCCATCTTGGTCACTCTATGCATTCACATTCACATTGTGCTTGACATTCACGTTCATCACATTCACATTTGGCGGCATGAAAACGCTCGCCGAACACATGAATGAAACAAAAACCACCGACGCGGCTCTGGCCGCGATTGTGAAGTGCGATCGCTCGATGATTACGAAAATTCGTCGGAAGCAGGTCACCCCCTCACTACCGTTGGCACTCTCAATCAGCAGGGCAACCGGCGTTACGGTCGAGGCACTCTTGCCGGAGACCGCAGCATGACCGCCGAAGCCCAGACCATTACAGAAGACATCCTTCAGACGGAACGCCTCGATCACGGTCTTCTGAATATCCCGCTCGCCAAGCGGGGCAATATAGACGCGCAGATTGACAGGTACGTCGCAGAACAGCGCAAAGCTAAGCAGAAAGAACATTCTGAATCTTTCCATCGGATTCGCGACCAGAAGAAGCGCGTCCAGGATATCCTGTCGAAAATCGGCGATTTCCGCGTGATGGAAATTGCTAAGCCACTGGGATGCCGCAATCCGTCTTCCGCCCGCAAGGCTCTGTATCAGGCGGCGTTGAGCAATTTGTCGAAATGGATTGCCGTCCTTGAGCGAGAATCTATTCCGGCTGGCGGATGTGCCTCGTGCTGGGCACCCGTTGGGAAATGCCAGCATGGCGCCTCCGAATGGCTGGGGGAGGTTTGAATGATTTCCCGTACCTCTCTCGCCAATGAGATCGACGAATACGATCAGCAGATCGCCGACATGAACACCGGCAAGAAGGATTGCTTTGATGCCTACCGCGCACAGCTCGTCGCTAGCGGCATGGACAAAGCAAACATCAAGACCGAGATCGAGGCCATCAAGGCGGCGATCAAGCGTCGTCGCGCCGCCAAGAAAGATCCGATGGCCGTCGAAGAGAAAGATGCGCTGATCGATGAGATTTTCGAGGAGATCACGACGTCGCCTCGTGCACCGCGCGCCACGCGAGAAAACATTGAGAAATTTGACGCCGAGACAGGCGAAATCCTCGAAGGCATCAACCCACGCCTCGCCAAGCAGGGCGTCACCGGCACGCAGACCGAAGCCGGTCGCTCCGCGCTGATGGCTGCCGTCGATATCATGATCGAACGGGAAGAGGCAGACGAATACGAACACCCGCATCATCTGAAAACAACCGGTGGCGATGAGAGCGGTACGCTGAAAGGCAGTGTTGAGGATCACCGGCAGGCAGCTGGTCGCTACCCTGAGAGCCAGACGGACGGGAACGAAACCGTGACAGTTGTCGGTGCCGAGAGCGGAACCGTCGTAGGTCCGAAGGTGCTCGACGGACGCTCCTCGGTCGCAGGGGAAAGCAGGCACCATTGCGACGTGTCGGAAGACGAAGCCGGTCAGACCCTCACCGGCAACTTCATTTCCGAAATTTCTCCGGCCTCTCAAGGCGAAGCCGGAGCCCCCAGCGCCGAGCGCGTAAATCCGAAGGACGAAACGAGTAGCGCCGCCGCCAACACAGGAGGCGATCATGTAGCCAGCAGCGTAGAGCGCGCGCCCGGGCAGCAGCAGGGCAATACCTCGAACAACGGGGAGGATCGGCAGGCCGTCCTCCCCAATAAGACCCGCGTTCTTAGACCTCACTGCCAGAGCCCGGATATGTGCGGCAGCGGCACGAGAGACCATTGCTGGACCTGCAAGAAGGCGATGCAGGAGAGCGCGGCATGAAGAAGCTCTCCGCAGGCATCTGCCTTGTTGCTCAAAAAGCCGTCGAAGGACGAACGCCGCACGACCGGGTACAGGCAGCGCGACCAGCCAAAATCGAAACTCAAATCCAGGCGAGGGCAGCATGAACGTTCTCAATTTCCGGAATCCGAGAAAGAGCGCAGCAAATGCCGATGTTACCGCCATGGCGGCCGCCTTCATTGCTGAGCACGGCGTTCGTCGGTTCGATCGAGGCTTCTCCCAAGACTGGCTCTACCTGCAAAATCTGATGCTATCCTTCGGTTATATCCTTCGGAAGGAACGCACATTTTATTCCCTGACGCCGGTCGGGCAGCGTGGGCGCCCGAAGATGCTTGGTCGCGATAAGATCCTCGCGCGCATCGACGAAATCCTGATCGCACACGGCAAAGAGCCCTTTCTTCGGAGGGCGTCATGACCACAGCATTTGTCTGCTTCGCCATCGCGATCGTCACCGGCCTTTTCTTTGGCGCTGGCCTTGTTCTTATCAAGCACATCAAGCCGCGCGATCCCGAAGTCTCAAACTCAGGCGCGGTCGAAGGCGATGACCGCCACTTCCGAAAATACTGAATTCGAATGGGTGCGGCGGCGCTCACAGCGCTGCGCCCGTAGCTGACGCAGATCATGTTTCCCCCTCCCGCGTGGTCTGCGTCAGCACTTTTATTCTTGGGAACTTTTTCGACAGGCGCATGACAACTGCAGCCGTCGCAGATCCCAGAGAAACAAAGGAGGCTGGTGACGACGGCGGTTCGCCACCAGCAGCAGAGGCCGAAATAGCGGCGGATCGGCTCTGCGGAAATGGAATTACGGCATTCAGGCGGCGGTCTGAGCCGGCGACGAAGGGCGAAGGCCCGGCAAGGCGTTCCCCTTCGTCGCGATCATCATCTTTCCGGTGCATCTGAAGTCTCCGTTGAACGAGACGAGGTATCGCACAGGAGACAGCCAAGTTGTCGGCAATGAGTGACAAGGACTCGGCAAAGAGAGCCAAGGTTATGAGTGACGCTTTTTACGCACAAAACCTTTTGAAAGAGGCGTTCCCGGAGAGCCGTTATGGCTCGGTCAAGGGAGCGATTTTCGCGGCATATCGCTTCGTCAGCCCCAAGGTGACGAAGGAAGTGACCCCGAGACGAATTCGATCGATCCGGGACGGGACCGCCCGCCGGATCGACGCTGAGGAAATGGAAGCGCTCAAGGCAGCGATCATCGAGGAGGCCCATCGTGAGCAACAGGAATTACGCGCCCGTCTGGCTGCGCTGGACAAAAAGGTTGCCGCTTTCGCTGCGCGCTCGTCTGGCGAACCGGTGGCGGGCTCGGGCGAATAAGTGGGCTGATCGGGCTGAATGGATCATGAGCGGGGAATGAGATGAGATACGGATCTGTCTGCTCAGGAATCGAGGCGGCGACAATGGCCTGGCATTCGCTTGGCTGGACGCCTGCCTTCTTCTCCGAGATCGAGGCATTCCCGTCTGCGGTCCTCGCTCACCACTATGGATCAAACATGCCTGGCGAGCCGCTGGCAAAGAACGGAATCCCGAACTATGGCGACTTCACGACGATCGGCCCAGACGCAGGACCTATTGACCTTCTGGTCGGAGGAACCCCTTGTCAGTCCTTTTCCGTCGCTGGAAAGCGTCTCGGACTGGATGATCCGCGCGGCAACCTCGCCCTCGAATATCTCGCATTGGCTCGCCGCCTGCGCGCCCGTTGGATCGTCTGGGAAAACGTCCCCGGTGTCCTTTCCTCTCACACAGATGATGAACAAGGCGAAGAAGACGAAGGCGACGAAGGGCTCGAAAGCGCCGACTTCGCCACGTTCCTCAGCTTCGTTCAAGAATGCGGGTATGGGTTCGCCTACCGGGTTCTTGACGCTCAATATATCCGAGTGGACGACTTCGCTCGTGCCGTCCCACAGCGACGGCGCCGTGTCTTCCTTGTCGGATATCTTGGAGACTGGCGACGTGCTGCAGCGGTATTACTTGAGCCCGAAGGCATGCGCGGGGATTCTGCGCCGCGCCGAAGCTCGCAAGAAGGTTCTGCCACGAGAGCTTCGTATGGCATTAGCCCAGATTGCTTCGACCGTGATGGAGAAGGAGCAGGAGGCACCGCAGCCGAGCGAAGCGGTCTAGGCTTGGACCCGGGCGTGGCTTACGCACTTCGCGCCAAACGTCCAGGCGGGGTAGCCGCCGCATATGGTGGTGGCAACACCTCTGGACCCATCGACATATCGACGGCCCTGACGGCCCATGGTCAACGCCAGGACTTTGAAGTCGAGACATTTGTTGCAGAAATTGCATCTACGTTGCCGGCCGGCGGGAATTCGACTGGTGGGGAGCGCCAACCCGGAATGGGCGCTGAAACTGCTGCGACGATGCTGGTGGCCCACGCGCTACGCGGTGAGGGTTTTGATGCCAGCGAAGACGGGACGGGGAGAGGGACGCCTATCGTGCCGGTTCCGCTCACGCTGGCAATTCGCGGTCGAGATGGCGAACCCGATATCGAGTGGCGTCAGGACGGCACAGCGAACGCTATCTTGACACCCAACGGTGGGCGTGCCGGGATGGGTGTCGGTGCCGTCGCCTTTGCTCAAAACAGCCGCGATGAGATACGCCTCGTTGGCGGTGACGGTCAGGTGGTCGGCGCTCTGGCTGCTGAACCCGGCATGAAGCAACAGAGCTATGTCGCCCAGCAGTGGGCCGTCCGTCGCCTCATGCCGATCGAATGCGAGCGCCTTCAGGGCTTCCCAGACAATTTCACCAACGTTCCATGGCGCGGCAAGGATACGGCTCCTGACGGCCCTCGTTACAAGGCCCTCGGCAACTCCATGGCCTGTAACGCGATGCGTTGGATCGGCCAGCGCATCGATATCATGGAGAAGCTGATCAAAGCTGGGAGGATCGCAGCATGAACGAATCCGATCTCCTCCGCGAAGAGATAGCCGAGCTCGAAGCCCAGATATTCCGCCTCAAGGGCAGCATGCAAAAGGCCGACAATGGCGTGAAGCTTTCGAAGCTCGCGATAATCACCCGCCTTCGTGACAGGTGCCAGCGCTCTTTGGCTGCGCTCGAAAAGAGAGGAGCGGCGGCATGAGCCAAAACACCTCCTCCGCCGTCATGCAGCAGCGCAGCGAGCCGCACGATAGCCTTGACGATTTCCCGACCCCGCCTTGGAGCACACGCGCACTGTGCGAATGGCTCGTCCATCAGCAAAGCCAGCCGCTCGACATGTTGCGTTGCCGGGAGCCTGCAGCCAACCGTGGCCACATGGTCTCGCCGCTTCGGGAATATTTCAAGATCGTCGAAGCTGCTGACGTTCATGACTACGGGGGCGGCTTCCCAGTCAAGGACTATCTATTCGGGATAGACCCGCCGACGGTCGATTGGACGATAACGAATCCGCCGTTCCGTTTGGCCGAACAGTTTATAGAGCGCGCGCTAGCCACCAGCATCCAAGGTGTAGCCGTCATCGTCCGATCGGCCTTTCTTGAGAGCGTAGGGCGGTACGACCGGCTGTTCTCGCGGCGTCCTCCATCGCATGTCCTCCAGTTCTCCGAGCGCGTGGTTATGCACAAGGGACGACTGTCTCCTGATGGCTCGACAGCGACGGCATATTGCTGGCTGGTCTGGATGGGGTATCATCATACGCGCTTCGGTTGGTTCCCGCCATGCCGCAAGAAGCTTGAGCGGCCCGAGGACTATGCTGCCTATCGCGAGGTGGCGGCATGAAGTCTTTTGCGCGCTTTCACGCTGATCGCTGCACCAATTCCGTTAGGTTGATTGTCGATGAGAGAGGCCGCGGCAGCAGCCTCTCAACTTACGCAACTCTATCAGGTCGAAACACGGCCGCCACCTGTGGGGCTCTTGACCATCCACGGCTGGATTGCCGGCTGCTTCATCAAGATCCCTTTTTTATTCCCGAATGCCCGGACGGCATCGCGAGCTACCTCAAGCGGCTTATGACCGTCGTGGGCCATGTAGCAGGTTTTGAGGGTGGCCTCATGTACGAGGTCTCGGTCGTTCTCGGGCCAATCTTCGAGAAAATCGATGGCATCTGCGAGAGAGATTATCTCCCGAACCAGGCCTTCCCGCTCCTTCAAATATACGGGATGATTAAAGTTAGCGTTCATAGCTACCTCACTGAAAACGTTGGTGATCAACAAGGATGGCGCAGTGATTCAGCGCCGGCCAAAAATGTATTTTCTCTGCTTTTTCGTTTCAATAGATACCGAATGAAATTTTTCGGGGAGGCTCGGCCATGACCTTCTCAGAAGCATACGCCGTCCACGGCCCTGACACTATCGCCATCAGCCGAGCCCTGGATATCCCAGAGCATGAAGCCGACCGGAGGATTTCCGAAGAGCTGAACAAACGCCATGTCGAGCGCGTCGAAAAACAGGCCAGAAAAACGGCTGCCTATAATCAGGCTTACAACGTTCGCCGTCGAAGCCGACTACGCGAAATCCGCGCCGGGAGGTCGGCATGACGCGTTTCGCCCAAGTCGATATGAATGCGGTCGCACCGCTCCTACCTGGCGACAAAGTGGCCGGTCGTGTTGCTGCTAGAGGTGAGCATTTCGATTTTAAGCCTTCGGCGAACGGAAAAGTTCATTCCGATCTTCCTCTTCGCTTTAGGTCGCCGACAGACGTTGAAAAGCTGCTACCGACCTTTGTTGATCTTTGCGGTACCGCAATAGGTCGTCTGAAGGTCATGGGCATTGCCGTCGATATCACCTCGACGAGCGGCCAATGCTGGGTTGTCCGCTGCGTTTGCGGCGCATACGAAACCAGAAAGGCCAAATATATCAAGTCCTGCGTCGCAGGCACCAATCCTGGTGAGCATGAACCAATGTGCGACTGGTGCGGCAAGACCCGTAAGCTCCAGATGGGAATTGGCGTGCATCGCAGCGAGCTGCTCGTGAAAATCGAGGGCTACAAATGACCGAAGCCGTTCGAGAAATCTCCTTTCATCTGCCGATGCCGCCCTCCTTGTGGAAGCTCTATCAGGGCCGCGGTTTCACGATGCGCCGATCTAAGGAATACAAGGATTGGATTGAAGAAGCCGGTTGGATGCTGATCGCACAACGGAACCGCGGCGGAAAGTTTCGGCGCTTCCCCGGCGACGTCGCTGTGAGGGTCGAAGCCTATCGCGGCGCGAACAAAGGTCGTGACATCGACAATATCCTGAAGGGCATCCTGGACCTGCTTCAGTCCACCGGCACGATTTCAGACGACAAATGCGTCGTCGATCTTCATGCGCGGTGGGTTGATGAGGGCGTCCCCTGCACCGTGACGGTGAGGGAGGCGCCATGAGCAATGATTGGTTCCGCTCGTGGCACGGTGCGCCTACTGATCCTAAGTGGCTCGGCATAGCCAGGCGCGCCGGAGTTGCTCCCGGTATCGCTGTCGCCGTCGCATGGGCACTTATGGACCGAGCTTCGCAGGCGTCAGATCGCGGATCGATCAGCGGATACGATGCGGAGGGGCTTGCCTATTTCTACGGATGCGAGCCTGAGCAGGTCGATGCGATCGTCGCCGCTATGACGGATAAGGGCATGATTGCCGACGGCAGGTTTTCCAGTTGGGAAAAGCGGCAGCCGAAGCGCGAAGATGGTGCGGCCGAACGCGCTCGCGAGTGGCGCGAACGCAAACGAACGCAGGCGAACGCATCTGCAACAACAGATAAAGATACAGATACAGAACCTTCGGAAGACGCGCGCGCGCCTGAGGAAGATCCTGATTTCGAAAGATTTTGGGATGCCTACCCGAACAAGACCGGGCGCCCATCGGCAGAGAAAGCTTTTTCCAAAGCCATTCTGCGCGCAAGCCTAGACGAAATCATAGCCGGCGTCGCTGCCTATGCGGCCAAGACGGACGATCGGCAATGGTGCTCTCCGGTGAAATGGCTCTCCGATGACCGCTGGAAGGATCAACCGGCAAAACCTCCCGACAAGCGTCCTCCTAAGCCTAACGGCTTATCTCACCTGCAGAAAACTCAAACCCGAGAAGAATATTTGCGCCAAGAGCGCGAAAGAGCCGAAAGGAGCTGGAGATGAACATCCAAATCGAAGCCACACGTTTTCAGTCTCAGGCCGAAATGGTCGCAGAGGCCAGGGCGCGCCGGAAGCGGTTTGAGATTGCTGGACGTTTAGCGGCGATGAAAAAAATCGCCCCACTGCCGACGCCAGAGCCGGAAAAAGAACGGATCACGCTAAGCCCGCTTCCCCTCTGGTCGCAGTTCGGCTTGAACTTCGATGCCCACGTCGTCGAGTGGCATCTTCGGCGAGCCAATCCAGCGCTGACATACGTCAAGGATCGCTGCAATGAGCTCGGGTGGACGTTCAGCACGATCGTTGGTCCGCAGCGCCGCCGTCCGGTCGTCAGGGTGCGGCAAAAACTAATGTGGGAGGTCTCGGAGAAGTTCAATCTGAGCCTTCCGCAGATCGGCCGCATGTTCGGCGGCCGAGATCATACGACGGTTCTTCATGCTATCCGCAAGGTAGAGGCTGATACGCCAAGGGCGGCAGCATGATCGATATCCCGACCAATGATCTGAAAATCGAGGTATGGCCTATCTCGGGTATCCACGAGCGCGGCGGCCAGCATGTAGGCACATACCCAGGCGTCCGCATCACGCATCTGCCCAGCGGCATCAATGCCTATGTCGATATCGGCCGCTCCCAGCACATCAACAAGCTCATCGCCATGGACATGATCCTAGCGGCGATCACTCACCCGAAATTCCGGTAACCGAGCGGCTGCTCAAACCACGAGGGCAATGAAATGGCGGCAAGAGAAAATTGGTACTGCATCAGAACTGCTCCCGGCGCACAACGTAACGCAAAAGCTCCGGAAGGAATGCCAGGACTGATGGAGAGCGTTATTGAGCGCAATCTCCGCAATGAGGGTTTTCGCGTCTTCATGCCGACAGTCCATTTTGAGGTAAGGCACGCGCGTACCAAGAAATGGACCGAGCGCCGATTCCCGCTTTTGGTGGGATATGCCTTCGTCGACATGCTTGGCAAACAGTTCGAGGATGTTCGTCGCGTGGAAGGCGTCATGTGCTTTCTGCGTCGCTCCGCAATGTCTGGTCCATACCAGATGCCGGCCGACGATATCAATTCGCTCATGACGATCGAGGAAGAAAATAGAGCATTGATCCAGAAGCGACGCGCCGAACGTGAGGCGCGAGATCGTCGCGCACTTCATCAAACCACTCGCAAGGATCGCGAGCAGATTATGCCAAAGGACACCATCGCAACGATCTGCGGTAAGAGTCCGTTTAGCGGCCTTGTCGCGCGCGTTATTGGCCCGTCATCCCGAGGGAAGGTAAAAGCTGTGATTGAAACCCTTGACAGCATGTTGGAACTTGACATCCCACTTGAAAATCTAGAGGCGGTCGCCTAGAATCGTGGAAACTGATTTGCCGCCTGATCCATCGGGGCTCTTAATGTCGTCCGAGGGGCGCGCCCTAAAGCCGCTTGATGCGGTGTTTGGCGCGTGCGGATTTTCCTAGAGAATATGAGGCACTCCCCGGTTTGGCCACCGGGATAATCCTCGGCTCGGGGCTTAGGTTCCGAGCGACGAAATCTGGAAGATGTAGGTCTTCGGCGAGATCGCTTTGCGTGAGCTGCGGTCACCTACTTCCAGAGCCAATTTGAGGCGTGGCGTCTCAGCCGCGAAGGGCCAATGCGTAATAATCGGTCCAACAATTTGAGGTAAAAGCCTCAACGAAACGGCGTAGCTTAAGGAAAAGCACCCGGCAAAGGAAAGCAGAGCCTCTTCATAGGTTTCTCAACCGCCATGCGCAGCGGAAGGGTGATGTGGGGGTGATGTCAGTACTCGGGAGTTGTGGGGTCATGGCCCACCGTCGAGCCAATTCGCCCAATAGGGCAACGAGATCGGGCGGCATAGAGCCTAACTTGGGCCACAATCGTGGTAGCAATGGGTCCTCTGCCTCTCGACCATATCGAGAATGATGGCTAAGCCCCGAGCGATAAAGCAGCGCCCTTAACCAGGGATTGGCGCGCTGGCCTGAGGCGGTAAGATTTCCGCACATTCTCGACCAATTCCTCACCAGAGGACAGGACGGCGGATAGTCATTCGTGAAGGTTGGGATTCGTGCCCGGCCGTCCCGCCCTGAAATTCGCCAGCCTAGCTCAGTAGGTAGAGTAGTGGTTTTGTAAACCGAAGGTCGCCGGTTCAGGTCCGACCGGGGAGCCAATACGAAGGGGAAGCCGACGCGCCCCGAATATCAAGCGAGCGAAGCGTTGTTTCGGTTGCCGATAGGGTGACACAACGCCGAGCCCGTCGGCCAAGCTGGGAGGGTAGCCCGGCACCTATAACTTGCCAGCTTTTGCAATCTGTTCTTCAATGAACCGCAAAGCACGTTTCATCGAGGCAAGAATTTGCTGTTGGCGAGCTTCATACTCAGCCGTTATGTCGACCTGTGTCCCATCAAGGTTATGATGAAACAGGCGAACGCCTAGGCTTTTGGCCGTTCCAATATCCTCCTCCAATTTCATTATGGCTTCGATTTGCTCGGCTTTATATGTGCTGAGTTCCATGCGCATCTCCATTCGGTTGCAACCAAGATCATACTCCCGTCATCGCGGTGAGCAACGCTTGAAATCACTGTGTGGGAGAACGTTTTGACGCGCCCGTATCCGCCAGCAGACATGATCGAAGATACTGGCATCCGCTTCGAACCGGCGCCTGATCTTCTGGAATGGGCGCGCTCTTCCTTCATCAATGATGATGCCGACCTCCTCAACGAGGATCATGCTCATCTTCGCGTCGCCGCCATCGGGATGCTTTGGACTAATGTCCCAAATGGTCGTAACGGCCGTCGCATCATCGGCCAATGCGAGATGGGGTTGCCTCCGGCCGGAAAATGGTCCCGCGCCAGGATAGAGCTTCAGCTGCAGCAATGGTTCGGAGACGTTCCAGACTTCCTCCTGACCTTTGACGCGCATTATGCGTCGGTCTGCTCCGATGCTGAGTTTTGCGCTCTCGTCGAGCATGAGCTTTATCACGCTGGGCAAGAGCGCGATGCTTTCGGAGCCCCAAAGTTCCGCAAGATGACAGGCCTTCCAGCCTTCACGTTGCGAGCACACGACGTGGAAGAATTCGTCGGCGTTGTTCGTCGCTATGGTGCAGATGCCGCCGGCGTGCGCGCGATGGTCGACGCCGCCAATCAAGAACCCGAGATCGCCAGAGTGCGGATCGCACATGCATGCGGCACCTGCCAGCTTAGGGTCGCGCAACTGACCGGAGCCTGACATCGCATGGCCAAGGGTACGCTCAAGGATGAGGCGAAGACATTCATTGTCCAGAGCCTCGCATGCTTCGATACGCCTTCCGTTGTCGTCGAAGCGGTCAGGAAGGAATTCGGCGCGACAATCACCCGCCAATCGGTTGAGGGATACGACCCGACGAAGAAGGCCGGCAGCAACCTCGCAGAGAAGTGGCGGCTGCTGTTTGAGGAGACCCGCAAGACGTTCCTCGAAGACACCGCCTCGATCGCCATCAGCCATCGCGCCGTCCGTCTCCGCGCTCTTCAGCGCATGGCAGACAAGGCAGAGAACCAAGGTAACATGGTGCTGGCGTCGAACCTCTTAGAACAGGCGGCTAAAGAGGTCGGTGACAGCTATAGCAATCGTCAGAAGGTCGACCACACGTCGAGCGATGGAAGCATGACGCCGAAAGCAGCCTCATTTGATCTGGCGAGCATGACGGATGAAGAGCTTGAAGCGTATCGAACTCTCGCTGCCGCCGCTGAACGAAATCGAACTAGAGCTTGAGCGGCGCGCTTGCCAGCGGTCATTTGCTGCCTTCGTCAAAAAGGCGTGGCATATTCTGGAGCCCGCAGCGGAGTTGCGTTGGGGCTGGTCTCTTGATGCTATATGCGAACATCTGCAGGCGGTACACGACGGCCATATTCTCAGCCTGTTGATGAATGTCCCGCCTGGCTGCATGAAGTCGCTGTTGACTGGCGTCCTTTTCCCGGCTTGGGAATGGGGGCCGGCTAAACGGCCAGATCTTCGCTTTCTGGGGACGTCACACAAACAGGACCTGGCGGTTCGCGATAACATGAAGTGCCGCCGGCTTATACAGTCGCGCTGGTATCAGGACCGTTGGCCGGTTGTTCTAACGGGAGATCAGAACGCAAAGACCAAATTCGAGAACGATAAGACCGGCTTCCGTGAGGCAATGGCGTTCACGTCTATGACAGGTTCTCGCGGTGATCGGGTTATCTTGGACGACCCGTTATCGGTGGATGATGCGAATTCCGATGCAACCCTGTTGGCGGCGGAAACGACGTTCACGGAGGCTTTGCCAACCCGACTGAACAATGAAAGTTCAGCGAAGATTGTAATCATGCAAAGGCTGCATGAGCGAGACACCTCTGGCATTATCTTCGCCAAGAAGCTTGATTATGTGCATCTCATGCTGCCGATGGAGTTTGATCCAGAGCGGCGCTGCACAACGATTATCGGATTCAGTGACCCGAGAACCGAGGAGGACGAGCTTCTTTTTCCTGAGCGTTTTAGTCGCCGACAGGTTGATGACCTCAAACGAACGATGGGTTCTTATGCGGTCGCTGGTCAATTCCAGCAGCGACCGGCGCCACGCTCTGGCGGTATGTTCCAGCGTGGCGACTTCGAGGTTGTCGAAGCGATCCCGGCCGGCGCGAGACGCTGCAGAGCCTGGGACTTCGCGGCATCCAAGCAGAAGCCCGGCAAGCAACCGGACTGGACCGTCGGTCTCGGCATGTCCTATGCCAATGGAACATTCTATATCGAGGATATCCGCCGCGGGCGCTGGTCGCCGGCTGAGGTCGAAAAGAACCTCAAGAACACGGCAACGCAGGACGGCGTCTTTGTGACCGTTCGGATGCCACAAGATCCAGGCGCCGCCGGCAAAGCGGATGCCGAAACAAAGATCAAGCTGCTCGCTGGGTTCGATGTGAAGGCTGTTGCCCCGACTGGCGACAAGGCGACACGCGCGAAACCAGCATCTGCCCAAGCGGAAGCCGGGAACGTCAAGCTTGTCCGCGCCGATTGGAATGAAGCGTTCCTTGATGAGATCTGCTCGTTCCCCAACGGGCAGTTTGATGACCAGGTCGATGCCTTCGCCGATGCGCTGAACGAGCTCGCATTGGGCAACATGGGGCCTGGCATGGCGCTCTACGAGCTGATGCGGCAACAAGCCGAGGGTGCCGGGAAAGAAGAGCCGGAAGCCATCGAGGCTGAACTCGCACCCGGATCGGTTGAACATGCACAGGCCATCATGGGCCGCTGAAAGGATAGCCGCCCATATGCCGACCCTTACTCCTGGCGCGGTGACGCAGTCATTGGCGCAGTTCAGCACCTATGCGACATTCCAGCCGTCCAGCGGATTGTTCTCGCCTGGTCTGCCGCCGATACCACCCGATCCGCAGCCGGTTCGCGTTCAGGACTTCCCGACTGGCGTCAACCTCAATTGGACGCCGCGTGCCTATGATCCGTTCGGGTTTCCAGCGCTGCGCAGCTTCTCCAACGTCGAGTTGGTTCGCCTCGCGATCGAAACCCGCAAGGACCAGATCGAACGCCTGGATTGGCGGGTGAAGAAGATCGGCGCCAAGCGTGCCGACAACAATGACCCTCGCATTCAGGAGGCTATGCGGTTTCTACGTAAGCCGGATGGGCAGCATCACTTTGCTGTCTGGCTTCGCATGATTGTCGAGGATCTGCTGGCACTTGATGCGCCAGCGATCGAGGTACGTCGAAACCGAGCCAGAAAGGTTATCGGGCTTGATGTTGTCGACGGAGCTTCAATCAAGGTTCTGGTTGATCAAAACGGGCGGCGGCCGCTCCCTCCTGATCCTGCCTATCAGCAGGTCATCAAGGGGAGGGTGTGGACAAACCTGACGACCGACGATCTGCTTTACCATCCGCGCAATCGGCGATCGAACCATATGTACGGGTTCGGGCCGGTCGAGCAGATCATCGTTACCATCAACACAGTCATGCAGCGCCAGGCCGCGCAGCTGGCGCACTTCACGGCCAGCAACATTCCGTCTGGTATCTTGAATGCGCCGAATGGCTGGACACCTCAGCAAATCAAGGATTTCCAAGATTGGTTTGATGCAGTACTTACGGGAAACACCCAAGACCGCAGCAAGCTGAAATGGGTTCCAGAGGGCACCAAGTATCAGGCCTTCAAGGATGCTCCAATTAAGGATGAATTCGACGAGTGGCTGGCCCGCATCGTCGCCTTTGCTTTCTCGCTGCCGCCGACGCCATTCGTCAAACAGATGAATCGGTCGACATCAGAGACCGATCAGGAGCGAGCGCAGGAGGAAGGCCTTGGGCCGCTCCTGATCTGGGCCAAGCGTCTGATGGATGATGTCATTCAGGAGCTTCTTGGGTTTTACGATCTGGAATTCGCTTGGGAGGTCGAGCGTGATGTCGATCCAGAAACGCAATCCAAGATCGACGACATGGATCTCCGCAACGGCTCCCGGACCATCAACCAGGTTCGATCGGATCGTGGTCAAGACCCGTATTCGAACGCGCTTGCCAATGAGCCCCTCGTGATGACGGCCAACGGCTATGTCCCGCTGACGTCGTATCAGGACAGCCGAGACGACAAGGCAGCGAATGCAAAGGCGATGGCGGATGCCGTTGCCAACCCAGAAGATGAAACTGACCAACCTTCCGACGGCGAGAATGATGAGCCGCGCGCCGGTGATCCGGATTAAGCAGAGGATATCAACATGAAGTTTTTCGCCGCGATCTCGAAGGTCGAGGAAAACAATGATGGAACCTTGGCTGTCGAAGGCATCGCCTCTACGGAAGCCGTTGATTCCGATGGTGAAGTTGTGAAGGCAGCTGCGATTTCCGCCGCCCTTCCGGATTTCATGCGCTATGGCACTGGCAATCTTCGCGAGATGCATCAGCCGCTCGCCGCCGGGACGATCGACAAGGCCGATGTGGTCGAGGGAAAGACCGTCATTACTGCCACCGTCGTCGACCCGATCGCCATCACGAAGGTGAAGGCCGGCGTCTACAAGGGTTTTTCAATCGGCGGCAAGGTCACGGAGCGCGATGTCTTGAACAAGAAGGAAGTCACTGGCGTCAAGCTGGTAGAGATTTCTCTGGTGGACCGGCCGGCGAACCCTGAGGCGGTCATCAGCATGTGGAAGTTCGAGGATATTGATGATGATGGCGCGGCAGCAATCGTGAAAGTCGATGATGCCCCAATTGAAGTTCAGGGTTCCAGCCCGAACAAGGGTGACGACTTCGAACAGGTCTGGCGCTCATCGCGTGATGGAACCGTCCACCTGAAGAAGGCAGATCTGCTCGCCCATCATAAGGAACTTGACGACGCGGCCGCACTTTCCGTGTTGACCGGCGATGCCATGGGCAAGCTCGGCGCCATCGAGGATATGGCCAAGCGCGAGTTTTCTACCGAAGAACGCAAGGAAGATGCCAAGAGTGGGAAGGCGCTTCCTGATGGCTCATTTCCAATCGAGAATGATTCTGATCTCGAAAATGCAATCCATGCATATAGCCGCGCAAAGAACAAGGCGGCAGCCAAGCGACATATCATCCGTCGCGCCCGCGCCCTTGGTGCTACCGACAAGCTTCCCGATGGCTGGGTACGGACTACGAAGAAATTCGAAGAGGGTGCGGATCTGACGAAATCCGTGACCCTCTATGGTGTCGCGAACATGCTGCAGCTGCTTGCCTGCCTCGATGACGCTGAAGAGGTCTTCGAGATGAATGGCGGCTGGCCGGGTGCAGTGAACGCGCCGGCAGAACTCGCCGATCGGTTCGGCGCGCTCGTTGTGGAGCTTGGCGATCTATGCGCAGCGGCCCTCGATGTCATCGTTGCATCCATGTCAGATGAAGAGGCACAGGAAGCCTTGCAGCGCGGTGAATTGATGGTCGACATCACGAAAGCCGGCGCGCGGCACTCGCAGGCGGATATGGCCGACCTTCAAGCCGCTCACGATGCGCTAGTGAAGCTCGGGGCTGATTGCGGCATGGAAAAGGCCGAGCACACCCACGATCTGCACATGATCGGCGAGGGGGCTGAAACCCTGCAGAAGAGAGCCTATGACCAGATCTCGGCGCGCCTTGATGAGGTGCTGCCGCTCGTCAAGGGCCTCAAGGACGATAACGAGACGCTGATGAAGCGTATCAAGGAACTCGAAGATCAGCCGACGCCGGCCAAGACAGCTGGTTCTCATGCGATCTCGAAGGAACATGACACGATCGGCGCGGGTGCCGAACCGGTCATTACGAAGGCCGAAGTGCTTTCAATGTTGAATGAGCTTCCATCGGAGGAGAGGGCGCTTGCGCTCATCAAGATCGCTCACGGGAAGCCATTCACAATGACGCCTCGCGGCTAATCACCAATCCCATCAATTGCTCGATTGCGCACTCGTATTACTACGGGTGATGCGAAAGGATTCTCCTATGGATACCAAGACTGAAACGGTCGAGGACCTGATCAAGAGCGCCCGCGCCAACCCCTCCGAGGATATCGCGCGCCGCATCATGACCGAGGCTGGCGCCGGCAACTCCCCCGATATCGTCTCCGCAGTCCTCAAGGCTGCCGGTGTTTCTGACGATGTCATCCAGAAGACCATCTCCACGTCGACCGGCCTCGTTGCCTATGACCTTCAGGCCCCGGCGAAGAACCTCTATCCGGTCGCGACACCTATCCGTAATCGACTGCCGCGTGTCGGCGGCGGTACCGGCACGGCCACAAACTGGCGCCAGGTGAATGCGATCGTCGGCTCTGGCTTTGATGCCATGGGCTGGGTTCCGGAAGGTCAGCGTTCCGGTCAGATGTCCTATTCGACCTCGAACAAGGCAGCTTCTTACGCCACACTCGGCGAAGAAGACGCGATCACCTATGAAGCCATCAACGCGGCCCGCGGCTTCGAAGACGCTCAGGCTCGCATGACGATGCGCCTCCTGCAGAAGACGATGCTCAAGGAAGAGTTCGCTCTTATCGGCGGCAACAACTCCCTCGCGCTCGGAACGCCGACGGCTCCGACACTTTCCGTGGCAGGCACGACCGGTACTTTGCCGGCCGCGACCTACTCTGTGATCGTGGTGGCCCTGACCCTCGAGGGTTATGCCAACTCGTCCAAGCTCGCCGGCGCGCTCTCCATTCCGACGACGAAGACAATCACGGGCGCCGATGGCAAGACTTTCACGCTGAATGGCGGATCGTCCAACAAGTCTGCGAACACCACCCAGGCGGTTACGCTCGGTCAGATCCTGTCCGCCACTGTCCCGGCTGTGACCGGTGCTGTCGGCTATGCATGGTTCGTTGGCACCGCTGGTTCTGAAACTCTGCAGGCGATCACCACGATCAACTCTGCGACATTCTCTGTTCCGCTAACTGGTGGCGCGCAGGCTGCTACCACCGTTGCGGCTGACTATTCCACCAACTCGCTGGCCTTCGACGGCCTCATGACCGCAGGCTTCAAGCCTTCCAACGGTGCGCAGGTCATCACGCTTGCGACTGGCACGGCTGGTATCGGTACGGTCCTGACTGCATCGGGCAAGGGCTCCGTCAATGAAATTGACGCTCTTATGCTCGCCATGTGGAACGCCTACCAGGTCAGCCCTTCGGTGATCTACGTCAACGCACAAGAACTGAAGAACATCACGTCGAAGGTTCTGACCGGCACGTCGGCACCGCTTCTGCAGTACTTCAAGGATGCCAACAACGCAGAGTATCGCCTGGCAGCCGGCGGCACGATCGAGTTCTACTTCAACCCGTTCATGCTGGACGGCGGCATGAAGATCCCGATCAAGATCCATCCGAACTTGCCGCCCGGTACGATCCTGATGTGGGCCGAAAACCTGCCTCTCCAGTACCAGTCGAACGAAGTCCCCAACGTCGCCGAGGTCAAGACCCGCGCCGACTATTACCAGATCGACTGGCCCATCGTCACCCGTCAGCGCCAGGTCGGTGTCTACGCCGAAGAGGTTCTGGCGATCTATGCCCCGTTCGCGATCGGCCTGATCACGAACATCGCCAATGGCTGATGAACTTGGGGCCGCGGGGATACCCGCGGCCCTGTCCATTTCATGAGGAAGAAGACCATGAAAAAGCTCAAGGCGCCCATCGGGGCAGATGGTGCCAACATCGGCACGAAGCTCTTTCCCATTGACGCAGAAGGGAATGTGACGGTCCCGGACGAGGCAGCACAGACGCTGGTCGGCGTTGGCGGCTTTCAGATTCTGGTCGACATTCCGGAAGCGCCGGAAGGTTTCACGGTTCTCCAATCGACATCTGGGTCGCAAGGTTGCTCTTTCGGAACCGAATGCTACGCAACGGATGAAAACGGCTATGTGACCGTCCCTACCGGAATGGTCGGCGAACTATTGAGCCACGGCTTTATCGTTGCGCTTCCGACTGAGCCGAAGGTGATCGCGGAACCGGCTCCGCCTGTCGTTGAACCAGTCGCCACGCCTGAGCAGTTCGTTTCCGAAGAGGCACCAACTGTCGACCTGCCGCTGATCCCGCTTGGAACGCCGGTCGGCGAAATTCCGGCTTTCCAGCCGGAAGCATCTGAGCAGCCCGCAACCAGCGGCGAGTAAGCGCAATGGCGGCCGGCCCGAATGATCTCGTCTCTCTCGCGCAAGCGTATGCTTGGCTGCAAATCACTCCTGGGTCGGACGACATAAATCTTCAGTTCGCAATCAGTGCCTATTCGCAGCTCATCGCAGACTGGTGCAGCCGAACCTTTGTGGTCAGCACCTTCTCAGAAACCTATGACGGCCATGACAATGCGCGCCTGATGCTGAAGAACTATCCGATCCTCTCGATCGCGATGCTTGCCATAAATGACCTTCCAGTCAACCAGGCGACGTCCACCTTTGGGCCTGGATATACCTTCAGGAACCGGGCAGTCGATCTCATGGGAGGGGCGATCTTCTATCGTGGCCTGTCCAATATCGCGATCACTTACACGGCCGGTCTCGATCCGATCCCAATGGATCTGCAGATGGCCTGTCTCGAATGGCTGAAGGTTGCCTACAATGACAATCGTGATCGTGATCCAAGCGTCGTGTCGCAGCGAGCAGGGGACACAGAGCAGAAATTTCAGGCCGGCGGCGTGGTCACCATCCTTCCTGGTGAGACAGCGCCCATGCCGGCGAGCGTCTTCGCCGTCCTCAGTCAATATCGCAACACGCTTCCGGTCTGATTTATGAGCTTCCTTTACCCAAGGACAGTCTCGATCTCGCGCCCACAGGGACAGACGGGCATCGGGAACGTTGGTTATTCCGGTGTCGAGAAGGGCACTGAAATCCTGATTGCCTCAGGCATTCCCGCAAGCGTTCAGGCCAAGACCACGATGGCCCGCGTGCCGAACGGTTCTCTGCCTGCCGAGCCACCAGGCCCGATCGTGTGGCGTGTCTATATCCCGAATGGCAAGGTTGCTGATGGGGTGATCCAGGACCGCGATATCATAACAGACGATCTGGGTCGCCGGTTCCAGGTCGAGGCCGACTATGTGAACAGCATGGGGTGGAATTTGCCTTGTGTCCGTCTTGAGGCGCGCTGATGGCTGATGTCGTTGATGTCGAGAAAGCCGTCGCTCAAATCGTGACGAACTGCCTTTATCCTAATGGAGATAGCCAACCATCTGTCATTGGGAACGCCTGCAAGGTTCACCGCGGCTGGCCTGTGCCGTCCCAACTGGATGCTGATCTGGCAGCAAGCAACCTGACAGTGTCCATCTTCCCGATGGCCGGAGCAGAGCGTAACACGACCCGACTAACGACAGACCCGCAAACGCTCAATATTCCGGCGCCGACGATTACAGCGACAATATCGGGCCAGACGATCACCTTCGCGGGCACCGTTGCGGGAGCGCAGAACGTCGGCGTGATGATCGGAGACTGGCTGCCGGCGCAGACGGCATATATCTACCCCGCCACGCCGACTGACACGCTAACGACTATCGCGGCCGGCTTGGCCGCTCTTCTAGTTGCGGCCGGAATAGCGGCGACAGCGAGCGGCGCGGTCCTCACTCTTCCAACGACTATTATCGCTTCAGCGATGGTCGGCGTCTTTGGAACGGAATGGCAGGAACTGAAACGCCAGGAACGGGCCATCATGGTCACGCTCTGGTGCCCGACACATCAAATGCGCGACATCGCTGGGCCGATCATCGACCTTGCATTGGTCCAGAGCGAGCATCTTCTGCTCGGCGATGGATCGGGCGCCAGGATGGTCTACCAGCGCACCATGATCTCAGATGAGCGTCAGACCGTCGAAATCTACCGGCGAGACCTGATCTACATGGTCGAGTACGGCACCAGCGTGATCACGCAATACCCGCAGATCATCTCGACGAAAGCCATCGTCACCACCTGAGGAAACCTCATGAAAGCGCTGATCGTTACAGCGCCCTTCGCCTCCTATGCGAAGGGTGACCAGATCGTTGACGCCGACAAGATCAAGTCGGTGCTCGAAACCAACCCGAATGAAGTCGTGGCCGTCAATCTGCCCGACCCTCCGGCGCCGTCTGCGCCCACTTCCTCTGTCTCTTCGCAGTCCTAATCCACCAGCAACACGAGGGCGCTATCTATGCCTGTATTTCCGCAGGGCGCGTTGAACACGACGGCGCTCACTGTTCCTGATGTCTATGTCCAGATCGTCCCCCCGCAGTTCCTGATCAACGGCGTCCCCTCCAACGTTCTCGGTCTCGTTGGAACCGCGACGTGGGGTCCGGTCAATCAGCCGAAGATCGCTGGCAATATGACGGAATGGTCTTCGATCTTCGGACCCTACCAGAATCGCCTCTTTGATGCCGGCACTCACGCGGCGATTGCCTATCAGCTGGGCGCCACGGCCATCATGGGTGTCCGTGTGACCGACGGTACCGACGCCGCAGCAACGATCGTCGTTCAGACGAGCTGCATCACCTTCACAGGCAAGTATACCGGCTCATTCGGCAATGGTATTCAAGTCTCAGTTGGTCCAGGCTCTGCCGCAAACAGTTTTCAGGTGAAAGTTGCCGCTCCCGGTCTTGCCCCGGAAATCTTCGACAACATCACCGGCTCGGCAAATGCTCTCTGGGTGGCGATGGCGAATGCCATCAACAACGGCAATGCAGCTCGCGGACCGTCGAACATCATCGTCGCAACGGCAGGGGCCGGCACGACTGCCCCGACCACAGCGAGCTATACCCTTGCAGGCGGCTTGGACGGCGCCACCACGATCAACGCTACCGTTTTGCTTGGTGTCGATACGAACCCGCGCAAGGGGATGTATGCGCTCCGCGGTCAGGGCGTCGCAGTCGCCGTCCTTTGCGACCTGACGGATGCTACCAGCTGGCCCACACAGGTCACGTTCGGCCTGTCGGAAGGCGTCTACATGGTGACCGCCTTCGCATCCGGCTCTTATGATCCGACGACCATTGCGGCCGCAAAAGCCACAGCTGGTATCGATTCATATGCAATTAAGATCATGTCGGGCGACTGGATTTATTGGTACGACACCCTCAATGGTCTGTCGCAGCGTCTGGTATCGCCGGCTGCTTTTGCCGCGGCTGAACTGGTTTCGCTCTCTCCGGAACAATCGTCGCTGAACAAGCAGCTCACAGCTATTGTCGGGACACAGAAGTCCTATACCGGCATCCCATATACCTCGGCGGACGTTCAGATCCTTGCTGGTGCCGGGATCGACGTGATCTGCAATCCGGTACCGGGCGGCAATTATTTCGCCTGCCGTCTCGGTCACAACAGCTCGTCGAATGCAGTCATTCACGGCGACAACTATACGCGCCTGACGAACTATATCGCCACGACCCTGAATTCAGCGATGGGCATCTATGTCGGCAAGCTGAATTCGCCGACGGTGCAGCGCCAAGCCAAGGTGACCTTGGTGGCGTTCCTTCAGGCGCTCGCCGATCAGGGAATGATCGGCTCGTCCGATGGCACTACGCCCTATTCGGTCCAGATCGACAACACGAACAATCCTCAGAACCGGGTCGCTCTCGGTTATTTGCAGGCGAACGTGCAGGTCAAATATTTCTCGATCGTCGAATTCTTCCTCATCAACCTTGAGGGTGGTCAGTCGGTGCAGATCAACAGCACCGCCGTCCAGAGCCTCGCCGCCTAAGGAGCCGTGACCCATGCCTGTAAATACCGGCTTCGGTGCCCTGAATATCGGGAAGGACGTTGTCCTCGATATTGTCCTTCCCGATAATTCCATCCTCAACGTGGCAATCTTGACCGGCTTCACGCTCAAGCAGAACACGAAGGAACTTGATAGCAAGGGGCTGGACGGCGTGAACCGTCTCGCCTCAATCCCCGACACATGGTCAGGCGATTTCAGCGTCGACCGCGCAAGCTCCGTTCTCGACGACTATTTTGCGCAGCAGGAGGCGACCTATTTCGCCAACGGAACGCTCAACGCGCTTCGCATCACCCAAACCATCACGGAGACCGACGGAACAATCAGCCAATACCGGTTCGACGGTGTTGCGCTGAACCTGTCGGACGCCGGCAACTGGGCCGGTGACGCCTATGTGAAGCAGAAGATCAACTGGAAGGCCTCGCGCCGTATCAAGGTTCAGTAATGGCTACCGTGACCGTAAAAAAGGGTGCAACGCCCTCCGAGCAAATCGTCGGTGATGCAAACAGGGTTGTAATCGTCACCGATATCCGCGGGCGCCAAATCGGCATCAAAAAGCTTGGAATGAGCGTTCGGCGACGCGTTCTGAAGGTTCTCTCTGACGAGAGTGCAGGTAAGCAGAAATATCTTGGTCTCGTGATGGTTGCAGCGTCCGTTGTCGAGATCGATGGTGATCCGGTTTCTCTTCCGACGACTGAACTGCAGTTCGATGCGCTGATCGATCGCTTGGATGATGATGGCTTCAATGCGATCGGAGCCGGCCTGCAGAAACACTTCGGAATCGGTGTCACCGAAGAGGAGATTGCCGAAGACGCAAAAAACTAACTGACGACCCGGATTTCAGGATGTCAATGTTCCTGGTGAAGAACGGCGTTCCCTATGACGTCGCCTTCAGTCTCGGGTCGGCTGAAAAATTGGCGCACTGCGTCGCCCTTCGAGAAGACGCCTATAATTCATTCGACTGGAACTCCATGAGTTGGGTTCAAAGGACGGCATGACATGGCAGACTTCACGCTCGATAGCATGGCGCACATGCTACTCAATCTCGGCGCCGCGATGCCAATGGCGGAACATACTGCCTTGGCCGAAGCGGCTCAGATCATCGAGACTGAAGCAAAGGCTGAGATCGGCCATTATCAGGGAGCGGCTGGTCCATTTGCACCGTGGGCACCGCTGAAGCCTGAGACAATCGCTCAAAAGGCTACCGGCGACACGCCTCTCCTCGAAACCGGCGATATGCGCGACAGCATCGGGACAATCGTTCTCGATCATGAAGCCCATGTCGGATCGAACGATGACAAAGCCGTCTGGCAGGAACTTGGGACATCGCGCGGCATCCCGCCGCGTTCATTCCTTGGTGGCGCTGCGGTTCGGAAGTCTGCCGAAGTGAGGGACATCATCGGGCGCGAGATGCATGCTGCACTCATCAAGGCTGAGGTGCCACAGTTCGCGAATGGCGCAAGAAAGACTATCGATATTCCGTGATCGACTATCTCGGCGAGTTTGAAGCGATCATCACCCAAAAAGCGATGATGAGTACCAGCATTGGCAATCCAACGACCCACATCGAAAACTTTTGTCCGCTGTTCTGAAATAGCTGGACAGAAACTCTCGCTCGTCATCAGAATTCGTCATTTGGCGGCAGGAATCCCAAGTCCAGAAAAAATCTGATCAATTTGGCTCTCGATCGCAGATTTCACGTCTTGAGCATCAGCATTGCTGCGATTTCGCACGTTCAACTTTTCGATGTGCTCAGATGCCGCTTCATGCAATTTCGAAATATACATGCGGATGCCTTCGTCGGTAGTGTTTTTGCCCATAAAGGCTACATCCATAATCAGAAATCTCAGGACGATACGCATTGCTTCAATTTTGGCTTGATCCGAAGTAAAACCTGTCATGTCAACCTGAATCCCGTAAATATCCATGGCCGATGAGCCAATCCCGGAGGATGCGGCGGATGGCCTCTTGTCGAGTAATATTCTGATTCTCTGCCGCGAATGTATCAATCGCGCTCAGATCTGGCTCTTGAACACGAAGCACAATCCGATCGCTTTCAACGCTCGGGCGGCCTCTAGATTTTTTGGGCACATTAATTGTTGACGACATGAATAAAAGGTGCCATAAAATAGGCGACCGCACAAGAGGATTAGGCCCCTCAAGCGCGGTCTGACCGAAACCGAACTTACAGGAGTTCGATATGGCTAAGACCCGTAATATCACGGGCGCGGAAACGCGTCCAATGCACCCTGCGATCACCGATACAAAAATGGCGGCGCACATTGCCATTGGCGAAGTTGAGGCTGCAGCTGAATATCTGGCGCAGTTGATGGCGCGTCTTCATGGAGGCAACTGGCGCCGGCAAATTGATCACAATCTTGGCTTCGTCCTGGTTGCTGAGAAACCCGACAATCGGCCGATTACGCCGAAGCGGGAGAGAGCGTGATGAGTGTCGCCATCCGTAAGAATGACACGGCCTCTTTGAAAATTGAGCAGCTTCGCCGCGAGGCTGTCGAAAGCTATATCGAGCAGCTTATTGGGCTTCTTGACGAGATCGACGGCGATGAAAACTTGGAGCCGTATCTAGCTGACACCTATCCGGACCATTCGATCTCATTTGTCGACTTGGAAGAGGACGACGAGCGCGAAAGGGACGATTCGGAATACGGGATTGCTGACGAAGGTGGTCTTGCCGAACAAGCGCCAAGCTACATCGCAGACCTGAACTTGGCGCTCTACGCCATCTGATCACGACAATTCGAATTCCTCGCTGCCAATGAGGAAGAAACGCGAACACCAGCTTCATAGGCCCCGGTGTTCGTGAAAGCGAACCCCTGTGCGTTTCCGGGCTTGGCAGGCCGGGCGCCTATGGAGACTAAAATGCCCGCACTCAAGAAAGAAATTGGAATTGAGCTTCCTCGGTTGGATATCCGGCTGATGGATGTGACTGTGGTCGGGGATAGCCCGCTGATCGTTCATGCTTGGTCGGAGAAGGCCAAGAAGGAAATGCTCGACAAGCAGATGAAGAAGGCCAAGCCGGCAAAGGAACCGAAAAACCCTCAAGCCGACTTCGAAGCGTCCATGTATCGCCTCGCGGATGGCGGTTATGGCTTCCCAAGCGTTGCCTTCAAAGCAGCGGCGGTCACTGCCGGTACGTCAGTTGCCGGCCTGACAAAGATCGCGGCTCGGCAAGCATTCCACATTCTTGGAGAAGATGCCGACATAGCCGGCGCATTCGAAGGGTCGAAATCTCGTGTCAATCTGATCAGGATTGATGGCGGCACACCATCAATGCGCGAAGACATGGTTCGCGTCGGCATGGGAACAGCAGATTTGCGATACCGCCCCGAGTTCGCGGAGTGGCATGCAAAGCTTCTGGTTCGCTACAATGCCAACGTTCTGAGCGAAAGCCAGATCCTGAATCTTCTGAATGTCGCTGGCTTCGCGGTTGGCGTGGGTGAGTGGCGCCCCGAGAAAGATGGCCAGTACGGCATGTTCCATGTGGCGACTGAGGCCGACATGGTGAAGCTGGAGGCCGCATAATGCGTATCGCCGGTTTCGAATTTGCCGAAGGTGCTCGGTTTCAGCCGGGAGCCGAGAAGGATGCGAAGGCAGTCGGCGAGCACCTCGAAATGCTCCGGAAGCAGTTTAAGGGCGAGTTAACGCCCGAGGATGTGCTAGAGGATGCAAAGCATGACAATTCGCCACTTCATTCGTTCTTCGAGTGGAGTGATACCGAGGCGGCGAGGCAATACCGACTTCAGCAGGCAAGAGGCCTCATAAGGGCTGTCGTTGCGGTCTACGTTCAGCCTGACAAACCGGCTGTTCGACAAAAGGCGTACGTCCACATAGCTGAGCCCAGCGCTCCTCACTACCGCGAAGCGTCTCATGCGATGTCGCAGACTAAGACCAGGGAAATGGTGCTGAAGACGGCTCTTGCCGAGCTTCATGCTTGGAAAAAGAAGTATCGTGATCTTCAGGAGTTCGCAGCGCTGATTTCTATCATTGACAAGATAGATGAAAAGTCGCTGCAACCTGTAGCTTGACGACTAAGGTTACGCCGAGAGTTCCTTACAACCTCGGGCGCGAAAGCGAACATGGCAGGTGGGGCTAGGTAAGTTTTGGCTAGGCGCGGAGCGTCTAGGCAGCCAAGGTTAGGTTAGTCGAGGCTTGGTATGGCAAGGTGCCGTCAGGCAGGCGTGGTTGGGTAAGGCATCCTGGGGCGTGTTGCGCTATGGCAGGGCAGGCATGGCTACGTAAGGTGCGTCATGTCGTGGCAAGATTTGGCATCGCTACAAAAGAGATATTAGAAACCCATAGACTGGAGACGGGCTTCCGTCTCCAGTCGCGACTTCCATCTTCTCTTTATGAACCACGCCACAAAGAACAAGGGCGCCGCGAGTACACAAATAAGTATTACGAATGCGGAAATTCCCGCAGTTTGCAGTTTTTGATCAGTTAGGCACGCCAAAAGTATGAATAAAGTCATGATAATGCCAAGCGCATTGCAGAGCAAATAGCAAAAACGGGAGAATGTGGGCATCTTCTTTGGTTCGTCTGCCTCTGATATTTTGGTTTCTGACTCCAAGGCACGTGCTATGCTTGCGGCGTCCGAAGACACGAGTGGCAGCCCCATGTTTCGGGCGGCTTGCTCGACGGCTTCTGTGGCAATCTGTGGCGAAACGTCGAACCACTCGCCCGCCAAACGATGGCGATCTAGAATTCGATGGGCTTCGGCTTCGATCATTCGCCCATCTATGTCGGTTGCGAGGGCGTAAGCCAAATCTAGACGGCCAGGTGAAGCAGTCTGAAGGGCAGCAAGCCGCATCTGCGGGTTGGTCGAATAGCCGACCTTGACGGTACCTTGAGAGCCAGCGATTACGTACACATAAGAAAGATTGGTTGTCGATTGCGCTTCAACTGCGGGCTTTTGTCTTCCTGACGGTTTCAGATCGCTCAACGGTATGCTGACACCTGCCCGCATGCCGAACGGCAAGCGCGGCCCACGAATCCATAATCTGATACCCATTCAGCGCTCCGTGAAAAACGGCGAGAAGATGCGCTCTTTTCTTACAAAAGTCGAGGTGACCTATGGATGTCTGGCGGATCGGCGTCGCGATCTCACTGACTAACGGCATGTCACCGGTCTTGGCTGTCATCGCGGCCGATCTCTTGGACCTCAAGGGTAAGGTCGGCGAAGTCGAGAAAGCTTTTTCGAGCTGGAATGTCGCCCTGGCCGGTACCGTCGGGATTTTGGCAGGTGGTGCGATCATTGCCGGTGTCGCGAAGTTGGCGGAGCACGGCAAGGAGCTGATCCATGTTCAGCAGCAGATGGCTGCTGCCGGTGTTAATCAAATCGACATCGCCAAGGCGACCGCAGATTCTTGGAAGGTCGCTTCTCAGTATGGCTTAAAGGTTTCTGACGTTCTCGGTGACATCAAAGAGGCTCGCATGGTGTTCGGTTCTACCGAACACGCCATGGACTTCATTGGGCCGCTTGAGCAGATGCGCGTTGTCTTGAATGCGGTAACTGAAGGATCTGGGAATAAGGCCGCTGACGCTGTCTATGAGATGGCGCGCGCCGGCGAACTGAAGGGGCTTCAATCGCCCGATCAGTTCATGTCCTACTTCGATCAGATGACCAAGGCCATTACGGCTTCCGGCGGCAAGGTTGCCCCGAAAGACTTCCTGCAGGCGACACAGTACGGTCGTTTGGCCTCGAAGGGCTGGGACGAGGAGTTCTATACGAAATACCTGCCGTCCATGATCCAGGAAATGGGACCTTCGCAGACAGGTACTGCATTGATGTCCCTGTTCGGAACAGCAGTGCAGGGCAAGGTAACGAAGCGGTCTCTCGGGCAGATGAGCGATATGGGGCTTATCGAAGACCCGTCGAAGATCATCTATGACGGGAAGGGAGACCCGGGCGGGTTCAATCCGGGCGCCGTTAAGGGCGCCGACCTGATGACCAAAGACCCATATCGATGGGCTCAAGAGGTTTTCAAGCCGCTCGTTGAGGCAAAGCTCGGGCATGAGGTCAAGCCTGGCGACGAAAGCGCGATCCAGCTTCTCGGCGGCATGTTTGGCAACCGAACGTCTGCGCAGGCAATTGCAACCCTTCTTTTGGAACATCAGCGGATCGATAAGGATGCGGGGATTGTCGGACAGGCACAGGGGGTCGGCGCCGCGGGCGATTTACTAAAGAACGATCCAAGCACAGCGATGCGGAATTTCCAGAATTCGTGGGACAACCTGTTGACGGCTCTTGGCTCGCCCCTGGTGCCGGCGGCCGTTAATGTCATGAACTCCATCGCAGATGTGATGAAAACGCTCACCGCATTCGCGAACGGCCACCCGGAGACCATTAAAATCATCGGAGAGGCCCTTGTGGTGCTCGGCGGCGCTTTGGCGGGATTGGGAATAGCTGCAGTGGTCGCTGCAGCCGTGGCACTAGGACCGGCTGGCGCGATTGCGATAGGCATCGGAGCACTCGGAGGTCTTATCACTGATATCGTGGCGTTCCATTGGCAGGAAATGCAAGCTGTCTTTAAGGGCATTTATGACGCGATTGTGACCTTCATCACTCAGTTGGGCCAGATCCCCAGCATGATCAAGAAGGCGATCCTTGGAGGACCGGGCGTAGGCCCACCGGGATCGGCGAACGCACCTGGAACGCCTCAGTTCGAGTTCATCGAGCCGGGAGTTCACCCCGGCAAGGATGAGCTCGGCTCCCTCAATCGCTCGAGCTGGGTTCCTCCTGGCAATGGCGGCCAACCGATGACAGTCCACACGGCACTGAACGTAGACGGTCGGCGTCTCGCGCAAGCCGTCAGCACGCATATGGCGCGCAACGGTTCATGGTCTGGCTCATCTTCAACCTTCGATGGTCAGGCGATGCCTGCTCCGACGGACGTAAGCTACATCTGAGGCCACTATGGTAAAGCTCGTCCTTGGCGGGATCACTTTCCAGGATTTCGAAATCCCGGAAAAGATCAACTTCGGCGGCCGTCAACATGCGACCGTCCATAAGCTGATCGGCGGCAATCGCGTCGTCGATGCAATGGGGCCAGATCCGGACGATCCGAGTTGGTCGGGTCGGTTCCGTGGTCCGAACGCCATGGAACGCGCGCAAGCCCTCGACGCCATGAGGGCGGCCGGCGCACAGGTCGCATTGTCTTACATGAGCACGTTCCTGATCGTGCTGATTACGGATTTCAAAGCTGAACCCGAGCGCGCCTATGAAATCCCGTATCGTATCACCTGCACGGTGGTCAGCGATCCGATCAATGATGCCCTTGGCGCCATTGTCGACAGCATCGATACCATTGTCGGAAATGCATTAACAGTAGCGGCGTCCTTTACCGCTGGGGGCACATCTTCTGCTCAGATGGCGACCGCTGCGGCCGTTGGGACTGTCTCAAGTGCAGTGAGCGCCGTCGGCTCCCTTCAGGATGCATCGGCATCCACTTTGGCTTCAGTCTCATCGACGGTCTACACGGCGTCTTCCACGATCGATGGCATCGCCACCGGCCTTGATGCGACCCTTGGGGTAGGGGTCGGTACGCTGCCCGGCGTCGATCCTCAACAGATGGCATCTTTCATCACGACGCAGTTGCAGAACACTGCGGATGAATCCGCAGCCCTGTTCTCGAAAGACAATATCGACCTGATCGGCAAGAACCTCGCGCTTCAGCAAGGATGACGCATGGCCACACAAAGCTCTATTCCGGCCGTGACGACCAATCGCGTTGTCACGGTGGCCGGCGGCAATCTCTTTGTCTTAGCGGCGAAATACCTCGGCGACGCCACCAAATGGTATCAGATCGCAAAGGCAAATGGCCTCACCGATCCGATGATCGTTGGGATCGTCACTTTGACCATTCCGCAGGCCTCGATCGCCTCAAACGGCGGCATTCTGGGGGCTTGACGTGACGCTCAGACAGCCGCGGGCCTTCATCATCGTGAATGGCTCGACGCTGAACTGTATCAGCGTCGATGTCCAAATGTCGAAGACGCACAAGTCAGATACTTTCCATTGTGAGATCCCGTTCGGCGCGCTTCCTGCCGATATGGACGAAGCGTGGTGGTCAGAGCAGGGGGATATCTCTGTTCAGGTCCAGTTTCAAACGGATGCCTTTAGTGGCGCAACGCAGGTTTTCGACGGAAAGGTCGATAAGGTCGGTCACGATTTTAGCCAGCGCATCTTGAGCGTGCAGGGTAGGGATAAGGTTGCAGCTCTCATCGACAGCAAGTCGACCGAGAAATTCAACAACCAGACGCCGGATCAGATCGTACAGCAGATCGCCAGCCGTCACGGGATCAATGTCGATGCGGATGCGGTCCCATCCAAGAGCGGCAAGATCTTCCAGATCGATTACGCCAAGCTCTCGAATCGGGAATCGGAATGGACCGTCATCACGAAGCTCGCGGACATGACGGGCATGGTGGCTTATATGACGGCCGGCACTCTCTATTTTAAGCCAATCGACGAGCAATTGCCGGTCCTGGACGTCGTCTATGTGCCGCCGTCTCCCGCAAGCTATGCAAATGGCAACTTCATGACGTTGAAGACGTCAAGGAACCTGATCCTTGGGCGCCCGGTCAATGTCAAGGTTCAAAGCTGGAATCACAAGGAAAACAAAACCTATGAATACCAGGCATCAGAGCCGACGGGTGCCGGGGAGCCGCTGAATTACAATTATACGCCGCCCGGTCTGACCGGCGATCAGGTTCAAAAGCTTGCCGAAAAGCGACTGGCTGAAAATACCAGCCATGAACTGATGTTCGATCTGACTATGCCCGGCGATCCGACGGTGACGCCCCGCTTTGCGATGCAGCTCAGCGGGACCGGCACGGCTTATGACCAGCAACATGAGATCACCTCGATCGAACATTCGATGAGCCAGCAGGGCGGCTATCGGATGACAGTTTCGGCCAAGGCCAAATCCAAGAAGCGGAGCAAGTCGTGACGGGCGACATCGAGGATCTTGTTCGCCGGATCGTGGACCAGCATCTTAGTCGGCAGGCTCGGGAGCGGGCGGCGACGATCACCGCCTATGATCCAAATCGCCATGCTGTGAAAGCACAATTGCAGCCCGAAGGTGTTGAAACCGGATGGATGCCAATCGGGACCGCCCATGTTGGGAATGGCTTCGGAATTGCGATCGGACCGCAGATCGGCGACCAGATTGTTGTCGGCTTCCATGATGGCGATCCAGAGGCCCCGTACATGAAAGCGCGGCTTCACTCGGATCAGGAGCGGCCACCAGTCGCCCAAGCCGGCGAGATGGTGTTTCAGACCGCTGCAGGATTCATCTTGAAGGCCGATCAGTCGGGTGCCGTCACGCTTACTCTGAACGGCCAGGACTTCACGATCGACGCCGGGGGTGGAAACGTCCATATCAACAGCGCCGGTCTCTTCCACAATGGCAAGAGTGTCGGCGATACCCACGAGCACACCGACGTCACGCCAGGCCCAAGCAACACTGGGCCACCGGTATAAGGAGCGCATATGCCCGACGTCTCCCACTTCTGGAGCAATGACCTCCAGGTATCTGCGACTGGTGATATCCTGCTCGTCGACGGCGATGATCTGACGACACAGCGCATTATCCGGCGCCTGATGACCTCCGTTCAGGCATATATCTGGCACCTGGATTATGGAGCCGGCGTGCCGGCACAGGTCGGATCTCCCCTGAACCTTGATTTGGTCCGCAGCATCATAAGGGCGCAGATCGCGCTCGAGTCCACTGTGGCCAGAATGCCAGCCCCGACGATCACAGTCACTGAAATCCTGAACGGCGTATCCGTCTCGATCCTCTTCTACAGCGCGAAAACGGGGCAACAAGCCACGTTGTCATTCGACGTCAACAGGTAGCGGCAACTATATGGCAACGTTGAATATTAAGTCGCTGACCACTCTGGTCAGGGATCAGGCTACGGCTATCCAAGCGAAGGCCAATGCGCTGATCGATTTTACGATCGGCTCGGTTCTGCGCTCGATGGTCGAGGCGAACGGCGGCGTTGGTCTTTGGCTTCAAGGCCTAATCCTTCAGGTCTTGGCGCTGACGCGCGCGGCTACTTCGATCGGCACAGATCTCGATACATGGATGTCCGACTATGGCCTGACACGCCTTGCGTCGACCGCATCGGTTGGCAACGTCACCTTTTCTCGGTTCACCCCGACAACGTCAGCGCTTGTTCCGATCGGAACGCGAGTTCAGACTTCGGATTTTACGCAGACTTTCGTCGTTACCGTCGACACGTCTAATCCCGCATATAGCGCCACATCGGGTGGCTATATCATTCCAGCGACCGTTTCGAGCGTGACAGTGCCCGTCGCTGCGCAATCTGCCTCGTCCGGCGGCAACGTGCTGGCAAATACAGTTTCGGTGATCCTAGACGCGATTATCGGCGTCGATACCGTCAACAACTCCGCTGCATTTACTGGTGGCACAGATGGCGAAAGCGATGGCGCGTTCCGGGTTCGCTTTGTCAAGTATCTCGCATCTCTGGCGCGCGGCACGGTCGCGGCGATCCAGTTTGCAATTTCCAGCGTTCAGCTTGGCATCCGATCTGTCATCCTGGAGAACGTGAATTATGCGCTCGCGACCCAGCGCGGCAACCTGACGATCATCGTTGATGACGGAAGCGGATCTCCGCCGACATCGCTAATCAACAGCGTCTATCAAGCCGTGGATGCGTATCGCGCGGCCGGCATAACCTTTGGTGTGTTTCCACCTTCGGTCATTTCCGCGAACGTGAGCACCATCATCGGGGTTGCCTCCGGCTATGACGCGCCCACCGTGAAGGGTGCCGTAGGGCAGGTCGTAACGAATTACATCAACACCCTCGGGATCGGTGCAACGCTGCCTTACACACGGCTTGCGCAGGTCATGTATGACGCATCGCCTGGCGTCACATCCGTTTCGAGTCTTTTCCTCAATAGCGGAACTTCTGACCTCGTGCCGACGGCAATCCAGGTCATAAAGTCCGGCATAATCACGGTAGACTGATGGCCACAGGTGATCCGGACGATATGCTTGCCCGCATCAAGGCAACGGTGCCTGATGGTTGGTTCCCAAGCTCTTCGCCTATTCTAGATGGCCTCCTGACGGGCTTTGCCAATGTCGCCTCGTGGATCTATGGGCTCATCGTTTATGCAAAGACACAAACGCGCATCCTGACTGCGAGCGATGGCTGGCTCGATCTGATCGCGTTTGACTTCTTCGGGCGCCGAATGCAGCGCGGCTCGCGAACCGATGATGCTTATCGAACGGCAATCATCGCCGAATTGTTTCGCCCGAGAAACACGCGGCAGGCGATTATTGATGTGCTGGTTGGCCTAACTGGCAATGTTCCTGACATCTTCGAGCCAGCGCGCCCGCAAGATACAGGCGGCTACGCTCCCGGCCCTGTCGGCGACGGCCGTGGATATGGGCTCGCATACAATGTGGCAGGCGGCTACGGCTCGCTCCTCATGCCATATGAAATCCTCGTCACGGCCCATAGGTCGCCCAGTGGCGGCATTCCAACGGTAATCGGCTATGGAGGGCCAGCCGGAGGCTATTCAACGCCCTCGACCTACGAATACGGCAATCTCGATATGATCGCAGGATCAGTGACGGATGCTGACATCTATAGCGCCGTCGATAACGTGCGCGCCGCAGGCATAACGGCGTGGGTCCGCATCGATGATGGGATCAACGAACCGCCAAACGGATATGTGTATCTTTTTGGGAATACCGGGTCCGCAATTGTTCAATTGAGCGGTCAGGTCTCTGACGTCGGCTATGTCAATCTGATCGGCAAGCTTTAGCCACTCCTTAAAAATTAATCTCTCTGATTGGAGAACACCTTGAACAGACATATCGTCTATCCAGGGCAAATTCCGCTCGACACGGATCTGCTGAATGCAATTCAGGATGCCTTTTATAGTGATGGATGGCTCGCGCTTTCCACCATCGGCTTAGGCACTGCAGTTGTCGGGCTTGCCGTTACGCCAACGGTTCCCGCCTCGCTTCAGGTTGACGTCGCACCTGGCGCGATCTACAGCCTGCAGACTGTGGACACTTCGGCCTATGGTTCTCTAGGCACGGATTCCAATCAGATCGTCAAGCAGGGGTTGGCCAAGTCATCCTCTACGCTGACCATTACGCCACCAGCGACAACGGGGCAGTCTCAAAATTACCTCGTTCAGGTGGCTTTCGCTGAGACTGATACCGGCGCGATAGTGCTCCCTTATTATAATGCGGCAGACCCTTCGGTCGCATGGCAGGGGCCAGCCGGTTCTGGGACCGCGCAAAATACCGTTCGTCAGGACAATTGTGTCATAGCCCTGAAACCGGGCGCTCCTGCGGCTACGGGCTCCCAAACGACGCCGTCTCCTGATCCTGGCTATACTGGCATCTATGTTGTCACAGTCGCGAATGGCCAGACGACAATCACGAGCGCCAGTATTTCAAAGGTTGCAACAGCTCCCTATTTCCCGACACTTCCGCAGATCCCGGTTGCCGTTCAGAGCGGCACATGGGTATTCGCTGTGGCCGGCGGCTCGGCAAACGCGATCACGGCGACCCTGACCCCGGCGCCATCGTCCTACAGCAACGTCGGACAGATCATTTTGGTGCCAGTCGCCACGAATACCGCAGGTGCCGTGACGCTCAATGTGAATGGCCTCGGGAACATTCCAGTCTCAGTTGGAGGCAACGCGAATATCCCGGCTGGAACTTTTGTCGCCAACATTCCGATAGCGATCACCATCGTCAGTGGGGTGGCTTATGTTCGGTCTGGTGCAGCCAATTATCTGGGCAGTACGGTTTTCAATACCGTGGGCACCTCTACCTATACTTCGTCTCCAAACTGCACCTTTAGAGTGATCGAAGGTTGCGGCGCGGGTGGAGGAGGTGGCGGCTCGAATACTGTCTCAGCCGGCTCGTGTTCTGCGGGTGGGGGCGGAAGTAGCGGCGCGTGGGGCCGAAAGCTCATTGCAGGCCCGCTCGCGCCTCAAACGGTCGTTATCGGGGCGGCCGGTCAAGGTGGCGCTCTCGGCTCGAGCGGAACACCCGGCGGCTCGACGACGTTCGGCTCGTTGATCACCCTACCAGGTGGCCCGGCCGGGACGGTCGGTCTCATAACTTCCGTACCAGCTGTGAGCAGCAGTTCGTTTCTCGGTACTTCTCCCTCTGGCGTCGATTATGGCTCTGGGGGGGGCGCCACCTATGCTGGCTTCAATCTTCAATATTCGGCGATCGGCGGCGCTGGCGGATCCGGACCTTATGGCACCGGAGGAACTGCGGCTGGGCAAAACGCCGGAAGCTCGAGCAATCCTTCCAATCTCGCCGGCGCGAATGCTCTTGGTTACGGGGCAGGCGGGGGTGGTGCATGCAGCATCAACACCACAGGCGTCGCAGGCGGCAACGGCAGCCCGGGCCTTCTAATCGTCCATGAATACGGGATTATCTGAATGAAAACCTACGCAAGAATTCAGAACGGTCTTGTCGTTGAGCTCATCAACGTGGCTGACAATCTCGTTCCCGGGAAGGACATCTTCACACCCGATTTTGCATCGACCCTAGTGCAAGGCGATGGGAAGGCTGCGATTGGTTGGACATATGACGGGAAGAAGCTATCGGCTCCTGTTGTGCCCGATCCGACATCGGAAGATCTCTTGGCCTATGCGGCATCCAAGCGATTTTCGGTCGAGACGGGCGGCATTTCTGTGAATGGATCGAAGATTGCCACGGATCGCGCCAGCCAGTCGCTGATTACTGGTGCCTATAGCTATGTGCTGGCGAACCCGAGTGAAACGGTGAAGTTCAAGACGGCATCCGGCTCCTTCGTCGAGCTAACCGCCGCCCAAATGACGGCGATCGCCAATGCGGTAGGCGCGCATGTCCAAAGCTGTTTTTCGGCTGAAGAGGTGGTTTCCGCGGCGATTGCCTCCGGGACAATCAAGGCATTCGCTGACATCGATGCGGCCTCGTGGCCCACAAACGCCTGACCATGCTCAGAAGCAGGATCAAACCATGAGATTGAAGAAGCTTGCTGTTGGGATTATCGCGTTCCTTGCGGTCGCGCCGGTCGCATATGGCCAATCTGTTACCGGAGCGATCGAGCAGCTCCCTATCCGAACTCTCTCGCACGTCATTGGGCATGATGGAACCGGTCGCGTCGGTCGCGAGCCAGTCACGGATTTCGTCAAGCCGGGATCGACGTCTCCAACGACTGGAAATCTTGCTTGCTGGGGAACAACTGGCAATCTGATTGCAGATTGCGGCACGCCCGGTTCGATGGCGTTCCAGAATTCAAATGCCGTGTCAATCACGGGTGGCTCGGTTCCCGGCGATCTCAACAGCACCGATGCGGTGACCGGTATTTCCGTCCTGCCCGCAGGCGGTGACCAAGCCCACAACAACACCCAGCCAACCCTCATCCTCAATAAAATCATCAAGGTGTAACCGATGGCCGGTGTTCGGATTATAGACCTCCCTCCGGGCGTTCCAACCGCTGCAAGCAAGGTAGCGATTGACCTGGCCGTAACCCAGAGCGCCACTATCGCCCAGATCGGGGATGTCGCACGCCCATTCGCTTCGCAATCTGAAGCGGAGGCAGGCACGAACAATACCAAGACGATGACGCCTCTTTCATCGGCTCAACAGCTTGCGGCTCTAGGGCCAACGCTGTTCGCTTCTGTTGCAGAGGGGCTTCTTGCGTCTACCTGGATCGGCGAATTCGCGAAGGCGGGACAGGCCAAGATACCGGATGTCGTTCAGCGGGTTTATGTCGAGGACCGGAAAGCGTACTTCGCGGTAACGGCAACCCAGCCAAGCCATGCGCTGTGGTTCCTGAACGGCGACCGCTATTTCGAGATAGATGAGGATCAAATCACTCTCACAATGGCCGGTGGCGATCTACAGAAAGCCGTGGATGCGTCTTTCGCGAAAGGGCTATCGACAATCCCGTTGCAAGGTCTGCTCATATTGACCCAGCCTATCTTGATGCGCGCCGGCGTTTCATTCTGGTCGATGCCCGGTTCGGCGATTATCACGCAAGGGAATGGACAGAACCTTGCTCGCCTGCTAGATTGGGATACGCTTTCAGCGCACGGTGCATCAATGTCTGGCGTTGCCGTCCTTGGCAATCAGGCCAACAATTCGCAGATATTGGCCGATAGGTTCGGGCTGTTCATCGGTGGCGCAAACGATGTGCAGATTACCGATTGCGAATTTGGGGACATCAACGGTTATGGTGCATATGTAACATCTGGCCTCCGCGTGCGCATCGTCCGGAATACCATTCGGGATTGCAACATCAACGGGATCTTCATTAACCAACCAGACCGACTAATCAAATCTCAGCACATTATCGCGGATAACACCAATGCAGGCTACATTGGCTCTCATAGTGTCATGCTATATCGGTGCAACAGCGCCGTTGTTGAGCGAAATTTTATCATTGGAAATGCTTATCGCGATATCACGGTTAACATTTCAGGATCGACCGTTACACGCATTAGCGGTCCTGACTTCTCGAACGTGAAACCGGGCCATTATGTCATATACAATTCAGGCTTAGAAGCGACGGTGACTGCTGTTGTCGATGCAAACACTTTGACAATTAACCAAAGCGCTTCGCTCTCTGGTATTTCCGCAACAGTTGGTACGGGCGATCTCGTCACCACTGTCGGCGGTATCTTTAATACCATCCGGGATAACGACGTTTCTCTCGGCATTTCGCTAGGGATATCCATTACCGCATCGGATGCGCTTGGTGATGATGCGGGGGCGTATGTAACCCGAAACATCATATCAGCCACCGGCTCATCTGGTCTTTCGGTTCAAACATCAGGAAGCGCTGCGGTCAGCAATGCGACCTTCGATAATAATACGGCAAACGATTGTGGACTCAACGGTACTGCTGGGGACCCTGATTTCAACACTGCTTGCACCATTTCTGGTGATACAGCATCGATCATCGTTCGCAATAACCGTTGGTTATCCTTCAACTCCAACCGGGGTCTCAACGTTCTCACGCCGGGGGGAGTGGTTAGGGCGTCTGACAATACCTCGAACACGGCTGACGACACTATCGAGAACGGCGCGACAATCGTGCTAGACGGCAACTTCAACGGTGCCGCCGTGAACGATATGGAGGTCTATGAGGATATGATTTCCTTCAGTATCTTGACTGCGGCTACGCCGCCCTCCCTGGGGCCGACATTCTCTATCACCCATCGTGTCATTCCATCACGCGGAAAGCGCGCCAGCTGCCAGATGGTTGGCACGGCGGATAACGTCCTGCCGGTAGTGACCGCAGCGCCCGAAGATCAGGCGATTTCCGGCTTCCAGATAGTTGGGTCACTGGCTGCGAATGCGTCCTATCGGTTTCTTGTCCGACTGTAAGCCTAGTTCAACGCACCTCTGATGCGGTTCCAGCATCCAATTTCTTCTGCTCCCTGCTGTAGCAGTTCGAAATCGTAGGATCGATAGAGCGCGTACTCAGCCTGTATATATTCTCGTAGACTCATAGACCTAGGGAAAAATGTATCTTCGACAGAAGATTGCGGCTTGTGGAATGCCATGCCAGTTTTGTAGGGCAGCGAGTGATATTCTGCTATTTCCGGATAAATCGGCCAAATATAGCTTGAAAATAACGGGTTCGCGAAGAGGTGCCTTCCCGCCAATTGACGCTCAATTCCAACCGCCTGAAGAAGGGACGATGCGAGTTCAAAGAAAGTGACTGCAGTCGGATGGTTCATGGTGAAGAGGCTGTTTTCAGACTTCGCCAGCTCTAGGAAGGATTTGGCAAACTGGATATCACATTGCTCGTCCCTTGCTAGGAGAATGTCTGCCGATCTCTCCCACATGTCGAAGTAGCCGATCCTCGAATAGACGTCAGCGTTAAAGAGTCTTTCGCACTCCGTTTCGCTCTTACCGTTTAGGAATGAATATATAATCAACTTGCTATGGTACTCCCCCATCGTCCCGAGCCACCGGTTCTTGAAGCGACCGAAGTAGGTCATGTCAGGGTGAACGCCATCGAAGCGCACGCTCGTAAATGTCTTCAGGCGCTCGCCAAAAACCTCGCGAAGTGAAAGGGTGTCGAGCGGAGCAAAAGGTGATCCAGCATTAAAAGAGAACACCAATTCGTCGCGGAGATGGGCTTCGTCAAGCATTCGCATCGCCGAGGTGTGAGAAAATGAACCGGGCGTTACAACATCGGTCAGGCTGATAAATCTAACCTGCGATTGGGATAATGTGGCGAGTATTTGCGCCAATGGCCACGCCTGACAGTTTGCAATTACACATAGCCGCGCGAAATTATTGGTGATCATTTTCTCTTCAAGCAAGTCTTGCGTAGTATCGGAAAGGTTGATCTTGCCACACTTTTTCCGGGTATCCAAGTGCAGACGCCTCGAGTTGGCTCACTAACCCTTCACGGTCACATTTGACCCTATCCGCGCCGCCCTAAACTCGGTTCCGATCACAACTGGAGCCGTTCATGTTCAACGCAACTGTCCTCGCCGCGATTCGATCAGTCGCCTTAGCGCAATAGTTGCGATCCAGAAAATCCGTATCCGTTAGGAAAGCCCCATGAAGCCCAAACTCGTCCCGAACGCGGGGCGGGTGCTTAAGCGTTCGCTCAGTCTGCGGATGATCGAGGCGTTTGTCGCGATCACGCTGCTCGACTTGGCGGCGTCGCTGGCGCCTGCCGTAGCGTCATACCTTCCTTTCAATCCTGTCTGGCTTCTCGCCGCTGCGTCCGTCTGCGGTTCGCTGGCGTGGGCCTTCCGGTTCGTTCTGCAATCCAAAATCTCAGGAGATCGCTATGCCGATCAATAAGCTTCGCGCCACGCCGCGGGCGATGGGTGCTATTGCCGCGATTTCGGCCGCCGCAGTCGCCGGATATGTCGCGATTTTTCCCGGACAACCTTCCGTCCATGAAGATACGGCTCTCGCCATCAAGACGCTTGTCGTTCCTTGGGAGGGAGATGCCCTCAAGGCCTATCTGGACAAAATCGCAAAGCCGCCCGTCTGGACGATCTGCAATGGCGATACCAACAATGTGAAGCCGGGCATGGTTGAAACGCCTGAGGGCTGCAATAGCCGATTGGCGGTCAAGATGGAGCGAGACTATCGACCTGCGCTGGTGAAATGCATTCCTAGTTGGGATGCGAGGCCGCTGAGCTGGCGCAGCATGATGATCTCGCTCTCGTGGAATATCGGGACAGGTGGCGCTTGCAACTCAACCGCCGCTCGCCTCGGCAAGGAAGGCCAGTATCTGGCAAGCTGTAACGCCGCAACGGCATTCAACCGGGCCGGCGGCCGCGTGATCATCGGATTGGTCAGGCGTCGAGAAATGGGAGACGCCAGCCGGATCGGTGAAGGCGAGCTTTGCGTATCTGGTTTGGCAGGCGCGGCGAAGCCCTAGGAAATTAATGCCGACCGCGCAGCTTGATCAGGCAGCATCAACGATTAACCGTTGGACCGGTTCGCCGTTCTCGTTGAGGAAGGTGGCAACGACATGGCCGTCTTCGATCTCGCAATGAACGCTTCTAGCGCCCGGCGGTACCTCTAGTCTTACCTTCACGGGATTGGGCTGTGGGAGCGCAGGATATCCACTACTGCCACCTATGCCGAATCCATAGGAACCGGCCGAAGAAGAACCGCCTCCAGAAACGAACTGCCCAAGGGTGGACATTCCGTTTGAGCCATAAGCGATCGCATTGGAGGGGCCGGAAATGCCACCCCCGCCACCAATCCAAGTTCCATCTGCAAGTTGCTTCACGTCAAAACCTCGCGGGTTAGCCCTCTAGGTCAGCATATCCAATTCTCACTAAAAAAGGAATCATCCCATGCGCATATTTAGCCTGGTGGCAGTCGCCGCCATGACGATCTCGCTCGGCTCCTGCGCAGCCCTGCAGAAGCTTTCCAGCACTGAAGTGCCTTATAGCTCCATCCTCGTTGCCGCAAACGGCGTGGATGCGGCGGAAACCACGGCGAAGAACTATATCGTGCTCTGCACGCCCAATCCGGCCCCGAAGGGCTGCGATGACGCCCTCATCAAGAACAAGATCGTCCCGGCCGTCAAGAACGCCCGTACGGCCCGCGATGCTGCTCTCAAATTCGTCACCGACAATCCGAATGCAACCTTCGGGCCGGCGACCTTGACGAGCGCTGTCTCGACTGCCGTAGCGACGCTGCAGACGATCCTCACCCAGAACAACATCTCTTCGAACTAACAGGAGCCTCCGATGAACATTCAGCTCATCGCTTCATTTCTTTCCATGCTGCTCTCCGTCATCCCGCAGATGACCAATTCCCAGACCGTCAATAGTGTCGTGACGTGGCTTGAGCAGATCATTCCAACGCTGGTTCAGGAATATTCCGACCTTCTTCCGGTCGTGAAGAACATCATTGCCCTTCTGAAGCAGAATTCGGCCGTGACTCCCGATCAGGTCTCTGCGCTTCAGGCTCAGGAAGTCGTGATCGATAAGGCTTTTGATGACGCTCTTGCGGCCTACCTCGCCAATCATCCCGATCCGGCTCCTGCCGCTTCTGCCAGTTGAAGCTCTTCCAAGGACAATCCCAATGAACTCGAACCTTGTTCACAATCTCATCAATGTGGTCATCATTCTGGTGGCTGCGATTACGGCCGGCCTATCGGCTTGGGGCTGCACGACGCTTGCGACCGGAGCACTGGACTGCTCGGCATCCACCATCCCGCCGCAGTATTCCGGCGCGCTGATTGCGCTTCTCGGTGTCCTGAAGATGGCAATCAACATTTCACGGGATGGGCTATCGGGCCTCACCAAGACCCAGCCTCCGGTCGATAAGGGCCAATGATGCCAAGAAGCGTCGCGCTCACGCTTTTCTTCCTCTGCGCCGGCACCCTTGCGCTTGCCATCGGTGCCGGCCTCCTATCTATCCCACATTGAAAGACGTGAAATGACGCCACCGGACGATGGGAGCATGCATCATCAGATCGGAAATCTCACCGCCAAGGTCGACATGCTGATCGAAGCATCGAGGAGGTCTGAGGAGAAATCGGACCTCAGCCGATCGCAAATGCATCAGCGCATGGATCATCTCGTCGACCGTGTCGGCAAGGTCGAGGGCAACATCGCCGTGGTTCAGGAAGACGTCAAAGAGATGAAGCCGACCATCGATGAAGTGAAGGCCTGGCGACAAAGAGGCATCGGCGGCTTGTTCATCGTCGGCATCGGCGCATCGGCCCTGTCTTTTTTGATCACGACCTATTTCTCGAGCATCCTTTCCTGGTTGGCGAAATCCGGTCCGTAACGGTGATCGCCGATCTTCCGCCCAAGGAAGACGCCCCTCCGAAAAAAAAGCCCGCGTAAAGCGGGCTGAATTATGGGAATCAAGCAATGTGGAGGAGAAGGGGGTCTCCTGCAATACTAACGCTCAGCGATCAATATTGTTCCACGCAACCTATAAAAAACTCTGCCTCGGGGCCACGAGGCAGAGCTGGGGTATGCGAACATCCGAGGGCAGCTGTCGCATGGGGGTATTTTAGAGAACGTTTATGAAATGAAACTGAAAACCCTGCCGGACGCACCGGCAGGGGCACTTGGCAGGAGTCACACATTTTAATGCGAGCGGGGTGGTAGCACGAATGCTGCTCGCGAGACATAAGCTAATATTGACCGAATTTTTTGTGAAGAGTTTTACAACCGGAATTTATTGCCGGTGAAGGGCGAAGCCGCGCCAATGGCTAGAACCTCTTGCCCGCCTTGGGCTGAGGGTATTCATCCCACTTATGCTCAAAGCAGTACCAGCGAGTTTCGCCCTTGCCGATGTTATACCCAAGACTGCCCCACACCTTGCAACCGGGATGCTCGCACCAGTGTTCGAAAAGGACAGAGGGCGCCTGACGCGGGATAGCGTTGGCTTCATCGCTCATCAGTTTAGACCCGAGCCGCGCATGTGCCGCATCGAGGATGCCAAACTCCCCGAAAAGTTCTCGAGGCTTTTCAGCGCATAGGCAAATTGCACCTTGGCTCTTTCATCAGGTGTTCGCTCTCCTGATTCTTTCAGATTGGAGCCGACGCGCGCCAGCACATCATCGATGTATGCGCCGATGTTGCCGGATGCCGAGCCGACGCTCGCTAAGATGTGGGCCATCAGAAGCTCATGCATCAAGCAGCGGCCTTTGAGTTCGGTGATCAGCTTTTCCAGATGATCGGCACGTTCGTTATCCATTTCACACCTCATTTTTCTTTCGCTGGCAGAAGGATGAGTTCGTCATCCGCAAGCGGCCGCTGAAGCGCCTTCGCTTCTTCCCACGGCGCTGTCAGCCAAGTTTCGATCTCATCCTGATTTCTCAGGATCGCCGGCATTGCCTTCTGGTGGATCGGCCCAACGATACCGTTCGGCTCCGTAGTCAGGAAACCGAAGAGGTCGACCGTAATCTCTCCCTCCTTTACCTTCCTCACCGATCGCCATTGCGACACCCATAGCCCTGCGAAGAACATCAGCGGTTCGTCGGCGCTTCCCGCAAACCAGGCATTAGGCGTTCTGCCGCCCTCGACCTTGCTCGCCGGATCTGGTTCGGCAAATCGTGTGAAGGGAACCACACAGCGATTTTCCACCCCAAGCCATCTCTTCCAATGCTTGCTCGAGGTGTTGCGAACGTTTGTCGTTCCGCCATCGGGTTCCATCCTCAGAAGCTCGTCGAAGTCGACATGCTTGCCCTTGGCGCGCAGCTTATCGGCGCGCTTGGTGGCGGCATCCAGTTGGGCTTTTGGGGAGGAGGGCAAGCCCCAGCGAACCTTGGCAAGCTCCCGGCCGGCTGGCGTGTTCCGAACAATCGGCCCCATCCGATCCGGATAGAGATCAAGCTCCGGTTCGAGGTTGCCGATACTGTCGATCAGCGCCTTCGTGATCTGCCGAATGGCTTCCTGGTTGGTCGAGAGATTATAAAGATTGCACATACAAAACTCCTCTATCCCCGCGCCAGCGATGTGACGACAATATTCGCCAAGCCTTTGAGGCCGCATTTCCGGCACCTTAGAACGCTACTGGCGCCCGAGACCGGTGCATCTTCCCCAAGAGCCTTCTTTAGTTTGACGGCGTCAATCTCGCTCTTTCTCCCGCACGAGCAATGCGCATAAAGCCTATGCCATTCCCTCAGGTCGGAAAAGAGAAGTGCATCCTTCCTGTGCTCCTGCGGGTTGACGTATCCCATTCGTTTCGCCCACTCGTCTGGCGAGAAGTGATAGTGCATCTTGCAGCGGTTATAGACCGTGCTTTCGGTGCGCTTGCATCCCAGCGACTTTGCGACGAGCGCTGGAAGCGAAGGCATCGACAGATTGCCATGCTCTTCCATGAGAGCCGCTGGCTTGATCCGTTTGAGGATCTCGCAATCCTCGCAGATGAAGTCGATTGTTTCGCCCTTATAGTCTGCAAGCATGTTCGGTGGAGATTCTACGAGCTTAACGTGCGACATCGGGTCATTCCGGCTCGTAAGCAGGCCTAAATCCGCGGCCAAAGCCCTGGCTCATTGCTGCCTCGGTCAATGCAAGCTGACCACGGACGAACTGCAGCATCTCCAACGCCGCAGCGATCGTTGCCCTGGCATCGCCGTGGTAAAGGGCAAGAGCCGCGTCCACCGGATCAATCTCCGGTTCCTCAATGGCGATCTGTTTGGCGGTCATTGCTCACACGTCTCCGTTCCGCCGTTAAGGGCGGTTCTCACATAGGAAATTTTGGAAAACTGAGGCTACTACGCCTCGTTTGTTCTCAAAATGTTCTCATTTTTGGGGAGAGTCAAGCACCATTGAAAATGCTATGGGTGCCACATGAGAATCGCCGTTGCCACGATCGCTGCTCTGATGTTTGCCAGCCCGCTTTATGCCGGGGAGTTTGTGACCGCGAGAATATCCGTCTGCTTCACGCCGGCCGAACAGTGCGAGGGCCAGATCGTTGATGCGATCGACAAGGCGCAATCCTCCATCCGGGTCCAGGCGTATGGCTTCACGGCATTCCCGATCATCCATGCACTACAGCGGGCCGCGGGCAGGGGCGTTGAAGTCCTGGCTATCCTCGACAAGACGAACGAGCGGAAATATTCGGGCGCTACTCTACTCGACGCCGCCGGCATTCCGGTCTGGATCGATTTTGAGCCGGCGATTGCCCACAACAAAATCATGGTGATTGACGAGCGCCTGACAATCGGAGGCTCATACAATTACACCGCAGCGGCGCAGAAGCGGAATGCGGAGAACGTGACCTTCACTGATAGCGTCGATATCGCGCGCCAGTTTCTCTCAAATTGGGATAGCCGGCTGAAGGTATCGAGAGCGTTTGAAGGTGCCAGGACTAACGCGCCATCAGGGCAATGATCTCTGCGCAGTGCTCTTTATAGAGACGTGTCATAGTTACTCCGTGCTCGTCGTCCCCGAGTACATGGGGATTACCGGTCATTTCCGAAAAGAAATTCATCACGGCCACACGAAGGGTCATAGCTTGCGCACTGGAAAGCTGTTTGCCGTTAATGGTGACGGAAGCCTCGTCGCTCATTCTCCCGTCTCCTTGCCTTCCTGAAGGGCGGTCGCACGCTTCTGATTTACGAAGCGCCGAAATTGCTCTTGTGCCCATTCGTCCTGGGTGTTGTCTTCAAGATTGAGCGAATCCAAATCCCAGATTCCAGCCTTTCGGATTGCGGCTTCTACTGGCTTTTGCGGCATTTGCTTTCGGCGTAGCATACACCAAACAGCCGGCCCCCAATGCTGATCCGTTTTCCACATGCGCCATAGGCGCTCGATCTCGGCATAGGGAAGTGGCTCTGCATCTGCGCAGGCCCACGCGAAGATATCGCTACACTGGACAAGGACATTAATGGATTCCTGAATACGCTCTGGCAGTTCCTTTTCCCACCAGAAGGAATTCAGGAAAATCACTTCCTTGTGGAGAAGTTCTGCTAACGCCCGATCTTTCTCAAACACCATTTCGTAGCGTTCTGGGTGTTTGGCGATATTGCGACCTTCTTTCCAGTCCATTTGCCATTCAACGTCGAAATCGGGTTCGATTTCATCCTTGATTGTCTCGATGGCCTTTTCAGCCGCCTATTTTCCTAAATAGCCAATTTCTCCATTCATAAGGCAATGCGGCTTCACCGAACTCTTCCATGAAGGCCATGGCCTTGTTCACATCGGAGCCGTCTGGATCGTCCCCGTCTGCTACACACATCGCCCGCGCCACGCGTTCAATCATCTGCATTGGTGGTCTCCTTTCGACCGTGAACAAAACGTGTCTCATATTTCTCAAGGCAGGTGAACGCCACAGAAACAGAGTGACACGGGCGTATAGAAACTGCTCAAGACTGCAGCTGCCTCTACAGCTGAACACCAGAGTGAGGACGTAGCGCAGTCTAAAAAATAGATAGGCTCGCAATCCCCGCAGGCGGTGACTTTACGCGTATTTAACCTCGGTCAGCGTCATTGCTGTCTGATGTGGTGTCGACCGAGGTTAGAATACGCCACAGCGTTGAGCATTCGTTCGGTTGGGGTCTCCACACAGTGCTGGACGATAGATGCTTTAATATCCGGCTCACAAATCCTGTGCTCAACTCATTATTCTGTGGAGGGGCACCGGCGCACGCCGCAATGCGCACATGTTATTCATTAGGATCTCTTCGCTCACGAATCACTGCACCGTCCGTTTTCACAAGGGCAGGCGATTGCGATTGAGAACGAAATTGATCCAATGGAGTCCTTCATGGCTGACATCCGCGCACCACTTTCCGGGGTGATACCGAAGATTTCCGTCGTCGGTGTCGGCGGTGGCGGCGGCAACGCGATCAACAATATGATCGCGCAACAACTTCAGGGCGTCGAATTTATCGCGGCAAATACGGATGCGCAGGCGCTCGCGACGTCCAAAGCCACCCGGCGCATTCAGCTTGGCGCACAGGTGACGGAAGGTCTTGGCGCTGGCTCCTTGCCGGACATCGGACGAGCAGCTGCCGAGGAATCCATTGACGAGATCATGGATCACCTCCAGGGCACGCACATGTGCTTCGTGACGGCCGGAATGGGCGGCGGCACTGGCACGGGCGCCGCCCCGATCATCGCCCAGGTCGCGCGGCAGGCGGGCATCCTCACGGTCGGAGTCGTCACCAAGCCCTTCACGTTCGAAGGCAACCGGCGCATGCGCACAGCCGACGCTGGCATCGAGCGGCTCCGTGAGAGCGCGGACACCGTCATCGTCATTCCCAATCAGAACCTGTTTCGCATTGCGGATGCTACGACCACCTTCGCAAATGCATTCGTGACTGCGGACCGGGTCCTGTATTCGGGCGTCAGCTGCATCACCGATCTGATCATCAAGGAGGGTCTCATCAACCTCGACTTCGCCGATGTTAAATCCGTGATGCGGGGAATGGGGCGCGCAATGATGGGAACGGGCGAGGCCTCAGGACCGGGCCGCGCATTGAAAGCGGCAGATGCCGCCGTTTCGAACCCGCTTCTGGACGACATGAGCATGAAGGGCGCACGGGGCGTGCTGATCTCCATTTCCGGCGGAACGGACATGACGCTATTCGAGGTCGATGAGGCCGCCAGTCGCATCCGCGATGAAGTCTTTGCCGATGCCGATATCGTCGTCGGTGCGATCTTCGACAAGAATCTCGACGGCGTGTTCAGGGTATCGGTCGTAGCGACGGGTCTGGAAAGTCTCTCGGCATCCGCTGGTCAGCCCATGGAAATCAATATGGATCGGTACTGACGGGCTTGGGCTTGGTAGTCCTGATTTATTCCTTCGATTGCATTAGAGCCCCGGCGCCTGCGACGGGGCTTTTTCTATACGTCAAAGCGCGCCGTTCTTCGGCGGAATCACATCGTTGAGGTGATAATTGCCGACGACGTGATATTTCCAGCGAACAGGGTCATGAAGCGTATGCGTGCGCGCATTGCGCCAGTGCCTATCGAGGTTGAGGTCGAGCTTGACCGAGGCCGTACCGGCAAGCTCGAACAGGGTGTTCGTCGCCTCGATGGCGATTTCCGTCGTCAGCACCTTGGCGGCCGCTACGGCGAGCGTTGCCTCGACCACTCTCTTTTCGGTTGTCTCGACCTGCGCGGCATCGACCTTGCGCCCGGCGCGCTCGACGGTCGCAGTTGCAGCTTCCAGTCGGATAGCGATCTGGCCGACCTTGGCGATCGTGAGCGGATCGTCGCTTGCACGCTCGACGCCGCTATCCATCCAGGGACGGGATCTCGTCTTCACGAAGTCGAGTGTTTCGGCAAAGGCAGCCCGGGCAATGCCGAGATCGACGCCGGCATGGATGATCTGGCCGACGGAGCCGATCGTCGTCGGCCGTTCGAAGCCCTTATGGTGGAGCACGACATGATCGGCATTCACATAGACATTGTTGAGGACCGTGGTGCCGCTGCCGGTGGTGCGCTGTCCGAAGCCGTCCCAATCATCGATGATCTCAACGCCTTCCGTACCTTTTGGAACAAAGGCCATGACAAGCTTGTCGGCTTCATCGAGCGCGAATACAGTGACCCAATCGGCGAAAAGAACGCCGGTCGAATAGAACTTGCGGCCGTTGATGCGATAGCCCGGACCATCGCGGGTGATGCGGGTATTGTGATGCCCGACCGTCTTCGTGCCCCTTTCCGAAAGGGCGTTGCCGAAACGATCTCCGGCGAGCGCCCGGCTGAAGAAATAGCGTTTCTGATCTTCCGAACCGTCGATGCGCAAAGCTTCGAGAATGTAGAAATGGTTCTGCGGTATCTGGCCTAACGAGCCGTCCGCCTGTGCCAGGATTGCCGTGATTTCGGCCAGCGTCGCATTCGAGACATCGAGCCCGCCATAGTCCTCGGGCACGGTAATCGCCAGCAGGCCGGATAGTGCCAATGCATCCATTTCGGCAAAGGGCAGCAATCTCTCGCTATCGCGCTGCGAGGCGGTGGCGGCAAAGTGCGCGGCAAGCTCCTGCGCGACGGCCAGCGCCTGTTGCTCGGTTTCCAGCAAGGCCGCCTCGGGATGCGTGGCGTTGATATGGTGCAATTGCGCGTTCATGAGCAGGCTCCGATTTCATTCGGCGCCACGATGCAGCATTCAAAGCGGGGCTTCGAGGAAAGGCATTTCGTTTTTGGGAATGCGACTGCCTCTTCATTCCTTTCTCTATAGAATTTATAGTCATTTACTGCCCAAGGCTACGCCAATGCGGATAGAGATTGATGTTACCACCGGTTAGCGGCGACCGGCTCGCCAGTCTTCGAAGCGTGCGTGGGCCAGCGCAAGCGAAGCAACGACCGGCGTGAAACCGTGGAATGGCAGGGGGCGGCTGGATTGAAGCGGTATCGGCAGGGAATCCGCCGTCTCGCCGAGGGCCAGTCTCGCCAGCGTCCGGCCGAGCTGCGCCGTCATGGCGATACCCCGGCCGTTGCATCCGATCCCGCCAAAGAAGCCGTCACCAAAATGGTAAAGACGCGGCAGGAAATCCGGCGTCATGATCGCCGTCCCAGTCCAGACGATCTCCACGCCTGGATGGCGCGGCAGGCGGAGTTCGGATGCTAGCCGGTCGACGACGGCGCAGCCGACGCGCTCGAAGGCGCCGATCGGATTGATCGCCATGCCGCCGCTGATCAGCCTGTTGTCGCGGTCTAGCCGATAGGTAAAAAGATTGGAGCGCGTATCGCCAACCGGGCGTCGGTGCGGCGCGATACGGGCAACCGTTTCCGTCTCGATTGGCTTGGTCGCCACCTGATAGACCCTGAGCGGCACGCCGGTGCGCCCCATGCGGGTCGCAACACCGCTCGTAAAGGCGTTCGTCGCCAGAAGCACGCTGTCCGCCTCGATCTCCCGGCCCGCAAAGGCAATCCGCCAGATGCTGCCATGTCGCTCGACCCGATCCACCGGGCTGCTTTCGCTGACTTTGCCACCATGCCGCGTTACGGCATGCGCAAGACCATAGAGATAGTTCAACGGATGGATGGTTCCGCCGGAATGATCGATCAACCCGCCAGAATAGATATCCATTCCCGTTTCGCTCTGGATCTCCCGGGCCTCGAGGAATTCGACGGGACGGCCAAGCTCCGCCCAATCGCGGGCGCGTTTGCGCAGAACGTCGGCCATAGCCTCGCCATAGGCAGGCTGCAGCCAGCCGGTCTGGGCTGCATCGCAGGCAATCCCTTCTTCGGCGATGGTCGTATAGACCCGATCGGCTCCCGCGCCGACGAGAGATAGAAGGGCGTCGGCTTTATCGCGAGGCAGCTTTTGGCGAACGGTCGCTGGATCCGCCTTTGCGAAATTCGGAACGACGAAGCCGGCATTCATGCCGCTTGCGCCGGCGCCCAAGCGGCCCGCCTCCAGAACGCAGACGGAACGGCCGGCGCGGGCAAGATGAAGTGCCGCCGTGAGGCCTGTAAACCCGCCGCCGATCACCACCATATCGCAGTGTGAAGGCAGCTCGCGGACAAGCTCCGGCGGCGGGTTGGCCGTCAGCGTCCAGAGCGTCGGATTGGTGGGGCGGGCAATGCTGCTGGGCATGAGCGGGTGATCTTCCAAAACCTATGCCAGATCGCTGTCTCGATATGCCGGCCGCTGAAAGGAATCTCTGGTCCATGTTTTTTAGACGAGGCGCCGTTTCACGCGCCTCGTCATGCTTTCAATGACTTGTGCCAGATTACTTGATCTTGTCCTTGAGAGCTGCGACGTCTTCCATCTTTAGCTCACCATCGGTCGTGACCTTGCCATCGGCGATCTTCCACAGGCGGAACGGGCCGGTGATGTCCCCATACTGATCGAAGGAAACCGGGCCGATGACGCCTTCGTAGCGGATCGGCTTGCCTTCCTTGATGAGGCCCAGCGCCTTGGCGAACTCGTCCTTGCCGGCATAGATCGGCGTGCCCTTCGGGTCGACGACCTTGTAGATGTCGTCCTTCAGCTTGGACGTGTCGTCGCCGGCGATCGCAAGAGCCAGACCAACGATCGCGCCAGCGTCGTAGGCGCGGTCCGCGGCCGGGTTGGTCGGCTCGATGCCAGAGAAATCCTTGTAGTTCTTGTTGAAGTAGTCGGTCGACGGCGTCGGCGTCGTGCCGGACGACGTTCCATAGGCATCCTTGAGGTAATCGGCTCCAACGGAGTCGATGAAGTCAGGGCTGTTCATGCCGTCATTGAGCAGGAATTTCTGCGGGCCGCCCTGCGAGATCCAGGTGCGGGCAATCGTGGCGCCGTCGACCGGTGTGCTGACGAGATAGAGACCATCCGGGCTGCCTGCCATGCCGGCGGTGACTTCCGACGCATAGCTAGACTGCTTCTCATTGTAGGGCGTGGTCGAGACGATCGTGCCGCCGAGCGCCTTGTAGGCCTTCGAGAACTCAGCGACCATGTTGACGCCGAAGTCGCTGTTGACGTGAATGATCGCCAGCTTCTTGAAGCCCTTGTCGATCGCGTATTTGGCGGCAGCGATGCCCTGCAGCGAGTCCGAGGTGATCGTGCGGAAGAAGATGCCGTTGGTCTTGCCTTCACGGCCGAGCGCCGTCAGCGTCGGCGAAGAGGCGGCCGGCGAGATCTGCACGACCTTGGCGGGCGCAGTGACCGAGGTCAGGATCGGGATCGTGACTGAAGAAATGATGCCGCCGATAACAGCGGGAACCTTCTTCACCTGCACGAGCTGCGTGGCAGCGTCGACTGCGACGTTGCCCTGGCTCTGGCTGTCGCGCGTATCCGTCACCAGATCGCAGCCGTGCACGCCGCCGGCGGCATTGATGTCACGAAAGGCCATCTCGACGGATTTCGCGCCGGCCTGGCCATATTCGCCGGCCGGACCGGTCAGTTCCATCACGAGACCCACAGTCACCTTGCAGTCGGCGGCATTGGCAACACCGGCTGCGGCCAGAAGGGCCAGAGCCGTCGTGATTTGAAATATCGTCTTCTTCATCTTTGTTCCCCTTGTTCGGTCAACGATTTTCATTTTGATTTTAGGAACCTGTCAGTTGTCCGGCATCTGCAGCCAGGTTTCATGCAGATGCTGCCATTCGACACCGTTGGGCGCCGATGAACTTGCGGTGAAAAGCGCGCTTGCCTGACGCCGGCTATATTTGCCGGCGCGCATCTGCGCCTCGACATAGGTGAGAACGATCATGTCCTCCGTCTCAAAGGTCGCGCGGATATCGGAAATCTCGATGCTGAAATTGCCGTGAAAGCTTGCCCGGTTTGCCCGGATTAGCTCGATGGTCTCCGGGCGGTCGAAGACGCGCCCTGTCGGCGGGATCATATGAAAAGCTTGGCCGAAGGTGTGTTCGCAGCGGCCGAAATCCGTATCATCGGCGGTTGCCGCATCATACCAGGCTTCGAAGAAGCGATGAAAGTCGATGACCTCGGCGCTGGCTTTCCTGAAGAGAGACGATTCCTGGCTCATACTTTTCCTGCATTGAGGTTGTAGTGCATGATCGAGCCGTGCCTGCCGGCGCGGTCACGCTCTAGCGTGTACACATCACCTTCAAGACCCGGGCTCTGGGCGATAATGTCCGAGATCTGCCCACGGTCTTCGTCCGAGAGCGAGATATCCATAATCTTTGCATTGGCGAGCGCATGCGCCTGGTTGCGCGCGCCGACGATGACGGCGGCCACCTGCGGCTGTTCCAGCACCCAGGCGCTGGCGATCGTGGCGATATCGACGCCATGGCGATCACCGACGGCCTTCAGCGCACCGAGCAGCGATTGGAACAGCTCCCAGTCGCCGAAATCGTCGATGATCAGCTTGTATTTTACGAGAGAGCGATTCTCGAGCGGCATCTCGGGCTCGGGCTGCCCCAGCCATTTGTCGCTAAGGAAGCCGCCTGCCACCGAGCCGTAGCAGAGGAATCTAACGTCGTTTTCAGCCGCCAGCTTGGCGAGGCTGTGCGACGGCCGCTGATCCAGAACCGAATATTGCAGCTGCTGACTGACAAGCGGAATGCCGGCAGCTAGGATCTCGGCAATATGCGGCGTGTCGAAGTTGGTTGTGCCGACATTGCGCACCTTGCCTTCCCGGCGCATCTCGTCCAGCCAGCTCAGCGCTTCGAGATAGCCGGGCAGGGCGTAGTCCCACCAGTGAAACTGCACCAGGTCGAGCTGCTCGGTTTTCAGCTTGCGTAGCGATTTGTCGACGATGCCGCGAATATAATCGCGGCTGATCGTTGCCAGTTTCTCAAGATCGGGCACCAGCTTCGTGTGCACCTTCATGGCACCTGCGGCTTCCGCGCCGCGTTCATTGCGAAGCCGCTCCCGTGCCTCGCCGATCAGTTCCTCGACCCCGGTATAGATATCGGCGCAATCATAGGTGCGGATGCCGACGTCGAAGGCGGCGATCAGGTCGGTGACGGCCTGGACGCGATCGATGGCGCCGTGTCCTCCGGCAAGCTGCCAGCCGCCGCGGATGACGCGGGAGATCTTATATCCGGGGCTGAGCTCAAAAGTCTTGGCGGTCATGCGGTTCATTCTCCTTCAGGCAACGGCACGGCCGTCGTTTCGGCATGGCTGAACCGCCGCTTGCTCGTTCTGACGATCCGCAGCCGGCTCGCGCAGTTGGGGTCGGGGCAGGCGATTTCCGCATCCGAGGTCATCCAGTCGTTCTTATGGGTTGGTCGCTGTTTGGCCGCGAGCAACGGCAGGACGGCGGATATCGAATAGATCGAAAAGCCCTGTCCCGGCGGCAGGGACAGCATTTCGCCCTTGAGCTCGAAATAGTCGCCCGGCTTGGCGCCGCAATAGATCGGCTTGCCCTCAGGTATGACGGCCTCGACCCTGAGATCGAACAGCTCGAAACTGTCGTCGACTGGTGCGGTCATCTCATATCTCCGCGCGCTCGAAGGTGACTTCGCAGGCGCCGTTGCGGCGAATGACGCCGCAGGCTGCGGCGAAATCTTCTCGTTCGTCGGGACGGACCTGGGCGACGACGCTGCCGGCAAGCCAGCCGATGGGGAACAGCAGGCGAGCACCTTGTCCATAAAACAGGCCGATATCGAAAATGGCGTCGGGGTTGCCGCCCCACATGCGCGGAGGCACATAGCTCAATATGATATCGCCGGGCTGTGGTGTCAGCGTTGCATTCTCCGCCGGCAGGGCGCTCGCATAGGAAGCGCCTATCAGATGCGCCGGCGGGACAGGGCAGGAGATTTCCGGGCCGGTCCACATCGCATGAATGCCGCCGACCACACGCGGCTCGCTGAGATATGTCCACAGAAAGGCTGCATTGTCCGGCGACTTGGCATCCAGCAGCGGCGCATGGACGTTGAGACCGGAGCGTGGTTCGGAGATCTTGATGGCGCGCTGGCTCATATGGATAGGCCCTTCTTCGCTTCTGCTTCCAGTTTGCTGCGCAGGAAGGTGAAGGGCCGGCTGATATCTGCGACCAGCGCATTGCGGGCTTCTTTGGCATCCTGTGCGGCCATCGCCTTGACGATGGTGCGGTGATAATGGGCAGTGTCGACCTCGCCGGCGTCGGAGAAGGCGTAGATTGCGACACGGATACAGGGACCTGATTGCAGCCATAGGCTCTCGATCATCGGGATCAACACAGCCGAGCCGCAGGCGCGATAGATCTCGAAGTGGAAAGCCTGATTGAGCGTCACCTCGCGGTCGACATCCTTCTTGTGCTTGAGGGCGCGCATCTCGTCCCATTCGCCAAGCATGCTTTCGATGGTGGAAATCTGGCGCGCGGTCATGCGGGTCGCTGCAAGCGCGATCGCCTCGCCTTCGATCAGAATGCGGGCACGCAAGAGGTCGTCCATGCGCTCGAGCGTGATCGGCGGCACGCGAACGGATCGGTTGGGGAGGGCTTCCAGCGCCTTTTCGGTGATCAGCCGGCCGAGCGCCTCGCGCACCGGCATGGTGCTGGTCATCAATGCGTCGGCAAGGCCTCGGATCGTCAGCACCTGGCTCGGCTCGAAAAGGCCGCCGATCAGCGCGCGGCGCAGCTCGGAGTAAACCCGGTCTTGAACCGTCTCACGGCCAACGGGCGCAAGCTGTGCGGCAATCGGATCGCTCTTCTCTGCGGCGGCCTTTTGCATTCGAAATCCCTTTTTCGGCTTGCAGAGTGGATTAAAGCTGATTAGCGTGATCAATGCAAGTGTGATCACAAATCAAATAATCAGGGAAGCGCAATGATCGCTTTCCGGCCAGAGGGATCTCATGAGTACGACCACTGAACGACATGGCGAGGACGCTCGGCCGGTTCTGAGCGCAAAGAACGTGGTGCGCCGGTTCGGCGGCATCACTGCCGTCGGCGATGTTTCGTTCGATGTGCGGCAAGGCGAAATCCTGGGATTGATCGGCCCGAATGGAGCCGGCAAGACGACGATGTTCGATCTGCTGGCCGGCAGCGTTGCTCCCACCAGTGGCGAGATCACGTTGAATGGCACGCCAGTTGCCGGTGAGGCGGCGCACCGCCGGATCGGCCGCGGTCTCGGACGCACATTTCAGATTCCGCGGCCCTTCCCCAATCTGACACTTCTCGACAATGTCATGCTGGCTGCACAGGATCAGGCGGGCGAGCGCTTGCTGTCGAATTTCCTGCGCCCGTGGAAAGTCGCGGAGCAGGAGAGGGCGGCTCATTCAAAGGCGATGGAACTGCTGGATCTCGTTCACCTGACACGTCTGGCGCATGAACCCGCGCGCGTTCTGTCCGGTGGACAGCGCAAGCTTCTGGAGCTTGCTCGCGTCATGATGGCCGATCCCGCCCTCATTCTGCTCGATGAACCCGCTGCCGGCGTCAATGCCACGCTTCTGGAGACGATTATCGACCGCATCCGCGATATCAACCAGCGCGGCGTCACCTTTCTGCTGATCGAGCACAATATCGATATGGTGACGCGGCTCTGTCATCGCGTGCTCGTCATGGCGAGCGGCCAGCTTCTTTGCGAGGGGACGCCGGAAGAGGTTGCTCGCGATCCGCGCGTCATCGAAGCTTATTTGGGAGGCGCGGCATGAGCGAACCCGTGCTCATCGTTCGAGATCTCGTCGCCGGGTACGAGCCTGGCGTGCCCATTGTGCGCGGTGCCTCGATCACCGTTGCGGAAAAAGAGATCGTCGTCGTCCTTGGTCCAAACGGCGCCGGAAAATCGAGCTTTATCAAGGCGATTGCGGGCCTTGTTCCAGTTGAAAGCGGTTCGGTGAAACTCGCCGGCACCGAGATCACCCGCGCGCCGGCACATAACATGGTGCGGCTCGGCCTCGCCTTTGTGCCGCAGACGGAAAATGTCTTCCCGCTGATGTCCGTCGAAGACAATCTGAAGGTTGCCGGCGGCATTCTGAAGCCGAAGGAAGTGCCTGTTCGCATCGAGGAAATGTATGCGACCTTTCCAGATCTCGCGCGCCATCGTCGCATCGCGGCCGGCAATCTTTCCGGAGGACAGCGGCAGATGCTGGCCGTTGCGCGTGCCCTCATCGTTCATCCAAAGCTTCTCGTTCTCGATGAACCCTCGGCGGGCCTCTCGCCGAAGTTCGTCTCGATGGTTTTCGACATGCTGACCGAGATCCGCAAGTCGGGCGTGACCATTCTGCTGGTCGAGCAAAATGCAAAGGCGGCGCTGGCCATTGGCGATCGCGCCTATGTTCTAGTCGAGGGCAAGGACAGGCATGAAGGCATTGCATCGGAGCTTTGGAACGACCCCGTCGTGGCTGAGCTCTATCTCGGCCAGCGACCGGCACCGTCAGTCAACGGAGGTGCGGCATGAACCTGCAATTTATCGTCGACGGATTGCTGACGGGCTCCATGATCGGTCTTGGCGCCATCGGGGTGACTCTGACCTATTCGATCTTGCGCTTTTCGAATTTCGCCCATGGCGACTTCATGGCTTGGGGCACCTATGCGACCCTTGCCGTCGTCAGCGCCATCGGAGCGATCTTCGGCAAGGTCGCACCGATCGGCCCGCTCTCCTTCGGCTGGCCGCTGATCGTCGCGGTGATTGTCGCCATGGGCTTTACCGGCGTTCTTGCCCTTGCGCTCGACAAGGTCTTGTTCGCCAGGCTGCGAGCCAAGGGCCAGTCGATCATCGTCGTCATGGCAAGCTTCGGCGCCTCCATGGCGCTACGCAGCCTGCTTGAATTCCTCTTCACCTCACGCCCGACCTATTTCAGTCGTGCCATCCAGATCGCCATGCCCGTCGGCTTCGGCATTCGCATCACGCCCGATCAGATCGCGCTTTTGATCGTCACGGCACTGCTGGTTTTCGGCGTGCATATGCTGATGACGAGGACGCAGACAGGCCGCTCCATGCAGGCACTCAGCCAGAACCCGGCGCTTGCCCGTGTCGTTGGCATCGATGTCACCAAGGTCGTGCGCATCACCTGGCTGATCGGTGGGGGGCTCGCCTGCGTTGCCGGCGTCATGATCGGCATCCTCGTGCAGATCCGCCCGCTGATGGGCTTCGACATGCTGCTGCCTATGTTTGCCGCAGCCATTCTCGGCGGCATCGGCAGCGTGCCCGGAGCTGTTCTTGGCGGCCTGATCATCGGACTTGCTGAAGCTGGTGCGGTTCAACTGATCGGAGCGGAGTGGCGCGCTGCCATCTCCTTCATCATCCTGATGGCGGTGCTGTTCGTCCGGCCGATCGGGCTTTTCGGAGTGAGAGAGCGATGATGGATATTATTGGCTACGGCGCTTTCTTCCTGACGACGGCGTTGATCTTTTCGTTCATTACGCTCGGATTGAACCTGCAATGGGGACTGACGGGCCTTTTCAACGTCGGCCTTGCCGGTTTCGTCGCCATCGGCGCCTACACCTCGGCTCTGTTGACGACGCCGGATACGGCCGGGCGGTTCGGCGGATTCGATTTGCCGATCCTTATCGGCTGGCTGGGCGCAATGATAGTGGCCGGCGTTGCCGCCGCGATCATCGGCGTGGCGACGCTCCGGTTGAAATCGGACTATCTGGCGATCACCACCTTCGGCGTCGCAGTGGTCGTCCAGCTTGTCGCGCTGAATGCGCAAAAGCTGACAGGCGGCCCCTTCGGCATCGGCTTCATACCCCGGCCGTTTTCGAGCCTTGCCGAGACGCCGCTGCTCTTCAACTTCGCCAATCTCGGCGTTGTGGTCGCCGTGCTGCTGGTCGCGTATTTTGCGCTGGAGCATTTGGCGCACAGTCCCTGGGGGCGCGTGCTGAAAGCGTTGCGTGAGGATGAGCGCGCGGCAGTTTCGCTCGGCAAGAGCGCACGTTTCTATCGCGTTCAGGCATTTGCCGTCGGCGGCGCGATCATGGGGCTCGCCGGCGCGATACAGGCGCATTTCATCGGCTTTATCGCGCCTGACAACTATCTTCCGATCCTGACGTTTCAGGTCTGGGTCATGCTGATCGTCGGTGGTTCCGGCAGCAACAAGGGAGCTATCATCGGCAGCATTGTTGTCTGGGCAATCTGGGCTGGCTCAGGCGCGCTGACAAGCGCACTCTTCTCTCCGGAGCAGCAGGCTCGTGCCGCCTCGCTGCAGATCGTCGCAATCGGCGTCATGCTCTGCATAATTCTGCTGGTGCGCCCAGGTGGGATTCTTGGGGACATGCCTCGCCGGCGTCCGGCTGCGCGTCGATCCTCCCCTGCCACGGACGAAGCCAGCTCTTCCTGACGCTTCAGGACGGCAATCCCGAACGGACGATGGATCAATCTTTGACGACGACGAAAGGCATGATACTGAGAAGCATGGACAACGTTTCCCGCACCAACTTGCAGATTATTCTCGCCATTCACTGAATGGTGGGTCGGATATTTGTTGTCCAAGCAAAGAAACCCGCCCAGAGGCGGGTTTTCTTTTTCCGTCTCGTGGGCTCTCCCGGAGTTGGAAATGTCAGATCAGGAATTCAACAGCGATCTTCAGGCCTCTCATCGCGCGACGCTGCACATGCTGTGCGGAAAGATCGCTGCCGGAAAATCCACCCTCACCGCCGAGCTGGGCCGAATGCCCTCCACCGTAGTTATCAGCGAGGACTTTTGGCTGAGCCGCCTGTTTGGCCCCGAAATGAAGGATGTTGCGGACTACATCCGTTGCTCACGGCGACTGCGCGAGGCCGTCGGTCCGCATGTTCAGGATTTGCTGCGTCTCGGGGTCTCTGTCGTACTGGATTTTCCTGCGAACACGGTCGCTATGCGGGCCTGGATGAGGACGCTCTTCGAGGCAGCCGGTGCCGATCATCGTCTGCATTTCCTCGATGTGCCCGACGAGGTGTGCAAGGCGCGTCTTCGCGCCCGCAACGCTGCTGGTACGCATGATTTCGCAGCCTCGGATGCCGAATTCGAGCAGATCTCCAGCTATTTTGTCTCACCATCGGAGACTGAGGGGTTTAACGTCATCCTTCGGTCGGCCTGACGCTCGACATCCTACCAGACCGGACGGCGCCGGGGTTTGCTGCATCCTCGGCGTCGCTGGAGAGTTGGACTGTGCCGAAAGCAGCACGCAGTTTTCGCGGAAACGTTTGAGCCTAACCTAGCCCTTGACCGCGCCGGCCGTCATCGAGCCGGAAAGCTGCCGATACATCACCAGGCCGAGCAAAGCCGGCGGCAGGGCGCCGAGGATCATGACCGCCGAAGCCATGCCCCATTGCACGCCGCCGCCACTGGCCGCAAAGAAGAACGAGGCTCCGACCGTCATGGGAACGGCTTGATTGGTCGTTAGCATCAGTCCGAACAGGAATTCGTTCCACGCGGTGATGAAGCCGAAGATGAAGGTGGTGACGAGGGTGGGACGAACCACCGGACGAATGACCCTGATCATGATGTGGAAAACGCTTGCCCCATCGACCGTCGCGGCCTCATCGAGTTCGATTGGTATGTCGGATATGGCATTGACCAACATGACCAGCGCCAGCGGAATGTTGACGATCGTCAAGATAAGCCCGAGGCCGATCCGCGTGTCGAGCAGGCCGAGCCACTGATACATCATGTAAAGCGGGATCGCGAAGACGACCAGCGGCACGGCGCGAAGGTTGATGACCAGCGGAAGCAGGAGCTTTTGCCCGGTTTCGCTGCGGGCAATCACGTAAGCTGCCGGAAAGGCGAGCACGATCGCCAGCAGCGTGCCGATCAGCGCTGCCGCCGCGCTGTTTGCGAGATAGAGGAAAATGTTGAAGCGCTCGGTGTCCGTCAGTACCTTCAGATAGTTGTCGAAGGTCGGTTGCTCGATCCATAGGCCGGCATTGCTGGAGATCTCGCGCGTCGTCTTGAACGAGGTGATGAGGGTGACGAGGATCGGAAAGTTCATGGCAAAGACCACAATGCCGTAGACGATCCAGCGCAGGGGTTTCAGCATCTCATCTCTTCCTTCGCGCGCCGAGCCAGTTCAGGCCATAAAGAACCAGCAGCGATGTGATGAACAGCACGACGGAGGCTGCAACCGCCTTGCCGATGGCGCCTTCCTTGAAGAAGGCCTGGTAGATGTAGATCGACAAAGATGTCGTCGATCCGCCAGCGCCGCTGCCGGTCAGGGCATAGACATTGTCGAACACCCGGAAGCCGTCGATGAAGCGGATGAAGAAGGCGACGGTCAGCGTCGGCATCATCAGCGGCAGCTCGATACGCCACAGGCGCTGCAGTCCGGTCGCCCCGTCTAGCGCCGCCGCTTCGCGCACGTCCTCGGGAATAGCGATATAGGCAACATAGAACAGCAGAAAGGCGAAGGGGGTCCATTGCAGCACTTCGACGACGACGAGCGTGCGGAAGGCATTCTGAAAGTCGAGGAAGGCCGGGCTGTCGCCGAACCACTCGAAGAGATAATACGGCACCGGTCCGGCAAATTCGTGCAGCACGAGGCGATACATCAGACCGACCATGGCCGGCGCAACCATCAACGGCAGCATCAGCGGCGCCATCAGCACGGGCCGTGCTGACAGAAGCGGCTTGAGGAAGATCGCCAGGAAAAGGCCGAGCAGACACTCCGAAACGGCGGTGATGATGCCGAAGCGGACGGAGAACCAGACCGATTGCCAGAACGACGCGTCCGTGAGCGCTAAGACATAGTTGTCAAAGCCGCTGATCCGGGGGCTGCGCAAGGTCTCGAACGAAACGGTCGAGATGGAATAGACGAGATTGAGGAGAGCCGGGAAGCCGAGGAACAGCAGCAGAAACCCGACAAGGGGTGCCAGGTAGAGTCTGCCTTCAGAGCGTTTTACGAGAGCCATGGGTGTCAGCCGTTGTGGCCGGATGCCGTCGAGCCGGCATCCGGCCCTTGTCCCTATTTCTTCAAGAGATCCTGCATGCCCGCCTTGGTATGGGCAAGCGCATCCTCAAGACTTTGCTGGCCGGACCAGTAACCGGTGAATTCCTTGGCTTGCAGTTCGTAAACCGAAAGCGCCTTGGCGGAGGTGGCACCCGTCATGACGTAGCCATACTTGCTGGCGAATTCGCCGAGCTTCACGAGATCGGGGCGTTCCTTGGCCACCTTGGCGACGACATCCGGTGTCAGCGCGGGCGAACCGCCTGCGCGGGCATAGGCAAGGGCCGCATCCTCGGAAGACAGCCATTTGAGGAACTTGATCGCGCCTTCCTTGTTCTGCGCGTGCTTGTTGAGCCCGAGGCCGAGACCGTGAATATGATCGGCGCGTCCGTTCGGCCCGGCCGGTGGTGCAACGATGCCGGTTACGTCAGCGACGGCAGGCGATTTCTTCGGGTCCGTGAGCTCAGCCGCTGCCGCATTCCATTGCAGGGCAGTCGCGGTTTGCCCGGAGCTGAAGGCGGCATTGGTTTCGGGATATTCGTAGCTGAGCGAATCCTTCGGCGACGCACCGGCGTCATAAAGCGTCTTGTAGAGTTTCAGCGCCGTCTTGTAGGCATCCGAGTCGATCGTGACGTTGCCGCTGGCGTCCATCCAGTCGCCGCCATAGGAGCGCGGCAGGGACTGGAACACCATCATGTTGAAGAGAAGGTTATTCATCTGCAGCACGGTGCCATAGCGGACCGGGCTCTGGCGGTTGACTTGCTTGCTGAAATAGAGCGAAGTCGCCGCCCAATCGTCCCATGTCCAGTCATCGGGCTGCTTGGGCGCAAGCTCCTTGCCGAGATACTTCTTGGAGATCTCGGCATACTTGGCCTTGGCGTCGGGATCGGCGATCAACGCGTCGACGAGATCCTTGCGGTAGTACATGAAATGCAGCGACAGATCGGTCGGCACGCCATATTGCTTGCCGTCGAACTGCATCGTCTTCAGGACGGTATCGCCGAACACCTTCGAGGCGTCGGCATTAAGCTCGATCGGCTCCATATAGGGCGCATAGCGACCGATCGAATAGGTTGCGACCAGATTGACGTCGAAGGCATTGGAGCCGGCCGCCATATCGGCCTGCAGCTTGTCGAAGAAGCCGTCGCGGTTGAAGAACAGAAGTTCGACCTTGTCGGCATCCGACGCCGTCTTGTTGTAAAGATCGGCGGTGGCGCGCAGCGCCGTTTCCTCGGAACCTCCCGGCCAGCCGAGGACGACGACCTTGGCGTTGGCAAGGCCCGGCAGCGCTGTTGCTGACAGCATCAGGGCAAGCATTGCAGATGATATGTGCTTGAATTTCATTCTCGTTCCCTTTCCTTATCGTTGTTGGTTGAATGCGGCAGGCGTGTCTATCGCTGGCGCCCGGCCAGGTCCGCCGCGCCGATGATGCCGGCATGGGGGCCGAGGCTTGCCGCAACCAGATGCGGTGCGAGATGCGGAGCCAACCCTGCGAGCTGTGCACGAACAGCTTCGAGATAGCCGGGCGCCAGACCGATACCGCCACCGATGACGATGCGTTTTGGCGCGAACATCATCTGTATGTCGCGGCATAGAAGTGCGACGCGCGCTGCGGACTGTGCGACGATCGCCTCGGCCCAGTCAGTGCCTTCGCGTGCCTTTTGGAAGATCTCGGGCGCCTCGGCCGGATGCCCGGTGCGGGCGGCTTCCGCTGCCATCCATCGGCCGGAAACGACATCTTCCAGCGGAGCTTGGCCGTGCGTGGGTCCGCGGATGAGGCCGAAATGACCGGCAAGGCCGAGCAATGGCTGCCCGTTGACCACGACACCGCCGCCAATTCCTGTGGATATGGTCAGGAACACGGTGTCCTCGTTATTACCGGCACCGAACCTGTGTTCGCCCCAGGCTGCCGCCTGCGCATCGTTGACGGCGAAGGCCGGCTTGCCGAACAAGTTTTCAGCTTGCGCCGCCAACGGATAGGCGTCCGGAATTGCGAGCGTCGCGGGATTGAGTGCAGACCAGCGCCCGTCGTCTATCAGGCCGGTTGCGGCGATGCCGACGCGGTCGTACTGCCTGCTCCAGGACTGTGCCTGTTCGGCGATGGCCGCCAGCCACGCGTCCGGCCCTACCTGCCGGCTGGTCGCGATCGTCCTTTCCGCAAGCACCTGCGTGCCCCTGACCAACGCTGCCAGGGTCTTGGTTCCGCCGATGTCGATTGCGAGCGTGGCGCCTTCGCGCTGCGAAAAGGCAGTCGAGACGGCGGCGTCGAACCAGGACGTCACATGCTCTGTCCGCGTGATCGCCGAGCCTACCACGACGGCGCAGGCGCCCGCCCGCACTGCCTCGGCGGCCTGTTCAGGCGTGCGGATACGGCCTTCCGCGATCACGTAGGGGGTCAACTGCCGCATGGCGGCAATTAGCGCGATGTCCGGTTCGACTGGCTCGGGGCCGCCGACATAGCCCGACATGGTCGTGCCGACAAAGTCGACGCCGGCTTCAAGCGCACGTTCCGCATCCTTCAGACAGGAGCAATCCGCCATGGACAGCAGGCCCCGTGCCTTGATGGCGGCAAGCAGCGCCTCGATGGTTTCAGGACGAGGTCGATCCGTGGCGTCGAAGGCGATAATATCGGCGCCGGCATCGGCTAGGGCCTCGACGTCGGCGATGAAGGGTGTAATGCGCACCGGACTATCATCAAGGTCGCGTTTGACGATGCCGATGATTGGCGCGTCGACCGCGGCTCTGACGGCGGCGACATAGGCCGCCGACTCGATGCGCAGCGCGCGGGCTCCGGCGGCCAGGGCCGCGCGTGCAAAACCGCTGACGAAAATCGCCTCGTCCATCGCTCCGCCCGGCACGGGCTGGCATGAGACGATGAGGCTCAGATTGAGATCTTCTTTGCGCATTCGACACCCCTTTTCGGAGCGCTACGATAGACAATGATTACCAGAAAGCAACCGGTTTTAAACTGGTATTATCTTTGTAGCTCGAAGACAAAATCGTAGACCTCGCCCTTGTAGCGGGTCTCGCAAAACTCGACGATCTCTCCGTCGGCGAGAAAGCAGCGCCGCTCGGTCGTCAGGATCGGCGCACCCGGCTCGCAGCGCAGATGCTGCGCATCCTCGGGCGAGGCGGCACGCGCGCGCATGCGCTGAACGGCGCGCTTCGGAAGGAAACCGCGTTCGGCAAGCGCTTCGTAGAGGGAATCGCCGACGAGCGAAGGCGAGGGGAGGAAGCGAACCGGCACGGCGGCGTGTTCGACGGCGATCGGAGCGCCATCGGCGGTGCGCACGCGGCGCATACGCAGGACCTGCGCATTGGCCGAGATACCGAGCGCCATCATTTCGGCCGGTGACGGACGGGTTAACTGCTTGGAAATCCAGATGCAGCCCGGTTCCATGCCGCGAGCACGCAGATCTTCGGAGAAGCTGGTAAGGGTGGAAAGCGACTTTTCGACACGCGAGCCGATCTCGCTGCGCGCACCTTGCCGCCGGCTCAACATGCCTTCCTCTTCCAGCATGGCAAGCGCTTTTCGAACCGTTACGCGTGAAAGGGAAAGGTTCTCGGCAAGCGAGCGCTCGCCCGGCAATACCGACCCGGATTTGAAGGCGTGGCTACGAATGGCGGCTTCGATGGCGCTCTTCAGCTGCTTGTAGAGCGGCATTCCTTGAGCGCCGGAAGCGAGCTCTTTCCTGACCAGTTCGACAATATCAGTTGCCAAGGCAAACTTTCCTTTGACGGCACGACGATGAAAAATATCGTCCTGTTCGATACTGGTATTATACTGTACAGGTTTTTACGGTCTGTCGAGACAGATAAAGGGCATACCGGTCCGCAAGCGCGGACCGGTATGCAGTTCGTATCAGGAGGCTAGAGCGCGGCGCTCTAGCTGTGCCGGCATGGCTTTGCCGGGAACACGCAAAGTTGTTTTCGCCGCAGCCCGAGAGGCGGCGGGTGGAATATGGGTCGTATTGGTCTTCGTGGCTCCCAGCCAGCGAAGGATAGCGTCGAAGCCGGGCTGGGCGGCCCGCTTGAATTCCGGGCTCATTTCCTCGTCCATGCCGCAGAGCGAGGCAATTTCCTGGAAGTCCACGCGCCCTGCCCGAAGAGGGGGACGCGATTGGAAAACGATCAGGCCGATCATGAAGCCTTTGATATTCTCGAAGCTACGCGGCTGAAGTAGCGGCTGGAGCCGCATATCGCAAAAATCCGAAATCTTGCGCTGGAAAACATCAGAGGCAGAGCTTTTCTTTATGGGCATTATTCATTCCTTGCAGGCGACATCATCCAAAGGTCGGGGTGTGGCCCGCTAAAGCACTCAGGTTAACGAAGCGCAAACAACCGACCAATTGGCCGCTTTCACTTCTACGATGCGCCGCTATTTGGCAAGTGAAAGATCGATCACGCTTCGGTCAGCGCCGTGTTTGGTACGGCGCGGCAACGCTTGGCCACAAAACCGCCAAGACCATGAAAAAACTGTAACTTGCCTCCCGCGCCATTGAGAGCGACATTTCCCTTGCGCCGGAATTATGAGGTGAAAGACATGTCAGTCTTGGAAATGCTGGTCAGACGCCGGATGCAGGAAGAATATGCCAAGGGTACATCGCCAGAGCGCATAACCCGGCTCCTGCAGGAATTCTTCAACGGGACAGAGGCCTCCCAAGCCGATGCGATCCCGCGCCGGACGTCCGATAATTCGTAAATAATATTGGCCGGCCTCATCAGCTTTTGCGAGGGCCGGCCGTTTGTCGAGGCGGACTAAAGCTTCAAGCCCGGTTTCTATTTTGCCTCATTCGATCCCGGCAGATTTTCGACGGCGGTCAGGATCTTGTAGACGGCGGAGACGCGTGCAGGGATCGGAAAGTTCCTGTTCGCCAGCAGCGCGATGCCGACTTGCCGGGCGGGAATAAAGGCTACGTATGCGCCGAAGCCGTTCGTCGAACCCGTTTTATTCAGCAGGACATCCTTGCGCGGCTGTTGCGGCGGCTCGAGGCGGGTAACCTTGTGCGGCTCAAGTGCCATGTCGGATGAATTGCCGGCGAGCAGTCGCGCGAGCGTCGTCGGATAGGCATAGATTTCCCAGCCCAGCGCCTGCGTCATGTTGTCGACGCGGTAATAGCCGACATGCGTCGCATCGACCGCTTGCTGAAGCGTGCCGTCGAGCTTCGCGTCGCCCATATTGGCTTCGAGAAAGGCAAGCATGTCTGAGGCCGTGGTTTTGATGCCATAGGCCGGCGTGTCGAGCACGCCGGGATTGACGCGGATCGGCTTGTCTTGCTTTGAATATCCATAGGCATAGTTGCCCATCTCTGACGGCGGAACGCGGACATAAGTGTGGGTCAGGCCGAGGCCGTTAAGGATCTTTTCCTGCATAAGCGCATCGAACGGCTGGCCCATAGCTTGACCGGTCAGATAGCCGAACAGGCCGATGCTGGGGTTGGAATACTGCCGGTACGTGCCCGGTGCAAAGGAAGGATGCCAGTTGCGATAGTAGGCAACCATCTTGTCCTGATCCGTCACGCTATCGGGAAATTGCAGGGGCAGTCCGCCTGCCGCGTATGTGCCGAGATCGAGGAGGCTGACCTTGTCGAAACTGGTGCCCACGAGCTCAGGCATATACTTCGTCGCCTTGTCGGATAAAGACAGCTTTCCGCTGATCTGGGCATAGGTGCCGAGTGTGGCCGCGAAGGTCTTGCTGATAGAGCCAAGCTCGAAGATCGTGTCGTTCGTGACCTTCTGGCCGTTCTCCTTCGAGGCGAGGCCATAGTTGAAGATGTAATGCTTGCCCTTGACGGTGATCGCGATTGCCATGCCCGGCACGTCGTTTTCCTTCATGAGCGGGCGAATAGTCTCGTTGACGGCACGCTCCAGCTGATCCCGGTCATTGTCTTCGGCGGCATGGACGCCGATCCCATAAAAGATGCAGCCCGCGATTATGCCGAGCTTCTGCAGCGAATTGGAACGTATATTCAAGATGATATCCTCATTATGATGATCGGCCGTGCCGGATTGTGCGGTGGAAAGGGAGATGGGGCTGGAATTCATATCGTCGCGGCGATGCGGCCAATTTCGGCGATGATGGCGTTGCGTTCGTCGGCTGCGATCGCCGGTATTTCGCAATAGGCCGTGACGATGATGGGCGCGCGGTTTGATGGCCACAGAACTGCAATGTCATTGGCATTGCCGTCTTTGTCGCCGTTCGTGCCGGTCTTGTCACCGGCCAGCCAATTCTTCGGAAGACCGGCACGCAATCGGGTATCGCCTGTCCTGTTGGTCATCAGCCAGGCGGCCAGCTGCAATCGCGAAGCCGGCGACAACACATCGGTGAACAGAAGCCGTCGCAGGTTTTCCAGCATGGCCGCCGCCGTCGTCGTATCGCGCTGGTCGTCTGGCGTATCGTGATAGTTCAGTTCCGGCTCAAGGCGGTCGAGGTGGGTAATTTCGTCGCCAAGGCTGCGGCAGAAGGTTGTCAGTGCTCCTGGCCCGCCGAAGCTTGCAAGCAATAGATTGCCGGCGGTATTGTCGCTAAGCGTCATCATTGCCGCGCAGAGTTCCGCGATGGTCATGCCGCCCTTACCTACATTCGCCTTCGTCGCTGGCGAGCTGTCGACAAGATCGCTTTCCGTATAATGAACGCGCCGGTCGAACTTCTCTTCGCCCTTATCGACGCGTGCCAGCACCAGGGCGGCCGCCAGCGTCTTGAAGGTGCTGCATATCAGGATGCGCTCGCCAGACCGGTGTTCGATGCGCTTGCCGCTTGCCATGTCGAGAACGCTGACGCAGATGCGGCCTGGATGCTTGCTTTCGAGTGCGGCAAGCTGCGCCTCACCCGCATTCTCGTCTGCAGTGCGTCCAACCGCGCTGATCCCTGCCAGAACAGGCAGCGCAAGCAAGCTGCCGGCAAGACTTTGCCGGCGCGACAGTAAGATCGTCATCTTTTTTCCACTTCGATTTATGTTGGGCAGAGGTGCGCCTATCAGGCCCTCGTGGACGTCATTGAGGTCTGGCAAATCACCCTGCGAGGCGGACTATGGCTCCGCTTCCTGCCCTAGACAAACGATCAATTCTGCGCTTAGACATGAGAAAAACTTGGCCTTAGGACACAAATGGACATCTCACAGCTGCCGTTGAATGCTCTTAGGGTTTTCGAGGCATCGGCGCGCCATTGCAGCTTTACGCGGGCCGGACTGGAACTCCGGGTCACCCAGACGGCTATCAGCCATCAGGTCAAGGCGCTGGAGGACGTGCTTGGCGTGACCCTCTTCAAGCGCCTGCCGCGCGGCCTTGCCCTGACCGATGAGGGACACGCGCTGCTGCCGGTGCTGACCGATGCCTTTCGCCGCATGAGCGCCACGCTCAGCCAGCTGGAGGAGGGGAACTTTGCCGAAATCCTGACGGTTGGCGTCGTCGGCACCTTTGCCATCGGCTGGTTACTGCCGCGCCTCGGGGGCTTCAAGGCGCTGCATCCGCATGTCGATCTGCGCCTGAAAACAAACAACAATCGCGCCGATATGGTGCTCGACGGGTTGGATTTCTTTCTGCGCTTCGGCGACGGCGCCTGGCATGGGACCGAGGCGATCCACCTTTTGGATGCGCCGCTCTCTCCGGTCTGCACGCCGGCGCTTGGGGAAAGGTTGCGCAGGCCTGCCGATCTCGCCGATGTCGAGCTGTTGCGCTCTTATCGGCTCGACGAATGGTCGCTCTGGTTCAGGGCTGCGGGTCTGCAGCCTCCTCATCTGCGGGGCTGGATGTTCGATTCCTCACTGACACTCGTGGAAGCTGCGGCACGCGGCGTGGGCGTCGCGCTCGTGCCAGTGGCGATGTTCTCGCACGACATCGAGGCCGGGCGCATCATGCAACCGTTCACAATGACCGCGACGACCGGAAGCTACTGGCTGACGCGATTGAAATCGCGGGCAGAGACGGCGTCGATGAAAACGTTTCGGCAGTGGCTGCTTGCAGAAATCGAGGAGATGCCTGGGTGACACGCAACCTAAAACGGCCCCGGACATGCGTCCGGAGCTATTTGCAGTGAATTGGCTTTTATGGCCGTGAAGGCGGCGAAGCTCGGCGGCTTCAGCTTGCGAGTTTCAACCTCACGGCGCCCGTCCGCGTGCCAGAGCGCACCGTCTTGAACCGGCCAACCAGACCAGCAAGTTCGTTGCTGATATCGGCGAGGTGCCGGGTCGAGGCGTTGGTTTCCTCCATCAACGCGACGTTCTGTTGCGTCATTTGGTCCATGTTGCGGACGGCGGAGTTGATCTCGCTGATGCCGACGGCCTGTTCCTGCGTTGAGCGGGCGATGGCACCGACATTTCTGTCGATGGAGGCGACCTGATTGCCGATCAAGGACAACGCTTCGCCGGTCCGGTTGACCAGCTCGACGCCGCGACGGACGTCGTTCGACGACCTGTCGATCAGATTCTTGATTTCCTTGGCGGCCGTTGCCGAACGCTGGGCCAGCTCGCGGACTTCCTGGGCGACGACGGCAAAGCCCTTGCCCTGTTCGCCGGCTCTTGCCGCTTCGACGCCAGCGTTCAACGCCAGAAGGTTGGTCTGGAAGGCGATATCGTCGATGACGGAAATGATGTCGGTCATCTTGCGGGAAGAGGTTTCAATATCGCCCATGGCCGAAACGGCTTGCTGGACGACTTCGCGGGAGCGCTCTGCCTCGGAGGCGGATTCCTTGACGATTGCTTGGACTTCGCGCGTTCGCTCTGCGGTCTGCTCGGAGATCGTGGTGATCTGGTCGATCGCCGCCGCACTTTCCTCAAGCGCTGACGCCTGTTGCTCCGTGCGCCGCGCCATGTTGTCAGCGGCGGAAGAAATGGACCCGGCTTCGTCGCGAACGCGGGTCACCGAATCCTCTATGCGCTGCATCGCCGTGCCGAGAGAGGCGAGTGACTCATTGTAGTTGCTTTTCAGAACTTCGAACTCGGTCGAAAGGGCGTCGGTGATGTCAGCCGTCAGGTCGCCGTTCGCAAGGCCGTTCAGCGCCAAGCCGAGCGCATTGAGCGCGCGCTCCTGCTCGCGCTGTGCTGCGGCCCGCTCGGCTTCGGCGCGATCGCGTTCGTCGGCAAGCACCTGCAGATAGACGGAAATGCCGTAATCCATGTCGAGGAGTGCGGCCTTGACGATAGCCGACAGCCGGCGCGACAGGGCCTGCTCGTGCTTGCGATGCATGAAGCCTGACAGCTGCTGCGCGACGATCGAGCGGACCATGCCTTCGAGAATCAGGGCGTAGCCGCCGATATACCAGCGCGGCTCGAGCCCGAGGCGGGCATGGGTCCTGCCGACGGCAGAGACGGCCTCGACATAATCGGGACCGTATTTGCCCGAGGCAATCGTCTTCCAATGATCCTGTTGCTTGGATTTCGCATGTGCCACATGCTGCTGCGACGAGAAAAACTTCGACATTGCCGGATGTTTGGCGATCTTCTCGTAGAAGGTGTCGAGAGAGCCCTTGACGGCGGCTTCGATGGTCGGCTGCAGCTCCGAGAGAGCTTGCCGGGCATCTTGCCCCAGTCCAACAAAGTCGAGCCGATCGTTCAACTCGTCCATTTTCGATGCGCGCACCATAGTCTGCTCCAAGAAAGAAATTACAAGCAGTTAGGGCATGGGTATGGTTAAGAATCTATTAGATTTTCAGCCGATTTTCGCGGCAAGATTGTCGCAGCTTCACATGGTCAGGTTGCAGCCTTTTGCGCCTTGCAATGTTATTGCCCGTCTTGCCGGCTTCTGTTACAGACTGGCCGTCACTACATATTTCGTCGTGGAGCAATTGGCATGGGGAACTCCAAGTCAGCAGATAGATAAGCCGCAACAGCTTTTGTTGTTGCGGCGTGCTGTCGATCTCATTGCAATTGAAGCCACTGGCAGGCGCCGCCCGAACTCTCTTTCGAGCGGAAATTTCTCATGTCTGACATGCGCCCGTCCTGGGCCTATACGCTGCCGGCAGCACTCTTGCTGATGGCGCCTTTCGATATTCTCGCCTCGCTGGCTATGGATATCTATCTTCCTGTCGTGCCGTCGATGCCCGACATTCTCGACACGACACCTGCGGTGATCCAGCTGACGTTGAGCCTCTATATGATCATGCTCGGTCTCGGGCAGGTCCTGTTCGGTCCGCTTTCGGATCGCATCGGCCGGCGTCCCGTCCTGCTTTCGGGCGCGGTTCTCTTTGCCGTTGCCTCTCTTGGAGCGGCCTTGTCATGGAGCGCTTCCGCCTTCGTGCTTTGCCGCCTGCTGCAGGCCACAGGCGCTTCCGCTGCGTTGGTCGCGACCTTTGCGACTGTGCGGGATGTCTATGGCAATCGTCCGGAGCAGGCCATTATCTATGCCACATTCGGCTCGATACTGTCCTTCGTCCCAGCGCTCGGCCCTATCGCAGGGGCCATGATTGCCGATCAGTTCGGATGGCGCGCCATCTTCATGTTGCTCGCAATCATGGCCTTGATGGCTATTCTTGCCGCAATGGTGAAGTGGCACGAAACAATGCCTACGGTCACGACCGGACCACGCCGTTCCGTCCGGCTGATTTTCACCAGCCGGCCGTTCTGGACCTATACGCTGGCTTTCAGTGCGAGCATGGGCACGTTCTTCGTGTTCTTTTCGACTGCTCCGCGCGTGTTGATCGGTCACGCCGGCTATTCCGAGCTTGGTTTCAGCGTCGCATTTGCAACGGTTGCCGTCGTGATGATCGTCGTCACGCGCTTTGCCGGATCGTTTGTCGGGAAATGGGGCGTCGCAGGCTGTACCGCACGGGGCATGTTGCTGCTTCTTGTCGGTGCCGCAGCGCTTGCTTTCGGTCAGTTATACGGCTCGCCGTCCTTTGCAAGCTTCGTGCTGCCGATGTGGATCATGGCGGTCGGCATTGTCTTCGCCGGAGCGGTTACGGCGAATGGCGCGCTGGCGGAATTTGACGACATAGCCGGATCGGCCGTCGCGTTTTACTTCTGCATTCAAAGCCTGATCGTCAGCGTTGCCGGAACTTTGGCGGTTACCGTGCTGAATGGCGATAGCGCATGGCCGCTTGTCGCCTTCTCGACGCTGATGGCGTTGCTGGTGCTAATGGCATTACGCCTGTTGCAATGTGGTAATGCCCCGGCTTAACTCGCCGAGCGCGCGCACTTCAGGGGATCAAGCCTAACGCCGTCGCCCGCGAAGAAGGCTAGCTTCTTCGCGGGCGATCGACTTCGTTTGTAGCATTTGCTGTTTCATGCGAACGTGTGCCGCGGATGCCTGATCGGCATCCCGGCATTCGTGACCGCGTTAACGCCACCCCAGCGCTGGCGCCACATGGGTCAAGATCGACTCGATGACATGGGCGTTGTAATCGACCCCGAGCTGGTTCGGCACGGTCAGCAGCAACGTATCCGCGGCGGCGATCGCTTCGTCCTTCGCCAGTTGTTCGATCAGCACATCCGGCTCGGCGGCATAGCTGCGGCCGAAAATCGCGCGCGTCTTCTCATCGATGAAGCCGACTTTGTCGTCATCCTTGCCGCTGCTGCCGAAGTAGGCACGGTCGAGATCGTTCACCAGCGCGAAGATGCTGCGGCTCACGGAGACCCGTGGTTCGCGCTTATGCCCGGCCTCTTTCCAGGCCTCGCGATACGCCCTGATCTGATCGGCTTGCTGAACGTGGAAGGGCAGGCCGCTTTCATCGTCCTTCAGCGTCGAGCTTTGCAGGTTCATGCCGAGCTTTGCCGCCCATACGGCCGTGGCGTTGGAGCCGGCACCCCACCAGATGCGCTCGCGCAGGCCCTCGGAATAGGGCTCCAGGCGCAGCAGGCCGGGCGGATTGGGGAACATCGGCCGCGGATTCGGCTGTGCGAAGCCTTCGCCGCGCAAGAGATCGAGCAGCACTTCCGTATGTCTACGACCCATATCGGCGTCACTTTCCCCTTCCATCGGTGCATAGCCGAAGTGGCGCCAGCCATCGATAACCTGTTCCGGCGAGCCGCGGCTGATGCCGAGCTGTAGACGTCCGCCGGCGATGAGGTCGGCCGCGCCTGCGTCCTCGGCCATGTAGAACGGGTTCTCATAGCGCATGTCGATGACGGCGGTGCCGGTTTCGATGCGGCTGGTCTTGGCGCCGACCGCAGCCAGCAGCGGAAAGGGCGAGGCGAGCTGGCGCGCGAAATGATGCACGCGAAAATAGGCGCCGTCTGCGCCCAACTGTTCCGCCGCGACGGCAAGATCGATCGACTGCAGCAGCGTGTCGGCCGCCGAGCGTGTCTGCGATTGGGGTGAGGGCGTCCAGTGGCCGAAGGAAAGGAAACCGATCTTCTTCATGATACCATCCTACTGTATCCTGTTAGCACGGCCCGATATTGCGTCATGCACACCGAGGCAGATCCAGCCGAACAATATATGTCGTTGCCTGCCTCTTGCTGCCATGGCTCGCAAAAGCCGTAGGTTCAGGCGCGTATATGTGCACGGATGCAGCCGGATGGAACAGCGCAATCTGTGAACTGACCGTCAACGGTGCCAGACGCGCTGGAAATGGGTGAGCCCTTGACTATTCTGTGGATTCAGTTTGCACGCTCTGGATGCAGCGGCTTCGCCCCCGACGCCAAGGATCAGAAGATCTTGCGATAGAAGAAACGCTTCATGCCTCTCGGATAATTCTCGAGCGTGCCGAAGCGCTCATAGCCCTGACGCTCATAGAAGCCGGGCGCTTGAAAACTGAACGTGTCGAGCCATATGCCGACGGCGCCTTTTGCCTTGATGATCTCCTCCGCTTCACGGATCAGCTTCGATCCGAAATCCGCGCCTCGCAGGCTTTCGGGGACGAAAAGCAGTTCTATAAAGGCCCAGTCGAAATAGAGCTGCGCCCAAAGGCCGCCGACGATATCGCCCGTTTCGTCGCGGAGGACGACGGCGATCGGCTCGTAATTCTCATTACCCGCTCTTGCCGTATTGAAGGCGTCCAGAGGCGTAAGAATGGCACGGCGGTCGGCGTCGGACGGATTGTCCAGGACTGAAATGGTGGCGCTCGACATGGTTGCAATTTCCTCCGGCATAGTTTCCCGCGCGTCTTCTAACATGAACAAATTTTAAGGAACACATTAACAATCGGATAACGCACCGCACCGAAACTGCCGCGTGTGTGAGTGCTTCTCTCGCTTTCAACGTCCTTGAAACAAGAAATGGCAGGAAACTATGTTTGCTAGAAAATTCGCCCCCGCTCTGGTCTTCGTCGCATTCGGCGCCGGTATTGCGCATGCGGAAGTGCCCGTCCGTATCGATCAGTTCGATCATTGGGGCGCGTATTCTTATAAATCGGGCGACAGCGTCAGCTGCTACGTTCTATCGCGGCCGGTCGCGCAGCAGCCCGCCAGCGTCGACCATGGCGACAACTTCTTCATTGTCTCGCGCCTGTCCCCCGGCGACAAATTGGTTCCCGAAGCCGCAATGGGCTACGACTTGAAAGACGGCGCGCAGATGACGGCGACGGTCGGCGACAAGACATTCCCGATGTTTACGAAAGACCGGCATGGCTGGGTGAGGAACGAGGGGCAGGAACCGACCATGGTGAGCGCTATGAAGGGCGGCGCCCAGCTTCAGTTGCAGGCAACCTCCAAGCGCGGCACCGAGACGAGCTATTCCTATTCGCTCTCCGGTATTACGGCTGCTTTGAAGCGGATAGAGACGTGCAAGTAAGTCGATCGGCATCCGAAACCCGATCCAGGATTTCCTCGCGACGAATTATGTAGCGGATCAGCCGACTGGCACCTTCTTATGCTGTGGAGAAAGCGCCAGTCGGACTTTCGGACCGATATCTCTTGTGAAATCAAAAATCCTGATATAAATGAAACCTGTTGATGGGGCATTCAGGATTTAAATGAAGCGCGGCTTTCTGACAATTTATGCGGGTGAGAACGCGGCGGTCTTCAGGGCACTTTCGGCGCCGGCGCGCGTCGATATGCTGAAATTGCTCTGTGCCAAAGGCTCGTTGAACGTCAACGAGATCGCCCGGGAGCTGGATCTGCCGCAATCCACCGTCGCGACGGGAATCATGATCCTGGAGGAAGCAGGTCTGGTCGAAACCAAGGCCGCGAAAGCACGCAAGGGCTACCAGAAGATCTGCACCGCGCTTTACGACGAAATCCTTTTGAGTTTTGAGGACCAGGCCTTCAAGCACGATGAGGACGTGATCGAAGTGGCCATGCCGATCGGCCTCTATACGAGTTGCGAGACGCACGCGCCATGTGGCCTGTGTTCCACCGAGGGCGTGATCGGGCTGCTCGATGTTCCCGACTATTTTCTCGATCCGCAGCGCATGCAGACCGGCCTTCTCTGGTTCGGCCGCGGCCATGTCGAATATAAATTCCCGAACAATGCCAAGATCTTGAACCGGAATGTCAATGCCATCGAGTTCTCGATGGAGCTGTCTTCCGAGGTGCCCGGCACCAATCCGGATTGGCCGTCCGACATCACGGTCTGGGTCAACGGCGTCGCTGTCGGCACATGGACCTCGCCCGGCGACTACGGCGACAAGCGCGGTGCCTTCACGCCAAGCTGGTGGAAGCTCGAGGGTTCGCAATACGGCAAGCTGAAGACCTGGAGAATCTCGAAGAAAGGCACGTTCATCGATGGTGTGGCCGCTTCCGACTTGACGATCGATGATCTCGCCATTGGCCAGCATTCGTCGATTCGTCTGCGAATTGGCATCGCCGAGGATGCGCGCAACACCGGCGGTATCAATATTTTTGGCCGCGGTTTCGGCAATTACGGCCGCGATATCCTGATGCGCATCGACTTGGCGCAATAATATCAATTAATTTGATATATAACATACGATCGGCGCAAAATTCCGATAAGTCATATTTTTTATAAGTAATTGTTTTTGTAAGGTATTATCTTTGCCTGTACGCCTCTTTGCTGCGGTTTCGACATGGCTCTCCACTTCGACTGCGTTGACGGCACCCCAAAAGTGTATCAAGATCAAGGTATAAGAACGAAATATATGATATATATGGGAGGAAGGCCGTGAAGGCGCATGTGATCGTCCACCGTGATTTCCGAATTGCCGACATTGACGACCGGCTTTACAGCGCTTTCCTTGAGCATCTGGGCAGAGCAATCTATGGCGGCATCTACGAGCCCGGCCACGCGACCGCCGACGAGCATGGCTTCCGCAAGGACGTGATCGAGTTGGTGCGCGAACTCAACGCGCCCTATACCCGCTATCCCGGCGGCAACTTCGTCTCCGCCTACAATTGGGAAGACGGGGTGGGGCCTCGTTCCGAGCGGCCGGTTCGCCTGGATCTGGCTTGGCGGACGCGCGAGAGCAACCAGATCGGCGTCAACGAATTCGTCGATTGGTGCAAAAAGGCCAATACCAAGCCGATGCTCGCCGTCAATCTCGGCTCGCGCGGGCTGGATGCGGCGAGAAACTTCCTCGAATACTGTAATCATCCGGGGGGCACCTATTGGTCGGATCTGCGCCGCAAGCACGGCTGGTCCGATCCGCATGACGTGAAGCTCTGGTGCCTTGGCAATGAAATGGATGGTCCCTGGCAGGTGGGTCACAAGTCCGCCTACGAATATGGACGCCTGGCAGACGAGACCGCCAAGGCCATGCGCGGCTTCGACAAGTCACTCGAACTGGTCGTTTGCGGCTCGTCCAATTCCGACATGAAGACCTATCCCGATTGGGAAGCGCAGGTTCTCGACCAATGCTACGACAGCGCCGATCACATCTCGCTGCATATGTATTTCGCTAATCGCGAGCGAAATACGCTGAACTATCTCGCCAAGGCAGAGAAGCTCGATCGCTATATCGTCACCATCGGCGGCGTGATCGATTATATCAAGGCGAAGAAGCGCTCGAAGAAGACGATCGGCATTTCCTTCGATGAGTGGAATGTCTGGTATCACTCCAACCAGCAGGACAAGGATATCCTTGCTCGCAACGAATGGCCGGATGCGCCGCATCTGCTTGAGGATGTCTATAACTTCGAAGATGTGCTGCAGGTCGGCGGCATCCTTAACACGTTCATTCGCCGTTCCGATCGGGTGCGGATTGCCTGCATCGCCCAGCTCGTCAACGTGATCGCGCCGATCATGACGGAAGATGGCGGCCCGGCATGGCGCCAGACCATCTATTATCCGCTGTATTTCGCCTCGAAATATGGTCGAGGCTACGCGCTGCGTCTCATCACCGACGGCCCGACCTATGACAGCGACGAGGCTGATGATGTGCCCTATCTCGATGTGTCGGCGGCCCATGATGAACTCGGCAACATGGTCACGCTGTTTGCCGTCAATCGCCACCCCGACAGTTCGCTCGATCTCGATACTCGTCTTGAAGGCTTTGCCGGCGCCCGCGTGGTCGAACAGCATGAGATGGTCCACAGCGATCTGCGGGCTGTCAACACGGCGACGCAGCCGAATGCCGTCGTCCCGACCCAAACCGGCGATGCCAAGATCGAGGATGGGCGGCTGCGCGCAACGTTGAAGCCGCTCTCCTACACGGTGATCCGACTGGCGGTGTGATGCTGGCGGCCGGGCCGGTATGTGCCCGGCGGTGACAACGGTCGAAAGGTCGCGAGGAGGCGACTGCCGGCCCGTTGCAGACCCGGACTGCCGCGCAAGGCTTGCGTGGTCGGCCGGGGAAGAGGGTGAAAGTCGTGGTTTGCTCCCCTTTGCCTGGGTGCGCTGCGCAATCGACAAAAATGGGAGGAGATCATGCAGCAGTGGAAGAAGCTTGCCTTCGGTGTCGCACTGGCCACGTTCGGCCTCATCGCGGCTGCCCAGGCTCAGGATTATACCGCCTTGCCTCGCAAGGAGACCTTGATCGTCGAGAATCCAGAGGGAACGATCAAGAATCCGGGTTGGTTCAACATCTGGGTCAACGGCGGCGGCGGTGTTTCGACCGGCCTCCAGCAACTGACCATGGATACGCTTTGGTATATCGACCCCGAAAAGGGCTTGGGCGGCTCGGCCTGGGACAATTCGCTGGCTGCGGACAAGCCGCAATATAATGACGATTTCACCCAGATGACGGTGAAGCTGCGCAAGGGCATCTATTGGAGCGACGGCGTCGAATTCACCGCCGACGATGTGGTCTACACCGTCAAGACGCAGATGGACCATCCGGGCATGAACTGGAGCGCGGCCTTCTCGGTGCAAGTCGCAAGCGTTGAGGCTCCGGACCCCTACACCGTCGTCTTCAAGCTGAAGAAGCCGAATTCGCGCTTCCACTCGATTTTCACCGTTCGCTGGAACGGCGCCTGGATCATGCCGAAGCATGTCTTCGAAAAGGTCGCTGATCCGGTTCGCTACGATTTCGCCAATCCCGTTTCGCTCGGCGCCTACAAGCTGAAAGCCTTCGATCCGCAGGGCAAATGGTACACTTGGGAGAAGCGCGACGACTGGCAGCGCACCTCGCTTGCGCGCTTCGGCGAGCCGGCTCCGAAATATGTAAGCTATGTCGATCCCGGTCCGCCGGATAAGCGCACGATTGCGCAGCTTGAGCACAATCTCGATATCATTCACGACAACACGCCCGAAGGCATGTTCACGCTGAAGGAAAAGTCGAAGACGATCGAAAGCTGGTTCCCCGGCTTCCCCTTCGCTCATCCCGATCCGACGCTGCCGGCCGTGATTTTCAATACGCAGGACCCGCTGTTCCAGAATCCTGACGTACGCTGGGCGCTGGCTTTGCTCATCGATATCAAGGCTGTCGACATGGCAAGCTATCGCGGCGCAGCCACGCTATCTGCACTCGGCGTTCCGCCGACGGCAATCGCGATGACCGATTACCAGGCGCCGATGCAGGATTGGCTGAAGAATTTCGAGATCGATACCGGCAAGCGCAAGATCAAGCCTTACGATCCAACGATCGGCCAGCAGATCGCAGATATCCTGCGCAAGCAGCCGAAGTACAAGGATCAGATCCCGACCGATCCGGCAGCGATCAGCAACGCCTTCGGCTATGGCTGGTGGAAGCCTGATCCGCAGGCTGCGGCCGAGCTCCTGGAAAAGGCCGGCTTCAAGAAGGTGGGCGGCAAATGGATGACGCCCGCGGGCCAGCCGTTCAAGATCCGCCTGACGGTGGAAGGCGACACCCGCTCCGTCTTTACCCGTGCGGGAACTCTGATCGCCCAGCAATGGGCAGCCTTTGGGATCGACTCCAAGGCTGCGCCGTCAACGAACGTCTGGCAGGTGGGCTTGCAGCCTGGCGATTACCAGGTCGCTATCGCGTGGAGCGTCGAGACCTGGGGCGGCGATCCCGATCTGTCCTTCTTTCTCGACAGCTGGCATTCCGAATTCGTTGCCAAGAAAGGCGAGAACCAGGCGCCGCGCAACTGGCAGCGCTGGTCCAATCCGGAGCTCGACAAGATCATCGAAAACATCCGCCGCATCAGCGCGGATGATCCGAAGGGCATCGAACTCGGCAAGGACTATCTGAAACTGGTGGCACAGCAGATGCCAACCATTCCGCTGATGTCCTACAACGTCTTCACGTCGATGGATACGACCTACTGGAAGGGCTATCCAACCATATCAGACCCCTATACGGACCCCGTTCCCAATTGGGCGAATTCCCGGTTGATGATGGTCAAGTTGAAGCCGGCCCAGCCCTGATTTCTCCCGACCCTGATGCGGCAATCGCGGCATCAGGCACCTTTCGCCGGACACTAGGCACGTCCGGCGAATCTTTTCAATTGATGATGAAGAGCAAGCAGCGAGGAAGACGGCGGCATGACGTCCTATCCAGTTTTCGTATTGAAACGATTTGGCCAGTTTCTGCTCGTTGTCTTCCTCGGCATTTCCGCGACGTTCTTCATCACCCATATGACGCCGATCGATCCGGTCGCGGAAAGCATCGGCGCCATCCAGCAAATGGGCCAGTCCGATCCGCGTGCCGTCGAGCTGATGCGCCAGTCGCTGAGGGAACTCTACGGTCTCGAGGGCTCCATCTGGCAACAGTATCTGCATTTCTGGGGACGCCTTGCGACCGGCGATCTCGGGCCGTCGCTCTCGGCATTTCCGACGCCGGTTTCCGCCATCATCGCAAGGGCGCTGCCCTGGACGATCGGCCTGATGACCGTTTCCGTCATCATCACGTTCCTGCTCGGCAACATGATCGGCGCGCTCGCGGGCTATTATCGCAAGAGCATGGTGCTGAAGGCCGTCAGCCTCGTCTTCATCGCCATGCAGCCGATCCCCTATTACATCCTGGCATTCGTTCTCATCATTCTCTTTGGCTATATCTGGCCGATCCTGCCGATCAATGGCGGTTATGAGATGAATACCAATCTCAATCTCTCTGTCACACTGGTTCTCGATATCCTGCGGCACTCCATCCTGCCGGCGCTGTCCCTGATCCTTGTCGGGACGGGTGGTTGGCTGATCGGCATGCGCGCGCTCGTTTCCAACATCATCACCGAGGACTATGTCGTCTTCGCCGAGCTCGGCGGCGTACCGAAGCGCAAGATCCTGCGCTCCTATATCGCCCGCAATGCCATGGTCCCGCAGTTCACCGGTCTTGCCATGTCGCTCGGCGCCGTCTTCAACGGCACCGTCATCACCGAGATCGTTTTCGGCTATCCTGGTATCGGCAATCTCCTGATCTCGGCGGTGCATGCCGGCGACTACAGCCTTGTCTTGGGGCTGAGCGCGCTCTCGATTGTCGGCGTCGCCGCCGCCGTCTTCATCATCGACATACTGGGTCCTCTGATCGACCCGCGCATCAAGGTGGAGTAGGCCATGCTGACGATCGTTCGCGACCTTGCTCGCCAGAATATGGAATTCCTCTTCGGCCTCCTGCTGCTCGCCGTCATCGTGGGGCTGGTCATCCTGTCCTATTTCTCGCCCTATGGCCCTTCCGATCTTTATCTGCTACCGCCGGATATGCCGCCGGATGGGCAATATTGGCTGGGCACGACATCACGTGGGCAGGATGTGTTCTGGCAACTGACGACCGCACTCCGCAACACGCTTTATTTCGGCATTGGCGTCGCCTTCCTGTCTCGCGTCATCTCGCTGGCGGTGGGGCTCGTTGCGGGCTACGCCGGAGGGGTTGTCGATCGCGTCTTGATGGCGATCAACGACAGCATCATGGTCATTCCACAATTTCCGGTGCTCATCCTGTTCTATTTCGTGCTGAAGGACGAAATGACCTGGACGGTGCTCATCGTTGTCATGGCCTCGCTCGGCTGGTCCTATGATGCTCGCCTGATCCGCTCGGTGGCAATCAGTCTCAAGACGCGACCTTTCACCACGCAAAGCGTCTATTCCGGCATGAGCATGCGCAAGATTCTCATTCAGGAGCATCTGCCCTATGTGCTGCCGATCGTCTTTGCCACGACCATGAACAACATGATCTGGTCAATCGGCATGGAGATCACGCTCTCGGTGCTCGGGTTCACCGATATCGAGACGCCGACCATGGGCATGATGATCTATTGGGCCAATGCGCATTCGGCGCTGATCGCCGGAACATGGTGGTGGGTCGCAGCGCCGGTGGCGGCCATCGTGGTGCTGTTCATGGCGCTCTTCCTGCTGTCGATGTCGATGAACGAATACAACGACCCCCGCAGTCGTTTGAACCGGATGGGAGGCTAAGGGTATGGAGGCTGTCGTCGAGGTCAACAACCTCAAGGCCTACTATCGGGCCTTCCTTTACGGCGTCGATCGCGAGGTGCGCGCGGTGGATGATGTCAGCCTGTCGATCGGCCGCGGCGAGATCTACGGTGTTGCGGGTGAATCGAGCAGCGGCAAGACGACACTGATCAAGACGATCGCGGGCGCCATCCGGCCGCCGCTTCGCGTCGTTTCCGGTGCCGTCCAGTTTCATTTTAACGGCGGGACGCAGGATATTTACGCGATGACGCCTGAGCAGCGGGCGTCGCTTCGCTGGCGGCATCTGTCCTATATCATGCAGGGATCGATGAATGTGCTCAATCCCGTGCGGCGCATCCGGCACTCGTTCACGGATTTCGCCTTCCGCCATATGAAGGCCGATCGCGCCACCTTCTTCGACCGGGTTGGCGCTCATCTCCAGCGGCTGAAGCTCGACGCGCATCTCCTCGATGCCTATCCGCATGAATTGTCCGGTGGCATGCGCCAGCGCATGACGATCGCGCTTGCCACCATTCTCACGCCGGAATTCATCATTGCCGACGAGCCGACCACGGCGCTCGATGTCATCGTTCAGCGCGATGTGCTGTCGATGATCCGAGAGATTCAGCGCGAAATGGGCTCGTCCTTCCTCTTCGTTACCCATGACATGGGCGTTCACGCCGCCGTTTCCGATCGTATCGGCATCGTCTATGCCGGGCGTCTGGTGGAGGAGGCGCCGACGCGCAAGCTCTTTCAGATACCGCTGCATCCCTATACCCAGCATTTGGTCTCAAGCCTGCCGAGGATCGGTGATGCTTCGAAGCGGCCTTCGCTGGAAGGGCGTCCGCCCAATCTCGCCATGCCGCCGGAGGGCTGCCGTTTCCATCCGCGCTGTCCGAAACGCATGGATATCTGCAGTCGCGAAGCGCCGCCCATGGTAGCCGTCGAGCCGGATCGGCGTGTTGCCTGTTTTGCAGTGACGGGAGGCGCGCCATGAGCGATCTTCTTTCCCTTTCGCATGTCAGCAAGGTCTACCGGCAGGGCGGGATGCTCAGCCGCCGTCAGATCGTGGCGGTGAACGACGTCAGCCTGAGCCTGGGAGACGAGCCGGAGATCCTCTCCATCGTCGGCGAGTCCGGCTCGGGCAAATCCACCATCGCCTCCATGATCCTCGGCCAGACGGCACCGACATCAGGCGATCTCACTTTTCGCGGCAAGCCCGTCGCCGTTCACGGGCGATCCGAGCGGCGTGCCTTCATGCGCGAGGTGCAGCCGGTTCTTCAGAACCCGTTCGAAGCGTTCAATCCGCTTAAGAGGGTCGATCGATATCTCTTTGAAACAGCAAAAAGTTTTGCGCCTGATGGTATGCGGCCAAACCGGACCGATGTCGAGCGCATGGCCGACGAGGCACTTGCCCATATCGGCCTGACGCTTGCCGAGGTGAAGGGGCGGTTTCCGCATGAGCTGTCGGGCGGCCAGTTGCAACGAACGGCTATAGCACGGGCGCTCATCCCGCAGCCGCGGCTATTGGTGGCCGACGAGCCTGTCTCCATGGTCGACGCTTCGTTGAGAATGGCGATCGTCAATCTCTTCGGTCAGCTGAAGAGGGAGCTTGGGCTCTCGATTATCTACATCACGCATGATCTGGCGACCGCCTACTACATCAGCGATCGCATCATCATCATGAAGAAGGGCGAGATCGTCGAGCAGGGCGGCGCGCGCGCCGTTCTCGACAATCCGCAGCATCCCTATTCGCGGGCCTTGAAGGAAGCAGTCTTGTCCACCACGCCCGAGATGGAGCCGGCAGCGCTTGGCTGACCAGCGGGCATCAACGCGAGATTCGTGTTGAGAGAATGATGGACGACAGAGTGCGTTCGACGCCATCGATTGTGCCGATACCATCGATCAGCTGATCCAGTTGGGAGATCGACGGCGCGGCAATAATGGCGATCAGATCGAACGTGCCACTCACCGAATGAAGTGTCGTCACCTCCGGAATGGCATCCAGCGACGCCGTCACCGCCGACAGCGCTTTCGGCGCGATGGTGATCAGCACGTGCGCCCGAATGAGGCCGGACAAATAGGTCTCCGACAGCCGCACACCATAGCCTGAAATCACGCCTTCCCTCTCCAGCCGTTCGAGCCTGGCTTGAACTGTGGTGCGCGACAGCGACAGCTTCTTGGCGAGCGTCGCGACGGGCATGCGGGCGTTCTCGCCGAGCAAGGCGATCAATTCGCGGTCCTTATCGGTAACTTGCATGGCTATTCCTGCATTTTGCGAAATGATTTCGTCATTTTGTACAAATTCATACAACGAAATGCATTTTATGTCGCTATGAATCGTTCAATTCCTGCCTACACTTATAAAAATCTTATCAATGAAATGCAGGGGAGTCATATGAAAGACATAGTGGTAATCGGCGCAGGCAAGATCGGTGGGGCGATCGCTCTGATGCTGGCCGAAACGGGCGATTACAAGGTCGTTGTCGCCGACCGCAGCCAGGAACAGCTCGACAAGATCGATCGTCACCCTGCAATTTCCACGGCCGCCGTCGACATTTCCGACCGCGCCGGGCTCGTCGGCGTTTTGAAGGGCAAGTTCGCCGTATTGTCGGCAGCGCCGTTCCATCTCACAGGCTTCGTTGCGGAAGCGGCACTTGAAGCCGGCGTTCACTATCTCGATCTCACCGAAGACGTCGCGACGACTAAGAAGGTGGAAGAGCTGGCTCAGGGGGCAAACACCGCCTTCATCCCGCAGTGTGGTCTGGCGCCGGGCTTCATCTCGATCGTCGCCAATGATCTCGCCAAGCGCTTCGACAGCCTCGACAGCGTGCGCATGCGCGTCGGTGCGCTGCCTCAGTATCCGTCGAACGCTCTGAACTACAACCTGACCTGGAGCACGGACGGCCTGATCAACGAATATATCGAGCCATGCGAGGCGATCGTCGAAGGCAAGCTTGTCACCGTGCCGGCCATGGAAGAGCGCGAGGAATTCTCGCTCGACGGCGTCACCTATGAGGCATTCAATACGTCGGGTGGTCTCGGCACGCTCGCCAAGACGCTTTCCGGCCGCGTGCGCACGATGAACTACCGCACCATCCGCTATCCCGGTCATCAGGCCATCATCAAGGCGCTGCTCAACGACCTGAACCTCAAGAACCGCCGCGATGTGCTGAAGGATCTCTTCGAAAATGCGCTGCCGGCCACCATGCAGGACGTGGTCGTCGTTTTCGTCACCGTCTGCGGCTGGCGCGAAGGCCGCTACATGCAGGAGACCTATGCCAACAAGGTCTATGCCGGCATCGTTGCGGGCAAGAAGATGAGCGCGATCCAGATCACCACGGCCGCCGGCATCACCACCGTGCTTGATTTGCTGGCGCAGGGCAAGCTGCCCGCCAAGGGCTTTGTCTGCCAGGAAGAAATCGATTTCGGCGATTTCCTCGCCAATCGCTTCGGGCAGGTTTATAGCCTGGAGAAGATCAGGATGAGAGAAGCCGTCTAAGCGGCTATTTCCACTTACTATTTTCGAGATGTGGCGCCTTCGGGCGCCACATGTGTTTTGGCCGTTGGCAGCGGCTCTGAAGCGGCTAGGCAATCAGCCGATCGAGAATCTCGACGGGATGTTGGATGGTCTGACGATCGATCTTGGCAACCTGCGAACGACAGGAGAAACCGGTCGCCATGACCACCGTTTGATCGCCGTTCTCAGCGACCCTGTCCTGCCAGCTCATTGTGTAGAGCTTCTCTGAAATCGCGCGATTGCGCACCTCATGGCCGAACGTGCCTGCCATACCGCAACAGCCGACATCGGCCATATTGAGCTTGATGCCAAGCTTCCCGAAGAGCACGGACCATTGCTTGAGAGCAGCCGGCGCGTTCGTTTTTTCCGTGCAGTGGGCAAGCAGCGTGAAACGCTCCTGCGGTAAGGCTCGTGGCGAAGGCAACCGGTCGAGATTGGCTGCAAGCCATTCCTGAAGCAGCAGCACCGAGGCCCCTAGCCGGGTAGAGGGCAGAGCGGCATATTCGCTGCGATAGGTGAGCGTCATCGACGGATCTATGCCGACAAGCGGGACGCCCATCTGCGAGATGCGATCGAGATAGTCACGGGATTTCGCCGCCGCCCTTTCGAAGCGGCCGAGATAGCCATGCACATGCAGGGCCTTGCCGTTGTTCTGCGACATGGCGAGCCACGGCTTGAAGCCCATTTTCAGTGCGAGCTTCAGTGCCGCAATGACGACGGCTGGATCGAAATGGGTTGAGAAGACGTCTGCGAGGATGACAACGGCTTGCGTCTTCTCCTCCATGGAGAGCTTCTTCAATCGTTGAAGAGTAGCAACCTGCACGCCAAGGCGGGCAGCTTCCCGCTCAAGCGACATTGCAGGCATGGTCGGAAGCGCCGTGAGGCCCGCAAGCTTCATGAAGGCTTGGCCGGCGGCCGATCCGGTCAGCATGTTGTAGCCGGGCTTGAAACGCGCCATCAGCGGCAGAGTCGTTTCGATGGCGGCGACGATCGGGTCCTTCAGCGGCCTGAGGTATCGACCGTAATAGAGCTCCAGGAACTTCGAGCGGAAGGCCGGGACGCTGACTTTCACGGGGCATTGGCCGGCACAGGCCTTGCAGGCGAGGCAGGTGTCCATCGACGCCCGCACCTCATGAGAAAAGTCATCTCGATTGGCCGGATCGAGCGAGTTGACCATCCGCCGCACGAGATTGCCGAGAGGGTTGGCGCGGCGTAGCACCTCCGCCTCGCGCCGCGGATCGACCTGGCGTTCGGCAAGCAGGCGCAGCCATTCCCGCATCAGCGCCGCGCGGCCCTTCGGAGAATAGCGCCGATCGCCCGTCGCCTTGAAGGAAGGGCACATCGGGCTCGTCGCATCGAAATCGAAACAGGCCCCGTTGCCGTTGCAATAGGCGGCATTATCGAAGGCGGCGCGGATATCGTTGCCGATAATCCGATCAAAGTCACCGCGCAGCGACACTTCGTCAATCTTGAGTAATGGACGTGATGAGCCGGAGGCGATCTTGCCGGGATTGAGCCGGTCGCCGGGATCGAAAGCGCGTTTGATCTCCTGCAGGCTGGGATAGAGATCGCCGAAATAGGCGGGCACATATTCCGAGCGCACGCCCTTGCCATGCTCTCCCCAGAGCACGCCGCCATATTTGCGGGTAAGGGCAACGACGCCGTCGCTGATCCTGCGGACGAGTGGCTGATGGTCGGCGCGGGTAAGATCAAGCGCCGGGCGGACATGCAGCACGCCGGCGTCGACATGGCCGAACATGCCGTAGTCCAGCCCCTCGGCATCGAGAAGTGCGCGGAATTCGCCGATATAGGCGGCCAGATGCTCGGGCGGGACGGCGGTGTCCTCAACGAACGGCACCGGCCGCACCGGCCCTTCGACATTGCCGAGCAGGCCCACGGCGCGCTTGCGCATGGACCAGATCGCTTCGATCTCCGCTCTTTCACGCGCGATCGTATAGCCCTTGTGGCGGGCTGCCGAGAGGTCATCAAGAGCGGCGGTCACATCGGTCAGCTTACGCTCCAGCTCGTCGCGATTGTCGGCCAGCACTTCGACGATATTGATGCCATTGGCGTGGCCTGAAGCATCCTCTGGGAAAAAGCGCGCGATACCGCTCCAGACGATGTCGCCCTTGGCCAGACCCAGCACCTTCTCGTCGACCGTCTCGACGGAAGCGACCCTCAGCGCCACCAGCCGCCGTGCATCCTCAAGCGCCGTGTTGAAATTGCCATAGCGAATGTTGATGAGGGCCGAATGCGCCGGGATCGGCAGCACGTTGAGCTCGGCTTCGGCGATCATCGCAAGTGTGCCTTCCGAGCCGCACAGCACCGCATTCAGATCGAAGCGGCCGTCCTCGCGCCTGATATGGGCGAGATCGTAGCCGGTCATGTAGCGGTTGAGCTTCGGGAAGGTCGCCGCGATGAGCTCGCTTTTGTCCCTGGCAATCGCATCGACGACCCTGTGGATTTCACCGACCCGACCGTCACGCGCCTTGATCTCCTCCAGTTCGGCAACGGCGAGCGGTCGCGACCACCAGTCGCTGCCATCGGAAAGCACCACGCGAAGGCCGAGAACATGATTGCTGGTCTTGCCGTACAAACAGGACCCCTGGCCGCAGGCATCGGTGGAGATCATGCCGCCGATGGTCGCGCGGTTGGAGGTGGAAAGTTCGGGTGCGAAGAACAGCCCGAATGGTTTCAGCGCCTTGTTGAGCTGATCCTTGACGACGCCAGCCTCGACACGCGCGATCCTTCGTACCGGATCGATCTCCAGAATGCGGTTCATGTGCCTGGAGCAGTCGATGACGATGCCTGAAGTCAGGGATTGACCGTTGGTTCCGGTGCCACCGCCGCGCGGGGTGATGGCGAGATCGGAAAACTCGGGCTCGGATATGGCTTTGGCGATAATCTTAAGGTCGCCGATGCCGCGAGGGTAGAGGATTGCTGCCGGCTTGAGCTGATAGATGGAATTGTCGGTCGAGGCGACCGTCCGCGCGCCATCATCCGTCTCGACATCGCCTTGAAACTTGAGTGCAGCCAGTCGGCGCGCAAGGGCGTCGATCTGCTGATTGAAGCTGTCTTTGGCCGAAACGAGGCGTGGTATCATGATGCGAAAGCTTCCGGCGTTTTACGCGATGACTAGGGCATACCCGTTTCTAAACAGAATTACGGAGATGCTCTATCTCTTTGTTTTCACGCAGTTCGGCTTTGCGCTTCCACGAGAATTGCTTTAGCGGCGGAGAGCCGCGCAGGCCGTTTCGATGCGATCGAGGGCCTCGACGAGATCGGCTTCCGACGTCGCATAGGAAATGCGGAAATAGGGTGACAATCCGAAAGCCGAGCCGGGTACGACGGCGACGTGCGCGTCATCCAGCAGATAGGCGCAGAAATCCGCATCCGTTTCGATGGACTTTCCGGATGGCGCTGTGGTTCCGAGTACGCCTGCGCAGCCAGAGAATGTGTAGAAGGCACCTTCCGGCACAAGGCAATCCAGGCCATCAATGGCGTTTAGCCTTCCGACCACCAGATCGCGCCGTTTCTGGAAGCTTGCCTTGCGGCCCTCAAGGAAATCCTGCGGGCCATTGAGGGCGGCGACAGCCGCGGCCTGGCTGACGGAGGAGGGGCAGGAGGTCGCCTGGCTCTGGATAACGGCCATGGCCTTGATCAGCGCCTTCGGGCCGCCGGCATAGCCGATGCGCCAGCCGGTCATGGCATAGGCCTTGGAAACGCCGTTGACTGTCAGCGTCCGGCTCTTGAGGCTTGGCTCGATCGCGACCGGCGTGACGAACTTGAAGCCGTCATAGACGATATGCTCATACATGTCGTCGACCATCAGCCAGACATGCGGATGGCGTAGCAGGACCTCGATCAGCGGCAGATAATCGGCCTCGGAATACGCCGCACCCGATGGGTTCGACGGTGAGTTGAGCAACAACCAGCGCGTCTTCGGCGTGATCGCCTTCTCCAACTGATCAGCCTTGAGGCGAAAGCCGGCCTCAGCATCGCAAGGGATCAGAACAGGTACGCCGCCGCAGATCTCGACGATATCGGAGTAAGAGGTCCAATAGGGCGTCGGGATGATGACCTCATCGCCCGGATTGATCGAGGCCATGAAGGCGTTGAACAGGATCTGCTTGGCGCCCGTCGCCACGGTTATTTCGTCGAGCGCGTAATCGACGCCGTTTTCGCGCTGAAATTTTCCGGCGATTGCCTTCTTCAATTCCGGCGTGCCGTCGAGCGCGGTGTACTTCGTTTCGCCGCGATCGATGGCGGCTTTTGCGGCTTCCTTGACGTTATCAGGCGTATCGAAATCCGGCTCGCCCGCACCGAGAATGATAACGGGCAGGCCGTCCCGCTTCATGGCATTGGCGCGCGCGCCGATCTGGAGAATAGTGGAAACGCCGATGGAAGCGATCCGCGAAGCGGGCTTAAAGCCCGCCTCTTCGATTTTCGTGGCGATCGTCATGGAGCTTACTCGATGTCGAAGGAGACACCCTGCGCCAGCGGCAGGGCCTTGGAGTAGTTCACCGTGTTGGTCGCACGGCGCATGTATGCCTTCCAGGCATCCGAGCCGGATTCGCGACCGCCGCCGGTTTCTTTCTCGCCACCGAATGCGCCGCCGATTTCAGCACCCGACGTGCCTATGTTGACGTTGGCGATGCCGCAATCGGAGCCGTCGGCTGCGAGGAAGCGCTCGGATTCCTGCATGTCGCGCGTGAAGATCGAGGATGAAAGGCCGGCGGCAACCGCATTGTGCTCGTCGATGACAGCATCGAAATCGTCATAGGGCATGACGTAGAGGATAGGCGCGAAGGTTTCTTCCATCACCGGGCCTGCCTGCTTCGGCATTTCCACAAGCGCCGGCTTTGCGTAGTAGCCGTCGGCATGGCCGACATCGATCCGCTCGCCGCCGGTAACCGTGCCGCCATGCGCCTTCGCTTCGGCAATTGCCTTCTGCATGCCGTCGAACGCCGCCTTGTCGATCAGTGGACCGACGAGAGCGGAGGAGTGCAGGGGATCGCCGACCGAGACGCTCTGATAGGCTTTCTTCAGACGCGGCACGAGCTGGTCATAGACGCTTTTGTGGACGAAGAGGCGGCGAAGCGTCGTGCAACGCTGGCCGGCCGTGCCCATGGCGCCGAAGGCGATGGCGCGCAGCGCCATGTCGAGATCGGCCGACGGGCAGACGATGCCGGCGTTGTTGCCGCCGAGTTCGAGGATGGCGCGTGCAAAGCGCTTGGCGAGCCGGGGCCCGACTTCGCGGCCCATGCGGGTCGAGCCGGTTGCCGAAACGAGCGGCACCTTCGGATGGTCAACGAGAATCTCGCCGATCGCACGATCGCCGATCAGCACCTGCGACAAGCCCTCAGGGGCATCGCCGAAGCGGGCAAGCGCGCGATCGAGGATCGCCTGCGAGGCCAGCGCCGTCAGCGGTGTCTTTTCCGAGGGCTTCCAGATGACGGCGTCGCCGCAGATGAGTGCCAGCGCCGCGTTCCAAGACCAGACCGCGACCGGGAAGTTGAAGGCCGAGATGATGCCGACGACGCCGAGCGGGTGCCAGGTTTCCATCATGCGATGGCCCGGACGTTCAGTCGCGATCGTCAAGCCGTAGAGCTGGCGGGAGAGACCGACGGCGAAATCGCAGATGTCGATCATTTCCTGCACTTCACCGAGGCCTTCGGAGCGGATCTTGCCGGCTTCGATCGACACCAGACGGCCGAGATCGTCCTTGGCGGCGCGCAGCTCTTCGCCGAGCAAGCGCACCAGTTCGCCGCGTTTCGGTGCCGGCACGAGGCGCCAGGCGCGGAATGCGGCATGGGCCTTCTCGATTTTCTTTGCCGCTTCATCGGCCGAAACGGTCTTGAGGCTGCCGATCTTCTCGCCGGTAACCGGGGAGTAGGAAGGCATGCTGCCGTCGATATACAGCGCCTTGTCGACGCCGAGCTTTTCGAGAATGGCGGCGGCTTCGGCTGCAACGGAAGGGGTCTTGGCTGCGATGTTCATCTCATGAAACTCCAATTGTCTTTGATCCCGGCGAGCGGCGATTGACGCCGCTGCGCCTCACTCGGCGGCGTCTTGTTTGGATAGTGCCCGCAGGCAGGCGTCGATCGATGCCTGTTCGATGCCGGCGTAGTGGTCGAATTCGTTCAGCACCTTCATGCCGAGGTCGGCTTCGAAGCGCTGCTGGTTCGGGCTGGCGACAAAATCCTGCTGTGCGCCATCGCCAAGATTGGACTGGAAGATGCCGGCGGCGCTGACGGGGAGGAAATCCTCGTAGACGATCGGGTCGAACTGGACGAGGCCCTGGTCGATCAGCGCGTCGATATCCGCATGGCTCGTTGCGGCGGTCTGGCCCTTGGCCGTCAGCGAATAGGTGAAGTAGCCGAGGCCTTCGGCGCGGATTGCCGCCCAATCATCCGGGAATTCGGCGAAGCTCTGCGCAAGTGCTGCCTCATAATCGCGGGCATTCGATCCGTCGGCGGCCGGGCGCACGACCTTGCGGGACTGATCGAGCAGCTTGTCATAAAGCGCGCGGCCCTTCGGCGTCAACGCAATGCCGCGCTGTTCGATCTCGCCGAAGCGGGCAGTGTGCGAGCCGGCCTCCCAAACGCCATCGGCATTGCGGAAGGAAACGGGTTCTTCGAGCGCCTTGAACGAGGTCTGGCGCAGCAGGATCGGGCAGGCACGTGTCGGCGGCCCTTCAACGACGGCTTTCGGCGCGATGTCGTAATCCGGCATTAATGCTTGGACCTGATCGATATCGAGCGTGCGCGGCGTCAGATGATTGATGTGTGGCCCCTTGAACGACACGACATCGGCGATCAGCCGATGCGCATCGTGAAGGCGGTGGTACATGCCGACATCGACATTGGCTTCGTCGTGCCAGCGGAAGGTTTCCAGCACTTCGTCGACGAACCGGCTGGCATCGGCCATGGTCAGACCGCCATCGCGTTCGGCCTTCTCGGTGAGCGCAACCGTGCCATCGGTGAAAATCCGGCGCTTGGCAAGAATGTCCGCGGCAGCCTTGCGAAGGTCTTCATCGGCGATGAGATCCAGCCGCAGCAGCGAGGTGAAAACGCGGAAGGGATTGCGCTTCAGCTCGGCATCACCGATCGGGCGAAACGCTGTCGAATGAACCGGCACGCCGGCGGTCGACAGATCGTAATAACCGACCGGGTACATGCCCATGACGGCGAAGACGCGCGCCATCATCGCAAGTTCCGCCGCTGTCCCGAGCCGGATGGCGCCGTGCCGCTCCTCGGAAATACGATCGAGATAATCGGTCGCCTCCAGGCGCTCCTTAAGCTTCGGTTGTGCGATGAGCGTTTCGTCGTTGACGCGGGCAACCAGTTCCATGAGCGTGCCGTAGGCGGGGACTTCCTCGCGATACATCGCCGACATGGCGGCCGAAAAAGCGCTGCGAATATCGCTGGTCGAGACGTGATCAGGCTTCATGTGCGATCTCTTCCTGAAAGGCTATATCATTCCTGTTTTGCAGAATATCTCTTGTTTGGCCGCTTTTGTTGTGAGAGAGAATTCTAACTTGATGCGAAAATGGAATGAATATGCGTCGGCGCCTCATCCCTGATATCGTCAATCTGCAGGCATTCGAATGCGCGGCGCGCCACCAGAATTTTTCGCGCGCGGCCGAAGAGTTGAACCTCACGCAAAGCGCTGTCAGTCGCCAGATCAGCGATCTCGAGCAGCAGACGGGGCTGAAATTGTTCGAACGCGTGCGCCAGCGCGTCGTCCTCTCCGAGGCTGGTCTTCGGCTGTTGCCGGAGGTGAAAGATCTGCTCTTGCGTTCGGAGCGGCTGATGATCGGCGCTGTTGCCGCTGGCCAGATGAAACTGTCGCTGAAGGTCGCGACCTTGCCGACCTTCGGCGCGCGCTGGCTGGTGCCGCGTCTCGGCCGGTTTCTCGACGAGCATCGCGACGTCGCCGTCACGGTGGAATCGCGATCCAAGCCCTTCGGCTTTGATGAGGATAATTTCGACCTCGCCATTCACTATGGCTTGCCGGCCTGGGCAGGGGCTGTTGCGACCTTTCTTTGCAGCGAGACCGTGTTGCCCGTCGCCAGCCGGGAACTTGCCGGACGATTGGGTCTTGCCGCACCGGAAGAACTGGCGGCGGCTCCGCTGTTGCATCTGACGACCCGCCCAAAGCTTTGGGCGCAATGGTTCGATTTGCAGGACTTGCCGACCGAGAACGCCTATCCCGGTGCGCGCTTTGACCAATTCTCCATGATTATCGCCGCTGCCATCGCCGGGCTCGGCGTCGCGCTTTTGCCGATCTATCTGATCGAGGAAGAGCTTAAGGCCGGCACGCTTCGGCCGCTGTTTGATCTGCCGATGCCGACCGAGAACAGTTACTATGTCGTCATGCCGGAAAAGAAGCAGACGAACGAGATAGCAACATTGTTTCAAGATTGGCTGCTGAGTGAGGTTACTCCCCAAGAGCAGACTTGATGAAGCCATGTTGATTTGTATCTAGTCGCGTCAGGCACTCAGCCGTCATGGCTCAGCTCAGGGTGCCGTAACAAGAAGGCGTTTGGTCTGTGCGAGAGGTTTGACATGTATCAGAAATTTGGGATCGCCGCGTTGGCTCTACTCGTGTCGAGTGCGCAGAGCTATGCTTCCAGCGAACGCGCGTGGGACGCGCTTTTCGCCAAGGTAAACGGCACCTGCATCGGAATGTCCCGCATGAATACGCCAGAGGTTTCGGCTCCCATTGTCTTTGATGATGCGACCGGCAAGGTCGGGCTCTTGCTGCGTGGCTCGATCGGCAAATCGAAAGCCGCTGTTCAGAACGTCAACCTGTTATGTCTCTACGATAAGAAGACAGGCAAGGCCTCGATTGCTGAATACAAATCAATGGGAAAATAGCCCCTAGGCTATTAGCCGCCGGAGCGCGTACCTCTCGGTGAATTTGCGTGGAGCCAATGCTTCGCAGCACTCGTCAAGGCGACATCCGGGGCATCGATTTCGTGGACCCCGAATTCGACGTAGATCTATAAATTTTAAGCTTGAAATTCCCTCTCGCGAGCGTCACACATTCTCGTATCGTGTCGCTGCATATCTTGAGCAGCGCAGGCGTGCGGTGAACTCGGGGAGGAGCAAACCACCATGAAGACGCATCCGCTGAAGGGACCGAACCGGTTGAAGCTCGGCGTTTTTTCCGCCAATGCGGATGGCGGCCTGGCAATTACTGATGTGCCGGAGCGCTGGACGGCTGACTGGCAGGACAATCTCACCGCCGCACAGATCGCTGACCGCGCCGGGCTCGAATTCTTTCTGCCGATTGCCCGGTGGCGCGGCTTTGGCGGTAAGAACCGGGTTCGCGAATGGTCGTTCGAGACCTTCACCTGGGCGGCGGCACTTTCGGCTGCGACCGACCGGATTGGGCTGTTCATGACCGTACATGTGCCACTTGTCCATCCGCTGTATGCGGCAAAGTCGCTGGCAACCGTCGACCATATCAGCCAGGGTCGAGCCGGACTGAACATCGTCTGCGGCTGGAATCCGAAGGAGTTCGGCATGTTCGGCGTGCCGCTGGTCGAAAAGGGATATGACCAGGCGGCCGAATGGCTCGAAATCGTCGAAAGGCTCTATGCCTCGGACGAGCCGCTCGATTATGCCGGCACTTATTACAATCTGAAGGAAGCCGTCAGCCGCCCTGCAAGCCTGCAGGCGCCGCGACCGGTCACGATGAATGCGGCATTCGGGGGCCTTGGCCGCGACTTCGCCGCCGGCCATTGCGACTATCTCTTCACCACCTTTACCGAGATCGACGAGGCGGGAAGACATGTGGCTGATATCGCCGGGCGCGCCGAAGGCAAGGGCCGGCAGGTCGGGGTCTATACAGTCTGTCATGTCGTCTGCCGCGAGGCGCAAACAGAGGCTGAGGACTATTACACCCGCTATGCCGTAACCATGGCGGATCACGCCGCCGTCGATCAGCACATGGCCGGCAAGAAGGAGTTCTCGCAGTCCCATGGTCGCGAAGCCTATGACCGCTATCGCCAACGCTTTGCCGGTGGGGCAGGCAGCTATCCGCTGATCGGAACCCCGCAGCGGATTGCGGACGAGATGATTGCCATTGCCGCGCAAGGCTATGCGGGCATTGCGCTATCCTTCGTCAATTACACGCAGGAGCTTCCCTATTTTTGCGATCGGGTGCTGCCGATTCTCAAGAAGGCCGGGCTCCGGGTCGAGTGAGCCGCCGCATTACCGTCTGGGTGCGACCTTGCTCGCGCGAATGTGATCACTCGCCATCGGGGCCATAGCCGGCCGGTATGAGCCAGCTTTCGTGATACATCACCGAATTGTCGTTTTCATGTCGCATGTCTTGACTGCGACATGTGTGCAACGCAGCAAAAAACATCGGCTCAAGGGGTTTACAAGCGCGGCCCCGGATGGGAGTCTCTAGGCGAGGGGTGCTGCTCGATTTGCGGCGGCGACGATCCCTTCAACCGGATGCCGTCAACCTTGGCTCCGACGCGCCGCAGTTTGCCGGCGCTTAACCGAACAAATCAATCCAAGGCCAGAATGCGGCGTTGTTCCGTGTCTGGTCGCTGTCTTAGTGCGTCCCGAACGCGGTTGCGTCGGGTATGGAGAATGCGGGCTTTAACATGGGCATTAAGTCAAAACGCGCCCTTCGCGGCGTTCTTGGTCTTCTCGCGAGTGTCAGCTTGCCACAGGTCGCCAAAGCCAGCGACCTAATGATCTGGTCGCCAGTCAAGGTCGCGCCGCGAACGTACAAGACGACGCTCGGCTTTCGACTGCCGATGGCATGGGAAGTCAGTGCGGGCATGGATCTGGGCCTGGGTGGGGCAGCGAGCGGTACGATCTTGCGCAGCAGCAGCCTGGCGACACTCTGGGGCACGGCGATCGACGATCACAAGCGCTTTTCGACCGTATTACGACGCGAAGTCGCGTTGAGGGTCGATACGCTGAACAGCACGGGAACGCTCTGCCTCGAACGTTCGCGAAGCTGGACGGTGTCGGAAAATCTGGACATGAGGACATCTCGGTCGCTGAACGTGAACTATGCAGGCTCGCGAAACGCCGCCAACTCCATTATCGCGACGCAGGCCGTAACCGTCGCCGTTCCCTGGACGGGAACCTCCGTGTCGGCGATCGGCAATCTGAAGGATGTCGGAAACGTCCTTTCGACTACGGTTTCGTTTCAACAGCCGTTGGCGCCGAACCTGAACTTTTCGGCTTCCTTTGCCGATCCGCAGACGTTGACACCAACAGGCAATGTGCGCGTGGATTACCGCATCAGATGGTAAGGCTGGGAGGTTGCCGCCTCCGGCATTTACTTATCTATGCGAGGAACAAATGCCGCTTGCGGCAGTTTACAACTGGCAGGACATCGATCTTGCTTGGGGTGTTGTGACCTCGCGAAGCCTGCCGCTGGTTCAACTCCCTGCCGGCGGCAGGCTTAGCGCTTGCGCCAGGACGGTTAGTCGGCCGGACCTGTTGCATCAGCCGGCGATTTGACTGTGATGTCGGGTTCGGCAAGCTTGGCTTTCAGTTTCGATACCACATCGTGCCGGACATCCGACCAAGACGAGGTGATTGCCCAATATTCGATGTTGAGCACGGCTTGGTCGACTGCCAGATCATCGAGGTAGACCTTCGGCGCGGGCATGGTCTTGATGCGTTGGTCCGCTTTAAGGATGTCGAGGATAGTCTTGCGGGTAAGATCGATGTCGACCTTGTCGCCCAAGGCGACGGACAACTGCTGGCGACGATCCGGCTCGCGGCTATGATTGGTGATGGGCGTGTTCCAGAGCGTGGAATTCGGCGCCATGAGATAGAGGCCGTCCGCCGTCCTCATTTCCGTTGCGAAGAGCCCGATGTCCTTGATGTAGCCTTTGACATTGGTCGTCTCAATATATTCGCCGACACGGAACGGCCGCAGGATCAGCAGCATGATGCCGGCGGCGATGTTCTGGAGCGTGCCCTGCAGTGCCAGGCCGATTGCCAGGCCGGCGGCGCCGAGAGCGGCAATGATCGAGGCGGTCTGCACACCGAACTGGCCAAGCACGGTGATGAAGACGAGGATAAGCAAACTGTAGTGCAGGACGTTCTGGAAGAAGCTCGCCAGCGTTTCGTCTATGCCGCGAATGCGCGAGATGACGCGATAAGCCGAGCGGCTAATGATGCCTGCCAGTAGCCAGCCGCCGATCAGGAGAATGATCGCGCCGAGAAGCGAGAAGCCGTATTGGACCGCGAGCGCCGAGGCTTGATCGAGTGCAGTCCGGGTGGCGACGACGATGTTGGCCGTTTGATCTTCCATGTCAAAACTCCATCTTTCCCAGAGAGCCAAATGAGAAGTCGCAATCTTTGTTCCCGATTATCGAGCACAATGAAAGGCAGCCGTTTCAATGGATTGCGTGGGTTGGTTTTCAGGTGGAGGCGTCAGGCGCCATGCTTTGCCTGATGTGGGCCCATGGTGGCGACCGCAGCGTAATGCGCCTTCTTCTGCTCGTACATGCCGAGATCGGCGCGCTTGATCATCGCTTCCATGGTCTCGCCGGGCTGGCTTGTTGCTACGCCGATAGAGACGCTGAGCGGCGCGCTGGAATAGAACTGATTGTTGATCTTCAGCAGCTCGTTGATGGTCTCCACCATTGCCGTGGCGGTAATGTCGTCCGCGCCCGGCATGAGAACGGCGAATTCGTCACCGCCGATGCGCGCCGCGTGGTTCGGCAGGGAGACGACGCTGTTCAGCACTTCGCCCATGCGGCGCAGCAGCGCATCGCCGGCGTCGTGACCGCTCTCGTCATTGGCCTCCTTCAGGCCGTTGAGATCGATGATGATGGCGGATACCGGTCGAAGCGACTTGCGCTCCAGCCTGTTGAGTTCGTCCATATAGAAGGCGCGGTTGTAAAGCCTTGTGAGCACGTCGTGCTTGCCGAGATATTCGAGATAGGCTTCCGCCTTCTTGCGCGCCGTAATATCGGTCAGCGCCACCTGCACGAGCGACCAGTCGTCCTCGTAGCCGGGGAATACGGAAAATTGCAGGAGAACGTGACGCTCCGATCCGTCGAGGGCATAGTTCAGCACCTCGCGCTGATGGAAGAGGCGGCCGTTCCATAGCTCGACCAGCTGTCCGCGAAAATGCTTCTCCATATCATCGCGGAACACTTCGCCGATCCGATGGTGCAGCGTCTGGCGATCCGGCGCACAGAAGAGATCGAGGGTTGCCTGATTGACATTGAGCACGCTGATTTCGCTCATGCATTGCTGGACGAATTCCGGATGCACGTCGAGGAATACCTGAAAGTCGACGATGCCGCGGTGGCGGATCTCGTCGAGCAGAATCTTGATACGGCTGAAATCCTCGACCCAGAGAGAGACGGGCGAATGCTCGAACATCCCCTCCGCGTAGCGGCGTTGCCGCTCTTCCTGCCGCCTTGCTTCCTCGCGCGCCGTCACGTCTTCCGTGGTCAGCAGCAACCTGCTCCAGGACGTCTCATGACCCGGCAGGATGACGCCGCGAAGCTGGATGTCAAGCCTTCTGCCGCTGAGCGAATAGTTGATCGCAGTGCCGGAAAACTCAGTCCTGCCCTCCCAAAGCGCGACAAGCTCGTTCACATGGCTTTGCAGCATTTCGTCCCGGAAGACGCGGGAAAGATTTCCGACAAGCGTTTCGAAGGACGGCGCTTCGAAGAGTTCCAGCGTTCTGGCATTGACGGCAAGAAGCTTGATCTTTTGCGAGCAGGCAGCGACGCGCTGCACGTCGGCAAGCAGATAGGAACGCAGGTCGGTCACGCCTTCGTCACGCCAAAGTTCGAACTGCTCCTTGACCCCGCTGAAATCCTCCAGCCACATGGCGACGGGGGCGAGGTCGAAAATGGTGCTGCTGAAGTCGTGGGCGTTCATCATGATTCCCTGCGCCGGCAATAAAAGTCAGTACATCAAATGCAAAGGCCGGCAATTCGCTAAGTTCTACTTAACGAGCATTCGTAAACCTTGCGTTGATATCAGGCAGCAGGTCAAGCCGGACGATCAATATCCGCTTCTTTTCAACCCATTCTTGCTGAAACTGTGCCCCAAATGGCTCTCTGGTCTGATCGATATCGGACGTGTTCGATATATAAGCGTCATGTCTTCAAGAAGCGTTCGAAGGCTTCGAGGGTTCTCTCGCTGACATGGTGTTCGATGCCTTCTGCGTCGTTCCTTGCCGTGTCGGGATCAACGCCAAGACGGCAAAGAACGGCCTCCACGATTTCGTGGCGCCGGCGGGTCGCCACAGCCAGGCGCTGGCCCTCTTCGGTCAGGAAGACGCCGCGATAGGGGCGTTGGGTAATTAGGTTTTCTTCGGCCAGTCGCTTGAGCATCTTGGCAACTGTCGGCTGCGTCACGCCCAGTCTTTGGGCAATATCGGTCTGGCGCGCTTCGCCGGTATGTTCTATCAGGTCGGCGATGAGTTCGACGTAGTCTTCCATCAATTCCGTGCGTCGATCGTCGCGGCTCTTCTGAAATGCCTCGGCATGTATCTCGATCTCGGTCGAAGAAAGACGGCTTTCCGGGGCGGCAGGCGATTTCGTCAAGGCGGCTCATCTCCCTAGGGTTGAGAGTCGTGTAATGATGTTTAGCCTCGACTATAAATAATTCAGCTGCGTTATGAAACCCCGGTTGCCGATCGCAGCCAGCCGTCAAATCGAATTTCTCCTGTCTTCACCGGGGCGTCGCATTCCGCCGTCAGACCGTAAGAGCGGCAGCAGTTGCTCGCCCTGCCTTTTGATTTCCGGTAGGTACGGCGTATCCGAGAGGACGAAATGCGTGATGCCGAGATCGCGATATTTGCGCAGGGAGTTCGCGACATCTTCAGCCGAGCCGACCAGCCAGGTGGTGCCGGCGCCGCCGCCGCCGAATTTGCCCGGCGCGGTATAGAGATTGTCATCGAGCACGTCGCCGCGTGCGGTAAGATCGAACAGCCGTTTCTGCCCGACAGCGATCGATTGCCGGTGGTCGTTCCAGCCGACGCCGTTGTTCTTCGCCATCTCCGCAACCTTTGCCTCGGCATCTGCCCAGGCCTCTTCCGTGGTGCCTCGAACCAGCGTCGTGATGCGCAGTCCGAATTCCAGCGGCGGCAGATCGCGGTCGAGGTCTGTGCTTAGCGCCTTGAGTCGGCTGATGCGCTCCGCGATATCGGCGAGCGGCTCGCCCCAGAAAAGCTGGACATCGGCCTCCGCGGCGGAAACACGTTCCGCCGCGTCCGAAGCGCCGCCGAAATAGAGCTTGGGATGCAGGCGTTCGCCACGAGGCTCGATGCGCGGCGCAGCCGTGGATTCTCTGACGCGAAAATGCTCTCCCTCATAGGTCACATTCTCTTGCGTCCAGAGCTTGCGGGTAAGCCGCATGAATTCCTTGGTGCGGCCGTAGCGATGGGCCTGATCGCCCTCGCTGTCACCATAGGCGGCAAGATTGTCCTTGCCCGATACGATGTTGACGCGCACGCGGCCGCCGCTCAGTTGATCGAGCGTTGCAGCGGCGGAAGCGAAATGCGCCGGTCGCCAGTAGCCGGGGCGGATTGCAATCAGCGGTTCGAACGTGGTGGTGCGTGCGGCAAGCGCTGCCGCGACGGTAAAAGTATCGGGGCGACCCCAGCCCGTGCCGACCAGCGCGCCCTTCCAGCCGTGATCCTCCAGAGCCTTGGCATGGCTGGTGAGCGTCTCCAGGCTGTTATGGTTCTCAACGGCGGAATCGCCGCGATGGCCCGGTTTTACGTCATTCGGGATGTACCAGAGAAATTCGCTATTATCGCTCATGCCTGCGCCTGTCGGTCTGTATGAATTAATGTGGGATTTGTGGCAGAGAGAGCCGCGTTCAATGCTCGGCTCAGGGGCATCGCATCTAGAGCTTGCCCTTCCAGGGAACGAGAATGGCTTCGAGAATGCGGATGGCGGCCGAGAAGGCGAAGGCACAGATCGCGATGATGCCGATGCCGACGAAGACGACATCCGTGGCGAGGAACTGCGATGCCGACATGATCATGAAGCCGATGCCGCGCGTTGAGGCGATGAGCTCTGCCGCCACCAGGGTTCCCCAGCCAATGCCGAAGGCGATCCGGATACCGGTCAGGATCTCCGGCAGAGCCGATGGCAGGACGACGACGAAGAAGAGCTGCAGCCGGTTCGCACCAAGCGAACGCGCGGCGTTGACCCGCTCCAGCGGCAGCGAACGGACGCCGGCCTGGGCGGACAGGCAGATCGGCGCGAACATGGCGAGCACGAGCAGCGTGATCTTCGAGGTCTCGCCGATGCCGAGCCATATGATCATCAGCGGCAGATAGGAAAGGGGAGGCAACGGCCAATAGAATTCGATCGGCGTATCCAGAACGCCCTTTGCCCAACGGTTGAGTCCCATCAACAGGCCGACGGGAATGCCTACACCGATCGCGATGACCGCGGCGACGACAATGCGAAACAGGCTCGCCAGAACATGCTCGGAAAGCGAGGCGCCGGCATAACCGTCGCGATAGATGACGCCGATCTGCGTCAGCACCTCGTCGGGGCGCGGAAGGAAGAGATGCGACACCAGTCCGAGCTTGGCGACGAGCCACCACAACGCCAGGAAGACGAGCGCGGTGGCGATACTGATGGCGATAGTCGGCTTCTCGCCGACGCCGAAGCCTGGAATGCGAACCAGCTTCGGCTGCGCTTGTGTTTGAGGCGTGACGATCGGGCGCGTTTCGATAATGTCGCTCATGCCGCGCTCCGGATGTTTTCGGCGTCATGGAGGATGGCGCGAATGTCTTCCCGAAGGCTGCCGAATTCGGGAGAGGAGACGATTGCCCTGACATCGCCGCTTGCGGCAAAGCGATGCACGAACTCGAGCTCGAAGCGGGCAACCACACGACCCGGCCTTGGGGACATGACCAGTACCTCCGTGCCGAGGAACAGCGCCTCCTCGATTGAATGGGTGATGAAGAAAATGCGCTTGTCGGTTCTGGCCCAGATGGAAACCAAAAGCTCCTGCATCTGCTCGCGTGTCAGGCTGTCGAGCGCGCCGAAGGGCTCGTCCATCAGCAATATATCCGGATCGGTGGCAAGAGCCCGGGCAATACCGACGCGCTGCCGCATGCCGCCCGACAACTCATAGGGCAGGGCATTGGCAAAGTCGCCTAGCCCGACGATGCGCAAAAGCTCGGACGCGCGCTCCCGGCGTTCCCGTCGTCCCAATCCGGCAAACTGCAGGCCGAGGGCCACATTGTCGATCACGGATTTCCATGGCAGCAGCGAATCCTTCTGGAAGACGACGCCGCGATCGGCACCGGGGCCGGCGACCGGCCTGCCGTCGAGCGTGATCTTTCCCTCCGAAAGCGGCAGGAAGCCGGCGATGGCGTTGAGCAAGGTGGATTTACCACAGCCCGATGCGCCAAGCGCCACGACGATACCGCGCTCGGGAATATTGAAGGAAACGCGGTCGAGCGCGTGAACGGTTCTGCCGTCACGCGCTGCAAAGAAAACGCTGGCATGGTCGACTTGAAGCATGGGGCCCTCAAAAAGGAGCGACACCGACGCAACGCGTGCGCCGGTGTCGGGGAGGTATCAGTTGCTGGCGCTGGTGAATGCGTCAGCCGTGACGAATGCGCCGTAATTCGGCAGGACCTCGGAGACTTTCCCCTGGCTTTTAAGGAACGTTGCGGTGTCCTTCAGGATCCTGGCGGCGCCGGATTGGTCGCCGCCGCCGAGCCATGCTGCCGATGCCTGCACATCCGGCGTCAACAGAGTAAGGTTCTTGAGCGCTGCAGCCTGCTGCTCGGCCGTGCCTCCCAGGAGCTTTGCAAGCGCTTTCGCATTGCCGCTATCCGGTCCCCACGCGGCCTTATCGACGGCAAACGAGGCATAGTATTTGTTGATCACCGAGGCGTAGGCCTTCAGGAATTGCGGATTGTCGGCAGCGAATTTCGAGGTCGCGACCCAGGCGGAAAACGTCGGAGCGCCCTTGTCGGCGACGTCCTTGGAAGTCACCAGCACCTTGCCGCTCTTCTTGAGCTCGGTCAGTGCCGGGTCCCAGACGAAGCCGCCGTCAATATCGCCGCGATTGTAGCTTGCGACGATTTCCGGCTGCGGCACTGCGAAGACCTGCACGTCCTTTTCGCTGAGGCCAAGAGACTTGATGAGAGCGAGCAACTGATAATGATCAGTGGAGACAGGTGCTGCCGCGAGCTTCTTGCCCTTCAGATCGGCGAGCGTGTTGATGCCGGAGCCGTTGCGCACCACGAGTGCTTCATCGACGCCCGATATGGAGGAGAGGTAAAAGGCCTTCACCTCGAGCCCGCGCGAGGCGGCAGCGGCAAACGGGCTCGAACCGACGTAGCCGATCTGGACATCGCCGGATGCGATGGCTGCGAAGATCTCCGCTCCGGAGTTGAATTTGCGGAAGTCGATCTCGTAGCCGGTCTCTTTGGCGAAATCGCCATTGGCGATCGCGACGGAAGAGGGCAATGCGTCGGTCTGATAGGCGACGACGACCTTCTTTTCGGCAGCATACGCGCCGACCGTCGTCGAAATGCTGGCGACGCCTAGGACGACGGCAGCGATCAGTGTGTTGAACTTCATACTTGTCCCCTTGGCCGGACTACGTTTTCCGGCGGTTCCCTGAGTGCAATGAGCAAAGCCTAGCGAAATCGGGGATGGGATCGACAGAAATAGCAAACTATTTTTATAGATTATAATAGGAATTGTTTGTCTGAATCGACGGCATCGTCGGGTTTCACGCCCTTCGGAGGAGTAAACCGGGCCGGGCGTCACAATTGTCTCATCGTTCCGCCCAGGCATCCCGCTGCCGCCAGCACATCCATCGCAAATGGCCCAGGATTCGGCAATCGAGCGTCAGCGGATCAGATTGAGGCCTTTGCGGTCGAACACCACTTCCGGGAGATTCCCGTGATGCACACCCGAAAAGACAACGGAAAGAATCGGCCGGATGGAGGGGTTAGGTCATCCGCCGCAGCAGCGCGATCAACGCGTCCGTGTTGTCATTGGACTCCAGCGAGAGAAGGTGCTTGTCCGCAAGCTCGCCGATTGCCCGAGTAGCCTCGCGCTCCGACCAACCTGCCAGCGTCGCTGCAATCAGCAACTCTCGAAAAGCGGCTTGCAGTGCGTCCTGGCAGCGGATCTCCCTATCGGGATCATCATCGGTCACGAATGGTCGCGCAATATTAGGCATGATTGAAAAAGTGAACTGATTTGCGGCTTTTGGCAATCTATCCATTCGATCATCGCAAAGTCGCTGTCCGATGCCGAGCCGCCCGCCCGGCCATTCTTCGACGAAGTTGGTGATCGCAACCCACGGCGCTGTTCTTTGAGGCCATCATGCTGTTTCTTGCATGGTCCGTCACAAATGTCACATTTTTCCAGAAACGCCAATGATTTCAATGCCTCGATCCCGCGATGCCTGCGAAAGTGAGCAATTTGGCGTCCAAGAGGAGTCACAGTTGGACGGCCAGATTCTGTACAGAAGACGAAAAAACCCGCCGAAGCGGATTCTCGAGGTCGTTTCTTCGAGGAACGGTGGCTAGTTGAAGCTGAGATCTGACTTTTGATAGATGTGCTCGACACCGCCAAAGTCGAATGTCGATAGGGCGTCTGATAAACGACCGTTTCCGAGGTTTAAAGGGCGGTGATGTATGAAGTCCGCTTGCACTGATCCTCAGCAATGTCGATCTCAAGGAAGGCGGCGGTGGCGGCATGCACTAAGGCTGGAGCCGGAACGGATTCGCGAGCGGAACCATGGGTGCCCGCGACCGTTCCTCTTGCTAATGGAGGAAATTCATGGCGCCGCGGTCATTCTGGAAAGGCTATCTCAAACTGTCGCTGGTGACTTGTCCGGTCGCCATGGCGCCGGCGACGAGCGACAATGAGAAGGTTCGCTTCCACACGCTTAACCGAAAGACAGGCAATCGTGTCCTCAGCCAATATGTCGATTCCGTCACGGGCGGCGTGGTCGACGAGGACGATGAGGTCAAAGGATATGAGCGCGGCGAGGACGATTATGTGATGCTCGAGGATGACGAACTCGATGCGGTCGCGCTCGAAAGCACCCGGACGATCGATATCGACATGTTCGTGCCGCGCGACAGTCTCGAATGGATCTGGTTCGACACGCCGCATTACCTGACACCCAATGACGCCGTCGGCGAGGAGGCTTATTGCGTCATCCGCGACGCGATGGCCGCGAGTGGCATGGTTGGCATCTCGCGGCTCGTCATGTATCGCCGCGAGCGGGCCGTCATGCTGGAACCGCGAGACAGGGGGATCGTCCTTTGGACCTTGCGGTTTGGCGACGAGGTCCGGGACGTGAAGGATTACTTCGAGGATATCGACGCGAAACCGGCCCATGCCAAGCTGATGAAGCTTGTCGAAGAATTGATAAAAGAACGTACCAAGCCATGGGATCCTGAAATGGTCTCCGATCCCGTCCAGGACAAGCTTCTCGAAATCATTGCTTCCAAGAAGAAAGGTCGCAAGCGTCCCTCGAAGACGAAGATGGAGAAGACGCCTGCGCCAGACAATGTCATCAACATCATGGATGCGCTTCGAAAGAGCCTTTCGCAGGAAAGAAGCGCAAAAAAACGATAGTTCACATGGCGGGCTTCCCTCGCAAAGCCGGGCGTCTGTCAGGAACCGCGTTTGCGCTTCCCGTTGGGCTGACGCAAGGGTTCGGCCGCCCGCCTGAAATCGGCCCAAGGATCCGATCTGAGCGCCGCAAGCCGTGTCGGCACGTTGAGCACGGTGAAATAGTCCGGGCCGATTGCCGGGCTCAACTCCTCCCAGGACAAAGGCATGGAGACGGCCGCTCCCGGACGCGCGCGGGTCGAATAGGGGGCGACGGCGGTCGAGCCGCGCTGGTTTCTGAGATAATCGATGAGGATCTTGCCGCGGCGTTTCGACTTGGTGATCGTCGAGACGTAACGATCGGGGGCGTCTGCCGCCATCGCATCGGCGATACCCTTGGTAAAGGCCTTGACGGCCGGCCATTCGGCCTTGGCGACCAGCGGGCACACGACATGCAATCCTTTGCCTCCCGATGTCTTGACGAAAGGTACGAGGCCCGCCTGTCTCAGCCGTTCGGCTGTTTCCTTGGCCGCGACGATGACTTCGCGCCATGCGACGTCCGGACCGGGATCGAGATCCATGACGATCATGTCAGGCCTTTCCCAATCGCCAACCATCGATCCCCAGGGATGGATTTCGAGGACCGCGGCCTGCACGAGGCCGATCAGGCCATTCAGGTCATCGATGCTCACATAAGGCTCGTCGTCCTGCGGGTCCTTTGCCAGCGCGATATTCTTGTTCATGCCCTTCCAGTCATGTTTCTGGAAGAAGTGCTGGCCGCCGATTCCATTCGGACAGCGCACCAGCGCGAGCGGCCGTCCGACGACGAAAGGACCCATATAGCGCCAGACCTCGCTATAGTAGTCGGCAAGCCCGGCCTTGGTCACGCCTTGGTCCGGCCAATAGAGGCGATCCGGGTGGGTGAGGGATACGCTGCTTCCGGGAGGCTTTTCCGTTGAGGCTTTCATCGGAGATTCCAGCGTCTCCCGAACGATGTCGAGCGGGTTCTTGTCCTCTCTAAGTCCGCGGAAAGAGGCGTGGCGCAGGTGGCCGTCGGCCGTCCAGGCGCGAAACTCGACTTCCGCCACGAGATCCGGCCGCACATAGCGGACGCCGCGATTTTCTTCCGCGGTCAGCTTTGTGGCAAAGGGGTTTTCCTCCGGCTTCATGCGCGTCAGCTTCTGGAAGAGCTGCTCGGCGACGGTGTGCGTATAGCCCGTGCCGACGCGGCCGACATGCTCCAGCTTGCCGTCCTCGTAGACACCGAGAACCAACGAGCCGATCGCCTTTCGAGATGTGGTCGAGGGCACAAAGCCTCCGATGACGAATTCCTGCCGTGACGAGCATTTCGATTTGATCCATGTCTTGCTGCGACCGGAGCGATAGGGATCGCTGGCGACCTTGGATACGATCCCTTCCAGGCTCAATCGGCAGGCATGGCTAAGCAGCAGGTTTCCATTTTCATCAAAGTGACTGCTGAAGCGAAGGGTCCCGGTTTCGGATGGAATGGTCTTCTGCAGCAATTCCTTGCGGCTGATCAACGGGCAGGCGGTCAGGTCATAGCCGTCGAGATAGATGAGATCGAACGCGTAGAAGACGAAGCGGTCGCTGCGCCCTTCGCTAAGGTCGGCCTGGAGGGCGGAAAAGTCAGAGGCGCCGGCCGCGGGCTCGACGACCAGTTCGCCATCGATGACAGCTGTGCCGACCGGAAGATCCCGGAAGGCGGCGAGAATCTCCTTGCCGAATTTTTGCGTCCAGTCGAGACCGCTGCGCGTCAGCAACTTGATGCGGCCAGCCTCGATGCGGACCTCAAGCCGGTAGCCGTCGAACTTGATTTCGTGGAGCCAACGTTTACCCGAGGGCGGCTTGGATACCAGTGTCGCTAAAGCCGGCTCGATAAAGGAAGGCAGCGCTGCCTTCCTTGCGCCCTTCAAGGAAGAGGGATCGACAGGCTCTGTATCGCGTTCTGGTTCTGTCTTACTCGACACAGGGGAGCTGTTCTTCGGTTTCGCCGTTCTGCGATCGATCTTACCCGTCTTGGATGACCAGCCCGGCCTCTCGTTCTCGACCTCGTTGATAAGCCGTCCCGTCTTGGCCGATTCCGGTCGTTCTTCCAGGATGTCGAGTGCTCCTTCGGGGCGAGCCGCATTGTCTTCTCCCTTGATCAGCAGCCAGTTTTCGCGCTTCTCGCGGGGTTTTCCGGCCATCCGGATCAGGTGCCAGCGTCCGCCGAGCTTTTTACCGTGGAGCTCGAATTCGAGATGTCCCTTGGTCAGTCCCTTGTGCGGATCGCCAATCGGCGTCCAGGAGCCTTTATCCCAGACGAGAACCGTGCCGCCGCCGTATTCGCCCTTCGGGATCGTGCCTTCGAAACCACCGTATTCGAGAGGATGGTCTTCGGTCTGCACCGCAAGCCGCTTTTCGCCGGTCACCAGGCTCGGTCCCCTGGTCACGGCCCAGCTCTTCAGCACGCCGTCGAGTTCAAGACGAAAATCATAGTGGAGGCGGCGTGCATCGTGCTTCTGGATGACGAAGCTGCTGCCGGCAGCGGCGGCTTTTTTTCTCTTTGCGCGACCTTTTGGCTCGGATGTTTTAGTAAAATCACGCTTACGATTGTAGATTTCCAATGCCATGGTCAGCTCGCCTTGCGTTGCGTGCGTGAAGAGGATGGCGCGCGAGGTTTCGTTGCTTTCTTGGACCGGGGGCTCGACCTCGCCTTTGCTTTGCCTTTGCCATCCAGCCCGGCGCTCTGGCGTAGGGCTTCCATGAGATCGGTAACCTTGGCAGGTGTTGCTGGCTTGCGCTGTGGGATCGCCTTGCCCTCGATCTTGGCTTTCACGAGATCGGCAAGGGCCGCCTCGTAACGATCATCGAATTCGCCTGCGTGGAAGGTCCCTGTTTTCGTATCGATGATGTGTTTGGCGAGATCGAGCATCTCGCCCTTGATCGTCATGTCCGGAACGTCTTCAAAGGCTTCCTTTGCCGGGCGCACCTCGTAGTCGAAGTTCAATGTGGTGGCGATCAATCCTTTGCCATGGGCGCGGATCATCATCGTGCGCAGGCGGCGAAAAAGAACGGTCTGGGCAATGGCGGCAACCTTCCGAGCGCGCATGCCCTCACGGATCAGCGTGAATGCCTCTTCCGCTGCCGGGGCCGAAGGAGCGAGATAATACGGCCGGTCGAAATAGACGTCGTCGATCTCAGCACATGCCAGAAAGGCCTTCACGTGCAGGATCTTGTCGCTCTCCGGCACCACGGCAGAAATTTCCTCAGGCTCGAGGACGATATAGTCGTCCTTGTTGAGCTCATATCCCTTAACCTGATCTTCGCGCGGCACCGGCTTTCCGGTCTCGCCGTCGATGAATTCGCGCCTGACGCGGTTTCCGGTTTCCCGGTTCAGCGTATGAAAGGAAATCCGCTCCGAAGTGGAAACCGCCGTATAGAGCGCGATTGCGCAACTGACCTCTCCGAACTTCAGGTACCCCTTCCATTGCGCGCGCGGGCTCATCTGCAGACTCCATGTCGACGATAGGACTCAAACGGCGTCGAATGGGCATTGTTCCCTGTCGTCTACATGACATCAGGGTCATCCGATCCAATGCGGTGGAACCGGGTCGCTCAAGCGGAGTTATCCGGGCATGAACCAGATGCTTTCCAAAGTCGGTCTTGCCGCGGCAGCAGCGGAAGCGAAGCTCCATTCCGGATTGATATACATTCCGGGCCTTGAGACGGGCATTACCCGAAAACAGGGAAAAAAGGGTTTTCTCTACTACTCGCCCGCAGGGAGCCGGATCACTCGCCCTTCGGAGATTGCCCGACTGGACGCATTGGCCGTTCCTCCTGCCTATACGAACGTCGTCATCTCCACGAATCCTTTATCCCATCTCCAGGCGATCGGCACGGATGCACGTGGTCGCAAGCAATACCGGTATCACCCCGACTGGCAGTCCGAACGCGACCGCTCGAAGTTCGATCGACTTGTCGATTTCGCCGACCGCCTGCCGGACATTCGGCGCAGGGTGGATGACGATCTGCGCTCTCGAGGTCTGACCATGGAAAAGGCGTTGGCGACCGTGGTCTGGATGCTGGACAATCTCTATATTCGTGTGGGCAATTCGGCTTATGCGGAAACGAACCGATCCTACGGCCTGACCACGCTCAGGAATCGGCATGTGCGGGTGGAGGGTGGAAGCGTCAAATTCCGCTTCAAGGGGAAATCCGGCAAGGAATGGAACCTCACTCATTACGACCGCCGCATCGCCAACGTCGTGCGACGCCTGCAGGAACTGCCGGGACAGCAGCTCTTCAAATATGTCTGCGACGAAAGCGGGTGCCGCCAGATCTCGTCGCAGGATGTGAATGCCTACATCCAGGAAACGGCCGGAGAGGATTTCAGTTCTCGACAGTTCAGGACCTGGGGAGCGACCTGCATGGCGGTCGCGGCGCTCGCTCCGCTCAAGGTCGAAAATTCCGAGCGGGGGATCGCGCGCCAGATCAACGAGGCGATCGACGTTGTGGCATCGAAGCTGGTCAATACGCGCTCCGTGTGCAGGTCCTCTTACATCCATCCCGCGGTCTTCGAGGATTTCAGGGCGGGAATCCTTGGCGATGTCCTCAAGATTCGAACCAGTAGCAAAAGACTTCTGGAATGGATGGACTTGGAAGAAGTCGGCGTCGAGCGCTGGCTTAAGCGTATGGCCCAGCAACGGCAAGTCATCTGACTGGGGGTTAAATTGTCAGCACCATGCATTTGGGCGATGATAAACAAACAGCACCCATCGGCCCGCATGGATCGACAGGTGCTGCTCGTCGCCGGACAGGAGGCTGGGTCGGCGACATGGCGGGTTGGGAACCTCAGGCCAGCATGCGTATCTTGGGCTCGCGGTCCCAATATCGCTTGGCAGCTGCCCCGATGAAGGATCCGAGATCCACGACACCAGCATCAGGTTGAATGCCGGCCTTATCGAGCAGCGGTTTGGCTGCCGCGTCATGGCCGATCGCCTTCAAGTGCCCGAATGCGTCCATCACCCATTGTATGGCCGCTCCCTCGTTCATCAGGGACGCTGCGCCCTCCTTGGAAAGAATGATGGCGACGGCGTCGAAAAGTTGTGACGGCGAACCAAGGAGCTGACCGTCGGCGCGGATCGTATTGCCGTCGGAAAGTTTCGTTTCTCCGATCTTTGGAGCCACGATGAACGGCTTCGCCTTGACATCGTTCAGGGCATCGACGAGATCGGAGATCGCCTTGGCATCGCTTCCAGCAGCGATCAGAATTCCAATCTGGCGTCCCTCCAACGTCTCCTTCATGTTCCTATGAATGGAGAGCGCTGTAGATGCATCGAGTTCGATCGGTTCGCGCGCCGGCCAGTTCTTGGTGGGCCCGACAAGTCCGAGCCCCGCGGCAACGCGACTGGCGAGGCCGGCATCGACATTCATCAGGTTCCCGACCATGCGCGGCGGCACATGCTGCAATTGCACCTTCGACAATTCAAAGACGAAGGCCGATGCGATATGAGCCTGTTCTGACGGCGTTTGTGATTTCCAGAAGAGACGCGCCTGACTGTAATGGTCGGCAAACAGCTCGGCGCGGACGCGCAGCTTGTTGCCTTGTTCGTCGTCACCCGCCTGATGTTCGTAGGTACGAAAACCCGTCACCGGACATTCGCGCGGCGCACCGGCCTCGCCGTTTTCGCCGAGACTGTTCGGCTCATAATTGGCGCGGCCTTTTGGGACCTGCATCTGCATTTGCCCGTCGCGCTGGAAGTTCATGACGGGACATTTTGGCGCATTGATAGGCAACTGATGGAAATTGGCTGTGCCGAGACGGGATTTCTGCGTATCGAGATAGCTGAACAGACGCCCCTGGAGCAGGGGATCGTTGGTGAAATCGACGCCTGGCACGATGTTGGCCGGGCAGAATGCTACTTGTTCGGTTTCGGCAAAGAAATTGTCTGGATTGCGATCAAGAACGAGGCGCCCCACCATCTTCAGCGGCAGAATTTCTTCGGGAATGATCTTGGTGGGATCCAGAACATCGTAGGGAAGGCTTTCGGAGAAGGCTTCGTCGAATAGCTGAAGACCCAATTCCCATTCCGGGAAATGTCCGGCGGCGATCGCCTCGAAGAGATCGCGGCGGTGATAGTCATTGTCGGCCGCCTGCAACTTCAGCGCCTCGTCCCAGACCAGCGATTGAATCCCGAGTTTCGGTCTCCAGTGAAACTTTACGAATGTTGATTTGCCCGCATCGTTCACGAAGCGGAAGGTGTGAACGCCGAATCCTTGCATCATGCGCAGCGAGCGGGGAATGGCGCGATCCGACATTGCCCACATCAGCATATGCGTGGATTCCGGCATCAGCGATGCCCAGTCCCAGAAGGTGTCATGAGCGGAGGCAGCCTGCGGATAGGCTCTGTCAGCTTCCATCTTCACGGCATGGACGAGGTCTGGAAACTTCATCGCGTCCTGTATGAAGAACACGGGGATATTGTTGCCCACCAGGTCCCAATTGCCTTGCTTGGTATAGAACTTCACCGCAAAGCCGCGGACATCACGCGGTGTGTCCACTGAGCCGGCGCCACCGGCGACGGTCGAGAAGCGGACGAAAACCGCTGTCTTTTCGCCTTTGCGTTGAAAGAGATCGGCGCTCGTAATGTCCGAAAGCGGCTCATAGAGCTCGAAGAAGCCATGCGCGGCCGACCCGCGGGCATGCACGATCCTTTCGGGAATGCGCTCGTGGTCGAAATGGAAGATCTTTTCACGCAGGACGAAGTCTTCAAGCAGCGTCGGACCGCGTTTACCGGATTTGAGGCTGTTCTGATTGTCCGAAACCCGAATGCCTTGATTGGTCGTCAGGTGCTCCGCGCCATCATGAGGACCGCCTTTGGGAACGTGCTGGTGCGTCTCGCCACCGATGCCGCGTGAAGTTTCGGAGCTCTCTTCCGTCGCCATGATATCCTCCTTCTGCCGTCGGAATGCTGACAGAACCTCTCCCGGTCGAGAATGTTCCTTCTATCTGGAGCTCGATGGCCGCCAATCTCAAAGCTCGATCAGTGCGATGCCAAGATCCCTTTGATGCCGACGATGCAGTTCTGCTGGCGTTTCGAGAATGGTTGCTTCCAAGGTCGGATGCACGATGCCTTCGACGAAGTGACCGCCGCGGGTGGATCCATCCTTGAGGCCCAGGACAGCATGGAGATGGAGGCTCGCCTTGCCATCGTCGCCCATCGCAATATCACCGATCAGACTGAGCACCTCGCATTGCTCGGAAACGGGGATCTTGCGGTAGCTCCGACCAGCGAAATCGAACCAGCCGACGGTCGCCCTTTCAAATGCACCCATTGCGGTAACCGAAGCCGCGGTCAAACCCTGTTCGGTTGCAAACGCGGCAAGCGTGGAAAATGCTTCTTCGTTCGCATCGAGGACGACGATAAAGGTCTTCAGTCCATTTTGAAGTTCGATTGTCTTGTGATGCATGGCATTGCCTCCGTGCTGGCCCTCGCGATCTTGCGTACCGAGACCGCCTCCTGCCGTCGACGACAGTCCCGGTACAGTCACTTTGTCGGCCTTGAGCCGACGAACCGGCGCCTCACGTGGATTGCGGCCGGTTCGTAGAACTCTCGCAAGGTCGACGGATTGAAACCTTGCGAGGGCCCGAAGGTTCCAATGGGTTGATCGATCGCTTGCTCTCTTGGCGAGAAATCGTTGCAGCTGTGGGAGCTACAAGGCGACTCCACGGTTAGGCGGCAAACGATCTAGTTGAAACCACCCTAGAAGGGAGAAGCGCATGTTCACTCATCCCCAGCCTCCATTTCCATCACAGCAGCAATCGATGCCTGGAAATACCGCAGCGATGCGGCCGCTTCCCGATCACGGCGAGGAATCCTACCGCGGATCCGGCCGCCTGCTGGGCAAGAAAGCGGTCATTACCGGAGGAGACAGCGGCATTGGGCGGGCAGTTGCGATCGCCTATGCCCGCGAAGGGGCGGACGTTCTCCTTGCCTATCTCAATGAAGACGAGGATGCGGCGGAGACAAAGGGTTGGATTGAGGAGGCAGGGCGCAAGGCGGTACTTCTCCCCGGCGATATCCAGAACAGCAAACATTGCCGAAGGATCATCGACACCGCAGTCGCGGAGCTTGGCGGTATCGACATCCTTGTCAACAACGCCGCTCATCAGGCGAGCTTTCATGACATCGGCGATATCAGCGATCAGGAATGGGAATTGACATTCAGGGTCAATATCCACGCCATGTTCTTCCTGACAAAGGCGGCGGTTCCCCACATGAAGCCGGGGAGCGCGATCATCAATACCGCTTCAATCAATTCCGACAGCCCAAATCCGACACTGCTGGCCTATGCGACCACGAAAGGTGCGATCCAGAACTTCACGGCGGGACTCGCGCAATTGCTGGCCGAAAACGGTATCCGCGCCAATGCCGTCGCGCCGGGGCCGATATGGACGCCGCTTATTCCCTCGACCATGTCCACTGAAGCCGTGGAGAATTTCGGCAAGCAGGTTCCGATGAAGCGACCCGGCCAGCCGGCCGAATTGGCGACAGCCTACGTCATGCTCGCGGATCCGCTGTCGAGCTACGTCTCGGGAGCGACCGTGGCGGTGACCGGAGGCAGACCCATCCTGTAGCAGCGGTGAGACGGCTAAGGTCAATCATTCGATATTGTCCCACGGACCTCGCAGGCGAAGGCCGCTTCGGAGATTTTTCAGGTCGTTGGAACTGGTCCTTCGTCTGGGCGTTTTTCTCGCGGAAATCGGTAAGGAGACAAAGATGCTGAGCGTCAGCATTGCAGTGCGACAAGGCGGAACAATTGAGCTTCAATCGGGAGTCTTTGACGACAGGGAAGCAATTGCCCTCATTTCGTCGATGACACGATCTTCGCACACCGAAGCTATCGAGATAATTTACGAAACGCGTCGGATGGGCCGATGCAGGCGGCCGTCAGATAATTTCGAAGTTCTGGCAACGATGTTGCCTGTGACGGACCAAGCGGATACGCAGGCAGCGTAGTTCGCCGGGCTCGTTAAAGTGGCTTCGTTCGAAGCCTGGATTCAAAAGGATATAAGTCCTGCGACAATTGTGCGACCCGCTGTCAACGGGCCGCGCTTCAAGCGGGCATGACCTCCAACGACCGCTTCCTATCGTGTCGAACTCAATACGAATCCGATGGCCGCTGCAGCTATGACGGAGAGCAGCGGTCTTTGACGTATCTTCTGCTTGATGTCACCCACAACGCTCGAACACCCAGGCGCGGCAACGGCCGGCCGGGATATGCTCTCGTGATCATATGTGCCAATTCGGCGGACGGCTTTGTAGAGGGCCCGGACGTTCCTTCTTGCGGTGCCAGCATCGATTCGAGTGTCTGGTTCGCTCGCAGGCTTCGACGTTGTCCTCCTCATCGGATAACTATCTTCGAAGCGATCCACATGGCCCCCCGCGACGGCGCCTTCCGAGGTTTCCGCTGCAACCCTCCCAGAGGGCACCGCCGTATGAGTGGCGGAGATCGGGTCCGACGCCGGGAAGGTATCTTTCAGCGCGTTGTCGAGATCACTTCCAGTGGATCGTTTGCGTTGCTCTTGCCGTTCGTTCAGCACTGATTGGACTGCGGGCGAGCCGGATTTTTCTGGCATGGCGGTTCCTCCGTTCTGCGGAAAGTTTGATGGGGATCGGATTTCAATGAATCGAGGCGGCGGCGTGTATCGAATCCTCGCCGAGTATCCCGACGAGAGTGGTTCGCGCGCGAGAGACCCGGCTTTTGATTGTTCCCACCTCACAGCCACAGTGTTTGGCGGCGGCCTCGTATGAAACTCCTTCCACGATCATGAGAAGAGCGTCGCGCTGATGTTTCGGAAGCTGGCCAAGCGCCTTGCCGACCTCTGCGGCATAAACGCATTTCTGTTGGGAACACTCTGTCGGGATTTCGAAGAGCGCATCGCTGTTCGCGCGAACCTGCAGCCGCTTTCGACGCTTGTATTCGGTCATGTAGGTGTTTCGCATGATGGTGAATGCCCAGCTCTTGAGGCTGGTGCCGGGGGTGAATTTTTCGGAATGACGCAGCACCTTCGAGATGGTCTCTTGCGCGAGATCGTCGACATCGGTCGGGCTGGACACAAATCTTCTGGCAAAGTTTCGCAGTGCTGGAAGTAGCACTACGACGTCGGCGTCCAGCGACGCGCGCGTTGCTTCAGGCATCTTCATTTCTCCTGGTGGGGTACAAGAGCAATGCTTGCGAAGCGTCCTTGTTCCAAGGATTCCTCAAGGTTATTTGCGATCAATGCTGCAGGTAGCAACGAGACGGCAGTAGAGGAATTCGGAGGCTCGTATCGGATCTCGCGCCTGGCTTGCCGTCACGCGTCAAAGATTTCGATGTCGCTTTCTTCGATGGCGGCAAGGAATGCCGTTCTCGCCGCCAGGGCGCCCGAATGACCTTCATGGGCTCTGATAAGAGTCCTCTTCGCGGTCTTGTAGGCGGATCCGTGCGTCTTCACAGGCCAGCCTCGAAGCAGGTAGTAGGTAGCAGCCTCGGTATTTGTGATTGTCAGGCGCTGACCAGGCTTGCTCGTCTCGACTGTGACTGGCTTGCTCCACAATTGTCGCATCATCTGCTGTCCTCCAAAAGAGAAACGGCACCTCGACCTGAATGTTCCGGCAAACAGCTTCCGCGAGCGTCGTCGTTCATCCCGTGTCAATCGTCTGATGGATTGGTGAAGGTGGAACAATTCGAAGAGACAAACGTAAGGTCAATCCGCGGAAATTGCAGTGAGGCCGGAGATGTTCAGTGGAATGGCGTTGGATTACATCGACGTTGGGCCGGGCACCTTACGCATCCGCCATGGCGGCAGCGGCCCGCCCTTGTTACTTCTACACGGTCATCCGCGGACACATATGACCTGGGGTCATGTTGCTGATCTGTTGTCTTCGCATTTCACGATCGTCTGCCCGGACCTTAGGGGATTTGGAAGGTCCTTCCAACCGACCGACAGCGACGACAGCCGCCATTCTTCAAAGCGGGCGAAGGCGCTTGATTGCCTGGAGTTGATGCGCAGGCTGGGGCATCGGACTTTCGCCGTAGCGGGACATGACCGCGGCAGTTACGTCGCATTTCGACTTGCGATGGATTATCCCGAGACCGTCACCAAGGTCGCCGTCATCGATAGCATTCCAATCGTCGAGCATCTCGAGCGAATGGACTGGCAATTTGCCCGAGATTGGTACCATTGGTTCTTCTTCGCGCAACGGCAAAAGCCCGAACAGGCGATCAACGCCAACCCCAAGGCGTGGTACAACGCCATAACTCCGGAGTTCATGGGCGCAGAAGCCTATAAGGATCTGATGTCGGCGATCCAAGATCCTGCCGTCGTCCATGGAATGGTCGAGGACTATAGGGCCGGATTGACCCTCGATCGACAAGATGAATTGCGGGACCGTGCTGCGGGAAAACGGATCACATGCCCCTTGCTCTGCCTTTGGTCGACACGGGATGATCTGGAGCAGCTCTTCGGTGATCCTCGAGAGATCTGGCAATCATGGGCGACCAACGTCGTCGGCCATGGAATCGACAGCGGTCATCACGTTGCTGAGGAGAACCCGGAGGCCCTGGCGAATTCGCTGCGAGGCTTTTTCAACGATGGTCCGCTCCGGAGCGAGACCTAGATCGCCGCGGGTGGCGTCGAGGCTCATGCACGCATCCGACTTCGAACTAGATTTCCGAGGACAGACTCCAGATGACGGTCCATGGATCGAATGATCCGACTGAACCGGGCGCCGACGAAAATATCGTCTGCCCGTGGATTGGACCGCTGGGGACAACGACAGCATTCGACAAGTTGGCGATCAACGAAAGGATTGCTGTCCGAAACGTCCAATGCACGCTGATGAGTGAGCCGTTTTTGTCATGAGTGGCCGCCTGACCGCCACCTTGTGAGAGGAGCGGTACGATCGTTTGATGTCGCAGCCCTATCAACCGTCGATAATGTTCGCCGAGACCCCGGTCGTGCGAGAGCTCCTCCCAGCGCAGCTTCGCACTCCGGAATGTGCTTTCCGACGTCGGGTCGGGAGCATCTCGCGCATCGAAGCCGGGCAGGCGCCCCAGTTCTTCTTTGCGGCCGAGCCGGACTTTTCGGTTCAGCTCTTCGTTAAAATCGCAGAAGAAGGGAAAGGGATCGACCGAGCCCCACTCTTCACCCATGAACAGCATCGGGATTTGCGGCGAGAGCAGATAAATGGCCGCGATCGCCTTGATTGCCGCAACGGCATGAGAAGAGATCATTCGATCGCCATGCGCCCGGTTGCCGATCTGGTCGTGGTTCTGGATGAAGGAGATGAAAGCCGTGGGTGGTAGTCCGGCGCTCGGCGATCCCCTGGAGCGACCTCTGTATCGCATGTGCTCGCCTTGAAACGCGAATCCTTCGCGAAGGGAACGGCTTAGGCGCGATCTATGATCGGCATAATCTCCATAGTATCCGAAAATCTCGCCGGTCGCGGCCACATGCAGAGCATGGTGGATATCGTCGTTCCATTGCGCAGTAAAATGGCGTGGTTCCCCAGATTCCCTTCGAGAAAGAAGACCCGCGTCGTTGTTCTCGTTTTCGACAATAAGATGAATGTGGCGCTCGGGGCAGGCGAGCCTGACGCGCTCGGCGAGCTCCGTGAGAATATGCGGATCGCTGTCATCCGTCATCGCGTGAACGGCATCGAGGCGCAGTCCGTCCATGCGGAACTCGCTCAGCCAATAGATCGCGTTTTCGATGACGAAATCGCGGACGAAGCGGCTGCCCTCGCCATCGTAGTTCAGGCCGTTGCCCCAAAAGCTCTTGTGCCGGCTGCTGAATATTGGCGCATAGAGTGGGAGGTAGTTCCCGTCAGGCCCGAAGTGATTGTAGACGACGTCGAGGAAGACGCAGATGCCGCGATCATGTGCTGCATCGATGAGAGCCTTGAGGTCTTCGGGGCGGCCGTAGCTGCTGTCTGGCGCATATGGCAGAACACCGTCATAGCCCCAGCCATAGCGCCCGTGGAAATCTGCAATCGGCATGAGCTGCATTGCGGTGATGCCGAGCCGCTGCAAATGGTCGAGTTTCTCGATCGTCGACAAGAAGGTGCCAGCCTCCGTGAAGGCACCGACATGAAGTTCGTAGATGACCATTTCCTCCCACCGGCGGCCCTTCCATCCTTGAGTTTGCCATTCGAACGACGGATCGATCAGCTCACTTGGTCCGTGAACATCGTCTGGCTGAAAACGGGAGGCTGGATCCGGGATCTTAGTGCCGTCCGGCAGGAGAAAACTATAGCGGTCGCCGACGCGGGCATGTGAGACCTCGGCAACATGCCAGCCGTCTTTCCCTGGCTGCATTGCCCATTGTCCGCGTTGTTCGATCTGGACGAGGACTTGCTCGGCAAGCGGCGCCCATAGGCGAAACATGACGGCATGCTCGTTGATTTCGGGGCCAAATGCGAAGCGTTGCAGCATGGCATCTCGTCCTTTGGTGTCGCCGGTTATGTGCATTGCCAACGCGTCTTTCAGGAAACGGTTCCTGAAATAGGAACAGATCTCGTTCAATTCCGTTGGTAAGGGCGCTCAGATGTCGAGAGAGAGCCATGACCGTCCTGACCTCCACCTATCGCCTGCAATTGCGAGGCGATGTCACCTTTGACCGAGCAGTCAAGCTTGTTCCTTACCTTGAGGATCTCGGTATCAGCCACGTCTATGCGTCACCCATCTTCGCGGCCACGACGGGATCGACGCATGGCTACGATGTCACCGATCCGAACGAGATCGATCCAGCACTCGGCGGTCGTCAAGGCTTCGACGTGTTCTGTGCGGCCCTGCAGCGTGCGGGAATGGGGCTGGTCCTGGATATCGTGCCTAATCATATGGCCGCCTCCGTCGAAAATGCCCGATGGAACGACGTCCTCAGGCATGGATCGGCTAGTCGCTATGCCAGATGCTTCGACATAGACTGGAGCCGGAAGCTTACTTTGCCTCAGCTTGGAAAGCCCCTCAACGAAGTTCTCGCGGCGCAAGAGCTTCATCTCCGCCATGAGCCCGTCGATGGCCGTATGTACCTTGAGTATTTCGATAGCCTTCTTCCTCTTTCGGATGAAAGCGCCGGGCAGATCGAGGCGCGGATCGGAACGGATACTGGCCGTTTGCTGGCCCTTTCGATGGACCCGCTCGCAATGACGGAGCTCCTCGCACAACAGAATTGGCAATTGCTCTACTGGAAAGATGCCGCCGCGAACCTCAGCTACCGGCGCTTCTTCGAGGTGACAGGCCTTGTCGGCGTGCGGGTGGAGGACGAACAGGTTTTCGATGACACCCATCGGCTGATCTTCGAACTGGTACGGGCAGGGCAGATCCAGGGCCTGCGCATCGACCACATCGATGGGCTTGCCGATCCGGGAACTTATCTAACGCGGTTGCGGGGCGCGGTCGGCCGCGACATTTTCATCGTGGTCGAAAAAATTCTCCATGATGGTGAGACACTTCCAGCGAACTGGCCTGTCTCGGGGACAACCGGCTACGAGTTCATATCCGCCATGGCCGATTTGTTCGTCAGCCAAGAGGGATTGTGCCAACTGGATGCAGCCTACAGGGCTGTCGACATGGAACACGCCGATTTCGCCGGGGGCTTGCGCAAGGCGAAACTTCTGATGATTGACCGCAATTTTGCCGGAGAGACCGCGCGACTGGCCACGCTCGCTCGTTCGATTTTTCCCGAATATAGCGAGTCCGATAGACAGTCGGCGCTGCGGGAATTGCTGGTCGCCTTCCCGGTCTATCGTACTTATGGGTGCAAGGGAGCTGCGTCTGGGGAGGACGAGGCCGTTATCCGCAGCGCGACTGAACGGGCACGGGCCCGATTGCCAGGCGTTGGCGCCGTGGAGGCGATTGCCGGTCTCTTGAAAGGTAATCTCACCACCGCCGAAGCGCTGGAGTTTTGCACGAGATTCCAGCAACTGAGCGGCCCGGTGATGGCAAAGGCGGTCGAAGATACGCTGTTTTATCGCTATAACCGCCTGATTGCGATGAACGAAGTAGGCGCGCGCGCCGAGATACGTCCTGAGGCTACAGCGACTTTTCATCGTTTCATGGATGATCGTGTTCGGCGCCAGCCTCATGGCCTTTCCGCGACCTCGACGCATGACACGAAGCGCGGGGAGGATGCCCGCGCGCGCCTGTATAGCCTTAGCCAGGATCCGGAAGCATGGGTTGCGGGCGTCCAGCGATGGCGCAGTATGAACTCTCCCTTTCTTGAAAATCTTGCTGACGGACCGGCGCCAGAGCCCAATATCGAGTGGATGCTGTATCAGGCGCTGGCCGGGATTTGGCCCGACGATATCGGACAAAGCGATCGGGATGAACTGAAGGACCGCTTTGTCGCCTATGCTCTGAAAGCGGTGCGTGAGGCGAAGCTCCGGACGGATTGGCGGGATGAGAACACGGCATATGAATGCGCCGTGGAGGCCTATGCCAGGGCTTTGCTTTCAAGTGAAAACGAGGCATTCGCCACGGACTTCGCAAGAACCCTCCAACCATTTATGGAGATTGGCTATCGCAACAGCTTGTCCCAATTGCTGATCAAGCTCACGGCTCCTGGAATTCCGGATATTTACCAGGGATCGGAGGGTCTCGATCTCAGCCTCGTCGATCCGGACAACCGCAGGCCCGTTGACCATGTGTGGAGCGATGTCTCGACAGACGCCAATTCGCTCGCGTCGAAAACGGCATCGCTCAAGCGACAGATCATCCGTAGCGTTCTGCGCGACCGCAGGGACCATCCACTTCTGTTTGTCGCTGGTCACTATTTGCCGCTCAAGACAAGCGGCGAACGAGCAGCCAATCTCATAGCCTTTGCTCGCGTTTACGAGCAGGAGATTGCGATAACGGTCGTGCCGCGTCTGATTGACGGCCATTCCTCGGATTTCTGGTCGGACACAGCCGTCATTGTGCCACAAGACCTGCGCGCGCAGATGCGCAATCTGCTGACGGATCGGCCGTTGACGGGCGGCGATCTTCTCGCGGCGCAGCTCTTTGAGGATCATCCCGTAGCCATTCTCGTCAGACACAGCTGACGATTTCGCCGGCAACTTGCCTGCAAATGCGACACCGGAACAAAGCCCATCGTTGCGGTGTTTCTGCTGCGCATCAACGATGAGGTTTCCATGACTGAAAACGACAAGCGGCATGCGATCCAATCAGGCGATTTCACGCGCCTTGGCGCACATTATGATGGTCAGGGCATCAACTTCGCAATTTTCAGTGCTCATGCGGAGCGGGTGGAGCTTTGCCTGTTCGATGAGGATGGAAAGCGTGAGATCGAACGGATTGTCCTGCCCGAATACACCAATGAGATCTGGCATGGCTATCTTCCGGGGTTGAAGCCGGGCACCTTGTATGGCTACCGCGTTCACGGACCTTTCGACCCGGAGAAAGGCCACCGGTTCAATCCAAACAAACTGCTCGTCGATCCCTATACCCGTGAACTCGTGGGTGAGGTCGAGTGGTCACAGGCGCAGTTCGGATACGGTCTTGATGACGAGCAGAAGGATCTTTCCTTCGACGAGACCGACAGTGCGGCCGGGATGCCGAAGTGCCGCGTCATCGACATCGAGAGGGACGCGCGCGTTGAAAGGCCCTGCGTTCCGTGGTCGCAAACGATTTTCTATGAGGCGCACGTCAAGGGAATGACGATGCTTCACCCGGCAATTCCGGAGACGCTGCGTGGCACCTTCGACGGCCTGGGGCAGGGGGCGATTGTCGACTATGTGAAGAGCCTTGGAATAACCTCGATCGAGCTTCTTCCCATCCATTACTTTCCGGATGACAGCCACCTGCTCGACAAGGGTCTGCGCAATTACTGGGGCTATAACAGTCTTGCTTTCTTTGCTCCCGCCTCGCGTTATTACGGCCCAAGAGGTCTTGCGGGTTTTCGCGACATGGTACGCGCCTTCCACGATGCTGGCATCGAAGTCATCCTGGACGTGGTCTACAATCATACGGCTGAGGGTAACCAGCTTGGCCCCACCCTTTCGTTCAAGGGTATCGACAACTTTTCCTATTACCGCACTCTTCCGGACCAGCCCCGCTACTATATCAACGACACCGGCACCGGTAACACGATCAACACCTCGCACCCGCGCGTGCTCCAGATGGTGACGGATTCGCTCCGCTACTGGGCCGAGGAGATGGAAGTCGACGGCTTTCGCTTCGATCTCGGAACCATTCTCGGCCGCGAACCGGAGGGCTTCGATCAGCGCAGCGGCTTCTTCGATGCAGTGGGCCAGGATCCGGTGTTGTCAAAGGTCAAGCTTGTCGGGGAACCGTGGGACATCGGACCGGGCGGTTATCAGGTCGGCGGGTTTCCGCCCGGCTGGGCGGAGTGGAACGATAAATATCGCGACACTGTCCGGGATTACTGGAAGGGCACACCCGGTACGACGAGAGATTTTGCAGCCCGCATCCTAGGGTCAGGCGATGTCTATGATCTGCGTGGCCGCCGACCCTGGGCAAGCGTCAACTTCATCGCCGCGCATGACGGCTTCACGCTCAATGATCTGGTCTCCTACAACGACAAGCACAACGAAGCGAATGGGGAGGATAATAACGACGGCCACAATGACAACCGCAGCTACAACTACGGTGCGGAAGGGCCGACGGACGAGGATGGTGTCAACACCGTTCGGGAGCGCCAGAAGCGCAATTTTCTTGGCACCCTGTTTCTCTCGCATGGCACGCCGATGCTGCTGGCGGGGGACGAATTCGGCCGCAGCCAGATGGGCAATAATAATGGCTATTGCCAGGACAACGAACTGAACTGGCTGCATTGGGAAGATGCTTATGGGAGCGCGGAGGACCTTCGCGCCTTTACCAGGCGTCTCATCGCGTTGCGGCAGGAGCATTCCATCCTGAGACGTGAAAATTGGCGCGACGGCTTGGCAGTCATCTGGCTCAATCCCGGTGGCGGCGAACACACGGAAGATCAATGGGACGACGGATCAAATACGAGCATCGGCCTTAGAATATCCCGGGTGCAGCCACTCGAAGAGGGGTGGGACGATGTTCTGATCCTTTTCAATCCCCTCGATGGTGGGATCGACTTTACCTTGCCTGACGACAAGCGGTGGGCCCTGGAATTGTCGACCTCGAATCCTGAATTGCAAGGAACTGAAAGGCTCGACGGGCAGGTCCTGCAACTCGAGGCCCGCAGTCTCGCGCTCTTGCGACAGGCCTGACGCCTTCCATCGAGCGAAGCGCTGACGGGCTGGCGGCTCCCGGCGGCGCATGAAATTTCTTCGGCGATGTGGCGCCATATACCGCGGAACCTACTGTTTTCACCTGCGTTTTCTGATGAGGATTTTGAATGATTCTGGCAAAGATCGAGAGGAGATCGCCGTGTTGAAGCATGTCATGTTAGCCTGCTTTATCGTCTTTCCGACCGGAGCTCTTGCTCAATCCCCTGACCTCGAGGCCACGTGCAAGACGGTCGCCAAGAACTTCTTCCTGTCGGACGGGCTTGCCATCGGTCTGGTTCAGTCCTTTCCGGAACTCAAGCCACCCGGTGTGCGCATGACCTACTCGACGCGCCAGGGAACCGCTGCAGCGGATATGACTGACACATTCGAGTGTGAGTTCGACAGGACCGACAAGCCACACAACCTCGCGAAATTTTGCGTATCGAATACGTGCTATGCGCCCAATGACGGCGATGCCGACCGGAAACGGCGTTTCGAGGAGATGCGCATTCTCTTGCAACGTGCAGAGAAGTAGAGATGGGCGAAAGCGGCTAGCGTGTCGCGTCTTGTATCTCCTTGGCCGCAGCCAGGAATTCGCTGCGGGCATCTTCGGGATTTTTCCGTCCGGCAACTGCGGCCTTGCAGGCATTGCGGGCGCGAATGAAGTGCAAGCCTGAACGATTTGGCCAAAGATCCGTCAAATAGATCATCGCCTCGAAAGGTCCGTTGACGGAACGAGAACCGGAGGGACCAAGCTCAATTTGCACCGGTCTGCTCCATGTATTGATCAGCATGAGAAGTTCCTCCACATTTTCTCCCGTGGGTAGAAATGCTGAGGTGGCGGCTTGGTTCCATTTCTCAAGCAAACTACTGCCCGGCATCGTGCTGTCGCCAGAATAGCGCTTTCGATCTGCGTGCGGACATCGCCCGAAGCGCGGGGACAAATTTGCATCTCCTGGCGCAACATTTATCCGCTTGTCTCGGGAATAGGATCCAAATCGGATTGAAGGAGGAGAACGGTCGCCGGGATCTCACTGTCTGAAAGCTGGGAAGCGGCTCATTCAAAAGTCTCAAGCACGACGGTGAGCCGTGCTTGAGACTTTTGTCCATTCTTGGTTACGAGCGGCATATCGGCGTCGTTACGGACGTCGACGCGCACCGATCAGCAGATCTTCTTCCTCATCACGTTGGCGGCCGCCAAGGGCTGCTGCAGCGGAGGCGATGAAGGCGCCGACCAGCAGTGATAGAGAACCGACCAGCGCTGTCGTTGCTCCGACCTTCCGGGCTTTGTCAGCCGCTTCTTTCGCCGCCGATTTTGCATCGTCGATTTGCTTGAGCACCGTGTCTACGCGGCTGTGGGCGTCTGCCTCGGAGAGACCGGTTCGCGCTGCAATGATCGACGCGACATATGATCTGTCGCCTTCCGGAATCTGTCCGCTAGCGGCACCTTGCAACAGGATCCGCGAGATTTCGGCGGCGGCGGCGCCATTGTCGGACTGACCACGGTCTCCCGCTTTTGCCGGGCGAAGCAGGGCGTCGGTAAAATACGCGGTCGAATCCAGATTGCCTTTGGGGGCCGCGGATGCGGCTGCAGTGACGGCCGTATGCGCAGCCTGGCCTGCGGCATTGACCGACGCACCGGCCAGCGAGGTCAATGAGGAGGCGAGAAAACCTGCCACAAAGACCGTCGCCAATGCCCAGCTTAGAAAACCATGTGCCGTGTCGCGAAAGAAAACCTCGTCGGAATGGACTTCCACCCATTTGGTGCGAAGCCGACCTGTCAGGTAGCCGCCGATCGCTGATGACAGCCACTGAACGACCACCAGCCAGATGGCCGCCGTAATGCCGACGGTCGTCGCCGAGCTGCTTTGACCGGACCAGGGAGAGACCATCGACAGGCCGACGCCCGATCCAAGGAGCAGAAGGATGAGGGCGATTCCCGTTGCGGCAAGAGCGCCGCCGATAATTGGGCCCCATACGATGGCGGGTTTGGAGGATTCAATGGGTTCGGCTCCCGCAGGCGCGTTTTCGAAGGCGGCCATTGACGCCTCCTATCGTGTGAAGAGAACGAGAAGAATGACGATCGGCAACGGGATTCCCAGAAGCCAGAGCAGAATACCTCGACCCATTTGAATATCCTCCAAGAGTTTGAACTGATGTCACCAGCAACGGCAATCGAGCCGATTTTGTTCCGAAGTCCTTGCGGGTGTTTCGCGTTGTGCTTGTATCGAGAATAGTAAATCGAAGCACATTGCAGGATATTTCCGCGCCGCAAGTACATAATCTGCGGCGCAGGTTCGATGTCGAAACGTCTCACTCCCGAACAGACTTGGAAGCCTTTGCGGAAGCGGCTCCCGTCTGCTCGTGGTCACGCGCGGTTGGATCGCCGCTTTCCTGTCCTGTGGGCGACTCCGCTTCCTGTTCGGTGCGCTCGTGCTGTTCTTCGGCTCGTTGCCAGTGGTCCAGATGACGCCCTTCGGGCCGTCCTTCCTCTTCCCAGATCCTGTAGGCACGCTCGCGGCGCTTGTCTTCATTCTCGTTTTCGTCATTGTTCATTGAACTTCCTCCTTCTTTTTCGATGCTGGGGTTGACGTCCTTCAAGGATGCCTAACGCAATGGCATCTCCTTCGTCAGTTCATCGAAGGACAGAGACCGACGCTTTGCTGCCATGAGCAAATCCAATTCGACTGAGGACGGGCCGAAACGAATGAAAAGGTCTTCGGCCATCCTGTCGTCGAGACGGTACTTCTTCTGGAATTCTGCCAGGGAATAGGCTGCACCCCGGATCGTCCGGCGCCGTTCGAAAAGCCCTTGCGTTTTCATATCCGATGATCCTCCTCATTTCGATCAAGCAAATCGATACGAGTGTTGAAAGTTCCCTCAGCCCAGAAATATTGCGAAACAGCACGCAAGGATTGAGGAGATGAGGAAGTTAAGTTTTTGGAGTTGCATTGTTTTTAGTCTTTGCCGGTCCGCGGGAACAAACGGTCGACGTGTGAAGTTCAGTCGGACCGGGAAGTGCGAGTCCTTCCCGTTGTCTGCTGGGAGGCGGTCATGAGCGACTACCGTTTGGATGATAGAAGCGCTGTTGTTGAACCTTCAAAGCCACGACTGTTGGAAATCCTTGGGCCGGGCCTGGTGACAGGTGCTTCGGATGACGATCCGAGCGGGATCGCCACCTATTCGCAAGCCGGAGCGCAATTCGGATACATTGCGAGCTGGACGCTGATACTGACATACCCGCTGATGGTCGCCGTGCAGATGATCAGTGCGCGCATTGGCCGGACGACGGGCAAAGGCTTGGCGGGCAGCATGACGCAGTGCTATCCGCGCTGGGTTGGCGTCAGCATCACGGTTCCATTGTTGCTGGCCAACGTCATCAATCTCGGCGCGGATCTCGGCGCGATGGGGGATGCGGCGCATCTGCTCGTCAACGGCAATTCGCTGATCTATGTCGCTGCGTTCGGGGTGATCTGTATCCTCCTGCAAGTGCTCCTTAAGTACAAGCGCTATGTCGCTGTTCTCAAATGGTTGAGCCTGGCACTGCTCTCCTACATCGCGACCCTGTTTGTCGTGCACGTCGATTGGTCGAACTTCATACGGGGGTTGCTGCTGCCGACGTTCAAGGCGGACCCGAACTACTGGTCGATGATCGTTGCGATCTTCGGGACGACCATTAGCCCGTACCTGTTCTTCTGGCAGGCCTCCCAGGAAGCGGAGGATCTGAAGGATAAGCCGCGTCAGGAGCCCCTGATTGAGCATCCGCATGAGGCAAAGAGGGCGAACACACGCATCACGCTCGATACGCTGATCGGCATGGCGGCCTCCAATATCGTTGCGCTTGCGATCATCACGACACCGCCGCCACGCTCAACAAGGCGGGTGCGACCAATATCGAGAGCTCGGTCGATGCGGCGAAAGCGATCGAGCCGCTTGCCGGACATTTTGCCAAGATAATCTTCGCAACCGGAATTATCGGAACCGGTCTGCTGGCAGTCCCTGTTCTTGCGGGTTCAGCGGCCTACGCGGTTGGGGAGGCAGCGCGCTGGAAGGTGGGACTGTCGCGCGAACCGAGCGAGGCCAAGGCTTTCTACACAACGGTGGGACTGGCGACGATTGTCGGCATGCTTTTGAACTTTACGCCGATCTCGCCGATGAAGGCACTGTTCTGGAGTGCTGTCATCAATGGCGTGTTCGCGGTTCCCGTCATGGCGATCCTCATGCTGATCGCCTCCAATCAGCAGGTCATGAAGCAGTTTGTTATAAAGGGCGGTTTGAAGGCGCTGGGCTGGGCCTCTTGCCTTGCAATGTTCGCCGCAGTGGTCGGAATGGCCATCACTGCATTTTTTTAGAAGTCATGCAGGAACCAAACTTCCCATCCGCTGTTCGAACCGCGAGACCGAGGAGGTCTCGCCATCAAACGAGAGGAGAAAACATCATGGCTTCCCACCGTGGATCTCACGAACAGCACGTTAAATCCGGCCAGCAGAGCCACAAGAATACCGACACAAAGCAGGCGTTGTCTGGCGGCAAGGAGCCGCAGTCCGGCGGCGAACGCGGCGGCTCGCACGAACAGCATGTAAAGGCCGGTCAGCACAGCCACAAGAATTCCTGATCGAGTGCGAGAGAGGCCCGCTAACGCGAGACTCTCTTCCTCTGATACGCTTCTTCGACTGGCCGCTCTCAGGGCTATGGAAGTGTAGTGCCTCACACCGCGATAAATTCACCACAAATGTTGGAGGACCCCAAAATGGCATCCGAGAAGACGTTGAACGATCTCTTTCTGGAGACGCTGAAAGATATCTATTACGCCGAGAAGCAAATCCTGAAAGCGTTGCCCAAGATGGCACGCGCGGTGCAGGCGGAAGAAGGAAAGCAGGGCTTTCTTCACCACCGCGATGAAACCCAGGGTCATGTGGAGCGCCTCGAGCAGGTGTTCGAGCTCCTTGGCAAGCCGGCACGCGGAAAGACCTGCGAAGCAATCCAGGGGATCATCGCCGAGGCCGACGAAATCATCGAGGAATTCAAAGGTACCCAAGCACTCGATGCCGGCCTGATCTCGTCGGCGCAAGCCGTCGAGCATTATGAGATCGCGCGCTACGGCACGTTGATCGAATGGGCCAAACAATTAGGACTCAAGGAGGCCGTCACATTGCTGCAGCAGACATTGCAGGAAGAGAAGGCGACCGATCAGAAGCTGACCAAATTGGCGGAAACCGCCGCTAACGCGAAGGCGAAGGCGGCATAAGCCGCGACGAGCCTGCGGTGCGTTGCGAAGGCGGCGCACCGTTCATTCAGCCCGAGGTTGGATCCTTCTCGTCATCCAAGACGCGTGACGGAATCCTCAGGACAATACTGAGGCCAGAATGCTTCCATTCTCGCTCGATGGAACCGTGGAGCGATCCGACCGTTGCCCGTTCCAGTTGGGATCCGAATCCTCCGGGGCCTTCAGGCGGCTCGACTTCGGGTACGCCGATTTCCGACCAGGTGAGGACTAAATCGTCGTCTCGGTCGACATGGATCGCAATCCGTCCATCCTGAGTGGAAAGGGCTCCATATTTGACCGCGTTCGTCGCGAACTCGTGCAGAACCAACGCAAGCGAGGTCAGCACTGCGCCTCTTACAGGAAGATCCCTGCCATTTATCGCCACTCGTTCGTGACCATCATTCTGATGAGCCGCAAAGCGCGCCTTGACCAGTGTGAACAACGTCGTGGCCTGCGACCGGACGCTCGTGCCATCCGTATCCGGCAAGGTCAATTCGTGGGCGATCGCAAGCGCATTGGTTCGGGCTCTAAGATCATTTGGCAGGTCCTTGGTCGAGGTCGCTGTGCGTTCGCTCAGACCGATCACCGCGCCTACGACCGCAAAGATGTTCTTGATGCGATGGTTCATTTCCCGGAGCAGCAGTTCCTGCCGTTCGGCTGCTCGCTTGCGCTCGGAAATATCGCGGGCGACCTTCGATGCTCCGATGATGTTTCCCTCGGCATCGCGAACCGGGGAGGCCGTCAGCGAGATGTCCACCAAGGTGCCGTCCTTTCGGCGCCGGACGGTTTCGTAGTGGTCGATCCTGTTTCCCGCGCGAATGCTGGCGATGATCGCCTCCTCCTCGTGCAGCCGATCCTCGGGAATGATGATGGTGATATGCTGGCCAACGGCTTCTTCCGCTGTGAAACCAAACAGCCGCTCGGCGCTTTTATTCCAACTCGTGATGATGCCATTAATTGATTTGCTGACGATGGCGTCGTCGGAGCTCTCGACAATTGCCGCGAGGAATGCCTGGGCCGACGGAGCGTTCGAGCCGAGCTGTCCGAGCAATGTGTTTTTAGCCTGCCCACGAGGTGGCAACGTCTTCCGCAGAGTGGATTCGCGTGTTTGATGATCGTGTTCGGCCGACATGCCTTCCTCCACGTCTCGCTATCAACGGCGAGCTTAAAGCATCCGAAGATGTTCTGGCGAAACAAGGGGAAGATAGGCGCGTCAATCGCTTTGTCCAGCTTGATGAACTCTGGGGATGGCTAAAACTCTAACGAGAGCGCGCACGTGCCGATCGCCCTTGAACAATCTTGGGTGCTGCATGAGCCATCGACCTCTGGATATCGAAAACGTTTCGACCAATTACCGCAACAGAAATAGTCGCTGGGAACCATCCGCTTTTGCAGGGGTTAGACAAAGCCCAAGAAAGAAGAGGAGGCAAAAATGAATTCTGCAGAACAGATTGCCGAGCATATGGAAGTGATAGCAGCCGATGGGATTCCTGTCGGAACTGTCGACCACATGGAAGGCGACACCCGCATCAAGCTTACCAAGAACGATTCGGTCGACGGCCAACATCACCTGATCCCCGTCGATTGGGTCGACCACGTCGACACACACGTCCATTTGAAAAAGAATTCGAACGATGTTCGAAGCCAATGGTCTTCCGCCACCTGACACGGATCCATGGAGCCGCGTTGATGCGGCTCCACCTCATTATTGATGCGCAACATTGATCCAAATCCATGATCGCTGGAGCGCGCCAAAGATTGAAATCAAGGCGCCCTCCCAGTAAGATACCCCGAAGGGATGGCGGTGCCACCGAAGACCGGGGGAGGCCGTCCATTCGAGGGAGACGGCAATGCTTGCCCATCATCATCTGGTTGAAGGAGTGCTTCAACCGGAGGAGATCAATGACCTTCAAAGGATCTTCGACGTAGTGATAGCGCAGCCATGGTTCGATCTGACCGATTTCAGCCGAGAGGCGTTTGCCTCGGATCTGATCAAGCTTTACCGGGCCGGAATCGTCGATTTCGATAAGCTTCACCATCTGTCGACACTAACGGCGCTCGCTCACTTCAGCCGGGACATGCCGGAAGAAAGACAAAGGGCACTCGAGCTTCTGCGAAGTATGGAAGGCGAATTGTCCGCGCAGGCAGCTCAGGGCAATCAATATTGCACAGGTAGGACCATCGGCGAGCACCCGGATCCCAAGTAGGGAACAGGCGCTGATCCTTTGCAACACGTCGCCAACGAAAAGAATATTACGGAGGTAGCAACTGCCACCAACGGAATACCTTGCCTACCAGACCTCCTTTTCGGGCGAGTTAGAGGAGTGACGACGCTGCTGCATTCTTCTTAGGGCGTCCGCCTTTCATTCCCTTGAGTCTCGATGAACCGGCTTTCGCGCCGGACTTTGCCTTCCCATGGGTCGAACCCAATTGCGCTGCCATCCATTTTCTGGAACCGAAAATTCTGTCCATCAGAGTCGGTCGAACCTGCGGGGTACGGCAGCAGGAACACCCCTGATACAATGACTGTCCAGCCGGGTCAGTCGGACGCTGTAGCGATTGGCGATGTTCACGGCAGGGCCGATTATGTCGAGCAAACTCGTCGGGACCGACGGCCATCCGCATGCGTGGCCATCTTTCTTGACAAAAGTGGCCACGCCCCCATTATCCTGTTCAGCAAATGGAGATGACGACATGGACGCGAGGATACTCAAGACGGTGCAGGTGGCCCGCAACGCAAGCAGGCAGGACATCACCGACGGCCTTGTGGAGACGATCGTACAGATCGGAGGCGATCCGCTGACCGTCAGGAAGGCGAAGGACGAGCTGAGTGCGGTGCTTGGAAAGGCCCGAAGCGGCGTTCCCCAGGTCATCGGCAACATGAAGAAGGCCGACGACATGGCGGTCGTGATCTCCGTCCAGGATCTCGCCGAACTCGTCACCGCCGCACGGCAGCAGGAGACCTTCGGAGAAGCGCTCGATGCCATCGGTTTCAAGCCGTACTCCGGCGGCCGCATCATCGTCGGTCAGGGCCGCAAGCGCGAACGTCTGCAGCGCAGCGATAATGCCTCTGGCGCGAAGATGGCCCTCTGACGCATGTTCTTACTCTCAACGCAGGCGCTGATGGACATCATCTGCGAAAACCCGGACGTGACCGGATGGATCCGCCCGGTTCCGGCGCAGGCCATTCATGCAAGCGTTGTTTCGGTCGCCCATGTCCAGGCCGAGATCCTCGCGACCCCGCTTGAAGAAGGCCGGGAGGTGATGGATCTGGCGCTCAGAGCGTTTGTATCCTTCACACGCAGGAACAATGCTCTCGAGCTCTTCGACGAAGCGGCGGGGGCCGTCTTCTCCCGGATCGCCCAGCTCGATCTCCAGGTCGATGGCGACGAGGATCTGGGCGACATGTCCCGCATGGTCGTCGCCACGGCCATCGACCGCAATCTCGTCCTGGTCGAAGGATCGCAGCCCTACCATGGGAAGATCGACGGTCTCCGTGTCAAGGATCCGTATCGATGTAGGCAGTAATGCTCCCGCGAGAAAGAGAGAGGGGCACCTAAGCGAAAGAACCCGTTCGCGAAAGTCCTCGAACTCTTTCCATAGCGGCCTCCCTTTCGATACCATGGCCTCCGAATGACTGACGCGCTCCACACCTACACCGACGGCTCCTTCGATGCCGCCTCCCGCTCCGGAGGATGGGCTTTCGTCGTCTATGAAGGTGACCGCCAGGTGCACGCCGCCTCCGGCAAGGGGTCCGGCACATCGAACAACACATTCGAAGTCCTCGCCGTTCTGAACGCGATGGCTTGGATCGCCTCGGAGGCTCCAGCACGGCCGATTACACTCTGGACGGACGCCGTCCACGTCATCGAAGGCTGCTGTCGATGGAGGGCCATCTGGCGCACCAACGGCTGGAAGCGGATCACTCCGAACCCGCACGCGCGACGACGACCGATCAGCGACATGGAGATCTGGCAGCAACTCGACCGCCTTCTGGATCAGCATCCAAATGTAATCGTGGAGTGGCGCAAGGGGCATTCAGGAGCCGCAGGCAACGAACTCGCCGACGCCCTGGCGCGCACACCGCGCTCGGCGAAGACCTAGCTGTCTGGCCTTAATCGCTGTGCTTCCGTGGCTCAAGTGTTATCCGCAATTAGGTAGCAACTGCCACCATACTTGAAAGAGGGATTCAGCGCTTCGGGCTGCCCCCCCCCCCGTATCATCATCGCTCGAGGTTTTGACTGCTCGTGTTGGCGTAGAAATGCTGTAGTCATTCCGGTCATAGGACACGCGAAGCGTCTGAGCCGGCCGATTACCATTCAAGAAGTTGTCCAGTTCAACGGTACGGGATCTGGATAGCCGGACTTTTTCAGCAAATTCCGGCCATCGATCGACGGCCGTTCGCACTTGTTCGATGACATTCTTGGCGTCCTGATCCGAGATCGAGGCCCCTCTGGCGACCGCCATGAGGTGAGGCATGCCAGGGGCTCGACCTTCACCAGCGATTGCCGCGCTGTGTTCTCCGCCTGGTCCGGCCGAAAAGGTAAGATCGTATGCAGGTGCCAATGACCAACGGCCATTCCCTTGCATCAGGAATGCGTGGTTCTTAGCATGATCGTCGCGATTTTTGGCATAGACATTGAACACCATGTTTCGGAACATCTTGAGGACTTCCGCAGCGTCACGGGTCATCATTTGCGTAAGCTTGTGCAGTTGCTCGTAGTTCAGAGAGGCTTCGCGGTGACTGGCATTCAACAAGCCGCTTGCTGTGTGCATGTGGAGCCTGCCGGCACCTGTCCTATCAAAACGTTTTGTTGCGAAAAGCCGTCTTCCTTTTCTGGTGTCAAATACGCGGGTCTTTGCCATCTCCAGCCCCGCAGCTACCGCCATGAGCGCATAGGCTTTTTCCTCTGCGCCAATTTCTCGCGGGTCGTCAGAACTTGGAGCCTTGACCATCCATCTTTCAAATCCCGGATCCAACTGCTGTCCGTAATCCAACACAAACGTGTTTTCGGCCCTGTTGAAGCCGATCATAATCTTCGGTCGTGCGCCCGCGGACCCGCCTTGCGCGCCCTGCAACCTATCGATGTCAGCGACGTCCATCTCCGTCTGCACCAAATCCACCTGATCCGCAAACCAGTCAAGGTCGTCAGCGTCGGTCGGCTGTTTTGGATCGTCCGGCCACTCAGGAACGTATGTCAGCGCGCCCATGCCCGTTCTACCCACGGCGGAGAGGCGGTCAATGGGTGTGAGCTGAGTATAGTCGATGCCAGCTCGCTGGAGACGACGATCCAGCAACAAACGGCCCCATCCATCGGGCAGGCTGTCGTTAAATAGCCCATGGAGCCCGTCGAATGGGTCGCGCGGCGCCGCAATCAAGCCGACCTTCATATGGAATGGCGAGATCGGAAGGGGCGCCGCGAGAAACTCGGCCGAGTACTCAAAGTAGGCCCTTCGTTCCTTACTACTCCAAGCGAGTGTGCCGAGTTTCTTGTCGCTCCCTTCGAGATTCAGATAAACACTCATCTGCTGGATTGGTTTGAACTTCATTTCCGGCGCACCCGCTGCTTAAGAGGACGATCAACGACATCATCGATATTCTGCGGCGGCCGACTTGGAAACAAGTGGTCGAACTCAGCCTCGGCCTCAAGGACGAAGGCAATTTTCACGAGACTCTCGAGCGAAATTTTCCCACTTTCTTCGAATAACCTCAGTGATCCGTATGAGACATTCGATCTTGCCGCCAGTTCCCGCTGGGTCAGTCCGTGCTGTATTCTTCGGCGCTTCATTCTTTCCGACAAGCCGCAAATGACTTCGGCTGGAGACGACATGTTAAATGCGAACATAATAACACCCAATCGCGTTTAGGCACATTTAATGCTAAAATAATCGCATTTAAGAGTCTTTGCAAGCAAATGATATCGATAGACATTCGCGATCGACTCCTCTCGAACACCTTGGTATGGTCCGCCGCATGTTCAGGATCATACGAATACGACAACGCTGACCTTCCGCTCGCCGACCCCGGCGAGATCCCGTCGTATCGCGTATCCTACAGGGAACTGAACATGGTCTCCGATAGCCTGCCGTCCGTCATTCCGCAGCCGCGCAAACCCGCGCCCGACCTGGAGGTCCTCCGGAGGGTAGAAATATTGGCGCAACCAGCACTTCCTGCTGTCCCCGTATTGCCGGACGTTCACGCTTAGCCATCTCCGCTTGTTCGACGACGCCAAGTCCTACAAGGCCTTCTGCCTTAGCTGAGATAAGACTGACGGGGACAGGGCAGACGGACGCAATCGTAAGATTCGAGCCTGGGTCGAACGTGGTCACCGGGGACTCCGATACCGGCAAGAGCTACCTGCTGCGCCTTGTCGACTATGTGCTGGGCGCAGAAGAACTCAAGAAAGTAATCGACGAGGCCGCCGGCTACGAGACGGCTTGGGTGGAGTTCGCGAACAACGATGGCGAAATGCTCACGTTGGAGCGCCATTTGACCGGCGGCTACGTGCTTAACCAGAAGTACAAGAGCAAGGCGCGGGTCGCAGGAGGAGCTTTCAGCTTTTGTGTCGGTGAGTGCGACGTCGCGGTGTTTGGCAGGTTCGATGGCAATCAACTGGTGTCTGCGCGCGATGCCTTCCATATGTGGCTGCAGACCGAGACCCACATGATCGATTTCATGGCGCCAATTTATCGCGAGGCCTTTAGTGGGCATCCTACTGCCGCTGAACTCCCGCGTAAGATGATGCAGCGCCCGCTCGAGGATGAGGCGAAGAGCGTTCGATCGATCTAGGTCACATACCCATAAAATAGTTTTAGATTTGAGCGGTTTGCGATTCACTTTCTTCAGCGATTGGAGGCTGTGATGGCGCGCTTTGATTTGACGGATTTCGAATGGTCGGTGATTGAACCGCTTCTTCCGACCAAAGTGCGCGGCAAGGCTCGCGTCGATGACCGGCGC